>ERZ791796.18-NODE-18-length-223212-cov-5.611050_pt1 | contig 223212 bp, 187 predicted proteins | sample MGYA00510311_ERZ791796 | MGnify/ENA primary metagenome ERZ791796 (study PRJEB30046, sample SAMN00792042) | human gut metagenome | study: EMG produced TPA metagenomics assembly of the A metagenome-wide association study of gut microbiota in type 2...
AGGTATTGCAAAAGCAGTTCCTGTATGATATATTTAATGTGCAGTTTTGAAAGAACAGTTTATTCTTTCATATTCCTCGATAGCTCAATGGTAGAGCACTCGGCTGTTAACCGAGTTGTTGTAGGTTCGAGCCCTACTCGGGGAGTTTATTTTATAAATGAGTAGGACTACTTGTCCATTCTCCCTATGAAATAAGGCTCCATGGTCAAGCGGTTAAGACACCGCCCTTTCACGGCGGTAACAGGGGTTCAAATCCCCTTGGAGTCATTTTTTACTAATGAATTGCATAGTATAGACTATGGCGACATAGCCAAGTGGTAAGGCGTGGGACTGCAACTCCCTGATCATCAGTTCGAGTCTGATTGTCGCCTCTCTAAGGATCTCATAAGTTTCGGCTTATGAGATTTTTTGCATTTATGGAGAATATCTGTTTTCATAAAAATGTATTTATGCTATAATATGCATAAACAATGGGTCGTGCCGTACGGAAGGATAGAATAGAACTGTGCTCGCACAAAGTTCTTTTTTGGACTTTCGGATGATAGGGCGAATGCCCTCATGAGCAGGAAAATTAGATTTTCCTGCTCATGCACGGATTAAGACAGGCAAAGCAGGGTAAAAGATATGAGAAAAAAATTCATGATAAAGATGGCTTCTATTGGGGCAGTGGTTCTGCTAGCCGCCGGAATGGCTGCGTGCGGAAAAAAGACGGAAGCAGTAATTACAACAGATGGTGAAGAATTTTCCGAACCGGAAAAGGAATATCCTACCGTGGCACAAAGCCGTGCCAAAAAGTTTTCATATAGTGATTTAACAGTAGGAAAACTCGAGTATCTGATGACAGAAGATGAAGTGATAAAAATTTTAGGCGAGCCGGTCACATCGTATAATGCGAATGAAAAAAGCACGGCAGCCCAGACGGAGGTCGTCAAAGAAAAAATTTATTCGTATAACGAGCTGACACTTATTTTTTCGGAAATTAAGGGGAAATATGTTTTGACGGCGGCAGCTTCGGTCGGGGAAAACGATACTTTTTCAAGAGGTCTTAAAGTCGGAGATTCCGTAGATAAAATTTATGATGGATATTATAGGGATGCCGACTATATGAATCATACCTACTATTCTGACGATAAGACTGCGGTTATGGGCAAGATGCTTTATGGCAGCTTTACTATGGATGCATTGGAGAATGTCAAGACAAAAGACAAGGTAGAATATGGCGTGATTAATTATAATGGGGCTTCATCACTTGAAACAGCTGAAACGTATATTGTAGAGTTTACGTATTTTGAACCGCCGTATCAGAGCGGTATTGCAGCAGTGACGGATGATTTCGCCCAGATTGCATTTGATATTGATGATAAGGGTATCATTACGGCAATCCGGTGGTATTATTATCCGGAAGAAGAATCCGCAGAATAAAGCTTATTAAAGGGCAGAAAGCAGCGCTTTTAATAAATAAATGAAGAAAATAATATACGATAAAGGAGTATGAACAAAATGAAATCAACAACATTAGTCATCATGGCAGCAGGAATGGGAAGCAGATTCGGGGGCGGAATCAAGCAGCTTGAAGCAATGGGTCCAAACGGCGAAATTATCATGGACTATTCCATTTATGATGCTATTGAAGCAGGATTTAATAAAGTAGTTTTTGTAACAAGAAAAGATTTACTTGCAACATTTAAGGAAGTTATCGGTGACAGAATTGCAAAGGTCATTCCTGTAGAATATGCATTTCAGGAACTCTCAGATGTACCGGAAGGATTTTCTGTACCGGAAGGCAGAACAAAGCCATGGGGAACAGGTCAGGCGGTTCTTGCATGTAAGGGTATTGTCAATGAGCCGTTCCTTGTAATTAATGCAGATGATTATTACGGAAAAGAAGCATTTAAGCTGATTCATGATTTCCTTGTATCAGACCATGCTGAAAAGGCAGAAAAACAGTATGACTTCTGTATGGCAGGATTTATCCTTGGCAATACATTAAGTGATAATGGTGCCGTTACAAGAGGAATCTGTGTTGTTGATGAAAATGAACATTTAATCGGTGTCAATGAAACAGGTGGCATTGTAAAGACTGCAACAGGTGCAGCATGCGATGACAAGGACGGCAACCAGACAGCATGTGACCCGGCAAGCCATGTATCCATGAATATGTGGGGCTTTACACCGGATTTCTTAGACGAACTTGAAAGCGGTTTCCGCACATTCTTATCAGAGCAAAAGGAAGGCGATATTAAGAGCGAATATCTGCTTCCTACGATTGTAGACCAGTTAATTAAGTCCGGCAGAGCCAATGTATCTGTTCTTGAAACAACAGATAAGTGGTTTGGTGTTACATATAAGGAAGATAAGCCGGTTGTAGTAGAGTCTATTAAGAAACTGATTGCAGAAGGAAAGTATCCTGAAAAACTGTACAAATAATAAGGAGTAAGGGCAAATGAAAAAGTTTGCAAGATGTGTTCTCATATTAATATTTGTCATCATTGTCAGCGGTGTCTGCGGTTATTTTTACGAAGACAAGACATTGACAACGATGTATACCTCAACAACACAGCTTTATGTAGTACCGGGAGAGGAAAATGAAGCAACTGTCAGAGCAGTAAATGGCGGACTCAAAGATGATTTTATCATTGTTTTTAAGAGCAATGTTGTTATTCAGGAAGCGCAAAGAATTGCAGGAACATCAGAAGATATTGCATCATATCTTACGGTGTCTTCACCGGCAAACAGTAATATCGTTGAGATTACCTGTACCAATCCGGACCAGAATACGGCAAAACAGTATGTGGATGCGGTTGCAAAGACTGCATTAAAGACAACCAGCATTATTCCGGTAAAGTCCATTCAGATTTTATCAGAAGGAACCTCTACGAATACACCGGTGAAGCCGGATTTATACCGTAATACGCTGATGATTGCAGGCGCGTGCGGAGCAGTCTGTGCAGTGCTTGAAATCATTATTGTCCTGATACTGTGTGCATTTAAAAAGCCGGAAGACCATTCAGATGATGAATTTGAATATGAAAAATATTATGGCAAATATGCAGCCTTGCGTGCACCGCAGCCACAGCAGTTTATTGATGATAAAAAGCATGAGGAAGAAAAGCGGGAAGATGACAATGTAAAACAAAGCCATGAGCCGCAGCCACAGAAAAAATATTCTGAACCGCAGGAAATGAAAGACATTTTAGAAGATTTTGACGAAGATTATGCGGAAGAAGATGAAGATGTGTTTGCCGATGATGCTTTAGAAGACGAAGATGAACCGGAAGAAGCGAAGGCATTACAGGAAGCGGCAATTACGCAGGAAGAAGCCGGACAGGAACAGGATTCACAGATGAAAGTTTCACAGCAGGAAGAAAAACAGGAAGCGGCAGAAACGTCAGAGGACACTCATCCGGATACAGAGGAAGATGTATTTGCAGATGCCACATCTGATGATGAATCTGATGATGAATTTGACGGTGATATCTTGGAAGGCGATGTCGTAGAAGATAATGACTCAGACGATGATGTTATACAGGAAGACGTTGTAGAAGAAGATATCGTGGAAGATGTTTCAGACGAAGCCGCTGCAGCAGAAACCGGAACGGATAAAGCGAAGGTGGCGGAAGTACCGGAAGAAACCGCAATTGATATATACCGCGTGGGACAGCAGTCCAGCAGCCGGGTAATTGCAAGAATTCAAAAGTAAAGGCAGGTTTTGTAAGTGTTTAGTGTTAATATTGATAAATTAATAAAAATGACACCGCTGGAAGCAGAAAGCTATGCAAAAGCTGCGGATTCACTGGAAAATCTGCTTGCAGATAAAGGAAATATGCTGGCGGTTGTCGGCAGCGGCATGAGTTCTTTTAAACTTGCAGCGGCATTTATGGAAAAAGAAAAACGTGTATTATTTGTCGATGCAGATTTTAGTCAGGAAGTTTTTTTGGGAAAATATAAGCTTGGCAAAAATTTAAAAGGCATTTTTGATTATACACAGGGTGAAGGTACTGCCAAAGATATCATCTGTGTAACAAACCGTGAAAAACTGGATGTTGTGTTTACGGGAAATGTTGAAAACCTGCGTTTTGACGGCACAGCTTTAAAGACGGTGCTTGAAGAATACGCAAAGGAGTATGATCTTGTAGTTGTGCAGTCTGATGAACAGGGCAGAACGGCCGGTGTATGCGATGCAGCCGTTCTGATACTGGAGGAGTCACAGTACAGTGAACTGACTGCCGAAACAAGAATAGCAGAACTTGACAAAAACGGATGTACAGTGTTAGGTGTGATTATTGATGAATGATAAAATGGAGCAGTTTGTAAAATGGGTGGAAGAATCGGATAATATTGTATTTTTTGGCGGCGCAGGCGTGTCCACAGAAAGCGGAATTCCGGATTTTCGGAGTGTGGACGGTCTGTATCATCAGAAATATGACTATCCGCCGGAAACCATTTTAAGTCATTCTTTTTATATGAGGAAACCGGAAGAATTTTTCCGCTTCTATAAAAACAAGATGCTTTTTCCAAAGGCAGAGCCTTCCACAACGCATAAAAAGCTGGCCAAACTGGAAGCAGACGGAAAGTTAAAAGGCATTGTGACCCAGAATATTGATGGTCTGCACCAGAAAGCGGGCAGCAGTCATGTCATTGAACTACACGGTTCGGTATTGCGCAATTACTGTGAGCGATGTCATCAGTTTTATGGACTGGATGCCATTTTACAAAGTGAAGGAGTTCCGAAGTGCAGCTGCGGCGGAAGAATCAAACCGGATGTCGTATTATATGAAGAAGGACTTGATGAAGAAAACATTGAAGAGGCAGTCCGTTTAATCCGGGAAGCCGACATACTCATTGTAGGCGGCACTTCGCTGGGGGTTTATCCGGCAGCCGGGTTGATTGATTATTACCGCGGACATAAGCTGGTACTTATCAATAAATCCGAAACACCGTATGATAACCGGGCAGACTTGCTGATTCATGATGCCTTAGGTGAGGTATTTTCAAAAATTGGATAAACAGGAGTGCATATGGATTATCAGGTTGGAGATATTGTACAACTCAAAAAAAAACACCCCTGCGGAAGCAGTGAATGGGAAATTTTACGCGTAGGGGCAGATTTTAAGCTGAAATGCTGCGGCTGCGGTCATGAAATAATGGTCAGACGCTCGCTTGTAGAAAAGAATACAAAAAATTTAAAAAAGGCTTGAAATCATTTTAGATATATGATAAAATCATATCTTGTGATATATATTCCTTGTTCCTCTCTAATAGAGGGACCAACAAGACCAGAAGGAGGTGCGACGTAGAATGAATAAGTATGAATTAGCATTAGTTGTTAGCGCAAACGTCGATGAGGAAGTAAGAAATGCCACAGTTGAACAGGTGAAAGAATTAATCACTCGTTTCGGCGGTACAATTACTGACCCGGGTACATGCGAAAAGAAGAAGCTTGCATACGAAATCCAGAAGATGAGCGAAGGCTTCTACTGCTTCATTAAGTTTGATGCAGATGCAGCTTGCCCTGCTGAAGTAGAAAGCAGAATTCGTATCATGGAAAATGTAATCAGATTCTTAATCGTAAAAGACGGAGAATAATTGATTTTGATGTTTGGCTTACAACTCTTTGAATAGAAGAGGAGATTAAGTATGAACAAAGTGATATTAATGGGTAGACTGACCAGAGAACCGGATGTTCGTTATTCACAGAACTCTGACGGCTCTATGGCAGTTGCAAGATATACATTAGCTGTAGACAGAAGACGTGCTAGAACCAATAGTGACGGCGCTGAGCAGACTGCTGATTTTATCAGCTGTGTTGCATTTGGCAGACAGGGTGAATTTGCTGAAAAGTATCTTCATCAGGGAACCAAGATTGCCATTACCGGCAGAATCCAGACAGGAAGCTATACGAATAAGGACGGACAGAGAGTTTACACGACTGATGTAGTTGTTGAAGAACAGGAATTTGCAGAGAGTAAATCTTCAGCAGCAGCAAATAGTGGTGCTGCCTATACACCATCAAGACCGGAACCAAGTGCGGCAGCCGGAGATGGATTTATGAATATTCCTGATGGAGTGGAAGACGAAGGTTTACCTTTTAACTAAAACAGGAGGTAAATGAAATGCCAGAAAAGAAGTCTGAAAGACCAGAAGGTCAGATGAGAAGAAGACCAATGCGCAGAAGAAAGAAAGTATGTGCATTTTGTGCAGATGCCAACAAGGCTCTGGATTATAAAGATGTTGCTTTATTAAAGAAGTATGTTTCTGAAAGAGGAAAAATCCTTCCAAGAAGAATCACAGGAAACTGTGCAAAGCATCAGAGAGCTCTTACAGTAGCTGTTAAGAGAGCAAGACACGTAGCATTAATGCCATACAGCATTGATTAATTAGTGGATTGACAAGCCATGATATCGAAAGGTATCATGGCTTTTTTGTTTACTTTAAATACGAGAAATGATATAATAGTATCACTTTAGGGTTATTGGAGAAGTTGCGATGTTTAATAAAAATGACGGAACCAAAGCGTTTAAACCGGTTGGCAGACTGCGGGTATTTTTTGCGCTGCCGTTTTATATTGCTGTCCTGCTGATTGTGTTAAATATAGTTTTATATTTTATTGACTTTCCGGCGGCAACAGTCATGTCTGTATTTATGGTATTTTATATTGCCATTTATTTATATATGCAGCTGGCATTAAAACCGGGCATTATGCACGATATTATCGCTTTTTCATCAAATTATTCACAGGTGCAGCGGCAGCTTTTATATGAGCTGAGTGTGCCATACTGCCTGTTAGATACCAATGGCAGAGTGATGTGGCTGAATAAGGCAATGTGTGCCTGCATTAATAAGAAGAAAGATTTCAAGAAAAACATATCAACGCTTTTTCCTGAAATTACTGCCAACATTTTCCCGACAGGAGAAGAGCCGAAAGAAGTACGCATTACGTATGAAGAGCGGGATTACTGTGTGGAAATGAAACGGATTAGCGCCGATATGCTGTTACAGGATGTCGGACTGGTGGAAAGTGACGATAAAGACTCGTTTATTGCACTGTATATGTTTGATGAAACCGATGTCAATATGTATCTTCAAAAGTTAAATGACGAACAGTTTGTTGCAGGGCTGATTTATATTGACAATTATGAAGAAGCCTTAGAGAGTATTGATGATGTGCGCCGTTCGTTATTTATCGGTCTGATTGACAAGCGTGTCAACAAGTATTTTGCAACCGGAGCGGCAGTTGTGCGGAAACTGGAAAAGGATAAGTATCTGGCAGTTTTCCGGTATAAATATTTAGAAAAGCTGCTGGCGGATAAATTCAGCATTTTAGAGGATATTAAAAGTGTAAAAATCGGCAATGAGATGACACTGACTTTAAGTATCGGTATTGGAACGGGTGCAGACAATTATGCGGGAAATTATGATCTGGCAAAAGCCGCAATGGATCTGGCACTGGGACGCGGCGGCGATCAGGCAGTGGTCAAAAAGGGCGACAAGATTTTATATTACGGTGGTAAGAGCCAGCAGATGGAGAAAAATACCCGTGTAAAGGTGCGTGTAAAAGCGCATGCGTTAAGACAGATTTTAGATACAACGGACAATGTGCTTGTTATGGGACATAAGCTGGCGGATATTGATTCCTTTGGTTCGGCAATCGGTATTTATACCATCTGCCGCAAGCTCGGCAAAAATGTGCATATCGTCATCAACGAGGTTACAAGCAGTGTCAAACCTTTTATGAAACGTTTTATTGGCAAGGACGAATATCCGGAAGATTTATTCCTTTTAAAAGAGGAAGCACCGGAGTATGTGGATGCGGCAACGGTGGTAATTGTGGTCGATGTCAATAAGCCGCAGCTTACGGAATGCCCGGAACTGCTTGATAAATGTAAAACCATCGTTGTATTTGATCATCACAGACAGTCCAGTGACCAGATTACGGGAGCGGTGCTGTCTTATGTAGACCCGTATGCCTCTTCCGCTTCTGAAATGATTACGGAAATGATTCAGTATGTGGACGATAACATTAAGATTAAGGCATTTGAAGCTGATGCATTGTATGCCGGTATTAATATTGATACGGATGGTTTTAATAGCAAGTCAGGACCAAGAACATTTGAAGCGGCAGCATTTTTAAGACGGCATGGTGCGGATGTGACGCGTGTGCGTAAAATGCTCCGCAATGATATGGACGAGTATAAGGCGGTCGCACATGCGGTCAGCAGAGCGGAAGTATACCGTGATGCATTTGCAATTGCAATCTTTAATGGCGAAGGACTGGAAAGCCCGACAATCGGTGGTGCAAAAGCGGCAAACCAGCTTTTGGATATTTCGGGAATTAAAGCCTCATTTGTCATTACAGAATATAATGAAAAAATTTATATCAGTGCAAGGTCTATTGATGAGGTCAATGTCCAGCTTGTCATGGAAAAATTAGGCGGCGGCGGGCATATGAGCATTGCCGGAGCACAGCTGACAGGCTGTACCGTTAAAGAGGCGGTCGACACCATCAAAGAAACACTGGATAATATGCTTGCGGAAGGAGAAATATAGAAATGGAAGTTATTTTATTAGAAGATGTAAAGTCATTGGGTAAAAAAGGTCAGATTGTAAAGATTAATGATGGCTATGCAAGAAATTTTGTACTGCCAAAGAAGTTAGGTTTAGAGGCAACACCAAAGAATTTAAACGATTTAAAATTGCAGAAAGCAAGAGAAGCCAAAGAAGCAGCAGAAGAATTACAGGCAGCAAAGGAACTGGCAGTAAAGGTAGAAGAAAAGCCGGTACGTCTGACCATGAAGACCGGTGAAGGCGGAAAGACATTTGGTACAATTTCTACAAAGGAAGTTGCTGCCGCTGCAAAAGAGCAGCTGGGTCTTGATATTGATAAGAAGAAAATGAAGCTGGACGAGCCGATTAAGACACTGGGTAATCATATTATTACTGTAAAGCTTCACAAAGATGTTACAGCAAAACTCACTGTTTCAGTAGGGGAAAGTAAATAATGGACGATATTGCAATCACCAGAATTATGCCAAACAGTCTGGAGGCGGAGCAGTCTGTGATTGGTTCAATGTTAATGGACAAGCAGGCGATTATCAGTGCAGGCGAAATCCTTTCGGCAGACGACTTTTATCACAGACAGTATGGAATTATGTTTCAGGCCATGGTTGATATGAACAATGCGGCAAAACCGGTGGATATTGTTACCTTGCAGGAAGCACTCAAGGAAAAGGATGTACCGCCTGAGGTTTACAGTCTTGAATTTATCAGGGAACTGCTGGCAGCCGTGCCGACATCTGCCAATATCCGGCATTATGCGACGATTGTAAAGGATAAGGCGATTTTAAGAAACATTATCCGGGTCAATGACAGTATTGCAACAGCGTGTTACGAGGGTAAGGAAAGTACAGAAGATATTCTTGCCGATACGGAGAAACGTATTTTTGAACTCGTAAAAAATAAAGGCGGACATGAATATATGCCGATTGATAAAGTTGTATTGGAAGCACTGGATAAGATTTCCATAGCTGCCAAAAACAGAGGTGCAGTTACCGGTGTGCCGACCGGATTTAAAGATCTGGACACGTATTTATCAGGCTTACAGCCGTCGGATTTTGTACTGGTTGCGGCGCGTCCGTCTATGGGTAAGACAGCATTTGTCTTAAATGTGGCGGAAAATGTGGCGATTAAGCAGGGCATTACAACAGCCGTATTCAGTCTGGAAATGTCCAATGTACAGCTTGTTAACCGTATGCTCAGTCTGGAATCGACCGTTGATGCGGATAAAATCCGTAAAGGCCGTCTGGATTCCAATGACTGGGGTAAGCTTATTGAAGGCGCCGACAGCATTGCAAAATCGCAGCTGATTATTGACGATACGCCGGGTATTTCGATTGCGGAGCTGCGCTCAAAGTGCAGAAAGTACAAAATGGAAAATAATCTCGGACTGGTAATCATCGATTACTTACAGTTAATGAGCGGAAACGGAAAGACGGATTCTAGACAGCAGGAAATTTCGGATATTTCCCGTTCATTAAAGGCACTTGCAAGAGAACTCGATGTGCCGGTGGTAACGCTTTCACAGCTCAGCCGTGCGGTAGAACAAAGACCCGACCATCGTCCGATGCTTTCGGATCTGCGTGAATCGGGTGCAATTGAGCAGGATGCCGACGTTGTTATGTTTTTATACCGTGATGATTATTACAATAAGGATACAGACATTAAAGGCATTGCGGAAATTATTATTGCAAAACAGAGAAACGGTCCGATTGGTACGGTAAAAATGGCGTGGATACCGGAACAGACCCGTTTTGCGGATTTACTCACAAAAGAACAGATTCCACACTGATGAAAGAAATATTTTTAATATCAAAAAAGAACCGGAAACAAGGAATATCCTTTATTTCCGGTTCTTTTTTTGTGTCTTGAAACACGTTTAATGAATAGTTGTATGTAGTCTACTGTGGGTTTGGAGCGCCTACAGGACAGACACCGGCACAAGCGCCGCAGTCTACACATACATCAGCATTGATTTCCATATGAGAAGCGCCTTCAGAGATAGCTTCTACAGGACATCCAGCTGCACAAGCACCACAATTGATGCAGTCATCGTTAATTACATATGCCATGATTCAATCCTCCTTAGATTTTGTTAGTTCATTATACGATATTTACAGTTAAAATTCAACTATCGGATAATAGTTTCTTTGTTAAGAGTATAAAAAAATGCAACATCTTTATAAAAAATGGTGCGTTTGCGGGAAGCAATTTGTTTCTGAACGAAGCAAATTGACATAATGATAAAAACAAGGAGGTAAAAACCTCTGCTCCTGCTTAGGGCAGAATGTGAGCAAGCTCACATAGCATTTTTCCTTCGGAAAAACAAGGAGGTTTGTATGGTAAAGCTTACGTTAAGACCGGGTGAGTTTATTGATATCGGTGAAAATGTCCGTGTGATTTTTTCAGGCGGTTTGGCAAATAACATTCATTTGCTGGTTGATGCACCCAAAGAAGTCAATATAGTAAGAAGCTCAGCCGGAAAGAAAAAGGAACAGCCGGAACAGAGTGCTCGGACATATTACAGGGAAAAAGGTATATCCGAAGAAGCACAGCGTGAGATTGTCAGTATTTTAATGCGCGAAAAGAAGCGCAACGCGGTAAATGAAAAGCCGTGACGGCAGGACAGTGTTACGGCAGAATTATGAAGCAATGTATGCAACGGAGTATACAAAACACAAAAATCTGCATTTAACGAATGAGAAGCTTATGGGGAAGACTGCAATAGAAAAAGCAGGGGATTTGATACACATTATTTTACTGGGACTTGCAAAAAACTTACCACCCTATACAGAGGAAAATAAACTGCACGGGCTGTTGGGTGCATTATTTACAAATGAGTTGACGGCAGATGAGAAAATCAGTATCATAGAATCAGAATATAACATTGAAGCGAAAAATGAATTGCGAAAGGATGTGAGGAAAGTGAGCGGATTAGGAGAAAGCCTTGTGGAAAGTGCGGCAGAAGAAGCATGGGAACAGAGCAAAATTAAGTTTATCATCAATATGAACGAAAAAGGCTACACAATAGAGCAGATAGCCGACGTTACGGAAAAGAGCAGGGAAGAAGTCGAGGCAGTACTGGAAAAAGAGAAATAATGTGCGGCGGCTTTAAGCAGAGATTCAATGAATACTTGACATTTTAATGGGGCAAGCTTATAGTAGAATCACTACGATAAACAGGAGGAACATATTTATGACAAGAATAACCAAGGATACAACAATTGGCGAAGCAATTCAGTATGATGCAGGGATTGTTTCAATTCTTATGGGCGCAGGAATGCACTGTGTTGGATGTCCGTCATCAGCAGGTGAAACATTAGAAGAAGCTGCTATGGTTCATGGTTTAGACTGTGATGAATTATTACAGGATATTCATGACTATCTTCAGTCAGTAGGTTAATTCATAAATAAAATAAAAGCGGCGGGATTTACGTTTAATCGGTAAATTCCGCCGTTTTTTAGATGATATGCCGGGGGACGGCATACATTATATTTAAAAGCTAAAGTTTTGCCATAACCTGTATTGCACGGTTTTTTATAATGGAATCCATGTGTTCCGTGAAAAATAAAAGGCTGCTGTCCGGAAGATATTCTTTTTTGCCGTATTCGGAAAGAATGTTGCAGGTCTTGTTAAAGTCCACAGAAGAACAGCGGGTCTTTTCCAAAAATACATAGTAGCGCCCGTTGGTATGCTTAAATAAATGACTCTTGTCATTGTATACCGGAAGAACGGCTTTTGCGGCCTCACTGAAGGCATCCAGATTTTCAAAAGAAAAGCAGCGGATGACAGGGGCGTCTTTTTGTGTATCGGCAGACGATTCCGGTTTATTTGCCGCAGGTACGGAGACAGTTCCGGTGCCTTTTGAACCGGATGCCGAGCCTTTATTCAGATAATCATTTAATTTGCTGAAAATATTTAAAACGTCATCTTCAGTGGAATCCGCGTCTGTATCAGATTCATTTAACTCATCATTAGCAGATGGCAGTGCATGTGCTGCTGATGCATCAATTGTTTCCATGGAATCATAATCCTCATAGGGGTAATCATAATCCTCATAATCGTCGTCCGGGTCGGACGGCGAAAATTTGGAAAAACGGGTATCCAGTTCTTCCGGATCGTCTACCTTTGTAACAATTAAAACGATACAGTCAGCAGAAACAGGAATTGCTTCAATCATCAGAGGAATATCTTCCGCTTCAAAACCGAATTCATAGGAAGCCTGCTGCATCATATCCTGAAAAAGCTTCTTCGCCTTTTCACTGCCGTAAGCCAGTTCACTGATTTTTAACTGCCGGGCTGCCAGGTCAGATTTATTCAGGGTGCAGCGTATTTGGTTCTCACTTAATTTTTCGATTTTCATATTATCACTTCCTATCACTATTGTCCTAAATTTATAATACCCATTTTTAGTGGATATGTAAAGGTTATATTGATGAATATATTATAAGAAATTGTAAAAAAATAAAAATAAATAAAAGATAATTTTGAAAAAATTTTATCAAAAAAAGAAAAAATATATTGCAAATTCAATATTTTTATAGTATACTCTTTATTGAGCTGGTCAATGATAATTTTATATGCCGATATGGAAAGGAGTGGTCCTATGGTAAATTAATCTCAGAAGCGTATGATATCATCAGTGTGCAGGCACAGACGCATCATTCAACGGTGTATCTTGTAAGGCATAAGAAGCTTGATGTACTGCGTACAGCAAAGTTCGTCAGAAAAGATACCGGCGGATATATGCGAATCCTGCGGGAAGCTGATTTTCTAAAAATTCTCAGACATTCCGGAATCCCCTTAATATATGATATTGCTGAAGATAAAGATAGTATCTGCATAATTGAAGAATTTATATCTGGTAAATCTTTGACAGAATACGTGGCAGAACACAGAATGCTTACAGCTGCGCAGATAACAGACTTTGTGCTGCAGATATGTGACATACTGGAATATTTGCATAGTCAGGGCAGCAAAGGAATGGTTCATCTGGATTTGAAACCGGATAATATTCTGATTACAGATACAGGCAGTGTAAAACTCATCGATTTTGACAATGCAGTCAGGATGGGAGAAAGATATGCCACACATTACGGCAGTATCGGATTTGCGGCGCCGGAGCAGTACCACAGGCTGTATCAGGACTGCCGGGCAGATATTTATAGTCTGGGAATGTTAATTTTGTACATGGACAACGGACATGTACAATGTCACGCAGAATCTCTGCATCATAAGAAGTTTTATCCCATTGTAAAAAAATGTATTCATCACAGTATATGGCAGCGTTACCGCAGCGTGAAACAGGTAAGGCAGGCGGTATACAGTTTACAGGCAGAAAATGAATTATCAGAGAACATAAAAGCTCAAAACATTTCTCTTTATGGCACAAAACACGGTGTCGGGACAACGCACATAGCACTTTGTCTGACGGCATATCTTACCCGGAACGGTTTTCGCGCGGTTTATGTGCAGGAAGCAGATGAAGAAGATTTTATCTGCGAAATCCGTGAAAGCATCTTACAGACTGACGGAACGTTCCGGTGTGGAACAATTGCAGTATGTCCGCAGTATCATGGTGCGGTACAGGCTGACCTGTATGGGTACGACTATATCGTAAGGGACTGCGGCACAATTGTGGGGTTGTCAGCGCAGGCAGACATTAAAATTGTTGTGACAGACTTTGGATACCGCAGAAGGCTGGAGTATGAACGGCTTTTACAGTCAGATAAGGACAGTCTGATTTTTGTGAATCATACAGACGGGAATGTTTTTTATAAAGAAACAGGCAGGCTTGAAATTAAACGGCAGTTTTACAGGATACCGTGTGTCTATGACTGGAACAATGGCAGTAAATTATTAGACAGGGTATTTTTGGAAGCGTTGTCTGCAGTGATTTCTAAACCGTGCCGAAAGCAGGTGAAAGGTGGTGCAGGTGCTGGCCGGAAGTACATTATTTCAAAGAATAAGTAAAAAAAGCACGGCAGTCCGTTGGGGTGCAAAAGCAGTATCACCCTGCGTTATCGCAGTTATGGGTATTGGCGGGAGTGTCGGAACGACACACCTTTGCATGATGCTTGCAAACAGCATGGCAAACGGGCTTAAGGTGCGGACCGCATTTGTTGAGTACGGCGTGCATGATACGGGCAGTGCCTGCCTGCATCTGGCACAAGAAACAAAAAGTCTTTCGGGTGACATTCACACATTTCAATATGCAGGAATTGATTTTTACCGGTGTATTTCGGAAGAAGAACTTATAAAAATTTCAGCAATCAAATACGAGGCAGTCATACTGGATATGAAATATGGCAGCAAAGAGGTGATGACGGAGTTTTTGCGCAGTGATTTAAAGATTGTCGTTGCCGGCATGAATTTATGGCAGGCAGGACGGCTGAAAGCATTTTTAAAAAATGAGAAACTGCCGTCATCGCACTGGCGCTGTGTCACACTGGGTTATGACAGGAAACTGGCAAAAAAGCTGGAAAAAGAATACGGCATCCGGGTTGGGCTGATTCCGGCAGAGCGAAATCCGTTTGAGTTATCACCGGACGGATTTTTGGAACTTGTAAAATTAACAGAGATGTAAAAAGAAACTACAGACATCATACGGTTTATTTACGGACACCGGATTTTAAACCTATGAATATATATCACAAAATTACAAAATTTTCTGTATGAATCCCCCTTTGTGCAGAAAAAAGGCAGGGAATGGACAAAGAAAGAACATTCCCTGCCCATTTGGTATTGAGAAAAGCCAAAATCTCGTTTATAATTGTCGTACAGTTTTAGTGTACAGGAAAACAGGAGCGCCGTAAGGCAGGGTTAAAGGAGAAAATCATGGAACGGGATAGAAAAAGAAAATTATGGAAGATAACAGCGGCAGTATCAGTAGGGATTCTGGTAATTCTTGCAGCGGTGCTGCTGATAAGAAAATATATGCCGACAGGTCAGAAAATGAGCGGATATGATTATTTTAAGACAGATTCGGCAGCAGAAAATGACAGCACACTGGTGATATTGGACAATGAAATACTTTACGATAAAGGGCGCTATATAGACGGAAGGCTGTATTTACAGCAGTCATTTGTACAGGATAATGTCAATATGCGTTTTTATTATGACAAAGAAAGCAATGCGGTTTTGTATTCGGACTGGAGCGCAGTCTATACGTATTATCCGGACGTCAAGGGGTATCGGGACCAGAACGGTAATACGTATGATACGGAGTATGAAGTGATAAAAACGGCAGACGGTGTGATTTATATCGATTTCGAATACATGGCAGCAGTCAGCAACATTTCCTATAAATATGCAAAAGAACCACAGCGTCTGGTGCTTCATACAACCCATGAAGAACAAAATGAAGTGACAATCCGCAAAAACACTGTGGTGCGGTATCGTGCAGGTATTAAAAGCAAAGTACTTGAAAAGGTGAAAAAAGGTACAGTGTGCCAGTACGTGGGTGCGGTAGATGATGACTGGATTGAGGTGATTACGCCGTCCGGTTATCAGGGTTATGTGAAAAAGAATGCGGCTTCGGATGTATACACGGCAGTACCGGAAGATACATATACGGAAGAATACCAGTCCAATCTGTGCGGTTACAAGGTGAATATGACGTGGTTTCAGGTAACACAGCGTGCCGCCAATGCTTATATTGATACGTATTTAGAGGATGTTTCCGGTATTAATACGATTTCACCGACATGGTATTCGATTGCAGACGGCACCGGAGAGCTGACCAGTCTGGCATCGGATACGTTTGTAAGCAATATGCACGCCAGGGGCTTAAAAGTGTGGCCGCTTGTCAATGATTTTAATAATAATATTGATTATGCAGCGTTTTATTCCAGTAAAACGGCAAGAACGAAGCTGATTAACAACCTGATGCAGGAAGCACGTCAGTATGGTTATGACGGCTACAATATTGATTTTGAATATGTAAAGAAAGATTTCGCGGACGATTATTTACAGTTCTTGCGGGAACTGTCTATCGCATGCCAGAATAACGGGCTGGTGTTATCCGTGGATAATTACAAACCGGCAAACCACAATGCCCATTATGAACTGGCAGAACAGGCGGTTTTTGTGGACTACATTGTGATTATGGGGTATGATGAGCATTATGCAGGCTCTGATGCGGGATCGGTGGCTTCCCTGCCATTTGTGGAGGACGGTATTTCAAGAGCTGTCAGCATGGTACCGTCAGAACAGGTGATTAATGCTGTTCCGTTTTACACGCGCATCTGGACGGAGAATGCCGGGGAAACCAAGAGCCGTGCAGTGGGAATGCAGGCGGCGATGGATGCCATGCAGGAAAATGGTGCAACAGCCGAATGGGACGAAACAACAGGACAGTATTACTGCACCTATGAAACATCCGCAGGAACGGTTCAGATATGGTTTGAAGAAGACCGCTCTATTGGTGAAAAGATGAAATTGTATTCAAAATACAAGCTGGGCGGTGTGGCAGAATGGAAACTGGGACTTGAAACCTCGTCGGTATGGAGTATTATTAGTAATGGACTAAACTACGCATCATAATAGAACGGTACGGTTCATACAATACAGTAAAAATAAGATGTGGCAGGGTAGTTTGAATCGAAAAAGACTGATTACGGGCATGACGGTGATTTTACTGCTGGCAGTGTATACGGGAATGTATATTGTACTGCCCGCGGCAAGACAGACAGCAGGGAAAAATGAAATGTCAGAGAGCAGGCAGGAAGAAAATCAGACGGCACAGGCAGACAGTACCAAAAGAACTGTTGTACTGGACAGCGGGCATGGCGGATTTGATCCGGGTAAAGAAAGCAGCGATGGCATATTAGAAAAACACATCAACCTTGCAATTGCAGAGCGGTTAAAGGAACTGCTGGAGAAAGAAGGAATCCAGGTCGTGATGACGCGGACAGACGATAATGGCCTGTATACAGAGAGTGATTCCAATAAAAAGATTGCAGATATGAAAAAGCGGTGTGCAATTATTGATGCAGCAAAGGCTGATATTGTTGTCAGTATTCATCAGAACAGTTATCAAAGCCCGGAAGTAAAAGGTGCGCAGGTATTTTATTATAAACATTCGGCAGAAGGTAAAAAACTGGCACAGATTTTGCAGAAATCTTTGAAGGAAAATCTGGATACGGAGAATAAGCGGCAGGAAAAAGAAGATAGTACATACTATATGCTGCTGCATACCGGTGCGCCGACTGTGATTGCGGAGTGTGGCTTTTTATCCAATCCACAGGAAGCGGCTCTGTTAAATACTGCCGAATACCGGCAGAAGGTCGCAGAAGCACTCTGCAAAGGAATATTGGAATATTTTACATCTACAGGAAAATGAAGAAAGCGCTGCATACGGCAGCAGAAATGGAAGGAACATGGAAACGATTATTGCACAAATCACAGAAAATGAAGAACAGAATCAAAAAATATATGAGCAGGCATCAGACATTTTAAAAAGAGGCGGTCTGGTGGCTTTCCCTACAGAAACCGTATATGGACTGGGTGCAGATGCGCTTGATGAGGAGGCATCGGCTAAAATTTATGCGGCAAAGGGAAGACCGTCCGATAATCCGCTGATTGTGCATATTGCGGATACAAAGGCACTGGAGGAGCTTTCCTGTGATGTTACCGCACAGGCAAAGCTTCTGGCGGAGAAGTTCTGGCCGGGACCGCTGACCATGATTTTAAAGAAAAGTGACTGTGTGCCAAAATCCATTACCGGCGGACTGGGTACGGTAGCCATCCGTATGCCGAGCCATCCGGTTGCAGCACAGTTAATCAGAACTTCCGGGGTGTATATTGCAGCACCGAGTGCCAATATTTCAGGGAAACCAAGTCCTACAAGAGGAGAACATGTCATTCATGATATGAAGGGCAGAATTGATATGATTATTGTAGACGATACGGTTGATATTGGTGTAGAATCTACGATTGTAGATTTAAGTGAAGATGTTCCTACAATTTTAAGACCGGGTTATATTACAAAAGAAATGCTCTCGGAAGTGCTGGGAGAAGTACGTATTGATCCGGCGATTATGGGCAGTGTAAAGCCGGGCGTTGTACCGAAAGCGCCGGGCATGAAATATAAGCACTATGCGCCCGATGCAGACCTTGCAATTGTAGAGGGTGACATCGATAAAGTTGTAGATAAAATCAACGCATTGACAAAGGAAAAAGAAGCGTGTGGGTACCGTGTAGGTATTATGGCAACACAGGAAACAAAAGACCGCTATGAAAGCGGTGTTATAAAAGTAGTCGGCAGCAGAAAAGATGAGGCGACTGTCGCTCACAACCTGTACGCAGCCCTGCGGGAATTTGACAAACAGCAGGTGGCATACATTTATTCAGAGGGCTTTTCTGAAAATCAGGTAGGGCAGGCAGTCATGAACCGGTTGATTAAAGCTGCCGGACATACTATAATAAATGTCTGAAAGTGACAGAAGCGAGGACTTTCTATGAATACGTATAGCAGAATTTTGTTTGTCTGTGCAGGAAATACATGCAGAGGTCCCATGGCGGCGACAATCATGCAGCAGTTTGTACAGGATATGGATATCCTTACAGATTCAAGAGGAATGGTTGTATTGTTTCCTGAGCCTTATAATCCAAAGGCAGTTGCGGTCTGTGCGGGACACGGTATGATTATGCCGAGTAACAGTGCAGCACAGCTTGAGAATGCGGATTTTGACAACAACACACTGGTACTTGTGATGAATCAGTCAATGAAGCAGAAGATTTATGAAAGCTATGACCGGGCAATTAATGTGTATACGCTCGGGGAGTTTGCCGGAGCGGGCGAAACAGAAATTGCAGATCCGTATGGACGGGGCATTGATGAATATCACCAATGTTTTGAACAGTTGTATGTATTGATTGAAAAAGCAGCAGAAATAATCAGAAAGAACATGGAGGAAGAAAAAGATGATAGCAATCGGCAGTGATCACGGCGGAGTAGAGTTAAAGGAAAAGGTAATCAAGCATTTACAGGCACGCGGCATTGAGTGTGAAGATACAGGATGTTACAGCACAGAATCCTGTGATTATCCGGTATATGCAAAGAAGGTAACAGATCTGGTGACATCCGGAAAATGTGAACTGGGTATTTTAATCTGTGGTACCGGTATCGGCATGAGCATGGCAGCCAATAAAGTGGATGGCATCCGTGCGGCATTGTGCCATGACTGTTTCAGCGCGGAAGCCACAAAACAGCACAACAATGCAAATGTATTATGTATGGGGGCAAGAGTAATCGGGGAAGGACTGGCCTGCAAAATCGCAGATATTTTTATTGATACCCCGTTTTCAAACGATGAACGTCATATCAGAAGAATCAGCATGTTTGATTAAATGGCGGATTAGAAGAAAGGTCAGGGAATGCAATGAGCGATAAGAGAAAAGATTACATTTCATGGGACGAGTATTTCATGGGCGTTGCAAAGCTTTCCGCCCTGCGTTCGAAAGATCCGAATACACAGGTGGGTGCGTGTATTGTCAGCGAAGATAATAAAATTCTCTCCATGGGATATAACGGACTGCCAAGGGGCTGCTCCGATGATGAATTTCCGTGGTCAAGGGAAGGCGATCCGCTGGATAATAAATATCTGTATACGGCACACAGCGAGCTGAATGCCATTTTAAATTATCAGGGCGGCACATTGCAGAATGCAAAAATGTATGTGACACTGTTTCCGTGCAATGAATGTGCGAAAGCGATTATTCAGGCGGGCATTAAGACACTGGTCTATGACTGCGACAAGTATTCTGATACGGCATCGGTGATTGCATCGAAAAGAATGCTCAATGCCGCAGGCGTACGGTATTATAAATACGATTCGACCGGAAGAACCGTGCAGATTGAACTGTAGGGTTCCGTGGAAATATGCCGTTTGTGCATGACAGCATGGACAAAAACAGTACAGTGTGTTTAAGGAAAAATGTAGATAAAAAGGACTGTAAATGACAAAGCGCGAAGAAAAATGCTCAGAGCGTACTGTCAGTTACAGTTCTTAAAAAATTCATGGAAATTGATGTACTTACGTGTTATTGCAGTTTCAATAAATGATTCAAAGCCGGATTTAATACTTCATACCGTTCCAGTTCATCTAAATAATCTTTAAAATCCCCGTTATAAATAATAGAAAGCAGTGCATTGAGGCGGTGCAGAGAAGTTACCAGCATATCATTGCTGATAATGGACATGCGGCAGGCATCTGCCAGTTCATCTAAATCCACAACGCGGACAAAACCGTCATTTTCAATAATAACATCGGCAAGCAGATCGGTAAAAATATAAGTGTCGGTATTTTTATCATAGCTTGTGTCAATAATATCACAGTAAATATAAGCGAGCGTTCCGTTCTCCTTATAAAATTTGCTGATTTTCCAGCCGTGTTTTACGACATAGTAGGATATTCCGTAGGAAAATTCTTCCTTTGGATGCAGTGTTTTCCAGCGGGTAATAATATGTCCGTCTGAAATGGACACAATCGTATCATTTTTTAAGTGAATACATTCTGAAGGAATGAGACGTTTTCGGTAAAGTTCAGGCATAGACCATCCTCCTGTAAAAGTAATTTGTGTAAAATTGTTTCAGAACCAAAGTTTATGGGCAAATTATAGCAATTTTCATAGGAAAATTCAATGTAAATGAAAATATTTCTAAAATAAATGCACAAAAATAAATGGACTTTTTTGTCGTGAAATGTTATTATATTAACAAGCATATAGGTCGAAAGGAAAAAATATGAGTGGAAAGGGTTCACCGTATCGGAATATTGTCCTGATTTCGCAGATTGGTATTAATATGCTTGTTCCTGTGTTTATATGTGTAGCGGTCGGTGTATGGCTGGATAACAGATTTCATACATGGTTTACGCTTCCATTGCTGATATTGGGGATTGCCGCGGGAGCCAGAAATGCTTATGCACTTGCGATGGATACTATCAGGATGGACGAAAAAAGACGGAAAAAAGAACAGGAGGAGCAGATTCAGGAAGTTCTGCGAAAGGCGAAGGATGAGAAAAATCATCGACAGGATTAAAGAGTTAAATGAAGTGCTTCCAGAAGTGTTTCTGGTAGATTTGCTTTATCTGCTGGCAGGAGAGCTGGTTATCTGGTTTTTAGTACCCAATAAGCAGATGTGTGCTGTGGGATTTCTTATGGGTGTAGTCTATTCCATATTTTCATCTGTTCATATGAGTTTTCGGATCCGTAAGATCGTTTACGGTCACGCGAATGAATCAAAGACCCTGCTTATTGGATATTTTATCCGTCTTGCAGTGATGCTTGTACTGTTTACAGTATTATATCTGTTTCATATCGGCGATTTATTGTGTGCGCTGATAGGAATGTTTTCTATGAAAGTATCGGCTTATTTACAGCCGTTTACTAATAAAATATTATCAAAAAAAGGAAGGTGAGAAAGTGGGAAGCACAATGATGACATCATTGGTGGCATGCGACAGCAGTTTTATGATTAAGTCGCTCTATTCATTCCGGATACCCGGGGTTGATTATGACTTCAGTATCAACACCACCCATGTGGCGATGCTTTTAGTGTCTTTGTTTATACTGATTGTTGCGATTATTGCAAGAGTCAAGATTAATAAAGCAAATGCATCGGATACACCGGGAATGTTCCAGAATATTATTGAGCTGGTTATAGAGATGCTTGGCAGCATGGTTGATGGAATTATGGGTAAGAATGCCAACAGATTTGTAAATTACATTACAACCCTGTTTGTCTTTATCATAATTTCAAACATTTCAGGGCTTTTTGGTCTTCGACCACCAACGGCAGACTACGGTGTTACATTAGCGCTGGGTCTGATTACATTTGTACTGGTACAGTTTAACGGTATTAAAAAGAATCACGTTGGGCACTTTACAGCATTGTTTCAGCCAATATGGTTTTTATTCCCGATTAATTTAATTGGTGAGTTTGCTGTACCGCTGTCTCTTTCACTGCGTTTGTTTGGTAATGTTATGTCAGGAACCGTCTTAATGGGCTTGATTTATGATCTGCTCGGACCGTATACGGTAGCGTATCCGGCCCTGCTGCATGCTTATTTTGATTTGTTTTCAGGCTGCATTCAGGCATACGTATTCAGTATGTTGACGATGGTTTATGTCAACGACAAGATTGCCGATTAAGGGCAAAATATTATTCTATTTAAATGGAGGAAATGAAACATGAATATTAGTGGACAGGAATTTATTCAGGCTATGTCAGCAATTGGTGCCGGTATCGCAATGATCGCCGGTGTAGGTCCTGGTGTTGGTCAGGGTATCGCAGCAGGTCATGGTGCAGCTGCAGTAGGTAGAAATCCGGGCGCAAAGTCTGATATCACATCGACAATGTTACTTGGACAGGCCGTTGCCGAAACAACAGGTCTTTACGGTTTCGCCGTAGCGATTATCTTAATGTTTGTACAGCCATTCAAGGGTTAATCCGGGCAGATAAGTGTAGAAACATTTAAGCTGGCAGGAAGGAGGCTAAAAACTTGAATAATTTAGGTACATTTGTCGCTTTGGCAGAAGGCGGGCGATTATTTGGACTTGATTTGCAGCTTCTTCTCGACGCAGCAATCACTGCGGTGAACGTATTTATTCTTTTTATTCTGCTTTCTTATATTTTGTATAATCCGGTACGGACGATGCTTAAGAAAAGACAGGATAAGATTACAAGCGACAGAGAAACCGCTGAATCCAACAAGGCAGAGGCTCTCGCATTAAAGAAAGAATATGAAGAGAAGTTAAAAGCAGCTGATAAAGAAGCTGAAAGTATCCTGAGTGAAGCAAGAAAAGTTGCCATGCACAATGAGCAGAAGATTGTTGATGAAGCAAAGCAGGAAGCTGCACGAATCATTGAGCGCGCAAATGCGGAAGCAGAACTTGAGAAACAAAGAGTTGCAGACGAAGTAAAACAACAGATTATTTCAGTTGCTGCTGTAATGGCGTCAAAGTTTGTTGCAAAAGCAATGGATGATCAGGAAAATGATGCTCTGATTGAGCAAACTTTAAATGAAATGGGTGAGAATACATGGCTAAGTTAGTATCAGCAACTTATGGTGATGCGTTATTTGAACTTGCCGTGCAGGAATCCAAAGTAGATTCATTGTATGCGGAAGCAACAGACTGTTTGAAGGTTTTTGAAGAAAACAGCGAGCTTGGCAGATTACTGAATCACCCTAAGATTGATAAGAGTGAAAAAGAAAAGGTTATTGAAAATGCTTTTGGACAGTTTGTTTCAAAGGATATAACCGGTCTGCTTGTGCTGATGGTTTCAAAAGACAGGCAGAAACAAATTATGGAAACACTCCGGTATTTTATCGGCAAAATCAGAGAATATAAAAAAATCGGCAACGCGGTAGTATCTACAGCAAAGCCGCTGACAGCCGCACAAAAAGAAAAAGTGCTTTCCAGACTGCTTGCAACGACAGGGTATGTGGATTTTGAGATTGATTATATCGTAGATGAGTCCCTCATCGGCGGTATGGTAATCCGGATCGGTGACAGGGTCGTAGATAGCAGTATAAAGACAAAATTAGACGAGTTTGCAAAGGATTTGAAAAAAATCCAGCTGGCATAACTTGTACATTAATAGAAAGAGGGTGCGTTGGCTCCATGAATTTAAGACCGGAAGAAATCAGCTCGGTAATTAAAGAGCAGATCAAAAGATATTCTACGGAACTCGAAGTATCTGACGTCGGTACGGTTATTCAGGTAGCAGATGGTATCGCCCGTATTCATGGCCTTGAAAAGGCGATGCAGGGTGAACTTCTGGAATTCCCGGGTGAAGTATACGGCATGGTTTTAAACCTGGAAGAAGATAACGTTGGTGCGGTTTTACTTGGTGATTCAAGAAACATCAACGAAGGAGATACCGTAAAGACAACAGGCCGAGTTGTAGAGGTTCCTGTTGGCGATGCGATGTTAGGTCGTGTCGTAAACGCACTGGGACAGCCAATCGACGGCAAGGGACCGGTTAATACCGAAAAGTTCCGTCAGATTGAACGAGTTGCCTCAGGTGTTATTACAAGAAAATCCGTAGATACACCGTTACAGACAGGTATCAAAGCGATTGATGCCATGGTACCAATCGGACGTGGACAGCGAGAATTAATCATCGGTGACCGTCAGACAGGTAAGACTGCCATTGCGATTGATACAATCATTAATCAGAAAGGTCAGAATGTAAAGTGTATTTACGTTGCAATCGGACAGAAGGCTTCAACCGTAGCTTCGATTGTAAAGACATTAGAAGAATATGGCGCGATGAGCTATACAACAGTAGTTGCATCTACTGCCAGTGAACTTGCACCGTTACAGTATATTGCACCATATGCCGGATGTGCGATTGGTGAAGAATGGATGGAACAGGGACAGGATGTACTTGTTGTCTATGATGACTTGAGCAAGCACGCAGCTGCATACCGTACACTTTCCTTACTCCTTAAAAGACCACCAGGACGTGAGGCTTACCCTGGTGATGTATTCTACTTACATTCAAGACTCTTAGAGAGAGCTGCAAGAATGTCAGATGAGTACGGCGGAGGTTCCCTGACTGCGCTTCCGATTATCGAAACACAGGCAGGCGATGTTTCTGCATATATTCCGACAAACGTTATTTCTATCACAGATGGTCAGATCTATCTGGAAACAGAAATGTTTAATGCCGGATTCAGACCTGCTATCAATGCCGGTCTTTCTGTATCACGAGTTGGTGGTGCTGCCCAGATTAAGGCGATTAAAAAGATTGCAGCGCCAATCCGTGTGGAACTGGCACAGTACCGGGAACTGGCATCTTTTGCTCAGTTTGGTTCAGAACTGGATGCAGATACAAAGGAAAAGCTCGCACAGGGTGAAAGAATTAAGGAAATGTTAAAGCAGCCGCAGTATCAGCCAATGCCTGTTGAATATCAGGTCATGATTATTTATGCGGTTACGAAGAAGTATGTCATTGATGTTGCAGTAGACAGAATTCTCGATTTCCAGAAAGGATTGTTTGAACTGATTGATACAAAGTATCCGCAGATTCCGGAAACAATCCGTACAACAAAAGTGCTTGATGAAGAAACAGAAAAAGCTTTAATCAGTGCGATTGAAGAATTTAAGAAAACTTTCAAATAATAGCGAAGCTTAGAATGGAGGTAATTGATTATGGCCTCAATGAGAGACATAAAAAGGCGTAGAGACAGTATTCAAAGTACCGGTCAGATTACCAAAGCCATGAAGCTCGTTTCCACTGTAAAACTTCAGAAAGCGAAGGGAAAAGCAGAGAGCACAAAACCGTACTCCGATTTAATGTATGAAACTGTGAGCAATATTCTTGCAAAGTCAGGAAATATTAACCACAAGTTTTTAAAAGCAGGAGATTCCAATAAAAAAGCGGTGATTGTGATTACTGCAAACAGAGGACTTGCAGGCGGCTATAACAACAATATAGCCAAGCTCATTACAAATAGCGATATCCCGAAGGAAGATGCATATATTTATGCAATCGGACGAAAGGGTAGGGAAGTTCTTGAAAGAAAAGGATATGAAATCAAGGCGGATTATTCCGATGTGATTAACGAGCCGATGTACACCGATGCAAAAGAAATCTGCAATGAAGTGCTGGAGCTTTTCACAAACGGAGAAATTGGCGAAATCTATCTTTCTTATACATCCTTTAAGAACACCGTTGTCCACGAACCAAAACTCATTAAGCTGCTTCCGGTTGAACCGGAGCAGCAAAAAGAGGGCGGTACAGAAAGCACGGCACTGATGAACTATGAGCCGGATGAAGATGAGGCACTAAATATGATTATACCAAAGTACATCTGCAGTTTAATCTATGGTGCGCTTGTTGAATCCGTAGCGAGTGAGAACGGTGCCCGTATGCAGGCGATGGATAGTGCTACAAGTAATGCAGAAGAAATGATTTCAGACCTGTCATTGAAGTTTAACAGAGCACGTCAGGCTTCAATTACACAGGAACTGACAGAGATTATTTCCGGTGCAAACGCCATAGAGGGATAAAAAGTGAAACCGCATCAATGATGCAGCATGGAGGTAAAGAATGGCAGAAAGAAATGTTGGTAAAATTACTCAGATTATCGGTGCCGTACTGGATATTAAGTTTCCGGAAGGCGCACTGCCAGAGATTAATTCAGCAATTGATATTCAGACAAAAGATGGCGGCAGGCTCGTAGTTGAGGTTGCGCAGCATCTTGGTGATGATACAGTAAGATGTATTGCCATGGGTCCGACAGACGGACTTGTCAGAGGTATGGAAGCAGAATCTACAGGTTCTGCTATTTCCGTACCGGTTGGTGAAGAAACTCTCGGCAGAATGTTTAATGTTCTGGGTGAACCTATAGATAATAAACCGGCTCCTGAAGTGAAACAGCACATGCCGATTCACAGAAAGGCACCTACTTTTGCAGAACAGTCTACAACAACAGAAATGCTTGAAACAGGTATCAAGGTTGTTGACTTACTGTGCCCTTACCAGAAGGGTGGTAAAATCGGTCTGTTCGGTGGTGCCGGTGTAGGTAAGACGGTATTAATTCAGGAACTGATTCGTAATATTGCAACAGAGCACGGCGGATATTCCGTATTCACTGGTGTAGGCGAACGTACCCGTGAAGGTAACGACCTTTACTATGAAATGAAGGAATCCGGCGTTATCGAAAAGACAACCATGGTGTTCGGACAGATGAACGAACCACCTGGAGCCAGAATGAGAGTTGGTTTAACAGGTCTTACAATGGCTGAGTATTTCCGTGATCAGGGCGGTAAGGATGTACTTCTTTTCATTGATAATATTTTCCGTTTTACACAGGCTGGTTCCGAAGTTTCAGCGCTTTTAGGACGTATGCCTTCAGCCGTTGGTTATCAGCCGACACTTCAGACGGAAATGGGTGCATTACAGGAACGTATTACATCTACAAAGAGCGGTTCTATTACATCTGTACAGGCCGTATACGTACCTGCCGATGACTTAACGGACCCGGCTCCGGCTACAACTTTCGCACATCTGGATGCGACAACCGTACTTTCACGTTCAATCGTAGAACTTGGTATTTATCCGGCTGTAGACCCGCTTGAGTCTACTTCCAGAATCCTTGACCCACGTATTGTAGGTGAAGAACATTATAAGGTAGCCAGAGCAGTTCAGGAAATTTTACAGAAGTACAAAGAATTGCAGGATATCATCGCAATCCTTGGTATGGACGAACTTTCAGAGGATGATAAGCTGGTCGTATCAAGAGCAAGAAAAGTACAGAGATTCCTGTCACAGCCATTCTTCGTAGCCGGACAGTTTACAGGTCTGGAAGGAAGATATGTGCCGATTAGTGAAACAATTCAGGGCTTTAAGGAAATCATCGAAGGTAAGTATGATGACATTCCTGAAAGTTACTTCTTAAACTGCGGTAATATTGATGACGTACTTGCAAAGTGTAAATAATCTGTAACAGGTTAAACGACACGGGTAAGAATGGAGGAATCAATGGCAGATATGAAGACATTCAGGCTGTTGGTAAACACGCCTGACAGAGTATTCTACAATGATGATGTAACAATGGTAGAGCTTTCCACAACGGAAGGTGAGATTGGTGTATATGCAGAACATATTCCTCTTACATCAGTACTGGTACCGTGTGTTATGAATATTCATGTAGATGGAGATGTAAAAAAAGCTGCTGTACACGGCGGAATTGTTGAGATTTTACAGGATAAGGTAACGGTGCTTGCAGAAATTGCAGAGTGGCCGGAGGAAATTGATGTAAATCGTGCCAATGAAGCCAAAACAAGAGCTGAACGCAGACTTTCAAGCAACGATCCGCAGATTGATGTGGTGCGTGCGGAAGCAGCGTTAAAGCGTTCTCTTGCACGACTGGGTGCAGTACGCTAAATAAATGTATAAACCTTCCAATTTATGGCGATACTTAAGAATACCATAAGTTGGGAGGTTTATTTATGTTCAGGGATTGTTGGGATTATATCTGTTATAAAATACAGGATATGATTTTAAAAAACGGACAGAAACAAAACAGGAAGAAACAAGAAAATATAAATAGGACAACACACAGAAAGGCGGGATTTTTGCTGCAAAAGACCGCGGTTGTTATTGCGGGAATTTTGTGGCTGATAGCGGCGGCGAGGGTATTTTGGAATATGCCGCAGACGGGTGTGCAGGAAAATGTTTTAAGTGCGTTTGGCAGTGCATCCTACAAGGAAGTGTGCGCAGATATTTCTGCATATGGCAAATATGGCAGTATGGAGCTTACGGATACGGCAAAAGAGATTATCCTGGAAAAGGCGGCAGAAAAAATAGGGATTAACCGGTATACGATAGAACAGACAAGCCGGGACAATGTGGAAACAATGCAGCTTTCCCAAAACGGTGAAAACGGCAGTGTTCTTTGCAGATTTATAACGATTCATCAGGAAAATGTGGAGTACGAGCAGTACCTTTACATCGGTGTGACATTAAAAAATACGGTAGATGCTTCTTTTACATATGAGAAGCTCATTCGTCAGATAATGGAAGAAATGCAGATTGATACGGAAGTCAATGTCAATTTAAAGGGACAGATTCACGGGGCGCTTACCGATACGCAGAAAGAGCAGTTTGCACAGGATATGCTTGATATGATGAATGCAAAACTAAGTGTCGGTCGTCATATGGAAGATGTGTATACTGTATACGCATATAACAAAGGAATTAAAAATTATATTATGATAGGAAAAGACAAGGTGAATGTCAATATCTGCATCGGATATGACGAAGAAAAAAATGAAACCACGGTGTATCTTGCGACACCGATGAATATGCAGGATTACTAAACGGCAGACTATGAAAATCTGCATTTAGGCTTGTAGTTTTTTGGTAAACAGATTAAAATAAAACTATTCATCAATATTTGAAAGTAAAAGAGGAACAAATCAGTGACGATAGAAGAATTACTTGAACAGTGCATCCAGAAGAACTTGATTGATTTGACAATCAGCGGATTAAAAAAGAAAAATGAAGAACTTCCGGTAAAGATAAAGGTACGTCCGGTTGCCATGAAAGATAAAATAGAATATCAGGTTTCAGAGTTTATCGGAAGGAAAGTATTTCATAAGAATTATAAAAAAGACGAATTGAAAAAGAAGATTACAGACTGGATGCAGGAGGACTACAAGCAGGCACAGTTTACCATGACCGATGCGACGGCACAGATTTTGTCCGGGAAGCACAGCCAGACCGTGAAATACAAAAAATGTAAGGAAGTCCGGGTGCAGAGGGATTTGTCGCACAACCGTACCAAGCGTTACATTCTGCCGGAGGGAACGCCGGTTGGATTTCTGATTGATCTGGGCGTTATGACCAAAGAGGGTAAAATTGTACGGCAGAAGTATGATAAATACCGTCAGATTAACCGCTTTCTGGAATTTGTCGAAGACATTCTGCCGCAGTTAAGCAAAGAACGGGAGCAGACGATTATTGATTTTGGCTGTGGAAAGTCCTATCTGACCTTTGCCATGTACTATTATTTAAAGGAACTGAAAGGCTATGATATCCGTATTATCGGGCTGGATTTAAAGGAAGATGTCATTGCACATTGTAATGAGTTAAAGGACAAATACGGCTACGGAAAGCTGTCATTTCTTGTCGGGGATATTGCATCCTATACCGATGTTGATGCGGTTGATATGGTGGTGACACTGCATGCGTGTGATACGGCAACGGACTATGCGCTGGCTAAAGCCGTGCAGTGGGGCGCAAAAGTCATTTTATCCGTACCGTGCTGCCAGCATGAAGCCAACAGAATGATGGAAAATGAACTGTTACAGCCGGTGTTGCAGTATGGTATCTTAAAAGAACGCATGGCGGCAATTATGACGGATGCCGTACGGGCAAATCTTCTGACAGCAAAAGGGTATGACACACAGATACTGGAATTTATTGATATGGAACATACACCGAAAAATCTGCTGATTCGTGCGGTTTATACCGGAAAAGACAGTGAAAATGCAGCAGAAGCATTGAAAAATATGGAGGAAGCACTCCATTTGAATCTGACCTTAAATAAACTGCTGGGCGAATAGACCGCAGATGGATAATGGAAAGGATTAAGTTATGGACAACAGGGAAAATGCTACATATAAATATATTATATTGGCAGTCGCATTTATGGTAACTGTCGTGGTTACATTTATATCCATGAATTATGAGACGTCAGCCATATCGACAATGACAATGACACAGGCAACGCTTCCGGTCGTTATGATGCAGACCGAAGAAGGCCAGTTGTTTAACCGGTTATACGGTTATACACAGAAAGTCGATGCTTCAATGATGGGAGAAACACTGACACCGCTGCCGACAGATAAGAAATTGTCCGTTGTAGTGGATTTGTATGGACAGGAATTAGAGGGTGTTTCGTACAAGGTAAGAGATTTAAGCGATTTATCGCTGATTGAAAATACAAAAGTAGAAGATTATACGCAGGACGAAAGCCGTGCAGATGTTGTGCTTAATATTAAGAATCTGATTGATAACAATAAAGAATATCTGTTAGAGATTACGATATCGACAAAAAAGCAGGAAGAAATTTATTATTACACGCGGATTATCAGCGGTACGGATTTTCAGGTGCAGGATAAATTGAATTATGTGCTGGAACTCAACAGCTATGCGTATGACCAGACACAGTTGAAAAATCTGACACAGTATCTGGAAACGACATCTTCCGGAGATAATTCCAATTTCGGAAAGGTCAATATTCACAGTAAGCAGTCACAGGTTGGCTGGGGTGAATTAGGACCGTTTATTGAAAGTGACAGAATTCCTTCAATTACACAGATTGGTCAGGAAACGGCAGAAATTACAATAGATTATATGGTGGGTGCAGAAAATGATAATAATTCCTATGATACATATCGTGTAAAAGATTACTATAAAATACGCCAGTCCGGCAGTAAATTGTATCTGCTCGATTATGAGCGTGAGGCAGGGCAGTATTTTGACGGTCAGAATGATTTTCTGTCATCCTCCAAAATTAATCTGGGTATACAGCCGGATACGGATGTGATGGCGCAGGCAAGTGATAATGGGCAGTATACGGCATTTGTCAGCCGGAATACACTCTGGGAACTGGATTCGGACAATTCAGAATTAACAAAGGTCTTTTCATTTGATGCAGAGGATTCGGACAATATCCGGGAACACGGCAGCCAGCATGAAATCCGCATTATGAGTGTATCGGACGAAGGCAGCCTTTATTTTCTGATCTGCGGCTACATGAGCCGTGGCGCGCACGAAGGGGAAATGGGTATTTCGCTGTGTTCGTATAATTATGGGGAAAATGTGGTGCAGGAAGAACTGTATCTGCCGGTAGATGTTTCCTATGAGAGTATGGAAGAACGCATTGGCGGCATTGCTTATGTGAATGACAACAATTTGTTTTATATTTTAATTGACGATACATTGTATGCCATTAATTTAATCAGCCGTGAAGTTATGACAGAAGTTTCAGGGCTGGCACAGGGAACGTATGCCGTTTCTAAAGGCAGAAATATGATTGCATACAGCGAAAATCATTCGCAATATGATACGGACAGTATCCGCATTTTCAATATGCAGGATGGCACGGATTATACCATTCGTGCAGATGCGGGTGAAAAGCTCAAGGTGCTGGGCTACATTAATTCAGATTTTATTTATGGCATTGCTGATGCAGAGGACATTGTATCCGAAGGCGACGGCAATACTTTTTTCCCGATGTATCAGGTGAATATTATGGCATCGGATTATACGATGCAGAAAGAATATAATGAGCCGGGCATTTATGTGTCTAATGCGATTGTCGATAAGCTGCGTGTGAATCTGTACCGTGTTGTGAAAAATGCAGACGGCAGTTTTTCAGAAACAACGATGGATCAGCTGATTAACCGGGAAGAAAACAGCACCAGTGACGGTCTGGTTATTGATACCATTTCAACGACCAACCGAAAGACCGAGGTGATTCTTGTGTTAAAAAAAGCGATTTCTAATGTGAATAATATCACGGTGCGTTACTCAGATAAGATGATTTTTAAGAAGGATGAAACATCGGATTTATTAATGAAACACTAATGAGAGGTTTGCATGAAAAAGTTTAAGAAAATCATACGGGCAGTTTTGGTGCTTGCGGTGCTTGCGGGACTCATTTATCTGATTCCAAAAGTGATTACGGTTGTGCGTTTAAAACGTGCGGCGGATTCTTATGTAGCGGCAAGCTCGGTCAGTACCTTTAAAGATTCAAAGACAACGATTATCTATGATACGAATGACCAGGAACTCTGTACAATGAAGAATACAAAGGATATGTATTATGTGTCGTATCAGGAGATTCCGGTGACACTGGTCAATTCCTTTGTCGTCATGGAAGACCGCCAGTTTTATAAACATTCCGGTTATGATATCAAGGCAATTCTGCGTGCCATTGTGATTAATCAGAAAAGCAATGATATTGCGCAGGGGGCAAGTACCATTACCCAGCAGCTTGCAAGAAATATTTTCCTGTCGCAGGAAGTGACATGGCAGCGTAAGGTTGAGGAGATTTTTATTGCGGTCGGTCTGGAAAAGAAGTACAGTAAGAATCAGATTCTGGAATTTTACCTGAACAATATTTATTTCGGAAACGGATATTATGGTGTGGAAGCTGCGGCAAGAGGATATTTTGACAAATCCGTGTCAGAGCTTACGCTTGCGGAACAGACTTTTATCGCGGCGATTCCCAACAATCCGACACGCTATAATCCGCTGACAAATTATGACAATACCGTCCAGCGTAAAAACCTCATTTTACAGCAGCTTTACGAGGCGGATGATATTGGTTCGCTCGACCGCTATATGGCTGAAACAGAAGAGGTTGTCTTAAATCCGCATCAGACAGAGGAGATTAACAATTCGGTTGTAACGTATGCAAGGCACTGTGCAACCGAATCGCTGATGAGTGTATCGGGCTTTACCTTCCGTTATAATTTCAGTTCGGAAGACGATTATAATGCATATGAAGCTACGTATGATACATTTTACAATATGTGTCAGCAGAAGCTTTTAAGCGGTGGCTACAGCATTTACACCTCCGTTGATATGAATATACAAAATCAGTTACAGCAGGCAGTAGATAACAATCTGGCGGCATATACGGAAAAGTCTTCGGAAGGTGTATACAGTATGCAGGGAGCGGCAACGTGTGTGGATAACAGCACCGGAAATGTGGTGGCGATTGTCGGTTCGCGCAGTCAGGAAGACATCAAGGGCTATGTTTTAAATCGTGCGTATCAGAGTTACCGCCAGCCGGGCAGTTGTATTAAGCCGTTAAATGTCTATACACCGTATTTGCAGCTTGGCAATACGCCGGATACGAAGGTTACCGATTCGCAGATTGACGGCGGTCCTGCCAATGCCGATGCAAGCTATGCCGGAGAGATGACGTTGACAGATGCCGTAAAATGGTCTAAAAATACGGTTGCATGGAACATTTATCAGCAGATTACGCCAAAGACGGGAAGTTCCTTTTTAATAAAAATGGGATTTCATAAAATCTGGGTGGATAAAGATTACAATGCCGGTGCATTAGGCGGTTTTACGTATGGTGTGACAACGGAAGAAATGGCAGGCGGATATGCAGCACTTGCCAATGACGGTGTATACAGAAAAGCAACCTGTATCCGTCTTATTGTAGATGCTTCCAATAAAACGGTTGTCAATGAAACGAACCGTGACAGCAAGGTTTATGATAAAAGTGCATCGCGCATGATGACACAGATGTTAAGGGAAGTTGTATTAAGCGGTACGGGAACATCAGCAAATGTGGAAAATGCAGTTGTTGCCGGAAAAACGGGAACGACAAATGCCAGCAAAGATGTATGGTTCTGTGGATACAGCAAGTATTACACCACAACGGTATGGGCAGGATACGATTATCCAAAAGAAATGTCCGGTGTCAACAGCCGTGTCAATGCAATCTTTAAAGATTTTATGACGGCGGTGCATACCAATCTGCCTGTAACAGATTTCAGTACGGTTACACAGCAGACAACACAACCGGAGACGACAGCGGCAGTACAGGAGGAAACGCAATCCTTACCGCAGGAAACTACAGCAATTGTGCCGGAAATGGAAACGACAGGGATTGAACAGGTAACACCGCAGCAGGTTCCGTCCACGACAACACAGGTGCCAACAACAACACCGTATCAGCGATGGACGACAGCACCGGCACAGCCAAAGACAACGGCACCGATGCAGTATGGCGATATTGACGCCACGACAAGAACCGATCCCGATGCAACGGCACGCGGAGAGTGGTAAATGTGAACAAGCCATAAATCAAAGTTTGTTCACATAACACTTTGTGCCGACAGCGGCACAAAGTCGTCCGTTGATGCGGGTAGATGAGAAATCGAACAAGCCATAAATTAAAGGGATAGGAAAATGTGAATCAACATTTTCCTATCCCTTTTTGCCGGGCAGCGCCCAAAGCCTGCATACATTAATATTACTTGCCGTAATGTGTTTTGTTGTATTCCTTAACACGCTGCTGGATTCTTTCAACAGGACTTAATAAGTTGCTGATAGAAGAATCGTGGTTTAACGTATCAACTAATAAAGCAATGTATTTGCTCATATCTACATTGATATACCAAGGCTTAGAAAGCAGTTCTTCCGGCTGGTATACAAGGTTCGTTGTAAGAACACGGTCGATAACGCCGTTTTCATAAGCTTCATCAAATTTCTTAAATCCATTTGTGAACAGACCAAAGGTTGTCGCACAGAAGACTCTCTTTGCTTTTCTTCTCTTTAATTCAGCAGCAACATCAATCATGCTTTCGCCGGAAGAAATCATATCGTCGATGATGACAACATCTTTTCCTTCTACGTTAGAGCCTAAGAACTCATGGGCAACAATCGGGTTACGTCCGTTGACAATCTTTGTATAGTCACGTCTTTTATAGAACATACCCATATCCAGACCGAGGACGTTTGCAAAGTAAACAGCACGTCCCATACCGCCTTCATCCGGGCTGATAACCATCATATGATCGCTATCGATGTGTAAATCGTCAACACCCAGTAAAAGATATTTAATAAACTGATACGTAGCAGAAACGGATTCAAATCCCTTTAACGGAATTGCGTTCTGTACACGCGGGTCATGTGCATCAAATGTAATGATGTTATCCACACCCATATCTGTGAGTTCCTTTAATGCAAGTGCGCAGTCTAAGGATTCACGTCCTGAACGTTTATGCTGTCTGCTTTCATACAGGAATGGCATAATAACGGTAATTCTGCGTGCTTTACCACCGGCAGCAGCGATAACACGCTTTAAATCTGCATAGTGGTCATCCGGTGACATATGGTTCTTATAACCGCATAAAGAATATTCAAGGCTGTAATTACATACGTCAACCATGATATATAAATCATATCCACGTACGGAATCGTTTAAAACACCCTTTCCTTCACCGGAACCAAAACGAGGGGTGCTTGCACTTACGATATAAGAATCTCTTTTATATCCGCTGAAAGCGAGTGTAGATTCATCTTCGTGGTCGCGCTGTTCTCTCCAGTCAACAAGATAATTATTTACCTTTTTGCCTAATTCTGAGCAGCTGGCTAAAGGAACGATACCTAAGGTACCATATGGAATAGTTTGTGTGTGACGTTCGTCTCGTGGCATAATTAAAATCCTCCATTAGTATAATACGATACAAATTTGTATTTAACACAATATAAAATATAATCATTCTTTGCCGATAAGTCAATGATTTCCTAAGGTTTTTGCCCTGTTTTTTTCAAAAGACGGATATCGGCACCCGCAAGCTTTAACAGCTTATAAGCACTGGTGAGGCGCGAAAAAATTCGCTCCGAATACATGTTGCGGATATCTGAGAGCGAAAGGTTGGTTGAGATAACCACGCTTTTTCTTCTGAGAATCCGTTCATTGATACAGTAAAACAGGCGGGAACTGGTGTAGCTGTTGGCAAATTCCGTGCCGAGGTCATCAATAATGAGCAGATCACAGTCTAAAATGTAGCTGCTGTCAATTGCCGTATCAGATGTATCCGGCTTGTTAAAATCCTGCTGTTCAAAGCATTGGAACAATTCCACGGCAGTCAGGTAAATGACACTGTGCGAAGAATCGAGCAGTTCCTTTGCAATACAGTTGGTTAAAAAAGTCTTTCCAACACCGGTATCGCCAAAAAGCAGCAGATTATCATAGGTGGTGTCAAATTCATCCACAAAGCGGTGGCATATGGACACAATATTCTGCATATTATTATAGGGTGTCAGTCCAATGGACGGAATCGGTGTTTTTTTATCATACCATTCATAGGAAAAGGTATCAAAATTTTCCGTCGTGATGATATTTTTTAAATTAGAATCGTGATACACCAGCTCAATGGCTTTTTTGGTGAAGCAGGCACATTTATGCTGACCGATATAGCCGGTATCCTTGCATTTCGGACAGGTATAGACAGGTTCTAAATAGTCTGCAGGTCTGCCAAGAGCGGCAAGACAGGCGGCTTTACGGTCTGCAAGTTCTGAAAGCTTTTTCCGGTAGGCGGTCTTGTAATCCGGATTTTTTAACATTTCTGCCGCCGCCTGCATGGAAAGCCCGATAATATCGTCTTCGATTTGGGCAATTTCAGGACATGCGGCAGTCACCTGCGCATACCGTTCATTCTGGATATGCCGGTTTTCGGTGCGGATCGCATCGTAAGTCCGCATAATTGCATCATGTTGGGAATTGGTAAGTGCCATAACCTTGTCCTTTCTAGCTGTTATTGCTGATTAAAGCGCTCTCTAAGCTGTCAATGTCGGTATCACGCTGGTGAAAATTGTGAAAACGGTTGTTATTCGTGCCGGGAGCAGAAGCTGCATTGGTTGCTTTTTTCTGATTGCGCAGCAGTTCATATTCAGCATCTGATTTGCGGATATCTTCGGGTGTTTTTACATTTGCCTTATTCCATTTGGTAAGGATAGAGTCTGCGTATTCAAAACTCGGCTGATGCGTTGCCTTTAAAGTGCGGTTGCAGGCTTCAATAATCATATCGGCATCAAAGCAGTACGTGTCCGTCCATTTGGTGATAAACTCCCGTTCCCGCTGCCCGGGGTCGCGGCTTCCGATGCCAAAGGCATTCATCACAGAGTAAATGGTCATATTGTGGTTTGCTGTTTCAAGCTTTGCCTGTTTGACGGAAGTAATTCCGGCTTCTGCCCAGCTGGCAGCAATTTTTTCAATATAGCGCATACTCTTATGCCCCTTTTGTACGCAGTAGCCGACCAGATATTCAATCAGGTCGGCGGGAAGTTTTAAGGTGTCGTAAAAATAGGCAATCCGCTGAAGTGCAGAAGAACCAAGCGGTTCGCCCATGTATTCTTCTACGGCGAATAAAAGCATGGCAAAATTTTCATCGCTTTGTTTAAATTCGCTGATGTGGGTCATGGAATAGGATTCCGGACCGGCGGTTTCTTTTGCGGCTGCCGTTTCCATCAGAGGAACCGCAGCGGATGTCATAGTGTGAGGTGCAGAAGCTGACACGGCAGTATTGACAGCCGGACTGTTTACGATGGCATTTGGCATGACAGAGTTGTCTGCATAGCGGGGGGCAGCACCCCTGGAAGCGGACGAAGCAGATAAATCCGTAAAGGAGATGCCGGTCAGCATGCCGTCCGGGCTGAAATTTAAGCGCAGGGCATTCATTTTATCCCAGTAGCGCAGCCCGCGCAGAATGTCGGCTTCCGTCTGGTTGAATAAATCTGCCATTTCAGACACAGATAAAGAAATGTGACCGGCAGACACACAACGCAGAAGATACAAATATATTTTTACAAATTCACCATTTGCCTGTGGCATTAAGGTGTCAATAAAATAATTGGAAACGGCGGTGTTATCCGCACGGTTTTCCATATGTAATGTAATTGTATTCATACAAAAAACTTCCTTATCAATTCAGTTTCTTCATTATAACACACACCAAAACAAAATCAACAGGTGGAAAACACAGGGTTATCCACTGGGGATATTGTGGATAATGTGGATAACTTGTAAAAGAAAAATGAAATGCGTGTAAAAAGCGGAATTGTGGACAAGTCCTTATAAACAGGAAATCCACACACAGAATCAACAAAAATGTGATTAAGTATGTGGATAATGTGGATAACTATGTTGAAAACCAAACTATTTTACTGAAATTATTGAGAAATCAAGGCTTCCCCGATTTGATAGACATTTCCGGCACCCATAGTTATCAACAAATCGCCGTTGATACAATTTTTTGATAAAAATTTCTCAATTTCTTCAAAAGAGCCAAAATAAAAACACTCTTTGCCCAGTTTTTCGATTTCGTGTTTTAAATCAAGAGAGCTGATGCCCAGTGTATCCGTTTCTCTTGCAGCATAAATATCGGCAAGAACAACCTTATCTGCGTGGGAAAGCGCTTCTGCAAATTCCGTGAGCAGAATTTTGGTACGCGAATACGTATGCGGCTGGAATACACACCAGACGGTTTTGTGCGGATAATGGGCAGCCGAAGCAAGCGTTGCCTTAATCTCATCCGGGTGGTGGGCATAGTCGTCAATAACTGTGACACCGTTAAATTCGCCTTTCTTTTCAAAGCGGCGTTCTGTACCGTGAAAACCTGAAAGACCGGTGGCAATCACTTCAAGTGAAAGTCCCAGCTTTTTTGCGGCGGCAATGGCGGCAAGAGAATTGTATACATTATGCACGCCGGGAACAGAAAGATGAATCTGGCCGGAAGGTGTTCCTTCTATTAAAAGAGTGTACGTGCAGCAGCCCATTTCATCAAAAGCAATATCTGCAGCGCTGTACATGCTCTTAGCCGGGTCAGAACCGACAGTAATGACTTCACAGGAAGTGTCCTGATAGAAGTATTCGTAATTGTCAATATCGGTATTGATAATTAAAGTACCGTCTGCCGGAAGCTTTTCCGTAAACAGCTTAAAGGAATGACGGATATCGTCAATATCCTTAAAGAAATCGAGGTGGTCTTCCTTGACATTTAAAATAATGTTCATGGTCGGGTGGAAGGATAAGAAGCTGTTGGTATATTCACAGGCTTCTGTTACAAAAATACCGGACTGTCCGACACGGATATTACCGCCGATACTATCTAAAATGCCGCCGACAGAGATGGTCGGGTCACAGTTACCTGCCATTAAAATCTCCGTCAGCATGGAAGTTGTCGTTGTTTTTCCGTGTGTACCGGCGATATTGACAGCAGTTTTGTAGTTGGTCATAATCTGTCCGAGCAGTTCGGCACGGGTAATCGTAGGAATACCCGCAGCTCTTGCTGCCGAAAGTTCAGGATTGGTGTCCCTGATGGCAGCTGTGTAGACTACTAAGTCAATGTCACTGGTAATATTGTCAGCCGTCTGGCTGTATACAATATGACAGCCTGCGGCAGTAAGTTCTTTCGTGAGTGCAGATTCAGCAGCATCTGAGCCGGATACGGTAAAATTCTTATCCCGCAGTATATGTGCAAGACCGCTCATGCTGATTCCTCCAATACCGATAAAATGTACATGAATAGGATTATTAAAATTAATATGATACATGGTTGAATCCTTTCTTATTAAATATAGCAGATGAAAAACATCATACAATCATATTATAAACGTATTGCGGAAAAATTCAAACTTTATTTTCACCGGTGCTGACATAATATTTACGGTACAGATGTCATATGGATTGCTCCGTGCTGCGCACTCTCACAATCCTGCCCAGTATTCGCATATCGTGAAGCATTCGCTTCACTTTTATGCGAATACTGGGCGGGTCATGAATCCTTACAGCCGCGCTTGCGCGAGCGCATCGCGGTGATAAGGATTATGACCTTGACATCTTAAATTATATCGGAAAAATAGGTATTATTTGAAAATATCCGCATAAAATGTAAATTGTATTGCGTATGTGTTATATACAAGTGTAATTGTTTTATTAAAGGATAAAAATATTTAGAATTTTACAAAATTCTTTTTACTTAATGAGTCACATATGATATAATTGTTTTATCAAAACAGGTTTATTATTATAACATCAGAGGTGATAGCATGATTAAAAAAGAGATGATTGCCATGTTATTGGCAGGGGGACAAGGCAGCAGACTGGGAGTGCTGACTGCAAAGGTAGCGAAGCCTGCGGTATCTTTTGGTGGAAAGTATAGGATTATCGATTTTCCATTGAGTAACTGCATTAATTCAGGCATTGATACGGTAGGTGTGCTGACACAGTATCAGCCGTTAAGACTGAACTCGCATATCGGTATTGGTATTCCGTGGGATTTGGACAGAAATGTCGGTGGTGTAACCGTACTTCCGCCGTATGAAAAGAGTTCAAACAGTGAGTGGTATACAGGAACAGCCAATGCCATTTATCAGAATCTGGAGTATATGGAACAGTATAATCCCGATTATGTTTTGATTTTGTCAGGAGATCATATTTATAAGATGGACTACAAAATCATGCTGGATTATCATAAGGCGAACAATGCGGATATTACGATTGCCGCAATGCCGGTTCCGATGGAAGAAGCGAGCCGTTTTGGTATCGTGGTAACAGATGAAGATAACCGCATTACAGAATTTGAGGAAAAACCGACGCAGCCAAAGAGCAATCTGGCGTCAATGGGTATTTACATATTCAGCTGGAAGGTATTAAAGGAAGCTTTAATCAAGCTGAAAGACCAGAATGAATGTGACTTTGGCAAGCATGTTATTCCGTACTGCTTCGAGAACAATAAACGCATTTTTGCGTATGAGTACAACGGATACTGGAAAGATGTCGGAACACTCAGTTCTTATTGGGAAGCAAATATGGAATTGATTGATATTATCCCGGTGTTTAACCTGTATGAAGAATTTTGGAAGATTTATACCCGCACGGATACGATTCCGCCGCAGTATATTGGGGAAAATGCTTACATAGAAAAGAGTATTATCGGAGATGGAACGGAAATTTACGGAAAGGTTTATAATTCCGTTATCGGTGCCGGTGTCGTCATAGAAGAAGGCACGGTGGTACGTGATTCAATTATTATGAACAATTCTGTTATCGGAAAAGACAGTATTGTTACAAAGTCGATTATTGCAGAAGATGTTCAGATTGGCAGCCATGTTGAACTTGGGGCAGGCGAAGAAGCAGAGAATGTATTTAAACCAAAGATTTATAATTCAGGCCTTGTTACAGTCGGTGAATGTTCCGTTATCCCGGATAATGTAACAGTAGGTAAGAATACAGCTATTTCCGGCGAGACGACCATTGATGATTATCAGGAAGGGCAGCTTGCAAGCGGAGGCATCATAATTAAGGCAGGTGATAATGTATGAAAGCAATAGGAATTATTCTGGCCGGTGGCAATAACAAACTGATGAAAGATTTATCAAAAAAGAGGGCAATCGCGGCAATGCCGGTTGCGGGAAGCTACAGGGCAATTGATTTTGCATTAAGTAATATGTCCAATTCCCGTATTAATAAAGTGGCTGTTATTACACAGTACAATGCCCGTTCTTTAAATGAGCATTTAAGTTCATCAAAATGGTGGGATTTCGGAAGAAAGCAGGGCGGACTGTTCGTATTTACACCGACAATTACAGCAGACAGCAGCTACTGGTACCGCGGCACGGCAGATTCTTTATATCAGAATCTGAATTACTTAAAGACAAGCCATGAGCCGTATGTTGTTATCGCATCCGGTGACGGTATTTATAAGATGGATTATAATAAAGTGCTGGAGTACCATATCGAAAAGAAAGCGGATATTACGATGGTTGTCAAGAAAATGACAGACCGTTCGGAGATTAACCGTTTCGGACTGGTAACGATGACAGAGGAAGGACGGATTACTGATATTGATGAGAAACCGCTGGAAACCAATCTTTCCACTGTTTCAACAGGAATCTATGTAATCCGCAGAAGACTGCTGATTGAACTGATTGAAAAGGCAGCTTCAGAAGACCGTCATGATTTTGTAAGGGATATTCTGATACGTTATAAGAATATTAAAAAGATTTACGGATATAAGCTGGAAAGCTATTGGAGCAATATCTCATCCGTAAGGTCTTACTATAAAACCAATATGGACTTTTTAAAGAAAGATGTCCGTGATTATTTCTTTAAGCAGTATCCGGATATTTATTCAAAGGTAGAAGATTTACCGCCGGCAAAGTACAACTGTGGTGCACAGGTCAGCAACAGCCTTGTATCAAGTGGCTGTATTGTCAACGGTACAATTGAAAATTCGATTTTGTTTAAAAAGATTTATATCGGAAATAACAGTGTAGTAAAGAATTGCATTATTTTAAATAATGCATATATTGGGGATAACTCTTATCTGGAGAACTGCATTGTGGAAAGCGGAAGTACCATTAAAGCCAATACCAATTACAAGGGTGAGGGCGAACCGCTGATTCTTGATGAAAACAGTCCGATTTATTACTAAAAAACTGCAACGACACAAAAAGATTATGGCTGCAACAGGGGGCAGCAGAAGGGGCGCTTATGAATATTACAGACGTACGTGTTAGAAAAATCAGCAAAGAAGGAAAGATGAAGGCGGTTGTATCGGTTACAATAGATGATGAATTTGTTGTACACGATATTAAGGTTATCGAAGGCGATAAGGGGTTATTTATTGCGATGCCAAGCAGAAGGTCGTCAGATGGTGAGTACAGGGATGTAGCCCACCCAATCAACACCTCGACAAGAGAACGGTTACAGGCGGTGATTCTGGAAGCCTATGAAAAGGCAGAAGAATCGGCAGAGGAATAAAAGGTAATAAAATTATAAAGTAAAATAAAAAGGCTGCACAGAAAAAGTAGTATCTGTGCAGCTTTTATTTCTTGTATTCCGTATCACCGGTCAACAATATTCCCTTTCAGTTTCCGGAATGTCGATGGGGATACGCCGTTTACTTTCTTAAAGGCATCGCCGTAGTAGTTACTGTTATCATAGCCGCATTCAAAGGCGATTTCCGTAATGCTCATGCCGGTTTCCAGAAGCAGTTTTTCAGAATGATTAATCCGCACATTATTTAAGTATTCTTTAAACCCCAGACCGTTTGCAGACTTAAATTTTTTGGAAAAATACGAAGGATTTAAGTGCAGCAGTTCTGCCATGTCATCCAGTGTAATATTATTTTTAAAGTGTTCGTTAATATAGTCTACGGCAATCTGGAGTGCTTCATCGGTGGCGCGCGTGTTGTTGTTGACAATCAGAATTGAAGCATCATTAATATATCGTAAAATACGCACGACCAAGGTCTGAAAATACATTTTTAACATGCAGTTTGAAAAAATATCAGACGACTGGTGTTCGGCAAGAATCAGACTCAGCATGGCATTGATATCACTGCGGCAGTCCTCCGGCAGATAAAAGATTTTGGAAAACAGGTGGCTTTGCAGCCATACTGTGCCGAATTCTGTAACCAGCTCACTTAAATAACTCTGTGTAAATTCAATCGATACACATTCATGCAGGGCAGCATCTGAGTAAGAAGTGCGGTGCAGTGTATCTGCGGGAATAAATGTAATATTGCCGGGCGTCAGGTGGTAGACATTGTTTTTGATAAATAAATCGCACCCGCCGCTGATCAGGTAAAACATTTCATAATAAGAATGTGCATGTGCAGAGTGCATATGGTAAGACGCCTGATGGGTCTTTTTGGAAATTTCAAATCGTGATGTTACAGCCATAGAAATCCTCGTTTCTGAACAATTATATAAAATTTTGTTCGGATGTTTTTAAAATATGAAATGGTAAAAATGCACAAAAAATCATAATGTATTTGCGTAATATTAACATATACTATATTTTACACCTAAAATAATCAGTAAACAAGAGCAAAAATCACTATTTTTTTGTAGAAAAGGTGGGATGTTTGTGATAGATTAGTGTCATTGGAGAGATTTAACAAAAATGTAACACGAATTTTACATTTTTGATTAAAAATTGACAATAGGGCTAATTTCACGAGAGGAGAGTAATTATGAAGACTAAAAAGTCAAAAAGAGTAATGGCGGTCGTAATGGCAGTTTTACTCACAGTAGGCATGATGCCTATGGACTGGGCTGTAACGAAGGCAGCAGCAAGTACAGTCCACTCTTTTGATGCAACAGCGCAGGCTTCAGTTGGGGATGACAAAGCCGTGATTGCAGAGGGAACAACATTTAATGACGGGTACTTTAAAATCGTAGGAAAAGTGACCCAGAGAACGAACAGTGACGGAAGCATAAAGGCTTACGAACTGGCATCTAAGGCAACAGGTGCCGTGCAGTTTACAACGGAAAGCGCTTCTTCCGTAGTAGTAGGTTTAAGCAGTACGGGCGGTTCGAATGAATCCGCAGTGGCACTGATTAATACAGCGGACAACAGTGTGGTTGCAGAAGACGCAGGAACAACCGTTGTAGCAGGAACAAAAAAGACAGAATTAAAGTATACAGCATTACCGGCAGGTACCTATCAGGTTGTATCACCGGAAGATGCAGACCGCAACAGAGCGTGCAGATTCTTTGATATTACAGTTGAGGAAGAAGAAGCTGCCGCAGTTACAACAACATATGCGTTTGCGGTTGCAGACCTTGCACCGGCAGATTACGGTGTAACAGCAGATAAAGCAGCAATTGCCGAAGGAACAGCTTTTGCTTCTGATTATGTAAAGTCAGTCGGAACCGCAACATTCAGAACAAAGAGCTCTACAGATGCCAGCGCATTAAAGGCAATTGAACTTGGTTCAAAGGCATCCGGTGCATTACAGTTTACTGTAACAGGTACTGCTTCAGTATCTTTTGAAGCAAGCAGTACGGGCGGTTCTAATGAATCTGCAATTGCATTGGTAAATACAGCAGACAACAGCACTATTGCAGAAGATACAGGAATTAAGGTTGTATCAGGAACGAACGCAACAAAGCTTACATACAGCAGCTTACCGGCAGGTACTTATCAGATTGTTTCACCGGAAGATGCAGACCGTAACAGAGGTGTCAGAGTGTTAAGCTTCACAGCGGAACAGACAGCAAGCGGCGAAAGACCGGCAAGAAAAGCATGGGAAGACGTAGCAGCACCGGCAATCGGTGAGATTACGGCAGCAGACGGTAAAATTACAGTTCCGTTTACAATGGTAATCGGCTATGACGGCGCAGACAGTGTATCCGTTGATATGAAGAATGCAGCAGGAACTGTTGTAGCTACAGAAAATTATGCAAAAGATGCAGCAGAAGGTGTAGTTACGTTTACACCGGCTGCAAGCGGTGATTATACATTTACAATTACAGCAGCAAGAAAAGATGAAGCAGACAAGACAGGAACAGATAAGGAATTTAAGGGCTTTGAACTTCCTCTTGCTAAGCCGTCTTTCCAGAGTGCAACAAGCCAGGGTGGCGGTAAGGTTTCACTCGTATGGGACGAAGTGACAGAAGCTTCTTCTTATGAAGTATCATACAGCGAAAACGGAACAGACTTTACACAGCCTGTATCTGTAACAGGAACAGAATATGTGGTTTCAGGATTGACAGTCGGCAAGGAATATACTTTCAAGCTGACAGCAGTCAGAGTATTACCGGCAGCCGTTTCAGAAGCTGCAACGATTACAGCAAAAGCGACTGCAGAAGCACAGCAGGTATGGGCTTTTTCAGCATTCGGACAGGGCGTCAGCTCAGATGAAAAGAATGCAGGCTATGAAGGCAGTGCAAATGACGGAAAGGTAACACTTTGGAATTTAAACAGCAAGGGTAAGATTGTACCGGCTTCTACAGACGGTTTATCCTTCTACTATACAGCCATTCCTTCTAATATGAACTTTACATTGTCAGCAACCGTAACAGTTGATGAATGGACACTGACAAACGGTCAGGAAGGCTTTGGTTTAATGGCGGCCGACAGAGTTGGTAAGAACGGTGATTCTTCTGTATTCTGGAACAACTCCTATATGGCATCTGTCACAAAGGTTGAATACTATGTAAACGCAGATGGCAGCATGGCATTAGACACTATTAAGCAGGGCGGCACAACAGCACCGGAGGGTTCTGTAAAGGCAACAATGAAGTTAGGTATCGGCTCACAGGAAAAGACAGGCGTTACAAAGGCAAACCTTTCTAAGCTGGAAGCAAACGATACAGCAACCGTAAACAATGAATTCAGTTCAAAGATGACAACACTGGAAAGCTCTGGTGTAACGGGAAATCTGATTGGCAATGCAACAAAGGATGTTACAGGAACTGTTGAGAATCCGCTGACAACCTTTAAGATGTCTATTCAGAAAAATAACACAGGTTATTTCGTAAGCTATACCAACGAAGCAGGCGAAACTGTGACAAAGAAATACTATGACACAAAGGCATTGGAACAGTTAGATGAAGACAATGTATATGTTGGTTTCTTCGCTTCAAGAACAGCAAAGATTAGCGTAACAGACATTAACTTAACAACGGTTTCACCTGAAAATGATGTGGCAAAAGAAGAACAGCCGGTTACAACCGTAGCGCCTTCTTACAAAGTAACATCTGCTTCTGTATCCAATTCAGAAAGCTACAAGTTATCTTATGTAGCCAATGCAGACGGTCACGTTGTTGTTACTGCAGCAGACGGAATGGTCATTGCAGATGAAGATGTAACAGCCGGTCAGAAATATGTATGGGAAACGACATTAACATTAGGTGAGAATACATTTACAGTAACAATGACACCGGTGGAAGGTTACAGACCAAGTGAATTTGAAGTATTGGATTCTTATGAAGCTTCAACATTTACTTATAAGGTAACATACAACAAGTTTGACGGTGACGTGATTTATGTCGGACCGGATGCAACATCAGACGGTGTCGGTACAAAGGAAAATCCGATTGACATTTACACAGCAGTAAAATTTGTTTCACCGGGACAGAAGATTGTACTTCTTTCAGGTACATACAATTTAGAATCAACAGTTACGGTACAGCCGGGTATCGACGGTACGGAAAGCCAGCCAATCATTATGGCGGCAGAGTCTTCTACAGACAGACCGGTATTTGATTTCGGCAAGAACTGTGAAGGTATGGTATTAGCCGGTGATCACTGGTATTATCAGGGATTTGATGTAACAAATTCAGCAAATGCAAAGGATGGTATCAGACTTTGCGGAAGCAGCTGTACAGTAGATAACGTACGGACTTATCACAACGGTAACACTGGTTTACAGATCAGCCGTTTTACATCAACAGATACTAAAGAAGAATGGCCAAGCAACAACTTAGTATTAAATTGTACATCATACGGCAATGCCGATGAGGGTTACGAAGATGCAGACGGATTTGCAGCAAAGCTGACAATCGGTGAAGGAAATACATTTGACGGCTGTATCGCATACAACAATGCAGATGACGGATGGGATTTATTTGCAAAGGTAGAAACAGGCTCAATCGGTGCCGTAACAATCCAGAACTGTGTAGCTTATGGCAACGGTTATCTGGAAGACGGTACTGATGCCGGCAACGGTAACGGATTTAAGATGGGTGGTTCAAGTATGTCAGGATACCACAAGTTAATCAATTCCGTAGCATTTGATAACAAGGCAAAGGGTATTGATTCTAACAGCTGTCCGGATATTCAGGTAACCAATTCTACATCATACAATAATGGCGGTTCAAACGTAGCCATGTATACAAATGATGCAGCAAATACCGATTTTATGGCAACAGGTGTTCTTTCATGGAGAACACAGAAGACAAGTGTGAATGAAACATTTAAGTTCAAGGGTACACAGGATGCTTCTAAGGTATATCAGTTAAGCAACTATTTCTGGAACTGCACGGAAGCAGGAACAAATAATAGTACAACAGCCGTAACGGCAGACTGGTTTGTATCTACAGACACAAAAATGAATTATGACACACACGTATATGCAGCGATTCCGGTTACAAGAAACAGTGACAATACAATCAATATGAACGGCTTACTGGTACTTACAGCCAATGCAAAGGCTGGCGCTGTTGTAGGCGGTCAGGCTTCTGCAAAGATTGATTTGAGCGGTAAGATGACAGGTGGTCTGTTATTCCAGAAGACAACAGGCAGTGAATCCGTAGAAACAGGTGATATGGCAAATATGATGCTTTATATCCTCTTACTGCTTGGCGCAGCAGGTGTATATGCCATTTCTAAGAAAAGAAAGCACGCATAAGCATGATACCGGATTCAGACGAATATAAACGAATATAAAAGTCAAGGAACCCCTTTATTGAGGTGACTTAATAAAGGGGTTCTTTTCTTAAAGAAAATATATATTTTAACAATTAAATTAATTGCAAAAAGATATGTGTTTTCTTTTGGAAAAGAACAAAAAAGGGAGGTTTTTTTACAATGATTAAAAACAGAAGGACAAGCGGACTGCTGAGCATGGCATTGGCAACATGTCTGGTTGTAAGTGCAGTACCGGTACAGACAGTGGATTCTATTTTGGGAAATGCAGCAGGAAGGGTAACAGCTTATGCTGAGGAAACGGCGCAGAGCACAAAGCCGCTTACAACACTTTGGAAGACACAGGAAGTCGGTACACACGAGGGAACAGGATCTTATGTGTATGATGCTGCAGCAAAGACGGTGACGGTAAACGGTGCCGGTACAAAATTTGATAAATCAGCAGGAAGTGATGATTTATTCTACGCTTATTTTGAGGGTAAAGGAGATTTAACCATTACAGCGAAGATGACCGTCAATAATAACGGCAATGCAGGATACGCAGGACTGTTAATCCGTAATGCCGCAGATGAAGCGGGAAGTGCCAGTGCAGCACTGTATGCAGATTTTGCAAATGGAAGCAAGAATCAGATCCGTTACGGATACCATAAAGAAGCAGCAGGCGGCGGTGCGTCACAGGTCAATACGGCAGTCACAACCGCTTCTTCTGACATTTATATTAAATTAGAAGTTTCAGAGAATAAAGCAACCTATCACGTTGCTTCGACAGCTGATTTTTCAGATGAAAAGGTAAAGACACAGACAATTTCCGGATTATCCGCAAAGACAATCGGTTTCTTTGCAACAGAAGGAGTAACTGCAGAATTTTCGGATGTAACGGTAACTTCTGCATATACAACGGATGACGGTGCAGATGTTAAAAAGCAGATTTTTGATTCAGAGGTAGGAGAAGTGAACTTCTCACAGTCCAGCAGCGCGGATTATTCAGGAAGCTATGATGCAGGAAATTCTTTTGAAACCTCTGCAAACGGCAATATTTTATCCGTAAACCATACAAGAAGTGCGGCAGTTAAGGGAAATATCAGGGATGATAAGGGAATGGATTACATATTATTCCCGGAAACATCAGAAGATATGACGATTTCAGCAGATATTACAGTGACAAAGCTGGATTCCGGTACAGATAAGCAGGGTCTTGCCATCGGACAGTTTAACGCGAAGACCGGCAGCGCCATGAAGTGTGACGTATTACATATTCAGAAAAATATTGTGATCCAGCATACATTTTCAACAATAAGCGGTACAGGAAACTGCGGTTCTCCAAAGGTTGGCAAAAAAACTGACACAGCAAACGGATATGAGCTGGGCGGCACATATACACTGACTTACACAAAGAGTGGCAATACCGCTAAAATGCAGGTTGTAAGCGCAGACGGAACGGTGCTTATGGGTTCAGAAGCAAATCCGGGCGAATTTGACCTGACACAGTCTTATGCAGACCTGCAGACAGGACAGACAGTACGCTATGGTCTGGCATTTTCAGGTGTTACGGCAGAAATCAGTAACCTGACCTTAAAGAATGCAGAAGGTACGGTTGTATATGACCAGAACGATTATTATGTTGCAGTCGGTGTTGCACCGGTGATTACAAATGCCGCAACAGAAGTGGCTTCTGACAGAAAGAGCATGAATATTACATGGGATGTCGCAGAAGAAGGCTCAGGCAATATTAAATATGCCGTATATGTATCAAAGGATGGCGGTGAATATACAAAGATTTCTGATTCTAAGGTGAACAGCTTCAGTTATGCCGGAATGGACGGCGACGGAAACTATCAGTTTAAGATTGTGCCTTATGGCGGAACAACAATGGGAACAGCCGTAGAAACTGAAATAACGGACTATCAGGCACCGCTTGCACAGGCTGAATTAACAGCCGCAGGCAGCAAATCTAAGGTAGAACTGTCATGGAATGCCGTAGAAGGTGCATCTTCTTATGATGTATACAGAAAACTGGGTTCTGACGGTGAAGCAGTGCTGGTTAAGACAACAGCAGAGAATGCATTTACAGATACAGATGTTGTCGAAGAAGAACCGTATTATTACTATGTTATAGCAAAAAATGACAAGAATACAAGTAATCCGTCAGCAACGATGCAGGTACTGACATCAGACGGCCATACAGGTGCTTATGTATATGAAAATGAAGCAACAAAACTGACAGTAGCATATAAGTCCAATGATACTGTTTTTGATGATAATGCACTGCTGGTTCTTACAGCAGACGAAGCAGGAACAGCACAGCTTTATGTAAATGACGTGCTGGCAGATACCAAAACTGTCGGTGCGGGCGATGAAATGAAGTTTGAACCTGAATTAAAGAAAGGCAGAAATGACGTTACTGTTATATTTACTGATGCAGAGGGAAATGCGACAAGAAAGACATTTAATTTTGTTGCAAACCCGGATGTTGATATTGTTGTAGATGCGGCATATACAGGCGAAGACGGTGCAGAGTCAGACGGACTGCCGGTATATAAGACTGTTCAGGCAGCAGTCAATGCAGTGCCGGAAGATAATGCAGAAGCCAAAGTAATTTACATTAAAAATGGTGAATATAATGAACGTGTTGAAGTAAAATCACCATATGTAAGTCTTCTCGGACAGGACAGCGAAAAGACCCATTTATTCTATTCTGTATGTGTTGCCAACGGAAATGCAGACAGTATGTGGAACCGTAATGCAATGTATGTAGATACGGCAGCAACAGGCTTCACAGCAGAAAATCTGACGGTTGAAAATTCTTATGACTATACAAACGGTTCGGATCAGCAGGCAGATGCCCTGTGTATTGTAGCTGACCAGACAGCATGTATTAATGTAAGATTAATCGGCTATCAGGATACACTGCTGACCGATACAAGAACGAAAGATGAAAACGGCAATTATGCGGTAACAAGACAGTATTTCAATAAATGTTATATTACAGGTAATGTTGACTTTATCTATGGTGCAGGTACTTCCGTATTTGAAGACTGTGATATTGTTGCAAGATATACAGAATACAAATCAGACGGATGCTATACAGCCGGAAGAACATATGCTTCCACACCTTACGGATACGTATTTAACAACTGCCGCTTCCTTGCAGAAGAAGGCGTAGCAGACGGCGCATACAGAATGGCACGTCCGTGGGGCGCAGATGATTCAACAACATTTATGAACTGTTACTTAGGCAGGGCGATTTCACTGGAAACATCTTACGGCGACATGAGCGGTAACTTAGCTGAAAATGCAAGATTTGCAGAATACGGTTCTTACGGTCCGGGATATACAGTAAATAATAAGCGCCCATACCTGACAAGTGCACAGGCAGCAAACTTTAAGACGGACACAGTCATGGGGGACTATGATTACAGTGCAAGAACTGCCACATTGTATGGAACACAGCAGGAAGAACCGAAAACAGATATAACGGTTGTTGATAAGGCAGAGGTTGTTAAGAATGTAGCGGTTGATGAAAATGCCGTAATTAAAAATGCAGCCGGTGAAATCGTAAATCCGGGAGAAGTCAGTGTTGTCATTGAAAAAGCCGGAAACAGCGTAATTGACTCAATTATGAAAGGCTTTACAGCTGGTGGAATATTAATTGCTGACGGAAGTACAGTGGATTATTATGACATTGAATTACAGGATGAGAACGGTCAGGCAGTTGTGCTTGAAAGCGGTAAAATCCAGATTACATTTGCTTATAAAGAAGGAATTGATTACAGCAAAGTGAATGTAATTGTATATCATCTGAATGAAAAGACCGGTGTCATTGAAAAGCTGGAAACACAGCTTACAAGTGAAGGTATCCGTTTTGAGGCAGACAGCTTCAGTCCGTTTGCAGTATACTATGAAAATAAAACGGTACAAAACGATGATATTACCAAGCCGGATGACACAAAGAAAGATGATACAAAAACAGACGATGTAAAGAAGGATGATGCGGGTTCAGGAACACAGCAGGGTGAGAATACCGGTGATGTGTCAGAGAAATCAGAAAATGCACAGCAGTCTGCGGATACAGGCGTACAGACAGGGGATACAGCCAATGGATTTGGATTCCTTGCAGCAGCAGTTGCAGCGGCAGGAGCAGGTGCTTATGAATTTCTTAGAAAAAGAAAGCTGATTCGCAGATAAAAAAGATAATTACTCAAATTTGATAGCCCGCGGGGCTGCCATGGAAATTCAAAAATTTCGTGGCAGCCTTTTTGCATTTCCAGTGGACGGTTTTGGAAAAGATATATGTGAAAATTTGTATATAAATTAATATAAGAGTGAAAAATATGTAAAATGCACAAAAAATGTGACAAATATCAGTAGTTGAGTAGCAAAAATAACTGCAATCATGGTTGACTATCTGATTTAAAAATAATATAATAAAAACAATTGGTGAAAACTTATAAAAGTTTTTTAAAAAGTTCGTGATTTTTTAAAAATGTGCTAAAAATACGAGGCTTCAGGAATGCTTTTATAAAAACACTAAAAACAAATCAGGAGGACGATTATGAGAAGAAAGGTGACAAAGGCAGCAGCGCTTTTATCAGCAGTACTGATGGCTAGCAGTTCTGTACCGTATGGTGTGTTAATACCTTACAATGTATTGGCAGAAGAAGTAAGTGCAGATGCCGGAGCAGCAGTACAGGAGGAAACAGCAGCAACTGTAGGCAGCGTAACCAACATTAAGACATGGGATGCAGCAGGCTTACTGGCAGCAGCAGCAACAGAGGATAATGGCTTATCCTTAAAGGGTGACGGCTGGACAACTGGAACAGATACAGCCGGAGCAGAAGCATTTGGAACAGGAGATTATGTAAAGGCAGGAGGTGTAAAGCCGACACCAAACAACGGTGCTATTCCGACAGCAGGCTGCTATTTACAGTATACAGCGACAGAAAGCGGTAAGCTGACAATTATGGAAAAGACACAGAAGACTAATAAGAGCTTCTATGTTGTAGATTCAGACGGTGTTGTAAAAGACACAAAGACATCAGGTTCAGCAAGTACATACGATACCATTACAATTGATGTAGAAGAAGGCAAGACCTATTATGCATATATGTCAGGTTCAACAGCCAACATTTTCCAGGTTGTATATACACCGACACAGGTTGTAAGAACATGGGATGCAGCAAGTTTACTGGCAGCAGCAACAACAGAGGATAACGGTGTATCTTTAAAGGGTGACGGCTGGAGTGCCGGAACAGATTCAGCCGGAGCAGAAGCGTTTGGAACAGAAGATTATGCAAAAGCCGGAGGCACAAAGCCGACACCAAATAACGGTGCAGTTCCGACAGCAGGCTGCTATTTACAGTATACAGCGACTGAAAACGGTAAGCTGACCATTATGGAAAAGACACAGAAGACAAACAAGAACTTCTATGTAGTAGATTCAGACGGAGTTGTAAAGGCTACAAAGACATCAGGCTCAGCAAGTACATATGATACGATTACAGTTGATGTAGAAGAAGGCAAGACCTATTATGCATATATGTCAGGTTCAACAGCCAATATCTTTTCGGTATCATTAGCAGTTGGTGAAAAGAAGCAGACTGCATGGGCAGATGTTGCAGCACCGGTAATTAACAGTGTAACAACAGATGAAGCCGGAGATTTCGTTGTAGACTTCTCAGCAGTCATTGATGCATACAAGGGTGCTGATGATGTAAAGGTTACAATGTTACAGGATGGTCTGGAAGTATCTACACAGACATTTACAAAGCAGGCAGATACAGCTACATTTGCACCATACCGTTCAGGTACTTACACATTCGTAGTGGTTGCACAAAGATATGGCGAAGCTGATAAGGCAAGTGAAGTTTATACATACAAAGATTATGTACTGGCAGTGAAGAAGCCGGTTATCACATGGGCACAGAACAAGGGTAACGGCGATGTTTACTTAGACTGGATTAATATTGAAGATGCAGATTCTTATTCTGTAGCTTATAAGGAATCCGGAAGCACAGCAGATTACACGGTTGTAGAATCAGCATTATCTGCAGAAACAGGAAATTACACACTGACAGGACTGACAGCAGGCAAGTCTTATGATATCCAGATTAAGGCACTCAGAAAGTCAGACGGTTTTGAATCTGTTTATACAGAAAAAGATTTTGAAGTAACAACAGCAGAAGAACAGCCATGGTATACGGCAATCGTAGGTTCTGCACAGGCAGGCGATGTTACATTTACAACGGCTGACGGACAGACAGATAATGTAAAGCTTTCCGTATCTGACAATAGCGCAGCAAAGAGTAATAATCAGGAATCACCGGCAATTGCAGGAACAGCCGGAACACTGGAAGTTAAGGGACAGGCAAGCGGTAAGATTTCTGATGATGAAGACGGATTTACATATTACTATACAAAGATTGATCCGAACAAAGAAAACTTTAAGCTGAGTGCAACATTTGAGATTACGGATACTTCTCTCACACCGGATAATCAGACCGGTTTTGGTATTGTTGCAGCCGATGCACTTGGATTAAATGTATGGGGCAATCCGGATTATGTACATAAGTATTTCAACTATGCATCTTCTATGATGTTTAGCTCAAAGCAGAGTAATCCGTTTATGAGAACGGTTACAGGTTATACATCAGCTGATACATCAAGCAATGACGGTGTGGAAAGAAGTGTAACAAATGCTAGGTTTACAGACCAGACAGCTAAATTTGAAGTAGGTAACAAATATACATTTTCGTTAGAAAAGACAGATGAAGGTTATACAGCAACCTGCAACGGTTCAGAACAGAAGCTTTCTGATAACTCCTTTACATCTGTACAGGAAGATGGAACAGTTGTAGTTGGTATTGCGGTATCCAGAAAGGTATCTGTAAAGGTATCTGATGTTGAATTTTCAAAGTCTGAAAGCAAGGGTATTACATCAAATGACAACGGTGATGAAAAGGTTACACCGGACGGAAGAGTATATTCAACAAGCACAAGCGGTTCTGCAAATTATGAATACATCTATGTACCAAATTGTGCAGGTACATTGACAGTATCAAACGGTGATACAGATGTAGTTGTAGATCAGGCAGTTGCTGCAAATGAAGTTGTAAGAGTAAATGTTCCGTTAAACAACGGAAAGAATACTGTAAAGTCAACATTAAAGCCAACAGCAGCAGATAACATTGCAAGCACAGTAGCAGTTATTAAGGAAACAGTTGTTGATCATCAGTCATACGGACAGGAAGGTCAGACAATCATTGTATCCGCAGATGCTGATGCAGAAGGTAAGGGAACAGAAGAAAGCCCGATGAGCCTGTCTAATGCATTAAAGTATGCACAGCCGGGTCAGACCATCTTCTTAAAAAATGGTACTTACAGCGGTGCAAAGGTTGAAAGAAGTGTCAGCGGTACAGCAGATAAGAATATCAACCTTGTAGCAGAATCACTTTCTACAGACGGAACAGACGGTGTAGTATTTACAGGTGAAGTAAGGCTCACAGGTTCATACTGGCATGTATATGGTCTGTATGTAAAAGATTCAGCGGGTGTAGGTATCCAGATTTGCGGTAACTACAATACGATTGAAATGTGTACAGTAAACCACGCAGCAAATTCAGGTATCCAGATCAGCCGTGAAGGCGGTGCTGATAATGATGCCGGAAGAAAAGGCAAGTTATGGCCTACAGGCAACCTCATTAAGAACTGTGAATCATTTGATAACTGTGATGCAGGACGTAATGATGCCGATGGTTTTGCAGCAAAGCTGACTTGTGGTGAAGACAATAAGTTCTATGGCTGTATCAGCCATAACAACATTGATGACGGATGGGATTTATATGCAAAATCCGTATCCGGTGAAATCGGTGCTGTAACAATTGAAAACTGTGTAACTTATAACAACGGCTGGCTGACAACAGATGATGTGACAGCAAAAGATTATGAATACGGCGAAGGTAACGGCTTCAAGCTTGGCGGTGGTCAGATGAAGGGTGCACATGTTTTAAAGAACAGTATTTCATTTGACAACCATGCAAAGGGTATTACTTCAAACAGCTGCCCTGACTGTAAGATTATTAACTGTATTTCTTACAACAACTCACTGGATAACAGTGCATACAATGTAGGTTTAAATACAAAGGATTCTAACATCAAGGCTTGGGAAGTAACAGGATTAATTTCATTAAACAACAGCAAGAATACAAAGCTGGAGGATTTAATCCCATTCGCACTTCACAGTGAAAACAACTACATTTATGACGGTTCCGCTTCTTATAATAATAAGGGTGAACAGGCTACAGAAGACTGGTTTGAAAGTGTAGATACATCTGTAAAACCAACAAGAAATGAAGACGGTACAATCAATATGCACAACCTGCTTCTCTTAAAGGATACTTCTAAGAACACAGGTGCGGTATTAGATGTAACAAGTGATGCGGCAAAATCCGTAAAACCGGCAAAGACAACGGTTGTTGAAGAAGAAAAGGTTGTATATGAAATGCGTCAGGATGCAGACGGCAACTGGCATTACTATGCAAATGATAAAATTGCAACAGATTACTGCGGCATGGCATTAAACGAATACGGCTGGTGGTATATCAAGAACGGTGATGTAGACTTTACATATACCGGTATGGCATGCAATGAATACGGCTGGTGGTACTTCAATAACGGACAGCTTGATTTATCATTCTACGGCCTTGCAAACAATGAATACGGAACATGGTTCTACACAGACGGACAGTTAAACTTCGGCTTTACAGGAATGATTATTCCGGATGACGAGTGGCTCTATGTTCAGAACGGACAGGTACTGACAGATTACACCGGAATGGCATTAAATGAATATGGCTGGTGGTACTTCAAGGATGGTAAGGTTGATTTTACCTATACCGGAATGGCAGTGAATGAATATGGCTGGTGGTATTTCAGCAATGGACAGATTGATTTTGGCTATAACGGATTTGCCACAAATGAATACGGTACATGGCTGTTTACAGACGGTATCTTAAATACAGGCTTTACAGGCATGACATTAAACGGCGATACATGGGTATATGTTACAGATGGTTATATCAGTAATACCTATACCGGAATGGCATTAAATGACTATGGCTGGTGGTACTTTAACAATGGTGTTTTGGATTTAAGCTATACCGGAATGGCATTAAATGAATACGGCTGGTGGTATTTTAACAATGGTCAGCTTGATTTAGGATTTACAGGTGTCGGTAGTAATGAATACGGCGACTGGTACTTTAAAGACGGAACAATCGCTTTTGATTATTCAGGTACAATTAGCTTTGGCGGACAGGATTATACCGTAACCAATGGATATGCTGTAAAAGCATAAATCTGACAAACTAAGATTGAATTTATAAAAAGACCGGCAGAGGTGTAGCGCATTGCAGCATCTCTGCCGGTTTTTCTATTTAACAAAAAACCTTAACAAAAAACCATGTAATATTTTATTGAAACAGGTTGGATACAATGGTATAATGAAAATAATTAGATATGAAAAAAGTGACATAGACGACACGAGAAAACAGCAGTAAGGAGGAACAACATATGATTCAGGCAATGGTCAAAAAATTGAATGGGAAAAGACTGCGGCAGCGTATTTCATCTGCAATTTTAATAGTTGCAATATTGGTAAGTTTTTCTGGTATTCTTGGAGGAACTGCCATGTTAGTAATGGGTGTCCAGTACAATCACGCATTAACCAATTATGGTTTTTCACAGGGTGATATCGGTAAGATGATGATTACATTTGCAGACACCAGAAGTAACCTGCGGGCGGCAATCGGTTATCAGGATAAGACACTGGTACAGGAAACCTACGAAGCGTATGAAACAAAGAAGCAGGCATGTAAGGATTATGCAGTTATAGTAGAAGAAACAGTTGCTTCCGCTGAAGAACGTAAATTGTATGATCAGATCATGAGCGGTATGGAAGATTATTTTACATCAGCTGATAAGGTAATACAGATGGGTAAAGATGTAACGAATATCGATCAGAGAAATCAGGCACAGCGACTGGCAAAAGATGAAGTGGTACCGAAGTACGAAGCAATTTATGAGAATATGGTACAGCTGCTGGACGCGAATACCAGCGAAGGTAACAAATTGGAAATTAATTTAAAGGTATTAACATATGTCTTACTGGCGGTAGTTGTTCTTATTATTATTGTAGCAATTTTAATCGCAAGGAAGCTGGGCGATGCGCTTGCGTTAAATATTGTAAATCCGCTCGATGCACTGGCAGAACGTTTCAAGACCTTTGCACAGGGTGATTTGACAAGTGAATTTCCGGTAATGGAATCAGAAGATGAAGTATCTGATATGGTTACTGTTGCAAAGGATATGGCAGAGAATCTGTCAGCAGTTATTAATGATGTTAATCACCGTATGGAACTGATGGCAAAGAATGATTATACAGGTTCGTCTGCAATCCCTGAAAAGTATCTGGGTGATTTTGCAGCCATGAATGATGCAATCCATCAGATGAACGAAGATATGAATGATACAATGCGCCACATTGAAGAAGCTGCCGCTCAGGTATCTATCGGTGCAGGCAACCTTGCAGAGGGGTCACAGAGCCTTGCAGAAGGTTCTACAGACCAGGCTGGTGCAGTTGAAGAATTACTTGCATCTTTTGCAAGTATTACAGAAGGTGTAGAACATACACATGACAGTGCAAGCGTTTCGTATGATTTATCTGTGAAATATGCAAAAGAAGCAGACAGAAGCCAGCAGGAGATGCAGGCGGTTACGGAAGCTATGCAGCGTATGAGTGAAATGTCTCAGAAGATTGAAAGTATTATCGGTGAAATTGAAGAAATTGCAGAACAGACTAATCTGCTTGCATTAAATGCTTCTATTGAAGCCGCAAGAGCCGGAGAAGCCGGACGCGGATTCGCTGTTGTTGCAACACAGATTGGCAAGCTTGCTGACGAAAGCGCCCAGTCTGCAGTAAATACAAGAGAACTTATTATGAATTCTATTCAGGAAATTGAAAATGGTAACCGTGCCGTAGAGAAGACTTCTAAGACGATTATTGCACTGGTTCAGGGTATTAATGAAGTCGCAGAAAAGTCTAAAGAGTTAGAGGAGCTTTCAGAAACACAGACAGAACAGATGAAGCAGGCTGAAGCCGGTGTTAATCAGATTTCAGAGGTTGTACAGAGCAATGCCGCTATTGCGGAAGAATCTTCTGCAACAAGTGAAGAGCTTTCAGCAGAATCTATTTCACTGAACGAACTTGTACAGCAGTTTAAGCTGAAAAAGTAATTTTTGACACTGATATCAGAATATGCTAGAATTTAAAAATGCGTAGACACGCAGTGAAAGCATACAGAACAGATAAGCGTGAAGTCATGAAAAATGGACTTCGCGCTTTTTTGCACAGATGTTTGCTTTCGCTCAGAAAAGGAGATAAGTGTGAAAAATCACACTGATGTGCTGATTTTTCACACAGCATTTTGTGCCGCAGGCGTCACAAAATAGCTTTTATCGCAGAGCCAAATCTGACATTTGGCTCGCGGTTCCTCCGACATAAATGTCTGCGGAAATGAGGAAAGTATGTATATTATAGCAGGGCTGGGAAATCCCGGCACACAGTATATGGGAACAAGACACAATGCAGGATTTTCTGTGATAGATGCGCTGGCAGATCAATATAATATCAGCGTAGACACACAAAAACACAAAGGGATGATTGGCAAGGGCATGATTGAGGGAGAGAAGGTCATTCTTGTAAAGCCGATGACGTATATGAATCTGTCCGGGGAATGTATCCGTGAAGTCATGGATTATTATAAGGCGGATATCGATGATTTAATCGTTATTTTTGACGACATCAGCTTAGAACCGGGCAAACTGCGTCTGCGGGCAAAGGGAAGCGCAGGCGGACACAACGGTATTAAAAGTATTATCGCGCAGCTTGGCAGTGACCGGTTCAAGCGTGTTAAGTTCGGTGTCGGTGACAAACCGAAGGGCTGGGACCTTGCAGACTGGGTACTCGGAAAATTCCCGGCAGATTTATACGATACACTGCGGGATGCCAATCAGAGAGCCTGCGAAGCGGTTGCCTGTATCATGACAGAGGGTATTACCGGTGCGATGAATAAATTTAATGGATGAAATAAAAATTGTAGAATTGAGGAAGTATGAAAACATTTTTTGAGCCTGTGCAGGGGATGGCAGGGATAGAAGAAATTAAAAAGTCTTTTAGCCGGCTGGGGCATGCGGTAATGGTCAGCGGCTGCATTGACACGCAGAAAGCACATCTGCTGGAAGCACTCGGGGAGCAGTATCCAATCCGGGTCGTGATTACTAGCGATGAGGTCAAGGCAAGACAGCTTTGTGAGGATTGTCTCTTTTTTGATAAGAGCAGTATTTACTATCCTGCCAAGGATTTTATCTTTTACAGCGCCGATGTGCATGGCAACCAGCTTGCGGGAGAGCGGCTTGCATGCATTTACAAAATCATTCAGGCGCAGAAGCATATCAGTGAAGACAGTATTTCAAACGGTAAAACAGACGGCATACAGCCGGAAAACAAAAATGCGGCGGGACTTACGGTTGTGACAACGATTGACGGCTGTGCTGATTTGCTCGTTCCGCTTGAAAAATATAAAAATGCCACGATTTCATTTGAAAAAGGACAGGTTCTTGATTTAGAAGCACTTTCAAAGAAACTGGTACAGATTGGCTATGAGCGATGTGCGATTGTGGACGGACAGGGCAAATTTGCGGTGCGCGGCGGTATTATCGACATTTTCCCGTATACGGAAGAAACACCGGTGCGCATTGAGTTGTGGGACGATGAGGTGGATTCAATCCGTTTGTTTGACGTGGAGAGCCAGCGTTCCATTGAAAAGATTGAGCGGTTTGAAGCTTTTCCGGCGACAGAATGCCTGTTAAGCGAAGAAGAAATTGCGCGCGGCAGGGAAAAGTTACAGGAAGAACTGGCAGGACAGCTGACCGCCTTTGGTAATGATAAGAAGAAAAAGACGGCAGAGGATATTGAGAAATGCAACCGTATCCGCAGAAATGTGGCAGATATGGAGCGTACCGGTGATTACAGCAAGGCATTGCGGATGTTTGCAGAGGAACTGACCGGATTTTTAAGCTATTTTCCAAGGGAAGACACGCTGTTTGTATTAGATGAGCCGAACCGCTTAAATGAGCGGATGGAACTTATTTTATATGAATATACGGAAAGTATGAAAAACCGTCTGGAGGGCGGATATATTCTGCCGGGACAGACCGATATGATTCACGGGATTGAAAGCATTTATGTGGGACTTGAAAAGAAACGTACCCTGCTGTTGTCGGCGCTGGATTACAAGCCGGAAAAATTTGCCGTGGCGGAATATGTGCGCATTGATACCCGCAGTATCAGTCCGTACCACAACAGCTTTGAGTATCTTGCGGACGATTTAAAAAAATATAAGCGTTCGGGGTATAAGAGTATCCTGGTGTGCAATTCGAGAACGCGTGCGGCAAGAATTGTGCAGGATCTGGCGGATCTGGGGCTGACGGCGTATTTCAGTGAAGATTTTGAAAATGAAATGCTTGAAGGCACGATTATGGTCACTTACGGCAGTCTGCACAAGGGCTTTGAGTATCCGCTTCTGCAGTTTGTCGTGATTGCGGAAAATGATATTTTTGCAAGCAGGCACAAAAAACGTGAAAAGAAGAAAAAGTATGACGGAAAGTCGATAGCCGGTTTTAACGAACTGAATATCGGCGATTTTGTCGTGCATGAAAGTCACGGACTGGGTGTGTATAAGGGTATTGAAAAAATTACGGTCGAGGGCGTGGAAAAGGATTATATCAAGATTGAATACGCCGGAAACAGTAACCTTTATGTGCTGGCGACACAGCTTGACCGTTTACAGAAATATGCGGCGGCGGATACCGAAAAGAAGCCGAAACTCAATAAGCTGGGGACACAGGAGTGGAATAAAACAAAATCCAAGGTACACGGCGCGGTTGAAGAAGTGGCAAAGGATCTGGTTGCGCTGTATGCGGCGCGGCAGAAGGAAAAGGGTTATCAGTTTGGACCGGATACCGTATGGCAGAGGGAATTTGAAGAAATGTTTCCGTATGAGGAAACGCAGGATCAGCTGACGGCGATAGAAGACACCAAGCGTGATATGGAAAGTACCCGCATTATGGACCGTTTAATCTGCGGTGATGTCGGCTATGGCAAGACTGAAGTCGCAATCCGTGCGGCATTTAAAGCGGTACAGGAGGGCAAGCAGGTGGCATATCTTGTGCCGACAACCATTCTTGCCCAGCAGATTTACAACACCTTTGAACAGCGGATGAAAAATTTTCCGGTGACGGTGGCACAGCTGTCAAGTTTCCGTACAAGCAAGGAAATCAAGGAAAGTATTTCCGAGTTAAAAAAAGGTTTTGTAGATATTGTAATCGGTACACACAGACTGTTATCCAAGGACGTGGAGTTTAAGGACCTGGGACTGTTGATTATTGATGAGGAACAGCGTTTTGGTGTAACCCATAAGGAAAAGATTAAGAAATTAAAAAATGATGTGGATGTCATGACGCTCAGTGCGACCCCGATTCCTAGAACACTGCATATGAGCCTTGTCGGTATCCGTGATATGAGTGTACTGGAAGAACCGCCGACAGACCGCGTGCCGATACAGACCTTTGTAACGGAACATAACGATGAAATGATCCGGGAGGCGATTCACAGAGAGCTGGCAAGAAACGGACAGGTGTATTATGTATACAATCGTGTCCGCAGCATTGATGAGGTGGCGGCACACATTGAGGAACTGGTGCCGGAGGCCAATGTCGCCTATGCACACGGTCAGATGGAAAAACGTATGCTTGAAAAAATCATGTACGAATTTATCAACGGAGAAATTGACGTCTTAATTTCAACCACGATTATCGAAACCGGTGTGGACATTTCAAATGTCAATACCATGATTATCGAAGATGCGGATAAATTCGGGCTTTCACAGCTTTACCAGTTACGCGGGCGTGTCGGACGAAGCAGCAGAACGTCCTATGCATTTTTATTGTACCGCAGGGACAGAATGCTCACGGAAGTGGCAGAGAAACGTTTAAGTGCGATTCGTGAATTTTCGGATTTCGGCTCCGGTTTTAAGATTGCGATGAAAGACCTTGAAATCCGTGGCGCAGGAAATGTGCTTGGACGCTCACAGCATGGGCATATGGCGGCGGTTGGATATGATTTGTACTGTAAAATGCTCAATCAGGCGGTGAATGATTTGAAGGGCATTAAAAATGAATACGGTTTTGAAACAAATGTGGATTTGAATGTAGATGCATTTATTCCGTCTTCTTATATTAAGAGCGAATATCAGAAGCTGGATGTCTACAAGCGGATTGCGGGTATTGAAAGCGAGGAGGAACTGTCGGATATGTGCGACGAACTCGGTGACCGTTACGGCAGTCTGCCGGCAAGTGCCGCCAATCTTTTAAATATTGCACTGGTTAAGTCTATGGCACACAAAATCGGCATTACCGAGATTCAGGGCGGAACGGACGAAACACCGGGTGCATCGCAGTGGCGGACGGTCATGAAGATTTATCCGAAAGCGGACATTCAGGGGGATAAAATCGAGAATTTCGTAGCCGGATACGGCGGTGCGGTGCGGTTTATCAGCAGTCCGGAACCGAAATTTGTCTGGAGGGTGACAAAGAAGAAATTCAGCAATGCACAGGAATATCTGGCAGGATTAAAAGCCCTGGTAAAGGATATGCAGCAGCTGACGTAAATCGGTTATAAAGCATTTTGGAAAGGATTCTTCTGAAAGGGGTTTGCATTTTGAAAAAAGTGTGCTATAATACGTTAAAGTTTAACGCTTTAAAGTGAAAAATAAAACAAAAGCAGATATTGGAGGAAAAGGAAATGGAACAGAAGGGCGAATTAATTTCTTACAGACCGGATATTAAGGTCGTTGATTGTACAATCAGAGACGGAGGATTGGTCAACAATTTTTATTTTGACGATGAATTTGTAAGAAATTTATATACCGCCAACGTGGCAGCAGGTGTAGAATACATGGAGTTTGGTTATAAGGCTTCAAAGGAAATTTTTGACGTTAAGGAATTCGGCAAGTGGAAGTTCTGTGATGAGCAGGATATCCGTGATATTGTCGGTGATAACAACACCGATTTAAAGATTTCCGTTATGGCAGATGTCGGACGTACCGATTATAAAAAAGATATTATTCCAAAGACAGACAGCGTGATTGACATGATTCGTATTGCTACTTATATTAATACAATTCCGGCGGCAATCGAGATGATTCATTACTGTGCGGAGATGGGCTATGAAACCACGATTAATATTATGGCAGTTTCCACAGCGGCAGAATCTGAGCTGGATCTGGCACTGGATTTACTGGCACAGAGCGAGGTCGGCACGATTTATCTGGTTGACAGCTATGGTTCTTTATATCCGGAACAGATCCGCAGACTGGCGGATAAGTATTTGAAGGTTGCAGAAAAATACGGCAAGAAGGTCGGTATCCATGCACACAACAACCAGCAGCTTGCATTTGCAAATACGATTGAAGCCTGCACCGTAGGTGTCAGCTATCTGGATGCAACGATGAGCGGCATGGGACGCGGTGCAGGAAACTGCAACATGGAACTGCTGTTAGGCTTCCTTAGAAATCCGAAGTACAGTTTGAATCCGGTATTAAAATTTTTACAGAACCAGATGCTTCCGTTAAAGAAGACAGGGCTTGTATGGGGCTGTGATGTACAGTATATGCTGACAGGACAGCAGAACCAGCACCCAAGAACTGCCATTGCGTTTACGGCAGAACAACGTGAAGATTATGCGGCATTTTATCAGTCATTATTAGATCGGGAATAAAATGATGAAACTTCCTAAAAATGCAGAAACTGGGATATTGACTTTCACAAGGTATCGCAGTAAAATAACTGTTAAGAATTGCGTGGAATGAAGTAAAAGATATCATTTCGTAACAATCCGACTAGACGCGAAAGGGAGTAATGAAGATGGAAAAGAAAAATCTTGACTGGGCAAATCTTGGATTCGGTTATGTAAAGACAGATAAAAGATTTGTAGCAAATTATAAAGACGGAGCGTGGGATGACGGAGTCATTACAGATGATGATAAGGTCGTGTTAAATGAGTGTGCAGGTGTACTTCAGTATGCACAGACTTGTTTTGAAGGTTTAAAGGCTTATACAACAGAAGACGGTCATATTGTTATGTTCCGTCCGGACCTCAATGCACAGAGAATGCATGATTCCTGCGAAAGACTGGAAATGCCGCCATTCCCTGTAGACAAGTTTGTACAGGCTGTTACAGATACAGTAAAGGCAAATGCAGCATGGGTACCGCCATTTGGTTCAGGTGCTACATTATACATCCGTCCATATATGTTCGGCAGCAATCCGGTTATTGGTGTAAAGCCGGCTGATGAATATCAGTTCAGAATCCTTACAACACCGGTTGGTCCATACTTTAAGGGTGGCGCAAAGCCTCTTACAATCAAGGTATCTGATTTCGATAGAGCAGCACCTCACGGAACAGGTCATATCAAGGCTGGTTTAAATTATGCCATGAGCTTACATGCAATCGTAACAGCACATAAAGAAGGCTACGCAGAAAATATGTACTTAGACCCGGCAACAAGAACAAAGGTAGAAGAAACAGGCGGTGCAAACTTCCTGTTCGTTACAAAAGACGGTACAGTTGTAACACCAAAGTCAAGCAGTATTCTTCCTTCCATTACACGTCGTTCACTCGTATATGTTGCGAAGGAAATCTTAGGACTGAAGGTTGAAGAACGTGAAGTTACACTGGAAGAAGTAAAGGATTTCGCAGAATGTGGTCTTTGCGGTACAGCAGCTGTTATCTCACCGGTTGGTAAGATTGTTGACCATGGTAAGGAAATCTGCATGCCAAGCGGTATGGAAAAGATGGGTCCTACAATCCAGAAGCTGTACGATACTTTAACAGGTATCCAGATGGGCAAGCTTGAAGCACCTAAGGGCTGGATTTATACAGTAGAATAATTTAAAATTAAATCATGAATTTTAGCGGTGGATTTCTTTTAGGATAAGCCGGTAAAAGCGGATAGAGAGCAGATACAGAAAGGATTTTTGTGTCTGCTCTTTTTGTATTAAAGGGACTTTGTCAGGACGGAGGAAAATGGTTTTAAATGCTATTTGTATAGTGTAAAAAATATATTGACAAGGTTTATTATATGAAGTATATTATATACATCAACAATATTTATAAATATTGTTGAATGATGAATAAAATGCGAAAGAAAGGGGCGATGCGATTGCCAAAAAGCACAACAAAATTAAAACAGTATTTTCCGATGATTCGTGAGCGGGAGGATATTAAAAGAGAAATCCGCGAGAATCCAAAATTTTTAGAAAAATATCGGGAATGGGACGAAGAACAGCAGGAAGAATTTTTAGACTACTGCACCGGGGTCAAAGGCGTGAAAGTTTTATATGATGCCTTCTTTAAAGAAATAATGAATCCCGAAAACACACCGGAGCGGCTCAACGAATTACTATCCCTTTTATTGGGGCAGAGTGTTACGATAAAAAGAGTGCTTCCGGGAGATTCTACAAGGCTAGCCGATGAACAGTCGCTGTTGATTATGGACATCTTAGTGGAACTTGCTGATACCAGTCTTGCAAATGTCGAAGTCCAGAAAATCGGATACAGCTTTCCGGGACAGCGGAGTGCGTGCTATTCCTCGGATTTACTGCTCAGACAGTATAAAAGGGTCAAAGGCGAAAAGAAAAAAGCCTTCAGTTATAAGGATATAAAATCCGTCTATACGATAGTATTCTTTGAAACAAGTATCAAAGAATTTCATGAATATCCACAAAACTACATTCACAAATTCAAACAGCAGTCAGACACAGGTCTGGAACTGGAATTACTGCAAAAATATGTGTTCATACCGCTTGACATTTTCCGTGGAATCTACCACAATAATCTTAGGAATAAGACAGAAGCGTGGCTCACATTTCTAAGTACAGACGAACCGGAGATTATCATTGAACTAATCAGTCAGTACCCGGAGTTTAAAGAAATGTACGAAGAAATCTATGTCATGTGCCAGAATGTGGAAAAGGTGATGGAAATGTTTTCAAAGGAATTGATTCAACTGGATAGAAATACGGTGCAGTACATGATAGATGAAATGCAGGATACGATTGATGTTCAGAAGGAAAAGATTGACACGCAGAAGGAAGAATTGGAAGCAAAGCAGGAAACGATTGATTCACAGAAAGCAACCATTGACACACAAAAAGAAGAACTGGAAGCAGCCAGACGCCGGTTACGGGAAATGGCGGAAAAGCTGGAACAGCTTGAGCAGAATCAAGAGTAAAAAATGAGTTAAAACACAGTCCGTCAGATAATCATGAAATGTCCGGCGGGCTGTGTTTTCCGCTGTATGCCTGCTCCAGAGAGATTATCAAGCGGTATACACCATTTCTTGAAAAAATAGATTTAACCTATACACAGTACATCGCCATGATGGTGCTGTGGGAAAAAAAGCAAATCAGTGTCAAGGAACTGGGCAAATGCCTGTTTTTAGATTCCGGAACACTCACGCCGCTCTTAAAAAAATTAGAGCAGAAAGGATATGTGACACGTACCCGAAGCGAAGAAGACGAGCGGGTATTAATTGCCGCCATTACGCCAAAGGGAGAAGACTTAAAAGACGAAGCGGTGCTGATTCCGCAGAAAATGATGGCATGCGCGGCGCTTCCGCAGGAAAAAGCTGCACAGTTGTATACGCTTCTGTATGAACTGTTAAATACACTCGAAAAAATAGAAAGCAAATTAAAAAAGGGCGGGAAGCCGTATTGCTACAGCTTTTCCCGTCCGTAATTGTGCAGGAGTTCCTGCTTTAAATCATAAAGCTTCTGTGATAAATCGACATGAACAACCTGAGGATTAATCAGCCGCTTGGATTCATCCCAAAGCGTTGCCTGCTCCTGTTTGCAGTATTTCTGAATGTCCATGACATTTGGCGAATCGTAAACACACTCGCCCTTATCAAATACTTTCACCATAATCTCACGCATAGAATACTCGCCCGGTTCCATCAGTGTCTTTTTCCACGTTTCCACAGGGTCAAATAAAAGCAGAGGCTGTGATTCATCATACGTTTCATCGGCCAGCGCGATTAAATCCGCCTTAATCATGCCGTCGGCATCGTAGACACGGTAAACCGTCTTGTTGCCCGGATTTGTGATTTTCTCTGAATTTTCGGACAGCTTGATTTTCGGAATAAATGTGCCGTCATCGCCCATCACTGCGGCAAGCTTATAAACACCGCCGAATGCCGGGTTGTCCTTAGAAGTAATCAGATTGGTTCCGACACCCCATGAAGTAATCGCTGCACCCTGTGTCTTTAAGGAGTCAATCAGATATTCGTCTAAGTCGCTGGAAGCGGAAATAATGGCATCTTCAAATCCGGCATCGTCTAACATTTTACGCGCTTTCTTTGTCAGATAAGCTAAATCGCCGGAATCCAGACGGATACCGTAGCCCTTTAAATCAATGCCTTTTTCACGCATTTCCTTAAATACGCGAATCGCATTCGGTACACCGGAACGCAGGGTGTCATACGTATCGACAAGCAGGATACACGCATCCGGATACAAATCGGCATAGGTTTTAAATGCAGTATATTCATCCGGAAAGCTCATAATCCAGCTGTGGGCGTGTGTTCCCTTTACCGGCACACCAAACATCTGACCGGTCAGGACGTTGCTCGTACCGACACAGCCTGCAATAACAGCGGCTCTTGCACCGTAAATACCGGCGTCCGGTCCCTGTGCGCGGCGTAGACCGAATTCCATAATACCGTCACCCTTTGCGGCGTAGCAGACACGGGCGGCCTTTGTGGCAATTAAACTCTGGTGGTTGATAATATTTAAAATAGCCGTTTCAACAAGCTGTGCTTCCATAATCGGTGCGATGACCTTGACAATCGGTTCACGCGGGAAAATGACCGTACCTTCCGGAATGGCATAAATATCACCTGTGAAGTGGAAGTTACTTAAATATTCCAGAAAGTCTTCATCAAAGATAGACAGACTACGCAGGTATGCAATATCATCTTCTGTAAAATGAAGATTCTTAATGTAGTCAATGACCTGTTCTAAGCCGCAGGAAATCGCATAAGCGCCGTCACATGGATTTTTTCTGTGAAAGGCATCGAAAATAACAGTGCGGTTATTTTCGGTTTTAAAATATCCCTGCATCATAGTCAGTTCATATAAATCTGTTAAAAGTGTGAGATTACGCATAAATCCTCCATTCTTATGTATCATCGGATACATGGCACTCAATTAGATGAAAGGGCTGTGCAAAAAATAGGAATACTTTCTGCAACAGCCCTTATGTAAATCAATTATTTGTTCTTACTGAAAAATTTTTTAAGTCCTTTTTTCTTCGGAGCCGGTTCTGCAACGACTTTACCGCCGCGTACAGATTTGATTCCTGTAATGTAAATACCGCTGACTTCAGCTTTGACTTCGGCCTTAACCGGAAGTTGGTCAAAAACCTTCGGGTCTGCCATAAGTGTCATGATTCTCGGTCCGATTTTAGCTTTTACAATAGGCATCTTACTGCCGCGCAGATACTTTGGTGTCTGCTCTAAAACCATCTTTGGAAGATTGGCATCTTTAAGCTTCATCTTCTTTTTATCAATGATTAACATGGACATCACCTGCTTTGCCGCATCAATCTGCGCCTGCTGTTCGTCCTGCTGTTTACGGAGCTTGTTTCCAAAAATCATTAAACCGATAAATACGGCAAGTAAAATGACGAAAATTACTAATAAAACGATTCCCCAGACTGGCATAGTATCGTCCTCCTAAATTATTAAAATATCTATAAAAGTATAGCATATATGCCCGTATTTGAAAAGAAAAAAGTTATTCTTTTTCATACATTTCTACAATGACATCATGCGTATAGGCGGCAATTTTTTTGCGTTCTTCCTTTGGGAAAGAATTAATATCAATCGGTTTGCCGAAGGCGAGTGTGGTGTGTGTTGCCTTTAAGCGCGGAAACTGACGTTCAAAAATGCAGTCGGTATTGGTCTGTACCATCGGAATAATCTTACAGCCTGTTTTTTCTGCAAATTTAAAGCTTCCGGCGTGGAAATCCTGAACACCTTCGCCTTTATTGCGTGTGCCTTCCGGAAAAATAACAATGGATTTGCCGTCTTTAATGTAGTCAATTCCCTTTAAAATGGTTTTTAAGCCTTCCTTCATATTTTCACGGTCTAAGAACAGACAGAATAAATTGTCCATCCAGCGGCGGATAATCAGTGCCTTTTTCATTTCCTTTTTGGCAACAAATCCGGTCGGACGTTTCATATACGTGTAAGAAATAATCACATCAAAAAATCCGCGGTGGTTTCCGATAAATAAAACCGGCTCATCGTCCGGGATATTTTCCAGTCCGGTCACAGTTGTATGCACACCGGCTAAAAATAAAATGATGTGAAAAGCGCCCTGCACAATCCGCAGGGAAGAAACTGCCTTTACATCGGGATTGAATTTTCCGATAACCCATTCAACCGGCAGCGCAATCAGGCTGAAGATAAAGAACAGAATCAGGAACACAATAACAAGAAAAGAACGAATCATATAATCCTCCATGTTTTCCGAAGGGAAATCCTATGTGAGTTTACTCACATTTCTCCTAAAGCGAGGAGAGGATTTTTCCTCCAAATTTTTATTTGCGGTATCACTCATTCAGATACCGGCTCATGCCGCTGGAATAGTAAATGCTTCCATCCGTGGTGACAAAGACGGCTTCAATATTGTCCAGCGATTCAATGAGTGCCAGACCGTCGTCTAACCCCAGTGCAAAACACGTGGTGCTTAAACAGTCGCTGTCCAGCGAAACGGCAGAGAGTATGGTGACATCTGTCAGCCGGTTGTCGTAAGGATAACCGGTTGCGGGATTTAAAATGTGATGATAAAAGGTATCATTTTCATAGAAATACCGTTCATACGTGCCGGAAGACACCACAGAGCAGTCCCGCAGATTTAACGTCAGCAAAAGTTCATTGCTTTGTGTAAATGGCTTTTTTACACCGACCGTAAAATCCTTCGAGTCACTTTTTCCGCCGACACACAGCACATTGCCGCCCAGATTAATCATGGCACTTGTGACATCATGTGCTAACAGATAATCTTTTATCTTATCTGCAATATAGCCCTTTGCAATCGCACCGAGATCCAATACCGTACCCTCCGGCATGGTAATGCGGTAATTGCCGTTTTCAAGCGGTGTAAGTTCCACTTTTGTATAATCGACATATTGCAATGCATTGGCAATGGCGGCAGCATCTGGAACGGCCGGCTGTTCTGCGGTAAAATCCCAGAGCTGTGAGACACTTCCGATAGTGATATCAAACGCACCGCCGGAAATGCGGCAGTAGTCTAAGCCGGTGGCAATCAGCTCACCAAGCTCTGCCGGAATTTCATCGGTCTGGCGGTGGTTCACGGCATAAAGAGTACTGCTCTCTAAAGTACGGGAGCAGAGCTGTTCATACGTATCGCACAAATCCAGACAGCCGTTTAAAACGGATCTGGATACATTTATATAGGAAGAAATCTGTACATAAGTATTGAGCTTATATCCGGTGACGGTGACCGGGTCAGAGAGCCGTGTCTGGCAGCTGCAGGCCGAAAACATGCAGAGTATCAGCAGCGGTGAAAAAAAAGCCGTTTTCAATTTTCTAAAAAATATTTTCATAACAAAATGATTATAGCGGATATTTCGTATAAAATCTATAAAAATTAAGAAGAATTGCGCCGGAATCATGAAAAAAATGTGAAACGGCTTTTTTTTTATCATGATTTATGCTATAACAATATAGTCATGTAAAATTGTGACACATCAAAATATAGGAATGATGAAACGAAAGGAAATTTGATTTATGAAAAAAAGATTTTTCGGTGTTATGCTTGCCGCATCTTTAGCAGTGTCCCTGACAGCCTGCGGAGGCAAGAAGACATCACAGGATAGCGCAGCATCGACAGTCAATAAAGAGGTTACAGCAGAAGAATATGCAGGAACAATTACATCCAATGCAGATGTTTACAAGCAGTATGTAACACTGCCGGATTACAAGGGCGTTGAAGTATCTGTAGACCGTTCATCTCTTACAGTATCTGATGATGACGTAGAAAGCTATATTTCAAAGTTATTATCACAGACAGCTACAACAGAAACGGTTACAGAAGGCGTGACGGCTTCCGGCGATACGGTAAAGCTTGATTACAGCGGTCTGTTAAACGGAGAAGCGTTCTCAGGCGGTACAGCAACAGATGCCAGCTATACCATCGGTTCAGGCAAGTTTATTACCGATTTAGACCAGGGACTTATCGGTCTGACAGTCGGTCAGGAATACAATATTCCGTGTACGTTCCCTTCAGACTACTCAAGCTCTGACCTTGCGGGAAAAGATGTTATTTTCGTTGTAACCGTAAAGTCTATCCAGAAAAGCACTGTGCCGGATTTGACAGATGCATGGGTTGCTGAAAATGCGTCTACACTCGGCGTAGAAGCAACAACAGTTGCTGAATTAAGAAGCTATGTAAAGGATTACCTGACATCACAGGCAGAATCTACATTTGCAAGTGACAAATATCAGGCAGTTTATTCCAAGCTCAGCGAAAATCTGACACCAAGCGGTTATCCGCAGGAAGAATTAGACAGTCTTGTAAATACATTAAAGTCTAATGTTGAGTCAGAGTTTAACTCATATGGTTCATCTTACGGCATTTCTGATTTAGATTCATATCTTTCACAGGTTTACGGATTTGAATCACAGGACGCTTTTAATGATTATGCAGTAGAATATGCACAGAAGTATCTTCTTGAAAAAATGGTGCTGACACTGATTGCATCGAATGAAAACATCACGGTTTCTGCCGATGAAATTAACGACATGGGTGCACAGCTTGCAGATTACTACGGATACACAAATTATCAGGAAATCTTAGACAACTACGGCAATGAGATGAATTCAGAAGTCGGTTACGAAGTGCTGTATCAGAAGGTACAGAATTTCTTAAATGATAATGCGGTAGAATCTGAGTCATAAACAGCTCGCAGTGCATTTGTATTGATTTATAAACACATAAAGCCATAGTATATAAGACAGGACTTATAAGGTATGACATATAAAGCGGGTCGGAATGACCGTTTCCCAAAAGGTTTATCCTTTGAGGGACGGCACATTCCGGCCTGCTTTTTTTGCTTGCAAATTTATGCAGGTGTGCTATAATAGAAACGTTTTTTTGTTTATAAAATTTTTACATTAAATTTATAATTGGACATGCCTGTAAGAGGAAATGCTGTCACGCGTGGATGTGGTGTATAACAGCGTGTTTCAAAGAAAAGAAAGAGAAAGGTTAGAAAAATGAATCAGTTTGTACCAAAGTTGTTTGACTGCATGAAAGGATATTCAAAAGAGCAGTTTGTAAAAGACGTGATTGCCGGTATTATTGTGGCAATTATTGCGCTTCCGCTGTCGATTGCGTTAGCCCTTGCTTCCGGTGTCGGACCGGAACAGGGTATTTACACGGCAATTTTTGCCGGATTTGTCATTTCGTTTCTGGGCGGAAGCCGTGTGCAGATTGCAGGACCGACCGCCGCATTTGCAACGATTGTAGCCGGAATTGTCGCAGAACACCAGATGGAAGGTCTTGTTGTGGCAACCGTTATGGCGGGAATCCTTCTTATTATAATGGGACTTTTAAAGTTCGGAAATTTAATCCGTTTTATTCCGTATACGATTACATCGGGCTTTACCTTTGGTATTGCCGTAACGATTGTTATCGGACAGGTCAAGGACTTTTTGGGACTGACATTTACATATTCACCGGTGGAAACCATAGACAAGGTTAAAGAATGTGTTGCGTGTATCGGAACAATTCAGGTGCAGGCATTAATTGTCGGACTGGTATCCCTTGCGATTCTGATTGTGTTTCCAAAGGTCACGGAAAAAATTCCACCGTCATTGATTGCAGTTATCGTAGCAATTTTAATGGTAAAGCTGCTTCACATGAATGTAAAGACGATTGGCGATTTGTATACAATATCCAATAAAGTACCGGGCATTTTCATGCCGAAAATAAGTCTTGGCATGATTCGTGATTTATTCCCGGATGCACTGACAATTGCGGTGCTTGCAGGAATTGAATCCCTGTTATCCTGTGTCGTATCCGACGGTATGATTGGCAGCCGCCACAAGCCGAATATGGAACTGGTTGCGCAGGGTGCCGGAAACATTGTATCAGCGCTTTTTGGCGGTATCCCGGCGACAGGTGCCATTGCAAGAACCGCAGCCAATGTAAAAAACGGCGGACGTACCCCAATTGCAGGTATGGTTCATTCCGTGACATTGCTTTTAGTACTTGTTGTATTAATGCCGTATGCCGCATGGATTCCAATGCCTGCGATTGCCGCCATTTTGTTTATGGTTGCATATAATATGAGCGGATGGAGGGAATTTGTTAAATTAGTGCGCAAATCCCCAAAGAGTGATGTTGCCGTGCTACTTGTTACCTTTGTACTGACTGTTGTATTTGACCTTGTTGTGGCAATCGAAGTCGGTATCGTACTGGCAGCGCTTTTATTCTTAAAGAGAATGTCCGATGTTACAGCGGTAAAGAGCTGGAAGTATCTTGGAAGTGAGATTGATGAAAATAATGACCCGGATAAGATTTCTTTAAAGGTTGTGCCAAAGCATACACTGGTTTACGAAATTATCGGACCGATGTTCTTTGCCGCCGCCGATAAGTTTCTGGAAATTTCGGCTGAACCGGGCATTAAGGTAGTTATTATCCGTATGCGTGGTGTACCGGCAATGGACGTAACCGCCCTGCGGTCATTAAAGAATATTCATGAAATCTGCAAAAAGAAAGGTATTACGCTGGTGCTTTCCCATGTACAGGAACAGCCGCGTGCCATGATGGAAAAGGCAGGATTTGTGGAACTGGTCGGAGAAGAAAACTTCTGTGCCAATATTGATGCGGCGCTTGCACACGCAGCGGAAATTGACCACTAAAATCAACTAAAACCAACGAAAACCAATGAAAACCAACACAATGCAACATAAACCAACGGAATCTAATGGAAATCAATAGAATTTAACGAATAAAAACCAATAGAATCCAACGAAAACATACAAGAAACAACAAAAAAGAGGCGAGTCACAAGTGTGACCCGCCTCTTTTAAAACGTATATGAAATACTTATAAATCCTGTTTCAGTTTCAAATTAAAGCTGAGGACCGGCAGCTACTAAAGCCTTACCAGCTTCGTTGCCTGTGTACTTCACAAAGTTCTTGTTAAATCTTTCAGCTAAATCCTTAGCCTTTGTTTCCCATTCAGAAGCATCAGCGTATGTATCTCTAGGATCAAGGATACCTGAGTCAACGCCCGGAAGTTCTGTAGGTACTTCAAAGTTGAACATAGGAATCTTCTTTGTAGGAGCTGTCTTGATAGCTCCTGAAAGGATAGCATCGATGATACCACGTGTATCCTTAATAGAGATTCTCTTACCTGTTCCGTTCCATCCTGTATTAACTAAGTAAGCCTTAGCTCCGCTCATTTCCATCTTCTTAACAAGTTCAGCAGCATACTTTGTAGGATGTAACTCAAGGAATGCCTGTCCGAAGCAAGCTGAGAATGTAGGTGTAGGTTCTGTGATACCACGTTCTGTACCTGCAAGCTTAGCTGTAAATCCTGAAAGGAAGTAGTACTGTGTCTGTTCCGGTGTCAGGATAGATACTGGAGGCAGCACACCGAAAGCATCAGCTGAAAGGAAGATAACGTTCTTAGCAGCAGGAGCTGAAGAAATCGGACGTACAATATTCTTAATGTGGTCAATTGGGTAAGAAACACGAGTGTTTTCTGTTACGCTCTTATCAGCGAAGTCAATCTTACCGTCTGCATCAAGAGTAACGTTTTCAAGGAGAGCGTTTCTCTTAATTGCGTTGTAGATATCCGGTTCAGATTCCTTATCAAGGTTGATAACCTTAGCGTAGCATCCGCCTTCAAAGTTGAATACACCGTTGTCATCCCAGCCGTGTTCGTCATCACCGATGAGAAGTCTCTTAGGGTCTGTTGAAAGTGTAGTCTTACCTGTACCTGAAAGACCGAAGAAGATTGCTGTGTTTTCACCGTTCATATCTGTGTTAGCTGAGCAGTGCATTGAAGCTATACCTTTTAATGGAAGGTAGTAGTTCATCATAGAGAACATACCCTTCTTCATTTCTCCGCCGTACCATGTATTGATGATAACCTGTTCGTGGCTTGTGATGTTGAATGCCACACAAGTTTCGGAATTTAAACCTAATTCTGCATAGTTAGAAACTTTAGCCTTAGAAGCGTTGTATACAACGAAATCAGGCTCGAAGTTTTCAAGTTCTTCTGCTGTAGGCTTGATGAACATATTTGTTACGAAATGTGCCTGCCAAGCTACTTCAACGATGAAACGGACAGCCATTCTTGTATCCTTATTGGCACCGCAGAATGCATCAACTACGAAAAGTCTCTTGTTAGAAAGTTCGCTCTTTGCAATGTCCTTAACCTTAGCCCATACATCTTCTGACATTGGGTGGTTATCGTTCTTGTATTCGTCAGATGTCCACCATACAGTATCCTTAGAATTTTCATCAACAACGATGTACTTATCCTTAGGAGAACGTCCTGTATAGATACCTGTCATAACGTTTACTGCGCCAAGTTCGCTTTCCTTACCGATTTCATAACCTTCGTTCTTAGAAGATGTTTCTTCTTCGAATAATAATTCGTAAGAAGGGTTATGAATGATTTCAGTTGCACCTGTAATACCATACTTGCTTAAATCAATTACTGCCATCTTGAATTTAACCTCTTTCCTTCATAATAGTAATATGTAAGAAGCCACAAAATGCGGGACTTACAATATCCATGTGCAATAAGTGAAAAATTTCACATGCCATACCATAATTATACATAATTCACTGGCAAAATCAATAAAAAAACATTAAATTTTGTAATTTCATTTCAGATGTCAGTATGTTATAATCTGGTTAGATAAAACTGACCCGAAAACTTCCAGTATATGAAAATGTGCTGGGACTGCATGCAGGTTTACATTTGGAACAGGACATTTGCAATGTGAGGAGAAGTACGGTATAGTAGAAATAATAGAAACAGAGGGGATGCTTTACACGGCAGATACAGCCTGTATCTGGTGTTATTTGGAGATTTTTTCAGAGCGGAAGGGGTATATGTATGCAGTATACAAAAAAGGATTTAAAAGAACAGCTTTACCAGATGGGGCTTGACGGAACGGAAACGATACTGATTCATTCGTCCATGAAAGCTATCGGTGATGTAGAAGGTGGTGCAGAAACCGTGCTGGATACGTGGATGGAGTATTTTAAGGGAGGTTTGTTATTACTTCCCACGCATACATGGAAAACGGTCAATGAAGACCACCCGGTTTTTGACAGCAAAAAAGAGCCGTCCTGTGTCGGCATTTTAACCAATCTTTTTATGAAGCGGGCGGGTGTGGTGCGTTCCCTGCACCCGACACACAGCATGGCAGGTTTCGGAAAAAATGCGGCAGAATACCTTGCGGGAGAAGAATACCGCAATACACCGTGTACGCCCGGCGGCTGTTACGACCGGTTAAAAGACATAGGCGGAAAAATTCTGCTTGTCGGGGTGGGACATGAACGAAACACGTACATTCACAGCGTAGAGGAAGTGTTAAATGTGCCGAACCGTTTGTCGGATAAGCCGGTGAAGCTGACCGTGGTATTGCCGCAGGGGACAAAAGATGTCTATATGAGAAAGCATTACAACCCGGATCAGCCGCATATTTCAGAGGATTTTGTGAAATTAACAGAAGCTTTTACAGACTGCAAAGCGGCAAAAAACACGGTATTTGGTAATGCGGATTGTATTTTATGTGATGCGGCAAAGGTGTTTGATGTGACGCGCCATGTGCTGGCGCCGGAGCCGGAGTGCCTGGTGACGCGGGAGTGGATTGCAAAGGAACGGTGGGCGGCTAAATGTAATATTCCGGCTGACTGACGTCTTCTACACGGCAGTAGCTGCTTCTAAGCAGCAGTTTTCTTTCCAGTTCAATGCGAATCACTTCTTTATGTCCGCCGCGGATTCTGTCGAGCAGGACAAACAATGCGAAACGTGCCATATTTTCTTTGGGCAGCTGGACGGTTGAGAGCATTGGTTTCATAAACTGCCCTTCTTCGATATCATTACATTACATTTTTACTGCAAATCGTAAAAAACGGACAGGAAACACCGTATGAACGTTTTCTGATAAAACTTTATAAAGGAACGCTGCATTATATTAAGGTAGAAAAGGAACCGTATCCGGTATATGAAACGGTTGTAATGACCACAACAAAGGGGCTGTATGAACTGTTCCAGAAGGATACGCCGCCGGATAAAACACTGTATCAGACAGAGGATTATGCCGTGCTTGAAACACTGCGCCGCCACTTTCTCAACATTCTCAATGTTTTCATTAATCGCCAAACATTCTTAATCGTGCGGAATGTCGTGGAAACGACCGTCTAATTCCTCTGTTTTTACCACATTGATAAACGCATGTTCATCAATCGAGCGGATGAGCGGAAGCAGTTCCCGCTTGGCTTCGGAATTAATAACCGAGTAAATCAGTGTCTTTTCCTTTCCTTCATAACAGCCGATACCCTTAAACAGCGTGGCATCGTGATTTGTCATTTCACGGATAGCGTGATAAACCTCATCGGATTTATCGGAAATAATAAATAGTGTTTCTTTTTTGTATCGTTTATACAGTACCTGAATAACCTGTGTGCTGCAAAACTGGAAAATAATCGAATACAGCGCACTCGACCAGCCAAACAGCGCACCCGCAATGACAAGCATAATCACATTTCCGATTAAAATATAATTCCATGCATCAATGCCCTTTTCATGTGCAAAGAAAATGCTGATAAAGTCCGTTCCGCCGGTTGTCGTTCCGACATTTAAGCATAGACTGGTGGCAAAGCCGTTTAAAATACCGCCGAACACGCTCAGCAGTAAAATGTCGTCCGTAAACATATACGGTGGCAGAATATCGACAAAAATACTCGACAGTACAATGACAACAATCGAATACAGCGTAAACCGTTTTCCGATGTATTTATAAGCGATATAGGTCGGAAACAGGTTTAACAGGACGTTTAATAAGGTATATGGAATACTAATCCCGAAAAAGGCCAGTCCGATTTCCTGTAACAACAGGGAAAGTCCCGAAAATCCCCCCGGAAACAGTCCGGCAGTCTTAGCAAAGCAGCGTAAATTCCAAGCATAAAAAATCGATGCGGCAATCACCACAAAAAACCGAAACACCTGATAAAATTTCGGGTGTTTTGCCTCTAAAGATTGAAACATACAATTCTCCTTTCTGATAAGCGACTTTGTCGCAAGTGTTTTATTTATCGTAGTTCCGATAGCTTCTTATTAATAACGGCAGTTCCGCAATCAGCATGCCAATCCAGCCGGCAAGGTACGAATACGGCAGCGCTTCAATCTGTAATGAAAATACAAATACAAGGATGACAGCGGCGATGACACGCACACCCATATTGACAAAGCTGCTGATTAAAGTAATCTTTAAATCGCCGATACCGCGGAAATATCCCTGAATACCGTTGGTTGCCGCAGGCAGCAGATACATAATGGAAATCAGCCGCAGGTAGGTGACACCGTGGCGGCAGACATCTGTATCACTTGTAAACAGCCGCATCAGCGGATTGGCAAATACAAAGCAGATGATAAAAATGATGACACCGTACACCATTTCAATGCGCATGCCGCACCGGAAAGCTTCTTTTAAACGGCTCTTTTTTCCGGCACCCTTGCTCTGTGCCATAAGCGCTGTCATAGCGTGTCCGATATTCTGCTCCGGTGTATAGGCAAAGTCGTCAATACGGTTTACAACGGCAAATGCGGCGGCAATGGCAACACCCATGGAATTGACAATTGCCTGAATCCCAAGCTTTCCAAGCTGGACGGTTGCCTGCTGCATGGCAGATGCCCAGCCGTAGGAAATCGTTTTGCCAAGCAGAGCCTTATCAAATACCAGCCATTTTTTCCCTAACTGCAAAATCGGCACTTTTTTCTGAATATAAATAATACACAGCAGGCAGGAAAGTGCTTCACTTAAAACGGTAGAAACCGCACAGCCCTCACTGCCCATATTTAAAAATAGGACAAAAAACAAATCGCCGAGAATATTGATAACGGCACTGGTAATCAGAAAGTACAGCGGCGACTGGCTGTCACCGAGCGCGCGCAGGGTGCTTGCAAAGCAGTTATACATAAAGGTAAATAAAAGTCCTGCAAATATAATGCGCAGATAATTGATTGTCATACCCATGATAGACGCGTCGACCTGCATTAAAAGCAGAATCGGGCGGGCAAAGACAATGCACAGCACCGATAAAATCAGTGAAAATGCAATACCGGACAGCATGGTGGTACTAATCTGGCGGTGCAGGCGGTCATAATCCTTTGCACCGAACTGGTTGCCCATTAAAATGCTGGCACCCATACACAGTCCGTTTAAAAACAATATAAATAAAGTAGATATCGGGTTACAGATACCCACAGCAGCAAGCGCCTCTTTTCCGACGTACCGTCCGACAATAATGCTGTCAACGGCATTGTAGGTGAGCTGAAAGAGATTTCCCAGCACAAGCGGTATTGTAAAGCTGATAAGCTGTGGTGTTATTTTTCCGGTCGTTAAATCCTTTTCCATAAAAAACTCCATTTCAATAAGCAGTATCTTTTTGCAGGGCTATTTTAACACACTTTCTTTTATTTGATAAGAGTTCCGGAGCAAGTTTTGTGTCAAAAAATGCATTAAAAATGTAGAAACAAACAGGAGTGGAAAAACGGCGGGATACAGGGTATAATGAACTTATAAAAATGAGAGCGAGGGTTGATATGAGTGAGTTGAAAAATAAAATTAATTTCACAGTTGCCTGTGTAGATGAATTTGCTCAAAAAAATAATCTCAGCGTAAAAGAAGCATTTCAGTATTTATTTCAGTTTAAAGGCATTGAATTTATAAAGGAAAATTATGAAGCAGAGCATACATTGTCGTTTGATACGGTATTAGAGGACTTAGGAATTTTGTGTAGGAGAAACGGGGGAAAATTATGAGATTATATCATGGAAGCAATACAGGTATCAACAGTATTAATCTTGCAATGTGCAGACCGTATAAAGATTTCGGAATAGGATTTTATCTGACGGATATAAGAGAGCAGGCAGAAAGAATGGCAGTGAGGGTAGCTAAAATTTATGGTGGTAGTCCGGTTTTAAATGTTTTTGATATACAAGATGATTTTAGAGAACTGCCGGGGATTAAAATAAAAGATTTTGGGGAACAGACAACAGAGGAATGGGCAAGATTTGTTATGAATAACAGAAATCATTCCTTTGACAACATAGAGGATATATTATGCAATCAGGATAATAAATATGATATTGTTATCGGACCGGTAGCAGACGATAACATGGCATTGTTATTTCGTCAGTATGAAAATGAAATAATAGATTTTCAAACATTATTAAAAGGCATGGTATATAAGAAAACATCTTCACAATATTCGTTTCATACAGAAAAAAGTATCAGACTTTTAAGAAAGGTGGAAGATTGAGTTGAGTTTACAACAGCAGTTAATGGAGTATATCATTCAGGACATTATTGAAATGCTTACTGTCCAGCAGGAAATGGAATATGATGAAGCAATGAATAAGTTTTATAATTCAGAAGTATTTGAAAAGCTCCAGGATGAAGAAACCGGTTTATATAAGGAAAGTTCAGCATATGTATATGACCTTTTTAAAGATGAAATGAACTTCGGACACATCATACAGGCAGAAATATAGAAAGTAAAAAATCTTTACAACAGTAAAGCAGAAAGGAAAAACATGAGCAGTAATACAAATATCAGAAAAATGACCAAACAGGACAAGCAAGCCGTGATTGAAATGATGCGGGTGTTTTATACATCTCCGGCGGTATTTAGCAACGGTTCAGAAAATATATTTTTACAGGACATAGAGGCGTGTACGGGAGAAAATCCGTATCTGGACGGATATATATTTGCCGCACCGGATTCAGGCGAAATACAGGGCTATGGCATGGTGGCAAAAAGCTTTTCAACGGAATTTGGCAAGCCGTGTGCATGGATTGAAGACATTTATATCAAAGATTCCTACAGAGGACTTGGAATCGGAAGCCGCTTTATAGAGCATGTCAAAAAGACCTATGCAGGCTATGTCATTCGTCTGGAAGTGGAAGAAGAAAATGAACGGGCAGTAAAAGTTTATGAAAAGAACGGATTTCACGTATTGCCTTACATGGAAATGATAACCAACGAATAGAAAAATTTGTAAAAGAAGTTTTGACAGCCGTAGACAATGTAATACAGATAAATAAGAAAATCAGGGGAAAGAAGTTTCTGACGAAGTCTTTCCCCTGTTTTTTAATTTACAGCAGCATTATTTTCAAGCTGTTTTAATTCCTTAAGTTCCCGCACGGTAAAATAACCGCAGACAACCGCTGCCGCCCCGTCCGCAATCGGACCGGCATACATCACACCGTCAATTCCCATAAAAATCGGGAAAATAACAATCAGCGGAAGCAGGAACAAAATCTGTCTTGTCAGTGACATAAAGACACCCAGCCGCGATTTGCCGATAGAATTGAAAAAGTTTGATGTTACCGGCTGGATTCCGTTGATAATCGTAAGGAACATATAAATTCTAAAGTAACGCTCCGAAAACTGGAAATACAGCTCGCTTCCGTTTCCGAAAGCACTGATAATCTGCCGTGGAAAAACCTGAAAACAGATAAATGCAATCACGGACAACACCGAAGCGGCACTAAGCGCCAGCAGGTAGGTATTGCTTACGCGGCGGTATTTTTTAGCACCGTAGTTAAATCCGATAACCGGCTGTGTTCCCTGTGAAATACCGATGACAAAGGACATAAAAATCATATTGACCTTTGTAATAATGCCGGAGCAGGCAAGCGGAATATCACCGCCGTATACGGACTGCGCGCCGTAGTGTGCAAGCGTGTTGTTCATGACAATCTGTACAACGGTCATGGCAATCTGGTTAAAGCAGGCACTCGCACCCAGCATGAAAATGTTGCGGCAGTGTTTTCCGGTGACATGAAAGCTGTCTTTTGTCAGCCGTATTGTTTTAAAATGAAACATATAGCGCAGGCTGATGCAAAATGAAATCATCTGTCCGATAATCGTTGCAAGCGCCGCACCGGTCATGCCCATATTCAGGACAAAAATAAAAACAGGGTCTAAAATCGTATTCACGACAGCGCCAATCAGCATGGAAATCATAGAGTAGCGCGGACTACCGTCAGCTAAAATCAATTTGCTCATGCCGGTGTTGGCAATCAGAAACGGAAAGCCGATTGCCGTAATGCGCGTATAAGCTTCTGCATACGGAAGCACGTCTGTGGTTGCGCCGAAAAATTTCAGCATCGGTGTCAGAAAAATCGTTGTCAGAAGGAAAAGGCTGATTCCGAAAACTGCCATAAGGCACATGCCATTTCCTGCGTATTTTGCGGATTCGTCTTTTTCACCGGCACCGAGGTGGAGTGAAAAGTTGGTGGCACTGCCGATTCCGAGTAAAAGGGAAATCGCCGTGCAGGTGGTCGAAAGCGGAAAGGCAATATTGGTTGCCGCATTTCCGAGCATTCCGACACCCTGTCCGATAAAAATCTGGTCGACAATGTTGTAAAGTGCCGTTACCAGCATGGAAATAATGCAGGGAATCGCAAATCCGACTAAAAGCTTGGATTCTTTTTCATATCCCAAGGGATTGTCCTGTGAACGTGTCTGAACATTTTCCTTTGAATTTCCGGGAGAATTTTGTGTTGTATCTGATGATTTCATAAATCGGTATCCTTTCAAATGTCTTTAAAATGCTGCTGTAATATGCCAGAAGCACGAAAATAATGTAATTCATTATCTGCGCAAGAAGTATAGTATAAATAAAGATAAAAGTCAAAATTTCTTGTGCTATTCGATAAATTCAGTTATAATTTGTTAAAAGGTTACATAAGGTGGGATAATGAGGTTATTAATAGATAAAAAGGACTTAGAATTACTTCTGGAAAAGAAAAGAGAATTTATCGGAAATAAAGTCGCAATAGATACAATTATTGCAGGAGTTTCATTTTTGCTTTCAGTGTTTACAGCTAGTTATGATGATATTTTGGGGATTCCCGGTATTGTATTAAAAACGATTTTTTGTATGATAGGTATTTTATATTGTATGAAGATAGCAAAAGATATTTTTCATATGTATAAGGATAAATACGACTATAACGATTTAATGAAAGATATAACAGGGTTAGATATGATACAGCATAATCATTCACTGGTAGTAATAAGAAATTTGTTTACAGAAAACAAGCAGAAATTTCTTGTCTATTATGATGAAAAATGGGACTGCAAACTTTTTCTGAATTATAAGACAATGGATAGAGATAATGAAAATTCTATTCTAGACAGAGTTGCAGCAGATTTGGCATTGAATAGGGAAGATATGGAATGTCATTACATTACATCAAGAGTACAGGAAAAATATTCTGTCAGCCATGGAGAGAATAGAGTTTATAATCACAGATTATATGAATTAAAGATACACCATTTTCCGGAGCAGACCAGACAGACGGATTTTGTTTTAAACGGCAGGCATTACTACTGGATGACACTGGAAGAAATGGAACACGATGAGAATATTGAAAAAAAGAATATGGAAGTAGTTGATTTTGTAAAAGAATCAATTTCATAAAATAACCTATTGTGAAAAAAAATGCATTGTGCTACAATAGCACTCAGAAAAACAAAAAACTATATTGAAAAAGCGATGACAGAAACAGTAGTGTATCCGGAACATACAGAGAGAGCAGCATTTGGTGGAAGCTGTTTATGCAAAAGGTACATGAAGACCATTCCCGAGCTGTGCGTAGAAGAAATCAAGGTTTTGAAGCGTTACCGTGTAGCTGCGTTATAAGCAAAGAGTGAAATGTAAGGTGGAACCGTGTGTAAGCACCCTTAGATATTGTTACAGTATCTAAGGGTGCTTTTTTTCAATATAAATCAAGAAAAGGAGAAATCACAATGGTAAATTTTAAAGAAGATGAACAGTTAAGCACATTAAACCATTCCTGCGCACATTTAATGGCACAGGCAATCAAGCATCTTTTCCCACAGGCAAAGTTCTGGGTAGGACCGGTTGTAGCAGAAGGCTTTTACTATGATGTCGATCTGGGAGATGACGTAATCCGTGACGAGGATATTACAGCAATCGAAAAGGAAATGAAAAAGATTGCAAAATCCGGCAAGAAGATTATCAGAAAAGAAATTTCCAAAGAAGAAGCTATGGAAATGTTCAAAAATGATGAGTATAAATTAGACCTCATTTCCAATCTGGAAGACGGTACAATTTCCTGCTACGAGCAGGGTGATTTCACAGACCTCTGCCGTGGACCGCACGTAGACAATGTAAAATTATGCCGCAACTTTAAGTTAATCAGACATTCCGGCGCATACTGGAAGGGTGACAGCAAGAATAAGGTATTACAGAGAATTTACGGCGTATGCTTCCCAACACCGGAAGAACTCGAAGATCATTTAAGACTGCTTGAAGAAGCAAAGGAAAGAGACCATAGAAAAATCGGTAAAGACATGGGACTGTTCATGGTGGACGACCTTATCGGGCGTGGTCTTCCGATGTTTTTACCAAAGGGTTACACAATCTGGCAGGAACTGGAAAACTACATTAAAGATAAGGAAAGAAAACTCGGCTACCTTCATGTCATGACCCCTTGTGTCGGTACAGTAAATCTCTACAAGACATCGGGTCACTGGGACCACTACAAGGAAAATATGTTCCCGGCAATGGAAGTGGATGGTGAATCATTCGTATTAAGACCGATGAACTGTCCGCACCACATGATGATTTATGCAAACAGAATGCATTCCTATAAGGATTTACCAATCCGTATCGGTGAAATTGCACACGACTTCCGTTTTGAAGCCAGCGGAACATTAAAGGGTATCGAAAGAGGAAGACATTTCTGCCAGAACGATGCGCATCTGTTTGTAACACCGGAACAGATTAAAGATGAATTTACAAAGGTTGTAGATTTGATTTTCAGCACATACAAGGATTTCGGTATTACAGATTACCGCTGTGTACTGTCCTTACGTGACCCTGAAAATAAGGAAAAGTATCACGATGATGATGAAATGTGGAATAAGGCAGAAAATGCATTAAGAGAAGTTATGAATGACCTCGGTATCGAATACACCGAAGAAATCGGCGAAGCCGCTTTCTACGGTCCGAAGCTTGATGTCAATGTAAAACCGGCTGTCGGCAACGAATACACCTTATCAACATGTCAGCTTGACTTCTGTCTTCCAGCAAAATTCAACCTGTCATATATTGATAAAGACGGCGAAAAGAAGACACCGGTTGTTCTTCACAGAGCAATCCTTGGTTCACTCGACAGATTTATGGCTTACATCTTAGAGGAAACAAAGGGTAATCTTCCGACATGGCTCGCACCGGTTCAGGTCAAGGTAATGCCGGTTAAGACTGACAACGAAGAAATCATGGCATACGCACATGAAATCTGTGACGCACTTGAAGAAAAGAACGTCAGAGTGGAATTAGACGACCGTGCCGAAAAGCTCGGCTACCGTATGCGTGAAGGTCAGATTCAGAAAGTACCGTATCTGCTCGTCATCGGTTTCAACGAACAGGAAAACAAGACCGTATCCTACAGACTTCACGGCGAAGCCGACACAACAGTCCTGCCGCTGAATGAATTTGTAGAAAAGATTGAAAATGAAATCAAGAATAAGTTAAGATAATTCCATTGGGCTTTGTGATGGGATAATAACGGCAGACAGCCGGCAGACCTGATAAAACGGGACTGCCGGCTGTTTTGTATTTTCGTTCATACTAACACCATAACTATGTGAAAAAAATAACTTTGCTTTATTTTTAGTAAATTATTGTGTAAAATATTGCGTAAGAATGTTTTGCGGTGAAATGTATGACTATATTAATACGACACATAATATAAATAAATGTTTCACACGCAGGAATGGAGCAGATTTTGAGCAGATTAACAATTATAACAAAGGATAAGGCTCAGGTAACAATGGAGTCTTTGTATCAGGATCTGGAACGCAGAATTGTCGCAAGTCCGCCGGGATTGTGTACGATTGACCTTACCAGATCATTTATAAAAATGTGTCTTGCACAGTCATGTGGCAAATGTGTCCCATGCCGTGTGGGTTTAAGACAGCTTGCCAGACTTTTTGATGATGTGCTGGACGGCAATGCAACACAGGAAACGCTTGATGTCATCAGGCTTACGGCAGAGGGCATCTATTACTCAGCGGACTGTGCGATTGGATATGAGGCGGCAAAGCTGGTATTAAAATGTATTGATGGCTGTGAAGATGATTTTAAATCCCATATTGAGAGAGGTTTTTGTTCATGTAACAGCAGCCAGCCGGTGTCCTGTGTGAAGTCCTGTCCGGCAGGTGTGGATATTCCGGGTTATATTGCACTTGTGCATGAAAAAAGATATGCCGATGCAGTGCGCTTAATCAGAAGGGATAATCCACTGCCGACAACCTGTGCTTATATTTGTGAACATCCATGTGAAAACAGATGTAAGAGAACACTGATTGACGCACCTGTCAATATCAGAGGTTTGAAGAAAATGGCTGTGGATAATGCAGGAAATGTTCCGGTGCCGGAATGTGGTGAAGCCACCGGAAAGAAGGTCGCAATTATCGGCGGCGGTCCGGGCGGACTGAGTGCTGGGTATTATCTGGCACTGATGGGACATAAGGTTACAATCTTTGAACAGAGAAAACAGCTTGGCGGTATGTTAAGATACGGAATCCCGAATTACAGATTGCCGCGAAAGAAGTTAGATGATGAGATTGCCTCCATTCTTTCTACAGGCATTGAGGTTCGGAAAAATGTCAGTGTCGGTGTCGATGTGACAATTGAGGAGTTACATAAAGAATACGATGCGATGTACATTTCAATCGGTGCCCATGCAGACAAAAAAATGGGCATTGAAGGTGAGGACGCAAAAGAAGGTGTGACTTCAGCAGTTGAAATGCTTCGTGTCATCGGCGATGATGAAATGCCGGATTATACAGGCAAGAAAGTCGTTGTTATCGGCGGCGGTAATGTAGCAATGGACGTTGCCCGTTCTTCTGTCAGACTGGGGGCAGAAAAGGTAAGCATTGTATACAGAAGACGTAAGGCAGACATGACGGCGCTTGAAGAAGAAGTTGAGGGCGCAGAAGCAGAAGGCTGCGATATCCTTGAACTGATGTCACCGGTAAGAATAGAAAAAGACGAGCATGACAGAGCTGTTGGTCTTTGGGTACAGCCGCAGATGATCAGTAAAATAAGAGGTGGCAGACCAGCCCCGAAGACAGCACAAAAGGCTGAGGTGCTGATTCCGTGCGACCTGATTGTTGTGGCAATCGGACAGGGTATCGAAACAAGATATTTTGAGGAGCATGGTGTTACGGTGAAGCGTGGTACGATTGAGGCACTTGATACCAGTGAAATCAAGGATCACAAAGGAATATTTGCAGGCGGAGACTGCGTTACCGGCCCGGCAACCGTGATCAGGGCAATTGCGGCAGGAAAGGTGGCAGCAGCCAATATTGATGAATATTTAGGCTTCCACCATCAGATTACAAGTGATGTCGAGATTCCTTATGCCGGTTATGAAGACAAAGAGCCTTGCGGACGGGTTGAGGTAGCACTCCGTGATGCCGCAGACAGAAAGAAAGACTTTGAGCCAATCGAATATGGTTTTTCATGTGAAGAAGCGTGTCAGGAATCAGGACGCTGTTTACGATGTGACCATTTTGGTTTCGGTTCATTCAGAGGAGGCAGAGAAGAAAAATGGTAAATTTAAAGATTAATGGACGTGATGTATCCGTAAAAGAAGGTACGACAATCCTTGATGCTGCCAAATCCATTGGTGAAACGATACCAACCTTGTGTTATCTGAAAGACATCAATGAGATTGGTGCGTGCAGAGTCTGTGTTGTAGAGGTTGAGGGTACAGAACGCTGTGTTACAGCCTGTAATAATTTCGTTGAGGAGGGCATGGTAGTATACACAAACTCCAGGAAGGTGCGTACAACCAGAAAGACCAATGTAAAGTTGATACTTTCCCAGCATGATTATAAATGCGGTACCTGTATCAGAAGCGGAAATTGTACATTGCAGTCACTGGCAAATGAACTGAACATTTCAGAAATGCCGTATGATTCAATATTAGAAAAGGACAACTGGGATAAAACATTTCCACTAATCCGTGATGCAAGAAAATGTATCAAGTGTATGCGCTGTGTGCAGGTATGCGACAATATTCAGGGTATGCACGTGTGGGACGTTGTAAATACAGGTTCCCGTACAACTGTAAATGTGCGTGGAAACCACAAAATCCATGAAACTGCCTGCACATTGTGCGGACAATGTGTGAGCAGTTGTCCTGTCGGTGCGCTGACAGAGCGTGACGATGTAGGTATCGTGCTTGATGCTGTGGAAAATGAGGATATCATAACGGTGGTACAGGTAGCACCTGCTGTAAGAACAGCATGGGGCGAAAGCTTCGGACTTTCAAAAGATTTTGCAACAGCACAAAGACTGGTTGCAGGACTTAGAAGAATTGGTTTTGACTACATATTTGACACAACCTTTGCCGCCGATATGACCATCATGGAAGAAGGAAGCGAGTTCCTTGAACGGCTTCCGGAGATTAAGGAGTCGGGGCTTCCGATGTTTACCTCCTGCTGTCCGGGCTGGGTAAAGTTCATAAAGAGCCAGTTCCAGGATATGGCAGGCAGACTTTCAAGCGCAAAGTCACCACAGCAGATGTTTGGTGCGGTAACAAAGTCTTATTATGCCGAAAAACTCGGTGTGGACCCGGAAAAGATATTCTGCGTATCAATTATGCCGTGTATCGCGAAAAAAGATGAATGTACATGGGACGGCGGAAAAGATGTTGATGCAGTGCTTACAACAAGAGAAGTTGAGCGAATGTTTAAAGCATTTTTCATCAAACCGGAGGAACTGGGTGAGGACGAATTTGACGACCCATTAGGCAGTGGTACCGGTGCAGGTGTTATATTTGGTGCAACAGGCGGTGTTATGGAGGCTGCGCTTAGAAGCGCTTATTTTCTGGTAACCGGTAAAAATCCGGAGGCAGATGCATTCCAGTCCGTGCGTGGTCTGGACGGCTGGAAAGAAGCGAAGTTTAATCTTGCGGGAACGGATATCCGTGTGGCGGTTGCCAGTGGGCTTGGTAACGCACGCCGCCTGATGAATGCCATCAGAAACAAAGAAGTGCATTACGATTTTGTGGAAATCATGTCCTGTCCGGGCGGCTGTATCAATGGCGGCGGACAGCCATACAAAGAAGATGCCTCAGACGTTGAAGCCCGCAAAAATGTGCTTTACGGTCTTGACCGTCATAACAGTATCAGATTTTCACACGAAAATCCTTCCGTTCAGGCCTGCTACAAGGAATATTTTGAAAAACCATTATCACATCGCGCGCACGAGCTGCTGCACGTAGAGGAATAAGTGGCGGCACTTAACACAAATGAATAATTTATAATGGAAAAGGAAACTCCCCGGCATTTTGTGCCGGGGAGTTTTTGGCATATTGTCGGATTAAATAGGTAAAAGGCTTATATGCTTAGAAAATTAAAATGCCATATCGTTGACAATTCAAATATAGGGTGATATATATAATATATAGAAATTGCAATGATTGCAAAGTAAGAATGAATATGAAGGAGATAGAATTATGGGAATTAATATTGGGTTGGACATTGGTATTGCATCAGTAGGTTTAGCTGTAGTTGATTCAGATACAGGAAACGTACTGGAAACAGTGGCAGATTTATTTAATTGCGCAGAGGTGTCGGAGAATGTTAAAAGACGTGAATTTCGTCAGGCTCGAAGATTGAAAAGAAGACAACATACAAGACTTGAAGATTTTAAAAAGTTATGGGGTGCTGAAGGATTTATAATACCGAAAAATATTAATCTTTATTCTTTAGAATTAAAAGTACGTGCGTTACAAGAGAAAATTACAATGGACGAGTTATATGTTGTACTTTATAACAGTTTAAAACACAGAGGGATTTCTTATCTTGATGATTTTGAAGAAAGCACGGAAGGCGGCAGTGAGTATCAGAAAGGAATTCAGATTAATCAGCAGGAGTTAGAAACAAAGTATCCGTGTCAGATTCAGTTAGAGCGATTTAAAAAATATGGTGCGTACCGTGGACAAATTATAGTAGAAGAAAATGGTGACAAAACAGTACTTAGCAATGTTTATACATTTAGTGCATACAAGAAAGAAATTGATACAATTTTAGAAGCACAATCAAAATATTATCCTGAACTAACGAATGATTTTATAGAAAAATATCAAAGAATATTTAGCAGAAAACGCAAATATTACGAAGGTCCGGGAACTGAAAAATCAAGAACAGATTATGGTATATATACAACCCGAATTGATAAATCGACGGGAAATTATATAACAGAAGAAAACATTTTTGAGAAATTAATTGGAAAATGCTCCGTTTTTCCGGAAGAAATGAGAGCAGCAGCAGCATCTTATTCTGCACAGGAATTTAATTTGTTAAATGACCTTAATAATTTAACGATTGGAGGACGAAAGCTTAATGAAGAGGAAAAGCGTCAGATTGTTGAAACTATCAAAAATTCACAGCGTGTAAATGTAGAAAAAATCATATGTACGGTATCCGGAGAAAATGCAGAGACAATAGAAGGTGCCAGAATAAAGGACGACAAGCATATTTATCATTCATTTGAGGCATATCGGAAGATGAAAAAGGCATTATCTGAAGCCGGAAAAAACATAGAAGAATATGAGCGGGCAGAACTCGATGAAATTGGTCGAATTCTTACACTAAATACAGAGCATGAATCCATTGAGAAGGAATTAATTGATTCCGGTATTGGAATGAGTAAAGAGGAAATTGACAGTTTAATTAATTTAAGAAAAGAAGATGGCAAACCATTTAGTAAGTGGCATTCTTTTTCATTGAAATTGTTAAATATTCTGATACCTGAAATGTATGAACAACCTAAAGAACAGATGACGTTATTGAGTGAAATGAAGCTGTTAAAGTCGGCAGATGAACTTTATAAAGGATTAAAATATATTCCGCAGGAGGCAATGACGAATGAAATATATAATCCCGTAGTAGTTCGTTCTGCGCGTATTGCTGTTAAAGCATTAAATGCAGTAATAAAAAAATATGGAAATCCGGAATTAGTTGTTATTGAAATGCCGAGGGATAAAAATGATGAGGAACAAAAACAGCGTATTAAGCAGGAACAAAGCAGAAATGAAAAGGAATTAAAAGAAATTATTGACAAGATAAAATCGGAATATGGCATACAAGTTACATCGGCACATTTCAGAAATCATAAGCAACTGGCATTAAAACTTAAATTGTGGAATGAACAAGAAGGAATATGCCTTTATTCAGGAAAACAAATTGATATTAATCAATTACTGACAGCTTCTGACATGTATGAAATAGACCATATTATACCGTTATCTATTTCGTTTAATGATAGTAGAAATAATAAGGTATTAGTTTATGCAACTGAAAATCAGGAGAAAGGACAGACAACGCCGTATAAGTATTTAACAATGTTACATAGGGGGTGGGGCTGGAATGAGTATGTAGCTAAGGTTAATGAACTTCATCGGAAGAAAAATATTAATTATAAAAAGGTCGAAAATCTATTATTTATGAAAGATATCACAAAGATTGATGTTTTAAAGGGCTTTATTAACAGGAATCTTAATGATACCAGATATGCCTCAAGAGTTGTGTTAAATACGTTGCAGAGTTTTTTCAGAGCAAATGAAACAGGGACGAAAGTATCTGTTATCTGCGGTGCTTATACAAGTCAGATGCGAAAAAATATGAGATTAGATAAGAATCGGGAGGAATCTTTTGCACATCATGCGGTAGATGCTTTGTTAATTGTATATTCTCAAATGGGATATAATACGTTTAGAAAATTGCAGGGAGAATTTATCGACTTTGAAACGGGAGAAATTCTGAATCCTGAGATGTGGAAAGAAAATATGACAGATGAAGTATACGAGAAGTGTTTGTATGGACAAGAAGGGCAAAAATGGCTAGAAATACGAAACAATATTAAAGAAACAGAAAAGCATGTAAAATATTGGCATAAGGTTGATAAAAAATGCAACCGTGCACTATGCAATCAAACTATTTACGGAACAAGAAATTTGGATGGTGGGGTATATAAGATTAGTAAAATTAAAGATATTCGAAGTATAGACGGATATAAGAAATTTGCTGAAATGATAAAGAAAGGAAAACAGAATAGCTTTTTAATGGCAAGGAATGACCCTAAGACATTTGCCTCTTTATTAGAGATATGTGAGCGGTATAAAGATGCCAAGAATCCTTTTGTGCAGTATGAAAAAGAAACAGGGGACTGGGTGCGTAGATATGCGAAAAAAAATAATGGACCGAAGATTGTCAGCTTAAAATATGTAGACGGTGAAGTGAATTCATGTATAGACGTTTCACATAAATATGGATATGAAAGAAACAGCAGAAAGGTTATTTTAGCAAGTTTAAATCCATATAGAATGGATGTATATTACAATAAAAATGACAGTAAGTATTATCTGATTGGAATAAAGCAGTCTGATGTAAAATTTGAAGCAGGAAAATCGGTAATTGATGAGGAAGCATATACGCGGATTTTACAACAGGAAAAAATGTTACAGGAAGGACAGGGCAGAGCAGACTTGGAAAAACTGGGCTATGAATTCAGACTGTCATTTTATAGAAATAATATTATTCAGTATGAAAAAGGAGGAGAGATTTTTACAGAGAGATTTCAGTCGAGGACAATGCCGGCTCAGAGAAATTATATTGAAACAAAACCTGTTGACAGAGCAAAGTTTAATAGACAGAATTTAGTGGGGCTGGGAAAGACAACGTCCATAAAAAAAGTTCATGTGGATATTTTGGGTAATCAATATATTACAGAAAAAGAAATATTCTCATTTGAATGTTGACAAAACACACTATTAGATGTACCATATAGCTATGGAAAATTATTTACACTAACTCAAGTTTTCCAGAGCTACTAAAACAAGGCTTTATGCCGAAACGAAGGAACATCGACGGATGTTCCTTTTTTTTATACAAAAATAGGAGGGGAAAATGGCGTATCGTGTAATTATGATTGAAAATGAGGTTTCTATAAAAGTTAAATTAAACAATTTGATTATATCAAAGGGGTTAGAAAAAGATGTGTGGATTCCATTGGAAGATATTTCGGTAATTGTTATGGATAACTTAACGACAACAATTACAGTAAGAACTTTAACGACATTTGCTGAATATGGAATTGAACTTGTTATATCTGATACAAGTCATCAACCGGTAGGAATTTATGGAGCATTGGCAAATCACAGCAGGGCAACAAAGGTACAATTAAAGCAGATTGATTATTTTACAGAGAAAAATAAGGATAATTTATGGATAGAAATTGTCCGGCAAAAAATTGCAAATCAATGTCAGGTTCTGGAATTGTTGGAGAAAAACAAAACTGCATTTGAAAAAATGTATGATTATAGAGAACAGGTGCAGCCGGGAGATATTACAAATAGAGAGGCGCATGCTGCAAAGGTTTATTTTAATACATTAATGGGGACAACATTTTCAAGGGGGAATGAAGATATCTTATTAAATTCGGGGCTGGATTACGGTTATGCCATTATTCGTTCTTATTTGTCCAGAGTATGTGTGGGATATGGACTGAATCCCCAGATTGGCATACATCATAAAAATGAATATAACAGGTTTAATTTATGCGATGATTTGATTGAACCAATTCGTCCGGTTGTGGATTATTATGTATACCGGTTGTTACAGGAAGAGGAATATTTTTCATCAGAACATCGAAGAAAAATAGTAAATTTGTTAAATCATAAAATACAGTATCAAAATAAGAAAATGTATGTCTGTAATATGTTAGAAACATATGTGGAACAGGTAGCATCATTGGTTATGGGGAAACGTGACACAATCTGTTTTCCGTCTGTAGCAGATTACATAGGTGAAGAGGATGAAATATAAAGTAATGAGAATGTTGTGTATGTTTGATTTGCCTGTGGAAACAGGAGAAGAACAACGGGCGTATAGACAATTTAGAAAAAATATAATGAAAGAGGGATTTATAATGATGCAGTATTCCGTATATGTAAGGACATGTCCGAGTAAGGAATTTGCAGAGCGTATTGAAAAAAGAATTAAAAGAATTGTTCCGGCAAAGGGAAATGTACGATTAATCTCAATTACGGAAAAACAGTATCAGGATATGAAGATATTGGTAGGAAGCAGGTCATTACAGGAAGAGTGCTTAGGTACGGAAAGGATGATTGTCATATGATATTACAAATATCTCAAATTGATAGAACAGCAGAAATAAATATAGAGCCTGTTACACAGCTTTGCGGACAAAATATTGTATGGAAAAATCAAATTCTCAGAATTATAAAAAAATATTTTTCCGGTGAGAAATATGCAGATTATGAAGAAAAAAACAGGGGAATCATACGGTTAGACGGAGAAGAAATTGGAAGAAAATACTTTCGATTAATAAAATATGCCGATAGAGCAAGTATGATAGAAACAATAAAAATCGGTAAAACCAATCTGCTTACACAGTGCATACGATATTTTTTAAATGATTTTGACTGCCAGCAGCAGATGAGTTATATTGACGAGAATTTAACAAAAATCTATCTCATGCTGAATAAAATGCTAGAAAGAAATATTGTAAATCTTCAATTAGATTATCAGTATTCGGATTTGTGGGACATTGTTCAAAAATCTGAAGTGTATTTATCGGACAGCCGGCATATTGAGGAAGCATCGGATTTTGAGCTGGTAAATCTATGTATTGACATTATAAAACAATTATTAGAAATTAATCCGGAAAAAACAATGATACTATGGGAAAATATAGACCATTTATTGACAACGGAAGAATATGAATATGTAGTTAAGGCATGTGAAGATATTACGAAAAAGTATGATATTTATTTTATATTTACAACAAGCCTGCAACAATATGTTTATGTTACTGAATCTACAATAGAGGATATTCATGTATATAATGCAGAAAACTTTATTTTTCCGGAGATTGAAAAAGTACAAAATTTTGTAAATAATCATTACCCTTACTATAAAGAGTGGAGTAAAGAAGAACTCTATAAGGTAATAAAGAATAATGTGCACAAAATTGGAATGAAAGGATATTTGGAAGAAGACAAAAATATAGTTGTTTTGAAATTAATCAATGATACATTCATCGAAAAAGAGGTAAAAAAGGAGCAGGCACATTTAGAAGAAAGTTCTTTTTTACTGCACGGGAATATGTTATAATTATTATGTTAGTAGTTACTGAAATGTTTATAATAGTCTTTTGTGGAAGACGTTTCATAAGGGCAATTTGACATTTTAGTAACTGGAAGATTTGAGTTAGTGTAAAACGATTACGTTCTTTATCTGCCGCAGTAGATTATTTTAGTAACTGGAAGATTTGAGTTAGTGTAAAACGATTTTGCTGTATACCGGCACTCTCCCAATATTTTAGTAACTGGAAGATTTGAGTTAGTGTAAAACTACGCACAGTACCAGCTTAGACAGTACATATTTTAGTAACTGGAAGATTTGAGTTAGTGTAAAACCCTGCAACCGATTTCACTGCCTGATATATTATTTTAGTAACTGGAAGATTTGAGTTAGTGTAAAACAATCTGTGCCATATTTGCTTATCCAGTCTGATTTTAGTAACTGGAAGATTTGAGTTAGTGTAAAACATTCCAAGATAATCGCAGGTTTCTTTTACATTTTAGTAACTGGAAGATTTGAGTTAGTGTAAAACAGCAGGATAACTAACAACAAGCTGAGTGAGATTTTAGTAACTGGAAGATTTGAGTTAGCATAAAGCTTGCTATCACACCTGTAAAAATGTATAATTATTTTAATAACTGGCAAACATAGGCTGGTATAAAATTGAATATGCCTATATCGTTTAGGGTGATATATTTTAGTAACTGGAAGATTTGAGTTAGTGTAAAATAAGGTGTAAGCTATTAATATATCAATACGAAGCTAAAATAATTATTCGAATTTCATGATTTTTCTATAACAAAAGGGATATAAAGATTAAGTGTCTTCCCCAAAACAAAACATTTACAATTCCCCACAACTTGCTATAATAAACATTGATTTGTTCAAAACCATGCAGAACAGATATTGCTGAAAATCAGAACAAAAAGGTAGGAATGAACACAAATGGATATTATAGAAAAATTTGGAAATGTGGTGGGAAACGAAGCGTTAAAAGACCCTGACAAAGCCCGCCGTCTTCTGCTTGCCGGATACCGGCTTCAGGAGAAAAAACTACAGCTTTTTCCGGACCGGGAGCTTCCGCTGTCCGGGCAGTATGCGGCGCGGGTGGTCATGAAAAATATAATTCAGGCACTTGCAAAACCGCAAAATTCGGCAATGATGAGCATTTTCGTTCCGGGAGAACTTCTAACGGCGGCGGGACTGACACCGTATTCCGTGGAAGCGCTGTCCTGTTTTATAGCAGGTACAAAATGTGAGCAGATATTTTTACGCAAAACCGAGGAAGAAGGATTTCCGGAAACCATGTGCTCATATCACAGAGTTTTTCTGGGCGCGGCGCTGACCGGCATTTTACCGGCGCCGAAATGTATGATTTATACCAATCTTGCCTGTGACGGAAATATGATGACATTTCCTTATTTAAAGGAAAAATACAGCTGTCCGGGCTTCTATATTGATGTTCCATATGAAAAAACGCAGTCTTCAATCAAATATGTTGCAAATCAGTTAAAAGAATTGAAACATTTTCTGGAAGACATTACCGAAAAGAAAATTACAGAAGAAGCGGTGGAAAATGCCGTTACAAACAGCAGAAAAGCGGCGGCACATTTTAAGAGCCAGCTTGCTTTGCGCAAAGACCATGACCCGGTGACATCTCTCACCAATGAATTATATGCGATTTTTATGTGTCATCTGCTGGCGGGGTCGGAAACATCGCTTAAATACACCGAGCTGCTTCTTGAAGATGTAAAAAATGCACCAAAGGGAGACGGGCTTCATGTCCTTTGGATGCACATTATGCCGTTTTTACAGCAGCCGGTGAAAGAGACATTTAATTACAGCAAAACCATGCACATCAGCGCCTGCGATTTTGTAGCAGACGGATTCCGTGAAATGCAGGCAGATGACCCATATGAGGCAATGGCGGAGAAAATGGTTCACTGTATTTATAACGGAAGTGTTAAAGAAAGAATCCGGATGGCGGAAAAACTTGCAAAACAGACAGATGCAGATGGTGGAATCCTGTTTGCACACTGGGGATGTAAAGGGACAATCGGCGCATCCGGACTGATTAAAAATGTTTTGGAAACGGCAGGACTTCCGACAATGATTTTGGATGGTGACGGTTGCAATCCGGCGAATACTAGTGACGGACAGGTGTCCACCAGACTTCAGGCATTTGCGGAAATGCTGGAAAAGAACAAGGAGGAAAAACATTCATGATTCATTATGTCTGTAAATATACCCCGACAGAACTGTTTCAGGGCTTTGGAGAAAAATGTGCGGTTTTGGAAGAAATGCCGGAAAATTTTGAAATGTCGGACCAGATTGCTCATGCAAATCTGTGCGGCTTCGGAAAATCTGTGATTCAGGCGGTGCTGGAAGGAAAAGCAGAGGAACTGGTGCTTGTCAACTGCTGTGATTCTATGCGGCGCGTGTATGATATTGTAGAAAGCACCGGAAAATGCAAATTCCTTTATATGCTGGATATTCCGCATGACGATGAGGAATGTGAAAAAGTGAAATTTGCCGCGTCAATCTGCCGGTTGAAAGAAGCTTATGAAGAATATTCCGGAAAAAAATTTGATAAATCACTGTTTTTGAAAGCATTTGAACAAAAGGATACCGAAAATAAACCGTATATTGGTGTGCTGGGCGTGCGTGTGAGCGGCGTGCTAGAGCAGATGATTCGCGAAAATATCCAGATGAACGTAGAAAATCTGACCTGTACAGGCGGGCGCAGGCTGGCGGTCATTCCAGAAGATATGCAGAAAATGGACGAAGAAGCAATGTTTCTTGCATATGCGGATGCACTGCTTTGTCAGATGCCGTGTTTCAGAATGAACAACAGCACCCGCAGAAACCGGCTGTATCTGGATCCGTATTTAAAAGGAATCATTTATCATACAATTAAGTTTTGTGATTATTACGGATTTGAATATGCAAGTATTAAAAAGAACATCAAAGTTCCGATGCTTAAAATAGAAACGGATTTTACAAGTCAGAGCGCAGGACAGTTACTGACGAGAATCCAGGCATTTTCAGAAACGATAGAAGGTGCGGACGATACCAATCCGGGAAAGGAAATCAGCGAGGAGGCAAAGAAAAGAATGGAATCAGGAGTTTACTATACAGCAGGAATTGACAGCGGTTCAACCAGTACAGATGTGGTCATTTTGGACCGGGACGGAAAAATTAAGTCGACAATGATTATCCCGACCGGCGGCGGGGCAATGATGAGTGCGGAAAAGAGTCTGGAACTGGCGGTGGAAAAAGCCGGCATTCAAAAGGAAGAAATCGTAAGAATCGTGACAACGGGATACGGACGTGCCTATATTGACAGCGGCGATGACAGCATTACAGAGATTACCTGTCACGCAAAAGGGGCACATTATCTGAACCCGCGGGTGCGTACGGTCATTGACATCGGAGGACAGGATATTAAGGCAATCAGCATTGATGAAAACGGCGCAGTAAAGAATTTCCTGATGAATGATAAGTGCGCGGCGGGAACGGGACGTTTTCTTGAAATGATGGCAAGAACGCTGGGACTTTCGTTAGAGGAGATGAGTACAAAGGGACTGGAGTGGAAAGAAAATGTTGTGATTTCCAGCATGTGCACGGTTTTTGCGGAATCGGAAGTGGTATCCCTCGTTGCCCAGAATAAAAATGTGGCAGACATTATCCACGGCTTAAATGTTTCTGTCGCTTCAAAAGTAGGGGCGCTTGCCGCCCGCCTCGGAAAGAACAATCCGGGAGAATATATGATGACCGGCGGCGTTGCCAAAAACAAAGGAATCACCAAGGCCCTCGAAGAAAAGCTCGGCGCAAAGCTGTATATCTGCGATGAGGCACAGCTTTGCGGTGCGCTGGGAGCGGCGCTGTTTGCGTATGAGAAGTGTAAGAAGGGGGAATAGGTGAGCGTTAAACAGCATATCAACAAAAAGCAACAGGAGAAAGAATCAGAGAACTTTTGTTGAAGCGTGGGTATTCAGTAAAAGATATTCAGAGAGTAATGGGATTTGAAAATCTACAGGCGGTCTATAAATGTATAAATGGCTTTTGGGTAAATCATTACCGAGTTTAGATAATCTGCTGATTCTAAGCAAAGCGTTACATACCAGTATGGAAGATACCTGACCTGGTGTTGCGAAATATAAAATACAGCTTTCAGAGAGGGACAAAGGGCTATTGTGATAAGGATTTATAGAGTATTGATTATTGGTTTATGAATCTAATGCCAGATATGCAGCAACAATTTAAAGACACAAGACATGGAAGTCCTAGCCGCCTGGGAATAGAGTATATGGATGAACATGGAATTTCCTGCAATGATGAATGCCTTGTAGAGTGGGATAAGATTTTGGATAAGATGATATTTCTATTTAGAGAAATGAGTGAGGAAACATGCCGGAAGGAAAATCCATATCAGAAAGAATATGAGGATACGTTGCAAGAATTTGAAATAAAATATGGAATATTTGGTGAAAAACTTGAAGAAGGAAAGAAAAATAAACTTGGCAGAGTAGTACACTTTCCAAGTGAAATACCAGAGTACAAGGACATCGAGGATAAGTATTATACAGAAGAGAAAGTATTAATGTAGTATAGGTGAAATTGCAAAAATCAAGCATTAAAACTGTTTCTAAATGATTCTATTCGTTGTAGGATTAGAAATTATGGGCATGTCGGATATTAGATTGTCTGATATGCTCTATTTATGTTTTATGTATTCTATTATGTATTTACGGCCCTAAGTCTATAAGATGTGGTAAGTCTGCAATTATACTATTGTAAGCGGTTATTATGGAAGATTGTGTATAAAATATTAAATAAGATGATATAAGAGAACTCGGCATTGGTTGAGGTGTAGTGACTTTTTCTAATACTGATTCAAAATTAGGGAAAGAAATGTTATGATATATATAGAAAATAATGTATGTCGTTTGAACAGAGAATGTTAATGATAAATTATTATAAGTCGATTAAGAAGTTAGATAATAAAGATATAACTACTTAGGTTATAAGGCAAAAAGTTTTGAGGTTACAAAGCACATTGACGAAAATTTAAAGGAGGTATGACCTATGTTAGCGGCAGTAAAGGGAATTGTACAAGGCAACACAGTTGTTATTGAAGACGAAGATATTAGAGATTATAACGGAACGGAGGTTATTGTTACGCTGTTAAATTCTCCACAGAGAAAAGCAAAGAAAGCATCTGTTGACTGGGATAGTTTTGTTATTCCAAGCGAAAGAGGAAAGCATGTAGATGAATATATGAAGGAGATGCGTGAAAATGACAGATTATAAGAAAGCATTTGTCGATACTGCACCATTCATATACTTTATAGAAAAGGATGAAAATACCCCATAGTATTATGATAAGGTAAAGAAAATTTTCAGTAATGGATATGATGCAGATATGTAACTTCTGTAATCACAATGGAAGAATATTTTGTGTTTCCCTACAGAAACAAGCTGTATTCATTTATTGACATGTTTGACAGGCTTGTTGAAACTACTGATATGGAAATTATAGAAGTCAATCAAGAGATTGCTAAAAAAGCAGCTCAAATTAGAGCTGAATATAGAAGTTTTAAGGCTATGGATGCAATTCAGTTAGCAGTTGCGTGTCTTACAAAATGTGATTTATTCATGACAAATGATAAACAGTTAAGGCAATTCAAGGAAATAAAGTGTGTTACAGTTGATGAACTGGAATAATAACAAAGCACTGACGGAAAGAGCATATCTTTTTGCCAATATTGCTAACAGTTGCGTTTATATGGATTTGTGTGTACACAAGTATAAAAAATATTATTTTCCCTAAGGCAATACAAGCGGCGATAATTAGTATATGGATAGGGGGAAGTTTTATTATTGGAGTATTTCCTGTATTTACAAGGATTAAAAGAAATTTATTTCCATGTGTAGAATTTAAAATAGGGCAGAATGCACTTGTTGAAGAGAAGAATGCAGCTAAAAGAAATTTTATAGTAGGAACAGTTATTATTGGAACGATTTTAGGTATTGTTGGAAATTATATAAGCGAATTTCTTTTCTAATTGTGTTAGTAGTAAACTTTTCTGTTTTACTACTAACAGGTAGTAACAACCCGCTCAATTCTGCTCTGATTTGCCACAATCTGTAATTTCAGAGCAAACTAAAAGAATCCCAGAAACCATAGCAAAACAGGGCATTTCGGGGCAAAACAAGGAGAAATAAAATAATGATAAAAGTACTTTTCATCTGCCACGGCAGGACCCGTACTTTTGTCTGAAGAGGTTTAAAATCAAAGCTTTTGAGGAATGAGAATGGGATTTGTACCCCCATTGTACCACTATTTTATTAAAACAGTAGGATTATCAACCGGACTGTCCTCGATAAAAATGAATATGATTTGTGGTGAAAGGAGTTCCTACGGGGGACTTCTTTTCGTTTACAAAAAAATGTCGGTTTGAATGTCGGTTAAGTGTCGGTTTGTTTATATGGAACTGTTGCATTTGCAGTCGTGAGATGGAAGTCTGCTCTGATTTGCCACAATCTGTAATTTCAGAGCAAACTAAAAGAATCCCAGAAACCATAGCAAAACAGGGCATTTCGGGGCAAAACAAGGAGAAATAAAATAATGATAAAAGTACTTTTCATCTGCCACGGCAGGACCCGTACTTTTGTCTGAAGAGGTTTAAAATCAAAGCTTTTGAGGAATGAGAATGGGATTTGTACCCCCATTGTACCACTATTTTATTAAAACAGTAGGATTATCAACCGGACTGTCCTCGATAAAAATGAATATGATTTGTGGTGAAAGGAGTTCCTACGGGGGACTTCTTTTCGTTTACAAAAAAATGTCGGTTTGAATGTCGGTTAAGTGTCGGTTTGTTTATATGGAACTGTTGCATTTGCAGTCGTGAGATGGAAGTTGATAAGTATGAACATTACGATGCACCGAAATGTTATCAAAATGTTCCGAATTGTTATTAGAATAATTATTAGTTCCGGTATTTGTATCAAAATTGATAAAAATGAAAGAAACAATTTGATGATTGACTGCAATACATACTATGTGGTTGTACTATTAATAATAATCGTATACCTTACCTAAACATGCATAAAAACCAAGCTGATCACAATGAAATAACATAAATGATTGAAAAGTAACAAAGAATATGTTATCATATATAAAAACATGTTACAAGGAGACGTCATATGCAAAAGCAATTAGAGCAGTATTTCTGCTGCAAAGTAAAAATAGCAGAATACAAGAATAAATTACCATTGCCGATTTTTATGACTATGCGTGAGATTACGATGGTTGAAATATATGGTGTTAACTTTGCCATAATAGATGTTATGAAGGAAACGGAGCTAAGTGTTGCTGCAATGAAAAAGCAGAAAGCAAAGTATGAGGAAGCATTGCAGTGCCCGGTAGTATATGAAGTAGCGTTAAACAGCGTATCCATGAGAAATGCTCTGGTAAAAAGCGGAGTTCCGTTTGTGGATCTGCCGGGAAATGTATTTTTACCATTTATGGGAATTATATTGCAGGATGTGTATCGCAAGCAGCTTGTCAAGGCAGATAAGATGATGCCTGCAACACAGATGGTGTTCCTTGAATTGTTATATATGGATGATAAGGAATCTGTGTTAAAAAGTGAAGTTGCGAACAAGTTGAATCTTACCAAGACGTCCATTACAAGAGCAACAGCCCAATTAGAGGGAATGGGACTCATCCGACAGATGAAATCCAGAACAGAGATTGCTATTAAGAGAAATTACTCACGCAAAGAGTATTATGAAAATGCAAAAGCATATTTGATTAATCCGGTCCAGAAAGAGATTACAATTATGCGATGTGAAGCAACCTTTGAATCATTTAGCGCAGGAGAAACCGCTCTTAGTCAGGAGTCAGAATTGAATCCGCCTAGAATTGAGGAACGGGCAATCTATAAGGGCGAGGAAGTTGTTGACCAGTTGGAAATTGTGGATGCCAGATCGGAAGACATGGACGACTGCTTGAAGGTACAATTATGGAAATACAATCCTTCTTATTTTGCAAGAGAAGGATGTGTTGATCCTGTTTCGCTTGCATGTACATTCAAAGGTAACGAAGACGAAAGAATAGAAATGAATATTGAGAAACTGTTGGAGGAATTATAAATGGTACCAGGGCTAGACTCTTTTAGAGAAAAATTTAAAAATTATACGGATTATTATACTATTATCGGCGGAACTGCCTGCGATATTCTACTCTCAGAGGCAGACTTGCCGTTTCGAGCGACAAAAGATATTGATATGATCCTGATTATGGAGGACAACTTCCCAGAATTTGCGAGCATATTCTGGGAATACATAAAAGAAGGCGGCTATAAGTGCGGATGGAAGAATGAACAGAATATGCACTTTTACCGCTTCACAGAAGGCAAATTCGGTTATCCTACTATGATTGAGTTGTTTTCAAGAAAGCCGGGATATCTTCTTGAAATTGAAGAGGAAATTATACCGATTCATATTGATGATGATACTTCCAGTTTATCAGCGATTCTTCTGAACGATGACTATTATAAATTTATGATGTCCGGACGTAGAGTGGTTGATGGTATTGGTGTTCTGGGAGCAGAGCATCTGATTCCATTCAAAATGTATGCGTGGATTAATCTTTTAGAACGAAAGAGAGCCGGCGAGCATGTCAATGAAAAGGATTTAAAGAAGCATAAGTACGATGTATTCCGCTTGCTGCAGATTGTCACAGCTGGAACAAAAGTTGAATCAGAAGGGCTGGTGACAGAGAGTATACATAGATATATCGAGGAAATCAGTGTACTAGATGAATTGGAAGTAAGACTTTTGCAGATGGGAATGCCTTTTGATAGAAATAGGGGTGTGGAGTTGCTGAAGGAGATTTATTTGTAAGCAAAACTGTTTTACATCCAACCTGTTCTGCTAATTTTTGGATAAGTGAGATCCTTTTGCATATGGAATAATTATAGTGAAACTAAAAATAAAAACGGAAAATCCGTAGATAAATTCAGAATGTGGTAGTATATCGTGCGAAAAACCAAAATAAAAACGGAAAATCTGTTTATGATTTCGCAGCATGAATGAGACAGGCCCAGGTGAGTTATGCATATTGATCGCTGATGCCGTAAAAAATGCGGAATAAGTTGAAATTTTCTACAGATCTTCTACCAGAATCAGATCATTGGCTCTGTTTTATTATTGGTATATCCGTATGGAGAAAGTATCCTTTGTATTCATAGATGAATTTGATGCATTTTACCATTTTGAATTATCGGAATCGGTGCAGAGGCATCTGAAACAGATATCCGGTGTTCAGATATTTACAACGACTCATAATACAGATTTGATGAGCAATGATCTTCTCAGACCGGACAGATACTTCTTACTTGAAAATAATAGAATCCAAGATATTTCTGAATTAACAGAGAAGGAACTGCGACAGGCACACAATCTTCAGAAAATGTATAAGGCAGGTGCATTTAATGGCAGATAAAGACTATAAAGTGTTTATAGTCGAAGGAGAGGTCAGAGAATCACAAATCATTGATAATATTTCAAAATTTTCTCTCATGGGTTCACGTTTCTGACCGGAGAATTTGCAAGTTTTATGGAGAATCTTGTAAAATACAAAAATATAGTAGAGTTGGGAAAACTAGGAAAAATGAGACATTTTTATTTGTAGCGATTGGTAATAAGGAATATAATTAAAATACATAATCTAAGAAAGGCTAAAAAATGAGCAGTAGTGTAGCAAAGCCAATTATTAAGCAAATTAAAGATAGACAAGATGCATTAGATTTCTTTGAACACGTGTCTTTGCCCAAGGAGGATGAGAAGACGCAGGAAATCATTATGAATTTTCCGACGGTGTATATTCACAATTGGCAGGAATCTGGAGACTTTGAAGTATATGTTGGTGAGTCAAATGACATATTCAAGAGAACACGTCAGCATTACGATGCTGCTTCAGATAATTCAAAATGGCAAAGCAAGTTGCTAGAAAAAGATGCAAGTCTTTTTATTATAGGACATGAGCATTTTAATAAATCTTTGACACTTGATATAGAGAATCGATTAATGCATTACATGATGAGTGTAGATCGTGTGAAGCATGTGCATAATCTAAGAGATAATCCTCAGACAAGTTATTATCCAATGGAAGAATTGGATGAAATTTTTAGCAAGATTTGGAGAGGACTTAGAAAAGAAAATAAGGAGTTATTTCCAACTGAAAGTGTAATAAAGGATTCGGCAATATATAAAGCATCGCCACTTCATAAGCTTACTAAAGAGCAGGAAAAAGCAAGAGAATTAATTATCCAAAAGGTTTCGGATGCACTTGAAAATGGGGAGACAAAGCAACTCATTTTTATAGATGGAGAAGCCGGAACTGGAAAGACGGTTCTAAATAGTAGCACTTTTTATGAATTGTATTGTCAGGCGGAAGAAAATAACAAAGAAATAAAATGTCATTTGCTTGTTAATCACGATGAGCAGATCATTGTATATGAGCAGATAGCAGAGAAGCTTGGATTGACTGAAAAATATGGAAAGGTTGTTAGTAAACCTACGACTTTTATCAATAATCATTCAGAGGGTGATCCTGTTGATGTGGCATTTGTTGATGAAGCGCATTTGCTTCTTACACAAGGAAAACAATCTTATCAAGGTGAGAATCAGCTAAAGGATATCATAGATCGAGCGCGAGTGACTGTAGTAATGTTTGATGAGAATCAAATTCTAACCACGGAACAGTTTTGGGAGTCTCAAATTCTTGAGAAGTATAGAAATCAAGCTAAGGCAACGAATAATTATATTGTGTTAGATAAACAACTTCGTATGCAGGCTGATGCGGCAACTATGGATTGGATTGATTCTTTTACAAAAAAAGGTCAATTGAAAAAATTACCTAATACATTTGGGGGATATAGTATCAAGATATTTGACAATCCAGAATTACTTGATATGGAAATTCAAAAAAGAGCAAAAGAGAGTGATTCTGCTTTGTCGAGAGTGATAGCAACCTATGATTGGGAATATAGTTCAACGCGAAAACCCATGGCGCAGGATTATTTAGTGAAGTATTGGGAAGTCCTTATTGGAAAATGGCACAAACCTTGGAATCGAGAGCTTGAGTCCGAACTTACAAGAAAAGAAAAACGAGATATAAAAGGCTTGGCATGGGCAGAGCAACCTAAAACAATTAATGAGGTAGGATCAACATTCACAATTCAGGGATTTGATCTTAATTACGCGGGTGTAATACTCGGTCCATCGGTGAAATATCGTGACGGAAAGATAAGATTTGATCCGTCGGCAAGTCATAATGAGAAGGCTGTACGAAACAGAACATTATCAGATGGAACGAAGAAGAAGTTTGGAGAGACATTGATTCAACATGAAGTTAGAGTACTTATGACACGTGGAGTCAATGGAATGTACATATATGCATGTGATCCGGAACTTCGAGCAGCGCTTTTAGCAGCAGCAAAATAAAGGAGCAATTATGAAACAGGAAACGATAGATAGAATCAGAAAGTTTACAGAAGACAGAGATTGGGACCAGTTCCATTCACCGGCAAATCTTGCAAAATCAATTGTGATTGAAGCTGCAGAGCTTTTGGAGTGTTTTCAGTGGAATGATGAAGAGTATGATATACAGCATGTTAAAGAGGAACTAGCTGATGTCATAGTTTATTGCCAAAATCTGATGGATAAATTGGAAATCGATGCAGATGAAATCATCAATATGAAGATGTCGCAGAATGAAGCAAAGTACCCAGTGGAAAAGGCAAAAGGAAGTGCTGCAAAGTACGATCAGCTGTAGAAAAGATAGGCGAACATGAATAATGGAGTATATATAAAAGAATAGTTACATCATTAATTATCAGAATATTCAGGGCAATGGTATGACTGGGAATTTGGCATTACCTTCATTTATAGCATTGTGCTTTATTGCTTTGGGAAGAACGGTACAAAGTTCATTGACTGTTATGGGAAAATTAGTATAAGCGGAAAGATGATCAAAGTGGATGAATTAGGCAATCCCTACAAGTGTGTTTAGAAAGTTTTGATTCTGACGGTTTCAATGATGGATTTTGCCACAGTACCAGCAGATTTGATGAGTGCCTTTCAGTTGATTCCGTAGCAGAGTGCAGAAGATACAGTGTTTAAGGCATTAGGAGTTGAATAAAGAATAAAGGAGAACTTAAATTAATAATATGGATACTTGTTAAGAATAAAATTTATTTCGAAGAAATTGTGATATTGGGGATGGCTAAGGAATATAAGAAAATTGTCAATCAGTTTTCACCTTTTATACAAGAAGAAAATTGTAAAAAGGGTGAAATCGGGAAGCATTCGGCAATAAAAGTGATATGTAATGGAAAATTAGGATTGTTACAAATTCTAAGTGCATATATTTATCCATCGGCAAGTAGTGAAATTGGTAACAGGATGGCTAAGGAACATCAAAAAAATGTTTGTCAGGCTATATATGAAATATTGTTGAGTTTTAGTAAAATTGATATGGATTATGTTAAGGAATTTTTGCAATTTGATAAGTTGAATGACATTTTTTCTAGAGTGTATTCTGAATTATCTATTACTTCAATGTCGAATCTTAATGGATCTACTTCAATTAAATATGGAGCAGCCAAGTTTATACATAATGTTTATGCAAATGAAAATATAAAGAGACTTAAGGCTAATGATCCGAACTACTGGTTACAACGAGCTAAGAGTATTTATATAACGAACAATTATAGACATGCAGGCTCAAGAGCAGAAATACTTGAGGCAATTGATTGGGCTAAAAAAGCCGAGCAAGATTCAAGAATAAGGGTAGACAATGGTGAAACAAAATATTTTCGTACCGAAAGTAATGCCATTATGCAAATTGCAATGCTTTATGGGAGATTGGCAAAATTATATGGTTATACAAAGAATGATGTCAACGAGTTGGCATTGGAATATTACTACAAAGTATTTTCTGATACTAATAACATAGGTGCTACAAAGACTTTGCTTAATCATAGTCGAGGAACAGAAGATTTTACAAAATTTGTTAATAGATTGATTTTGAAGACTGATATTGTAGGAACTGAATGGTCTCAAGAAAGAAATTATTTATTGAAAATTGGATTAAATAAGGATGATTACTTTATTTATCTCGATAGAAAGTATTGATATAGAAGTAGTCAATAATACAGCGTCAGGGCAGTTATAAGTCGAAAGATTTGTAGTTGCCTTTTTTTATTGCTTTTGGACACGATGTCCAGAAGCGGAAAGGAGAGTTATGAGGTATTTATTACATCGGCTGTATGTTCCCACCTTAGCGGAGCATACACACAGGAAGATGCAGATCGGAGGTACTTATGCAAGAGGAAGTAACACAGAAAACAATCGCTCTTGTAATTAAGACCGCTAAACTGGATGCCAACGTGCTGAAAGCTGCCATGCGGATGTATCTGAACCACCGCAGACAGAAAGCACAGAAAACGCATGGTAAAACTTCTGTGAAAAAGCTGGTTGGCGAGGGCGTGGGAGTTTCCTCTATCGAAGTGACGGATGGCAATATCAAATCCTTTGAGCGGGTAGCTCGTAAATACAATATTGATTTTGCTGTCAAGAAGGATAAGACAACAGACCCACCAAAATATGTGGTATTTTTCAAGGCAGGGATGCCGATGCAGTAGCACAGGCATTCAAGGAATTTGTTTATGGTAATGAGAAACGAAAGGGCAGGACTTCCGTAAGGGAGAAACTGAAACGCTTAAAAGATGTGGTATCACAGAATAAGAACAGAGAACGGAACCGGGAAAAGAATAAGGACAGGGGGCAGAGCCTTTGAGTAACATCATTGAAGGAATAACCAAAGACCTGAAAGCAATCCCTAAAAATCTGAAAGCAAAAGCCGGAGGTATGGATACCAAAAAGCTGGTGCTTTTGAATCTTCCATATATCTTTGTCGGATATTTCTGTGACAAGGTGGCATGGCTGTGGAGAGTGTCGGAAGGTACGAATGCTTCTGATAAGATGATGGCAGTCATGAGCCGTTTTGACAAGCTGTTTTCCAATCCTTTGTCCAGCTTCCACCCAAAAGATTTGTTGATTGGTGTGGTAGGTGGCATAGCACTCCGTTTTGTAGTGTATTACAAAGCCAAGAATGCCAAGAAGTTCCGGCAGGGTGTAGAATACGGTTCTGCAAGATGGGGAAATGCCAAGGACATAGAGCCATATATGGACTCTGTGTTTGAAAATAATGTTCTTCTGACACAGACAGAACGGCTGATGATGTTGGGCAGACCGAAAGAGCCGAAGTATGCAAGAAATAAAAACATTCTTGTTATCGGTGGTTCTGGTTCCGGTAAGACTCGCTTTTTTGTGAAGCCGAACCTGATGCAGATGCACAGCTCCTACGTCTTTTTTTGCACGATATTAAGAAAAATGGAGGATACGAACATGAGTGAAGTAAACAAAAATGTGGATGTAAATGGAGCAGGAACACCGGATGAGGAGCCTGCAGCAAAGAATAATGAAACCAAGGCGGAGAAATTTATCCGTCTTGGAGAATACCGTATGAACAAGGCGATTGATGCGATTGGAAGATTGGAACATCTTGCCAACAAGTCCGCTTATGAATACACGGCGGAGCAGGTAGAAGTCATGTTTGGAGCGTTGGAAAGCAGAGTGGCAGATGTAAAAGCAAAATTTAATACAAAGAAACAGGATAATACATCTTTTTCTTTTGGAACACACGCAGAGTAGGGAGGAAAACAGGAATGAAATTCTTATATAGAGGATGGTGTCTATTTACTTCCGGGGGAAGTGGCAGAGCAGATTGATACAGACGGTATGTTCAAACAGCTTGACCTTTTTACCATGTTTTCGGAGCAGGTCGGCAACATTGCCATGAAGCAGGCAGAAGAAAAAAGTGTTATGCCGACAGGCTTTGTACTGCCGGAGAAACAGATTGATGATATTTTAAGAAGCGGCGGAGGCAGGGATGACAGCCGCAAGCGTATTTATGTCAAGTACCAACAGAGAAAGACGGCGGAAGAAATGACTGCCTTTCTGAAAAAAGAGTATGGAACCACTGGAAAAGGTTTTGAATTTGACGGAAAGCAGATAGCTGTATGGTTTAATGAAGGTGGTATGCGTGTTGGGTATGGCACATCAGCAATAGAGCATCCGATACTCACGATGGAATGGAAAGAGATTGAGCAGAATATCCGCAGACAGGTAGAGAATGGCACATATATGGGTGCAAATGAAGCTTATCTTGTGGATGAGGTGGAACGTAGCAGGATTGCAAACCATTTATTTTTCTTTTTACGTGACGGTATGGGAGAAATGCCGGAAGAATTGGAATTAAAGGCAGGCAATTACCCGGATGCCCATGCAAGACTGGTGGAGCTTCTTTCTACACCGGAAGATGTGGAAAGGATAGCTGCCCACATGGATCATGCCCTGCATCAGTTGGAAACCGGAGAAAAAAGCCTGCGTTTCCGTTCTGTTATGCCAAAAGAGGAGCTTCGTGCCGAACTCGACAACATTCTGGTAGACAGACTGACATTTCCAGCTGCTGAACATGTGGAAATTAAGCACGAGGATTTTATCACGCAGGATGAGATGGACAACAGGCTCGGCAGGGGAAGCGGTTTTTCACATGGGTCTTTCCGCATATATGATTATTTCAAGGAAGGGCATGACAGCAAAGAAGCAGCTAATTTCTTAAAGAATGAATATGGAACAGGCGGCAGTAGTCATGCACTTGCCGGAGCTGACCATAGCTATGAGGATCATGATGCAAAAGGAATAAAGCTGAAAAAGGAATACAGAAATTTGGTATTGAAGTAAAGGTAAGTAGCGGAGAATGTCTGGCAAAATGTGTAGCAGTTACACGGGGCAAAGATACATGTTTTTGATAATGATACTTCCGGAGAGATCCGGTCAATTTGAATGACGGTGCGATACCCATGTGGGCAGAGTAATGACCTGCCACCTGTATGGATTTTTTTGTTATCTGCTGATGAGAGATAGGAGCTGAGTTTCTATTTGTCATGGGCAGATAATGTGCTGACTATTTTGAAGATATGGAGGTGTTCATAATAGATAACATAGAAGCAAAAATGAAGGGAAAGATGGTTCCGATTTGGGAAAAATATATGTTAACGGTTGATGAGGCAGTTCAATATTTTGGAATTGGTGAAAAGAAGATAAGGATGCTGATTTCTGAAAATACTGATACTGATTATTGTTTTACGGTTCAGGTAGGAAATAAATCACTGATAAACCGACATAAATTCGAGTAATTCCTTAATCAGACAACTTCCTTGTAGAAATAAGAGAAATACAAAACTTTATCACTTTAAAGTGGTAAATACTGCTCTGGTATGATATAATATGGTTGTCGTGCTAGGGCTTCTTCGTAGAAAGGAGCGAAGACGTTTGAGTGAAAGAAATCGCAATCAGAAAAGACGTGATAAAAAAGGACGTATTTTACGAAACGGAGAAAGCCAGCGAGCGGATGGAAGATATGCATTTGTTTATACAGACTGCTTTGGAAAACAGAAATTTCTTTACAGTTGGAAGTTGGAATCGACAGATCCTCTTCCGGTAGGAAGAAGACATTGCCAGTCACTTAGAGAGAAGGAAAAAGCCATTTTAAAAGATATAAATGATGGCATTACTCATTATGGTGATAATTTGACAGTTCTTGAGTTGGTAAAAAAGTATATTGCTCAGAAGACTGGGGTTCGCCATAATACAGCTGCGAATTATAATTTTGTTATCAACATTATTAAGAAAGAGGAATTTGGAGCATTAAGGATTGATAAGGTAAAACTGTCAGATGCAAAAGCATGGTTGATTAAGCTTCAGGCAGATGGTAGGGGATACAGCACCATTCATTCAGTTCGTGGAGTGGTAAGACCTGCTTTTCAAATGGCTGTAGACGATGATTTGATTCGTAAAAATCCGTTCGAGTTTCAACTATGTACAGTAGTTGTAAACGATAGTGTAACAAGAGAAGCCATAACCAGAAAACAAGAGAGAAAGTTCTTGGAATTCATTAAGAATGATGAGCATTACAAACGATACTATGATGGTATGTTTATCCTCTTTAAAACCGGACTTCGTATTTCAGAGTTTTGTGGGTTGACACTTTCCGATATTGATTTTGAGGAAAAGCAAATCAGTGTAAATCATTAGCTTCAAAGAACCAGAGATATGAAGTATGTTATTGAAGATACCAAAACGTCAAGTGGAACTAGAATCATTCCTATGACAGAGGAAGTTTATGAATGTTTTAAGCGTATTGTTGAAAATCGTAAAAAGCCCAAGAAAGAACCTGTGATTGATGGATATAAGGGATTTCTGTTTTTAGATAAGAAGGATATGCCGGAAGTTGCTTTACATTGGGAAAAGCATTTTGAGTGGGCATTGGCTAAGCATAATCGAATCTATAAAGAGCAGTTACCCAAAATCACGCCGCATGTTTGCAGGCATACCTACTGCAGCAATATGGCAAAAAGCGGGATGAATCCTAAAACGCTTCAGTATCTTATGGGACATTCAGACATTGGGGTAACATTGAATACATATACGCATCTGGGAGCAGAGGATGCCAAGGAACAACTTGGCAAATATGCTAAGATGGCTTAAAAGATTAAGAAAATTGATACAACTAAAAGATAACCTAAGTGGAAAAAGTCTTTAGTAAAATGAGAAAATTAAGCCGTTTTACTAAGATTTTTACTAAATTTGGATGACAAGATATACAAATTTATGCCACGATATACGACGAAAACGAAGAAAACAATCTATCACAGCAAATCGTAGAAAGTGGTGTAAAATCAAGGAAAATCAGTATTTTCAAGGAGTTTTTAAGGCATGATAAAAATATTATTTATTTGCCACGGCAACATCTGCCGTTCCCCAATGTCAGAGTTTGTATTAAAAGACATGGTGGAACAGCGTGGCTTGACAGAACAATTTGAAATCGCTTCGGCGGCGACCAGCACAGAGGAAATTTGGAACGGCAAAGGAAATCCAATCTATCCGCCGGCGCAGGCAGAACTAAAAAAGCATGGGATTGGAAAGACCGCATACACCAACTTTGCGGGCAAGCGCGCCAGACAGGTGACAAAAGAAGATTATCATCACTATGACTACCTGCTTTGTGCGGATACCAACAACATCCGTAACACAGAGCGTATCACAGGCGCGGATACCGAAGGAAAAATTCATCTGTTATTAGATTATGCAGACGAACTTCAAGAGGGTAGTCAGCTTCAGACTAAAAATAAAAGCAGCAATTCAATCAGCCAGACAATCAGCCGCCGCGGCAAATCAATCGCAGACCCGTGGTATTCCGGGGATTTTACACAGACATGGAATGATGTGGTGGCAGGGTGTACAGGTTTTTTAAATTATCTTAAAAACGTGCATAAGATATAAAAGCGGCATCAGTTTCTGCGCGCCTGCCGAAATTTGGACGGTGTCATATGATATTCGCGCAGGAATAAGCGGTTAAAATAAGATACATTTTCAAAACCGCATTCCAGGGAAATCGCAAGAATGTCATCATCTGATGCACACAGCAGGTGCGCGGCACGGATTAGGCGGTACTCATTTAAGTAAGCAATAAAGGGCTTTCCCATATACAGCTTGAAAAATTTCATGAAATGGGAGCTGCTGAAACCGCAGACTGCCGCAATCTGCTCAATACTGATTTTTTGTGGGTAGTAATTTGCAATATAATCGGTAATCAGGCACAGCTTTTCCTTCGTATTTTCTTTAAAATAACCGTTTTTCCGGGAGGAAACAGCACTGTTTTTTTGCTGCGGCAAATCACACGTTGTAATTTCACGCATTTTATCCGGTGCAAGAATCTCTGATTCCAGAATAAAAAACAACTGATACAGCCAGCCTTTAATGCCGAGATAATACCCGGCAGGATAGGTGGTACGCAAATCGTCAATCCGGTCAAGGCAGATTTGAACAGCGCGGTGTGCTTTCGGAACCCGGTCTATTAAAACCGGAAAATCTTCCGGAAAATTTTGCAGGCGGTGAAAAAAGTTAAAAGACATCGTATCCCCTTCTTTTGGGATTAACATCTGCATATCAAAAATGATATTTTCGTATGAAAATGCTTCCGATTCATACTGCGCAATGGAATGAAGTCTGCCCGGCAGAATAAAGACAATGCTGTCTTTGACAACCGGGTAGGAAATACCATCAACATTGACCATTCCCCTGCCGCTCTTTACATAAATAATTTCCGTTTCACGGTGCCAGTGCATCGGCACACACGGAAAATCCAGCGGAATCGAGCAAGGATAAGTATTATAGGAAAAATCCGTATCATAGTGTTTTTTCGTTTCTTCGTAATTTTCATATTCTAATATGTGCATAGCCCCTCCAATCCGCAGATTTACTGCACAAACGCCAATTTCATATATTTTGTATATCATGATATGATGTTGGGGTCAAAAGTCTCAACTATGATATCTATGGATTGTTCCGTGCTAAACATGTGCCACTGGCACATAGCACCCGCCTATGAGCAAGCTCATGTGGGTTCAGATATTTTGACCCTGGTAGCATGATATAAAAGTATGATAGTATTGTATTATTTTAAGCGGTAATTATGCAAGATAAAAAATCTTAGAAATATATAATAATAATCAGAATTATCGAAAAATAATCAGAAATAAAAATAGGAGTGGAGAGAAGTATGAGCATAGCAGAAATTTGTAACAAAATGTATGGAAAGACCATCAGAGAGTGCAGTAACGAACAGGTCTATACGGCACTGCTGACACTGGTAAAGAAAGTCACGGAAGAAAGAAAAGAAGCACAGGAGCGGCAGGAAAAAGAAAACGGCAAGAAAGTGTATTACATTTCCGCAGAATTTCTGATTGGAAAGCTGCTGTCAAACAACCTGATTAATCTGGGGCTGTATGAGCAGGTTTCGCAGGAATTAGAGGAAAACGGAAAGAACATTGCACAAATCGAAGAAGTGGAGCCGGAACCGTCACTTGGAAACGGCGGACTGGGACGGCTGGCAGCGTGCTTTTTGGATTCCATTGCCACATTAAACTTAAACGGGGACGGCATTGGCATCAACTATCATCTGGGACTGTTCCGTCAGGTGTTTGCACAGAATAAGCAGACAGAACAGCCGGATTACTGGATTCAAAAGGAAAGCTGGCTGACAAAGACGGAGGTGCAGTACCCGGTACAGTTTGGCAAATTGTCCGTGATGTCGAGAATGTATGACATTGATGTGACAGGTTACGAGGGCAGGGTCAACAAACTGCATTTATTTGATATCGACACGGTTGATGAAAAAATACCGATGCACGACGGCATTGATTTTGATAAAAATGCGATTGAGAAGAATCTCACGCTCTTTTTGTACCCGGACGACAGCGACAGAGCCGGACAGTTATTGCGCATTTACCAGCAGTATTTTATGGTAAGCAATGCCGCACAGCTGATTCTTTCAGAATGCCGCAGGAAATGTGAAAAAGCGGGAAAGACGTTAAAGAATCTGAATGAATTTGCGGTGATTCAGATTAATGATACGCACCCGACAATGGTTATTCCTGAATTAATCCGCATTTTAACAACGCAGAAAGACATTGACGGCAGTGTGATGACGATGCAGGAGGCAGCAGAGGTGGTGACAAAGACGTGTGCATACACAAATCACACGATTCTTGCAGAAGCACTCGAAACATGGCCGCTGGACTATCTTGAGGAGGTTGTGCCGCAGTTAGTTCCGATTATCCGTTATCTTGATGAAAATGTACGCGCCCGTTATACGGATTCTTCCGTTTACATTATTGACGAAAACGACCGCGTGCATATGGCACATATTGATATTCATTATGGTTTCAGTGTAAATGGGGTGGCAAAGCTGCATACGGAGATTTTGATGCAGGAAGAACTGAAATCTTTTTACCGTATTTATCCTGAAAAATTTAACAATAAAACCAACGGCATTACGTTCAGAAGGTGGTTACTGCACTGCAATCAGGCACTGGCCGCCTATATTGAAGAACTGATTGGTGCAGATTTTAAAAAGGAAGCAGGGGAACTTTCACAGCTTATAAAATATGCAGATGATGAAAATGTGATTGCGCGCATGCTTGAAATTAAGGCGGAAAATAAGAAACGTCTTGCTGCATATATGCAGGAAAAATGCGGTGTAAAAATCAATCCGCAGTCGGTCTTTGACATTCAGGTAAAGCGCCTGCATGAGTATAAGCGCCAGCAGATGAACGCACTGTATGTCATTTACAAATATTTTGAGATTAAGGCCGGAAATATTCCGGATACTCCGGTTACGGTTATTTTCGGTGCGAAGGCGGCAAAAGCATATACGATTGCAAAAGATATTATTCACTTAATTTTGTGCCTGGGTGAATTGATTGCAAATGACCCGGATGTCAGTCCGTATTTAAAAGTTGTCATGGTGGAAAATTATAATGTGACGATGGCGGAAAAGCTGATTCCGGCGTGCGACATTTCAGAGCAGATTTCACTGGCTTCCAAGGAAGCTTCCGGAACGGGCAATATGAAATTTATGTTAAACGGTGCACTGACACTCGGAACATTTGACGGTGCAAATGTCGAGATTGCACAGCTTGTCGGCAAAGACAATATCTATACCTTTGGTGCATCCAGTGACGAAGTCATTGCGCATTACAAAAATGCCGATTACTGTGCAAAGGACCTTTATGAAAAGGATGAAATGATAAAAAAATGCGTTGATTTTATCATTTCAGATGAGTTAAAGCAGTATGGTGATGAAGAAAACTTAGCCCGTCTGCACCATGAAATCATCAGCAAAGACTGGTTCATGACACTGTTGGATTTCAAGGAATATATAAAGGTAAAAGAACAGGCGCTTGCAGACTACAAAGACAGAGCCGCATGGGGCAGAAAAATGCTGATAAACACCGCTATGGCAGGCTTCTTCTCCTCCGACCGCACCATCCGCCAGTACAACACCGATATCTGGAAACTGTAAGCCGGGCAAAAAGTAAACAGGCGGCAAAAAACACAAAACCTTTCCGTCCCCGCCAAGGCGAAATCACCCATAATCTTTCCGCCCGCCCCCCTCCAAGGGCAAAAAACAACCCGTATTTTCCGTCAAACAGCGTGTGGAAAATACGGGTTGTTTTTTTGCCTCTCACAGCGTGTGTAAAGTGAGGGTGTTTTTTTGCCTCCCACAGCGTGTGGAAAGTGAACGTATTTTTTTGCCTCCTACAGCATCACTCCGGAATTTTCCTTACTCCGTTCCATATAGTGATTGAGCTGTTCAAACGGCTTGCGAAGGACAAGACCGATGAGAATGGCAATGATAATATAGATAAAGAGTCTGCCGATACATTCCCAGTAATAATTGCCGTACATGCCGCCAATCGTTTCGCGCAGGGCATCCATGGCATATGGGAACGGCAGGTAGCGGTAAATCATCCGGTAAACCTTTGGCAGGACGTCAATCGGGAACGTACCGCCGCTTCCGGCAACCTGGACTACCATGAAAATAATTGCAAGGGCTTCACCGATATTGCCAAAGGCAACCGTCAGTGCATACATAAAAATCGTAAAGACCAGGCTGGTGACAGAACATGCAAACCAGTATAAAACCGGGTGCGGACACTGAATCTGGATATAAAACAGATTTCCGAGTACAATCAGAAGTGTCTGCAACTGCCCGATACAGTAAAATGTCAGGTATCGTCCAAAAAATTTCTGATACGGCTTTACACCGGCCGGCAGGTGTTTGGATTTTTTCACCTGTGTATGAATGATAGCCACCATAATCAGACCGCCGACCCAGATGGAAAGGACCGTGTAAAACGGTGAAACGGCAGAACCATAAGCTGAAATTTCATAAATCTTTTTGGTCGTAATTTCTACCGGTGAGGCAATAAAGTCTGCCAGTGTCTGCGGGTCACTGCCTAAAATCTCATTCACAAAATCATATTCCGGGTCGGAAGCGATTTTATTGAGTAATTCAATAGAATCGGAAAGCTTAGTCATCAGTGTATTTAAAGTCTGCTGTGTCAGTGTCAGATTTTCCTGTCCCTGTGTAATCGCATCCGTAAAGGTGTTCATGTCGCCGTCCATATCCTGATATAAAGAAGAAATGGAAGACATTACACTGCGGATAGAGGATACATTTTCCGAAAGTGAAGCGGAAACCTCTGACAGGGAAGAAACTGAATTGGCATCCAGAAGCTTTTGCAGGGCGGCAAGTTCTCCTGCCTGAGTATCCAGTGTTTCCGGTAAATCCGATGAAGAACTGCGCGCAAGAGAGGAAACATCGGAAGAAATCTGTGTAATGGAAATCAGGGAATCTAACATCACATTGTATGTCTGCAATTCATTGTAGGCATCGGTCAGTTTACCGGATATGACATCAATGAGTGAATTCCCTGTGGTATCATCCAGTGTCAGACTGTCAAAATCCACGGTGATAGCAGCGGAGCTGGCGCTTACAAGACTTTTTGTTAAAGTGTTCACAAAGGTGGAATTAGTCTGTGACTGAACTGCTTTTTTTGCCTTATCCGTAATTTTCGGCGCAATGGCATTTTTCTTCTGATTACAGTAATACTGAATCTGCGGATGTTCTAGGGAATCCGAGAGAAAACTTACCATATCGCTTGTAAAGTCAGACGGTAGAACCAGTGCGGCATAGTAGTCGCCGCTGTACACGCCGTCAATGGCTTCCTGCGTGGAATCCGTAAAGACCCAGCCGATGGTTGTATTGGCTTTTAAATTAGAAATAATCTGGTCGCCGATATTTACAGTCACACCGTCAATAGTTACACCCGGATCATCAGACGCCACAGCAACCTTGATGCGGGAAGTGGAATCTGTTCCGTATGGGTCCCAGTTTGACAGAGTGTTAAACCACGCATACAGGGATGGAATGACGGTAAGACCAATCAGTACAACAATGGCGACCACATTGGTACTGATACGTTTGAGGTCCTGTATAAAAACAAGAAAAATATTTTTCATAGTTTAATCTCCTTTGCAGCAGTGATAATAGACTGTAAGTTGTTATTGAGACGGGATGGTAAATCCTGTACAAGGTAGTCGTGTCCCTCTTTCAAATCCAGTCCGAGCTGTTTTAATTTTTTTTGCATCTGGTCATCAATGTAAGCGACCGTTACCAGATATGCAGAAATTAAAAAGAGTGAAATTACCCATAATAAAAGATACACAACCTTTGAACTCTCCATATGCAGCAGCAAAATAAGGAAAATCATCGGGATAATGGCAATACACCAGAGTCCCGCCTTAATACGCTTTTGATTGCGTTCATGCAGTGTATGGCTGAATTCCTGAATCTGCATTAAAGTCGCGTTAAAATCTTCATCACGTCCGTTCTTAGACGAAGACACGTCCGTAAAATCCGTATCCGGTGAACCGGAATCGGACAGGCTTCTGGCAGAAGTCCGTGCTATGGGTGTTGCCAGAAGGTCATCTGCCACAGGGCTGTTTTTTAAAGTCATAGTTCTACCTCACTAACAAATATGTATTGATTACATCATTTTGGTTTCTTTCATCTTTTCCTCAAAGAAATGATTGAGCGGAATGAAAGGTTTGCGGATTACCAGTCCGAGTAAAAGGGAAGCTGCGGCAAAAATCAGCAGTTTTCCCATATAAATAAAGTAGTTCATTTCATACATGCCGCTGATGGCTTCGCGCATGGCGTTAATCGCATACGGGAATGGGAAGTACAGGTATACGTTCTGGAAAAACTGCGGCAGCAGTTCAATCGGGAATGTACCGCTCGAACCGGCAATCTGGATAACAACCATAACAACGGCAATGGTCTTTCCGACATCGCCAAAGGAAAGTGTCAGCGTGTAAATCAGCAGGACAAATACAAAGCTTGCGACAGAAGCCGTCAAAATGAGCAGTCCCGGATGTTCACAGGAAACCTTTAATAAATATAAATCGCCGAGTACAATAATCAGGCTCTGAATCTGTCCCATCACAAAGAATAAAAGGAATCTGCCCAGATACAGTTCGTGCGGTTTTGCCATCAGTTCCATCTTCGGATTATTGTCAACGTGTACTTTCATCAGTGCCACGAGTACGATACCGCCGACCCACAGCGCCAGTGCTGTGTAAAACGGTGTAACTGCCGTACCGTAGTTGACTGCCGGGTAGACATCAATCTGTTCAACTTCCACAGGTGTTGCAATAAATTCGGCATAGGAGGCCGCATCGGCATGTAATAACTGTGAAAGCGTCTGATAAGCCGAAGAATCCGTAATATTATTTAAGGAAGTCAAAATCAGCTGGATTTTATCGGACATGCCCGAAATAATCGTTCCGGTATCGCCAAGGGTCTGGTTTGCCGTCAGGGCGATTTTGCTGGTTCCGAGTAAAATCTGTTCTAAGCTGTTTAGCTGGCTGCCTGAATTTTCAAGTGATTTATAGGCAGAATCCGCAGCTGCGTTCACGGTGATTTTTAATGAACTTAAACCGGATGAAGCAATGGTGTGATACTTCTGCTGGGTCTGTGTCATTTTATTAAGGCAGGAGGATAACAGGGTATGCAGCACCTCTGCCTTTGCAGCGGCGATTTCAGGTGTTTCCTTTACAATCGAAGAAGTCTGGTCAATCAGATTCTTTGCAAGGTCCTGTAAAGTAGAAATTGCTTCAAGTTGTCCGCGGATCTGTGCAATAATGTTATGGTCAATATATTCCAGATCATCTAATTTGTTTAAAAGGTCATCCAGTTTATGATTCTGCTCAAGCAGGGAGTTTAAGCCGTCTAATGCGGCAGAAAGTGCATCGGATGCCCCTTGTGTATCGCTTGTGATTTTATTCTGTGCCGTGTCTAACTGCTTTTGCACCTGCTCAGAAATGGTTTCCATGGCGGCAAGTGTTGTGTCAAGCTGGTCGGTCATGTTATCGACAGAGCGGGACAGTGCAGACTGTGTCAGCTTTGTTGTATCTTTTGAATTTTCTAAAATATCCTGTAATTCCGGAATTAATGCACTCATGGATTCCAGATTTTCCGATAAAGAAGCATTGCCGTTCTGGAAGGTGGCAATGGTATCGGCATAACCGGACAGATTATCCTGAATGGTCTTCATATCGTCAATAAGTTTGCCGGAAATGGAAGAATCCTTTTGGGTAATACTTTCAAGACCGCTTAATGCCGTCTGTGCGGCAACGTTAATAAATTCTGTGTTAATCGTCTGCTGCAGTGTAGAACTTGCCGTATCGGTAATCTTTGTGGCAACGGCATTTTTCTTTGAATTTTCGTAATAAGTCACGCTTGGGTGATTCATGCCGTTGTCTAAAAAGTCAAACAGGCTGCGGCTGAAATCGTCCCCGATAATAATAGCCGCATAATAACTGCCGTCATAGACGCCTTTTAAAGCAGCATCTGTATCCTCCGGGAAAACCCAGCCGACACCGGTATTGTCATGCAGCTGTTCCACAACCTGATTTCCCATATTGACAGGGTCGCTTCCCTTTGAAGAAAATCCACTGTCTTCAGATACGACAGCAACCTTTAAGGAAGATGTGTTGGCATACGGGTCCCAGTTGGAATAAATGTTAAACCATGCATACAGGGACGGAATAATACACAATCCGCCCGCAATCACCAAAGCGAATAAATTGCGGCTAAGACCGGTAACGTCTTTGCGGAATATATGTAAGATATGTTTCATAAAGACCTCATTTCTGTGCCTGATATACAGCACACTGTTATCATCAGAAAGCGAGCAAAGGCACTTTCATAGCGACATTATAGTATATTGGCAGTTCAAAAGCCAGTTATTTTTTACATTAAATGGAAGGTGTGGTATACTGGCTATATAGTAAATGGACAGAATGGGGAATGGTATGTATACAATTTTAATAGTGGATGATGAAAAGATTGAACGTAACGGAATCAAATTTCTGTTAAAGAAGCAGGCAGAGCCGTTTGAAATCTATGAAGCACCAAACGGCAAAGCAGCACTCGAGCAGCTTTGTTCAATGCGCAATCAGGGGAAAAAGATAGATATATTGCTGACCGATGTAAAAATGCCGTTTATGGACGGCATAGAACTTATTGGAGCAGCCAAAGAAGAGGGGTTTACATTAAAAACCATTATATTCAGCGGGTATAATGAATTTGAGTATGCCAAGCTGGCAGTGCGTCTTGGCGTATCGGACTACATTTTAAAGCCGGTCAATCCACAGGAATTTGCACAGACCATAGAGAAGGTTACAGGGGAACTGCAAAAGCAGTATGTTGAAAATGAACAACGTCTGCAGCAGAGCAGCTATATGCGGGAATATCTTTTATATACCTTATTTAATGGGGGCGGTGCAGAACAGGTGCATACATTGGCAGGAAATCTTGCGGGAGAAAATTTCTGGAATCACTTTCACCGGATTGTATTTCTTGAATTTGACCGTGAATTTTTTGGGAAAAAAGCGCTTGATTTTCAGGCGGAGATACTTGAAGAAAATATGGGTGAAGAATATCAGTATTTAAACTTAAACCCGCAGCAGGCAGTGCTTTTATTAAATGCCAGTCCGCATTACATGACCCTGCAGCAGACAGCACAAAAGCTGCATGATGCCGTTTTCAAAAAATACGGCGAACACTGTCATTTTGCAATTTCAGGCGAAATTGACGATTATGAAAAAATACCGCAGACAATGGATATGCTTGAAGCCCTGATGGAAAATAAGTTTTACCGTCCCGATGTGTATGTGTATTCTGAGGATATCAGTGAGGAAACGCCGGTGCTGGTGCAGATTGATGACGACACGCTCATGAAACAGATGAAACAGGATATCAAGATGAAAGATATCCGGGCGCTCCGGGAGCATTTTGACAGAATGTGTGCCAAGTACCGCAAAAAATCATATTTTTCACAGATTTATATTAAATTTATTTTTTCTAATCTGTTAAAAGATTTCTATCAGAATCTGCCTGAGACGCGGGAAGAGGAATTTAATAAGGAAATTGATACATTATATAAGTCCGGGGATTTTAACTGTATTGTGTCGATTGTCAACAGCCATATTGATAAGCTGGAAGCGGCATTTGCAAAAAATCCGCAGACACAGCATAAAGAAATTGAAACAGTCAAAAAGTATATTTATACGCATTTCGGGGATGAACTGGGCGTAGAACAGCTTGCAGACATGGTGTATCTGGCACCGAGTTATTTAAGTACGGTTTTTAAAAAAGAAACCGGACAGAATTTAAGTAAATTTATCAAGCAGTACCGCATGGAAAAGGCAAAGGATATGCTTGAAAATACAAATATGAAAATTGTAAATATCAGCGAAGCGTGCGGTTATCAGAATGTTTCGTACTTCTGCCAGAGTTTTCGCGAGTGCTACGGGGTGAGTCCTCAGAAATTCAGAAATGGAATTTAGTGTGAAAAATAACGCTGATGCGCTTATTTTTCACACAGCTATTTGTTTTTTAGCAAAAACAAATAGCTATGCTGGCAGATGAGAAATCGCCTACGCGAATTTCTCATCGCCTCTTCGCAACAAGTTGCTCAGAAATGGAATTTAAGATGAATATAAAAAATATGAAGTTGAAATACAGGCTGGCAGGGATTTACCTGCTCACGGCAGTACTGCCGGTTATTGTGCTGTTTACATTTTCCTACGGGCAGATGAAGCATATTTTAATTGAGCGCGATACGAAAAGTATACAGAATTTTGTCAATCAGGCGGGAGCGGGCATTGATACCAAGTTAGAGGTGTATAACAACCTGTCCAATTACATCACCTTTAATGAAACGATTTCGCGGGTTGTCAGCTACGACTATAAAAGCGATTATGAAATGTACGACCAGCTTGTGCTGTTGTTTGACCCGATGCTATCGTCGCTTAAATATTTCCACGAAGACGTGAAACAGGTGACGATTTACGCAGAAGGCACGGTAAAGCACGATACCACACTTGCCCCACTGTCTGAAATTGAAGCTGCACCGTGGTTTGATACGTCAAAGGAACATACAACGATTCAGTGGTTTGCGGACAGCTCGGCGCACACGCTGTCATCGGCACGAAAAATGTCACTGCTCTATCAGAAGAATAAACTCGGCATTTTATACATTTCAGTGGATTATGATAAGGTGTTTGAAGCACTTGAAGAAAATACGCAGAAAAACTACGGGATTTATATTGTCGATTCTGCGGGCAGCGAGGTGTATGAATTCCACAGCTTTACCGGTGAAAATGTGGATAAGGCGTTAAATTTTGCAGACTTTTGTGGAATACGGGACGGCAGCGGCGATTACACGGTTATCAGTACACCGCTTGCGACGACGGACTGGACGATTTATATGTATGAACCGACAGAATTGATTATCCAGTCGGCAAAGCCGATGATGCGCATGATTTTTGTGGCAGTGACGGTGATTATAGCCGGTGCAGTGCTTGCACTGATATCGACCTCACGCTTTTTAATAGAGAGAATTGAGCTGTTACAGCACAATATGCAGAAGGTGGAGCAGGGCGATTTCACAGTACGTGTCCACAGTGACAGCAACGATGAAATCGGTGCATTAATTAACGGCTTTGATCATATGGTCAGCCGCATCAGCACCTTAATTACTGAGGTTTATGAGGGCAGAATCCATCAGAAGGAATATGAAATGCGGGCACTCCGGGCGCAGATAAATCCACATTTTTTATACAATTCGCTGTCCCTGATTAACTGGAAAGCCATTGAGAGCGGGCAGGAGGACATCAGCCGGATTACACTTGAACTTTCCAATTATTACAGAACTTCATTAAATAAAGGAAGAAACACATTGACATTAGAGCAGGAATTAAGCAATGTACGCTCCTATCTGCAAATCCAGCAGCTTATGCATGACGGGGATTTTGATGTGGAAATAGATGTGGCAGCGGAAATTTTACAGTACGAATCCCTGAATCTGATTTTACAGCCGCTGGTTGAAAATGCGATTGATCACGGAATTGACTTAAAAACAGAGGGCAGAGGGCGGATTACAATCCGCGGCTGGCAGGAGCCTGCACAAAAGCCGCTCACACACCGGACAGATATGGAATCTGACACACAATCCGAAACGAAATCCGGTACAGAATCCCGCCGAGAACCAGATGTGGAATCCGGCACAGATTATCTGGTAGTATTGACGGTATCGGATAACGGTGTCGGCATGGATAAGCAGACGGCGGCAGATTTTTTAACGGTGCAGTCCGGCGGATATGGTGCAAGAAATGTCAACGAGCGGTTAAAGCTGTATTACGGGGATCAGTATCCGTTAAAGGTGGACAGTAAACAGGGCGAAGGTACAACGATTACAATTACATTTCCGGCACGTGTCTATACCACACAGAAACAGGCTTAAAACGGCGGTAGACGGGCATTTTATAAAATGATTTTACAACTGTCTTGTCACCTGTAAAGAAACGTGATATAATTACCAACAAAAATTTAGCACTTATACAGGAAAATGAGGTAAATGATGAACGCGGTAACAGAGGAAATTAAGCAACTGAAAAAAGAGAAAAATGCAGTCATTCTTGCACATTACTATGTGGAAGATGCCGTGCAGGAAATTGCAGATTACATCGGAGACTCGTACTACTTAAGCCGTCTTGCAACGGAAACAACAGCAGATGTCGTTGTTTTCTGCGGTGTGGGATTTATGGGTGAGAGCGCAAAGGTATTAAATCCGGGGAAAAAGGTTTTAATGCCGGATATGAGTGCGGACTGTCCGATGGCACATATGGCAGATATCGCAGGAATTGAAAAGCTTCGTGCAGAGTATGAAGATTTAGCGGTTGTCTGTTATATCAACTCCACGGCAGAGTTAAAAGCACACGCGGATGTATGTGTGACTTCCTCAAATGCGTTAAAGATTGTAAAGGCACTCCCGAATAAACACATCTTATTTATTCCGGATGACAATCTCGGACATTTTATTGCAGAGCAGGTGCCTGAAAAAGAATTTTTATACCAGAACGGACACTGTCCGGTTCATAAGGCAATTGCACCGGAAGCTGTCAAAAAGGCAAAACAGGAGCATCCGCAGGCGCTTGTGCTTGCACACCCGGAATGTCTTCCGGAAGTGTCGGCACTGGCAGATTATGTAGGCAGTACCTCGGGTATTATTGATTATGCAACAAAAAGCGATGCAGAGGAATTTGTGATTTGTACGGAAACAGGTGTATTTTACGAGTTAAAAAAGAAAAATCCTGGGAAAAAGTTTTATCCGGCATCGGCTCATCAGATCTGCCCGGATATGAAAAAGATTACATTAGAGAAAGTACGGAATGTCTTAAAAAATGAGAGCAATGCCGTAACGGTGGAAAAAGAGTTAAGTGAAAAGTCAGGCCGTCCGCTTGAGAGAATGTTAGAGCTTGCAAAATAGCCGGAAAGAATGTGTCAAGATGAATGAGAATAAGGTAAAGTTACATATTAATACGGACATTGTGATTGTAGGAACGGGAGTCGGCGGCTTGTTTACCGCACTGAATCTGCCACGCGATAAGCAGATTGTGATGATTACAAAGGCGGATTTGGAAAGCAGTGATTCGTTTCTTGCACAGGGTGGAATTTGTGTATTAAAAAATGAAGATGATTACGACAGTTATTTTGAAGATACTATGCGTGCAGGACATTATGAAAACAGAAAAGAGTCTGTGGATATCATGATTCGTTCTTCACGTGAGATTATTGATGATTTAATCGGATACGGTGTGGATTTTGAGCGGGATGATAACGGACACTTGCGTTTTACAAGAGAAGGTGCCCATTCCACACCGAGAATCCTCTTCCATGAAGATATTACGGGAAAAGAGATTACAAGCAAGCTGCTTGCACAGGTGAAAAAGCTGTCCAATGTTACAATCCTTGAAAATACGGAAATGGTAGATATTGTGGAACAGGACAATGTATGCTACGGTATTGTATGCCGTGTATCAAAGGAAGCGATGCCGCATCTGATTACAATTTCGGCAAAGGATACCATATGGGCATGCGGCGGTATCGGCGGTTTATACACACATTCCACGAATTTTCCGCATCTGACGGGCGATGCACTGGCACTGTCCCTGCGCCATCATATCGAACTGGAAAATATTGATTATATCCAGATTCATCCGACAACACTGTATTCCGAAAAGCCGGGAAGAAGGTTTTTAATATCCGAATCAGTGCGTGGGGAAGGCGCTGTTTTGTTAAATAGGAAAGGTGAGCGGTTTGTTGATGAACTGCTTCCAAGAGATGTGGTTGCACGGGCAATTTATGAGCAGATGGAAAAAGACGATATGCCGTATGTGCATCTGTCACTTGAAAATATAGATAAAAAGACGATTATGGAACATTTTCCGAATATTTATCAGCATTGTCTGGAAGAAGGCTATGACATTACAAAGGAAAGTATTCCGGTTGTACCGGCACAGCACTATTTTATGGGCGGTGTCCACGTAGACTGCAACAGCAAAACGTCTATGGAACAGTTATATGCAGTCGGTGAAGCAAGCTGTAATGGTGTGCATGGCGCAAACCGTCTGGCAAGCAATTCCCTGCTTGAAAGTCTGGTCTTTGCGAAACGTGCGGCAAAGCATATTACAGATGGATTTGATATGGCAGAGAGTTGTCCGGAGCTCGTGGAAGCGGCAGCACTCCAAAAGTACAGCGGCTATGATGAATTGAAAAAACAGTACAAGACAGAAATTTTTGAAGAAATTGAAAGGGAGAAAAAGTTACATGAACAGTATATCAATGAAGTTAAATGCAGATAAATTAATTATGCAGGCACTGGAAGAAGATATCACAAGCGAGGATGTTACGACCAATGCCGTAATGCGCCATCCGCAGCAGGGAGAGGTACAGCTTTTGTGCAAGCAGGACGGTGTAATTGCAGGCTTGGATGTATTTAAAAGAGTGTTTGAGCTTTTAGATGAAACAACACAAGTCGTATTTTACGTAAAGGACGGAGATGCTGTAAAAAAAGGTGATCTGCTTGCAGTCGTAAAGGGTGATATCCGTGTCCTGCTTTCAGGAGAACGCACTGCCTTAAATTACTTACAGAGAATGAGCGGTATCGCAACGTATACCCGCTCGATAGCCGATTTGTTAAAGGGCAGTAAAACAAAGCTGCTTGATACAAGAAAGACAACACCGAACAACCGCATTTTTGAAAAATATGCCGTAAAGGTCGGCGGCGGCTATAATCACCGTTACAACTTATCCGATGGTGTCTTATTAAAGGATAACCACATCGGAGCTGCAGGCGGTGTTAAAGAGGCTGTAACGATGGCAAAGGAATATGCATCGTTTGTCAGAAAGATTGAAGTGGAAGTCGAAAATCTGGATATGGTACGCGAAGCGGTAGAAGCGGGCGCAGATATTATCATGCTGGATAATATGACACCGGAAATGATGAAAGAAGCAGTCCGTATTATTGACGGCAGGGCAGAAACAGAGTGTTCCGGCAACGTTACGTTAGAAAACGTGGCACGTCTGACAGATATTGGCGTGGATTATATTTCAAGCGGTGCGCTGACTCATTCCGCTCCGATTTTGGACGTTTCTTTAAAAAATTTACACGTAGTATAAAAAAACTTTCCTAAATAAAGAAAAAAAGTAAAAAAATAGCTTTATTGCTTTAATTGGATAAATAATCTGCTTTTCTTTTTTATAATAGTGTGTTAACATAATAACACACTAAATTTTTGGAGGTTTCTAATGAAGAAAGACGAATTTAAGCCGTATATTCCGGCTGACAAAATTACGCCTGAGTTTACAGTGACATCTGTGATCATGGGTGTCCTTCTGGCAATTATTTTCGGCGCAGCCAACGCGTACCTTGGTCTGCGTGTCGGAATGACTGTATCTGCTTCTATTCCGGCAGCAGTTATTTCCATGGGCGTTATCCGCGTCATTATGAAAAAGGATTCAATCCTTGAAAGTAACATGGTACAGACAATCGGTTCTGCCGGTGAATCCCTGGCAGCGGGAGCAATCTTTACACTTCCTGTATTGTTTTTATGGTCAAAGGAAGGTATTACAGAGGCTCCAAGCCTGATTACCATTTCATTAATCGCATTATTCGGCGGTATCTTAGGTGTGTTATTCATGGTGCCGTTAAGAAATGCACTGATTGTAAAAGAACATGGTGTGCTTCCGTATCCGGAAGGTACAGCCTGTGCGGAAGTTCTTTTAGCCGGTGAAGAAGGCGGCGCAAGTGCGAAGTCTGTATTTGCAGGTATGGGACTTGCTGCTTTATTTAAGTTTGTAGTGGATGGACTCAAAGTGATTCCAAGCGTTATTACAGCACCACTCAAGGCATTTAAGACAGAGCTTTCAGCAGAAGTATATCCGGCACTGCTTGGTGTAGGTTATATCTGTGGACCAAAGATCGCTTCTTATATGTTTGCCGGCGGTTTAATCGGATGGTTTGTACTCATTCCGGCAATCATTACATTTGGTGGTTCCACAATCCTTTATCCGGGAACAAAGACGATTGCTGATATGTATGCTGCAGGCGGTGCTTCCGCAATCTGGAGCAGTTATATCCGATACATCGGTGCAGGTGCCGTAGCTGCAGGTGGTATCATCAGTTTAATTAAATCCCTTCCGTTAATTGTAAGAACATTTGCAGATGCAATCAAGGGCATGAAGGGGGCAGGAAACAGCAACAGCACTGTTCGTACAGAAGCAGACCTTGATATGCGTGTAATCGGTATCGGTGTATTAATCATGATTATTGCAATCTGGCTGTTACCGGAAATTCCGGTATCTCCGCTCGGAGCAGTTCTTATTGCATTATTCGGTTTCTTCTTTGCGACGGTTTCATCCAGAATGGTTGGTATCGTCGGAAGCAGTAACAATCCGGTATCCGGCATGGCAATTGCAACCCTGTTATTTTCTACACTCTGCTTAAAGGTGACAGGAGATACAGGTGTACACGGCATGAAGGGTGCTATTGCAATCGGTTCTGTTATTTGTATCATCGCAGCAATGGCCGGTGATACTTCACAGGATTTAAAGACAGGTTATATCCTTGGTGCTACACCAAAGAAACAGCAGATTGGTGAATTAATCGGTGCAGTTGTTTCAGCAGTTACTATCGGGGGCGTTCTTGTATTATTGGATTCTGCATGGGGATTTGGTACAACAGAGCTTGCAGCACCACAGGCAACTTTAATGAAGATGATTATTGAAGGTGTTATGCAAGGAAATCTTCCTTGGGCGCTGGTATTCATCGGTGTATTTATTGCAATCGTTGTTGAAATTCTTGGAATTTCCGTACTTCCTGTAGCAATCGGTTTATATCTGCCACTGGAATTAAGCGCAACAATTATGATTGGTGGTGTTATCCGCTGGTTCGTTGACAAGAAGAAGGCTGATAAGGAAGAAAATAAAGATGCAAACAGTGGAATCTTATTCTGCTCTGGTATGATTGCCGGTGAGGGTCTTGTAGGTATCCTTCTTGCAATCCTCGCAGTTGTCAACGTAGCCGGTAAGATTGATTTATCAGGCAGCTTTACAACAGGAATTGTTGGTGGCGTTGTATTAATGGTTGTTATGATTCTGTGCATCCTGAAGTTCTCACTTTGGAGTAAGAATGGCAAAGAAAACAAGTAAAAAAGATTTAAGAAATTATCTGGATTTTATACCGGTGCATCATGAGCAGTATTCCTATACGGTGTCAGATAATGGTGCAGTTACGGTTTACGTGGAAAATAAAGGCGTATTTAACAAAATTGCCCAGGTGGTTTTTAAAAAGCCGCGGATTTCCCAGATTCATCTGGATGAAATGGGGAATTTTATCTGGCCGTTAATGGACGGAAAGAATACGGTATACGATATTGCAGAACAGGTGAAAGCGCATTTTGGCGAAAAAGCAGAACCGCTTTACAACCGGTTGGTGCAGTATATGAGAAATCTGGAAAGCTACGGATTTATCCGTTTTAAAGAGTAATAGAAAGCGGCAGGCACATGGAATAGGGTGCCTGTCTTTTTTTATAAACGTCAATAAAAATCAACATGAATCTAAAATATCTGATATTTTAAAAAATTCCAACACCTAATATAATAAAACTATCAAAAATGTTTCTGCTGTTTTAAAGGAAAACAGCAGGGGAATGGAGGGTTTTATGAAAAAAAGAAGAATGACAGCCGCATTTTTAGCAGCGGCACTTGGGGTAACAGCATTGACAGGCTGTGGAGGCACAGGCGGCAGTACCGATACGGGGAAAAGCACAGAGGCTGAAAAAATCAGTACAACGATTACCGTATGGGGCTGCGCAGAAGATCAGGCAGACGAGAATGGCAAATGGCTTCAGACGATGTGTGAAAAATTCAACACAGAACATCCGGAATGGGATCTTACATTTGAATACGGTGTCTGCTCCGAACAGGATGCCGGAAAGACCGTTCCGCAGGATCCGAGTAATTCAGCCGACGTATATTTCTTTGCAAATGACCAGTTACAGACATTAATTGATGCGAAGGCAATAGCAAAGCTTGGCGGTGAAACGGCAGATTACGTAAAGAGTACAAACTCACAGGCAATTGTAGATTCCGTTACGGTAGACGGAGCAGTTTACGGTGTACCATTTACAACCAACACCTGGTTTATGTATTACGATAAGAGCAAATTTACAGACAGCGACGTGAAGAGTCTGGATACAATGCTTGCAAAGGACAAGGTTGCATTTAATATCACAGAAGGCTGGTATATGTCATCATTCTTCCTTGCAAATGACTGTGTATATTTTGGTAAAGACGGAAAAGATAATGCAGCAGGAATTGATATTTCAGGTGATAAGGGTACAAATGCAACGAAAGCAATGGTATCTATGGTCAACAATCCGAATTTTGTAAACGATGCAGGCGGTGTCGGAATCGCAGGTCTGCGTGACGGCAGTGTTGCAGCTTATTTTTCAGGTTCATGGGATTATAAGAATGTAAAAGAAATTTTGGGTGATAATTTTGGTGCCGTACAGCTTCCGAAAGTCAAGATTGGCGGTACGGATAAGCAGTTAAAGGCATTTGCAGGTTCTAAAGCAGTTGCCGTGAATCCAAACTGTAAATACCAGCAGATTGCCGTTGCACTTGCAAAGTATTTAGGTGGTAAGGAAGCACAGCAGTCCCATTATGATTTACGTAGTGTAATTCCTTGCAACACAGAACTGCTGGCAGTAGAGCCGGTTAAATCCGATGTGCTTGTAACTGCACAGAATAATACCTTTAACAATACTGCTGTTATCCAGCCGACGGTAACCGGTATGAATGATTACTGGACACCGGCACAGAATTTCAGTAAATCCATTGTTAACGGAGAAATTACACTGGATAATGCTGCAGAAAAGACAGAAGAGTTTTACAAACTGATTAATACATCAATTGTAAAATAGAAATAAAACGCACACAGCGTTTGGAGGTTGCGTATGGAATTGGTTAATGCGTTCAAAAAGGGAGATTGGCTCACAAGAAGTTCAGCAATTGTGATGGGACTTGGCAATATCCTCAGAAAACAATTTATCAAAGGAATCTTATTCCTTTTCACAGAAGCAGCTTTCCTATTCTTTATGGCAGCCTATGGCTGGCAGTGCCTTCTGGCACTGCCAGACCTTGGTGAAAAAGAACAGGGAGAAGTGTGGAATGAAACACTGGGCGTCTATGAATATGTTCAGGGAGATAACTCCCTGTTAATTTTACTTTATGGCATTGCAGTTTTATTTATTTGTGCCGCATTTATCTGTGTGTGGGCAGGTGCAGTAAAAAGTGCGTATCAGGCACAGGTCTGTATTGAAAAAAATAAGCCGGTGACAACATTTGCAGATGACATTAAGTCCCTGTTTGATAAAAATCTGCACAAACTGCTTCTGACACTGCCGGTTGGCGGCATTTTGATTTTTACGATTCTGCCGCTGATATTTATGATAGCCATGGCGTTTACAAATTACAGCAAAGTAAACAGCCATCTTGTTCTGTTTGACTGGGTGGGGCTGGAAAATTTCCGGCAGATGTTTGATGTGAGCGGAACGTTCGGAAAAACATTCTGGTCTGTGCTTGGCTGGACAATTGTCTGGGCGGTATTTGCAACAGGTTTAAACTACATCTTAGGCATGCTGCTGGCGCTGCTTATTAATAGGAAGGGAACAAAAATCAAAGGCTTTTGGCGGCTGATTTTTATTTTGTCGATTGCCATTCCACAGTTCGTGTCCCTGCTTGTTATGCGCAGTATGCTTAGTCAGGATGGCATTATCAATGTAATGTTAAAAAATGCGGGCTGGATTCAGAAGTCCCTGCCGTTTTTCTCTAACGTCGCATGGGCGAGAATAACGGTAATCGTTGTTAATCTGTGGATTGGTATTCCATATACGATGATGCAGGTTACGGGAATTCTACAGAATATCCCACTGGAGCTTTACGAAGCGGCAGAAGTGGATGGTGCCGGTCCGGTAATCCGTTTCTTTAAAATTACATTGCCGTATATGCTGTTTGTGACAACACCATATCTGATTACGACATTCACAGCAAATATCAATAATTTCAACATTGTTTATCTTTTAACAAAGGGCGACCCGGTGCTGTCAGGCAATACCGCGGGCAAAACAGACCTTTTGGTTACATGGCTGTATAAGATGACGGTGGATTACCAGTATTACAATCTGGGTGCCGTTATCGGAATTATGACCTTTGTATTTTTGGCAATCGGTTCGCTGCTTGTATACAGACGGACGAAATCCTATAAAGACGAGGAGGGATTTCAATGAAACGAAAAAAGAAAATCAACAATATACTGGTGCATCTGTTTTTAAGCGTGCTTGCAATTATCTGGGTCAGTCCGCTGTTCTGGATTATCCTTACAAGCTTCCGCGCACAGAAAGGCGCTTATACCTCGTCCTTTTTTCCGAAAAAATATACATTTAACAATTATATCAAATTATTTACGGATACCGGAATTTTAAATTTTCCGAGAATGTTTGGCAATACGCTGTTTATTGCAATCTGTTCCTGCATTATTTCAACATTTTTTGTATTGTCCGTGGCATATTGTATGTCGCGCCTGCGCTTTCGTTTAAGAAAGCCGATGATGAATATTGCAATGATACTCGGACTGTTTCCGGGATTTATGGCGATGATTGCGGTTTACTATATTTTAAAAGCAGTTGGACTTTCAGAAGGCTCCATGATTCGTGTGGCACTGATACTGGTTTACTCCGGTTCGTCCGGAATCCAGTTTTATATTGCAAAAGGATTTTTTGACACAATTCCAAAAACGATTGATGAAGCGGCTATGTTGGATGGTGCTACCAAATGGCAGGTGTTTACAAAAATCACTATACCGCTGAGTAAGCCAATTATAGTATACACGGTGCTGACGACCTTTATCGCACCATGGGTGGATTTCATCTTTGCAAGAGTAATATGCCGTGCCAATGCCGATTATTATACGGTGGCAATTGGTCTGTGGCAGATGCTTGAAAAGGAATATGTAGACAGCTGGTACACTTGTTTTGCTGCAGGAGCAGTCTGCATCTCAATTCCGATTGCAGTGCTGTTCATTTTCATGCAGAAGTGTTATAATGAGAGCATGTCGGGAGCGGTCAAAGGGTAGTGTCAGGGCTTTTTGCAGAGAACGCCTCAACGTGTTACTTGACTTCGGCTTATCTCTGCAAAAAGCCTGTGACGGTTGCGGCGTGGGTGTTTCACAAAGAACGCCTCACCGCTGTCGCTTAACTTCGGCTTATCTTTGTGAAATAGCCTGTGTAGACGGAAGGCTTGGCGGCTGATTTCTGTGAAAAGCCTGCGAGAGAGTGACGTGGCAGGGCTTTTTGCAGAGGATGACTCAGTTTTGGAGTGTGTGGAATGATAAAAGGATTTAAAAAATTTTGTTTGTGTCTGCTGGCGGCGGGAGCTGCGGGCGGGATTTTAGCCGGGTGTAACAGCCCGGCTAATCGTGTTTTGTCCTCGCGGCAGGAATATGCAGAGCAGATGCAGGCTGCGGTATCGTCGCCGTTTGGCGCGTATCCCGAAACGGTTGTGTATACACTGGGAAAGATGATAAGCACGAATAATTCCAATATGCCGGCGGGGGATACGTATGAAGACAATGCGTATACGCGGTATATTAAGGAAGTGATTAATGTCCAGAACAGGGATGTTTTTGAAGAAGCCGATAAGCAGTATGATACCAACGTGAGCATGGCGATTGCAATGAATGAACTGCCGGATATTATGCTTGTGAGCAATTATGAGGACTTGGAAACGCTTATCGAAAATGATATGATAGAAGACCTGACGGTATCGTATCAGAACTGTATCAGTGATAGAATACGTGAAATGTATGCCAGCTACGGCGAAGACCTGATAGACAGCGTGACATTTGATGGTAAAATTATGGCATTGCCCGAAACGAATATTACGGACGGACCGAACCTTGTGTGGCTGCGGAAAGACTGGATGGATACGCTGGGACTTTCGGCACCGCAGACCATAGAAGATGTGGTTGAAATTGTACGTCAGTTTATAGATAATCAAATGGGTGGGGAAGAAACCGTGGGACTGGTCTGTGATACACAGATTGCAGGCGAGTGCGGCTACAGCAGTGAATATCTGCTTGATTTGATTTTTGCTTCTTATGGAGCATACCCAAAGCAGTGGATTACAGGTGATGACGGCGAGGTGGTATACGGTTCGGTGACAGACGAAGCCAAAGCGGCGCTTTCATATGTGCATACACTTTATAATGAAGGAATCCTTGAAAAAAATTTTTTGATACATACAACGTCGAATCTGATTGAAATGATAGAACAGGGAAAATGCGGCTCGTTTTTCGGACCGTGGTGGGCGGCAAATAATCCGCTGGCATCTGCGGTCAGTGCTGTAGCGCAGTCTGAAAAGCCGGACTGGCAGCCGTATCTGATAGCGACGGATGCGCAGGGCAATACCTCGTATCACAGCCAGAATCCGGCATATAAATATGTGGTTGTAAGGAAGGGTTACGAACACCCTGAAATTGCCGCGAAGATGATCAGTGTAATGTTTGACAAAATCCGCTATGAGTGTGATTCGTCCGAAGAATTTGAAAAATATTATCAGTTAAATGTAGAACCCACGGCAAGACCGCTGGCAATCAATGTGGATTATAACAATGCGCTGGAGCTGTGCTATGAGGATATTGCGGCAGTTTTTTCCGGCGAAAAGCAGGAAGACGATTTAAAGCTGCTTGAAAAGTCTTATTATACTGCGTGTAAAAATTATATGGAAAATAAAGAATCTGCAGGAACCGATGCGTGGGCGGCGTATATGACACGGATTAAAGCGTGTGAGGCAATCCGGGAAGGCTCAGTGATTACAGTACCGTCCTTGTATTTTAAAACCACTAAAACCATGAAGTCGGAGTGGTGGAAATTAAAGGAAAATGAAAAAGAAGCCTATTTAAAAATCATCTGCGGCGAAGAACCGCCGGAATATTTTGATATCTTTGTGCGGTCATGGCAGGAAAATGGCGGCGCACAGATTACAGACGAAGTAAAAGCCGCCCTTGCGGCAGAATGAGGAAGATTTTGGAAAAACTAGAAGTATTAAAGAAGGTATTTGGTTACGACAGTTTCAGGGAAGGCCAGGAAAAAATTATTGATGCGATTCTGCGGGGGCAGGACGTACTGGGCATTATGCCGACCGGCGCGGGAAAATCGATCTGCTATCAGGTTCCGGCGCTGATGTTTCCGGGAATTACGGTAGTGGTATCGCCGCTTATTTCCCTGATGATTGACCAGGTGAAAGCATTAAACGATGCCGGAATCCATGCGGCATATATAAACAGTGCCCTGACGGAAACACAGATTACAAAGGCACTCTACAATGCAATGTGCGGGCGGTATAAAATTGTATATGTTGCACCGGAACGCCTTGAAACCGACCGCTTTCTGGAATTTGTCATGAATGCCGATATTTCCATGATTACAGTCGATGAAGCGCACTGTATTTCCCAGTGGGGACAGGATTTCAGACCGAGCTATCTAAAAATTGTCAATCTGATAAAGCGATTTCCGAAACGTCCCGTTGTCAGTGCATTTACGGCAACGGCAACGCAGACGGTTAAAGAAGATATCCAGTGTATTTTAGGACTGCAGAATCCGGAAGTATTAATCACCGGATTTGACAGGAAAAATCTGTATTTTGAAGTGCGCAAAACAAAGCAGAAGGATGCCGAAATTCTGGATTATCTGGAAAAACACAAGGGCGAGAGCGGTATTATCTATTGTTCTACAAGAAAAAATGTGGACAATGTATATCTGATGCTGCGTAAAAACCGCATTGCTGCGGCGCGCTATCATGCGGGTCTGGACAATGACACCCGCAAAGAAAGCCAGGAGGATTTTATCTACGACAGGGCGCAGGTGATTGTGGCGACCAACGCATTCGGCATGGGCATTGACAAATCCAACGTGCGTTTTGTCCTGCATTACAATATGCCCGCGTGTATTGAGAATTATTATCAGGAGGCGGGGCGTGCCGGACGTGACGGTGAGCCTGCCGAGTGCATTTTGTTTTATTCGCCGCAGGATGTGGTTATTCATGAATTTCTGATTGAACAGAAAGGGCAGAATACTGAATTTACGCAGGACGATTTAGATGTTATCAGAGAAAATGATATCCGTCGTTTAAATAAAATGCGTTTTTACTGTGCAACTAAAGAATGTCTGCGGGAATATATGCTCAATTACTTCGGGGAGTATACAAACCGCAGGGAATGTGGCAACTGCGGCAACTGCAATGCTTCCTTTGAAGAAAAAGACGTTACGGTGCTTTGCAGGGATATGATTGCCTGTATCCGGGAGAGCGGACAGCGGTATGGAATGGGAGTGATTATTGGCATTTTAAGAGGTTCAAATACCGCAAAGTTAAAAAGCTACGGTGTCAGCCGCTATGAAACCTTCGGAATCCAGAGCAAAACAAGCGAAGCGCAGCTAAAGGCGGTTGCAGAAGAACTGCTTTTAAAAGGGTACTTGACAGAAACGCCGGACATCTATAGAATAATCAAGCTGGATAAAACATGCGAAGAACTTTTAGATGAGGGCGCTTCTTTTTCAATCCGCTGGTCAGAACGAACGGAAAAAATGGCAGAGGCAAAGGTCAAAACGGCAAAAAGCCGTGCAACCGATACGCTTTCGCCAAAGCAGCTTGCGCTTTTTGGTGCGTTAAAGCAGCTGCGTCTGACACTTGCAAGAGAAGAAAATTTACCGCCGTACATTATCTTTTCGGATAAGACACTGATTGACATGTGTCATAAAATGCCGCATACACAGCAGGAGATGCTTGATGTCAACGGTGTCGGTGAAAATAAATTTGCACGGTATGGAGAAGCATTTATCCGGTGTATTACACAGAACAGTTGATCGTTTTGTAAGAATTTTTTACGGAGGTTTCTCATGACAAAGAATATGACAGAGGGTTCACCGATGAAGCTGATTCTGGGATTTTCCATACCTATGCTGTTTGGTATGCTGTTCCAGCAGTTTTATAATCTGGTGGATACCATGATTGTAGGAAAAACGCTGGGCGTTGATGCGCTGGCCGGTGTCGGTGCAACAAGCAGTATCAATTTTATGATTATTGGATTCTGTATGGGCGTGTGCGGCGGATTTGCGATTCCCGTGGCACAGCAGTTTGGTGCGCAGAAATATGAACAGCTCAGGCGCTATGTATACAACGGCTATTTATTAAGCGTTGTGTTTTCGATTGTGCTGACGGCGCTTTCCGTCTTTTTCTGCCGGAATATTCTGACGGTAATGCGCACGCCGGAGAGCATTTATGAATATGCGTATGCGTACATTGTCATTATTTTTGCCGGGATTCCGACCGTATTCTTATATAATATTGTATCCAGCATTATCCGTGCGCTGGGCGACAGCAAGACGCCGGTCATCTTTCTGGTGTTTTCGGCAGTGTTAAATATTATTCTGGATTTTGTATTGATTCAGGGACTTAAAATCGGTGTCGCGGGAGCAGCTGTGGCAACCGATATTTCACAGCTTGTATCGGGTGTTGCCTGTCTGATTTATATGAATAAACGCTACGAGGTTTTAAAGCTTTCGGCAAAGGACCGCAGGGCGGGAAAACGGTATATGATCAATCTCTGCATGAACGGGATTCCAATGGGGCTTCAGTATTCAATTACGGCAATCGGCAGTGTTATTTTGCAGACCGCCGTCAATACGCTCGGTGCAACGTATGTAGCAGCGATGACTGCCGGCAGTAAGATTTTTACATTTACGTGCTGTCCGTTTGATGCGCTCGGTTCCACTATGGCAACCTACGGCGGGCAGAATGTCGGTGCGGGCAAATTAAAGCGCCTTGGAAAAGGAATCCGTGCAGCAGGCATTATCGGTGCGGTTTACAGCGTGGGTGCGCTGATACTGCTGTATTTCTTTGCCGATTACATCGCCCTGCTGTTTGTCGATGCAAATGAAGTGGAAATCATTCATCTGACATATCAGTTTATTTTATATAGTGCGCTGTTTTATATTCCACTGACCTTTGTCAATGTTGTGCGTTTCTGCATACAGGGTATGGGCTTTTCGGTATTTGCGATTCTTGCAGGCGTATTTGAAATGGCGGCAAGAACCTTTGCTGCAGTCCTGCTTGTGCCGAAAACGGGCTACACCGGTGCATGTCTTGCCAATCCGTGTGCATGGATAGCCGCCGACATCTTTCTGATACCGGCATTTATTTACTGCTGTAAGCGGCTGGAAAAAAGCACGCGCAAAGGCAGAACGGCGATGAGCGTGTAAAAAAGTATCTTCCTTACCGGGTAAAACCAGCAGGGAAGATATTTTTTGCCTTTTTACATACATTTCAAAAAAATTCACGGATATTTTACTGTAATAAGGTAGTAGATTTTACAAAGTCTGGGATAAACTAAATAATATAAAGAGCGAAAACAAACAACCCTGTTGGCAGATGAGAAATCGCCTGCGCGAGTTTCTCATCGCCACCTCGCAACAAGGTTGCTCGGAAAATCGGAATGGAGGAAATATGCCATCAACATATGCACATTACAGAATGGGGCAGGAGGTTTATCGTAATCTCACAGGAAAGCCCAAACAAATTATAGAAAAGTACAAGGAATTATATGATATCGGACTGCATGGACCGGATATTTTGTTTTATTACAAACCGCTCTTTGCAAATCCGGTCAATCAGGTCGGATATGCGATGCACGACCGTCCGGGCATTGAATTTTTCAGGCAGGCATCCTTGGTGATGCAGAAAGCGGAAAATAAGGAAGCGTGTGAAGCGTATATTTACGGCTTCTGCTGTCATTTTGCACTGGACGTCAGCTGTCACGGCTACATTGATGAAAAAATTGCGGAAAGCGGGGTCAGCCATACGGAAATCGAAGTGGAATTCGACCGTAAATTAATGCTGACGGATGGGTTTAATCCGCTGACACACAATCTGACGGGGCATATTCATCCTACTTTGAAAAATGCCGAGGTTATCAGTCCGTTTTATAAAAATGTAACGCCACAGCAGGCAGAGCAGGCATTACAGGGCATGATTACCAATAATAAACTTTTAATAGCTCCATCCTATTTTAAGCGTTTTTTGATTTACGGTCTGTTAAAGGCAACGGGAAATTATAAGGAAATGCACGGTCTGTTAGTCAATTACAGCGAAAATCCGCAATGCACGGACAGCACCCAGATGCTGATGCAGCTCTACCGCGATGCCGAAAAGCTGGCGGAGCGGCTAATTGATGAGTATGAGGACAGCGCATCGGGAAAAATTCCGTTTGATAAGCGGTATGGTCTGACATTTGGCGGTAAAGAAAAAGATGAACCGCTGGAAATGTGCGGGTAAACAAACGGCAGAACGTATATCACTTAGAAATGGAGAAGAAAATGGGAAAGAAATTAACAAAAAAGGAAAGAAACTGGATTTTGTATGACGTGGGAAACTCAGCATTTACATTGCTGATTGCGACAATTTTACCGATTTATTTCAATTATCTGGCAGGCAATGCCGGGATTTCATCGGTGGACTATCTGGTATATTGGGGATATGCGGCATCGGTTGGCACGATTCTTGTAGCACTTGCAGGTCCGGTGCTCGGAACCATGGCGGATACCAAAGGGTTTAAAAAGCCGATTTTTACGGCGGCGATTTTAACAGGCGTAGCCAGTTGTGCTTTGCTTGGACTTGCAAAAGGCTGGCTGTTATTTCTGGTTATTTACATTATTGCAAAAGTCGGATTTTCAAGCAGCCTGATTTTTTATGATTCCATGCTTGGTGATGTGACAGACGAAGACCGCGTGGACTATGTTTCTTCGGCAGGGTATGCATGGGGATATATCGGAAGCTGTGTGCCGTTTATTGTCTGTCTGGTGCTTGTGCTTGGCAGCGGAAAAATCGGTATCAGCATGGAAATGGCAATGGGAGCCGCTTTTTTAATCATTGCCGTCTGGTGGCTTGTGATGTCGCTTCCACTGTTAAAAGGCTATGAACAGAAATTTTATGTAAAAAAGCAAAAGCACGCAGTAAAAGAAAGCTTCTGCCGTCTGGGACAGACCTTTGGCAATATCCGCAAAGAAAAACATATTTTTATGTTTCTGCTGGCATTTTTCTTTTACATAGACGGTGTATACACGATTATCGACATGGCAACGGCATACGGCGCTGCACTGGGACTGGACAGCACAGGACTTTTGCTGGCACTGCTTGTTACGCAGATTGTTGCATTTCCGTGTGCGATACTTTTCGGAAAATTATCCGGTAAAATGGAAACCAGCCGCCTGATTACCGTGTGTATCTTTGCTTATCTTGGAATTGCAATCTTTGCTGTATTTTTAAAGAGCCAGATTCAGTTCTGGATACTTGCGGTACTGGTTGGAATGTTTCAGGGTGGAATTCAGGCGTTGTCCCGTTCATATTTTACAAAAATCATTCCTGCCGAAAAGTCCGGAGAATATTTCGGACTGATGGACATCTGCGGAAAAGGCGCATCATTTATGGGAACAACGATTGTAAGCCTTGTATCTCAGATAACCGGAAACATCAACGCCGGTGTAGGCATGATTGCGGTTTTATTTGTAGCAGGCATTATTTTGTTCCGTAAATCAGTGTCACTTTGCAATATAGAAAAAGGTGAAGAGGTGTATCCTGCACCGGAAATGCCACAGCGCTCGTCCATTTAACTTCCGTTTATTCCTGACTATGGGACGGGGAAGGTGTGGCAGCTCCGGGGAGTGAACAGGAAGTGGTATAGAAATTAAAAGATGAAACTTTGCAAGAAATGTAGTGCAGAGTTTCATCTTTTTGTATTTTAAGGGGTAAAGCGATGCACAATATATAGAATGAAATTTATAAAAAAGTTGGAAAAGTTGCATTTTTTATTCAAAAAAGGTTGGAAAAGTTGCAAAAACAGGGCTATTTTGGGTTGGAAAAGTTGCAAAAATCCTCTTGACATTTCAAAAACTTGAATCTACAATTATTGCACATACAACAGTTGGAGGTGCAATAAATGTTAAAGAGAATCTTTTCTTATATGAAACAGTATAAGAAATATGCCTTTCTGGCATTGTTTTGCATCGCGGTGGAAGCGGTGCTGGAGTTAATGGTTCCGATGATTATGGCGGATCTGATTGACACCGGTGTTGCGACAGGCGATGAAAGATACATCTATCAAAAAGGATTTCAAATGGTACTCTGTGCGGCGGCGGCACTGGTGCTTGGCATCGGAAGCGCCCGTTTTGCGGCGCTTGCCGGTCAGGGACTGGGCGCAAACCTGCGTGAAGCCGAATACGAAAAATTGCAGTCGTATTCATTTGCCAATATCGACCATTTCAGGGTATCGTCGATTGTGACACGTTTAACAAGCGATGTCACGAATATTCAGAATGCCGTTTCAACCGGTATGCGCCCGTTTGGCAGAAGTCCGGTCATGCTGATTTTTGCAACGGGCGTGGCATTTTCCATTAATTCAACACTGGCACTTGTATTTTTCGTGGCACTGCCGGTACTTGCTGTGTTACTCATTTGCATTATTGTAAATGTACGTCCGCTCTATTCCAAAATGCAGTTTGCGATAGACCGCATGAACCGCACGATTCAGGAAAATCTGACGGCAGTCCGTGTAGTCAAAGCCTATGTGCGGGGCGATTACGAAATCGCAAAATTTGAAGAAGCAAATCTTAATCTGAAAAAAGAATCCGAAAAAGCATTTGGCATTGCCGTGTTAAATATGCCTGCCATGCAGTTTGTTATGTACGCAACAATACTGTCACTGCTGTTATTCGGCGGTTATCTGATTCATGAGGGCAGGCTCGGTATCGGTGAACTGACCGGATTTTTAAGCTACGTCCTGCTCATTTTAAATTCGCTGATGATGATGTCCAATGTATTTTTAATGATGACACGTTCTCTGGCATCCGGCGCGCGTATCCTTGAGGTCATCGATGAAAAAATAGATTTAACCGATGAAAATGCAAAGGACATCAGCGTAGAGCGCGGCGAAATCGAATTTGACCATGTGTGGTTTAAATATAAGGAAGAAGCAAAAGAATATGTGCTTTCCGATGTATCATTTCATATTAAAGCCGGTCAGACAGTAGGAATTATCGGTCAGACCGGTGCGGCAAAAACCACGCTTGTCCAGCTGATTCCGCGCCTTTACGATACCGTGCGGGGAACGGTAAAGGTGGACGGCGTTGATGTCAGAAATTATCCGATGCAGCATTTAAGAGACGCGATTGCCATGGTGCTTCAGAAAAATACACTGTTTTCGGGAACAATGCTTGATAACTTAAAATGGGGCGATGAAAATGCTTCGATGGCGGAAATTGAAGAAGCCTGCCGGATTGCCTGTGTCGATGAATTTATTGACCGCCTGCAAGACGGCTATCAGACCGAAATGGGACAGGGCGGCGTGAATGTATCGGGCGGTCAGAAACAACGCCTCTGCATTGCAAGAGCCATTTTAAAAAAGCCGAAGGTGCTGATTTTAGACGATTCAACCAGTGCGGTTGATACGGCGACAGAAAGCAGAATCCGCGAAGGACTTGCAGAGAAACTGCCTGATATGACAAAAATTATTATTGCACAGCGCATATCTTCCGTGCGCCATGCGGATCAGATTATTATTTTGGACGGCGGAAGGGTAAGCGGTATCGGTACACATGAAAGCCTGCTTGCTTCCAACCGCATTTATCAGGAAATTTACGAATCCCAGAAGGAAGGAGCGGATTTATAATGGCAAAATATGTAGGATATAAAAGACCGAAAGACACGAAAAAGACAATCCGGCATCTGCTGGTATATTTAGGCATGCACAAATGGTCCTTTTTGCTGGTTGCCCTGCTAGTACTTATCAGTGCCGGAGCCAATATTACGGGAACATATCTTTTAAAGCCGGTCATTAACCGCTTTATCGTTCCGGGAGATTTAAACGGACTGGTGCGTGCCGTTGCGGCAATGGGCGTGATGTATCTGTGCGGCGCGCTGGCAACGCTCGGATACAACCGTTTAATGGTGAAGACCTCGCAGAAAGTCATCCGTGAAATCCGAAGCGATTTATTTGCACACGTACAAAAACTGCCCCTGCGGTATTTTGATGCGCATACACACGGCGAATTAATGAGCCGTTTTACCAACGATGTAGATGCCGTACAGGAAGCGATGAACAACAGCTTTGCAATGATTATCCAGAGTTTCATGATGCTTTTCGGTACGGTGATAATGATGATGGTACTCAGTATCCGGCTGTCGCTGATTGTTGTGGTATTTTTAATTGTTATGTTTGTGGTTATCCGCTTAAATGGAAAGCACAGCAAAAAATATTTTAACCGGCAGCAGGAGGAACTCGGCAAAATTAACGGATTTGTACAGGAAATGGCAGAGGGACAGAAGGTCGAAAAGGTCTTCAATCACGAAGCAAAAGACTATGCGCGTTTTTGTGAACTCAGTGAAAATTTCAGAAAGCAGTCCACCAATGCTCTGTCCTTTGCCGGTATGATGATACCAACCATTGTAAGTCTTTCCTATCTGAATTATGCGGTGTCTGCCTGCGCGGGCGGCCTGCTTGCAATCCGGGGACTGATGGATTTGGGAAGTCTTTCGGCATATCTGGTATATGTGCGCCAGAGTGCAATGCCGTTAAATCAGTTTACCCAGCAGGTCAATTTCCTGTTGTCTGCGCTTTCCGGTGCGGAACGAATTTTTGACATGATGGACGAACAGCCGGAAGTGGACGAAGGTAACGTGCATTTATGTCACGTTGTAAAAAATGCGGACGGCACACTGACAGAATGTGAACAAAGCATACCGGATTACGCATGGAAAGTGCCGGAAAACGGCGGCTTCCGCTATGTTGAATTAAAAGGTGATGTGCGTTTTCAAAATGTAGTCTTTGGGTACACCGATAAAAAGCGCGTATTAAACGGCATTTCTCTTTTTGCAAAACCGGGACAGAAAATCGCATTTGTCGGTTCAACCGGTGCGGGAAAAACAACGATTGTCAACCTGATTAACCGTTTTTATGAAATCCAGTCGGGAACGATTACCTATGACGGTATCGACATTCAGCAGATTGCAAAAGACGATTTGCGCCGCTCACTGGCAATGGTTATTCAGGATACGCATTTATTTACGGGAACGATTGCGGACAATATCCGATACGGCAAGTTAGATGCGACTGACGAGGAAGTTTATGAGGCAGCACGCATTGCCAATGCGGACTCCTTTATCCGCAGACTGCCGGACGGCTATGATACAATGCTGTATGCAGACGGCAGTAATCTTTCGCAGGGGCAGCGCCAGTTACTTGCGATTGCGAGAGCGGCAGTTGCCAAACCGCCGGTGCTTATTTTAGACGAAGCGACCAGTTCTGTAGATACACGCACCGAGCGACTGATTGAAAAGGGCATGGATGCGATTATGGAAGGCAGAACGGTATTTGTCATTGCACACCGCCTGTCAACCGTGCGAAACTCCAAAGCAATCATGGTATTGGAAAAGGGCGAAATCATAGAGCGCGGCAGTCATGAGGAATTGTTAGAACAGCAGGGAAGATACTACAGGCTGTATACGGGACAGTTTGAACTGGAATAAAGTATGAGCAATCCATATGCGAGAGATTGCTCATACGGCAATTTGCTTTCAGGTAAAGCAAATTGCCATTATCGTAGATTGACAGTAAACTCGTCCATACAGATATTTGCGCCGCAGGTGTCGCAAATATTATTTATCGCAGAACTGAATAAATTCAGTTCGCGTTCTTTCGGCATAAATGCCTACAGAAAAGAGGAAAGTATGAAAAAAGAACAGATTCGGAATGAATTATTTAAGATAGAAGTGCTGCGGCAGAGATTAATGCGGCCGCAGTTTATCGCATTGGGGCTTACAGTGGGGCAGGGACAGCCGCGCATTTTAAAAGAACTGCTTTTTGAAGGCAGTATGACACAGAAAAAACTTGCGGATGCCTGCCTTTTAGATGTAACCACGATGTCAAGGACACTTGACCGAATGGAGCAGGCAGGACTGCTTGTGCGGGAAAGTAATCCCGACTGCCGCCGTTCATGGCTGATTGCCCTGACAGACAAGGGAACGGACATAGCAAAAAAGGTACAGCAGATATTTGAAGAAACGGATAAAATTTATTGCAGTAATCTTTCAGAGAAAGAAGCGGAGCAGCTTTTCGTATTGCTTCAAAAAGTGGAAAACAATATTTCACAGAACTGTAAATAAGAACTTCTTTTGTGGCTGTCCTCATTTTTGTGGCTGGCAGGCTGTAAGAAGCAGGCATATATTTTCCGTTGTCCGAATAGGATATACAAACAAACTTTAGGATATTGCATGAAAGGATATATCGAAGAACGGGCAGTAAAGACGGCGGAATATATTATCGAAACCAAAGCAACCGTGCGCCAGACCGCGCGTAAATTCGGTGTCAGCAAAAGCACCGTACATAAAGATGTGACGGCGCGTCTGACACGAATCAATCCGGCGCTTGCAAATGAAGCGCGCAAGGTGCTTGATGTCAACAAAAAAGAGCGCCATATCCGCGGCGGATTGGCAACGCGCGAAAAATACCTGCACGAACAGTAACAGCATATAAAATGAGCCGGTACCGTCTGATGCATCAGACGGTACCGGCCTGTTTTGTTTAGGGAGAAAAGTTACTGTAATACTGCAACAATCTCTAAATTGCGTTCTTTTGATAAATCTACAAATTCATTGCCGTCACACTTTACAATCGGGCGTGACAGGGCATGTCCGTTAATTAAAACGACTTCGCCGGTGCGGCCATCAGAAAGTTTGACATTATTTCCGATATAAGAAGTGGCGACATTCTTTAAGAACGGAAGGCTGAACTTCGGGTCAAATTTTGTAAAAGCATCTTGTTCCATATCCCGTACAACGTGGAATGGACAGAGGGCTTTTCTGTATATGCGGGAAGAGGTCATTGCATCGTAGATATCTGCAATTGTAATAATCTTTGCAAAATCAGGAATGTCTTCTGACTTTAAACCCATTGGATATCCGGAGCCGTCGCATTTTTCATGGTGTAGTAAAATTGCAGATTTAACACGCTCATCAATATCGGCATCCTTTACAATCTGATAGCCTAAGTTGACATGCTCTTTAATAATGGCATATTCGTTAGCGGTCAGCCGGTCCGGTTTGCTTAAAATTTCATTTGGAACTAAAAGCTTTCCGATATCGTGTAAAATACCGCATAAAGTCAGCACCTTTACATCTTCCTCAGAATAGCCGAGCCATTTTCCAAGAATGGAGGCAATAATGGCAACATTAATGCAGTGGACATATGTTAAATCGTCCATATCACGCATACAGTGGAGCATATCGAAAATCTGGAGAGTATTCGTATATCCTGCAAGGATTTTTTCAGTATTCTTTAACAGCGCAGTCGTATCAATTGTTTCGTGGTTAATGACAATGTCATTTAATTCTGTCTTCAAATCATTAATACCATCAATAAAAGTTTCGTTAAAATGTTCGAAATTCTGGCTCTGCTTAACTTTTTCATAGTAAGTCATCTGTTCCAGAACTTCCGGTTGCTCAGGCTGTGCGGCAGCTTCCTCATATACATTAATTTTTAAGACATTGTACTCAGAGATTTTTGCAATCATATCTAAAGTCAAAACGGTATCTTTTGCAGCAATAAGATGACCGGTGGAAGTCATGATATCCTGTGATAAAACCATGCCTTCAGCGGCATCAAAAATAAAAATATTTTTCTCCTGTGTATTGTCGCTCATCCTTGAAATCTCCTTTACAAAAGTATAAATTTTTCGGTAGCTTCATTATATGGTTGAGGGGATAAAAAGTCAATAAAAAGTACTTGACCAATGCCCATAGATTGTGTAATATACATACGTATGAATGATTAACTGAATAATTTAAGATGTCCCTTATTTAGAGCGGTGGAGATACATAGGATCGATGAAGCCCGGCAACCCCATATGGTAAGATATGGAAGGTGCCAACCTGAGCGACTATCCTGCTTTTGCGGCAGGTCGAACAATAAGAGGATTACGGATCTTACATAGATTACGAGTCCTGTCAGAGGGGCTCGTTTTTCAGTTTCAGGAGAAGTACCAGAAGCAGCGTTTAACAGTTTACAGGGACATAAAAAGCCCGATGAAAGAAAGGAAGAAAGAATTCATGGAGAAAAGATTATTTACTTCAGAATCAGTAACAGAAGGACATCCGGACAAAATCTGCGATCAGGTTTCTGATGCAGTACTGGATGCATTATATGCACAGGACCCATATTCAAGAGTTGCCTGTGAAACATTAACCAATACAGGATTTGTGATGGTTATGGGTGAAATTACAACAAAGGCCAATGTAGATATTGCACAGATTGTAAGAGATACCGTAGTAGAAATCGGCTATGACAGCTCTGAAAAAGGCTTCGATGGTAATACCTGTGCCGTTATGGTGGCACTTGACAAGCAGTCACCGGATATTGCAATGGGTGTTGACAAGGCACTTGAGGCAAAAGAAGGCATTGATCCGGATGCAGATGACATTGGTGCAGGTGACCAGGGTATGATGTTTGGCTATGCAACCAATGAAACAGAAGAATATATGCCATATTCTGCAGCACTTGCACAAAAGCTTGCAAGACAGCTGACAAAGGTCAGAAAAGACGGCACACTTTCTTATTTAAGACCGGACGGAAAGACACAGGTTACAGTGGAATATGATGAAAACAACAAGCCGGTAAGACTGGATGCCATCGTTGTATCTTCACAGCATGCGCCGGAAGTTTCACAGGAACAGATTCATACAGACATCAAGAAGTATGTTATTGATGCCATTGTAGACAACAGTATGGTAGATGATGATACGAAAATTTATATCAATCCGACAGGACGTTTCGTGATCGGCGGACCAAACGGCGACAGCGGTCTGACAGGACGTAAAATTATCGTTGATACTTACGGTGGTGTTGCAAGACACGGCGGCGGCGCTTTTTCAGGTAAGGACTGCACAAAGGTAGACCGTTCCGCAGCATATGCTGCAAGATATGTAGCAAAGAACCTCGTTGCCGCAGGTATTGCAGACAGATGTGAAATCCAGTTATCTTATGCGATCGGTGTTGCACTGCCGACATCTATCCGCGTGGAAACATTCGGAACAGGGAAGTTAAGCGAAGATAAGATTGTAGAAATCATCCGTGAAAACTTCGATTTAAGACCGTCAGGTATTATCAAGATGCTTGATTTAAGAAGACCGATCTACAAGCAGACAGCAAGCTACGGACATTTCGGCCGTAACGACCTGAATCTGCCATGGGAAAAACTTGACCGTGTAGATGCATTAAAAATGTATTTATAAAATATAAGCCGGCTATGGACAAATACTCCATTGTCGGCTTATACTGTTTTTAAATGAAGTATGCTTTTTAAGAAAAAGTAAGCTGCCGCAGGGCAGGTGTGAAACTGCATTTAAAAATGAAGAAATGAGGAATTGTATGATTGAAAATTATAGTATTACAGAGTGGATTGCGTTCTTTTTTATTTACAGCTTTTTAGGGTGGTGCATTGAATCCGCCATTGTATCCTTTAACAAGCGCAAACTGACAAACAGAGGCTTTTTAAAAGGTCCGATGCTGCCACTGTACGGTTCGGGAGCGGTAATCATGCTGTTATCAACACTTTGGGCAAAGGATAATTATGTTTTAGTATACATCTGTGGTACAATCGGTGCAACGGCGCTGGAATATGTCACAGGGGTACTGATGGAAATGATGTTTAACATGCGCTACTGGGATTACAGCAATAAAAAGTTTCAGATTCACGGCTATATCTGTCTGACCTCATCCTTATTCTGGGGCGTGCTGACGGTATTGCTGGTCTGTTTTGTACATATTCCGGTTGCGGCACTGGTGGCTTCCGTTCCGGCAAATATATTAAGAGTTGGATTATTTTTTATCATTGCGGTGGCATCCGTGGATACGGTTGATGCGTTTAAAAAGGCGCTGGATTTCCAGAAGCTGCTCACGTATGAAACAAGAATTAAAAATGAACTGTCAGAACTGACAGAGCGTTTAAACGATGCAAAAGAAGTATTTACGGATAAGAATAATGAAAGAAGCCGTGAATTTTTCAGTATGCAGGAAGCGCGTGCGGAACGCTTAAGACTGGAACTGGATGCGGCAAAGGAAAAGGTCGGCAAATTCAAAAATTCCATGTTAAACAGCTTCCCGTCCGCAACGTCTAATAAGTTTGGCGAAGCATTAGATGAATTTAAAGAATATTTTAATAGGAAAAAATAAAGCGAGGGGTACAAATGAAGATATTAATTGTTTATTATCAGAGTTTTTTGATAAAAGATTTGGAGGAATGTCTGACTAGGCTGGGACATACCTATAAATGCATAGAAGCAAATGTTATTGTAGAACAATCAGATGACGATTTTTGTGCTTTATTTGATATAGAAATGGAAAGCGGACATTATGACTGCGTATTTACATTTAATTACAGCAGTATCATTTCAGACTGCATGGTCAAATATAATATACCTTACATCTCCTTTGTATATGACAGCCCAATGTATCGCCTATTTACAAAGTCTATTTATAATAAATGTAATTATTGTTTTATATTTGATGAACAATTGTGTGAACAGTTGACCAATATGGGGGCTCCGCATATTTATTATATGCCACTGTCGGTTAATGTGTCCCGGCTGGATAGAATGGAAGATATTCTACAGTATACGGACAATAAAGATGTAAGGGAATTAATTCAATTATTTTCAACACAAATTTCTTTTTTGGGAAGCATGTATAATGAAAGAGAAAGTCAAAAAGAATATGATGAAATGGATTTGACACCATATATGCGAGGATATTTAGAGGGGATTATGAATGCACAGTTAAAAGTGTACGGTTATAATTTCCTTGGAGAATTAACTAAAGGTGGTGTATTTGATGAAGCGTATTCAAAAGATGTTAACATTACATACGGAGAGATATTTGCAGATGGCATTTTGTGTAAAAAGATGGCAAACATAGAAAGAGTTCAAATACTTGAAAAACTTTCTCAAATATTTCAAGTGAAACTATATACCCCAAATGCAACCCCGGAACTGCCTAATGTAATTAATATGGGAAGTGTCAATTATTATGATATGATGCCATACGTATTTAAATGTTCAGACATTAATCTGAATATTACATTGCGGAGCATTAAAACAGGAATTCCACTGCGCGCAATGGATATCATGGGTGCAGGGGGATTTTTGATGTCCAACTATCAGGCGGATTTTTACCGGCATTTTGTACCGGGTGAAGATTTGGTATTGTATGAATCACATGATGATTTAGTAAATAAGTGTCAGTACTATTTATCGCATGATGCAGAACGTCGGCAGATAGCAGCAAACGGATATGGAAAAGTAAAAGAGTTTCATAATTTTGAAGTGCGATTCAATGAAATTTTTGATATTGTATTTAACCGGAAAAAAGAGGTTTAAAGATTTTTTGAAAAAATTTTGATGAACCCCTTTTAAATTTTGAAAATGTTGTATATAATGGTATTCTACGATGTATGTTTAGACTGCGTTATACTGTCTACATATATATAGAAATGAAGAAAATAAGAAAAACGAACATAGATAGAATGAAGAACATCGGAAAGGGGATTCATATGTTATCAACCGATATCGGAGTAGATTTGGGTACAGCCAGTATTCTGGTTTATATAAAAGGAAAAGGCGTTGTTTTAAAAGAACCGTCCGTAGTAGCATTTGACAGAGATACCAACAAGATTAAGGCAATCGGTGAGGAAGCGCGTCTGATGTTAGGAAGAACACCGGGTAATATTGTAGCGGTAAGACCGTTAAGACAGGGTGTTATTTCTGATTACAGAGTAACTGAAAAAATGTTAAAGTACTTCATCCAGAAGGCAATCGGCAAGAGAATGTTAAAGAAGCCAAGAATCAGTGTCTGTGTACCGTCAGGTGTTACAGAAGTAGAAAAGAAAGCAGTAGAAGATGCAACGCTTCAGGCTGGCGCAAGAGAAGTAGCAATCATTGAAGAACCGATTGCAGCTGCTATCGGTGCAGGGATTGATATTTCAAGACCTTGTGGTAACATGATTGTTGATATCGGTGGTGGTACAACAGATATCGCGGTTATTTCTTTAGGCGGTACAGTAGTCAGCACCTCCATTAAGATTGCAGGTGATGATTTTGATGAAGCAATCGTCCGATATATGAGAAAGAAACATAATCTTCTGATTGGTGAAAGAACTGCGGAAGATATCAAGATAAAAGTCGGTTCAGCTTATCCGAGAACTGAGATTGCAACAATGAACGTAAGAGGTCGAAACCTTGTAACAGGTCTTCCAAAGACGGTTGAGGTAACGTCAGAAGAAACACAGGAAGCATTAAAAGAAGCAACATCCCAGATTGTTGAAGCCGTACACAGTGTACTGGAAAAGACACCACCGGAATTAGCTTCCGATATTGCAGACAGAGGAATTGTCCTGACAGGCGGCGGAAGCCTGCTGCAGGGACTTGAAGAACTGATTGAATCAAAGACAGGAATCCATACAATGACAGCCGAAGACCCGATGACAGCAGTTGCAATCGGAACCGGTAAGTTTATTGAATTCCTTGCAGGATACAGAGACGATAAATAATTATCAGCAAAATAAGAAGTGAGCGGAGGAGGAAAGAAATGGTAAAGGGGCTTTACACAGGGTACACAGGAATGGTGAATTCCCAGAAAAGACTGGATGTGATTTCCAACAACCTTGCAAATGCAACAACAACAGGTTTCAAAGCAGAAGGCTGTACAACACAGGCATTTGATTCTATGTATGCCATCAAGATTAAAGATGCAACAGTCGGACATTTAAACCAGAATATCGGTTCAGTCAGTCTGGGTGCAAAGATTGGGGAAACATACAGAAACTGGGAGCAGGGTTCGTTACAGGCAACGAACAACACCTATGATTTTGCACTGGCAGGACAGGGTTTTTTCTCAGTAGAGTTCACCAATAAGAACGGTGTAACAAGCACAATGTATTCCAGAGATGGTGCATTTCAGATGAATTCAGAGGGCTATCTTGTGACAAAAGACGGCGATTATATTTTAGGTGAAGGCGGAAGAATCCAGCTTCCGACAGATTTGAATGAATTATCTGTTGATTCACAGGGCAATATTTTTGCAGACGGACAGTATGTAGATACATTTGCCTTGGTTGATTTTGAAGATTATAACTATCTGGAGGAATACGGTGAAAATCTGTACCGTGCAGTGGAAGGTGCAACCGAACAGGATTGTACAGCAACCGTACAGCAGGGTTACTTAGAAGCTTCTAATATTAATGTTGTATCAGAAATGGTGGACATGATTGCGGTTGCAAGAGAGTATGAAAGCGGACAGAAAGTCATCCAGGCAATTGATGAAATGCTTGGCAAAATGGTGACAATGTCAGAATTATAATAAGGTCCGGGTTAAAACACATTAATATTATGGTAGTAAGCTGCCGGTAAAATCACCGGTATTGATTACGGAATGGAGAAGAATATGGTAAGATCATTATGGACGGCAGCAGCAGGCATGACGTCACAGCAGACAAATGTCGATACGATTTCCAATAATCTTGCAAATGTAAATACAACAGGATACAAGATGGAAACAACACATTTTAAATCCCTTTTATATCAGCAGTTACAGGCAAAGACCACATCTGCAAACGGTGAAACAAAGCCGGTTAATGCACAGGTTGGTTTGGGTTCAAGAGTATCTGCTGTAACATCACAGTATGTACAGGGTTCTGTCAACAAAACAGACAGTGACACGGATTTTGCAATCGTAGGAAACGGCTTTTTCGGTGTAGTCGGTGAAGATGGACAGACTTATTACACAAGAAACGGTAACTTTGGATTCTCAATTGCAACAGAAGGCTATATGCTTTGTACGTCAGAAGGTCTTCCGGTATTAAGCTCAGACGGTAATGAACTGGTGCTGGGACCGGAATATGACCCGACAAAGATTACAGTAGACGGCAACGGTAATTTATTATATCCAAGTGAAGAAAATAACAACAATCCGACGGCAATCGGTTTAAAGATTGGATTATTCCAGTTTGCCAATCCGGCAGGTCTTGATAAGACAGGAGATTCTCTTTTAGTGGAAACGGAAGCATCTGGCATTGCATTAAATGAAGATATCGATGAGGTAGGTAAAAAGAGTACCTTAAAGCAGGGATATCTGGAAGCTTCTAATGTCAATGTAGCAACAGAAATGGTAAACTTGATTACAGCACAGAGAGCGTATGAATTATGCTCAAAGGCAATTACCACATCTGATACGATGATGGAACAGGCAAACAACCTGAAGCGATAAGTAAAAGCAGCGGTGCGGCAGTTTAATGCCGGGGAGGAAAGGTGTACATATGAGCGATACAATCAGCGGATTAAATTCGTCATATTTAAACGGTACCTATACCAATTCAACAACAAGTGCGCTTGAAAGCACATTGAATAATAAGGATTTATCTACATCTTCCAGCGATGAACTCATGGAAGTCTGCAAGGATTTTGAAGAATATTTTGCAGAACAGATGGTAAAATCCATGCTTAAAATGGCAAAAGTAGACAGCAGTGATGATGATAACAGCTATGCTTCTATTTTTGGACTGTCTTCTGACAGCAGTGATTCCGGAATGAGTACCATGTCCAGCTATTTTGGTGACCAGATGGTGTCAAAGCTGTCTGAAGCACTGTGCAGTACAGAAAACGGCAGCGGACTGGGACTGGCACAGACCCTTTATAATCAGATGAAGAGGAATTACGGAATTGAGGAGTAATTTAGATTACGAAGCAGAATATATTGAAGGCTTTGTAGAAAATATCATATACCGCAATGAAGACAACGGCTATACCGTTTTCAACGTGGTTTATAAAGGTGAAGAGATTACCTGCGTTGGTGTATTCAGTTACATCAACGCAGGTGAATTTATTGCTGCAAATGGAGGATTTGTCAAACATCCGTCCTATGATATGCAGTTTTCTATTAAATCTTATGAATTCAAAGCGCCGGACGACACAAAGTCGGTCAGACGTTATCTTGCATCCGGTGCCATCAAAGGCATTGGTGAAAAAATGGCTGAGAGGATTGTAAAAGAGTTCGGGGATGATACCTTCCGCATTATGGAAGAAGAACCGGAACGTCTTGCGGAGATTAGAGGCATCAGTCTTACAAAAGCGATGGACATCGCAGCTCAGCTTGTCGATAAACGCGACATGCGTAAAGCCATGATGTTTTTGCAGGATTATGGCATAAGCATGGGCATCGCAGGTAAAATTTATTCCAGATACGGACAGGAAATATATACAATTATTAAGCAGAATCCTTACAGACTTGCAGACGATATTGACGGCATCGGATTTAAAACGGCCGATGAAATTGCGGCAAAGGCCGGCATTAAAGTAGATTCGGATTTCAGAATCCGCAGTGGGATTTTGTATGTATTGACACAGGCGGCAGGACAGGGACACATCTATCTGCCGTGGACAGAATTAGAGCAGGGGGTCACAGCACTGTTGTTAATAGATATTCGTGATATGGAGCGCCATATCATGGATATGGCAATTGATAAAAAAATTGTTGTCCGTGAAAATGCGTCTGGCGAAAAGTGCATTTATGCTTCGATGTATTATTATATGGAGGCTTCTATTGCCAAGCATTTGATTGAACTGAATATCCCGTATGAGCGGGACAAAGCGGAAATCAGCGAAAGAATCGCGCAAATCGAAGAAAAAAACGACATAATTCTTGATGATATCCAGAAACAGGCGGTTCATAAGGCTGTTTTAAATGGATTGATGGTTATTACGGGCGGACCGGGAACGGGAAAGACAACAACTATTAATACCATTATTAAATATTTTGAAATGGAAGGTCTGGAAATCCGTCTGGCAGCGCCGACGGGCCGTGCGGCAAAGCGGATGGCAGAAACAAGCGGATATGAAGCGCAGACAATTCACAGACTGCTTGAAATCTGCGGCAGTGCATCCGATTCACAGAACACAGGCATGCATTTTGAAAGAAATGAAGACAATCCGCTGGAAACAGATGTCATTATTGTAGATGAAATGTCCATGGTGGACGTATCTATTATGAACTCACTGCTAAAGGCAATAGCTGTCGGAACACGTCTGATTCTTGTGGGCGATGTGGACCAGTTACCGAGTGTCGGACCGGGAAATGTATTAAAGGATATTATCCATTCGGGCTGCTTTGAAGTCGTGAAGCTGGAAAAGATTTTCAGACAGGCGGCAGAGAGCGAAATCATCATGAACGCGCATAAGATTAATAAAGGCGAACCGGTAACACTTAATAAATACAGTAAAGACTTTTTATTTGTCAGACGGAACAGCCCCGATGCCATTATTGCGGCGATGTGTACACTGATTAAAGAAAAACTGCCGGATTATGTCCACGCGGACCGCAAAGACATACAGATACTGACACCGACGAGAAAATCCGCAGTCGGCGCACAGCGGTTAAACCGGATTATGCAGCAGTACTTAAATCCGCCGTCCGCAGACAAAATGGAAAAAGAAGTTGGGGATACCATTTACCGCGTGGGCGATAAGGTCATGCAGATAAAAAACAACTACCAGCTGGAGTGGGAGCGTAAGAGCCGCTACGGCGTTACCTATGACCGCGGCAATGGCATTTTCAATGGGGACACCGGTGTGATAGAAGACATCAACTTCTTTTCGGAACAGATGCTGGTGCGGTTTGAAGACGACCGTTTTGTATACTATGATTTTACACAGTTGGATGAACTGGAGCTGGCATATGCGATTACAATTCACAAATCGCAGGGCAGTGAATATCCGGCAGTGCTGATTCCAATGTTTCCGGGACCGCGCATGCTGATGAACCGCAATCTCTTATATACGGCAGTGACAAGGGCGAGAACTTGTGTCTGCATGGTGGGACTGGAAGACTGCTTTCATGAAATGGCGGCAAATGAATCGGAGCAGAAACGATATTCTTCACTGGACCTGCGGATTCAGGAAATGGATAATCTTTAAATCAAAGATTCTTCAGAAATGAATTCAGTTTGTGCATCATTTAGAATTGGAACGTTTGTGAAATAGAGGGGGAAATGAAACAGGGAAAAAACAAGCGGAATAACACGCAGAACTTAAAAGAATATATACAGCAGCTTGCACAGACCGGCATCAAAGAACTGACGGATATAGTGTTTCCACCGGTGTGTCCGGTCTGCGGCGGGGTTCTGGGGTTTGAAAAGGGCAGACGAAGACAAATTTGTCCGGATTGTGACGACAGACTTGAATATATCGGGGAACCGCGCTGCATGAAGTGCGGCAAACCGTTAAAAAAGACGGATACGCAGCAGTTTTGCTATGATTGCACGGTGAAACGGCATTTCTATGAACGCGGGGTGGCGGTATTTGCCTATACGGACGGCATAAAGCAGTCCATCTACCAATTTAAGTATCACGATAAAAGGGAGTATGCGGCGTTTTATGGCAGGCAGGCAGCACGGCAGTGCGGTGCGCTGATTCGGAAATGGGACATCGATCTTGTACTTCCGGTGCCGATGTATGCAGCTAAACAAAGAAAAAGAGGATACAATCAGGCGGAACTGATTGCACGTGAACTTTCTAAAAATCTAAATCTAATCTGTGCTTCGGAAATTCTGGTACGTATCAGAAAAACAACTCCAATGAAAGAATTAAATGACGAGGAAAGAAGAAAAAATGTAGAAAGGGCTTTTCTTGTAAAAGAAAATGTAGTAAAATATAAAAAAATTTTACTTGTTGATGATATTTATACAACAGGAGCAACGATAGACAGCTGCGCAAAAGTTTTATATGAAAAGGGCGCACAGAAAGTATATTTTTTATGTCTGTGTGCGGGGAAAGGATTTTAAGAAAATGCCGGGAACGGCAGAATGGGAGAATTGGTTATGGATGTTAGAAATTGTAGACAATGTGGGAAATTATATAATTATATAGGCGGCAGTTACCGTAATTTATGCCCGAGCTGTATTAAACAGCTGGAAGACAAGTTCGTGGAAATTAAGGAATATATCCGCGACAACAAAGTTGCAAGCATTTCGGAGATTTCAGATAAATTTGAAGTCAGCACCAAGCAGATTGAACAGTGGGTGCGTGAAGAACGTCTTTGCTTTGCGGATGATTCACCGATCGGACTGCAGTGTGAGTGCTGTGGTGCAACGATTAAGACAGGACGTTATTGCGATAAATGCAAAGGAACGATGGCAAACAAGCTGGATAATCTGTATAAGGCACCGGCACCGGCACCAAGGGCAGGCAGGGATCGTGACAATGCAAGAATGAGATTCCTTGATAAATAACAGATTCTATATTACAGAGCATAAAGAAAGAATTACTCAGGATATATACAGAATTCCGGGCGATTCTTTCTTTTTTTGTATTTAAAAATTGTAAAAACAGGTTAAGGAATATGCCGAAAGTACCGATAATATTTCTGAAACCATTTTAATGAGAATAGGAAAAGAGTTTAAACGGAAAGAGAGGCGGTCAGCAATGCGTGTAGAGGCATACAGTGCTGTGAACCGGATTTATCAGAGTGGGGCAGCTTCTTCTGCAAAGAAGGGAGGCAGTACTGCTTCATATAGTGATAAACTGGAAATTTCAAGAACAGCAAAGGATTATCAGACAGCAAAAGAGGCAGTAAGCCGGACATCGGAAGTAAGAGAAGACAAGGTTGCACAGATAAAAGCGGCAATGGAGGCAGGAACATATCGTGTGAGTGCACAGGCAGTTGCCGGTAAGATGCTTGAGAATATTGCAACATTAACATTTTAAGGAGATTCTTTCATGGCAAGTTTAATTGATACACTTATTGATGTACTTGGACAGGAAGATGCAGAGTATAAAAAACTGCTGGAGTTATCCAATAACAAGACAAAGGCAATTGTCGGTGCGGATATTGAGCGGTTACAGGATATTCTGGTTCAGGAACAGGCACGTATTGATGCCATTAACAAACTGGAACAGCAGCGTATGGAAAATGTAGATGATATCTGCAATGTACTCAATTTAAGAAGAACAGACATTAAATTAGAAGATATTTTAGAAGTGCTAAAGAAGCAGCCTAAAGAGCATGATGCACTTGCGGCAGTTAATGCACAGCTTAAAAAGACATTAAATGAGTTGATGAAAATCAACGAGAATAATAAATTACTGACAAAAGAATCACTGGATATGGTTGAGTTTGAACTCAACATTGCAAAAAATGCAGTGCTTACGCCACAGACAGGAAACTACAGTAAAAACGCTTATGACGAGGAGAGAATCCAGACCGTCAGCGGCTTTGATGCAAGACAGTAATATTTAATTTTATACTTTATACAGGTTTTCCCACGGAGGGGAGGACGGCCGGCTTAAGGATAAGCAGATGAGGGCAGAAATGGAGAAACAATGGCAAACGGAATGGGAAGTCTGTATATTGGCGTTTCCGGCCTGCACAGCGCGCAGACAGCTTTAAATACAACAGCACATAACCTCGCCAACATTAATACAGAGGGGTATACAAGACAGCAGATTACGTTTGAAGATATGACGTATCTGACTGTTGGTACGAGAAGTAATACAATTGATAAATACGGACTCGGTGTTTCCGTCAGTGAAATCCGCAGAATCCGCGATACGTTTATCGACAGAGCGTATCGGACAGAGAACGGCAGACTGGGTTACTATGAAAGCAACTTAAAAGCCGTAGAAGAAGTAGAAGATCTTTTTGGTGAAATGCAGGGTGTTACCTATCAGGACTGCTTGAAAAATTTGTATTCCGCAGTGAATGAATTAAGCAAGAATCCTGAAAGCACCGTTGCACGATCCTCTTTAATTCAGTATACATCAGCATTTGTAAACAGATCCAATAAAATCTATGAGAGTTTAAAAGACTATCAGACAACGCTGAATACCGAAGTACAGAATTCCGTAAACCGGATTAATGAACTGGGGCAGACCATTTTTGCATTAAACAAGCAGATTCAGGGAATTGAATCCGGTTCGGGCGAATATGCCAACGATTTACGTGACCAGCGTGATAATGCACTCGATGAACTTAGTGGATATATTAAGATGTCTTATTATGAAGAAGCAAACGGACGTGTCATCGTCACATGCGAAGGCATTCCGTTTGTCAATGAGAATAATGTGACAGAGATGTCTACAAGAACCATGGACAGTAATTCGCTGCTGATTCCAACCTGGCCTTCCTTTGAAAAGGATGTATTTGACATTACACAGCCGATTTCAAATGGCAGTAAAAATGATATGGGTTCATTAAAAGGTGCAATTATTGCGCGGGGAAGTGTCAATGTCAAGGCTTCCGATGTACCGGTAAAGCCGGATGAGAGTGATTATGACCTGACAACGTCAGAAGGACAGGCAGCATACGATGCAGCTTATGCCGCATATCAGGAAAAACAGGATTATTACAATACATACATTGAACCGTCTGCTATTTTAAGTGCGATGGCAGGGCTGGATAAGCTGGTTAACGGAATTGTGGAGTCTATTAATGATGTTTTATGCCCCGAAAAAGAGATTACGCTGGATGCACCGCTGACAGACGGTGAGGGCAATGAAATTGCCGCAGCGAAGTATATATATAACACATCAGCTAATGCAGTGCTGTATACAAGACACGGTCAGGCAGTACAGGGAACAGACAATGGCGATGGAACATACAGTTACACATCGGAGGAAGCCCTTTTTACAGATGAAACACTGACACAGAAAGAACAGGTAGATTCTTATGTATATTCTGTTTTGGACATGGATAAGACAGATTATGGTATGGACGATGATAAGACCATCGGTGAGGAATTGATTTCCCGTACCAATACCAAGCGTTATATCGTGACAACCGATGCGAACGGTGGTACGATTTATGTCAGAAACAATCTGGATGTGAAGGGCAACCAGTCTTACTATACGATCGGCAGCCTTGAGATGAACGAGGAAGTTGCACAGAATGTCGGTAAGATTGCACTGACGACGAAACAGGGAAAAGAAGATTTTGATAAAGCACAGGAACTGGTGGATATGTGGGAGAACAAATTTGCTTCTTTAAATCCTGAGGTCTATGCAAAGTCAGATTTTAATACATATTATACAAATTTCATCAGTGAATACGCAACGATGGGTCGTGTGCTTGACAATTACGTGGGCAATCAGGAAACCATGGTAAACGGATATGATAACCAGCGTTTACAGTTGCAGGGTGTATCTTCTGATGAAGAACTTGAAAAGATGATTAAGTTCCAGCAGGCATACAATGCAGCATCACGGTATATTAATGTTGTCAGCGATATGTTAGAAAGCTTAATCGTTTCACTTGGAAATGCATAAAATGAAGTTTAAACAGTTGTCTGCACCGGGGCGAAAGCAGATAATCATGGCAGCGGGTGCTGCCCGGTAATAAAAACGCCCGGAAATGAGGAAAATATGGCATCAACATTTTTTGGATTAACAATATCATACAGCGGTCTGCAGGCAGCATCCACATCGCTGAATGTTACAGGACATAACGTATCCAATATTAATACAAAGGGATATTCAAAACAGCAGGCATCAACAGAAGCAGCACAGTCATTACGTACGTTCTCAACATACGGTATGCTCGGTGCCGGAGTTAAGGTAACAGGTGTCAGCCAGCTGCGTGACAGCTATTACGATGAAAAATACCGTAACAATCAGGCGAATTACGGCGAATATGAAGCAAAAGAAAATTATATGGACCAGATTGAAGATTTCTTTGATGAATGGAATCTGAACGGTTACTGTAAGGAATATCAGAAGTTCTTTACATCGGTAGAAGAAGTTATTAAAGCACCGGGCGAGGCTTCGACAAAGAATCAGCTGATTAACAATGCAGCGAGCATGGCGCAGTATTTTAATACATTGTCTACGAATCTTAGAAAGATTCAGGAAGATGCAAACAACGAAATCAAGGATGCGGTAGAGCAGATTAATTCCTATGCACAAAACATTGCTTCTTTAAACAGACAGATTAATCAGATTGAAGCCAACTACGGCGATGCAAATGATTTAAGAGATAAGAGAAATGCGCTGATTGATGATCTGGCACAGATTGTCAATGTCAGCATCAATGAAGAAGACATCGGAAACGGTCTGACAGATTTCAGGGTATCCATTAACGGACAGACACTGGTTGCAGGATACGATTACAATAAGCTTTATACAGAAGCCAGAGCAGATAAGAGAAATGCTTCCGATGCCGCTTCTTTATATGATGTAAAGTGGGAGAGCGGACAAAACTTCAATCTTTACAGCCCGTCCCTTGGCGGACAGATGAAGGCACTGGTAGATATCCGTGACGGCTGTAATGGTGAGTTCGAACAGTACAAAGTGGATGAGAACGGCGATTACATTCTGGATTCAGACGGTAACAAAGTATTGGAATCTGTATTAAGAAATGAACAGAATACAGATTTTAAGGGGATTCCGTATTACCAGTCCCAGTTAAACCAGTTCATTTCCACATTGTCGGAAGCAGTCAATAACGTTTTAAAGAGTGGTCTGACATCAGACGGAACACAGCAGGGCATTTCATTGTTTGTAACACAGACAAACACAGATACGATGACGGCTTTAAACATTACAGTCAACCCAGAACTGATTAAAGATGCCGATAAGCTTGCAACAAGAAGTTCTGCGGCAACCGGACAGGCAGAAGCAGATATTATGGAGCAGTTAAGAAAGCTTCAGAGTGAAAAGATTTTCGATGGTGGTACAGGCGCATACTTCCTTGAAAGTATGGTCAGTGATATGTCCATTGATTCAAGCAATGCAACCAATATGTTAGACAATTACAACAACCTGCGCACAACCATTCAGAACCAGCGCTTATCAATCATGGGTGTTGATACCGATGAAGAAGCGATGGATATGATGAAATTCCAGCAGGCATATAACTTAAATTCAAAGATGATGTCTGTCATGAATGAAATTTATGACAAGCTGATTAATGGAACAGGCTTATAATTTGATGAATTGCAGGAATGATTCCGGATTGGAGAAGATATGAGAATTACAAATCAGATGATGATTAACAGCAGTATGGCAAATATCCAGGTAAATAAAAAACAGGTTAATACACTGGATACCCAGCTGTCTACACAAAAAAAGATTAATAAGCCGTCAGAAGACCCGATTATTGCCATTCGTGCGTTACGTCTTCGTGCCAGCTTAAATGAAGTAACACAGTATTTAAAGAAAAACATCCCGGATGCACAGCAGTGGCTTTCAACAACACAGGGCGCGCTGACACAGGGCGAATCTGTTATTAATAAGCTGTATGAATACTGCAATCAGGGTTCATCCGATTCTTATGCATCAGAACAGAGAAATACGATTGCAGAAAGCTTAAAGGCTTTAAAAAAGACTTTCTACGATGAAGGAAATGTAGATTACGCCGGACGTTACGTATTTACCGGTTATAAGACGGATACGACACTCACCTATCAGTCCGATGCACTGGCAGCTGAAGCAGATTATACAATTACACAGAAGTTTGGCAGAGATGATATTTCAAGCAAGACCGTCTATACCAATGCGTATAGCAATGCAGATATTTTAAATTTAAACGTATCCTATGATGCCGACGGAAATGCTGTGATGCCAAATGTGGAAAGTGTCTACAGACTGCGCCTTGGCTATTCAGATGTGAAAAACACCGGATATAGCTTAAGCTATAACAATACAGATATCAGCTTTGCCGCAGACGGCACAGCAACCGTTACAACATACCAGCTTGATGCAAATGGCAATAAGCAGCTTGATGCCGACGGCAACCCGATTACAACGACAACAACGGTCAATCCGGATGCCAACGGACAGTACAGCATTACAGATTCTACCGGTACTGCACTGACATTTACCAATACAACGGATAAAAACTACATTCCGGGCGATAATGAAATTGCCTTTAATGCAACAACAGGCGAAGTACTGATGGGCGAAAATGTTTATAAGCAGGTCTACACCTCTGACAGCTTTTCATTTACGTATCAGAAGGATAACTTTGTTAAAGATGATTTGAATCCGACAATGTATTATGACTGTGTGGATAATACGACAGGAATCGTCTATGATAAAGTCAGGGAAGATGTAGAATACAACATCAACTATGCACAGAAGATTAAGATTAATACCGAAGCCAATGAGGCATTCGATATTAACCTTGGCAGAGATATTGATGACCTTGTAACATCCGTTCAGAATGTACTCGACTTAGAAAGCCAGATTTCACAGGTGGAAGGCATGTTAAAGGAAGCCCGGTATAGCGATGAGGACTCACAGAAAAAGTTAAATTCGATGCTGAATGGCTTGAATAAGCAGAAAACGTTGGCAGAAGATGAGATGACCAAGGCGTTTGAAAGCGGCATTTCACAGATGCAGGGCTATAAGCAGACGATTTCCCTTGCCAATGCAGACGTCGGTAACAGACTTACAAGACTGGAACTGACGCAGGGAAGATTGAATGAACAGTTTACCAATGTCACAGAAAGCAAGTCTGCCAATGAAGACATTGATCTGGAAGATGTTGTTGTAAGCTATACATCAGCCCAGCTGGTATACAACGCATCCCTTCAGGCTGCAAGTAAAGTTGTACAGCAGACACTGTTAGATTTCTTAGGATAAAAATAAAAGCAAAATAAAAGACTGCTTGTGAGAATGTGCGCAGGCAGTCTTTATTAGAAAATGGAGATAGTGTGAAACATATGCTTGATAGCATATGTTTCACACGGCTATTTGTTTCTGAGCGAAAACAAATAGCCATTATGGCAGATGAGAAATCGCCTACGCGAATTTCTCATCGCCTCTTCGCAACAAGTCGCTCAGAAATGGAGTAAAATATGCAGATTAATACAAAATGGTTTGGCACAGTGGAAATTGATGCTGCCAAAGTGATTACATTTGAAAAAGGGCTGATTGGGTTTGAGGACTGCAGCCGGTTTGCAATTGTATATGAAACAGAAGATAAGAAAGAAAAACCAATTATGTGGCTGCAGTCGTTAGATGAGCAGGCACTGGCACTGCCGATTATTAAGCCGGAATATATTGTGGATGAATATGCACCGGATGTTGAAGATGAACTTGTTTATAAACTGGGAGAAAATGTAAAAAGTGATGATCTGATGATATTTGTTACGATGACAGTACCGTCAGATCTTACAAAGATGACCTGTAATTTAAAAGCGCCGATTATTATTAATACGGCGACGATGAAAGCAGTTCAGGCAGTTGCAGTCAATGAAGACTATGTTGTTCGCTTTCCGGTTTATAATCTTTTAAAAGAAAGAAAAGAAAAGGCGGGTGAGTAGAAATGCTGGCATTATCGCGGAAAAAAGACGAAGCAATCATTATTAATGATAATATTGAAGTAAAAATTCTTGAAATCAAGGGCGACCAGATTAAAATCGGTGTTTCTGCACCGAAGTCCGTTCCAATCTACCGGAAAGAAGTCTTTACACAGATACAGGAAGCCAATAAAGAGGCATCAGAGTCTGTAGATATGGAAAAATTAAAGAAGTTATTCTAAAGATTCAGGTGCAAAAAACCGATAATACTAATAAGAAATGAGATAAACTGCGGTTACTGCGCAGTTTAAAAGCGGTGAAAAAGGATATTCACTGGGGAACAAGGAAACAAAGTATGCGTTATCACACGGAGGTGGATAAAAGTGGGATTAGAATCAATTAACAAAGCATCGGCAGCAACACAGAGTGTGCAGACGACAGCACCCGTAACGACAAATGTCCAGGCAGCAGGCAGCAGCGCACAGACAGCAGATTATACAGCGGCACAGGCAGTACAGCTTTCGTTTGGACAGGACAGTACATCTCCTGAAAGTCAGGAAAGCAAAGCAACCCTTGCAGATGTCAAAGACATCAGCAAAGTCTTAAACAGCAATACGGTTGCGGAGTTTGGTGTGTATGAGCCGATGAACCGGATCACCATTAAGATTAAAGACAAGGAAACAGGAGAAGTATTAAAAGAGATTCCTTCTGAGAAAATGCTTAAAATGTTTACAAAGGCCTGCGAACTGGCAGGGCTTCTTGTCGATGAAAAGATGTAGTAAATACAGGTACAAAACATACAGACATATAGAAAGGGGTAGATGATATGCCAATTCGTTTATCAGGTATGCAGTCCGGTCTGGATACGGAAGCATTAGTATCCGCACTGGTCATGGGTTACCGTACTAAAAAAGAAGATTATGAAAAAGCACAGACAAAGCTTTCATGGAAGCAGGATAAGTGGAAGAGTATCAATACAAAGATTACGAACTTTTACACGGGTACGCTTGCAAGCAATAAGCTGACAAGTGCGTATAATTTAAAAAAGGCAACAATTAACAATTCATCTTATGCAACCGTATCCGCTTCTACATCTGCGGTCAGCGGTACACAGAGTTTAAAGGTGACAAAGCTTGCTTCAACCGGTTATCTGACAGGTGGAAAGATTAGTGGAAGCGGTAGTACGAAGCTGACAGGCAGCAGCAAACTCAGTGAAGTGGACGGTATGGGTTCTGCTGCGGATGGTGCCAGCATTTCTGTTACAGCAGATGGAAAGACATCAACGATTGATTTGTCTTCTGATATGACAATCAATGAATTTGTTGTAAAATTAAAAAATGCAGGACTGACGGCAAGCTTTGATGAGAATAATCAGCGGTTCTTTATCAGTTCCAAGTCGTCCGGTGCGGATAACGATTTTTCAATGACGGCTGCCAACAGCAATGGTAAGAATGCTTTGGGGGCATTAAAGCTTCAGGCAACAACAGCCGATACAGTTGCAAAGGACATTGCAAAATATCAGACCATTGCAGGTACGGATAAGAATACTTACATTGCTGATACAGCTAAGAGCAATTATGATGCAACAATTGAACAGTATAATACAGCAATTGAGAAGTTAAAGACATCGAATGCAGAACTGGAAGAAAAGAATAAAAAACTTGCATACCAGAAGCAGTATGTGGACAGCTTTATTGAAAAGGCAAATTATACAGGCACAGGTGATGGAATTTATAATCCGACGACACTTGATGATGCCAGAAAGTATTTGTCTGACAGAGAGTCAGAGTTAGAAGCTAAAAAAACAGATGGAACCATTACGGATGATGAAAAGTTAGAATTGGAAGCAGTAAAGACTGTTTCTAAAACAGTGAGTGATGATACACTTGTATTTACAAGAACACAGAAGACAGATGACGATGGCAATGTGTCATATACAAGTGATGTGGATTCATTGCTTACAAGTACAGAAGCTTCTATTACATCAAATAACGAAACAATTGCGGCGAATAATACATCAATCAATCAGTATTATACGGAAGCGGGCGTAGACAGCACCAATGCAGCACAGGTAGACAGCACCAACGGAAAGATTCTGTTAAGCTACAGTGATGCAATCACAGGCAGCAATTCACTGGCAACAGGCTATCAGGCAGCAGCTACCACGCAGTATGAGTATGCTGTGAGCATGGTAGAAGCCTACAATGCATATACAGCAGGTACAGCTACAGATTCTCAGAAAGAATTGCTCGGACTGTCCACCTCGTCATCAACAGATACAACATCAGCAGTCCGTATTGCCGGAAGCAATGCGCAGATTGAGCTTAATGGTGCAGTATTTGAGAATACGACCAATAACTTCTCAATCAATGGTTTAACGATTCAGGCAACAGCACTGACAGGCAGTGAAGCGGTAACGATTACGACAGATACAGATGTCGATGGTATTTATGATACGATTAAAGATATGCTCTCAGAGTATAATGAACTGATTAAGACGTTAGATACTGCTTATAATGCGGAAAGTGCAAAGGGCTATGAGCCATTGACAGATGATGAAAAAGAGTCCATGTCTGATGATGAGGTCGAAAAGTGGGAAACAAAGATTAAGGATTCACTGCTTCGCCGTGACGGTACATTGGACAGTGTTATTTCATCCATGAAGAATACAATGCTTGCGGGAATTACAATTGATGGTAAATCTTACAATTTATCGACATTCGGTATTTCTACAGGAAGCTATTTCTCCAGCGGAACGAATGAAAAGGGCGTTTTTCATATTGACGGTGATGAAGACGATTCAACATCAAAGGGAAATGAAGATAAATTAAAAGCAGCGATTGCCAATGACTCGGATACAGTCATTAAATTCTTTTCACAGCTGGCAAATAACCTGTACAGCACACTGAACAAAAAGCTGGGAACATCAAACAGCATGAGCAGCTATATGTCCATTTACAATGACAAGGAGATGGCAATACAGTATTCAGAGTATAAGTCAAAGATTTCAGACCAGGAAACAAAGATTTCAACATGGGAAGATTATTATTATAAGAAGTTTTCAAGAATGGAATCTGCACTGGCTTCATTAAATTCACAGGCATCTTCTATTTCTGGATTATTTGGCTGATAAATACAGCATGCAGGAGGAAAAATCGTGGCAGTAAATAATGCATATGCACAATACAATAACAATAAAGTCCTCACCGCATCTCCGGCAGAACTGACATTGCTCCTTTACGAAGGGGCAATCAAGTTCTGCAACATTGCGATGATGGGACTGGAAGAAAATAATATTCAGAAGACACATGATAACATCAAAAAGGCACAAGCGATTATTGAGGAATTACAGGCAACATTAAATCATTCATATAAAGTTGCAGAAGACTTTGATAATGTATACCGTTATATTTATAGTCTGCTTACAGATGCCAATATCCATAAGGATAAAGAAACGTTAGAGAAGGCTTTAAATGAAATCCGCGGTATGCGGGATACATGGAAACAGGTTATGAAAAGCGCAAAAAGTGTGTAACTCATTGAATGTGGAAGCATGTACACGAAAAATGAGGAGCAGATATGGATACAGAAAATTATCTTCAGATTATGATTGACAGTCTGGTTCAAAAAGAAGAATTGCTAAAGCAGATTGTAGATTATAATGAAAAGCAGCAGACAATTATTACGGCGGCAGAATTTGATGAGGATGCTTTTGAACAGAATTTAAATGACAAAGGCGAACTGGTCGAAAAGATTCTCAAGCTGGATGAGGGCTTTAATTCCGTCTTTAACCGTGTAAAAGACGAAGTACAGCACAATAAAGCAAAGTTTAAGCAGCCATTACAGCGGTTAAAAGAGCTGGTGTCGGCAGTTACGGACTTGGGTGTCCGGATACAGGCACAGGAGCTGCGCAATAAACAACTGGTCGAAAAGCGGTTTGCGCAGATGCGTAAAGAATTAAGTAATGCCAAGCGTGCAACCAGCAAGGCAAATGCGTATTATAAGAATGCCAACAAGCTGAATAATTACGAATCGCATTTTTTAGACCAAAAAAAATAAAAAAAGTTTATATCCGGGCTAAAGTATTCTAAAATACACCCGATATAATAAATGTAAGTAATCAAGAAGGTTACTAAAAATAATCATGGCGGCATGGAAGCCGCTACATATTCAAGGAGGAAGAATATTATGGTAGTACAGCACAATTTGACAGCAGCCAACACTAACAGACAGTTAGGTATCACAACAAACGGACTTCAGAAGTCTACAGAAAAGTTATCATCAGGTTATAAGATTAACCGTGCAGCAGATGATGCAGCTGGTCTTTCAATCTCAGAAAAGATGAGAAACCAGATCAGAGGTCTTAATAAGGCATCTGACAATGCTCAGGATGGTATCTCTTTAGTACAGACAGCTGAAGGTGCTTTAAATGAAGTACATTCTATGCTTCAGAGAATGAGCGAACTTGCAGTTCAGGCAGCAAATGGTACAAATGCTACTACAGATAGAACGGCTCTTAATGATGAAGTTCAGCAGTTAAAGACTGAAATTCAGAGAGTTGGTTCTACAACACAGTTCAATAAGATGAATATCTTAGATGGTGGATTTTCTGCTGGAACAAAGAAGGCTTTACAGGTTGGTGCAAATGCTAATCAGACAATTTCAATTGCTATTAGTGCATTGAAGTCAGTTGTAGGTTCAAGTCTTATAGATGCTTTAAAGATTGGTACAGCTACAAATGCACAGAGTGCTATCACAACTGTACAGAGTTCTATTGAAAAGTTATCTACTTTACGTTCAAAGTTAGGTGCTGTTCAGAACAGATTGGAGCATACAGTTGCTAACCTTGATAACATTAGCGAGAATACTCAGTCAGCTGAATCTCGTATCAGAGATACAGATATGGCTGAAGAGATGGTTCAGTACTCAAAGAACAACATCTTACAGCAGGCCGGTCAGTCTATGCTTGCACAGGCAAATCAGGCAAATCAGGGAGTTCTTTCATTACTTCAGTAATTGTAAGTGCTATTATAAGAGAAAGGAGTCGGCTTCGGCTGGCTCTTTTTTCTTATAAAAATAGTAAAATATTTTTGTAAAAGGAAAAAATGTATGGATACCTTAAACTTATATAACAATTTAGAAAATATAGGGAAAAAGTTATATCAAAATGACAATAGTGCCTGGGTAGAACTGCGGGAAATATTACCGGAATTGAGCCGATTTATATCGGAGGCAGTACAGTTATCTGAAGAAATAAAAAAAGAGATTATGAGTTCGTTCTCACAATTATTGGATGCGATAGAAAATGTTGATCAGTTGTTGACGGCAGATACAGTGTATTATCGTATTTGTACTATATTAGAAATTTATGAAAAAGTATACAATAACAGAGAGATAAAAACACATGAAAAAATTAATTTAGATAGAATTAATGTTGATATCACAAAAGTATATGAAAAAAATAAAAAATGCTTGGAGAACAAATGGGAAGGGTATTATCAAAAGTTAATAGAATACAGTGATAAGTTCGATTTAAATGATAAAGAAATAGCGATAGATGAATATGGAAATATCGAAACATTAAAAGATAATAGATGGTGGCGTATGAATAGTTTTTATAATAGTGAATATGCCGCACAGTTGGGGTTAGAGGAAATAAAGAAACAAAAGTATATCAGCTGTTTGTATATATTTGGAATGGGGAATTTAGATACAATTCGTTTATTTGTAAACAATGTCCCTTCGGATACAATGGTATTTATATATGAGCCGGACCCTAAAATATTTGGCGTTAATAGTTATTATAATGACTGGTCGGATATATTGAGCAAGGATAATGTTGTATTGTTTATTGAGGGATTAAATCAAGATGAATTGGCAAAATGCACATATATCCGAATGGAAAATATAGCATTTCAATATTCTTACGTTTATATTCAACCGGAATATGGAAAAGTATATCCTGACAAAATTGATGAAAAAATACGGGAATGTCAGATGATGATACGTGATGCGGTTTTTACGGATAATACCATTGATAAATATGCAGAATTTTTTAATTATAATCGTATTATGAATATCCCATGGATATATAAAAGTACACTTGTATCAGATTTGAAAGATTTCTTTGAGAAGAATATAGATATTGATAATGAAGCAGCAATTATTGTAGCAGCAGGACCATCGTTAGATGAAAATATGGAGTATCTAAAGAAAATAAAGGGAAGATTCTTTATTTTAGCTGTGGATTCTTCAATTAGAATGTGTGAATCATATGGAGTAAAACCAGATGCATATGTAACAGTTGATCCTCAAAAGCAGGGAATATTGTTTGACAATGAAACAGCAGAAAATACACCTCTATTTTGGGGATTGCAAAGTGTTAATAATCAGATGATGCGATTAAAGGGGAGAAAAATATTTTGTAATATGGATTCTTACTTACCCGATGAACTTAAAGGGAAAATGGAATTTATTGTAGCTGGAGGAAGTGTTGCAAATACAGCATTTTCAATTTTAAGGTATATGGGGTTCCGTAAAATTATTGCGATAGGATTGGACTTGGCATTTTTAAAGGATAAAAAACATGCTTCTGTAGTATATGATGATGGTGGAATTAATGAAGAAGAAAGAAAGTATTATACGGAAGTAAAAGGAATAGATGGGGTGAAATTACTTACTTATAGTAATTTTGTAGCCTATAAAGAAGATATAGAAAGAAGAATAAAAGATGCTGAGGACTTAATTTTTGTGAATGCTTCAAAGGGAGCCTATATCGAAGGCGCAATTCATATGTCATTTCAAGAAGCAATTGAAAAATATGCTTCAAAACACATCATAGATTACGGAAAAATATTTCAAATGTGTCCGGAGTCTTTTTTACATGAAGATGAGGAGAAAGTTGAAAAGCATATTTTAAAATATGTAGAAGAATGCAAAAAAATATATGCGGATTACAAAGAGTGCTATCAATTGTATGATGAATTGAGAAATATGAATAATATGGATGATATTCGTAGAACAATGAACAAGATTGATAATCTTTATTTATATGTAGAACGGTCTTTTGCTGGTTTGTTGATTGTAGATTATTCATCAAAAGAAGCAGATAGAATATTGAATTCAATGTATAAAGAAAGCGTTAATAGTGAGAAATATTCACAGGATGATTTAATTTCAATTGCGGAAAAGGGAATGCAGATATCAAAGGTATTTATGGAAAATGCGGAAAAAACAGAGAGAATGTTTGTAAAATGCATGAAGAATGTATAAGGAGGTGCAAAAGTGGAAGAAATAATTTTAAATGATGCATGCCAGGTGTGTCAAATAATTAATAATATGCCATTGGTACAGTTGAGTCAATGCCAAGACGTTATCAATGCATATATTGAAGAGCTTAAAGAACAGCCCAATTTTTTAGTAGAAAAAGTTGTTGCAATTTTGAAAGAAAATAGAAAATATGAAAAAGTAGAAGCATTTATATATTTGTCGAGTATTATTATAAATCTTACATTGGATGCGGAAGAGTTAGTAACACTTGAAGAGTATGTAATACAAAATAAAAATTTAGATGCTGGAGAAAAACATTTTTTATTTTATCAAATAAAGAGTCTAATGTTTTGTAATAAAAATTTAACAACTGAGAAAACGATTTTATTAAAGTGGAAATTATTTCATCAGATTGTACAAATGTATAAAATGTTAATTAGCACGGAATTGAAATATATTCCTTATGAAGAAAGAAATCATGATTTCGTTTTAGTTATTACAGAGCAGTTTCTAATTATGGAACATGGACCTACAAAAACGGCATTGGATCGATGCAGAACGCTAATAAGAAAAGAAAAAAAACAAGTTTTGTTGATTAATTCAGCAGAGTATGGGAAATTTTATAAAAATTGTTTGTTTTATAATAGTTTATATGGAAATTATATGCAGGATAATATGGATTTAACGGAGATTGATTGGAAAGATGTAAAAGTTCCATATGTGCAGTGCGATAATGGTATGCCGGATCCCGAGATACTGGATATGCTGTTAGAAATGGTATATCAACTAAAACCAAAATACATTGTAATGATTGGTGGTAATAGCGTTTTCGCAAATCTTGCTGATAATATTGTGCCAGTTTTAGCGGTTGGATTATCACCGTCGGCAATGGAAACAACAATGGTATCTTATCAGACATTGACAAGAAAATTGGATGAACAGGATATTCGGCTGCTTCATCAAATGGGAAAAACAGAAGATAGTATTATACAAAGTGTATTTACGTCAGGATTAAAAGAGCAGACAGAGCACATTACACGGGAGCAATTGGGAATACCACGGGAAGCATTTGTTTTAGCAGTTGTAGGTGGCAGATTGGATGTGGAAATAACAGATGATTTTTGTGAAATGCTAGAAAGTGTACTTGGTGAAGATATAGTTGTTGTATTTTTGGGTCGATATATTAAATATAGTGAAATTAGCAAAGAAAAGTATCCGAAGTTAAAAAAATATTCATATTATTTAGGATTTTGTTCTGATATTTTAGCTCATTTAGAATGCTGCGATTTATATATCAATCCAATAAGGAGCGGTGGAGGAACATCAAGCGTAGAATCATTATATAAGGGAGTACCTGTGGTAACGACGGAATACGGTGATGTACCTACGAATGTAGGGGAAGCGTTTTGGGTAAAAGATTATGAGGAAATGAAGAAAGTTATAAAAAGATATTATAGCGACTCAGAATTTTATCAAAAACAATCAGAGTATGCATTGCAGCGGGTGAAAAGATTATTGGATACAGATGGAGAATTTGTTAAAATTATTTCTGAAATGGAACGTAGAGAACAATGCAAAGCTTAGTTTTAGTAGGTTCCGGTGGCTGTATGCAGGAACTGCTGTGGCAGATAACGGAGTATAATAAAAGAGTGTGTATTACTGATGCGTGGAATGTTATCGGATATGTAGATACAGAACCAGCCCCAAAGGAAATTAATGTGGGTATGGGGAAATGCCCATATCTAGGGAATGATGAAGTCCTATTAAATGCAAAAAGTGTAACCAATGTGGCAATTTGTGTAGGAAATTCACATCTTAGGGAAAAGCTCGTTGCAAAATACCGACAAAATTCCTATATAAAATATCCTAATTTGATTTTATCAGATGTTAAAATGTGTGATAATGTACAGTTAGGAGAAGGCTGTATTATTTCAATGGATTGCGTACTTTCAACAGAGGTATGTCTTGGAAATTTTGTCTTTCTGAATATGGGCGTAACAATATGCCATCAAGGGCGCATAGGTGATTTTACAACATTAAGTCCATATGCAAAGCTGGCTGGGAATGTTACAATTGGAAGCAGATGTGATATCGGAATGGGAACAGTGGTAATACAGGGAAAGACAATAGGTCATAATGTTGTTACAGGAGCAGGAAGTGTAATAGTAACGGATATTATGCCGGATTGTACTGTAGTTGGTGTACCTGCAAAAAAAATTCGGAATAACGGATAGAAAGAACGAGGGAAAAGGGTGTCAGTAATTATAATTGCAGAAGCAGGAGTGAATCACAATGGTGATATTAATTTAGCAAAGAAATTAGTAGAACAGGCTAAAAGAGCAGGGGCAGATTATGTAAAGTTCCAGACGTTTCAACCGGAAAAGCTGGTGGCATATACGGCAAAAAAGGCAGAGTATCAGCAAAAGGCAACGGGAAATAAAGAAAGTCAGTTGGAAATGTTAAAAAAGCTGGCTTTGACACAGGAAGAATTTTGTGAATTAAAGTGCTATTGTGATGAGCAGAAGATTGGATTTTTATCGACACCTTTTGATTTAGACAGTATTGATTTTTTAGAGAAGTTAAATATTCCGTTATGGAAAATTCCGTCGGGAGAAATTACAAATCTTCCATATCTGGAAAAAATAGGAAAAACGCACAAGCCGGTAATACTTTCAACAGGAATGAGTACAATGAAGGAAATACAGGATGCATTGGATATTTTATATGTTAATGGATGCTTGGAAGTTACAGTGTTGCATTGTAATACAGAGTATCCAACTGCAATGCAGGATGTGAATCTTTTAGCAATGCATGCGATTCGTGAACAGTTTAATGTTCCGGTAGGATATTCTGACCATACACAGGGAATAGAAGTGCCGATTGCAGCAACGGCGTTAGGTGCCAGTGTGATTGAAAAGCATTTTACATTAGACAGGACAATGGATGGACCGGATCATCGTGCAAGCCTTGAACCGGATGAATTGAAAGAAATGGTACAGGCAATTCATAATATAGAAAAGGCTCTTGGGAAAAAAGAAAAATTTGTAACGGAATCAGAAATGAAGAATAAGGCTGTTGCAAGAAAGAGTATCGTAGCATCTAAGGCAATAAAAAAAGGAGAGAGATATACAGTAGACAATCTTACCGTAAAAAGACCCGGAACAGGCATATCGCCAATGCAATGGTATCATCTTTTGGGAGAAAAGGCAGACAGAGATTATGAACCCGATGAATTGATTAAGAGGGAGAAGGAGAATGGATAACAAAAGGAATTTAGCAGTTATTCCTGCACGAAGTGGTTCAAAAGGTGTAAAAGATAAAAATATCAGATTATTAAATAACAAACCTTTAATGGCTTATACAATTGAGGCTGCAAAGAAATCAAATATATTTCAATGTATTCATGTTTCAACAGATAGTACCAAGTATGCAGAGATTGCAAAGCAGTATGGTGCGGAAGTTCCATTTTTACGAAGCCGTGAACTGGCATCAGACACAGCAGGAACATGGGATACGGTTCGATTTGTTTTAGAACAGTATGCTAACGAAGACAGATATTTTGATACAGTCACAGTGTTACAGCCAACATCGCCACTCCGGACGGGACAGGATATATGTAATGCATATAAGCTATTTTGTGATAGAAAAGCAGATTCCGTAATTAGTGTCTGTGAAGCAGAACATTCTCCGCTTTGGTGTAATATATTACCGGAAGACGGATGTATGAATCATTTTTTACCGGATCAGGCAGGTGTGCCAAGGCAGGGACTGGATATGTATTATCGTTTAAATGGAGCAATCTATATGGTAAATATAAATGTTTTGTTACAGCATGGCGAATTGTACGGTGCAAAGGCTTATGCGTATGTCATGGAGCAAAAACATTCAATAGATATTGATGAAGAACTGGATTTTAAAATTGCAGAGGTATTAGTTAAGGATTGTTAGATGAGAAAAGTATGTATTGTTACAGGAACAAGGGCAGAATATGGGTTATTAAAACCGTTAATAGCACAGATTGATAAAAAACACAACTTGGAATTGCAGATAGTTGCTACAGGGGCTCATCTATCGCCGGAATTTGGATTGACATATCGTGAAATTGAGCAGGATGGATATAAAATTACAGCAAAAATAGAAATGCTGCTGAGTTCGGATACTGCAGTTGGCATTACAAAATCTATGGGGGTTGCATTGCTTGGCTTCGCAGATTATTATGAAGTGTACAAACCAGATATTGTGGTGATTTTAGGAGACCGTTATGAAATGTTAATGGCAGCATCGGCAGCATTGGTAGCGAACATTCCGATTGCACACATTCATGGTGGAGAATTAACGGAGGGTGCTATTGATGATGCAATACGACATTCTATTACAAAGATGAGTCAGCTTCATTTTACGGCAACGGAAGAATATAGACGGCGGGTGATTCAGTTGGGAGAACAGCCCGAAAATGTATACAATGTGGGAGCATTAGGTGTGGAAAATACAAAGTGCGTTCCGTTGTTATCTAAAAAGAAGCTGGAACAGGAAATGAAATTTTTGTTTTCAGAGAATACGGTGTTGGTTACATTTCATCCGGTTACATTAGAAAATATGACGGCGAAAGAACAGTTTGGTAATTTATTAGCTGTTTTAAGAGAGCATAAAGAAGTAAAAATTGTTTTTACAAAGGCAAATTCAGATACGGGTGGGCGGATTATTAACCAGATGATTGATGAATTTGTATTGCAAAATAAAGAAAATTGTGCAGCATATGATTCTTTGGGACAGGTGAAATATTTAAGTGTATTGCAGTTTTGTAAAGCTGTAATAGGGAATTCTTCAAGTGGTATTATAGAAGTTCCGTCATTTGGAATTCCAACAGTAAATATTGGGGACAGGCAAAAGGGAAGAATCTGTGCGGAATCGGTTATTTCCTGTGGAAGCGCTACCGATGAAATCCGACAGGCAATTCAGAAAGCACTTTCTGATGATATGCAGAAAATTGCAAAAAAAGTACAGAATCCATATGAAGGAGAGAATACTTCAGAAACAATTATTAAGGTCATTGAACAGAGCTTAGAACATGGAATTCATATTAAAAAGGAATTTTATAATATAGAACATGTTGGTGAATAGGAGGATATGATATGTTACAGATATATGAAACAAAAAGAATTGTTGAAATGGTCAAAGAAATCGCTATGCAGTTAAGAAAAGATGAGATTGACATAGAAGTCGTAAATGAAATTAGTGGAGTGATGATAGAAATAAATTCTCTACTATATCATGCTACTAAATTGAAATTTCAAAAAGATCATGATTTCAGTATACAAGAGGAATATATTGATTGGTTATCAGAGTTGAATAAAAACATTGAAATATGGGAAAAAAGTCTGCAAAATCGAAGTGGAAAAAAGACAGAGGCAGAATTTTGGGAAATATATGAGACTTTTTTATATGTTTCAGAAAAAGAAATTTTGAATTCAGCTATACAAAAATTTAAATCTATGCCACAGGATGTAAAAGAAAGTTATAAAAGTCTGCCTGCCAGATATACGTTCTTGCAGGCAGTAATAAATTATGAAGAAGAAGATTTTTCACTGATAGAGCAACATGTTAAAATGATGGTAAATCACATTGAGGATTATAAATGGTTATATGAGCATTTACAGGATTACCGTTCGAAAAGAGTGCTAAATGGTGTTATTCTGTATTGGTTTACATTTGATCTAAGTGCATTGCATAATTTATGTGAAACACTCTTTCGTGATTATTATGATATGGATATATTGGCATGTGATGGGAATGAAGTTTTAGTGGATTTGGGAGCTTACATAGGAGATTCAGCACTTCAGTTTATTGATACATATGGAAAATACAAAAAAATTTATGCATATGAAATTACACCGGATACTTGTGTAGAATTAAAAAAGAATCTTTCTGGGTATCCCAATGTTATTGTTAAACAAAAAGGTGCAGGAAAGCAGTCTGGCATTATGTATGTAAATAGTGATGAGAAAAGTGCAGCGAATAAACTGGTGGAAGATGGGAATGTTCCGGTTGAAGTTGTTTCTTTAGATGAAGATATTACAGAAAACATCAGTATTATAAAAATGGATATCGAAGGCGCTGAAAAAGATGCACTGCTTGGAGCTAGAAAACATATTGAAAATGAAAAGCCGAGATTACTAATATCATCATATCATATACCGGATGATATTTTTGATATACCAAAGCTGATAAATTCAATACGGGATGATTATAAATTTTATATGCGTTTTAATGGCCATAATGGAATTTGGCCGTGTGATTATGTATTATTTGCGGTTTAAAATTAGGGAGGAATACATCATGAAAAAGGTATTAGTAACAGGAGCAGATGGATTTATCGGAAGCCATCTGACAGAAAGTCTTTTAGAAAAAGGATATGATGTAAAGGCATTTGCTTATTATAATTCATTTAATACATGGGGGTGGTTAGATACACTTCCTAAGGAAAAATTAGATCAGATAGAAGTATTTACAGGAGATATCAGGGATCCGAACGGGGTACGCGAAGCAATGAAAGGGGTGGATGGTGTATTTCATCTTGCGGCACTCATTGCAATTCCATTTAGTTATCATTCGCCGGATTCTTATGTGGATACGAATATTAAAGGGACATTAAATGTGTTGCAGGCCGCAAGACAGCTTGAAACAGAACGCGTATTAGTGACTTCAACATCTGAAGTATATGGAACGGCGCAATATGTCCCAATTGATGAAAAACATCCATATCAGGGACAATCACCATACTCTGCAACAAAGATTGGTGCAGACCGTCTGGCAGAAAGCTTTTATAGAAGCTTTGACATGCCGGTATCTATTGTAAGACCATTTAATACATATGGACCAAGACAGTCGGCAAGAGCGGTAATTCCAACGATTATATCCCAGTTGCTGGCGGGAAAAGAGCAGATTCAATTAGGTTCTTTAACACCTACAAGAGATTTTAATTATGTAAAGGATACGGCAGCAGGATTTATTGCAATTGCGGAATCGGATAAAACAATTGGTGAAGAAATCAATATTGCAACACAGAAAGAAATCTCCATTGGCGATTTGGCAAATGAAATTATTTCACAGATTAATCCAAAGGCGCAGATTGTATGTGATGAACAGAGACTGCGTCCGGAAAAGAGTGAAGTAAACCGTTTGCTTGGATGCAATGAAAAGATTAAAAGACTGACAGACTGGCAGCCACAGTATACATTTGCACAGGGAATTGCAGAAACAATAGACTGGATAAAAAAGAACATGGGTGCATATAAGACAGATATTTATAATGTATAAGCGATTAATTGGTGGACTGATTGGAAGGATAAGAGTATGCAGAAGTTATATATTGCAATGTATCATTATACAAGAGATTTAAAGCACAGCAGATATCCGGAAATAAAAGGGATGGATAGCAGCTTGTTTAGGAAGCAGATTGAATTTATAAAAGAAAGTTTTCATGTTATGACCATGGAACAGGTAATAGAGGCTGTTAAAGGTGGTGCAGAACTGCCTGAAAATGCGATGCTATTGACATTTGATGATGGTTATGCAGATAATTATACAGTAGCATTTCCAATACTAGAAGAATATGGATTACAGGGTTCTTTTTTTATTCCAGGAAAGACATTTGCAACACATCAGCTGCTTGATGTCAATAAAATACACTATATATTGGCAAGTGCAGATGTTTATAAACTTGTTGAAGATTTGAAAAATCAGATGGATTATTATCGGGGAAGCGAATATCAATATGCGCCAACCGATGAATTATTTAAAGAGTATGCTGTTGCTAATCGCTTTGATGTAAAAGAAACAATTTTTGTTAAGAGAATGTTACAGACGGTATTGCCTGAAAAGCTTAGAAATACAATATCAAGCAATTTATTTGAAAAATATGTAGGTGTTACTGAAGAACAGCTTGCGTATGAGCTTTATATGACAAGAGAGCAGATACGGACAATGAAACGGCATGGTATGTTTATTGGAATACATGGATATGACCATTATTGGCTGGGAAATCTTCCGGCAGATAAAATGGAACAGGATATTTTAATGGCACTTGATACATTAGATGAGTTTATTGATAGAAAACAGTGGGTGATGAATTATCCATATGGAGATTATAATTCCAATGTTATTGAGTGTATAAAGAAAAATGGTGCGTGTCTGGGACTTACAACAGACGTCAGAGTAGCAGAATTAGGAAAAGATTCAGTGTTTGAGCTGCCAAGGCTTGACTGCAATGATTTTCCGCCCAAAAGTGAAAATTATAAAATATATTAGAATTTATGGAGAAGATTATGGAGAATTTTATTCCTTTATCAATACCAAATTTTGAAGGAAATGAAGAAAAGTATGTATTAGATGCTGTTCATCAGGGCTGGGTATCAACAGGCGGTGCATATATTGTGCAGTTTGAAGAAAAGTTAGCCGCTTTTTTAAGAGTTGAAAAAGCAGCGGCATGTCAGAGTGGTACAAGTGCATTACATCTGGCGCTGGTTGCGTGTAATGTAAAACCGGGAGATTTAGTAATTGTTCCGACAGTTACATTTATTGCGGCTGTAAATCCTGTGAAGTATCAGTTTGCAGAACCTGTATTTATGGACTGTGATGACAGTTTGTGTATGAATCCGGAAAAATTGAGAAGCTTTTGTGAAATAGAGTGTGAATTACAGGAAGAACATCTTGTATATAAAAAGACGGGACAGGTTGTAAAAGCGGTGGTGGTGGTGCATGTTTTCGGAAATCTGGCTGATATGGAACAGATTATGGAGATTGCCGGACAGTATCATTTAAAGGTGATTGAAGATGCAACGGAGGCACTGGGCTCACATTTTACAGATGGAAAGTATGCCGGGAAAATGGCAGGTACGATTGGTGACTACGGAGCCTATTCATTTAATGGAAATAAGATTATTACAACCGGCGGCGGCGGAGCAATAACAGCTAAAAATCCATCAGATTTGGATTATGTAAAATATTTGTCTACACAGGCAAAAGATGATGCCTTGTATTATGTTCATAATGAGATTGGATATAATTATCGGATGACCAATGTACAGGCTGCAATAGGAGTGGCACAGCTGGAATTACTGTCGGAATTTATTCAAAGAAAGCAGAAAAATTATGATACCTATCAGAAATGTTTAAAAAAGATAGGATTACCGCAATTATTAGAATTCAGACAGGGAACAGAGTCTAATAAGTGGTTTTATTCATTCCCGATTCCAAAGGAATGTGCAGTTGAGGTGAGAACACTGATTGAATCACTCCAGAATGAGAAAATACAGACAAGACCAATATGGGGGTTGATTCATGAGCAGAAACCATATCAATCTGATATTGCGTACGAGATTGAAAAGGCAAAAGAATACAGCAGGTGTATTATCAATGTACCGTGCAGCACAAACCTAACGGAAGAAGAAATAGAGCGGGTGGTACACGCATTGCAGAGACAACTGGAAGGGAAAAAGGAATATGAATCGATACGATGAAAGATACGAAATAAGATTAGCTAAGTATAATGACATTGTTAATATTATGGATTTTATTAATAAATATTGGAAACAAGGTCATATTATGAGCTGTGATAGAGAATATTTTGAGTATGAATTTTTGGAAGAAGATAATGTAAATTTTATTCTCGCTATTGAACGAAGTACAGGGGAAATAGAGGGATTGTTGGGCTTTTTAAGGTCATCACATTCAAAGGACAAGTCAGATATTTGGGGGAGTATGTGGAAAGTAAACAATTTGCATCACAATGAAGCTTTGTTGGGAATAGAATTGCAAAGAAGAGTAGATGAACTGGCAAGGTGTAGATATCATAATGGAATAGGAATAAATCCACATACAGCGCTGCCTTTAATGAGAATGTTTTTTAAGAAAAAAGTGGGAAAGATGAATCAGTATTATATTTTGAATGAATCAATTACCGAATATTTTATTGCTGAAGTACATGAGAAGGTAGTATGGCAGGGAGAGGTGGAGCAGCCTTTAAAATTGTTTGAAATATCTGCTTTTTCAGAATTAAAAGAGAGATATAATATAAATAGTAATGAAGTGGGGCAGATTCCGTATAAAGATGAGTGGTATGTTGAGAAAAAGTTTTTTTGTAATCCAAGGAGAAAATATAAGGTATTTGGAATATCAAGAAATATAAATGACACTCAGATTAAAGGGTTTGTTGTCACAAGAGAGTGTCATTATAAAGGTGCAACAGCTTTACGGATATTAGATTTTTATGGAAAACAGGAATTATTTGCAAAAATTGGTGCAGCTTTTCATGAAATACTGTTATTAAATCAATATGAGTATGTAGACTTTTATACATTAGGGTTTAATGAAAAATATATTGAATCAGCGGGCTTTAGGAAAAGGGAAGAAAATTGTTGCAATATTATACCTAATTATTTTGAACCTTTTGAAAGAGAGAATGTAGATATTTGGGTTCAGTATGATAATGAAAATACAGTATTTTTTAAGGCAGATGGTGATCAGGACAGATGTAATAATTTTGAGGAGAAAATATAGTGGATAAGATTTTGTATATTTCTGAAAAAGAACAGATGAAATATAATCTATTAAATATGGAATATGCGGTTCAGTCTGTTCAGAAAATGTTTGACATTATGAAGAATGAAGACTATATAATGGCGGGGAAAAATAAGAATTCACATGGTAATTATATGTATGTCACAGACAAAGGAAATACAGATTTGTATATATCCATGCCAGCGTATTTAGGTGGTGAATATGGCTGTAGCGGAATAAAATGGCATGGACCTAATCGCCATATAGAAGGAAGAAAGAGTGAAACAAATTATATCTTAATATTAAATGATAAAAAAACAGGAGCACCGAAAGCAATTTTACCGGCAGGAATGTTGACGACCTATCGTACAGCGGCTGTTTCAGCATATGCGACAATGCGATTAAAAAAAGGAATACATACGCTGGGAATTATAGGACCGGGGAAAATAAATTTAGCGTATACAGAATGGATGATAAAACATTATCCACAAATAAAAGTTATCAAAATAAAAGGGAGAGGGAAACAAAAAATATATGAATTCATAAATAGTGTAAAAGATATCAATGACGCTGTACAAATTGAAGTAAGCGATCAATTTGAGGAAACGGTCAGAGATTCTGATGTTATCAGTATTAATAGCGGATTTGAATATGAAAGTATTATAGATATGCCTTATATTAGGGAAAAATGGATAAAGCCGGGAGCATTATTAATTTGTCCATCATTTATTAAATTTTCGGATACTTTTATAGCAGAAAGGTCTGTATTAGTTGCAGATAATTATAAAATGTATGAAAATTATGCAGAAGAAATGGAATTCCCATTGTATAATCATTTATCAATTTTGGGTAATCGTTTTGTAGATTTAGTTCATGAGGGAAAAATGCCTGTAGATAAGGTTCAAAATCTAGTGGACATAGATCAAAATAAAATTGAATCGCAAATGCCGATATTGTTTGCTTCAGGTGGCATGGGAATTGAAGATATTGCAGTAGGATATGATATATTGCAAAGAGCAATTCAAAAGAATGTAGGAATTGAATTGGATTATTAAATAAAAGTGGAGGCTGAATATGGAAAAATTATTAACAGTATTAAGTGAGGTTAGAGCAGATATTGATTATAGGGAAACAGATGATTTGATTGATGGAGGATATTTTGAGTCAATTGATATTATTAGCTGTATTGCGGCAATTGAAGATGCATTTGATATATCTATTGAACCATATGATATTACACCGGAAAATTTTAATTCTGCAGAGGCAATGTGGAAAATGATATCACAAAAGCTCAATTAAATATACAAAGCTTATTATGGAAAATGAGCAGAAAACATGGAGGTTTTTATGAAGGCGGAGCAATTAGATAAGTTTTTAATTTCCTCGGAAAGTACAGTTGTCGAAGCAATGCAGAAGATTGATTCTAATGCAAGAGGAATTCTTTTTGTAACCGACAATAAGCAAAAGTTGACGGGGGTTCTTACAGATGGCGATATCCGCCGGTGGCTGATTCGTACGGGAGATTTACAGGCAGCGATTGAAAAGTTTATGAATACAGCTCCTAAAAAAATTGTAAAAAAAGAACAAAATAAGGCAAAAATGCTCATGCAGCAGTATTCGATTACAGCATTGCCGGTTGTAACTGCAAAAGGTGTAGTATCAGATATTATTTTCCGGGAAGAAAAGGCTGCAGTACATAAAGATATAAAAGGAACGTTAAAAGATGTGCCGGTGATTATAATGGCTGGTGGGAAAGGAACAAGATTATATCCATATACCAAGATTTTACCAAAGCCGTTGATCCCCATTGGAGATATTCCCATTATGGAGAGGATTATTACAAGATTTTGTGAGTATGAAGTACGTCATTTTTACGCAACAGTTAATTATCGGAAAAATATGATTAAGTCTTATTTTTCAGAGAGTGAAAGAGACTACAGCATACATTATGTGGAAGAGGACAAGCCGCTTGGAACAGCAGGGAGTCTGCAATTAATTCAAAATGAATTTGAAAAACCGTTTATTGTAACAAATTGTGATATTTTAATTAATGCAGATTATGAAGATATTTACCGGTATCATAAAGAATCCGGTAATGAATTAACCATTGTTACAGCATTAAAAAATATTGTGGTGCCATACGGTGTGGTACATTCAAGTGAAAACGGTGTGGTACAGTCAATGGAAGAAAAACCGAAACTGTCATATTTTGTTAACACCGGAATGTATATTTTAAATCCTGAATTGAAAAAAGAAATACCGGAAGATACTTTTTTTCATATGACGGATTTAACAGACAAGCTGTTAAAAGAAAATAGAAAAGTAGGTATGTATCCAATCAGCGAAGATTCATTTTTAGATATGGGTGAATTTGAGGAAATGCATCGGATGGAAGAAAAGCTGAATTTAAAGGCGGAGTAGGAAAACGAAAGGAGGAATATTGTTTGAAATATTATGTTATTGCTCCGGCGAGTATTGAGAGCGGTGGTCCAGAGTTAGCACATCAGATGTGCATGGAATTAAATAATTTAAAAGAAGAAGCTTATATGTATTATGTTAGGACAGACAGGTTTCAAGTAGAACCTGTAGATATAAATGCGAGTCCTAAATATGGAAAGTATCGTACTAAACATGTATCATCTAATGTGAAAATAGATGTTGATACGGCGGTTGTATTATTTAATGAAGGATCTACAGTGTATATACCGTATATAAAAGCAAAGCGCAAAGTGTTATGGTGGATGAGCGTTGATAATTATAAGATGTGTACAGCTGAATTGGATTTAGATATTATTCGAAAAGAAGTATCATTACATTTAGTTCAGTCGTATTATGCATATTTATACGTACGTGATAGTATAGGAATACCAGAAGAAAAAATTCTATATGTATCAGATTATATAGCAGAAAAATATTTTATGAGAATAGATGCTGCTATTCCAAGAATGGATATTGCTTTATATAATCCAAAAAAGGGATTAGATAAGGTACTTCCAATTATAGAACAGACACCATGGTTAAAATGGATTCCATTAATTAATCTTACAGAAGAAGATATGATTGCATATATGCATTTGGCCAAAGTATATGTGGACTTTGGAAATCATCCAGGGAAAGACAGAATTCCTAGAGAGGCAGCAATATGTGGATGCTGTGTTATAACCAATAGAGAAGGAAGTGCAGCATATTGGCAGGATGTCCCCATTCCAGAAGAATATAAGTTTTCAAATATTGAGCACCAATGTATGAAGGTTGTTGAATTGATTAAAGATATTTGTTTAAATCATGATAAGCATATAGATAATTTTAAAGAGTATAGAGCATATATAGGTGAAGAAAGAGAAAGATTTACAAGAGATGTGAAGAAAATGATTATTAATATGAAAAATATAGAATATGAGAATTAAAATATAATTATATTTTATTAAAAGGCACTATCAATATATTAATACTAATTGAGCGAGGAGAATTTATGAAATACGGATTAATTTATTATAAAAATACCCATAATTTAGGTGATGATATTTTAAGTTATGTTGGAAAAAAATTTTTGCCGAAGGTAGACTATTATATAGATAGGGAACATTTAGATGTATTTATTCCTGATGAAAAAGAGTATGTGGCAACTATTGCCAATGGTTGGTTTCTTCACTATTGTTACACATTCCAACCTTCTCCATATATATATCCTCTTTTTATCGGCACTCATTTTACTACAGATGCAGTGCTTTTTGAGGATTATTCTTATATTGATGAAACACTGATTCAATATTTACAACAACATGGACCAATTGGCTGTCGTGATTATCATACTGCCAATATATTGTCTACGAAAGGTATTCCGAATTACTTTTCGGGCTGTTTGACATTAACATTAAAAAAGTTTGCTAATGTTATGCCTACAGATAAAATCGTTTTAGTCGATGTGTCCGAGAATGTTACAAATTATATTCATACAATACTTCCAGGGGCAGATATTATTTCTAAAACACATAGACTTCAAGATTCTGAAGCAGGTCTTTCATGGTCAATTCGTGAAGAACGTGTTGAAAATTTTTTGAAATTATATCAAAGTGCTAAAATTGTTATTACTACGCGCCTTCATTGTGCACTTCCTTGTATTGCATTAGGGACACCTGTGATTTTTATTGGGAAATTTGACAAAGATTATACTATGCGTATTGAAAGTTTTTCTGATTATTTTCCATGCTTTTCAGAAGAAGATTTTTTAAATCATAAAGTGGATGCATTTATCTTACAGCCACAGAAGGTTGCAGATGTTAGTTCAATAGCAAATGACTTAACTGAAAAATGTAATCAATTTATTGCAACAACATTAAATGCGCCACCAGATTATTCAGCATTACCGTCATTAGAGTTGTATTCATCAATTTATATAAAGAGAACACAATATATGCGATATACTATAGAATCTTTATTTCAAATACGCGCTGCTTTGCAAAATCAGTGCGTGGCGGTTGAAAATGAAATTCAACAAGTTATGTCTATATGTACTGCTGTAGCTGATGAAAATGAACGATTGAAAGATATGTTACATAAAAATTCCTAAATAAAGAAGTGAAAGGAAAATAGCGAATCAGATATATGGGCTGTAAAATCAATAATGTTAGGTTTGACATTATAGAAAGAGCAAGAGTGTGAAGGGGAAAGAATGATATCAATTTGTATAATCACAAAAAATGAAGAAAAAAACATAGAAAGATGTTTGAGGTCTTTTCAAAAGTATGATTTTGAGCTTATAGTAGTAGATACAGGTTCAACAGATCAAACAAAAACTGTAGCTTACAAGTATACACCATATGTATATGATTTTGAGTGGTGCGATGATTTTGCAGCAGCTAAAAATTATGCAATTTCAAAGGCAACACAAGAATATGTCATGGTAATTGACAGTGATGAATATTTGGAAGATATAGATATTCAAACATTAAATAGGCTTGTGAGAGAAAATCCAGATAAAGTTGGACGTATCAAGCGTGTTAATACATTTATAAGAGATGGAATTGCGCAGGAAAATACCGAACGGATTAATCGTGTTTTTTCAAAAAAAATGTTTTGCTATGAAGGCAGAATACATGAACAGGTGGTCGCAGTAAAAGGGAATAACTATGAAACTTATATGCTGCCTGTAAGAATCGGACATAGTGGTTATGATATGCCGGAAAAAGAATTAAAGGAAAAAGCACAGAGAAATATTAGGCTGCTTGATTTAGAATTGAAAAATTTAATCAATGAAAAAATAAAAAAACAAGGAGATGTCAGGGAAGAAGATACTCAAAAGTGTTTAGAGCTATTGTTGGAAAATCTACAGCAGGAAAACGTATTTGCGGTGACACTTCAAAAAGATGATAGACTGCCATATGTTTTATATCAACTGGGGAAAGGATACTGCATGGCTAAGGAATATGTAAAGGCGTGCCTATATTTTTCGGCGGCATTGTCTTTTGATTTAAATCCCCAATTGGAATATGTCATTGATATGGTTGAAGCATATGGATATGCTTTAATTAATTCCAAACAGGCTGATAAGGCATTATTTTTTGAAAATATATATGATGAATTTGGGAAAACTGCTGATTTTAAATTTCTTATGGGACTCATTTATATGAATAATGAAATGTTTGATAAGGCAATAGATGAGTTTACAAAGGCAGCCCAAATGCCGGAAGGAAGAATGAAAGGGGTTAATTCATACTTTGCGAACTATAATACAGGGGTTATTTATGAATGTTTGGGAGATATTCAGAATGCTAAAAAATATTATATGTTATGCGGGGAGTATGAGCCTGCTAAAATACGTTTAAAACAGCTGATGTAGTAATAGCTGTTGCGGACAGAGAAAAAACATATTGTTATATTGCAGATACACTGTTGTGCCAAATCAAGACATAACAGTGTATAAATATTTTATTATGCAAACACAACCTCAAAAATTTCTTTCAGCCGTACTTCATAGGTATGGAATTCTTTTACTTTTCCATAACCGTTGGCAGCAATCTGGCGGCGCTCATTGTCATGCTTTAAATAGTAATCGCATTTATTTAAGAAATCTTCCTGAGATTCAAAAAGCACAAGGTCTTCGCCGGGAACAAAATGTTCATAAAAATCTCCCTGATAATTGGAAAGTAAAAATCCGCCACATCCCATAATGTCGAAACATCGGAGCGGAATACCGCTTCGGATACTGCGCAGGGAAATGTTTAAGTTGATAGCCGAATTTTTAAAAACATACGGCATCTGGCGCTGGTAATCCACAGAACCCATATTGTGAATCTGCGAAAGTTCTGGTGTAGGGTTCGGAGTGTAAAGTTTTGTATTAAAATGTTCAGAAACAGCTTTTAAAAGCGCAGTACGCTCTAAGTTCGCAATTTTACGGGCAATTACATAATGGGCAAAGAGCCATTCTGTAGATTCAACGCTGTCATTTCCCGGTTGCAGCGGCAGGGAGTGCTGCATATCTTCAATAATTTCTTTGGATAAGAGTTCTTCAATAAAATAATATCCGTACACTTTCATCTGCGCCTGCATAATCCCCTGTAAATAGCCTTTTGTGTAATCAGATAAATGCTCCATGCGGTCAAACAGGTTGTGGACTTCATTATACATAGTACCGACAAAAGAAATATCGCTCTGGTAAAAATCCAGCGGGTGCCGGGAAGCAGAAACAGCAGAAGCGGTCATCTTATCCAGCCGGCTGGTATTGACGGCAAGCGGCATATAATAAACAGTTTGGATATTTTCTTTTTTAAGCTCCAGATAAGTCTGCTGGTCAAATAAAAATACGTAATTGCAGGGATTGATAATGGTATATGAATACAGCGAAACCAGCGGTGAATCATATACGAAGGCTATATAAGGTATATTGTGCTTTTTACAGCAGTTAGAAATGACCGGAAAGTAATTAAATGTAAAAACAGCATCATAAGAAGCACTTTCAATCAGCTTGTCAAAGCGTGCATCAAAAGCTTCATCGACATGGCTATAAATATTTTCGTCTGTAATAACAGTATATGTATGTCCGAGATTTGTCAGCGCTTCGCGCAAATCTTCAATTGCCATATGTTCATACTCAAAAATCAGTAAATTCATGAAAATCTCCGTTTCTTTTATAAAATATAATTTTATTGTAAGGGAAGGGGCGGGGATTTGCAAGAGGGGAGTGGGGAAGATGAGTTTTCATTTGGTATGATATGTATTATAATATATAATAATAGAGTAACATGATAAATTTTATATTTGGCAAATAGTTTGAACGAATGAATATAATAAAGTAGGTGATAGGGATGAATTACAAACAACAAATTGAAGAAGATAAAATGAATCAGATTATGGAAAGAAATATAGAATATTTGAATCAATTAACAGAACAAATGAAAAGCGATCAGGTTTCTGTGTTTGCCGGAGCGGGAGTGTCAGTTGCTTCCGGTTATGTTGACTGGAAAAATTTACTGAAGCCAATTTGTAAATTATTACGTTTAGATATTAATGGAAATTTGACAGAAATTGCACAATATTACAAAAATCAGTACAATAGACAGGGATTGAATGATATCATTTTTAATGAATTTGCAAAATTACCGAAAAATAATAAAAATGTAATGTGGTTGGCAAAATTACCAATTAAAGAATATTGGACGACTAATTATGATGATGTAATTGAAAAAGAGCTGGAAAAACAAGATAAAAGTGTACAAATTATTAAAAATCAAGAATTACTTAAATATCATAATCCTAAATACAAAGCAATTCTTTATAAAATGCATGGAGATAAAGAAGATCCAGATGATGCAGTTTTGACAAAAGAAGATTATGAAACTTATGATGAAAAAAGACCCTTATTTACAAAACTATTAGCAGTTGAACTTGTGAGAAAAACATTTTTGTTTATTGGTTTTAGTTTTAATGATCCTAACTTGGAAAGAATTTTAAGTCTTGCAAAAAGTTCATTAAATAGTAAAAATCTTCGGAGACATTATTGTTTTATGAGAAAAGTTCAGATTACAGATTATTTGAATAGCGATAATATAATAAGTAGTCAAATGGTTGATAAATATGTTAAAGATACAAAATATCAGGAATTACGCATAGCGGATATGGAGAATTATGGAATAAGTACGATTTTGGTGGATGATTTTAATCAAATAACAATTATGTTAGAATATCTATATAAAAAATACACAATAGATAATGTTTTTATTTCTGGTGGAATAAATCCAAAAGATTTATCAAATTATGGTAGATTTAATAATGTACATAGTACGAAGGACGGATTAAATCGTGCAGAACAATTTCTTACATTGCTGGGTGAAAAGCTGGTTGATAATGGATTTCAAATATATACAGGATTTGGTGCAGGGGTTGGAAATTATATTTTGTCAGGTGTTTTAGAGAGCAAGAAGAATATTTTGACAAATACAGATATTATTAATAATGATATACATATCAGTAGTTTGTTGGGAGCAGAGGAACAACGAAAAAATAAAATTCGAAGAAGACTAATAGAGCAATGCAGCAGTATAATAATTGTTTTTGGATATAGTAATAGCGAAAATGAATCAGGAATTTATTGTGAATATGAATTAGCGCAGAAATGTGGCGATTTTATTATTCCGGTTAAAGAAACTGGTTTTGCAGCAGAACAAATTTATAATTTATTAAATAAAGATAACAAAATATCAGAAGATGTCCAACACCTTAATAGTGCATGTGATTTAGATGAAATGGTTAGTGGTATTATTCAAGCATTAAAGAATCACAAAATAAATGAGGATAAAAAATTAAGACAACGGTTATTTTCAAGTATTTCAATGTATGGAATTGGAGTTTTTATCAGTTATCATTATAATAATGATCATGTAATTGCAAAAGAAATAACTCAAATAGTTAATAAAGATAAGTTGAATATATACACAGTTGTAAAAGAAAATAAAAAGAAAAAAGATCCGAAAGTTATTAGAAGTTGGATTGATGAACAAATAAAGAAAACGAAAATTACAATATTATTAATAAGTGGACAGACACTGACAAGAGAGTATGTTTCTTATGAGTTAGAAAAAAGTATAGCGAATGGCAATACAATAATTCCTATTTTGATAGATAGTAAGTTAAATAATTTTAATAGGAGAAAAGTAAAGTTAATTAATAAAAAGTTGCACGAAAAATTGTCTGGTAAGAACACCAAGATGCGGTATTGGTATAGGGATAATGGAGTAGTTAACATTACAAATTGGTTAGATGAATCTTTAGAAGAAGGCGAAATTTAAACATAGATGTATTCAAATAAATAGAAAAATGGAGGGGAGAGGAAAAATGATAGAATTCAGTGAATTGATTATTGGAAGTGTGGAAGATTACGATAAGTTGTATGATTATGTGGGGAAAGAGGCAATTGATGATTATGCTGTAGAAACATTAAAAAGATTTGTGGGAACAAGTTGTAATAAAATAGTTGTAGAATATCCGTATCATGATAAAGATTTTTTAAGTACATATTATTGTTATTATTCGCAGAAATTTAGATCATTTCCTAAAAAATGTTATCGTTTACATATTATGGGAAAAGATGAAGTATACTATGGATATATTGTTTTACGACCGACAGTAAAAGGGACGAGATTGGGGACGACATATTTATCGCCAAAGCCATTAATTAACGAAGAGGCATATTTGATGTTGGCAAAATATGAAGCCCATATCATGGACAATAAGTGTGAGATAAAATGTTTCCCATGGATGAAACAGGAAGTTGATATATCAGTATGTGCGCATGTGGCAGCATGGACAATATTAAGGTATTATGGTAATAAATATCATAATTATGCGGATACGACTATGGGTGCTATAGCTCAGAAGATTAAAGGTGATATGGGAAGAAAAACACCATCTAATGGTTTGACACCAGTACAAATTGCAGATTTATTTCAGGAATATGGGTTTAGTCCAATTATCAGGGGCGGAATAAAGGAGGAAAATAGTAAATTTCTTGATGAAATAATGGCATACATAGAGTCTGGGATTCCAATCGTTGGATTTATATCGCCAAAGCAACATGCAGTGTCAATTGTTGGTCATGGGAGGATAAATTATGATTTATTGGACAATCCTGTTAGTGTAGACAAATTAAAAGATGAACAAACAGGAATTATATTACATTCAAAATTGATTCCTTCTTTGTATGTTATGGAGGACAATTATTTTGGATATAGGAAAGTATCTAAGGAGTTACCGACATCAACAAGTGATGTAGATTATAATTTATTTGAAATAAAGTTCGCAGTTGTTCCGTTGTATGAAAAAATGCAGCTTGTATATAATGAAGTTTATGAGCGTTATGTATCATTAGTTGAATCTGGAACTATGAACTGGGAAGATGTTAAAATAAGCAGAATTTACATGACATCAACCAATTCGCTAAAACGTGAAGCTGGAAGCAACAAAGAAATGTGTGATGTATTAAAAACAATTATTCTCCGGTTGAATATGTCAAAATTTGTATGGTGCATTGATATTTCGGGAATAGACAATTATAAGAACAATCTGACATCAGGACGCGTAATTATTGATTCTACATGTTCAACCTATGAAAAAGAACCATGGATATTAATGCATGATAGTAGTCAAATAAAATATTATGATGAAGATACAAATGATAATTATATAGTAGAATGTGATATTCAACCATATAGAATTTATATGAATAATCTTGAAAGAATTTAGGGGGTGTTATTTTGGATAATAATGAACTTTATGTAAATGAAGTGATTGGAGCGTATTTGGATACTAAAGAAGAAATGAAAAATCTAGATGAAATAACCGTGAAAAGTTTATTTAGAACTTGCATTGAATCTATTAATCCGGAGTTGCCACATTCTTCGGTAGTTATTAAAGGAATAAAGAATTCGGATATATCATATAGTGTAAAACTGAAAAATATAAAGTTAAACTTTGGCTTTGCGCTGGATATGATTCTTGGGGTAGGTAACGTATTAGATGGGAAAAAATCAAGGTTGATTTTTTTGGTATTGGATGTACTTCGTACTTTTTTCTCCAATATAACAGAAAAATTGGAAGAAAAAGATGCTTATTTAATTTATATGATTCATAAAATAGACTTTAGAAAAAAAGGTGTATCAAAAGATGATTTGAAAGAATATATTAAACAGGATTCTAAAGCAAAGGAATACTTTCAAAAGGAAACGGATTTAGAAAAATCACTTGAACGATTGGAAAACATTCAGAGTATACGGCTGGAAGATGGTTTGTATCATATTGTTGAAATAATTCTTAATTGAAAAAAGCAATAAACTATGATATACTTAACAAATATAAAAAGAGAATAGGAGGAAATATCGTGGCTGTACAGAAAAAAATACTTTTTGGTGAGAGTGCGTATGCAACAATTGAATGTGCAAAAAGAGTTGACCGTTTAACAAATACATCTTATGATGTGGCAGCGCGGAAGGCAGATGAACGAATAGAGCAGAATAATCGTGAATATGCGGCAACATACAAGAGAGCTGCGCTATTTTCTGCAAAATAATAGATTCGATAAAATAAATGCTGAAAGTCTGTATTTATGCGGACTTTCGGCATTTATTTTATCGTGAAAGAAACAAGACGTGTAACAAATATAAATTCTGATGTATGAAAAATTAAGCGCTGTTTATGCCCAATAAATTTATAGGAATAGACTAAAGTATTAATTGAAAAAATGTTGATGTGCGATGTGAAAAGGTATATAATGTAAAATGAAAGCGCTATTCAGAAGAACTTCATGAAGTAAGAATGTGAAACAACAATATTGCATTTTAACAGATATAAAAACTTGTAGCTGGAATAAAATGCTGGTTTGCTAAAACCAAATGGAAATTTTTATTAAGAAATAAATAGAAAATAGGAAATTGAAATTTAAAAAGTGATTTAGATTGGTTTGATTAGCAGTCAAATTAATCATAAGGAGGAAAAAGAGCGAGCGGAGATGGCAACAGTGTATTAAGTTTGAAACAAAGAGAGGTGATTGTATGATGAAAGTTTCGTTTATTCAATTGTTATTAAAACAAAGAAACAGTAACTATAAATCATATGATAAAATCTCTGACTTGCATATTTAGAGAGATAGAAAGTGACTTTTCAGTATAATGAAGTAAGTATATTGAAAAAGTTGCAATCAATAAGCTCAAATTCAAAAGTATTGAAATCTGGAAACAGAGATAGTACTTTGCCACAAAAATATTTTTGTTATTTATTAAAAATAAAAAGCAAAGATAGAAGGATGACAAAGAAAGATTTTTCAAAAATAACAGGATTGGGAAAAGATGCATTTTATGGATTGAATGGTTATCAAAAAAGAGATAATCCGGTTCATCTTGAAACAATTCTGTATGCAGTTTTTTGGTTGGGAATATCAAGTGAAGAGGCATTTATCCTTTGTCTGCTTTGGGGGTATTTTCTGCCAGCGGAGGTAGAAAGCTTAAAAAAAGTAAGAAATATAATTGAAAAGCTTGATTGTGTTAAAGATATGCCGGTTGAAAGCCGGATTCAAAAGTTATTAGAATTTTGCGAAAAGGAAGCTTATGAAATTTCTTGTAGATAAAGATAAGCAATAGAATAGTGTGATAAAAAAGATGGCGGGTGTTACCCGCTATTTTTTTGTTTTTGGTGTGATAAGATAAAAAAATAAGAAATTAAAAACGCAGATTACAAGGAGGATACAAGATGAGTGCGTATAGTTCTTTAAAAGAAATGTATAAGGATACAACACAGATTATACAAGGAAAGGATACAGCGGGAAAAACAGTGTATTTATTAAAACAGTTTTGTTTTTTTGCAGTGTGTTTGTTATATTTAATAGAAAAATGTGGGTTTCGCGAGGTTATTTTAAGTTATGTTAATATAGAGATTACGCTGCCACAAATCATATGTGATTTTCTAACTATATATTTATACAAAATTATTATATTGTATATTGCTTTTTACATAATAATAAAACCGCTGGGACTAGTAATAATAAGTGAAATAAAGAGTAGAATAAAGAAAGATACTTTTCCGATATGGCTTACGTTTGAAGACATTGTTGAAATATTTTTTTACAGCATAGTTTTGCTTAAATTGGTACAGGATATTTTACAATGCATGAAAAATGAAAATGTAATGCAGGGAAAAAATGTGTTCATCTATGCTTTTATTATCATTGGTGCATTATATCGTTTTATAGAAAAGATATATATACAAAATAAAAATTGCTGGTATTACAATACGATTAGATATACGAATTTTTTTGATTCTGATGGAAAAAGAATAGCCCAGAATGATTCAGTTGTATATAGAAATAAAATTTATGAACTTTGCAAAAGCGAAGGAATATGGTATTTACAAGATTTTAATAAATTAACAGATATAAAACTTGAAAATGCAGTGGCAGATATGGAAGGAAAAATTCAAGTATATTTTTTAAAAATGGGAAGAAGGAAAGAGGAGGATGAGGTTTGAAACTGAATAATCTGTGCCTGCATAAATCCCTGTAAATACTCCTTTGTATAGTCGGATAAATGTTCCATGCGGTCATACAGGTTGTGTATTTCATTATACATTGTACCGACAAATAAAACATCACTCCGGTAAAAATCCAGCCGGCAGGTATTGACAGCAAGCGGCATCATAAGAAGCACTTTCAATATGCTTATCAAACCGGGCAGCAAAAGCGTTGTTGGCACGGTCGTTAAATTTGAAACAGTTCACAGGTGAGTGCTGTCTATTTCATTCCTACAGTAAATTTAAGTTATCCAAATGATATTTGATTGACAGGATAAAATAACTGTTATATTATAATTATAGAAAGGTCTCCATTAACCTTATAGTTTTAAATTATAAAAGAGATGAACGTTAAAGAGGGTCTCCATTAACCTTCGGTAATCAGTCCGTAAAGAGATGAACATTAAAGAATGGGAAGCACAGTCTTCCCATATTTTTTTACTAAAATACAAAGGAGTATTATAATGTTTGTGCTAGAGGGGAATCTGACATTTATTAATATTGACCAGGATTATTTAAAAAGACTGCATGACGTATGTACTGAAGTATATTATAAGCCTAGAGGGTATGAAAATAAACCGTATATAGGAATTCTTATAAATAAAGAAGGCAGAAAATATGTTATTCCGTTATCGTCCGCTAAAGAAAAACATAAAACATGGAAAAATGTTAATAAAGAATGTTATTTGATTTATGAATATGTAAAAAAATCCTGTATGGGGGAAAATGAAATCTGGGTGGAAACAGAACCGGATAATGTGAAACACATATTATCTGTTATAGATATTAAGAAGATAATTCCTATAGTGGACGGCTTATATAGCAGAGTGAATATTAATGATGATAATAGTGATACAGACGAGATAAGAAAATATAAGGATTTATTAAACAAAGAATATGTTTTTATATTAAAAATAATCGATGAAATAATTGATAAAGCGAATAAACTTTATGATAAACAGATGGAGCATGGAAAGATTGCTAAATTCTGTTGTGATTTTAAAAAATTAGAAAAAGTAGCAGATCATTATAAATGAAGTGGAAGCCTGTCTGTCAACGGATAGGCATTATATTTAAAGAAGATTTTACAAATGAAACTAGAAAAATATCAGTTTCATTCATAAGAAGGATGATTATTAAATGGAAAGTAAAGAAGTGATAGCGCGTATAGGGAAAATCTTAAAAGATAATACTGCGATAACAGAAGATGAGTATATTGCTGTTATGAATATATTTTGTGAGAATACTTTTGACTATGACATACAACAATTATATAACAATTTTGAAAAAACAAAATATGATTATTATATACCAGAAAAGATTTTGATGAGATGTTATAAAAATAAAAGTTATTCAAAAGCGTTATCATTATTGGCAGAAGATATGGATTCGGAAAATAAGACATATGAATGGGGAATATTATTTCATAATAAAGGGATTTGGCTGCTTAATAGAGATATAAAAGTTTCGAATACACAATTTAGTTCCAAAAGGACGGTATTTAAAATCTTATTTACAAATAAAACAGATTCTAAATATTTTAAATATTTTAATCACGAATATTTGCTGGGGTATGACAAAGATATATATTTTTTTAGGGATATCATTACATATAAAAATATAAAATTTCCATCTGTTAAATCAGACAGCTGGAATGCCTATTTCGGCTGCATTAAAAGATTTATGGATTATTATATTTTAGAAAAGGGGCATTATATTGAGGATATTGATAAATGTTATAGAAATATAAAATTATCTGATTATGAAGTCTACATAAAAGACAATGGAACCATAAAAACACCTAATACAGCCAAAAATCAATTCTTTTATATAAAATCTTTTATATTAAGTCAGACCTATAATAAGGAATTTGATATAAGCAGTAATGAAATAATAAGCAGATGTAAAGATATTTTGGATAAGCCAGCGGAAAATGTAGATGAAACAGATATAAAAAAAATAGCAGGAATTATAAAATGTATAGAAAATCAAAGAAATGGCAAAAGAAACAAAACGATATTTCTAATTTTGCTATGCTTTGGAATGGAAAGAAGAAAGATATGTGCATTAACGTGGAATGACATAGATAAAAAATGTGAAAAGATCAAAATGGGAAAGCATGAAATGGTAATGCCGCATATATTACAGCAAAGTTTTAAAGAATTAAAACAGGAAAAAAATGATGATGCAACATATGTCTTTGGCAATTCCAGAACAAATTGGCAAAAACCGTTACCGGAAAGTGGAATTAATGGGGTTTTGGAATTTATCAAAAATATTAATACACAAGATGAGTTCTATAAAAAATTTTCGCCGGGGAATATACGAAAATGGCTTTTTAGATTTTTACTTAAAGAAAATCCGTTACAGGATGTGTTAGTACTAATGAATATACCAATTAGCAACATTTCTAATTATATCAGTGATGAAGAAATGATAGAATTTACTACAGACAAACTTTCAAAGGGAGAAAAATATCTGCTTGAGGATTTTATGAATGATGTTGAAAAATTATTATAATGGATTGAATTCTAACAAAATCTTACTTTTTACCACCAGACAGTTATGCTACCACAGCGCCGGATTTTTTGCGGCGCAGCTGGCAGATGCACTGGAAAATGCAGGGTATCAATGTGAATTGTGCGAAATCCCGGAAGATGGCATCGCGGGAGAAATGCGTGAGCAGGCAGTACCGGCAAAAGATACGGCGGGGGAGATTTCGCCGCAGGCAGCAGCCGTGCTGGAGCGTTATATCGGAAAGGAATACGCGGCGGTCATTGACTTTAATTCCAAGCTGCCGCGGCTGATGTGCGATGATGACACCTATTATCTGGACACCATTCAGGCACCGTTTTTTAACTACATTTTAGACAATCCACTGTATCACCATGCAACACTGCAATGTCCGTTACAGCGGTATCATGTGCTTTTGGTCGATGAAGAACACGCCGCCTATGTACGGAAGCATTATCCGCATATTCAGGGTGCGCATATGCTGTCGCTTGGTGCCAATGAAGCGGTTATCGGAAAGGCATTTGAGCAGAAGCAGGAAAATGTATTATTTATGGGGACATACCGCAGCCCGGAAATATATCTGGAGCAGATTCGTAGTCAGGATACACAGGCGCAGAAAGAAATGCTGCAAATGATTGAGCGGATTCAGGCAGAGCCGGATTTATCCGTGGAGCGCGCATTAAGAGCTGTTTTGGAAGAACAGGATAGAAAAATTTCAGAAGAAGATTTTGCATTGCTGATGAATACATACTATCCGGTGGAAATGTATCTGCGCAATTATGACCGGGAACAGCTGGTGACGGCACTCGTCCGTGCAAAAATTCCGGTAAGAATTGTAGGTGACTGGTGGGAGCGGTACGCATATGCCGCTGCGCCGAATCTGCAATTGGAGCAGCCGGTTGCATTTGACCGTTCATTTGATAAAATTGCGGGAAGTGCCGTGATAGCGGATTCGTCCCCGTTTTTTAAAATGGGAATCCATGACCGTGTGTTTGCGGGCATGGCAAATCATACAGCGGTTCTGACTGATGAAAGCCCTTACAGAAAAAAAGTCTTCGAAACAGGACAGCATATCCTTGATACGGACTGCCCGGTTGTTTTGTATTCACCGGCAAATCCACAACAGGCATGTGATATGGCAGAAGAATTGTTGATAAACCGCGGCAGGCGTAAAGACCTTGTGGATAAAGCGTATGAAATGTATCAGAAAGAATTTACATGGAATAAAGTAGCGGAACGATTTGTAAAGCTTTTGACAGAATAATTTACAAGAACCTTTAATAAGTGTTATAATAAAACACAAATGATATCAGGGTCAAAAAGTCTAAATCCACATGAGCTTGCTCATAGTTTTGTGTTTATGACCCAGACATCACATAAAGGTATGTGATAAAAATACATTGTCGGAGGACGGATTATGCAGGATACGAATTCGATTTACGGGCTGTTAAAAGAAAGCGCAGAAAAATATGCCGGGAAAACAGCCGTTTTATATGATACATTTGCAGGAAGCTATGAAAAGCTGTTTCGGGATGTGACCAATAAGGCAATTCATTTGCAGCATTTTGAGGGGAAGCGGGTTGCACTTTGCGGACCGTCATCATACCGGTGGATTGTCAATTTATTTGGTATTATTCTGGCGGGAAAAGATGTTGTGCTGGTGGACTCCTTTCTGCCGCATAAGGAACGGGAAAGCCTGCTGGAAAAAGTAGGGGTGGATTACATTTTATCTTCTACCAATCAGTACATCCTTGCAGACAGTCATGCCATCATGATACCGGGGGCAGAAAAAGATGATGTTGAGGGAGAATATAATCCGCAGACACCGGAAGGAAACGTATTGGTATTTACGGCAACAGATAAAGAATCTGATAAAGCGGTTGTGCTGACCACACAGAATCTGATGTATACGGTGAATGCAATGAATCATCACTGCTATTGCAGCGAGCATGACAGAGTGCTGGCACAGACTATGCTGTTTCATATTTTCGGACTGGTTTACAGTCTGTTGTGGCCGCTGGCAAACGGCGCGTGTGTATGTGTCGGACGTGGACTGCGTCATATTGATGCTGAAACCTATTATTACAAGACAACGATTCTGCCGGGTACACCGTCGATGATTGAATATTTAAAGAGAATCAAGGCATTTAATCCGGAACTGCGTACCATTGTAATCGGCGGCGCACCGAGCAGCTATAAGTTATTTGAAAATTTAAAAGACCGGAATTACAACGTGTATACAATATATGGCATGGCAGAGTGCAGCGGTGGCATTGCGGTGAACCGTGAAATGGACGGCTCATATGAATTATATGATGATGAGGCAGTACAGTTAGGTGCAGACGGAGAAATTTTAGTCGGCGGGCACTGTGTAATGAAAGAGTACGACAAAGATGAACAGACGACAAAAGAAGTTTTAAAAGATGGTATGTTCCATACCGGTGATTACGGCAGGATGAACTGCCATGGCAGACTGGTAATTACAAAGAGAAATCCGGGCGTACTGCAGCTGCCAACCGGTGAAAAAATCTGCCGCCGGGTAATTAATGAGGAAATTACGGCAATTCACGGTGTTGCGGAAAGCTATCTGACAATGGACGGGGACAAGCTCACCATTGTAATCGTACCGATTGATAAAGAGATGACAGCAGACCGTATGAAGAAAAAGATTGACAAATACAATGAAAAGAAAGGATATCGCTGGGAAATCCAGAAAGTCATTGTATTAAAGCAGAATCTGCCAAAGCTTGAAAATGGTCAGGTGGACGGTGAAGCAATTCAGGAAATGTTAGAAACGGGACAATATTAATGATAAAAAGGGACAGAAAAGATTAGCAGGTCACATGACACAAGCTTACTTTTCTGTCCCTTTTGGTGTATCAACCATACCGGATTGAAGCCGTACAATGATAATAAATTTATTTTTTATGACTCTGCATTAATTGATAGTAACGGGGTTACAGATAACCGTCAAAAATCATGCCGGTATAGGCGGATAAATTATAGGGGTCATTTGTCGGGCGGAGCGGGTTTTTATAGGCGATAATCTTATTGTTGACATAATCCATCGGATTGAGTGAAATGTCTTCCGCTTTTTTCTGAACAGCCTGTTTAAAGGCATTCAGACCTGAAAAAATGTCGCCTAATGTGCCGTTATCTGCGGCAGAAATAATGGCATCACGGTCAACGGCAATCGTACCGTTATCGGTAACGCTTAACCCGTTTTCATTTAAAAGGTGGTTGTAAGATTTTGCAATGCCTGCAAAGTCCTTTTTTAACTTTTCATTTCCTTCAAAATGTTCGTTGGCATCATTGGCTGTTACCGAAATCAAGTTGTTATAGCCGCCGATTAATTCGCCGATACTGTCGGCAATTGCATCGGTGTCGGTATTCATGCTGATGGTGACAGGCGCTTTGCCGGTTGTATCAAAAAAGGTCAGTACATAATTATTATCAATTGTCACCTCATTTGAAACAGAGGTGGCAGTTGTTCCGTTTACAGAATATACAGCATTTGCCGGATACTGTGTCACGCGGTCCAGACCCAGTGTAGATACCAGTTCGGTATTGGAATCGGAAGCATCTGAGGAATTCTGGGACTGGATATGGAAAATCGTCGGAGAAATTCCCCTGATGCCTGTTGCATCGGATGTGATGGAAATAGCAGAGTTGCCAAGACCATCCGTTAAAAGCTGTGCTTTTAACCCGATATCAGCCTGGTTAATCAGACGTGCAATCTTTTGCTGGGTATCGGTTACGGTGTCAGTAGCGTTTACGCCGAACTCAAACTGATATGTCAAATCCTGCACCTGCAGATCAAATGAGTACTCACCTGCTGCAAACGGCTTAGAATTTGGCTGTAAGAAGTTGCCGGTGTTTGTCTGTGGACAGGCAAGCTGTGAAACGGTAACTTCAAGCGGTTCATAATCCTGCACACAAGAATCTCCGATATATTCGGCATCGATGACCTGCGGCGAACTGGATGTTGCAGAACGTTTGTATGTAATGGAATCTGTGGATTCATCGGAAAGCTCATCTGCAATCTGGCTTAATTCCCGTGCATTTTCTTTTAAATCAATAGCATATTTTAATGCCGCGTCAGAAAAATCAATCTTATAAGAAGGAGTCTGACTGTTGATTTTTTGTAATCTGCCAAAGGTGCTTTTGAGCTGGGCCTTTGAATGGGTATCATATTTAGAATATTCTCTGTGACCGTACTGGGCGGCATAGTAGTTATAAACCGAATTGATCATCGTCACGAACCTCCTTGTCTGCAATAATCTATATCTCGTGTATTGTGGTTATTAGTGGTAAGCTGTGAAGTTACAAAAACTATAATAGACAGCTTTACATAAAAAAGCTGAATGTCCCGTTGGAAAATCCGTTTTCCATGTGGGGCATTTGTAAAAAAAGCAATTATCTAAAATGATTGGATAATATTATATACTAATATATTCGGAATGTCACGCAGTTTCTTTAAGGAAAATTTAAAGATTTGGATTAAAAAATTTGTCAAAAAAGATATTGACGAGTGCCTGTTTACTATGATAAACTAGAACGGCTATGGAAGCGGTCTTTTTTTTATGCCTAAAAAAGAACCAATTGGTGTAGAATCTCATACACCTACAAAAATTTAACGAAAATTGGAGGTGGAAGTTGTGCGCGTTAAGATAACATTGGCATGTACAGAGTGTAAACAGCGTAATTACAACACTACGAAGGATAAGAAAACTCATCCGGACAGAATGGAAACAAAGAAGTACTGTAAGTTCTGTAAATCACACACATTACACAAGGAAACCAAGTAATTTGGAGCAGTGAGGTAAAAGCTATGGGTGAAACTGTTAAAACAAAAAAACAGAAAAAAAGCTGGTTCAAAGGTTTAAAGGCTGAGTTCAAGAAAATTGTCTGGCCTGACCAGAAGTCACTTACAAAGGAAACTGCTGCGGTTGTGATTGTATCCGTTGTAGTCGGTGTAATCATTTCAGTAGTGGACTTGATTGCCCGCTTTGGTATCGAATTCTTGGTGAAGTAAGGAAAAGGTGATTAGATGGACGAAGCAAAATGGTATGTTGTCCACACTTATTCCGGTTATGAGAATAAGGTAAAGGCAAACATCGAAAAAACAGTTGAAAACAGAAATCTTCAGGACCAGGTTCTCGAAGTCATCGTTCCGCTTGAAACGGTTGTTGAAGTAAAGAACGGTGCAACAAAGTCTGCCCAGAAGAAGATGTTCCCTGGATACGTACTCATTAACATGGTGATGAACGATGACAGCTGGTATGTTGTCCGCAACACCCGAGGCGTTACAGGATTTGTAGGTCCGGGATCCAAACCGGTACCGCTCACTCCGGCTGAAATTAAATCACTTGGAATTACCCTTCCGGGAACTGAGGCTCCAAAGCCGGTTGTCCAGTTTGCTGGTAAAGTTGGTGACCAGGTAATGATTCTTTCAGGAGCATGGGAGAATACAGTTGGGGAAATTACAGCAATTAATGACGGCAAGCAGTGCCTGACCATTAATGTAGAAATGTTCGGCCGTGAAACACCGGTTGAGATTGGTTTTACAGACGTAAAACTTATGTAACAGAAAGCTTAAGCAGCTGCTTATGGGCATATAGGCAGTGAGGCATAAGCGTGGGAGATTGAAGCGGCAGATTTAAATCAGCCGTATCTTTCGCCAATTACCACATAATATTTAGGAGGTGCCTAAAATGGCAAAGAAAGTAACAGGTTATATCAAATTACAGATTCCTGCCGGCAAAGCTACACCGGCTCCACCAGTTGGTCCAGCTCTTGGTCAGCATGGTGTAAACATTGTAGAGTTTACAAAGCAGTTCAATGCAAAGACAGCAGATCAGGGAGATTTAATTATCCCGGTTGTTATCACAGTATATGCTGATAGAAGTTTCAGCTTTATTACAAAGACTCCGCCGGCAGCAGTTCTTTTAAAGAAGGCTTGCAACATTAAGTCAGGTTCTGGTACACCAAACAAGACAAAGGTTGCAAAGATTTCTAAGGAAGAAATCAAGAAGATTGCTGAATTAAAGATGCCAGACTTAAATGCTGCATCTATCGAGACTGCTATGTCTATGATAGAAGGAACAGCAAAGAGTATGGGAATCGTTGTAGAAGATTAATTGATTCATATTAATTTGATATATGTGGGAGGAAAGCAAGTCCCTTCCGATATTACCACTAGGAGGTTTTTTGATAATGAAAAGAGGAAAGAAATACGTTGAAGCGGCTAAGTTAATCGACCGCGCAACATTATATGAAGCTACAGATGCAGTTGCTCTTGTAAAGAAGTCTGCAGTAGCAAAATTTGACGAAACAATTGAAGCTCATATCAGAACAGGTTGTGATGGACGTCATGCTGATCAGCAGATCAGAGGTGCAGTTGTTCTTCCACACGGAACAGGTAAGACTGTTAAGGTTTTAGTTTTCGCTAAGGGTGCTAAGGCTGAAGAAGCTGAAGCAGCAGGCGCTGATTTCGTAGGCGGTGAGGAACTGATTCCTAAGATTCAGAATGATAACTGGTTCGATTTTGATGTTGTTGTTGCAACACCTGACATGATGGGCGTTGTTGGTCGTCTGGGACGTGTACTCGGTCCTAAGGGCTTAATGCCAAACCCGAAGGCTGGTACAGTTACAATGGATGTAACAAAAGCTGTTAATGATATCAAGGCTGGTAAGATTGAATACAGACTTGATAAGACAAATATCATTCACGTGCCAATTGGTAAGGCTTCATTTACTGAAGACCAGTTAGCGGACAACTTCCAGGCTATTATGGATGCAATCGTTAAGGCAAAGCCTTCAACATTAAAGGGCCAGTATTTAAGAAGTGTTGTACTTACTTCTACAATGGGTCCTGGTGTTAAGGTCAGCACAGCAAAATATGTTGGCTAATTTGTAAAAAACGGTTGACAACCTATATATGAAGATAGTATACTATCATTTGTTTGTGTGATACATCACACAATGCAATATTTTGCCTAAGACAGCAGGTCCCCATCCGGGGTTAAAGGTTATTCGCCTACCGAGGATTATGAAATGCGGCAGACAGACAGTCTGCGGTATATTAAGACATGAATCTACGTCCTCTGAAGTCTTGTGCTTTGGAGGACTTTTTTATGAATTGGGCAGAATTTATCCCTCTGGTGGGATACAAATCTAACAGGAGGTAACAAATTCATGGCAAAGGTAGAACTTAAAGCACCTATCGTAGACGAAATTTCAGGACACTTAAATGGCGCGCAGGGCGTTGTTTTAGTTGACTACCGTGGCTTAACTGTAGAGCAGGATACACAGCTTCGTAAGCAGTTAAGAGAAGCCGGTGTCGTTTACAAGGTATATAAGAATACTTTAGTAAAGAGAGCTATCGCAGGTACAGAATTCGAGCCAATGACAGATATGCTTGAAGGACCTACAGCAATTGCTATCTGCGCTACAGATGCAACAGCTCCGGCTAGAATCCTTAGCAACTTCGCTAAGACAGCTGAAGCTCTTGAATTAAAGTGCGGTGTTGTTGAAGGAACATACTACGATGCAGCTGGCATTCAGACAATTGCTTCTATTCCGTCAAGAGACGAACTTCTCAGCAAGTTCCTTGGAAGCATCCAGTCACCTATTACAAACTTTGCACGTGTTATTAAGCAGATCGCTGAAAAGAACGAAGAAGTTGCTTAATTTCCGTGTCCGGATACAAAACGTATCCATGGAAATGTTGAACAGAGTCTGTACGGATACCGTATGGACGGTCCGGGCAGCAGCCCAATAATATAAAAGGAGAGTAAATAAATGACTACACAGGAAATCATTGAAGTTATTAAGGGATTATCAGTATTAGAATTAAACGATTTAGTTAAGGCTTGCGAAGAAGAATTCGGCGTATCTGCAGCAGCAGGCGTTGTTGTTGCAGCAGCAGGTGCTGGCGCAGCAGCAGGTGAAGAAAAGACAGAATTCGACGTAGAACTTACAGAAGCTGGCGCTAACAAGGTTAAGGTTATCAAGGTTGTTCGTGAAATCACAGGTCTTGGCTTAAAGGAAGCTAAGGAAGTTGTTGATGGCGCACCTAAGGTTGTTAAGGAAGGCGCTTCTAAGGAAGAAGCTGAAGAAATTCAGAAGAAGCTTGAAGCTGAAGGCGCTAAGGTTACTCTTAAGTAATTTTACCCACAACAGTATCAATATAAAATTAAGAACCGGATTCCTGCGGGAGTCCGGTTTTTTACGTTATAGAAATACTGTACGGCAGCGGTGTAATTCGTGAAAATGAATTTACTTTCAATTCTGAAAATGTTATAATATTCATAATTATGCGCGCAAATGTAATAAAAAGGAAAACTGGTAAAAATTATCATGTATAGTGCTTGACAGACAAGTGACTGTATGCTATTATGGACAATGCACTATTGTGTATGCTTATGCTTTTTTATTGCATTGCATATTAAAAATATCAGATTTTATATAAAAATAAACACAAGGGGTGAAACGTCAATGGAGAAAAACAGAATGCGTCCGGTCAAGGCAGGCAAGAGCATGAGAATGAGCTATTCAAGACAGAAAGAAGTTCTTGAAATGCCGAACCTTATTGAAGTTCAGAAGGACTCTTATCAGTGGTTCCTGGATGAAGGGTTAAAAGAAGTTTTTGATGATATCTCTCCAATAGCAGACTACAATGGCAGATTGAGTCTGGAATTTGTTGACTTTGCTTTATGCGAAGATGATGTCAAGTATTCTATTGAAGAATGTAAGGAAAGAGATGCTACATATGCAGCACCTCTGAAGGTAAGAGTAAGACTCCACAATAAGGAAAGTGAAGATATCAGCGAACATGAAATTTTCATGGGCGACCTTCCACTTATGACAAAGACGGGAACATTCGTTATCAACGGAGCAGAACGAGTTATCGTCAGCCAGCTGGTACGTTCACCAGGTATCTATTACGATATCCAGAAGGATAAGTACGGTAAGATTTTCCTTTACAGCTCACAGGTTATCCCAAACCGTGGTGCATGGTTAGAGTATGAAACAGATGCCAACGATGTGTTCTATGTTAAAGTAGATAGAAATAAAAAGGTTCCTGTAACCGTGCTGATTCGTGCACTCGGTTTCGGAACAAATGCTGAAATTATTGATATTTTCGGCGAAGAACCAAAGCTTCTTGCTACAATGGAGAAGGATACTTCTACAAACTATCAGGAAGGTATTTTAGAGCTTTATAAGAAGTTAAGACCGGGTGAACCGTTATCTGTAGATAGTGCGGAAGCGCTGATTTCAGGTATGTTCTTTGATCCGAGAAGATATGACCTTGCAAAGGTGGGAAGATATAAGTTTAATAAGAAGCTTTCTTTCAAGAGCAGACTTTCAGGACATATCCTTGCAGATGATGTTGTGGATACACAGGGCAATGTCATTGCACAGGCAGGCGATAAGCTTGACAGAGAAACAGCACAGGCAATTCAGGATGCAGCGGTTCCGGCAGTCTTCTTAAATGTAGATTTAAGAAACAGTGACGGTACAATTACAACAAAGAGAGTAAAAGTGCTGTCTAACATGGCAGTTGATATTACAAAATGGGTTGATATTTCAAAGGAAGAAGCAAGAGAACTCGGTGTTACAGAAGCTGTATTCTTCCCTGTACTCAGCCAGATTTTAGCTGAAAATGAATCACTTGAAGAAATCAAAGAAGCAATCTGCAAGAACATTGCCGATTTGATTCCAAAGCACATTACTGTAGAAGATATTATTGCTTCTATTAATTATAATATGCACCTTGAATACGGCGTTGGTACAAAGGATGATATTGATCACCTTGGTAACAGACGTATCAGAGCGGTCGGCGAACTGTTACAGAACCAGTTCAGAATCGGTATTTCCAGAATGGAAAGAGTTGTCAGGGAAAGAATGTCCACACAGGACTTAAGCGGTATTTCTCCGCAGTCCCTGATTAACATTAAACCGGTTACGGCAGCGATTAAGGAATTCTTTGGAAGTTCCCAGCTGTCACAGTTCATGGATCAGAATAACCCGTTGTCAGAAATTACGCATAAAAGACGTCTTTCTGCATTAGGACCGGGTGGTCTGTCAAGAGATCGTGCCGGTTTCGAGGTTCGAGATGTTCACTATACACATTACGGAAGAATGTGTCCTATTGAAACACCTGAAGGTCCGAACATCGGTCTGATTAACTCACTTGCATCTTATGCAAGAATTAACGAATATGGTTTTGTAGAGGCACCGTACCGTCTGGTAGACAGAACCGATCCAAAGAATCCGCGTGTTACCGATGAAGTACAGTACTTTACGGCTGATGAAGAAGATGATTATCATGTAGCACAGGCGAATGCGGAAATTGACGAAGAAGGACATTTCGTTAAGAATACTGTATCCGGCCGTTACAGAGAAGAAACTTCTGAATTTGACAAGACACAGATTGAATTAATGGACGTATCGCCAAAGATGGTATTCTCTGTTGCGACATCCATGATTCCGTTCCTTCAGAACGATGACTGTACACGAGCGCTGATGGGTTCCAACATGCAGCGTCAGGCCGTACCGCTTCTGATGACAGAAGCACCGGTTATTGGTACAGGTATTGAAAATAAGACAGCAAGAGACTCAGGTGTCTGCGTTGTAGCAGAAGCAGACGGTGAAGTCCTTTTGTCTGAATCTGATAAAATTATTGTAAGAGAAGATGACGGCAAGGTACATGAGTATAAGCTGACAAAGTTCTCAAGAAGTAACCAGAGCAACTGCTATAACCAGCGTCCAATCGTATTTAAAGGTGACAAGGTGAAGGAAGGCGATGTTATCGCAGATGGTCCTTCTACACAGAATGGTGAAATTGCATTAGGTAAGAACCCGTTAATCGGTTTCATGACATGGGAAGGTTACAACTACGAAGATGCTGTATTATTAAGTGAACGTCTGGTGCGTGATGATGTATACACTTCTATCCATATTGAAGAATATGAAATTGAAGCCCGTGATACAAAGTTAGGACCGGAAGAAATCACAAGAGATATTCCTTCCGCAAGCAGTGATTCTATCAAGGATCTGGATGAAAACGGTGTGATCCGCATCGGTGCAGAAGTACGTGCCGGAGATATTCTGGTTGGTAAAGTAACACCAAAGGGTGAAACAGAACTGACAGCCGAAGAAAGACTGCTTCGCGCAATCTTTGGTGAAAAGGCAAGAGAAGTAAGAGATACTTCATTAAAGGTACCTCATGGTGAATATGGTATCGTTGTGGCAGTGAAGACATTTACAAGAGAAAACAGCGATGAACTGGCACCGGGTGTCAGCAAGTCTGTCCGCATCTATATTGCACAGAAGAGAAAGATTTCTGTAGGTGATAAGATGGCCGGCCGTCATGGTAACAAGGGTGTCGTTTCCAGAGTTCTCCCTGTGGAAGATATGCCATTCCTTCCAAACGGACGTCCGCTTGATATCGTCTTAAACCCTCTGGGTGTGCCTTCACGAATGAATATCGGACAGGTGCTTGAAATCCATTTAAGTCTTGCAGCAAAGGTGCTTGGCTTTAACATTTCTACACCGGTATTCGACGGTGCAGACGAAAATGATATTATGGATACACTGGATATGGCAAATGACTATGCAAATACACCTTTTGACGATGAAGAATTACAGCGTGAAAAGGCAGCTGCACAGGAAAATGGCGAAGATTATCCGGAAGATATGGTAACATTTACAGATAAATATAAAGAACTGCTGAATCCTGACGTATTCCAGTATCTGAGTGACAACAGAGCACACAGAGAAGAATGGAAGGGTGTTCCGATCGGACGTGACGGTAAGGTAAGACTGCGTGACGGACGTACAGGTGAATATTTTGACAGTCCTGTAACAATCGGTTTCATGCACTACTTAAAGCTCCATCATCTGGTTGATGATAAGATTCATGCACGTTCAACAGGTCCTTACTCACTTGTAACACAGCAGCCGCTCGGTGGTAAAGCGCAGTTCGGTGGACAGCGTTTCGGTGAAATGGAAGTTTGGGCACTGGAAGCTTACGGTGCATCATATACATTACAGGAAATCCTGACTGTGAAGTCCGATGATGTTGTAGGACGAGTTCGTACTTACGAAGCAATCATCAAGGGTGAAAATATCCCTGAACCGGGTATTCCGGAATCCTTCAAGGTACTTTTAAAGGAACTCCAGTCCCTGGCATTAGACGTAAGAGTGCTTGATAAGGATAACAATGAAGTGAAACTGCTTGAAAGCTCTGAATACGAAGTAACTGACTTCAAGAAAGTTCTTGATGATGGCAGATACAGACGTGACAGCAGAGAAGAGGAAGCAGAATATGCTAAGAATGGTTCAACCATTCAGACAGTCGGTGAAGACGGCTTTGAAGATGCAGAGGATGTAGAGTATGCCGGCGATGATGCATTTGATGATGCAGATGATTATGGCGATGGCAATTCAGATATGATGGATTAATAGAAGGGAGCACGATCATGGCAGAAGAATCAAAAAGAGATTTGACCAGTCAGTCTATGAAGTTTGATAAGATTCAGATTAAACTGGCTTCTCCGGAGGATATTTTAGAGTGGTCTCACGGTGAGGTTACAAAGCCGGAGACAATCAACTACAGAACTTTAAAACCGGAAAAAGATGGTTTGTATTGTGAAAGAATCTTTGGACCGAGTAAGGACTGGGAGTGTCACTGCGGTAAATATAAAAAAATCAAAGATAAGGGTATTATCTGCGATAAGTGTGGTGTCGAAGTAACAAAGGCCAGTGTCCGTAGAGATCGTATGGGACATATCCATTTAGCGGCTCCTGTTTCCCATATCTGGTATTTTAAGGGAATTCCTAGCCGTATGGATCTGATTCTGGACATCGGACCGAAGAACCTTGAAAAAGTATTATATTTTGCAGCTTATATTGTAATTGATCCGGGTACGACAGAAATTCCGTTCAAGAAGATTTTAACAGAACAGGAATACCGTGAACTCTACGATCAGTACGGCAATACATTCCGTGTCGGCATGGGTGCGGAAGCCATTTATGAACTGCTTAAAAATGTAGATTTGGAATCAGAAGTTGCAAAGTTAAAGGAAGAACTTGAAAATACAACTTCCCAGAAGGCAGCAAGACTCATTAAGAGAATTGAAGTCATGGAAGCGTTTTTAACAGCCGGAACAAGACCGGAATGGATGATCTTAACTGAAATTCCGGTAATCCCACCGGATTTAAGACCAATGGTACAGTTAGACGGTGGACGTTTTGCAACATCCGATTTAAATGACTTATATAGAAGAATCATCAACAGAAACAACAGACTTGCACGTCTGATTGAGCTGGGCGCTCCGGAAATCATTATCCGTAATGAAAAGAGAATGCTTCAGGAAGCTGTTGATGCTCTGATTGATAACGGACGTAGAAACGGACGTCCGGTAACAGGTCCTGGTAACAGAGCGTTAAAGTCACTTTCAGACCTGTTAAAGGGTAAGCAGGGACGTTTCCGTCAGAACCTCCTTGGTAAGCGAGTTGACTATTCAGGCCGTTCTGTTATCGTTGTAGGTCCTGAATTAAAGATTTATCAGTGTGGTCTTCCAAAGGAAATGGCAATTGAGCTGTTTAAGCCGTTTGTTATGAGAGAACTGGTAAGACGTGGACTGGCTGACAATATTAAGAAAGCGAAAAAGAGCGTAGAACATCTTGAAAACAGCGTATGGGATGTGCTGGAAGATGTTATCAAAGAGCATCCGGTTATGTTAAACCGTGCTCCTACACTGCACAGACTTGGTATTCAGGCATTCGAGCCAATCCTTGTAGAAGGTAAGGCAATTAAGCTGCATCCGCTTGTTTGTACAGCGTTCAACGCCGATTTCGATGGTGACCAGATGGCCGTCCATCTGCCACTTTCAGTAGAAGCACAGGCAGAATGCCGCTTCATGCTGCTTTCACCAAACAACCTGTTAAAGCCGTCTGATGGTGGCCCTGTAGCTGTTCCTTCACAGGATATGGTTCTTGGTATTTACTATCTGACACAGGAAAGACCGGGGGCAAAGGGTGAAGGTAAGTTCTTTAAGAATGTAAACGAAGCACTTCTTGCATATGAAAACGGAGTTATTACATTACACTCTAAGATTTTAGTTCATATGACAAAGACCGATGCAGAAGGCAATACCGTTTCAGGTAATGTAGAATCTACACTGGGAAGATTTATTTTCAATGAAATTCTCCCACAGGATTTAGGATATGTAGACAGAAGCAAGGAAGAAAACCAGATGCTTCTGGAGGTTGATTTCCATGTAGGAAAGAAGCAGTTAAAGGATATTTTACAGCACGTTATTAATACCCACGGTACAACGACAACAGCCGAAGTACTTGATGATATTAAGGCAATGGGTTATAAGTATTCTACAAGAGCAGCCATGACCGTTTCTATTTCAGAAATGACTGTGCCGCCGATTAAGAAGAAACTGATTTCCGATGCAGAAAAGAAGGTTGAACAGATTACTGTAAACTACAACAGAGGTCGTTCAACAGATGAAGAAAGACATAAGAATGTTATCCGCGTATGGCAGGAAACGGATGAGGCATTAAAGGATGCCCTGATTGAAGGTCTTGATAAATACAACAACATCTTCATGATGGCCGATTCAGGTGCCCGTGGTTCTAACCAGCAGATTAAGCAGCTTGCAGGTATGCGTGGTTTGATGGCAGATACATCCGGTAATACAATCGAACTCCCAATCAAGTCCAACTTCCGTGAAGGTCTTGATGTACTGGAATACTTCATTTCAGCGCATGGTGCGCGTAAGGGTCTGTCCGATACAGCGCTTCGTACAGCCGATTCAGGATACCTTACAAGACGTCTTGTAGACGTATCACAGGATTTGATTATCAGAGAAACAGACTGCAGCGCCGGTAAGGCAATTCCGGGTATGTATGTATCTGAATTCGTAAATGATAAGGCAACTGCAAGCAGTGATGCAAAGGCAGATATCCTTGAATCATTAGAAGAACGTATTACAGGCAGATATCTTGCAGAAGACATCATTGATCCGTCTACCGGTGAAGTGATTTTAGCTGCAAACCACCTTGTAACACCAAAGAGAGCAGCACAGATTGTTGCAACAGGTGTTGAAAAGGTTAAAATCAGAACAATTCTTACCTGCCGTTCACACATTGGTGTATGTGCAAAGTGCTACGGTTCTAACATGGCGACAGGTCAGACCGTACAGGTTGGTGAAGCTGTTGGTATTATCGCTGCCCAGTCTATCGGTGAACCGGGTACACAGCTTACTATGCGTACTTTCCATACAGGTGGTGTTGCCGGTGATAATATTACACAGGGTCTTCCTCGTGTCGAAGAACTTTTTGAAGCAAGAAAGCCAAAGGCACTTGCTGTACTGGCAGAGTTTGGCGGTGTCGTAAGCTTTGCAAAGACAGAAAAGAAGACAGATATTGTTATTACAGACGATGATGGTAACTCAAAGGCTTATCCTGTATCTAGAGATACAAGAGTCAAGGTTCAGGAAGGTCAGATTGTTGTAAAGGGTGAAGAAATCACAGAAGGTTCTGAAAATCCTCATGATATCGTAAGAATCCTCGGCGTACGTGCCGTACAGGATTACGTACTGCGTGAAGTTCAGAAGGTTTACCGTATCCAGGGTGTAGAAATCAACGATAAGCATATCGAATTGATTGTACGCCAGATGTTAAAGAAGATTGTTATTGAATCTCCTGGAGATTCAGAATTCCTGACAGGTTCTCAGGTAGATACAATTGAATTTACAGAAGTAAACGAAAAGCTGGAAGAGGAAGGCAAGACTCCTGCAACAGGTACTTCAATTATTCTGGGTATTACAAAGGCTTCTCTTGCAACAAATTCATTCCTGTCAGCTGCTTCCTTCCAGGAAACAACAAAGGTTCTGACAGATGCCGCTATTAACGGTAAGGTCGATCCGCTGATTGGTCTGAAGGAAAATGTTATCATTGGTAAACTGATTCCTGCCGGTACAGGTATGAAGCGTTATCAGAACGTTGAACTGGATTCTAATGAAAGGGTCCGCAAAGAAATTGAAGAAGAAGCAGCCGAAAGAGCAAAAGAAGAAGCTGCATCTGACATTTCTGATGACGAAACACTGGAACTGACGGAAGAAGAAGTTACAGTAACAGAATAAAACTAAAGCCGTTTCAGGCATAGGATAAAAAGTTCCGGTATAGTGGTAATGCACTGTACCGGAATTTTTGGTTTTTACAGAAAAAGTTTGAGCAGATATATCTTTGAGCTAAAAAATTTAAAAAGTGCTTGACATATAAAAATATAAAATATATACTAAACAAGTGTGTGATAACAGGAAAGCCCTGCTATGCCACATTATTCAGAAATGAACTGAATATGCAACCATGAATTATTCTAATTCCGGGAGGTGAAAAAGGAATGCCTACATTTAACCAGTTAGTAAGACAGGGAAGAAAAACAACAGTAAAGAAGTCTACAGCACCAGCTCTTCAGAAGGGATACAACTCACTTCAGAAGAAAGCAACAGACGTAGCTGCTCCACAGAAGAGAGGCGTTTGTACAGCTGTTAAGACTGCAACACCTAAGAAGCCTAACTCAGCCCTTAGAAAGATTGCCAGAGTTCGTCTTTCAAACGGTATTGAAGTAACATCTTATATCCCAGGTGAAGGACACAATCTTCAGGAACACAGCGTTGTTCTGATCAGAGGTGGACGTGTTAAGGATTTACCAGGTACAAGATATCACATCGTTCGTGGTGTACTTGATACAGCAGGTGTCGCTAAGAGAAGACAGGCACGTTCTAAATACGGTGCCAAGAGACCTAAGGATGCTAAATAATTAGTATCGTAAAGGCAAATTGCAGGTTGGCGGATTTTCTAAAAACCATGCAGTAAAACGCGGAAATGGTCCGCATTTATTCACAATATGATTTATAACAAGTGCCGGAGTTAGATTAATCCGAAGGTTGCAGGTTTAAGATATACCGCGCACGTACACAGCCGATTATCCCGATGGCGGCAGCCTTTATTGGATGTCGCAGGTGGAAAAAGGTCATATATATTTGTGAGTACCGATGAATTAATGAATATTGTTAAGGAGGGAAGAACCGTGCCACGTAAAGGACATACTCAGAAAAGAGATGTATTAGCAGATCCTATTTACAATAATAAGGTCGTGACAAAGCTTATCAACAACATTATGCTTGATGGTAAGAGAGGAGTTGCCCAGAAGATTGTATACGGAGCATTTGACAGAGTCGCAGCAAAGACTGAAAGACCTGCTATCGAAGTTTTCGAAGAAGCTATGAACAATATCATGCCAGTTCTTGAAGTTAAGGCTAGACGTATCGGTGGTGCTACTTATCAGGTACCGATCGAAGTTAAGCCGGACAGAAGACAGGCTTTAGCTCTTCGTTGGATGACAGCTTATTCTCGTGCAAGAGGCGAGAAGACAATGGAAGAAAGACTTGCAAATGAAATCCTCGATGCTGCAAACAATACAGGATCTTCTGTAAAGAAGAAAGAAGATATGCACAAGATGGCAGAAGCAAACAAGGCTTTTGCTCATTACAGATTCTAATAATATAGGAGGATTTACCGATGGCTGGAAGAGAATATCCATTGGAGAGAACCAGAAATATTGGTATCATGGCTCATATCGATGCAGGTAAGACTACATTAACAGAGCGTATCCTTTATTATACTGGTGTAAACCACAAAATTGGTGATACTCATGAAGGTACTGCTACCATGGACTGGATGGCCCAGGAGCAGGAAAGAGGTATCACAATTACTTCAGCTGCTACAACATGTCACTGGACACCGGAAAAAGAAGGTAAGCCAGATAAGACACAGCCAGAATACCGTATCAACATCATTGATACTCCGGGTCACGTTGACTTCACAGTAGAAGTTGAACGTTCACTTAGAGTTCTTGATGGTGCTGTAGGTGTGTTCGATGCTCAGAACGGTGTAGAACCGCAGTCAGAGAACGTATGGCGTCAGGCTGATAAATACAATGTACCACGTATGGCTTTCATGAACAAGATGGATAAGATGGGTGCAGATTTCTTTGGATCATGCAACCAGCTTATAACAAAGCTTGGTAAGAATCCTGTACTTGTACAGATTCCGATTGGTAAGGAAGATGAATTTAAGGGTATCATCGACTTATTTGAAATGAAGGCTTATGTCTTCAACGGAGATAAGGGTGATGATATTTCCGTAGGTGAAATTCCTGATGATTTAAAGGATCAGGCTCAGGAATATCATGACAAGCTCATTGAACAGTGTGCTGAACTTGATGAAGACCTTATGGAAAAGTTCTTTAATGATGAAGAACTTACAATTCCTGAATTAAAGGCAGCTTTAAGAAAGGGTACTATCGAAGGTACAGCAATTCCTTGTCTTTGCGGTACAGCTTATAAGAACAAGGGTGTTCAGAAGCTTCTTGATGCAGTTATTGAATACATGCCTGCACCAACAGATATCCCGGATATCACAGGTGTTGATGAAGACGGTAACGAAGTTACAAGAAAGTCATCTGATGAAGAACCATTCTCAGCTCTTGCATTCAAGATTATGACAGACCCATTCGTTGGTAAGCTGGCATTCTTCAGAGTTTACTCTGGTACATTGAACGGTGGTTCATATGTATTAAATGCAAACAAGAACAAGAAGGAAAGAGTTGGTCGTATCCTTCAGATGCACGCTAACAACAGAAAAGAAATCGATAAGGTTTATTCAGGAGATATCGCAGCTGCTGTAGGTCTGAAGTTCACTGTAACAGGTGATACAATCTGTGACGAACAGCATCCGGTTATCTTAGAGTCAATGGAATTCCCAGAGCCGGTTATCGAACTTGCTATCGAACCAAAGACTAAGAATGACCAGGGTAAGATGGGTGAAGCTTTAGCAAAGCTTGCTGAAGAAGATCCGACATTCCGTGCCCACACAGATCAGGAAACCGGTCAGACAATTATCGCAGGTATGGGTGAACTTCATCTTGATATCATCGTAGACAGACTTCTTCGTGAATTCAAGGTAGAAGCAAACGTAGGTGCTCCACAGGTTGCTTACAGAGAATGCTTTACAAAGGCAGTTGATGTTGATAGTAAGTATGCTAAGCAGTCAGGTGGTCGTGGTCAGTATGGTCACTGTAAAGTACGTTTCTCACCACTTGAAGCAAACGTTGATAAGTTCGATGTTGAAACAAAGAATACAGTATTAATCAATGAGCCTCCGGTACTTTTCTGTGAATCATCAGTAGTTGGTGGTGCTATTCCTAAGGAATACATCCCTTCAGTTGCAGATGGTATCCGTGAAGCCGCTAACTCAGGTATTTTAGCTGGATTCCCGGTTCTCGGACTTAGAGCAGATATCTATGATGGATCTTACCATGAAGTCGATTCATCAGAAATGGCATTCCACATTGCCGGTTCTATGGCATTTAAGGATGCTATGGCTAAGGCAGCTCCGGCACTTCTTGAGCCTATCATGAAGGTTGAAGTTACAATGCCGGAAGAATACATGGGTGATGTTATCGGTGATATCAACTCTCGTAGAGGACGTATCGAAGGTATGGAAGATATCTCAGGTGGTAAGATGATTAAAGCATTCGTTCCGCTTTCAGAGATGTTCGGATATGCTACAGACCTTCGTTCTAAGACACAGGGTCGTGGTAACTACTCTATGTTCTTTGATAAGTATGAACAGGCTCCAAAGTCCGTTCAGGATAAGGTTATTGCTTCAAGAGCAAAATAATCTAATAAAAATATAGTTGCAAAATATTTAAAAATGCAATATAATAGATTTTAGCTATGAAACCCCATAAAGGGTATGAATCATTTTAAGGAGGATTTTAAACAATGGCAAAGGCTAAATTTGAAAGAACTAAACCACATTGTAACATTGGTACAATTGGACACGTAGATCATGGTAAGACTACACTTACAGCTGCTATCACAAAGACTCTTCATGAGAGACTTGGTACAGGTGAAGCTGTTGCATTCGAAAATATCGATAAGGCTCCAGAAGAAAGAGAAAGAGGTATCACAATCTCTACAGCTCACGTTGAATATGAAACAGAAAAGAGACATTACGCTCACGTTGACTGCCCAGGTCATGCCGATTACGTTAAGAACATGATCACTGGTGCTGCTCAGATGGATGCTGGTATCCTCGTAGTAGCTGCTACAGATGGTGTTATGGCTCAGACAAGAGAACATATCCTTCTTGCTCGTCAGGTAGGTGTTCCTTACATCGTTGTATTCATGAACAAGTGTGATATGGTTGATGATCCGGAACTTCTTGAATTAGTAGATATGGAAATCAGAGAACTCCTTAACGAGTATGACTTCCCAGGCGATGACACACCAATCATCCAGGGTTCAGCTCTTAAGGCTCTTGAAGATCCGAACAGCGAATGGGGTGATAAGATTCTTGAACTTATGCACACAATCGATGAATATGTTCCAGATCCAGAAAGAGATACAGATAAGCCATTCCTTATGCCAGTAGAAGACGTATTCTCTATCACAGGTCGTGGTACTGTTGCTACAGGTAGAGTAGAACGTGGTGTTCTTCATGTAAATGAAGAAGTTGAAATCGTTGGTATCCATGATGACATCCGTAAGGTTGTTGTAACTGGTATCGAAATGTTCAGAAAGCTTCTTGATGAAGCACAGCCAGGTGATAACATTGGTGCACTTCTTAGAGGTGTTCAGAGAGACGAAATCCAGAGAGGACAGGTTCTCTGCAAGCCAGGTTCAATCACACCTCATCACAAGTTTACAGCTCAGGTTTACGTATTAACAAAGGACGAAGGTGGACGTCATACTCCATTCTTCAACAACTACAGACCACAGTTCTACTTCAGAACAACTGATGT
>ERZ791796.27-NODE-27-length-189588-cov-11.412841_pt1 | contig 189588 bp, 171 predicted proteins | sample MGYA00510311_ERZ791796 | MGnify/ENA primary metagenome ERZ791796 (study PRJEB30046, sample SAMN00792042) | human gut metagenome | study: EMG produced TPA metagenomics assembly of the A metagenome-wide association study of gut microbiota in type 2...
GGAGACGAACAGAATTTAGCTGCATTTTTAAAGTTCGATTTGGACACTACTGAAAATTAATGAAGGCTCGGCGCTTTCACAAAGGCCGAGCCTTTTTTCGCGGCGGCGCTTGCAGGCATCGCCGCTTTCCTTCTTCTAGATATACTTTACCGTCAGGATGTCGTAGGCGCGATCGCCGCCCGGAGCGTGAACGATCGTCTCGTCGCCTTCAAACTTACCGATTAAAGCACGGGCGATGGGGCTAGAGATCGACACCAAATTACGCTTAATATCACCCTCGTCATCACCCACGATTTGATAGGTCACCACTTCACCGGTGTCCTGGTTTTCCAATTCAACCGTTGCGCCGAAAACAATTCGACCGCCGGCGTCAAGCTCCTTGGGATCAATCACCTGCAGGGAAGAGAGCTTACCTTCCAATTCAGCGATGCGACCTTCAATGTGACCTTGAAGTTCTTTTGCGGCATCGTACTCGGCATTCTCAGACAAGTCACCCTTTTCACGAGCTTCTTTAATTGCCTGAACAACCGCCGGACGCTCCACGCTTTTTAAGCGCTTGAGTTCGGCCTTCAACAATTCGGCACCACGTACAGTAATGGGAATCGCCATAGTATTCTTTCTCTTTCCAAAATCAATAGATAACAAAGAAGCCCGAGCTATCTCATCAAGCTCAGGCATCTGTTTTTCACGGTGCTTATTTTACCCCAAAAGAGCCGCTGGCTAAAACAAAAATTTTTGTCTTAGTGTTACGCGAGTGCGATTACGCCGTCATCAGTCTAGGGCGGATTTTTTCAAGAATTAACATCACCTCAAGACAACGAATGCTTGCAAACACGGCAACTTATTTTCTGACTTTACAGAGGAGCGCTTTTATTTCATCCTTTTTTAGTACCTTACCATAAGACACTACCTTGCCGTCCACCACCAGCGCGGGTGTGATCATCACACCATAGGCGGCTATGCGGACAAAATCTGTCACATGCTCAATATTGGAGTTCATGCCCAATTCTTCCAACGCCTCTCTCGTAACCTTCTCCAACTCACGGCATTTTGCGCATCCGGATCCTAACACTTTGACAGAGGATTCCATATTCGAGGTTTCTGCCTTGGACGTCACTTCCGGCATATAGCTGCCCTCGCCGCCATTTTTAACGTCTTTCTTCTTACCAAACAGTCCCATTGTGAATTACCTCCTAAATCACAGCAAAACAAATTGAAATATATTGAACAGATAGCCGACAATGACGATCCCTGCCGCACAAACCCCAACAAAAAGCGCCAACAGTTTCGTTTTTACCACCTTGCGGAGCATAACAAGTGACGGCAAAGATAAAGTTGTGACAGCCATCATGAAAGAAAGAACCGTACCCAGCATCGCCCCCTTGGAAAGCAATGCCTCAGCAACCGGAATGGTGCCGAAAATATCCGCGTATATCGGTATTCCTATAATTGTGGCAAGAATTACGCCAAACGGATTGTTTCCACCCAGTAGAGTCTCCACCCAACTCTCCGGTATCCAATTGTGAATCAGCGCACCAATACCGACACCTACCAGAATATATGGAAATACCCGCTTAAAGGTATCTTGCGTTTGCCCTCTTGCGTAGATCAGTCGCTCCCGCGTCGTCAGGTCGGGAGACTCAATATCCACACTGACAGCGCAGAGAACAAAACTTTCAATGTGCCGCTCCATGCGCAGTTTCTCGATAATCGAGCCGCCAACGACAGCAATGACAAGCCCAAGAAGTACATAGACGATAGCGACTTTTGCTCCAAAAATACTTACAAGCAGAACAAGACTCCCCAGATCAACCATCGGTGAGGAAATCAAAAAAGAAAAAGTCACTCCCAACGGCAGACCTGCACTTGTAAAACCAATAAATAACGGAATAGATGAGCAGGAGCAAAAAGGGGTCACTGTTCCCAGTAAAGCTGAAATAATGTTCGCTGAAATTCCGTGAAATCTTCCCAAAATATGCTTGCTTCGCTCCGGCGGAAAATAGCTTTGAATATAGGAGATCGCAAAAATTAACACGCAAAGTAATATCGTAATTTTGAGAACATCGTAGATGAAAAACTGTATGCTGCCACCGATTCGTCCTGTAACATCAAAGCCTAAAAACGACAAGCCCTCGCTGATCAGCGCATTGAGCCATTGCATTCCAAGTATCTGATTCTGAATAAAATCCCACACACCCATACAAAAACCTCATTTTTTTGATATATCATATATCAAAATATTTTGATATATAAAATCTAAAAAAACGCCACCTGATTCATCGATGGCGCTTATCCGCATCGGCGACAACTCTTCCCTTGGTCTGTATTCGGCATTGTCAGTTCTTTCAGCAGCCTCATCGCGTTTTCCCTGCCGGAAGCACTCAATCTGTAATGCGTCCACTTTCCCTCTTGCCGACTCGTAACAATGCCGGAATCACAGAGGATTTTCATGTGATAAGAAAGACCGGACTGTGTTAAATCCAGGAAACCCAACAAAACACAAGCACACTTCTCCCCGCTCCTAAGCTGCTCTAAAATTGCAAGCCGCTTAGCATCGCAGAAAGCCTTAAACACCCTTGCTTGATTCTGATACTTTGTTTCCACAAGATTACTTCATATCAATTTTTTTTGATATGTTGAGTTTAGGAATTAAATCAAGTAATGTCAACTTTTGTCGAGACAAATTTCCTAATTATTGAATCAGAAAAAAATAGGCTGCACAAACTAGTCTTGTGTAGCCTACTTGATTTTTTAGAATTAACACAAAAGTGTAGAAAGGTTATCTATTGGTAGTTTTCCGGCGCCAATTCCCGTTCGATCAACTCAATCAAAATATGAATGGTTTTAATGTGCAGCTCTTGCACACGGTCAGCCCAACGTCCGGCCGGGGTCACAATGGCCACATCGGCCTGTTGCGCCAAAGGACTGTCAAACTTTCCTGTTAAGCCCACCACCTTCATGGATTTGGCGTGAGCCGCTTGAACCGCGTCAATCACATTGCCGCTTGTACCCGAAGTGGTAATGGCCAACAGCACATCGCCGGGTTGTCCGACGGCCTGCACGTAACGGGAAAACACATCACGGTAACCGAAATCATTGCCCACACAGCTCATATGCGAGGCGTCTGATATGGCGATGGCGGCGTAGCCCGGACGATTGCTTCTGAAACGGCCCGTCATTTCTTCGGCAAAATGCATGGAATCACAAAGTGAACCGCCGTTGCCGCAAGACAGAATTTTCTTACCCGAGCGAATGGCCTCGACCATGAGTTGGGCAGCCTCAACAATCGCCTGTTGCGTATCGTCAGCCGCAATCAAGGCTTCCAATGCCTCACGCGCCTCCAAAAGCGCCGCCTTGACATGTTCTTTTGCCATAAGTTTCCCCTATTTTCCTTTGTTCAACACGATCAGCGGCGAGCAAAAATAGCGCCGGCAATCGTATTGGCATCCGTGTACTCCAACTCGACCCCCGCCGGGATGCCTCTTGCCAAACGAGTGACCCTCACCTGCGGCGCGGCCGCTTGCAGCGCCTTCGCAATAAAATGCGCGGTCGCATCCCCTTCCGGCGAATAGGGAGTCGCAATCAACACTTCTCGGACGTCATGGTCGCCCCTGACACGCTGAAGAAGTTTATCAAAGTGCAACTCCTCGGCCCCTATCCCTTTAACGGGCGAGACCAAACCCATGAGCACAAAGTAAAGCCCCCGATAAGCCATTGTTTCCTCGATGACTCGAAGGTCAGCCGGACTTTCAACCACGCAAAGCTTAGAGCGATCACGTGACTCATCGGCGCAAATCGGGCAAATCGCCTCGTCACTGAGCGTATTGCACAACTCGCAATGCTTGACAGTTTTAACGGCCCGATCCAAGGCGGACAAAAGCTTAACCGCCCGAGCTCTGTCTTCCGATAAAAGATATTCGGCGATTCGGGCGGCCGAGCGCGGCCCCAGCCCGGGCAGACGCTTGAGGGCATCAACCAATTGATCGAGACTGGGACTCATGGAGCTCATCGGTCAGTCCTTAAAAAGACATTCCCGGAGGCAAAGGCATGCCGGCCGTCGCGGCCGCCATCTTTTCCTTGGTGATTTGATCGATCTTTTCCAAACAATCTTTAGTGGCCATGAAAATCAAATCTTCAACCATGTCCACGTCTTCCTGCAAAAGACTCGGATCCACTTTTACGGATTTGAGCGCGTGCTTACAAGTCATCGTCACTTGAACCAAATTGCCACTGGCACTTCCTGTGACTTCCAAGTGATCCAATTCATGTTGCAAGCGCTTGATGTTTTCCTGCACTCTCGCGGCTTGCTTTAAAAGCGCTCCCATATTTCCACGCATAACTTATCCTTTCGTTTTTAGATTAAGAAACTTTCTTTTTTACCGACATGGCATCAACCCTGGCATTAAACCGCCGCATAATGGTGCGGGCCAGCGGTGTGTTCTTCAACGCTTCAATCGCCTCTTTGCGTTCTGCCTCATCGGTTATTGTCACAAATTTATTCTTTCGGCGCTCAGCCTCTTCAGCTTGCTGACGTTCTCTGCGCAGTCTGGCTTTCTCCTGGCTGATCGTGCGCGAACGCGGCGTCTCAAATTCAAAATGAAATCGCATCCGACGGCCGAAAAGCGGATCCACGATTCGCTGAACCGAAAGCATCGCCTTTTGGTTTTGCGGGCGATTTTCAAACCTCGGATCCAGACGCAGCGTGATCAAATCATCTTTGATGGAGACGCATTCACTTCTTTCCAGAATGTCTTTGGCATAAGTGGCCGGACAGGTGTAGCGAAGCTTTTCATACCATTGCCGACCGATATCGGTAAATTCCGGAATCTCTTCAACACTGTCGGCGTAATCATACTGATAGGTAAAAGACTCTTCCTCTGAAGGCGCTTCCGAAACGTTTGCCTGCGATGGTGAATCAGCGTAGAGGTAATCATCAATAGCGGGCTCCATCTGAGAAGCGTACTCATCGTAGTCGTCCACATAAGGAGCGTCATCGGCCGCATCCTCAACGAGCGGCTCTGATTGAGAGACCGTTTTTTCCTCTTGGGCAACCGTCTTTTCACGACTGCCCGGATCAGACTCCCCCAGGGAGGCATCCTCCCACGGAGCGGGGTCAGCCACCGGTTTCGACTCAACCGGTTTTACTTCAGGCGTTTGAGTCTTCTGAGGCGAGACCGTTGGTTCAGGTACGACTTTCGTGGCTTTCGGCGCCTCCACCGATGTCGCTTTAAAGCGTTCGGGGAGCTTCACCTGAACGCTGCCCGCCGGCTTAAAGGCGAGCATGCGCAAAAGCGCCATCGTAAATCCGGCGTACTCATCCGGGGCAAGGTTCATGTCACCTCGGGCATTGAGCGCGATCTGGTAGTAAAGCTGAACTTCTTGAGGCGTAAAAGTGCGCGCAAGCGTCATTACCGCTTCTCGATCCATGTCGTCTGCCGCAACGCTTGCCGCGTCAAACTGCGCAAGCGCAATTCGGTGTAAGAGAGAAGCCAGATCGCGAATAGCCTGGCTAAATGAAAGACTTCTCATCGACATCTGCTCGGCCACCTGCATCATCTCGTGGGCCTTGCCTTCGGCTAAATAACCCAGCAGTTTGACGAGCACGTCGCTATCCATCATGCCGAGCATCTCACGGACGCTCTCAAGCGTAATCGGCTTATCACCGGCAAACGCAATCGCTTGGTCCAACAGACTCAGGCCGTCACGCATGGAGCCTCGAGCCCCGACGCCCAAGAGCTTTAACGCCGCAGGCTCGGCCTCAATGTTTTCCTCTTTGAGGATATGCGCCATATGATCGGCCACGGTCTGCGGTGAAACATTCTTCAAGTTAAATTGCAGACAGCGCGACAACACCGTGACGGGAACCTTCTGCGGGTCGGTGGTCGCCAAAATAAATTTCACGTACTCGGGCGGCTCTTCAAGCGTCTTTAACATGGCGTTAAAGGCGTGCGAGGTGAGCTGATGCACTTCGTCGATCATGTAGACCTTATAGCGCGCATTGGTGGGCGCGTACATCGCCTGCTCAAGCAGCGCCGTCATTTCTTCCACCGAGCGGTTGCTCGCCGCGTCCATTTCGATGTAGTCAACAAAGCGGCCTTCGTCAATGGCGCGGCAGGCTTCACAGACCCCGCACGGATGATCGGTCACGCCGCCCTGGCCGTCCGCCCCCACACAATTGAGGCTCTTAGCCAAGATGCGCGACAGTGTTGTTTTACCCACGCCCCGAGTTCCGGTAAAAAGATAGGCGTGATGAAGACGGTTTTCACGCAAAGCGTGCGTGAGCGCCTGAACCACCGGTTCCTGACCCACCACACTTTCAAAATCATGAGGTCGCCATTTGCGAGCCAAAACTTGAGAAGCCATAACCTTTTTTCCTAAGAACCTTCGGCAAAGCGGTTGAGCGCCTCACCCGTTAAGCGACACAGTCTCCAATCCTGCATAACCTGTGCGCCGACTTTTTCATAAAAACCGATCGCCGGTTTATTCCATTCGAGCACAACCCATTCAAAACGTCCGCATTTTTGTTCCACAGCCAATTTGGCCAAATGACGCATAAGTGCCTTTCCATATCCCCGGCCGCGGTAGGCAGGGGCTACAAAAATATCTTCAAGATACAATCCGCGGCGCGTCAAAAAGGTTGAAAAATTATAAAAATAAAGCGCAAAGCCTACCGGCACTGCATTTTCGTAGGCAATGAGCGCATGCGCGGACGGCCGGTCGCCAAAAAGTTCACGACGCACGTCATCAACGGTTGCCTTCACTTCATGCAAAAGCTTTTCATAGTCGGCTAACTGACGGATGAAATCTAAAACCAATGCACAGTCTTTTTCTTCAGCAGGACGAATTTCAAACATGTCGCGTCACTCTCTAACATAACAGGAGAAGTTTAGCGGAAAAGACGTTCCCAGTCGGAATCGTTTTTTTGTTCTTTTTAAACAGACAGTTCCAAAAACATGTCGTAGAAAACTCTTGCCGCTAAAAATAGGAAAAAGCCTCCGCCCACACAGTTAATCACTTTGGCGGCCTTGGGCGTTGAAAGCAAGCGTCTGAAATTCGAGGCGATACAACCATAGCCGCAGTGAATAACAAAAACAATACAAAAATACGTAACGGACATCAGGCAGACTTGGCGAACAAACGGCAATTCGTAATCAATAAACTGAGGGAACAGCGAAACAAAAAACATAATGAGCATCGGGTTGGTCATCTGAAGCGTGACCCCCTGAAGCCAAAGTGAACTTTTCTGCAGCACCGACACTTTGACGGCTTTTTCCTTCACAGCCAAGTCGAAGCTAAAGGGTTTGGCCCGGAAAAGACGGACACCTAAATAAACCATATAGAGGGCACCCAACCCTTTAATGGCTTCGTAAGCGGTGGGAGAGGTCGCAATTAAAAGACCAAGCCCGGTGGACGAAATCGCCGCCATCACAATGGTGCCCGTAGCCGTGCCCAAGATGACATAGACCGCTGTTCTCAATCCATAACGAATGGCACTTGTCAGTGTCATCAATACGCCGGGGCCAGGCGTGGCCACCGTTAAAGCCGAAGTAATCAAAAACAACGAAAATAGTGAAGTATTGAGCATAAAAGCCGCTGATTCTACGAAACGAGGCTAATCATAGCAATCCGGAAACCAATTCTCTGATTTTTCGACATAATCAATAAAATTAACTATGCATAGTCAATTTTATTGACTATCAATAGACAATATTATTGTCTACGAAGTATTATTCCATTAAAATGGTACTGAACTTGTGAAGATTCAAAGTCATACAAAATGCCTTACTTGCACCGAACAATTGAACCTGTCATCAAAAAAGCATCCGATCGTTTTAAAGTCGTCATGCTTTCCGGTCTGCGCCAAGTTGGCAAGAGTACTGTGCTCAAGCAAATCGCAGAGCCCTCTCGTCAGTACTTGACTTTAGACAATACCGCACAGCGACTCATGGCCAAAGAGGACCCCTCTTCGTTCTTTAAACGATCCCCTGCTCCGGCCATCATCGATGAAATCCAACTGGCTTCAGAACTCTTTTATCCGCTCAAAGAAGCTGTTGATCTCAACGAAAACAAAGGGCAGTACTGGTTAAGCGGTTCCCAACGATTGCACCTAATGAGCCAGGTCTCTGAAGCCTTGCCCGGCAGGCTCGTTAATTTTGATTTGTGGCCCCTATCTGTCTACGAACGAATGGGCATGGGGTTGGAGCAGAAACCGTTTCTTCCCGCCAATACCGGTACCTTGCCTCATCTTTCTGAAAAAGATACTTGGGAGATAATTTTCCAAGGGGCTTGGCCTGAAGTTCTGCATAACGACTCGGATGAAAGACAGTGGTTTTTTGACTCTCTGATTGATTTGTATCTTTCGAAAGATGTCGTTGCGTTAACTGGAGTCGAAAAAACGCTCGAATTCAGGAAGTTTCTCAAGGCGCTGGCCGCCCGAACAGGACAGGAATTAAGAATTCAGGTCTTGGCTCAAATGTGCGATGTCGGCATGCCGACCATTAAACGATGGTTGTCGATTGCAGAAGCCTCCGGCTTAATTTATCTGTTGCCACCTTATAGTGGAAACATCAACAAACAGATCGTCAAAAGTCCTAAGGTCTACTTGGCGGATACCGGTTTAGCTGCTGCCCTATTGGGCATTTCATCAGCTCAAGAAATGCAACAACATAGCTTTAATGGTCAGTTTTTTGAAACATTCGTTATCACAGAAATTTTAAAAAGCTACTGTCACAATGGGAAAAAACCGGATTTTTTCTTCTATCGAGACAGCACCGGTATGGAAATTGATCTTCTGATCCACAGTAACGGTTGTTATTACCCTGTGGAAATCAAAGCAAAATCAACCCCGGATATCCACGATTGCAAATGGATCAGAGCATTGCAAAAAACGTCTATTCCGACAGGCACGGCCAGTGTCATCGCAATGCCTCAATCTGTCTACAATTTGGCACCGGATATCGTAGTCCAAAGTGTTTGGGATATTTAATTGTGGAGTTGATTTTCTCCCAAAAAACATATGTCAAAACAGCAAAAAATTCTTTGTTAGTCGGTGATCATCTTTGTATTTATTGGGTATTAAAAAAATTTCTTTAAGTTTATTTGCAATTTCGCTTAAAGATTATTTGTAATTTCGCCTAGTAATTATTTATTAAAACGCTTGTTTTTCTATCTAAAGGTGGGGGCAGGTGAGTCTGTCGATGTAAGCGCTTTCAGATACCTAAACTGGTTCAGGGACAATATCGCGAAGGAACGGAAATTCAGGTCGTTTGCACTCTATAGCGGTCAACTCGTCAGACAATTTGGTCCCAACAATATAGCTATTCCGATGGCTTATCTTTGGCTTTGAAAGACAAGAGCATATTGAGCTTGATTGACAGAATGTTTTGTTTAACCAGACAGCCATAGCAACTTCAAAAGGTGAATGTTTTTTATTTCTGCGCTGCGGATAGATCCCACTGTTTTTCGTATGTGGACGATTTCACATTCAAAAGACCCAACACCGTGTGATAAAGATGGTCATGCGTCACTGTTTTCTGAATGTTTTTCTCAATAACTGCTCCAGAAACCTTATAGTCTTCTTTAAATTCATCGGACAGCCACATCACCATCGGCACGATTCTTTGAACATCTGGCGATACATAATACGGAGCTCCGTGCAGGAATAGGCCGTTTTCACCCAGACTTTCTCCATGGTCTGAAACGTAAATCAGCGCTGTATTGACGTTTTTACGTGCCGACAAAGTTTTTATCAGCTCCACAATGACTCGATCGGTGTAACGAATGCTTGCGTCGTAAGCATTGATGATTTGCTCAGAGGAGCAGCTTCTGAAACTCGGATCCGTGCAAACTGCGCCGAACACTTTATCCGGATCTTCAGACCGTTGGTCATAGGCAGGACCGTGAGAGCCCATCATGTGCAAAATCAGCACTTGACGCTCTCTGTTTTTCAATTGGCTCAAGCGAGCCTTAAGATCATCAACGAAGGCCATATCCATGCATTCTCCCTTTGCGCAAAGGGCTTCATTTTGATTAAGAAAAACAGTCCTGACACCATCGCTTGTGCCTTTGCTCCCGGATTGATTATCAATCCAAGTGACGTTTAAGCCCGAGCGTTGCAACAGTGACGGCAAAGATTCTTCCGACAGAATCCGTTTACGGTCGTAGTCTCGGCGACCAACACGGCTAAGCATGCAGGGCAGAGACACATCCGTGCTCGTTCCACAAGCTTGCACTGAGGGAATATTGATAATGTCCATTGAGGCTAACCGAGGTGTCGTTTCCCGTTTGTAACCCGCCAATTGCCAATTGGCCGAACGGGCTGTTTCACCGATAACCAACACAAAAACGGTCGGTCGCTCAGGCGTGGTAAGCGCCGTCGGATTGACATCCACAATCTGTCGCTCGCGCTTTTGATCAGTGTTTTGATCGCGAAGCAATGTGGAGGCGGTTGAATACACAACATTAAATGGCGCGATCAGATAGCGCAGACTTTTGTCGTTTCGCATTAAGGCAGAGAAAGGCTGCAATTGGCTCATCAGCAACAACACGCCGATCAGAAGAAAAAGCGCGCAAAGGCCGGCACGGCGGCATTGCTCAGGAAGACTGAGTTTGTATTTTGCTCCCCCTAAGAGCAGTAATCCCGATGGCAGTAAAAGAAACACGCAAATCGAGAGCGATGAAATGGAAAAGTACATCATCGCCTCTCGTGAATCCGTTTGCAGGAAATTGCGAACCATGTCCGGAGTCATTGTCGTTCCGTATAGCAATGACGCGATTAACGCGGCAACGCCTGAAAGAGATAAAACCGCCATTAGCAGACGGAAGATGCTTTGAGGCAAAATCCCCCAAAGTTCAATGACAGCCACCGCGAGACAGAAAAAACTCAATGCCAAAACGAAAGACAAAAATAGCGTCTGGGCAATCACCGCCGGGTCACCGCCCGCCGATGCAATCATCGCTTTCCAAAACGGCCAATCAAAACAAAGCGTCCACAAAAGCGCTGTCAGAAGGACTGTACGCTGAAACGACTTGGCGGGCTTACAGTGTTTAAAACGCAGCGCTAGAACCTTGCGGTCAAAACAAATCACATAAAGGCCTGAGCAAACGAGCCAATCAATCAACAGTGTTGCCACATTGTGCGAAACAAAGTGAGCTCCCTGCATCGTTCTGGTTGCAGAGCAAATCAGACCGAACACTAAGACCGCGCCAAGCACCCAGTAAGACTTCCTTGGAAAACGGTCTCTTAAAGCAAAATAAAGTGAAAATAAACAAAAACCGGTTCCGGCGTGTCCACCCGGCCAACAGGCGCCCGAGCGAAAAATGAAAGGCCATTGCGGATCAGTGATTTTCTCCGCACCACCGAACTCCGTCACAGACCACGGGCAACTCACGCCGCTCGTTTGTTTAAACCACCAAACCAGAAGAACACTTAAAGCCATTGCCGCAAACACGTAGCAATAGCGAGCAAAAATTTCTTGATTAAAAGAAGTCGACTTTCTTTGAAAAAACTGATGAGCAATCTGATAAAGCACATACAGAGCGATGACAATGGGAACAGCCTTGGTCCCCTTATGCAACACTTCGGAGAAAAACACATTGTCATGCCAGGGCCAATCACCATTTACCCAGAAAAGGCGACTGACCGCGATATCCAACGCATGCGGTGGGAAAAGAATTAAAAACGTCAGACACCAAAGCGGCAAAATCAACCAAATCCACGGGTTGTATGACCGAACGCCGTTATTCATTGTTCAAATAAAACTAAAGTAGAAACACAGCTGACACTATCGGTCAGGGACGGATAAATCGGCGTTAAAACGGTGTCAAATTCCCGTTAAATCGATTGACAGCAGTCAATTTCGCAAGGATTTCGCTGTGTGGCTATTGCAAGCCGCGAATACAAAGAGCACACTGAACCCAAAGTCAGTCATTTGGGACGGTGAGGTTATTGTGTCTTTACCTTTATTGCTGGTCGATGACAATGTGGATATTCTCTACAACATTCGAGACTACCTGATCATTAAGGGATACTCGGTTGAAACCGCAATCAACGGCGCCGATGCGCTTGAGCGGTTGAAATCGGGTTCGTATTGCCTTTGCGTGCTCGATATCGGCTTACCGCTTGTGGACGGCTTAACAATTTGCCAACACCTGCGACGTGAAGGCAATACCATCCCGATATTGATGCTCACAGCCCGCGACAGCATTGATGACCGCGTCCGAGGCCTTGAAGTGGGCGCGGATGACTACCTGATAAAACCTTTTGCATTGAAAGAATTGGCCGCGCGGATTGAAGCGCTTTTGCGTCGAAGTTATGGCGCACCGAAAGACGTGCTCCAAGTCGGAGACCTTGTTTTTAACGTCAAAACGCTTCAGGTCTCTCGAGCCGACACCCCTATTCATCTCAACCCCACCTGTTTGAGCATTTTGAAAGAATTGATGGCAAAAAGCCCCGCCGTGGTGAGTCGCTCTCGGCTGGAAACTGTTGTTTGGAATGGATCGCCTCCGGACTCCGACAGTCTCAGAGCCAACCTTTATCTGCTTCGCCGAGCTGTGGACAAACCTTTTGATAAAGCTCTCATCAAAACCCATCCCGGAATGGGTTGGTCGTTAAGTGAATAAAATGAAAAACCTAAAACGTTTCGGATTGGCCAGACGCATCCTTGTCGGCTGGATGCTGCAAACGGTTTTGATTGTCACGCTTTTTTCCGTGGCCATGCATGAGTCCACAGAATTTATGGAAGATAATCTGCTCAGCGACATTCTCAAAGACGAAATGTCGATTCTCGTCAGTGAAATTGAAGCAGGCGAAGACTTTGTACTGCCCAATTCCATGCAGCTTTATGGCAACGCTCCTCAGCTTCCGGCAATTCCAGACAAATACGCGGCCTACCCGGACGGTTACCAAGAAATTGTTCAAGCCGATGACTCTTCGTTTTTATACAAAATGACCACCAACGGTCACTCGTATATCCTCGTCCGAGACCAGTATGACTTTGAGCGCAGTGAACAAATTTTTAAGATTTTGATTGTCGGCTGTTCGACGTTGATTTTTATATTTTGCCTCTGCTTCGGCTATTGGTGGATTCAAAAGAAAATCATGACGCCCATCACCGCGTTGTCGAGCGCGGTTCGAAAGATGGCGGAGTCGCAAAAATACACGCCGCTCAGTGGTGAGATTACTGAAGATGAAATCGGTGAACTGGCGAAAACCTGTGACCATGCGTTAAAAAGCTTTCACGAGGCGCTTTCCCGTGAGAAACTCTTTACCGCCGACATCAGCCATGAACTCCGAACGCCGCTCACAGTTATTCAAACATCCGCGGAACTGATGCAGCTCTATCCCCTATCAGACAAACAGAGCGAACAAGTTGAGCGCATTCTCAAATCCTCAAAAGCCATCGAGGATCTGCTCTCGGTTTTCCTGCAACTGGCACGAGGCGGGGCGTTTGAGAAAAACGGTTCAACTGACCGTGTCTATGACATCATTTCTGAAATCGCTAAAAATTGGGAGAATCAAGCCAACGCCAAACATATTGAATTAAGCGTACAAAGTCTGTCGACCTGTCCCGGTCATTACTCCCCCATTCTCCTAGGCACAGTGGTCAACAACCTGCTTAAAAATTCCGTGCTCTACACCCAAAAGGGAGAAGTCATCGTCAGAGAACTGGAAGATGGCTTTGAAATTATTGATACCGGCAGCGGCATTCCGGAAGCGATGCGGGAACGAATTTTCCAACCCTTTACAAGAGCCACTCAGAGAACACCGGGCAGCGGCATGGGTTTATCCATTGCCAAACGAATCTGCGATCGCTTCGGCTGGAAACTCGAGTTATTGGATTCCGAAAAAGGCGCCCATTTTAAGGTCACTTTAATCACCGACAGGCCGATCTTGCCTATGGATAGGAGAGCCCAGCTTTAGCGAAAAATCCTTTCTAACATACGATAATAATTGATAACATTGAGACAATCTGCGCTGTTATTGAAAGGAAAATTTCTTATAACAAAGTCAACAGCTTCAACACAATTGCCCGAACAATTTGTTGAAAGGATTGAACTGCTCGGCGAACAGATTCGTCAAACGCGCTTGAGCCAGAACCTTTCAGTGGAACTGGTTGCCAAACGAGCGCATTGTTTGCCTCGAACCATGCGAAAAGTTCAAAAAGGCGATCTGTCGTTATCTGTCGGCACTTATTTGAAGGTGATCGCCGCATTGGAGCTCGATGACACTCTCGACAATATCCTTATTTGGATGTGGGCCAATTTCGATTGGGATTGGAGCCGCTAAAAAATAGATTTCGTTGTTTGATCCGACGTTCAACAACAAAAAATTCAATCGAAGAAAAAGAAGTGGCGAGCCTTATCCTCGGCACTACATTCACTCCGCTGTGGCTGCTCCGTTCCCGGCCTGACCAGGTTCACGGCGAATGCATGCGAGGGGACCCGCCGAGGCCGCAGTTTATCAAATTCACACTGAAATTTCAGCACAAAAAACGAAACCGGCGGCCAAAGCTCATGCTTTGAAACCGCCGATTCGTTATTAAGGACTAAACTTAATTAGATCTTTCCGCCCGGAACGATCTTGCGAAGGTCAAACTTCGTGCCCAACGGGATACGTTCGAGCTTCATGCCCTTAGGAGCTTGGCGGAACCAATAGAGGGCTTCGCTGTCCTTCGGACCGATCACTTCGCAGTCATATTCACCCGTCACAAACAAAGCCGTGCCTTCGGGCAAACCGATCACTTCTTCGTCCTTGTTGTACCAGAGGAATTCTTCCAAGCGGTCTTCACGGGTTTCATTGTTCAAACCTTGCGTACCGCCGGAGATGAAGTGCGGGTTGGTTTGGAACGGAATGAAACCGAAGGTGTTGAAGGACGGCGGTTCGGCGATCGGCATATCGTTAGTCGTGCGAAGCGTCGGGCAAGCCACGTTACCGCCGGCAGACCAGCCGCAGTACGGCACGCCGGCATTGACGCGTTCGCGGATCAAATCAATAATGCCGGCTTCGTACATTCTCGTCACCAACGCCCAGGTGTTGCCGCCACCCACGGCGATCGCCTTGGCTTCGCGCACAGCCTTTTGCGGGTCCTTGAAGCGGTGGATGCTGACGATCTTGTGACCGAAGGGCTTGAAGGCATCTTGCACTTGCTTTTCATAAGCATCGTACGTGCCGGCTACCTTGGCATACGGAATGAACAAAATTTCATACTTTTCTTTGCCGAAGAGCTTTTCGTATTGGTCACCGGCAAAGTCCAAATAGCCCGAATTGTGATAGCGCGAGCTTGATTGGATCAACACTCTGCGCTTCGGGCTGACTTTCATGGGTTTCAGAGGGGTCTTCTGCTTGGCTTGGGCAACAGTGCTCACCATGGCGGCAGCGCCCAACAACGTAGCGGACAAAATATCACGACGGCTAACAGTCATTTTTTCACTCCTTTGATTGGCAAACAGAACTAATCAAAACTACTTAAGATGTTTGCCTTATCAGAGCTTACGCCTCTATTTCTGTCCTTAGAAAGTAATTTGTAACCAATTTTTATTTAAAAATCTTTAGGTTAAGATTCTTTCTAAATAGAAATCGTTTAATCAGCCTCCCCTAAATAGAATGAAAAAAAGACCACCTCTCATGAGATGGCCTTTTAGCACACTAAAAGTATCCTTTAGAGTGGCTTGGGCAGCTGAATTTGATCTCCCGTGCTTGTGATGTAATCGTTATAGATTTCCTCAGCGCTCGGGAAATACCACTGACCGTTGGGCAACTTCACCGTCGTTTCTTTTAAGCGGAATGTTTTCGCGCCGCACGTCCAAACGTTGTAGAGCTTCATGTGTGTGCACAGGCAGCATTTCCACTCTTCGGGCTTGGGCATCGCTTTTTTCGACATCATGTCCCACCACTGCTTTAAGTACGGGCACTTGCCTTCATTGAGCATATAGCCATAAGGTTCGCAATTGGGCGGAACGCGCTGCTTGATTGCGGGAGACGATTTGAGCATTCGCATCAGGTAGCCCGTTGCAGACAGGTGATTCACCTCGATATCGTTTTCATTGGCATTGAGGTACGCCGTTTTCACATTATCAGGTAAACCGCATTCCTTGCTGATCGTAAAGCGCGTAGCCACTTGCACACCGTCGGCGCCCACTTCAGTGATCATGCGCACGGCTTCGCCTCCCGTGAATACGCCGCCCGCGGCAAACACAGGGATGTTGAGTTGATTTTCCGCCAAGTACGCCTTCACCTCTTTGACAATCGTCTCCAAGGAATGTTCGCGCCAGTCTTCGCCAAAACCCAAGTGTCCGCCGGCCAAAGGTCCTTCCACCACGATATAGTCAGGCAGGCGGTCAAGCGACTTATTGCGGCGCAAAAAGAGATTGAGCGCGCGCACGGAAGAAACCACAATGCCCAAGAGCGCCTCGCGGAAGCGCTTGTTTTCGCTCATCAGCTTAAAGCTGCCTAAATGAAGACCGGCTGACAAAGTGATTCCGTTAATGCCCGCATCAAGCGCCGCATTCAAACGCACGCCGAGCGATTCGTGCGGCGCGTTATAGGTGAGCTTTTCCATGCAGTTGATAAACACCAGGCCCTTGCCCGTGGCGCGTTGCATCACATCCCCAACATAGCGCAGTGTCGCTTCGCGAACATCATTTAAATCAAAATGATTGTCGCTTTTGTCCGGATTATTGCGGCAACCGTAATAACGCTTGGCTTTATTCGCCGTGAATGTGGTGCCGTAAAGGCGGTCAGACAAATCCATCAGCATGGCATCAGACAGGTGAGCGATTCCGCCCAGCTTTTCAACGGCCAACACCATTTCGGCCGTTGAAATGTTCACACCCATGCCGCCCACCATCAGGGGCACATATTCTTTATCCTTCAATCGGACTCGCAAGTCCTTCAGACATACAGCATTAGAGTCGGTCATCAGAAATCCCTTCGGATTAATATCGATATGATCCTGAAAGTATGTCAATGGATTGTGTAAAAACTGTAACAAAAAAATAGGATATACCCCTAGGCCAACCCCTCTTGACACTCATCGCATGATCAGTAAAGTAATTCAGTTTTAACTTCACGGAAGATATTGAAATGGCTTTATTGACTGGTAAGAAATTACTCATCACCGGCATTTCTTCAAACCGCTCCATTGCCTACGGCATTGCCAAGGCCTGTAAAGAAGAAGGGGCCGAGCTCATCCTGACATACAACAATGAACGTTTCCGCGAACGTCTTGAACGTTTTGCCAATGATTTTGGAGCGGCAGGCGTGATTCAACTTAATGTCGCTGACGATGACAGCATCGCTGCCGCGGCGGCTAAAGTTAAGGAAATTTGGTCTGACGGTTTTGACGGCTTTGTGCATTCAATCGCCTGGGCTCCCCGTGAAGCAATCGAGGGTTCTTTCTTGGAAGGCCTGTCTCGTGACGGCTTCCTGACCGCCATTAATATTTCCGCTTACTCTTTTGCGGCGCTTGCAAAGGCGTTTTTGCCTCAATTGGAAGGTCACAACGCCTCTCTAGTCACACTCTCTTTCCTTGGCGCGGAAAAAGTGGTTCCCAACTACAACACCATGGGCGTTGCCAAGGCCGCTCTTGAAGCCGTGACTCGCTACATGGCCGCCGATTTAGGTCCCAAGGGCATCCGCGTGAACGCGCTCTCGAGCGGTCCGATCAGAACATTGGCCGCAAGCGGCATTAAGGACTTCACCAAGATGCTCGCTCACGCTCGCGATGTTTCGCCCTTGCGCGAAACGGTCACGATCGAAGATGTGGGTCGCTCCACGGCGTTCCTGCTCTCCGACTACGCCCGAGGCATCACCGCGGAAACGCTTTATGTGGATGCGGGCTTTCAGGCAATGGCCGGCCAAGTGCCCGCCCAAGCCGAATAAACGGCCGCATTTTTAGCTGAGAATCGCCCCTAAGCGGGCGATTTTCTTTTGAGCGCATCAAACTATTGCCAAAATAGAAAATTTCAAATTCCAAATCACTCGAAAATCGGCTATTCTCCCTTTAGTATCAAAGCGCCAATGAGCGCTCGGCCGATTTGTTTTTAGTTAATAAGGTGAGAAAAAAATGAGCGATATTATTCACTTAAACGATTCCAATTTTGAAACGGAAACCGCACAAGGCGTGGTGGTGGTTGATTTCTGGGCTCCGTGGTGCGGACCGTGCCGCGCGCTGGCTCCGCATTTGGAAGCCGCCGCCCAAAAGTTTGACGGCAAGCTTCGCATCGCCAAGTACAACGTGGATGAAGCCAACGAATACGCCGCCAAACTCGGCATCCGTTCCATCCCGACATTGATCGTTTATGAAAACGGTCAAGCGATTCAACAACACGTTGGTTCCATGGGACAATCCCAATTGGAAGAATTTTTAAATCAATTCGTTTAAAATGCCCTCCGAATCCGTTTCAGGCCACCGGTCTGAAACGGAATCTTTAAGAAAAATTCGTTTTATTTTCTAACGATCAGAACAGCGGTGAAGGCTAATCTGCCGACCCCTGCCTTTTCAATTCACAATTTCAAATAATTCAAATGCATCTTTCTGAACTCAAATCGTTGCATGTCTCCAAACTTCTGGACTGGGCAATTGATCTCGGCATTGAAAATGCCAACCGTATGCGCAAACAAGAACTCATGTTCGCCATTTTGAAAAAACGCGCCAAAGAAGGTGAACAAATTTTCGGCGATGGCACGCTCGAAATTCTGCCCGATGGTTTTGGCTTTCTCCGTAGCCCCGAAACGTCTTATCTCGCAAGCACCGACGACATCTACATTTCTCCGTCCCAAATTCGCCGATTCAACCTGCATACGGGTGACTCCATTGAAGGTGAAGTGCGCACTCCCAAAGAAGGTGAACGCTACTTCGCTTTGGTAAAAGTTGAAAAGGTAAACGGACAATCTCCGGAAAACTTAAAGCACCGCATGTTGTTTGAAAACCTCACACCGTTGTTCCCGAACGAACATCTCGTGTTGGAACGCGACATCCGCGGTGATGAAAACCTGACCGGTCGAGTGATCGACATGATTGCGCCGATCGGTAAAGGCCAACGCGCTTTGATTGTGGCCTCTCCGAAGAGCGGTAAGACCGTATTGATGCAACACATCGCTCATGCCATCACTGCCAATCACCCCGACTGCGTGCTCTTTGTTTTGCTCATTGACGAACGTCCTGAAGAAGTGACGGAAATGCAGCGCACGGTCCGAGGTGAAGTGGTTGCCAGCACGTTTGACGAACCCGCCTCCCGCCACGTGCAAGTCACGGAAATGGTGATTGAAAAAGCCAAGCGCTTGGCCGAAAGCAAAAAAGACGTGGTGATTTTGCTCGATTCCATCACACGCCTGGCTCGCGCCTACAACAATGTGATGCCGACTTCCGGCCGCGTGCTCTCGGGCGGCGTGGACGCCAACGCTCTTCATCGCCCCAAGCGTGTCTTCGGCGCCGCCCGCAATCTTGAAGAAGGTGGTTCTCTCACCATCATTGCGACGGCCTTGGTCGATACCGGCAGCCGCATGGACGATGTGATCTATGAAGAATTCAAGGGCACGGGCAACATGGAAGTGCATCTGGAGCGCCGTTTGGCCGAAAAACGCATTTACCCGGCCATCAACGTCTTGCGCTCCGGCACACGCCGTGAAGAGTTGCTATTGAAACCCGACGTGTTGCAAAAGGTTTGGATCTTGAGAAAACTTTTAAGCGATATGGACGAAGTCGAGGCGATGGAGTTCCTGCTTGAACGCTTAAAAGCGACCAAGAGCAACGCAGATTTCTTCGATTTAATGCGTCGAGGCGGCTAATCATCAGATTTCGTCTCAATACAAATTAACGGCTTGAGCCCATTAAACTCTTTCCTATAGAGATCAATGGGATCAAGCCGTTTTTTTATGCCTATGCGCCAATTTTGAGCAAACACATGGCCAGAACCATTCATGGCAATTGCGGTTCAATGTCTTGTCGTGAGATAAAACGCTTAATCATTGCAAAGCAAATGAGACCGGCCACAAAAGCAAAAGCAGCCCCCGCATAACCGATCCATTCAATAGCCGGCAATGCGCAAACCCAACCACCTACCAACGCCCCTCCTCCGATACCGACGTTGGCAATGCCAGAATAAATCGACATCGCAATAGGCGTCGCTTGAGGTTCAAGGCGAATCACAACCGACTGAAAGACAAGACCGAAAATGGTGAAGGTGACGCCCCAGAAGACGCACAAAACCATAGCCGACCAAATATGCACGGCGGAAAACTTTAAAAGCAACAAAAAGAGACTTAAACCGAAAGTGCCCGTGGCAAAAAAGAAAACGGGATGCCGTTCATAAAAGTGGGAAAAGAAAATACTTGCCACAATGCCGGCGATGCCAAACATCGTCAAAGAGAAAGTTATCTCGCTTTCGGGCATGTGCGCGATCTGCGCCATGAAAGGTTCAATGTAGCTGTAGGCCGTGAAATTGGCGGTAAAAATTAAAGCTGTCAGCGCATAGACGCCAATGAGGGCGGGATTTTTCACAATACCGGGCAATTTGCTGACAGAAGACCCCTGACTACCGGTCGGCACTCGAGGAAACACAAAAAGCAAAAATAAAGCTACTGCCAGGGCGACAATTCCGATGGAAAGAAAGGTGGCCCGCCATCCCATGTAAAGACCAATCATTCGCCCCAGGGGCAATCCCGCGATCATCGCCACAGATGTTCCTGTTATCACCATGCCGAGCGCAGCCGCGCGCTTACCTTGAGGTGCGATCTTGACGGCAAGAGGCGATGCAATTGACCAAAAAATCGAATGGGAAAAGGCTACGCCTGCTCTAGATAACATTAAAGTCAGGTAGCTTGGAGCAACCGCGGATAAAAAATGACTTAACACAAACAAAGAAAGAATCCCCAAAAGCAGTTTTTTAAACTCCACTTTTGAAGCCAAAAGCATAAGCGGTAAAGAAAGTACCGTCACAATCCAGGCGTAGACCGTGATGATCATTCCGGCTTGGGATTCTGTGATTTGGAAATCACGAGCAATATCGCTCAAAAGTCCAATCGGAATGAATTCAGATGTGTTGAAGATGAAGGCCGACAAAGTCAGACCAGCCACCGGAGCCCAGAGCTTGAGAGCACCTGCCTCTTCTTGTTGAGCCATGGCGCTTTCCTTTCTTTTCTTTGAATTAAAAACAAGCGCGGATTATAGATTAAGATCAAGGACGGGCTTCATGGTAAACTCGTCATGCTCAAAAAGCAGGTATTGTTCGGCAGCTCCGTAGTCGGCGTTTTTAGAGTTGATATGCTTGAGTGTTGCCAACTGCGTCACCTACTTTCTTGAGGACTTCATACTTGAGGGCGGCAAGGTCGGCTATGGCGGCACGTACCTCGCCGGACAGCGCATGGTAGGGTGCGCCGTACTCATTCAGATACCGGGCAATCTGATTGAGGTTGCCGCCGATCCTGCCGTACTCGGCGGCCAACTTTCCGACAGCGGAGAGCAGTTCATCATTGACCGCCGACACATGGATAACGGGGCGCGTATGGTGGTGCACCGTATCGCCTGCCGGAGAAATTCCGACTGGCTGATACCATAGGGCGCAAGCCGCGCTGTGAAGTCGGCGTATTCATCTTCGGACAGCCGGGTTTTCACAACGCGGCTGCGGTGGGGCGTGTTGTATTTCTTTCGCATAGGCTGAAAACCTCCTCTCACTACTCTTATTGCTGACTTTTTTCGGATTTTGGGCGGAGAAAATTTCCTCTCACTCCTCCCATTGCTTAACTTTTCGGGAAATTACAAAAACTTTTTTTGCATTTCGGCAGAAAAATCCCTCTATACCTCCCATTGGGCAACTTTTTGGAAAATAACAAAAACTGTTTTCAGCTTTTTCGCCCGTAAGGGCGTATAGCAGGGTTTGGGGAAGGCACTCCCCAACAAGTTTCCCGCGAGGGACAAAACCGCAGAATTGCGGATTTTGGCACCGTGGTAGAAACTTGCTCTAAGTGAGCCTCAGACTGCCCCCGTCTGGTTCTTTCGTACATAGAACGGACAGCACAGGGCTTGCGGCCCGCTGTGGGCGGCCTTTTTTCCTTTCGCCAAAGATACATTTGAAAGGCCGCCAGCTACCCGCTGACCGGGAACTTTTCAAATTTTCTTTTGCCTTAGTAATCCGGGAAATAGGATTTTGGCAACCGGTGGGGCAGAGAATTTTTCCTTTCACTCCCTACACCACCGCATTTTGAAATTTGCCAAACGGGGCAGGCAGCTTTTTTCTGGCTTCACCTACCTACTACAGGTGACTTCGCGATTTTGCCAAATGGACAACAAAAAAGCAGCAAATCTTTTTCAGACTTACTGCTTTCGCTGACCGCCGGTGGCGGCTGGTATTCAGTTTTGAAGTTTGGAGGCAGATTAGCTCGACAAATTAGGATTTGTATGCCTTCTTTGAAAAAATCTAATGAAGTAATGCGGTTCTGGTTGTAATTCTTTCTTTTACTTTCAAAACTGTATCTTTAACGGACAGGTTTGTTGTGTCTATAACATTCACTTCGTATGTTTCAAGATCATGGAATTGCTCCCACATTACCTCAACTAATTCAATGTTAGTCTTCCTGTCTAATTTTGAGCGGTTAATCGCTCTTCTCGTGGTCTCTTCTTTATTAGCTCTCAAAACGATATAGTGTACTTCATAACCCTCTTGCACAATTTTTAACCACGGCTTTAAAAACCACGGGCCGATAATACCGTCTACAATTACATCGTATCCACCACGGGCAAAACGCTTTGCTGATTCTAAAAAAGCCTCTATTACAATCAAGTTTTGTTCGTTTGATTCCGGTAAATGGGGAGGAATTGCTCCCTTTCTAAGATAATGATAAAAATCGTCGGTATGCATATACACAGATTTTTCCATATCAGATTCTTCAGCAATGATTGCTGATACTGTGCTTTTTCCTGTTCCAGGTGCTCCGGCGACTATAACAATTCTTCCTTTTTCCATTTATTTATCCCCTCAAATTCCAATTTATCACTGATTTTATTACACTACGGGCAGGATAGGTTTGGAAATAGCTGAATTGTAAACTGTTAGGGCAAAAGCGGACATTTTCACGTTGCTCTAACAGAGTTTAGAAATAGTTGGGCTGCTGTCTGTCAAATTCTTGTGTGCTACTTTATAGCACATGAGCATTTAGTCGAGAGTTGTTTACGAACGATGACCTGAGCCTCCATAGGTTCAGGCCACTTTTTTAACTTTTTAGGACTGATCCGTGTGTTCAATCACCGAGAATGGCAACCGCATTCGTGCTTAGTTTTCATCGCACGAATAAACCACAGCTGTTTCGAAAAACCTGCCACAAAGCCCTCAAACATCGCCTGGATTTCAAAATCATCCGATTCAGCAGCCTCTTTTCGGATCTCAAGCGCCAAGTCTCTCATCGCCATCATGTCGGCTTCAATCATAGAAACCACCTCATGACCGGAGAAGTCCTTGGGGGAAACCTCCTCGATAGTCGCAAACACCAAATAATCCTTCATCGTTGAAAGCGGCACTTCTGACTTCATTTTCAATGCTTCGGCAACTGAGTCAAAAGCTTCAAAAGTTTCGTCATAGAGAGCTTCGGTCAGGTCATGCAACGGTTTGAAGAAATGACCAGTCACATTCCAATGCAGATTGTGCAGCTTGACATTCCATACAGCGAGGTTCGCCAAATAAACGTTCAATTTCTTGGAGCATGTCATGATTTTCTCCTTCTTTGTTAACTAATTCCTTTTGTGTTTATCTTATTATTCTTTTTAATGAGAATCAATCTTATTTTGTTTCTAAGTGTATGATTTATATTGATATCTATGGTTTCAATAGTTTTCTGTCCATCCATTGCTTAAGTTTTGCGAATATTTGCTATTTATTGGAATTTATTGGATAATTCGGCTTCTCTGTCGGAACGTGGAGTTGCATGCCCGCGATAAGACCTCACCCTTGGGGCGCATGCGCAAGGCACTCAGGGCGGCCGATGATTTTTTAGGAAAACTATACAAATGAAACAAGGTATTCATCCCGAATATCGCGAAGTGGCCTTCTGCGATTTGTCCATCAACAAGACGTTCATCATCAAGTCGACCGCCCAAACCAAGGAAACGGTTGAAATCGACGGTGTGACCTATCCGCTCGTCAAGCTCGATACGTCTTCTGAAAGCCATCCCTTCTACACGGGCGCTCAAACGCGTATCGTGGAAGCCGGCCGTGTGGAAAAATTCCGCGCCAAGTACGCCAATCTCGCCAAGAAGGCTGCGAAGTAATTTTCTTTCGAAAGTTTTTCGCCAAAAGAGGCAGTCTGTCCATTAGACTGCCTCTTTTCGTTAAAATAGCTAAGTCAAATTCATTAGCCTGTATCCATGTTTGAAGAACGCCCCTCCCCGGTTGTCGCATCGGCCGCTTCGGCGCGCAAGTTGCCCCGAATGGCCCTGTTGGCCCTGTTAGTCATATTCATTATTCCCGGGCTGTTGTCGCGAGACTTCTGGAGTTCCTACGAACTGACGAGTTTTGCTTTGGTGCAAGAGATGCTCCAAGGCGACGCCGTGTCTTGGCTTCTTCCGAAATTGGGCGGCGCGGACTATGTCACCGATGGTCCGCTCACCATTTGGATCTCGGCTATTTTTGCCAAAATTTTCGGGCCGATTTTTTCTGAAGCGAGCGCCAGCCGCTTAAGTGTTCTTGTCTGGTTTGCCATCGCCTCTTCGAGCATCTGGTACGGAACATGGTACCTCGCTCGTCGCGCCGAAGCGCAACCGGTTGTGCTCGCTTTCGGCGGTGAAGCTTCCCCCATTGATTACGGCCGAGTGGTTGCCGATGCCGCTTTATTAATGTTTGTAGCCACCTTCGGGCTTTTTGTACCGATTCGACAGCTTTATGTCGAGACCGCGCATCTGGCCGTCATCGCGCTTTTCTTCTTTTCTCTAGCTTGGACTCTTCGCCGTGATGTGTTGGCACCTCTTTTAACCGGAATTGCCGCGGGCGCCGCGGTTTTGGTTTGCAACCTTTTCTCAGGCATTTCACTTTTGGTGATTGCCCTGTTTATTCATGCGCGTGTCCACGCCTACGAAACCCCATTTATTAACCGCGCCACGCTCATCATTGTGGCGGCCTCGGCCACGTTCTTCATTTGGCCGATTCTGGCGGTCGCGGTTGCTATTGAAACGGTGGATGCCTGGTTTGCCAACTGGTGGCAGGCTCAGCTGGACTTTATTGGCGTAATCTCCACCTCGGATGTCCTTTGGTCGCTGGAAAACTTCATCTGGTATCTCTGGCCTTTGTGGCCCTTTGCTCTCCTAGGGTTGTATTCCTTCCGCAAGCAGCTGGATCGCACGCACATCAAGCTTCCGCTTTGGCTCTTCATCGGGTTATTTGCCCTGTCTCTGCTCGGACATGTATCCGGTGAGCGCTTCCTGATGCTTTTGACGGTCCCGCTTTGCATTTTGTCGGCTTTCGGTCTTTTGTCCGCCAAGCGCTCCCAGGAAAATATCCTCGACTGGTTCTCGGCCACGGTCTTCACGTTGGGCATGGTGACGATTTGGCTTTACTTTTTTGCATGGCAAACCGGTTGGCCACCCAAGATGTACAAGTCCATCGTCAATCTCGCCCCGGGCATCCCGTCTTCCTTGCACGGACTGCTTTTCGTGCTCTGCTTTGTGACTTTCCTCGTGTGGCTTACTCTCGTACTTTGGCGCATGAACCACTCTCAAGTTGTGGCCTGGAAGGGTCCCTGGCTTGCCGCGGCGGGTATTTCCGCATTGAGCATCACCACGGTTTACCTCTTTGAGCCGGTGATTGACCGAGCTCGCAGCTATGAGCCCATCGTGCATGAGGTTATGAATGACTATCAGGCCCGCGCAGGACAAAAAGATTGCATGAGCGCCGAAGAAATGGATCCCGTTAAAGAGGTCCTTTTTACCTATTACGGCTTACCCCTAACCAAAAGCGAATCCTGTCGTTTCGTTTTTACCACTGAGCGTTTTACCAAAGAACAGGCCATCAAAGAGTCTTCTGTTTTAGGCCGTTACAGCCGTCCGCGTGACCGCGAACGCTTTGTGCTTTTCGACCAAGGTGAAGAATGAGTCATCCGCTTCCGCAACGCCTGACCCCGCCTGATATCTCCGGCCGCGCCATTGCCAAACTCGCGGGTCCGATTTTTGTTGCCAACATCGCCATTGTAGGCGGCGGCACGATTGACACCATCATGGCCGGGCATTTGGGTGCGGACCACCTGGCCGCTATCGCCTTAGGGCTTGCCTCCATGATCATGGTTTTCATGGGACTTGTCGGTATCCTGCAAGGGATGAGCCCGTTGGCTGGCCACCACTTCGGTGCCCGTCAGTACGAAAGAATCGGCTTTGAACTCTCCCAATGTCTGTGGCTTGCGCTTTTCTTATGCTTTATCGGCGTGCCGCTATTGGCCTGCACTGATATCTGGACGGACTTGGCTCAAGCCATGGGACCGGTCAAAACCATGGCGGCTCAGTATCTCTTAATCAGCACCGTGGGCTTGCCCGCGGCTTTGGGTGGTCGAGCCTTCGTGGCGCTAAACGCCGCAGTTTCCCGTCCCAAGGTGACCATGTACGTATCTGTAGCGATGGTGCTCCTAAAGGCTCCCTTAAACGCAGTATTCATGTACGGTTGGCTCGGCTTCGACGCCATGGGCGGAGCCGGTGCCGCGGTCTCCTCAACAATTTTGACGTGGCTGTCTTTCTTCGTTTATATCTTTGTTTGGAAAAAAGACCGCTTTTACGAACAGATGCGCTGCAAGCGTTTTTACGGTCCCGATTTCAAGGCAATCGGCGCTCAACTGAAGATCGGCATCCCAATCGGTCTTTCCACTTTCTTTGAAGTGAGCTCTTTTACGCTGATGGCGATTTTCATTTCCCGTTTTGGCGCCGTGACGGTTTCGGCTCACCAGATCGTTGCGAACATCACCGGACTCTGTTATATGCTCGCGCTCTCCATCGGTATTTCCTGCACGGTGCTTGTCTCTCAGTGTTTGGGCGCCGGCTGGCCAAGCGTAGCTGAAAAAGCCACTCGCAAATGCCTCACCATCTCTGTGGTTGTCGCCAGCATTGTCGCTCTTTCACTCTTTTTCGGCAGAAGCTTTTTGCTCGCCCTCTACACGAGTGATGAAACGGTGATTCGCATTGGCTTCTCGCTTATCATTTTCGGCATCCTCTACCATGTCTTTGATGCCATGCAATGCGTTAGCGCTTTCGCGCTCAGAGGCTATCGCGTCACCTTCTGGCCCATGGTGATTTACGGAGTTCTGCTTTGGGGTGTCGGTCTTTTGGGCGGCTACTACATCGCCTTTATCGGTGAACCCTTTACCCAACCGCTTGCCGCTTATGGTTTTTGGGGCATGACCGCTTTGGGGCTTTTCTTAGCCGGCGTGGCTTTGGCAATCACCGCGCTTTACGTGGCGCGCACCCGAACCAAAGAGGAAGAAGCTGTCGCGAAGAAAGCCGCCGAACTCCAATAATTTCTTCTTTTTCAAAACCATTAACAACCACCGGCATTTTGCAATTTGTCAAAACCACGACAAATTGCAAAATCGCTTTGTTTTGCTCTCGAGCCGCGATATGATGAGATCAAGTCCATTTTTATCAGGAGTCGATCATGAGCATGCAACAGAATTTAATCGCCGGAATTTGCGTGGCTGTCGGTATCGCCTCCGTGGGCGTATCACTTAAGGCCGGAATTGATCATTTTGTCGACCGCGATCGCGTGGTCACAGTCAAGGGATTGGCCGAACGCAATGTGGCGGCCGATTACGTGATCTGGCCCGTAACATTCAGAGTCACCGGCAACGATCTCGGCGCACTTTACCAGAAAGCGCAAATACAAAGTGAAGAAATTCGTCATTTCCTGATGGACCAAGGCATTAAAGCCGACGACATTTCACAAGGCACACCCTCGGTTCAGGACTTGCATGCCGACTTTTACGGCAATAATCTGCCGCCCGAGCGCTATCGCATGGAAATGGCTGTCTCCGTTGCCACCACGGACGTTGACACGGTATTAAAAGCCATGGTCAACCAAAGTGAACTCATTCAAAAAGGCGTGCTTTTCACTCAAAACTACCGCACGCAGTTTTCGTTTAACGGTTTAAACGAAATTAAGCCCGCAATGGTTGAAGAAGCAACGAAAAACGCTCGGTCAACCGCGCAAAAGTTTGCAGAAGACAGTGACAGTGAATTAGGGAAAATTCGCCGAGCTTCGCAAGGACAGTTTACGATTTACGATCGAGACAGCAATACGCCGTACATCAAGCGAGTGCGTGTGGTCACCACGGTTGAGTATTACTTAAAAGATTAGGACATTTAGCTTTAAGGCCGTCTTGGAGCGGCCTTTTTCAGGCGTTTAAAAAGGCTTCAATCGCCTTTGAGGCTACGGCGAAAGCGTCTTCTTCAAACGGGTCTATCGCCAAGAGTTCAGGCATGGAGCGCATCCAGGTCATCTGTCGCTTAGCAAGCTGGCGGGTCGAAGCAACGCCTGCGGCAACAAAGTGCTCGTAATTGGTTTCTCCCAAAAGATAATCGAAAGCCTGACGATAGCCCACCGCTCGCATGGAAGGCAAGTTGCGATCAAAACGACAATCGTTCATTAAACCTCGGGCCTCGTCCAAAAAGCCGCCTTCGATCATCAAACGGAAACGTTTCTCAATTCGTTCATGCAGCAGGGCTCGATTTTTCGGTAACAGCCCCAAAGTCAAAAAATCATGTTTCGAGCCTTCATTTTTCTGATTCTGATAAAACGAAATGGGTTTACCGGTCTGCCGATACACTTCAAGCGCGCGGCTGATGCGCTGAGAATCCGTTGTATGCAGGCGTGAAGCGGTCTGCGGATCCACAGACTTTAAATTCTCGTGCATTGCGGGCCAACCAAACTGCGCAGCTTCCGATTCGATTTGCGCACGCACCGCCAAGTCGCTCGATGGCATTTCATTGAGCCCATCTTTTAGCGCTTTGGCATAAAGCATCGTGCCACCCACAATTAAAGGCAACCGTCCTCGGGAAGCGATGTCTTCAATCAATGCTTCGCAATCTCGGAAAAAATCCGCCGCGCTGTAGCTTTCAAAAGGATCCCGGATATCAATCAAATAATGCGGAACCCCTTCTCTTTCAGCTTCAGTGGGTTTGGCCGTGCCGATATCCATCCCCCGATAGACTAAAGCGGAATCGATGGAGATAATCTCCGCATCAAAGTGATGAGCAAGACGAACCCCTAGAGCGGTTTTTCCGCTCGCTGTCGGCCCTAATAAAAGAACCGCCTTAGCCATTATTTACCCCGCATGAAAAGCTTATCGAGATCACTCATTGTCATCTGCACCCAAGTGGGGCGCCCGTGATTGCACTGATCAATGCGTTCGGTTTTTTCCATTTGACGCAAAAGCGCATCCATCTCTTCAATGCTGAGGTAACGATGAGCCCGAACTGCACCGTGACAAGCCATTGTGGCGAGAATTTCGTTGCGTTTTTCTTCAATCAGGTTGCTGCCGCCAAAACGTTTAATATCGGCAAGTAGCTCAGTGATAAGCGCTTCTCCGGTCTTTTCAATATCGCCAGCCAATACCGCGGGCACGGCTCTTAAGCGCAAATGCGTCGGAGAAGCCGCTTCCAATTCAATCCCCAGTGACAACAAAAGCGACTGATTATCTTCAAATGCCGCCATTTCTTCCGCATCAACTTGGAAAACCAACGGTATCAAAAGCTGCTGGACGGCCAACTTTTGCGCATCCATCTGAGCTTTTAATTTTTCATAGACGATGCGCTCATGGGCCGCGTGCATATCCACTAACACCATCCCATAATCATTTTCGGCAATGATGAAAACGCCACCGATCTGTCCCAGGGCTCGCCCTAAAGGATAAGAAAGTTTTTCCTGGTCCTCGGATTCTTTAATAGGCTCACCCGCTCGAATCGCCTGTACCGTATCAGGAACGATCTTTCCATGAGAGGTCTCGGATTTCGTCTGATAAAAATCCAGATAACGATTTAACTGAGAGGGCTCATAAGCACGAGCGGTTTGAGTTTTCAACTCAAAGGGGCGCGTTGGGTGATTAGACTCTGCAGAAACGGAGGAAGACTGCGATTGAGCATCACGATTTTCACCGCTTTGCTCCCCTTCTGAGGAAGCAATGGAAGCCAGAGCCGGCGCCAAAGCATTTTGCACCGCGTGCATGACGAACTGATGAACCCATTGAGAGTCCCGGAAGCGCAATTCGCTTTTTGTCGGATGGACATTGACGTCTACTTTAACCGGATCGATATCGACAAAAAGGCAATACATCGGTTGCAGCTGATTGTGAAGCACATCCGCGTACGCGTTTTTGACAGCGTGCGCCAAAAGCTTATCGCGCACAAAACGGCCGTTGACGTAGCAGTATTGAGCGTCGGTGCGCGCTCGTCCCGCCGTGGGCAAGCCTACCCAACCGTACACACGGGCTGTCGCCGTTTCAGCGTAAACCTCGCGCTGAGCGCGGGCAAACTCATCGGGCAAAATGCGGTTGACGCGAGAACGACTGTCTTCGACCGGAAGCATCAACACAGGCTTACCATTATTGACCAAACGGAATTCAATTGTGGGATGCGCGATCGCAATGCGCTCTAAAGCCACCTTGCAATGCGCGGCCTCGGTCGCTTCAGACTTTAAAAATTTGCGTCTGGCAGGCGTCTTAAAGAAAAGATCCTCAACATCCACTTTGGTACCTTGCGCACCCGCGGCCACTTCCACTTCACCTTCATGGATGCTGTAGGCGTGAGACTGCTCGGGCGTTCTGGAGGTTAGCGTCATAGCGCTCACCGAGGCGATTGAAGCCAAAGCCTCTCCCCGAAAACCCAAGCTGAGAACATGCTCCAACTCGTTGAGATCGCGAATTTTGCTTGTCGCATGGCGCTTGAGCGCAAGCGACAATTCGTCCTTGGCAATTCCCCGACCGTTATCAGTCACCGTGAGTCGCTTGATGCCCCCCGATTCGAGACGCACCTCAATGCGCGTTGCATCGGCGTCAATAGCGTTTTCCACCAACTCCTTCAATACGGACGCGGGACGCTCGATCACTTCACCCGCGGCAATCTGACTGACTAACTGATCAGAGAGCTCTTTGATGGATCTTTTCGGAGAATGTTCAGTTTTATTCAATACTTGCATAGTGCGGAAATTTTAGCATTCTCAACATTCAAGACATATTGTGAAGACGACTGAATCAATCAGATTTTTACAAGAACACGAGACAAGGTTCCAGTATGCAACATACGGATACGAAACTTTCTCTTAATTCTTCAAATCCTTGGTTAAGCCTCTTTTAAACTTTATTTGAAATGATTAAACTCTAGTCCGTTATATCGATAAAAATACTGTCATTGTTGTTTTCCCTCAATCATGGATTGGTCTTTATTCATTGATTTATTCACCAATGCCGATCGTTTCCTGATTACGATCGCCAACGAATACGGCATACTGATTTACGTCATCATGTTCATGATCTTTTTCCTGGAAACAGGGATTGTGGTCATGGCGTTTTTGCCGGGCGATTCGCTCCTATTTGTGGCCGGCGCCGTCACTGCCACGGGAGCCATTGATCCATGGTGGCTCACCGGTGTTGTCACCCTGGGCGCTATTCTCGGCAACACATCAAACTTTTACATTGGCTCTTGGCTTGGTCATAAAATCTACGACGGCTCCATCAGCTGGATTGATCAGGAAGCCCTCAATAAAACCCACCAGTTCTATTTGATGCACGGTGGTAAAACCATTTTCCTGGCTCGTTTTGTTCCGATTGTCAGAACCTTTGCGCCGCTTATTGCCGGCGCCGCCTCGATGCCTGTTTGGCGCTTTGAGTTTTATTCCATTACCGGCGCTTTTGCCTGGGTTTACGGTTTAATTTGGGCCGGACACTTATTTGGCAATATGCCCTTCATTCGAGACCATTTAACAACAATTTTGTTGTGCGGCATTAGCTTCGCATTGATTCCTACGATTGCGATCGCGCTGTCAAAATTCTTGAAAAAGCGAAAAGAGCAAAAACAAGCCGCAAAATAAACATTCAATGGGCGTGCGCCGCAAAAGGCATCACGCTCATTTTCTTAATGAGGAGACTTACATGCAACAATGGGACCACTTCATTGCGATCATTAAAAAGGAGGTCCAGCCGGCTTTGGGCTGTACGGAACCGACCTCGATTGCCTACGCGGCCGCTCACGCCGCCCGTCTTTTGGGACAAAAACCCGAACGCCTGACAGTGGCCGTCAGTGATAACCTCTATAAGAACGCCATGGGAGTGTTCGTCCCGGGCACCGGACAAATCGGTCTGCCGATTGCCGCGGCTGTCGGCGCCTTAGGCGGCGATCCTGACGCCGGTCTTGAAGTGCTCTCTACCGTCACTCCCGCTAATGTGAAAGAAGCCATGAGCATGATTGAAGAAGGCAAGGTGACGATCGAACGCGCTGAAAGTCTTGACGCGGTATTTTGCAGCGCCACCGCTTACGCCGGTGACGAGTCGGCTCAAGTGACCGTTCAGGGTGACCACACCGGCATCGTCGAAGAACGCAAAAACGGCAAAATCGTCTTCCAGAAAGAGCAAGCTATCAGCACCGATGCCCAAGGACAAAGCGCGGTGGGCGGTGAAGAAATCAACCTCAAATCCATTTATGACTTTGCCCTCAACGCCCCCTTTGAAGATATCGCCTTTATCCTGCAGGCTCGAGACATCAATATGGCGCTGGCCGCCGAGGGTTTAAGCCGTGAGTATGGATTGGAATTGGGCCGCACAATCAACGAGCAAATCAAAGCCGGACTGATCAGCTCCGATCTGATCAACAATATGGCGGCCTGCACAGCGGCTGCGTCTGACGCGCGCATGGGTGGAGCAACCCTTCCCGCCATGAGCAATTACGGCAGCGGCAACCAAGGCATCACCGCGACGATCCCAGTTGTCAAAATGGCCGAGTTCCTCAAAGCCGATGATGAAAAACTGGCCCGCGCACTGATTCTTTCTCACTTGGGGGCCATCTATATCAAGTCTCATTACCCGGCGCTGTCGGCTTTCTGCGGAAACACGGCCACTTCATCAGCTGTGGCCATGGCGCTTGTGTATCTTAATGACGGCACCTATGAGCAAGGCTGCATGGCCATCAATAACGTGATCAGCGATACATCCGGCATGGTTTGTGACGGCGCTAAATCCACCTGCGCGATGAAAGTGCACACGGCCGCTCAAACCGCCTACAAATGCTGCTTCCTCGCCTTGGCCGGTCATGGTGTCGCCGGACAAGGCATTGTGTCCGCTGACGTGGAAAAAACCATCGACAATCTCGGCGCAATGATTACCAAAGGCATGCAACAGACCGATGAGAAAATCATCGAAATCATGCGCCGCAACTAACTTTCTAAATGCCGAGGCCGGGATATGTCCGCGGCCCGGCATTTTCTAATCCATCCAAAATTTAGCGATAGGCAGGGCAACGTTGCCGTTATCGTACTCCTGCACTTCGTTACCGCAGTACAAAACAACCCCTTGAATTGGAGCTCCGGCATTGACCTGTTTAAACCATTCAATATTTTTGAAGTCAGTTTTGCTCACCTTATCTGAACTCTTAATCTCAATGGCCACTTTCCGACCACTCTCGTGTTCAAGCAACAAGTCAATCTCGTAGCGTTGATCGGCCCGTACGTGAAAAATACTCCAATCTCCCGCCAATTCGATATAAGGAATTAACTGCGTATAGACAAACGTTTTCACCAAATTACCGACAAAATCTGTCCCAGCCTTCCCACTATGCAACAACCACGAAGTAAAAATCTATTGATAGCATACCAAAAACGCCAACATCCGGACAGAGTTCAACCTATCCAATGTTGGCGTTCAGAAGAGGCTAAATCGTTAGAACTATTCGAGAAAATCTTTTTCTCTCAACAATTCTTTCCGATTAACTTGTCATTGAGCGCGTTTTTCCAAGATTTCAATGGCGGGCAACACCTTACCTTCCAGGAATTCAAGGAACGCACCGCCACCGGTGGAAATGTAGGAAATACGATCAGCAATGCCAAATTTGCCCACGGCGGCCACCGTGTCACCACCGCCCGCAATGGAGAACGCGCCGGCTTCGGTTGCCTTGGCAATTGCCTCGGCCATCACTTCGGTACCATGAGAATAGGGTTCCATTTCAAACACGCCGACCGGACCGTTCCAAACAATGGTGCCGGCCCTTTGCAAAATGTCGGCCAAAGCCTTCGCCGTTTCAGGCCCCACGTCCAAAATCATTTCATCATCTTGAACATCTTCAATGCGGCAAGTGCGATGTTCAGCTGTTTCTGAGAACTCCTTGGCAACCACAACGTCTGTGGGCAAGGGCAGCGTAGCGCCCTTTTGCTTTAATGTTTCCAAAATCTTCTTGCATTCATCGAGCAAATCGGCTTCGGCCAAAGACTTACCCACTTTGTAGCCAGCGGCCATCAGGAACGTATTAGCGATGCCGCCACCCACAATCAGCTGATCAACTTTCTGAGCCAAGTTATTCAAAATTGTGAGCTTCGTGGAAACTTTCGAGCCGCCGACAATGGCGACGAGCGGATGCTTGGCTTCTTCCACCGCCTTGGTAAGCGCGTCAATTTCAGCGGCCATCAAGGGACCTGCGCAAACCACATCGGCGTATTGAGCCACGCCGTAAGTGGAGGCTTGAGCGCGGTGAGCGGTACCAAAAGCGTCATTGACAAACACGTCACAAAGCGCGCCGTACTTCTTCGAGAGCTCTTCCGTGCACTTCTTTTCACCAACGTTGCAGCGGCAGTTTTCAAGCATCACCACTTCACCCGGAGCGACTTCAAAACCGCCGTCCACCCAGTTGTCAATCAAACGAACCGGACATTGCAAGAGTTCAGACATGCGCTGAGCGATCTTCACCAAGCTGTCAGCCGGCGTTTTTTCACCTTCCTTCGGACGCCCCAAGTGTGTCACCACCATCACTCGAGCGCTGGCGTCTCGGGCCATGCGGATGGCCGGGACGGAAGCCACCAAACGAGCTTCATTCGTGATATTGCCGTTTTCATCGCGCGGAGTATTCAAATCAGAACGGATAAAAACGCGTTTATCTTTCAAGGCACCGGCCTTGACCAATTGTTCGAGAGTTGTCACTCGCATGGTGTCTTTCCCTTAAAAAGAAACAAGTTAATTTTTAAATTTTAAATCATTGCAAAAGCACGGGTTCCGGTTCAAGTTCCACCCCAAACTTTGCCCGAACTTCATCGCGAATATGTTGGGCAAAAGCCAACAGTTCTTGACCGCCGGCCTGCCCCGCGTGATTGACCAAAACAAGAGCCTGCTTTTCGTAGGTTCCCGCCGCGCCATCACGCACGCCCTTTAATCCCGCCTGTTCAATGAGCCAGCCGGCAGCGAGTTTTTCACGACCGCCGGCGAGCGGATAATGAACAATGCTTGGGAATTGAGTTAAAAGCGCTTGGAATTGCTCACGGCTTACTATCGGATTCTTAAAGAAAGAGCCGGCGCTAGGCACAAGCTTGGGATCCGGTAATTTACGGGTACGAATGCCGACCACAGCACTAAATATATCCTTAGGTGTCGGCTCTGCCCCTTCAGCAGCGACAATTGAGGCCAATTCTTTATAACTTAAATTGGGTTTCCAATTCGCGTCAAAGCCGAAAGTCACTGAAAGCACGATCAGGTTTTCACCTTCCTGAGTCTTAAAAAGACTGTGGCGGTAACCGAAATCACACTGCTCACCGGCAATCTCACGACAAGAGCCCGTCTGCGGATCGTAGACCTCAACGCTTCTGACAAATTGAGACACCTCTGAGCCGTAAGCTCCGATATTTTGTACAATGGCGCCCCCTACCGTTCCGGGGATCAACGCCAGATTTTCCGGTCCGCCCCAACCCTGCGCGATAACGCGTTTGACAGTTTCGTGCCAACTTTCTCCGGCACCCACCGTCACCGTTCGCTCTGCCTCATTGACATCAAACCCTTCGATTTCCATGTGAAGAACCAGGCGATCGACAAAGTCGGAAGTGATCAGAAGATTGGAACCGCCGCCTAACACAAAGGGGGCGAGATTGTTACGATGAGCCCAATCGAGGGCGAGTGCTAAATCTTCCGGACTCTTCACACGAGCAAAATTGCGAGCTGTTGCGCTGACCGCCATCGTGTTATAGGGCTTCAGATCCACCAAACTTTCGATTAAAAGCACTTCTTTTATGCGATGAATGACGCTCTCAGCATCCAGTTGATTTTCACGCATGAGCTCTTCAATGGTGCCTTGGGGGATGAATCGATCTTCAATCCCCATAACCAAGACGGGCTTTTGAATTCTCAACTCAGAAAGCACCTCCAGCACGCCGCTGCCGGCTCCGCCCGCTACGACACCATCTTCAATCGTGCAGAGAACATCATGGGTAGCGGCAGCCTCAATGATCATGTCTCGATCAAGAGGCTTTACAAAACGCATATCAATCAGCGTGGCATCCAATGTTTCAGCCACTTCGCGCATCCGGCTAACCATCAAACCAAAAGCTAAAATCGCGACACGCTGATTTTTCTTTTGACTCTGACGAACAACGCGAGCTTTACCGACTTCAAGCGTCAGCAACTCATCATCCTGAGCCACGCCCGGCCCCTTTCCTCTCGGATATCTCACCGCCGCAGGCGTCTTCATCTTATAAGCCGTGGTGAGCATTTTGCGGCACTCGTTTTCATCCGAAGGGGCCATAACCGTCATATTCGGAATACTTCTCAAATAGGCGATATCGAAAACGCCCTGGTGCGTTTCCCCGTCGGCGCCTACAAGACCGCCTCGATCAATCGCAAACATAACAGGGAGATTCTGAATGGCCACGTCATGCAAAATCTGATCGTAGGCGCGTTGCGCAAATGAAGAGTAAATCGCCACAACGGGTTTAATGCCGCTGGTGGCTAAGCCCGCCGCATAGGTAACGGCATGCTGCTCGGCAATAGCCACATCCCGGTATCGATCCGGAAAGCGCTTTTCAAATTCCACCAACCCTGATCCTTCCCGCATCGCCGGCGTAATAGCGTAAAGCTTTTCGTCAGCTTCGGCCATATCGCAAACCCAGCGTGAAAATACTTCGGTGTAGGTCGGATGATTCGGATCCGGTTTTTTCTCAGTGATACCGACTTCAGGATCGAACTTGCCCACTCCGTGATAGAGCGTCGGATTTAGTTCCGCGGGCTCGTATCCCTTGCCCTTCTTTGTCACCACATGCAACACCATGGGACCGTCCAACGCCTGGATGTTGCGCAGAACCGTCACCAGATTTTCGATGTCATGACCATCCACCGGACCGTAGTAATTCAGGTCAAATGCGGAAAAAAGCGTTGAATGCGGAGCGACAAAATTAACCGTTCTCTGCTCCATGCTTTTGAAGAGATTCCAGAGTCTGGGCAAGGGCTTTAACGCGCGCTTGGAGAAATTTCTGGCGCTTGAAAACGCATGTCCTGAAACTAGTTTGGCCAAATGATGATTCAAGGCGCCGACTGAAGGAGAAATCGAGCAATCGTTGTCGTTGACAATGATCAGCAGCTTAATGCCGTCTTTGTAAGTCCCGGCATGGTTTAGCGCTTCAACAGCCATACCGCCCGTAAGCGCGCCGTCTCCGATCACCGCGATGTGCCAAGCGTCGTGATCACCGTTCATGGCATCGGCCACCGCCATACCGAGCGCGGCCGAAATCGAAGTGGAGCTGTGCGCCGTGCCAAACGCATCGTGTTCGCTTTCACCCCTCTTAGGGAAGCCCGATAAGCCCTTATACTGCCGCAACGTTTTGAATTGATCCATCCGGCCGGTGATCATCTTATGGGCATAGGCCTGATGCCCCACATCGAAAATAATCTTGTCTCGAGGCGAATTAAAAACGTAGTGCAGGGCAACCGTCAGGTCGACGGCGCCAAGGCTGCTGGCTAAATGGCCGCCGGTTCTGGCAACCGACTCGACCATAAATTCGCGAATCTCACGAGCCAATGTCGGAAGCATCGGCACGGAAAGTTTTTTCAAATCCGTCGGAGAATGAATTCGATTTAATAAACGCATCACTTCTCCCTTTAGTGGTCGCGGCTCAAAATATATCGGGCGATTTCAGCCAACCGCACCGTTTTACCTTGATAGTTTTGAGCGAGCTGCTCAATTGTTTCCAATGCTTGCAGCGCCTTGTTGATTTCGTTTTGAGCCATCGTCCGGGACTGCTCCAGACCTAAAATCGACACATAGGTCGGTTTATCCTCCGCGGCATCTTTACCCGCTGTCTTTCCCAACACCTTCGTATCAGCCGTCACGTCAAGAATGTCATCAATGACTTGGAAAGCCAAACCGATCGCATCGGCATATTGAATGATCTGAGCGATGAGAGCCACGGGCGGCATCTCTTTTGCAGCATAAAGCCCCATTAAAGCACTGGCTCGAATCATGGCGCCGGTCTTTAAACGGTGCATGAGTGTGAGCGTATCCAGATCCAGTTTTTGATGAACGGACAGTAAATCAACGGCCTGCCCGCCGCACATGCCCACCGATCCGGCCGCTGTGGATAAAAGCTTCACCAAGGTGGCGATTTGCTCACCGGAGAGCTTCGTCTGCGTTAATTCATAAAAAGCTTGTGCCTGAAGAGCGTCTCCTGTGAGCATGCCCATGGCCTCACCATACTTGCGGTGAGTGGTGAGCTTTCCGCGGCGAAGCGTGTCATTGTCCATGCAAGGCATGTCATCATGAACAAGTGAATAAGAATGGATATATTCCAGAGCCAAAGCGATGTGATCCAGCGCCCCTTCGTCGGCACCCACCAGTTCTCCGGAAGCATACGCAAGCAACGGACGAATACGCTTGCCGCCGTCAAGCACCGCGTAGCGCATCGCCTCGTGCAACTTCCAAGGCAAACGATTATCCGGTGGCAAGGCTTTTTTTGCACATAACTCAAAATGCGCCGCGCGTTCCGCGCTCCAGCTCTTAAAGTCCATCAGGCATTCCTTTCTGACGAAGATCTGATTCCTGCAAAGCGACTTCAGTACCATCCTCAAGCTCACGAACCACTTCAGCGGCCTGATTTAAAAGGGTTTGACAACGCAATGACAACTCTTTGCCTCGCTGATAAGCCTTCACGCTTTCCTCAAGCGTCAGCTCCCCTTTTCTCATGGTTTCGACAATCGCCTGCATTTCCTGCATGGCTTCTTCAAAAGTTAATTTCTGAACCGATTTCAACTGCGCCATCGCAACCTCTTCTTGCTATAACCTGTTTATTTTAGCGGTCAGACCGTCAAGATTGTAGGTTTAGATAATTTAGACCGACTCTTATCATCAACAGTTGCCCCCTAAAACAAGCATCCCTTTGAAAATCTGATGAAAATTAGTCTTGATCTCATAATTGAATTATCAGATTATTAGGTTTTAGTCAGCAACATATGGGCAACCCGCTTCAATATTGCGCCTGAAGTATTAAGCAAACATTTCTCTGAGTATGTTGTGAAATCAAGTCTTTCTTGATACTCTTTCCAACATAAAAGTGAGCGTATCGTGGAAAATCAAATTCTTTACTCCTCCTGGCGTTCCCCCTGTGGGGAACTCATCATTGCCACCATTGACGGTGAGCTCGTGATGAGTGACTGGAAACAGGGGTGGCATCATGAAACGATTTTGAATCGTTTTAAACGCCTGACCGGCCTTCCTTGGGTCAAGGGAGAAAACGGCGTCATTGAAAAGACAATCTCGGAATTGAAAGAGTACTTCGCCGGTCAACGCCGTCAATTTGATCTACCGCTGCGGATGATCGGAAGCGCATTTCAAATCAAGGTCTGGAATGCGCTTTTGCAAATTCCCTATGGAGAACAATGCTCCTATGCGGATGTTGCCCATGCGATCCATAACCCCAAGGCAGTCAGAGCCGTCGGAGGTGCGGTCGGTCAAAATCCGTTCTCCATCATCATTCCCTGTCACCGAGTGGTGGGAGCCAACCGGTCACTCACCGGCTACGGCGGAGGATACGAGGCTAAGAAATTTCTCTTAAGACTCGAAAATCCTCAGGCTGGATTGTTTTCCAATTAATCTCCGAAAAGGTCTCGAGCAATTTTCATCGGGCAGAATTTCGGACCGCACATCGAGCAAAAGTGCGTCTCACCTGCTCCGCTTCCGGACAATGTCTCCGAGCGCATCATTCGCGCTTTTTCAGGATTTAACGACAACGCGTATTGATCAGTCCAGCGAAATTCAAAGCGCGCCAAACTCATAAGCGCATCCCAAAGCTGTGCGCCCGCCACACCTCTGGCAATATCGGCCGCGTGCGCGGCAATACGAAACGCGGCCATACCTTCTCGCACATCATCGGAATCCGGCAAGCCCAGGTGTTCCTTGGGTGTGACGTAGCAGAGCATGGCAGCCCCTTTGGAAGCAATTTCGGTCGCGCCAATCGCGGCCGTAATATGATCGTATCCTGCTCCGATATCGCAAACCAGCGGTCCCAGCGTATAAAACGGCGCCCCGTCGCACCAGGACGATTCAAGAAGCGCGTTTGCCTCAATCTCAGATTGCCGGATATGTCCCGGTCCTTCAATCATGACCTGGACGTCAAATTCGGCCGCTCGCCGATTCAATTCGGCAAGCGTCTTTAGTTCTGCCAATTGAGCCGCGTCGCTGCCGTCCATCACCGATCCAGGCCTCAAACCGTCTCCCAATGACAAGGTGATGTCGTAGTGACGAGCGATTTCAAGAATCTCGTCAAAGTGTTCGTAGAGAAAATTTTCCTCTTCCTTGAGGTGCATCCACTGCGCCAAAATGCCGCCTCCGCGGGAAACGATCCCACACAAACGATCGCGTGTCAGTTCTACATGACTGCGAAGAATGCCCGCATGAATCGTCATGTAGTCCACGCCTTGCTCCGCCTGCTGTTGCATCACACGGGCAAACAAATCCCAAGAGATCTCAGAAATATCCCCTGCGCGCTCCAACACCTCATACATGGGCACTGTTCCTACAGGCACAGGACTCTTACTGAGAATGTTTTTTCGAATCTCTGTGATATGTTTTCCAATTGACAAATCCATCACGGTATCGGCGCCATTGCGAACCGCCTCAACCAGTTTGAAAATTTCTGTCTTCTTCCCATCGGCTCGGATGCTATCCGATGTACCGATATTGGCGTTGATTTTCGTTCGAAAGCGTTGACCGATCACCATCGGCTGAGCTTGGGGATGCAAAAAATTAAGCGGCAGCACTGCGCGCCGGGCGGCGATTTCTTTTCGGACCGTCTCGGCGTCAATGCGCTCGCAACGGTTCAAAATCGCTTGCAACATCTTCTCCAGATGACTATTGCCGCAAGAGCGCACTTGCTCTTTGATTTGATCTAAAAACAGCCCTTCACAGACGGCCGCGTAAGCCATTTCGGCCGTAATTTCGCCTTTTTTAGCCAACGCGAGCTGCGTGGGCGAACCGGGTTTCGGTCGATGCCGTCTAAAAGAAATATTGTCTGAAAGGAAATAAGTTGAATCGTGACGATAAACCGAAGGATTTTTCCCGCCGCCAAAAACACTCGGAGTATCTGTTTGAGGAATTCGTTTAAACGGGACTTTTTCTCCAAACTCGGTATTAAAAAACACTGTTTGTTCGGATGGAAAGGAGATGTTTTGCATGGTTGTCTCCGACAATGAGGAGGACTTCCAATGCGGTCGGCACTTTTTCTACGAAGAACGTTTCGCGCCGCAGGTATTAACCTGATCCGCTGATGGGAGTATTTCTCAACGGTCACCTTGACCGTACCTCCAACGTTTTCAAAGCCAAATGTAGCAAAAAGGACGGAAATTTTTCTTCCGTCCCTCTCAAATTTAAGCGTTCTTTTCTTTCTTTTCGTGCCGCAATTTCAAGTTCTCTGCGATGGCAGACAAATTAAGATTTTCCTGTTGTAAAAGAACCAGTAAGTGATAGAGCAAGTCCGAAGCTTCATCAATCGTTTCCTGCCGATTGTGAACAGTCGCCGCCAACGCGGTTTCCACCGCCTCTTCACCCACTTTCTGCGCGATTCGCTTGGTGCCCTTTGCGTAAAGGGAGGCCGTGTAGGAACTATCGGGTGAGGCTTTTTTCCTCTCTGAGAGGATTTTTTCCAACTGGGCAATAAACTCAAGCGAGGGCGCCAAGTCACCAAAACAGCTCTCGCGCCCCAAGTGGCAGGTGGAACCTTGAGGATCGGCCAAAATTAAAAGGCTGTCGTTATCACAATCGGTGGCGATATCCACCAAATTTAAAAAGTGACCGGACGTCTCCCCTTTGGTCCAAAGTCTATTTTTAGATCGCGACCAAAAAGTTACCTGCTTTGTTTGTAGTGTTTTTTGCAGTGCTTCACGGTTCATATAACCCAACATGAGCACTCGTCCTGAGACCGCATTTTGAATGACAACCGGCATCAAACCGCCCGCTTTGTCAAAATCCAATTGATTCATTTCTTCTTTACTGAGCATTTCCAACCACTCCCTGCGCCGGTCGCATTTCAATTCCCTGATCGATGAGCCAGGTCTTTAATTGAGCAATCGACAATATTTTTTTGTGAAAAACCGAAGCGGCAAGCGCTCCGTCAACTTTTGCATCACGAAAAGCTTCTAAAAAATGTTCCCGGATCCCCGCTCCGCCGGAAGCGATGAGAGGCACACGACAAATTTCACGAACCTTTTGCAACTGTTCAATATCGTATCCGCGTCGCACCCCGTCTTGATTCATCATGTTAAGGACAATCTCTCCGGCCCCCAGAGATTGAACCTCCTTGACCCAATCGAGTGTTCTCCACAGCGTTCGGCGGGTTTTCTTTTCGTCTCCCGTGAACTGATTGACCCAATAGCAGCCTGTTTCGTCGTCATACCAAGAGTCAATCCCCACAACAACACACTGCACACCAAACTCTTGAGCCAATCGCGTTATCAAAGATGGATCGCTGAGTGCTGGGGAATTCACTGAGATTTTGTCCGCCCCCTTGGAGAGCACCCGCGCCGCCTCTTCAACACTGCGGATCCCGCCCGCCACGGCAAACGGAATATCAATGACTTCAGCCACTCGTTGAACCCAATCTTTGGAAACCGTGCGACCGTCGGAAGAGGCCGTGATATCGTAGAAAACCAACTCATCGGCCCCCTCATCACAGTAGCGACGAGCCAGAGTCAAAATATCGCCCATCACCTCATGATTTCTGAACCTCACGCCTTTGACAACCTGCCCCTCTTTAACATCTAGACAAGGGATGATGCGTTTAGCCAACATTCAATGGCCTCCTTAACCGTAAATTTTTCTTCCAATAAAGCTCGCCCGATGATGACGCCATCGACTCCCGAAGGCGCCAAAGTCCGGATGTCATCTAGAGAGCCGATGCCACCGGAGGCCTGCACGTAAAGATCAGGATAGAGATCGGTCAGTTTTCGGTAAAGCGCAACATTGGTTCCCTTCAAAAGACCGTCTTTACTGACATCAGTGCATAACACATGCCTTAATCCGCACTCGCGATAGATCTTGATCGTATCTTCGACGGTAAGCTGCGATTGTTCTTTCCAAGCGTGCGTCGCAACCATTGCCCGCCCCAGATCATCAATTCGGCAATCCAATGCCAACACCAAATGATCGCCGCCGAATGTCTTAAACCACTCTTTGACCGTCTTAGGATCCTTCACCGCTAAAGAGCCTAAGATGACGCGAGCGACGCCGACCTCCAGAAGCGATCGCACATCATCTTCACATCGAACACCGCCCCCCGTCTGCACGGGCACATTCAATTGTCGGACAAGTGCCGAGATTAACTCCGTCTGACGCAAAGACGGATCGCGGGCACCGTCCAAATCCACAATATGAAGCCTCCTAGCGCCATCTTTCACATAACGGGAAAGTTGCTCCAGAGGATTGACCGAATATTGTGTTTGACGCGCATAGTCCCCTTGCTGAAGACGAACCACGGAGCCCGAAATCAGATCAACCGAAGCAATAATCGCATCAGCCCCTTTCATCACAGACCTCTATGAAATTTCTCAATAACCTTGCCCCCGTCGCTCCCGAGCGCTCCGGATGAAACTGCACGCCCCAAAAGTTTTTGTATCGGACTGCCGACGAAAAACTGCTCCCATAATTTGTCGTCGCGATGGTGCAGTCGTTGACCGCGTAGGCGTAGCTATGAACAAAATAAAAGTATTCCCCTTCCAAGCTGTCTAATCCCTCAAAGAGAGGATCCTTCACTGAAACCCTGGCCTGATTCCAACCCATGTGAGGCAGAGTCAAATTACCGACTTGCAGCTTTTCGACTTTGTGCGGTATGACACCGAGCATTTTCACGCCGCCCGTTTCACTGCTCTCAGAACCCAAAAGCTGCATACCGAGACAAATCCCCAGAACCGGACAACGCGCCTGAAGAATGCACGCACTCAATCCTCTTTGCTGCAACGCCCGCATAGCGGCTTGCGCAGTTCCGACTCCGGGCAAAAATAACCGTGAGGCGCCCGCGGCTTCTGAAGCTTCAGAAGTCACGATCGGCTCAATTCCTAAACGTCTGACCGCGGAAAGCAACGAAGTCAGATTGCAGCAGCCCGTATCCAAAATCACGACCTTTTTCATTGGAGCACTCCTTTTGAAGAGGCGAGAGTGTTACCTTTGACCGCAATCGCCTCTCTGAGCGCGCGAGCAAAAACCTTAAAGAGACTTTCGGCGCGATGGTGATCATTGGCGCCCTCGGTTTTCAGGTGAAGCGTGCAGCCCAACGTTTGCGATAACGAGCGGAAGAAGTGCTCAATCATCTCCGTTGACATATCGCCAACCTTTTGATACTTGAATTGAGCGCTATAAACCAAATAGGGGCGATTGGAGAGATCGAGCGCACACTGCGCCAAACACTCATCCATCGGCAGCACGAAGCCAAACCGACCGATTCCTCTTTTATCACCCAATGCTTTTTTCAAGGCCTCGCCCAACACCAAGCCGACATCTTCAATGGTGTGATGATCGTCAACCCGCAAATCCCCATCGGCGAGAATTTTTAAACGAATTCCGGCATGGGTGGCAATTTGATCGAGCATGTGGTCGAAAAAACCGATTCCGGTATGAATGTCACTCGAACCGAAATCATCCAAATCCACTTCAACACGGATTTTTGTCTCTTTAGTGACTCTTTCAACAAGAGCGCGGCGAGCGCGTTTCATGAGGAGAATTTTTCGGGCGATTTCATCCCAACCCAATGTTTTTTCGTTGTAAAGAAACGCTTTTAAACCCATGTTTTTTGCGAGTTCCGCGTCTGTCGGCCGATCACCGATAACAAACGAATTCTCACTATCGATTCGACCGAACTCCAGATACGCCTTCACCAAACCGATTTTCGGTTTTCGACATTCACACTGATCCTCGGGTTTATGCGGACAAATAAGAATTTCTTGAAAAGAAATACCTTGGCTTTCCAAAATCTGCAGAAGTAAATTCTGAGGACCCTCAAAGTCTTTGAGCGGGAAACTCTCCGTGCCTAACCCATCTTGATTAGACACCATGACAAATGTCCACCCCGCCTCACGCAGTTTTTGAAGCGCGGCGATGCAACCGGGCTGAAGACGGAATTTTTCAAATCGATCAATCTGAAAATCATCCGGCTCAGCTATGAGAGTCCCATCTCGGTCAATAAACAAAATTTTTTGGCCGCTCATCGTCTAGCCTCCTTCAATATTGCCGTGAGTTTGCGGACAAAAGTCCGACACTCTTCGAGTGTTCCCACAGATACCCGAAGAGTATTGTCACCGGTACCGGGCTCTCTGATTGCCACGCCTTTGAGCCACAATTTTTGGTAGATATCGTGCGCATTGTCGAGCTCAAAGAGCACAAAATTTGTTTTTGTTTGAAACACCGAATTCACGGCCTTCAGTTTTCGCAACTCTCCGATCAAATAGTCTCGATTTTCAGCAATCACTTGAACTCGTTGCTTCATCGCGGCAATGCCGCCATTTGAGAGCGAATGCTCAGCAATGATCGCGACAGGCTCCGGAATCGGATAGGGCGCGATGACTTTGCGAAGCACATCAATAATTTCGCGATTGGCCAAAATCATGCCGCAGCGCAATCCCGCCAATGCAAAAGCTTTGGAGAGCGTGCGAACTAGCGCCAGATTCGTGTACTGATTCAAAAGATCGGCAACCGACTCTTCTGGACAGAATTCAATGTAAGCCTCATCGACCACCACAATCGCATCTTTTGCTGCCAACAAAACCTTTTCAACCATGCCTTTCGAGACCACTTCGCCCGTCGGATTATTGGGTCTGCATAAAAAGACAATCTTGACGTTCTGAGTGTCCTCTTTAAGAACAGAACACAAGCGGGTAATGTCCAACTGCAAATTCTTTTTTGAGGCGACCTCTATGACATGAACACCGCACGTTTTCGCACTGATGGCGTACATACTGTAAGTAGGCGCGGCGTAAAGCACTGCGTCTTTAAACGGCGTGCAAAAAGTTCGGATCAAAAGCTCAATGGCCTCATCGCCTCCCCGAGTCACGAGAACCTCTTCGGGCTTAACACCGGCATAGTCCGCATAGCGCCTAATGAAAGCCTGGGGCTGCACCTCGGGGTAACGGTTTAACGTTTCAAACCGCATTTCAAATTTCGTCGCTATCGGATATTCATTGGTATTGAGCCAAATCATTGCCTCGGGCGCATTGTCCGTCGGAGAGGCATAGGGTTCTAACCTTTTTATAAAGTCCGGCACCAAGTCTTTGGGATTCATGATGATTTTCCTTGCAGTGCTGCCAGTCGGATGGATGCCGCGCGTTTGTGCGCCTGAAGTTTTTCGGCTTGCGCCAATTTCTCAACCGCAGGCCCCAACACTCTCAGTCCTTCGGGGCTGACCTCCTGAATCGTCATGCGGCGTTCAAAGTCCGCCAACCCTAAACTGGAGTATGTCTTCGCGTAACCGTAAGTGGGCAGGACGTGATTGGTTCCCGACGCGTAATCCCCCGCACTTTCCGTTGACCAATCACCCAAAAACACAGAGCCCGCGTTTCGCACTTCACGGACTAATTCACGAGCATTTCGGGTCTCCAAAATCAAGTGTTCCGGCGCGTAACGATTGGAAATTTCCACACAGGTTGCAAGATCTTTAGCCACGATGAGCCGACTCATCGACAATGCGACTTCGGCAATCGCTTTACGGGGCAGCGTTTGAAGTTGTCGATCCACTTCAAGGGAAACCGTTGCCGCGAAATCGGCATCGGGCGTCACCAGAACCACTTGAGAGTCTTTTCCGTGCTCAGCCTGAGACAGAAGGTCCGCCGCCACAAAAGCGGGATTGGCTCCAGAGTCGGCAATAACGAGGACTTCCGAGGGGCCTGCCGGCATATCAATGGCGGCGCCGTCCGCGCATTCACTCACCAGGCGTTTAGCTTGCGTAACAAAGGCGTTACCGGGGCCGAAGATTTTCAACACCTTCGGCACCGACTCCGTGCCGAAAGCCATGGCGGCAATCGCCTGGGCGCCCCCTGATTGATAGATTTCCGTCACACCGCAAAGCTTGGCCGCGTACAAAATTTCATCGGCAATCTTGGGCGGCGACATCAAAATGACTTTTCTGCAGCCGGCGATTTTGGCAGGAACGGCCAGCATCATCACCGTGGAAAAGAGCGGAGCCGTGCCCCCCGGCACGTACAAGCCCACCGAATCAATCGCATGCGTGACCTGCCGGCAAGTAACCCCCGGCATCGTCTCCACCGTCACAGGAGTCTGTTTCTGAGCGCTATGAAAAGCTTCAATATTTTTTACGGCAAGCCGCATCGCCTCTTTAATCTCATCGGACAAGCGCTCCTCAGCCGCTTCAATTTCTTTTTCGTCGACTCGAATAGCTTGAAGCGCTGTTTTATCAAACTTGGCCGCGTAGTCACGCAAAGCTTCATCACCGCGCTTTCTCACATCCGCGACAATCGCGTCCACCGTTTTAGCGATATCCGAACCCGCCAACACAGCCGGACGCATCAACAGATCCGTTTGCTCTTGATCCGTGAGCGATTCCCATACGATCGGTTTTAAAACAGACATTGTCCACTCTCCTCGTTTACTTCAGCATCTTTTCAATCGGCAGAACCAAAATCGAACTGGCCCCCAGCGCCTTGAGTTTTTCCATCGTTTCCCAAAAGAGGGTTTCTCGGCTGACCATGTGCATCACAATCTTTGAGTCATCGTCGGCCATCGGCAACAGCGTCGGGTGTTCGGCGCCGGGCAAGAGTTTCACCACCTCTTCGATTTTGTCCTTGGGAGCGTGAAGCATGATGTATTTGGAACCGCGCGCTTCCAGAATTCCATCGATGCGAGCCAAGAGCATATCCATGAGAGCGCGCTTGTCGGCTGAAAATTCACCGGTGCGCTCAATCAGACAAGCCTTGGAGCGAAAAACGGTTTGCACTTCTTTGAGTCCGTTGGCTTCCAGTGTGGCGCCCGTGGAAATCTGATCACAAATCGCATCAGCCAGTCCCGCCCGAGGGGCGATTTCAACAGAGCCCGTTAAAAAACACGATTTGAAATCCACGCCCTGCTCACGCATCCAACGTCTTAAAAGATTGGGAAAAGTGGTGGCGATACGAAGCCCGCGCAAATCCTCCGGTCCCCTCCAGGGCTTATCGACCGCTATGGCGATCCCCAAACGGCACTCGGCAAAATCCAGGCGGCGCCTGACTGTATAAGAAGCGTCATTGCCGAGAGCCTGACGAGACAACTTCATCTCTTCAAGCACCCCTTCTCCGACAATGCCCATATCCACCGTGCCATCCATTACCAAACCGGGAATGTCATCATCGCGCACCAGAAGCACTTCCACCGGGAAGTTTTCTGCAATGGCGATAAGACGCTGAGCGCGAACACGAACCCGCAGGCCCGCCTGCTCAAGCAAATCAAATGAATCTTCAGACAAACGCCCCGACTTTTGAAGCGCAATGCGTAAACGAGAATTTTCAGACATCGTTTTTCCTTTCAATGAATTTATTCATCGACCTTGACGCCGGAAAAACGAGGAAGATACGAAAAACCCCCGGAATTCTTTCGGGGGCCTGCTCATTTTATGATCGGATTTTCTTGTTGCCACCGAAAGAATCTTTTCGTCTTCCGGCGCAAGCCAATCATTCGCCAGAGACTACTCAAGCGAATGCTGATGGCTAAGGGCAACAAACAAATGTCTCATAAAAAATCCTTAATGATCGGTTTTTATTTTGACACCTTTATCCGGCCTCTGCCTACGTAAAAGAACGTATGGTTTGAAAATTTTTTCAAAATAGGATGCGCTGACGAATGTAAAGCTAACCCCATTTCTCTCAGAAAGTCAATAAGGGATAGATTCTTATTTTCTTCCAATAATTTTTTATTAAACTTGGTATCAATGCAGCATTTTTGTTGCAGAGGAAGCACCTGGTGTTCCCTTTAATTTCAAATGTGTTCTGCGGCGCTGCTGCCCCCGGAACGCATTGGTGATTTTCTTTTGAAACGTTCTTCTCTTTAGTGGAGATTTAAATGGTTGGTGTCATTGTTACGCTATTGGTGATCGCCGCGGTTGCCTATTGCGTACTGAAAAACTATTACCCGCCTATCATCCTGCTTTTAGCCGGTATTGTGATGCTCATTTGCGCATCCATGATGGGTGTGATGCCTGTGGCCGATGCAAAGTCTACTCATTTCCTTGGGTTTGACTATGCGCAGGCCTTCCAACAATTAATGTCAGGCCGCCTCCCGGGCTTGGGTCTGAACATCATGTTGATCGCAGGCTTTTCTTTCTATATGGATAAGATCGGCGCATCCAAGGCTCTCGTGAAATTGTGCGTCAAGCCCTTGTCTGCAATCCGTTCTCCGTACGTCCTGTTGGCTGTCACGTATGTGGTCGGTCAATTCATGGCGCTCTTTATCAATAGCGCGGTCGGCTTAGGCCTGCTGTTGATGGCGAGCGTCTACCCGCTTTTGGTGGCTTTGGGCGTGTCCCGCGCATCGGCCGCTGCCGTGATCGGTTCGACCTGCTGCTTGGACTTGGGCCCGTCCTCCTCGAACGCTATGCGCGCTGCCGACTTGCTGCAAACTGACGTTGTGAGCTACTTTGTGCAAAGCCAAATTCCAGTCGCCATTTGCGTGATCGCTACAGTTGCCATCGGTCACTTCTTCGTTCAACGTTGGTTTGACCGTAAAGACAAAGTTCACGAGGCGGCCGGTGTCGGCAAAGCGGATGCCAAAGACCTTGAAAAAGCCTTTGAAGGCGCGGGTCCCGCTTTCTACGCGATCCTGCCGATGCTTCCGCTCGTGCTTTTGATCATCTTCTCGCCGATGGTTTACGCCGAAGTGAAGCTTTCTTTGCAAACCGGCATCATCGTGTCGCTTTTGATCGCCTTTGTGATTGACTTCATCACGCATCGCCGCTTCAAGGAAGCCTGCCAACGCTCGCAAGCCATCTTTGAAGGCATGGGTAAGGTCTTCACCTCCACCGTGGCTTTGATCTGCTGCGCCGAATTGTTCGCCTTAGGTATGAACAAGATGGGCGGCATCACCACGTTGATTTCCGCCGCCGCTTCCATGGAAAGCGCTGGTGTTTGGGTGATGCTCTTTGTGATGCTCGCCATCATGGTGATCGCTACGATTGTGACGGGTTCCGGCAACGCCGCGTTCTTTGCCTTCTCGCCGCTGCTTCCTGAAGCGGCCGCCAGTGTTGGCATTAACGCCGCTGTGTTGGCCGTTCCGGTGCAATTGTCCGCCGGTATCGCCCGTACGATGTGCCCGATCGCTGGTGTCATCATCGCCGTGGCCGGTATCGCCGGGTTAACACCGTTTGAAATCGTCCGCCGTACGTTCCCGGTCATGCTGATGGCATTAATCGTGAACGTGGCTGCTTCGGCAATTTTCCTCTAATCGTTTAGTCAAAGAGGTATTCTCATGGCTCTTTTAATTAAAAATGCTCACGTCTTCGCCCCGAAGGATCTGGGCGTGCAGGATGTATTGATGGTGGCTGAAAAAGTGGTCGCCGTCGGCAAAGACCTCCCCAGCACATTGCCGGACACGGAAGTGATTGACGCCAAGGGCCAAATCATGACCCCGGGTTTCTTCGACCAACACATCCACGTCACCGGCGGTGGCGGTGAAGGTGGCACGGTCACCCGTACGCCCGAAATCATGCTCTCGGAATTGGTCGCTTGCGGCACCACGAGTGTGGTCGGCGTCTCCGGCACCGACTTCGTCACCCGTTCCATCGAAAACCTGTTGGCCAAGGTCCGCGCCTTGAAGTCTGAAGGGGTGTCTGCCTGGATGTACACCTCCAACTACAGATATCCGCCGACAACCATGTCGGGTTCCGTCGCTCAGGACCTCTTCCTTGTGCCGGAATGCTTGGGCGTGAAGATCGCTTTGGGCGACCATCGCTCCTCCTTCCCGACGACTCAGGAAGTTTTGGCCCTGTTGGCTGAAATCCGCGTGGGCGGCATGATCGCCGGCAAAACCGGGTTCCTGCACATTCACTCGGGCAACATCCCCGGCAGCTTCGACATGTACAAGGAAATCGTCTCCCGCGGCTTCCCGATCAAGCACATCCGTCCGACGCACTGCGGCCGTATCCGTCACGTCTTTGACGCCGCGGTTGAATTTGCCAAGGCGGGCGGCTACATCGACATCACCACGGGTGCAAGCTGCGCCTTTGACAATCCGGCCATTGCCGTCATGATGGCTTTGGATGCCGGAGTTGATCCGACTCACATCACTTTGTCTACAGACGGTCACGGCTCCGTGCCGCGCTTCAATGACAAGGGGGAAATGGTCGGCCTGGGCGTGGGCGGTGTTTCCGGCAACCTCACCGAAGTTAAGCGCTTGATTTCTGAATACAAGATGCCGATCGAAAAAGCAATCAGCTTTATTTCGTCGAACGTCGGCAAGGCGCTTGATCTCCCGGGTCAAGGCGTTATCGAAGTGGGCGCCTGCGCCAATGCCTGTCTCTTTAACGATGCCATGGAACTGACCACGGTCGTTTCTCGCAACCGCGTGATGATGCGCGGCGGTGAAATTGTTCAAAAGGGTACTTTTGAATACTAATTGACCGAATGCCTGTGCCGGGATTAAATTCTCGGCACAGGAACTTCTCTCCAAATATTCTTTTGGGAACCAACAAGTGAATTTACACACCCTTGATACGCCGGCTTTGATTTTGGACGAAGCCAAGATGGACGCCAACATCGCTCGTATGCGCGATAAAGCGCAAGCGCTTGGCGTTACGCTCAGACCGCACTTAAAAACAAGTAAGTGCTGGGAAGTCGCAAAGCGCCAGCTTTGGACGCCGGAAGGCCCCGCCACGGTTTCAACATTAAAAGAAGCCGAAGAGTTCGCCGCCCATGGTGTTAAGGACATGATTTACGCGGTGGGCATCGCTCCGCAAAAACTTCATCGAGTGGCTGCGCTGCTTCGCCAAGGCGTGGACCTGAAGATCATCCTTGATAATGTGGATTCCGCTCGTGCCGTTAGCCGCTTCTGTCAGGAAGAACATTTGCCGATCAAGGTGATGATTGAAATTGACTGCGACGGTCACCGCTCCGGCCTAAAACCACAAAGCGCTGAGATTTTGGAGGTCGCCGCCGCCCTAGAGGCTCCGGCAAAATTGGTCGGTGTTTTGACCCACGCGGGTGGTTCCTATGATGTGGATACCCATGAAGCGCTCCTGATTCGTTCGCGCGCAGAACGCGACGGAATCTGTCACGCCGCTCAAATGTTAAGAGACGCGGGACACGATATTTCCATCGTTTCTGTTGGTTCAACTCCGACGGCGCTCACCGATGAGGATCTCACTGGTGTGACGGAACTTCGCGCCGGTGTCTATGTCTTCTTCGATCTCTTTCAGGCCGGGGTCGGCATCTGTAAGCCAGAAGATATTGCGCTCTCATTACTGGTTACAGTGATCGGTCATCAACTGGAAAAAGGTTGGGTCATTACCGATGGCGGCTGGATGGCTCTGTCTCGAGACAGAGGGACCGCCAACCAAAAAGTTGACCAAGGCTATGGACTCGTTTGCGACATCAACGGACAGATTATTGACGGTCTGTGGGTGAGCGGCGCCAACCAAGAGCATGGCATCATTTCGGCCCGAAACCCAAAGGGATTTGATCCGAAACAATTCCCCATCGGCACTCGCTTAAGAATTCTGCCCAACCACGCTTGTTCAACCGGTGCTCAGCACCCCTGCTATTACGTGGTCAACAACAGCTTGGAAGTAAAAGACCGCTGGAACCGATTTTACGGTTGGTAAACAACTTCTGAATTTCAAAAGGCTGAAGCTTGAGGTTTCAGCCTTTTCTTTTTGATCACACTTCATGTCAATTCGACAATACCCTCCCAATAACGTTCAAAAAAACTTCTCAGAAAAAAATCTGAAATTTCTTATCTCTCTGCCATAGAAAGCTATCGCTGGATACTTCTGCTGGTAGATTTGAGCTCAAAATTGATCGAATTTGATCGCAGTCAAACTTTCAATTTGTCGACCGGATAACGCTTTTCTTTAAAAATCATTCAACGTCTGCTTCAGGTTTTTACTGCAAAATCCTTATGCCGATAATCACTATTACGTATTCGGTGTGCCACCAAATAAGATTTTTATCCAAGAAAAGTTGATCTATTCAAAATTTTCAGCTCATTTTGTCGGCCAATCTGACCATTTATTCAAACATATACTCGAAAAACTCGTCTATTTTCAATTGGTTAGAGAATTTTTGTTTGTCAAAACTTTTTGTAGACTGCTTCGCACCGCATTTAAACATCTCCGTGTGAAAGGATTTTTACAATGAAAAAAACTCTCGCAAGCCTCATCTTGGCATCCATTGTCGCCGCCAGCTCTGCTGCACAGGCTGCTACCATCCTCGTTGGCACCGATGCAGGCTTGGCCCCCTTTGAATTCAAAGATCAAAAAAGCGAAGAAATTGTCGGCTTTGATATGGACATTATCAAAGCGGTTGCCCGAGCTGTCGGTGATGAAGCAAAAATTCAAAACATGCAGTTTGCAGGCATTATTCCCGCTCTTCAAACCAATATGATTGATGTAGCCGTTGCCGCTATCACGATTACTGAAGAGCGCAAAAAGCAGGTGCTTTTCTCTGATCCCTACTATGACGTTGGTCTGGCAATGGTCATTAAAGCGGCAAACAAAGATAAGTACTCAGAGCTCAAAGACATCGAAGGCAAAGCCATTTGCGCTCAGATTGGCTCCACCGGCTCTCTTTTAGCGCAATCGGTCAAAGGGGCGAAAGTCATGAACTTCGACCAAGTGGCCGAAGCATTGATGGAACTGAAAATGGGAGGCTGTGAAGCCGCGCTGTTAGGTGATACAACGGCTCGCCACTATCAAAGCCAACACCATGACAAGGATCTGTTGATTGTGCCTCACCTCTACAATCCTAAACAGGTCGGCTTCGCAGTCTCCAAAAATAATCAGGCGCTCGTCGAAAAACTCAATAAAGGCCTGGCAGCTATTAAGGCAAGCGGCGAGTATGACAAAATTTATGAAAAGTGGTTAGGCAAAAAAGCCCATTAACTCTACCTGTTGCGGAAAACAAACCTGAGATTGACCGGTTTCTCAAAATATTGAGTCGATCTCGGGTTTCGTATTTAACAGGTTGTCATTTCGCAATTTCGCGTAACCTAGTGTTCTTGATCAGGACAAGTCAACCTTCAGGATTAGAAAAAATCCTTCAGACTTTCCCCAATCATTGTCCTAAATTTCTGCCAAGCGCTTTAAAATTCCTCATTTCACGAATTAACTCTGACGCGCTATGAAATCACTCTGGATGCTCTCGGCCTCTTTTTTCTTTTCCCTCATGGCCGTATTTGTCAAAATGGGCGCAGAAGATTTCGGCACCTGTGAACTGATTTTTTACCGTTCTATCGCCGGTGTCATTCTCCTTTACAGCTTCGTGAGAGCTAAAGGCTACACCATCGTCACCCCATACTTATTCGGACACTTCAAGCGCAGTTTTATTGGAACAGTGTCCATGTCACTATGGTTTTTATCGCTGACGATGCTTCCGGTAGGCACCTCCATGACCCTGAACTACACATCACCGCTTTTTATGTCCTCATTCATGGTGGTGTATCTCTTAGTTCGGAAACAACCGATGCCTTGGGGATTATTAGGATGCATTCTTTTAGGTTTCTGCGGTGTCTGTCTCGTATTGCGTCCTTCCTTTTCTTCCGGAGAAATTCTGGGCGCTCTTTTAGCGTTAAGTTCCGGCTTTTTGGGCAGCGTGGCCTACTGGCAAATTAAAGAGCTCGGGCAATTAAAAGAACCCTCCTGGCGCATTGTTTTTTATTTCACCGTCTTTGGCACTGTGTACGGTCTTGTCGGCAATCTTCTTTTTGAGGGCGGTCTCTCCCCCATCACCGCTGATAATGTCATCTATCTGCTTGGCATGGCCATTTGCGCGACATTAGCTCAGTGCTCACTAACGCTTGCGTTCGGTCAAGGCAATGTTCTTCTGAGCTCCTGTTTGCAGTTTTCCGCCATCATTATGGCTGAACTCATGGGGTGGATTTTCTTTGCCGACGCACTCTCATTGGTAACAGAAATCGGGATTGTCGTGATTATGATCGCTGGCGTCAGCGCCACCATGCTCACACGCCGTCAGCAACAAAAACATTAACAAGTTGCAAATTTGACACGTAAGTTAAAAACATCTATCTGTTTGTTTTATTTGATATTTTTAAAAACTTCGACTAAAAACAATCTTCACGCTGAAATATTTAGTTGCGAGCACATACATTTTGAATCGGTATTTGGAATGTTAGGTCTGTAAAGTTAGAGGCGTGAGAGACAAGCAGAGCTGGTCCTCCGGAACAAGAGAAGAGAGAGTTCGGCTAGGGATTGAAAAATTCCTAGCCTTTTTTTTCGAAAATTCCCAAATCGCAACAATGTGCAAAAAAACTGGAGAGACGAAACGCTTTCGTCTACGATCTCTTTAGACATTTTTACGGAAGACAAACATGCAAAAATCTTTTATCGCCCTCTTAGGAGCATTTGTCATGGCACTGACAGGCTGTACAGAAAAAAGCCCCGCTGATAACTTAACCGGTGAGGCAGTGAAAAATCTGCAAGGCACATCTTGGCAATTGGTGACAGCGCAGCCTGCCGCTAAAGAAGGTGACTGTGAAAACTTACCGCCTGTTATGGATTTTCTGGAAGACTCCAAGGTCGCAGGCAATTTGGGCTGCAACCTTTTTAACACAACGTATACGCTGGACGGTAAAAAATTCTCGTTTGCCCCTGCGGCCACCACCCGTCGGATGTGCTCGCCGGATGTAATGAAGCTTGAGGGACAGCTTCTTAACATGCTTCAAAGCACCCGCTACCTGACCCAAAATGCAAAGGGATTGATGTTCTGGGATGAAAACGGCAAGCTTCTTGCCCAATACGAACCGGAACAATCCGGTCAATGCCAATAAGCATTTCAGAATGAGGCCTTTGAAGAAAACTTCAAAGGCCTTTTTTTGATCAGTGCGCGGATTCCCAACTGTCACCGCTTCCCACTTCCGCAATCAGCGGCACTGATAGCTTCGCCACACTCTGCATTAACCGAGGTAAAGCATCTTTAACGATCTCAAGCTCATCCTCAGGCACTTCCAAAACCAATTCATCGTGAACCTGCAGCACAAGAAGCGATTTCAGATGTTTTTCCTCAATCCAGGCCTGAACAGCGATCATGGCTTTTTTAATTAAATCCGCCGCCGTTCCCTGCATGGGTGCATTAATAGCTGCGCGCTCAGCCGCCGCTCGCACAGGCGCCCGAGAACTCGCGATATCAGGCAGCCAAAGACGACGACCGAACGCCGTCTGCACAAATCCCTGTTCATGCGCCAACGCGCGCGTTTTTTCCATATACGCTTTCACGCCGGGATAACGGGCGAAGTAACGTTCGATATAGTTTCTTGCCGCCTGAGGCTCTATTCCCAAATTCTGAGCCAAACCAAACGCGCTCATGCCGTAAATCAAACCGAAATTAATCACCTTGGCCGTGCGCCTTTGATCGGGAGATACCTTATCCAACGCGACACCGAACACCTCGGCAGCCGTCGCTCTATGAATATCCAACCCCTTATGGAATGCATCCAAAAGACCGGGATCGGCCGACAGGTGCGCCATGATGCGAAGTTCAATTTGTGAGTAGTCCGCGGAAACAATTTCACAGCCCGAAGAGGCGACAAACGCTTCCCTCACTCTTCGACCTTCCGTGGTTCGCACGGGAATGTTTTGCAAATTGGGGTCACTTGAAGCCAAACGTCCCGTTACCGCCGTTGTTTGACCAAATGTTGTGTGTACGCGGCCCGTTTTCGGATAAACCATCAAGGGCAACTTGTCGGTATAGGTGCTCTTTAATTTGCTTAATCGTCGGTATTCAAGAATGGCCTTGGGAAGCGGATAGTCCAGGGCGAGCTGCTGCAAGACGTCTTCATTGGTGCTGTAGCCACCCGTGGCCGTCTTCTTCGTCTTTGGCGGCACCGGAATTTGCAGAACTTCAAAAAGAATATGTGACAACTGTTTGGGGCTGGCGACATTGAACTTTTGTCCGGCCATATCACAGCACTTTTGCTCCAGGCGCACAATTTCATCGCCCAGTGTGTCACTTTGAGCTCCCAGGCGCATGGAGTCAATAAGCACCCCATTTCTTTCCATCGTGAAAAGCACATTTTGCGTGGGTAACTCGACCGTCTCGTAAATCGACCTCAGTCCCTCATCCTCATTGACGCGATTCCTCAAAACTTTAAATACTGCGGCAATCGCCCGAGCTCGCAATGCGCAAAAACGCGCCGCGGCATCGCAGTCCACATCCGCGCACTGGATTTGTTTAGCGCCCTTGCCAATTAAATCTTCAATCGCAGGAACATCGCTTTTGAGCCAACGAAGGGCTAAATTAGCAAGCTCATGCTTCATATGAGCCTCAATAACGTAGCTTAAAAGCGTCACGTCCTCTGTTTGCGCATTAAGCGAAATACCCATGTTAAGCAGCGCATGGCGGGCGTACTTACATTGATCCCCCACCTTTTGGCTCGGACCGGCAAACCAAGAACCGAGAATTTGGGCGATTTCATCAGCCTCAATGCCACGAGTGCCCGAATCTCGGCAAACAGGCACATAGATATTGTCATTGCCTAGCGTAAAGGCCATACCACTGACCACGGCATGCATCCCATCGGAGGGATCAGTCAACAGACAGAATGAAACCGGATCTTTAAAAGCCGCCAATTTTTCAGCAAAGGTTTTTAACTTTTGAGTATTTTCAATGATGTCAACCACGATATCGTCGGATTGGGTGACGATCGGCGCTTCAGGCTCAGCAGGAATGCTTGCGAAAAGATCCGGCGTTAAATTTTCAAACTTGGGCTTTTTCGGCTGTGCTGTCGTTTGTTTTTGAACCGATTTTTTACTTTGCTGCATTTCCCAACGGGCATAAAAGTCCGTTAAAAACGCACTGTCCTCATCTTTAAATGTTAGAGAACATACGTCGGCGTTTGACACATACTCTGACAAATCTGCATCGGTTTTGATCGTGACCAAAGCTCTCGCCGTCGGTAAAAAGGCAATGCCTTCGCGTAGGTATTCGCCGGCCTTTCCCTTCACTTCGCCGGCTCTGCGCACGATTTCATCCAGACTGCCAAAATCATTAACCCATTTGGCCGCTGTTTTCGGCCCGCACTTGGTGATGCCGGGGACATTGTCCACTGCATCGCCCATCAAGGACAAATAATCAATGATTTTGTCAGGCGTCACACCGAACTTATTTTTCACCCCTTCAACATCCAAAATCTGCCGAGTCATGGTATTGAGGATGAAAACATTGTCCGTCACGAGCTGGCTCATATCTTTATCGCCCGTGGCAATGAAGACCTTGAAGCCCTTTTTCTCTGCCTGTTTAGCTAACGTGCCGATCACATCATCGGCTTCAATGCCCGGTACTTGCAAAAAGGGCCAGCCTTGCGCTTTGACCATGGAGAAAATCGGCTCGACCTGGCAAGCCAAATCATCAGGCATCGGAGGACGATTCGCTTTGTATTCGCTGTAGATTTCATCTCGGAATGTGCCGCCATGAGCATCAAAGACGCAAGCCGCGTAGTCCGGTTTAATCATCGAGCGGATCATCTTGAGCATATTGGCAAAGCCTTTAATTGCCCCGGTGGGTTCTCCGGCGCTTGTTCTCAAATCCGGCAAACCATGGAAAGCGCGGTATAAGAAATTTGATCCATCAACTAATAAAACTGTTTTCATGGTCCGAGAGCTCTGAAAATCAAACTTGACAGGTGTCTATTGTAGAGAATACGAGAACAAAATCTGAATCACTCTTTTTCCATAGAACTCATCTTCCTGCGAAATGCGACAAAAAGCACCAAGCCAAACAAGGCAGCAACGCCCAAGGCAAAAAACGCGCCCGAGTAACTGATGTGATGTGCAAAATAGCCGCCATAAGAATTACTCAGCGCAGCTCCCAATCCCTGAATGGTTAACACAAAGCCCAGCCCCATATTGGTGTGTCCGCTTCCTTTTAAAAGCCACGCAACAATTCCGGGCGTTGCCACACCCAAAAGTCCGGCTCCCACACCATCGAGGATTTGCACGGGAACAATGCTCCAGGGACTGTCCCACACTCCTGCAATGCAGCCTCTGATTGGCAAAGCCACCAAAGCCAAAATAAAAAGGAGGGCGTACCCTCTTTTTTGGGCTAATCGCGCCGCCCAAATCGCCATGAGGATCATGGTCGCCTGCGCAAGCACAACCGTCGCGGCTGTGTACGCCGCAGGATTGACGTCGAAACGGGCCACCGCAGACTGCCCCAGCAGAGGCAGCATCGCAGCATTACCCAAATGGAAAAGAAAAAGCGTAGCGGAAACCAGAAGCAAAGACGGATTCCTGAGCACCTCAGAAAAACGGACTGCCGTCTCATGCGTTTTCCCGCGTGCGCGCTCATAATCAATATCCCGAGGATTAATGCCGCCAAGCGCCCACAGGCTCAGCACTCCCATCACAGTCATCACAAAGAAAACGCCGACAATCCCATAGAAATACCCGACAAGTCCGCCAATGAGTGCACTCATCATATTACCGGCGTGGTTGAAGGCTTCGTTAACACCTAAACGCATCGGCAATTTTTCTTCGCTCACGAGCCCCAAGGTGATATTGGTGATCAACGGAGCAATCGCCGCTCCCGCTATCCCTTGAATGAGCATAGTTAACGCAGCACTTAAAAAATCACTACGGACAAAAAGCCAACCGCAACCGGCAACGATTAACACAATACAAAGAAAAAGGTAGGCTCGTTTGTGTCTCGTTTGATCAGCAAGCGCGCCGGCAAATGTGCTCACAAACAACCCGGCAAGGCTGCCAGCGGTCATCACATAACCGATTGAATCCGCGCTCCAACCGCAGGATTGGAGATAGACACCGAAAAAAGGGCCTAATCCGTCTCTAACATCGGCAAGGAAAAAACACAAAAGAGATAAGCTGAACAATGATCGCATTTCTGGCAAATGACTATAACAGCGAATTAACATTCAACAAAAAAACAAAATCGAGCAAGCTCTCGATGAACATTCGCCTCTTTGGGTATAAAGCTTCTTAACAATTTGTAAAGAAGCCATCATTTCATCGGCATTACCTAATTCGCAAAATTGTTCCAGTTTTGTGACTCAAACGACAAATAACAAAAAAGAGTATTTTTCGTGACAATTTTTTTAAAGATTGTTTTTTTATGCCAAAACCGTCATGAAATTGACAGTGTTTTGTCACGGATTGCTCATATCTGATTTTTAAACTGACGGCAATTCTTCAACAGACGTTTGAAGTTTTTTCAAAGGAAGATTGACTATGAAATCTACGAAGATCGCCGCCAGTGTGGCCTGCGCTTTAGCCGGTGTGTGCGCGATGAGCGCCCAAGCCATTGAAATTTATCCTGTTGATCACGCGCGTTTTATGACAAACGCGCGTTTTGATTTTAAGGTCGAACTCGATAACGTGACCGCTCGCGATAAAGTCACAGTGGAGATCAACTGCAAGAACTTCAACCAAACGCTCTCCGGCAAAGAAATTTGGATGGAAAAGGAAGAGGGGGTTGAGGCTTCTGCTTTAATCATGCGCGGTGTGGAAATTAAAAATCCCGGTCAGTACACCGTGACGGTTAAGGCACCCAACGGCACGAAGACCGTTAATTGGGATGTGTACACGACGGGCGACAAACCCAAAGCGAAAAATGTGATTTTACTTTTGGCTGACGGGTTGTCTGTGGGTCACCGCACTGCTGCCCGCATTCTCTCCAAGGGTGTCACGAATGGCATGTATAACGCGCCGCTTGCGATGGACAATATGCCGTATATGGCCCTTTTGGGTACAAGCTCCGTGGACACGATCGCTGCTGACAGCGCCAACACGGCTTCGGCCTACATGACCGGTCACAAGTCTAGCGTGAACGCCTTGGGTGTTTATGCCGACCGCACGAAGGCTAGCCAAGACGATCCTAAGCAGGAAACGATCGCGGAATTGATCCGCCGCAAGACAAAGATGGCCGTGGGTGTTGTGAGCGACGCTGAAATTGAAGACGCGACGCCCGCATCCGTTGTGTCTCATACGAGAAAGCGCTCGGACAAGGCCGATATTGTCGGTATGTTCTATAACGTGAAGCCTGAAGTAATCCTGGGCGGCGGTTCTGCCTACTTCCTGCCGCAATCGACCGCGGGTTCCAAACGCAAAGACAATATCAACTACATCGAAAAATTCACGCAAGCAGGCTATACGCTCGTGACCGACCGCACCTCGATGGTTGAAAAGGCCGCAGGCAGCAATCGTCTCCTTGGCCTTTTCCATACCGGTAACCTCGACGGCTGGGTCGATCGCCATCAATGGAAGGGCAACACAGTGAAGAAGTTCCCCGATCAGCCCGATTTGACGGATTCTTTTGCAGCTGCAATCAAGGTGCTTGAAAAGAATGAAGAGGGCTTTTTCCTGATGCTTGAAGCGGGTCTTGTGGATAAATACTCACACCCACTCGACTGGGCGCGCTCCGTAGGCGACACAATCGCCTTTGATAAGGTTGTGGAAGCGGCTCAAAAGTACTGCGACGAACATCCCGATACGCTTTTGATCGTCACGGGCGACCACACGCACTCCATCTCGGTGGCGGGTACCGTTGATGACAATAAGCCCGGTAACGATTGGCGAGAAAAAGTAGGGGTCTACGCAAACGCCGGTTATCCTAACTATGAAGACAAGAACAAGGACGGCTTCCCAGATGACTTTGCACCGAGTAAACGCTTGGCCGTTTTCTTTGGCGCGCACCCCGACTACTACGAAACATATCGCTCTTTCCCGGATGCCACGTTTAATCCCGCTGTGCAAAACGAAAAGGGGCAGTATGTGGCCAATGCCAAGTACAAGGACGTGCCGAGCGCTCACTTTGTCGAGGGTAACCTCCCGCGCTCTGAAAGCCAAGGCGTACACACGGTTGACGATTTGGTTGTGACCGCTCGCGGTCCCAACGCCGATCAAATCCGCGGTTTCATGAACTCCACGGAAATCTTCCGTGTGATGGCTGAGGCGCTTGCTTTGGGCCGCTAATCAATAAACGACTCGTTGGGTAAAAGGCGCGCGGTGTTTTACTGATAAACGCCCGCGCTTTTGCCTGTTAAGGGAGAGTGGGATGAAACGGAGAAACTTTTTGGCGGCGATGCTCTTTTGCGCGATCGCTCCAGTTGGGGTAGTCAAAGCCGCCTCTGATTTAAGGCTCAGTTTTGAAGAAATGTACGAGGGTAACCCCATTTTGGGGCTGCAGTTCAGTCAAAAGCTCAAGTCGTTTGCCGATAAAACGGTGTCCGTTGAAGGCTTTATGGCGCCGCCCTTAAAACCTGAAGCGGATTTTTTGGTGATGACCCGAGAACCCGTAAGTCTTTGCCCGTTTTGCAACAGCGATCAGGACTGGCCTGACAATATCATTGTGGTCTATTTAAGTAAGAAGCAGGAATTTGTTCAGCCCAATTGTCCGATTGTGGTTACGGGTCGCCTTGAGCTTGGATCGTTTACCGACAAAGAGACCGGCTTTGTGAGTTTGGTGCGGCTTGTTGATGCCACGTTTGAGGTGGTGAAATGAGCCCAGACTTCGATCTCAAGCTCGATCATGTCGCCTATCAGGTAAAAGACGGCGTTAGCACTCGTACGATTCTGTCCATTGATGATCTTTCCATCCAAGCCGGAGAAGTTTTGGGTCTTCGAGGGGCTTCCGGCAGCGGAAAATCCACTTTTTTGAAAATCATCAGCGGGATTGTGACGCCGCAGCGGGGAAGGGTTACTTGGGGCGATCTGTGTTTGAATGCGCAAAGTGAATCTGCCCGTGATGACTGGCGTGGGGAAAACTGCGGTTTTTTATTCCAGGATTTTCGGCTCTTTGGCGGTTTGAGCGCACTTGAAAATGTACTTTTGCCCTTAACCTTCAGGGGAAAAATTACGTCACGTGACCGTGCTCGCGCTGAAAAAATACTCCAAGGCTATAGGGTGCCCGCGCAAACGCTTGCGGCTTATTTATCAAGAGGTGAAATGCAGCGTACAGCGCTTGTCCGCGTGCTTATCAGTTCTCCTAAAGTGATTCTTGCAGATGAACCCACGGCAAGCCTTGATTTCAATAACGCCACGCGCGTGATGGACGCGTTGATTGAAGCGGCTTTTCATCTGAAAGCGACACTTTTGGTTGTGACGCATGACTCGCAAATGCTCAAACGCTTTCACCGGGTGCTCACTATTGAAAACGGAACCATTCGGGGAGCAGGACTATGAGAGCGCTTTTGTTTTTGAAAAACGAGTGTCTGCAGTCTTTCAAAATTTTGTGTTCGCTTGCCTGCATTTTGGCGCTTGCTTTATCTATTGCCACAGCGATCGGACAGACCGAAAGGATGATTAAATCCTCAAGCGCGAAGGCTGCCGAACAGTTTGATATTTTGGTGGGTGCGAAAGGTAGCCGCACTTCGCTTTTACTCTCAACGGTTTACCTGCGCGATGAAATGATTTCGCTCACGCCTGCATCCGCCTTGAATGTCTTAAAAAAATACGACGGCGTGAAGTGGTTTGCGCCTTTGACCTTCGGTGACCGAGTGGGAGATTCGCCGCTCGTGGGTACCACGCGCACGTTTGTGACATTGGACGGCGAGCGAGTGCTTCATAAGGGCAGAGAATTTGCTGCCCGAGACGAAGCGGTCGTGGGGATTCATTCCGGGCTTCAATTAGGTGAAACGGTTTATCCGCATCACGGCAGAATTTCAGGCGTCGGCCACAAACACGAAAACGGCTTTAAGGTAGTGGGCATCTTACCTCAAACGGGCACGCCCTGGGATCGGTCGGTTTTGGTGCCGATTGAGTCCATTTGGGCCATGCATGAAAAAGGAAAGCATGTAGAGCCAAAGAGAATTGAATCTTGGCTTAAAGCCTCTGATTTTTCTCACCTTGCGGGATTTTCTGCGATTGCTGTAAAACCGGTTTCAATTTCAGATGCCTATAAGATCCGACAAGGATTGTCGTCCGCTTCTGTTAATGACGCAAAAGGGCAGGTGGTTAACCTAATGGCGATTTTCACGGGCGAAGTGCTTGTTGAACTGTATGCCACGCTTGATTCTGCCATGACCGCTTTTGAATGGTTTGCAGCGAGTTCCGTTTTGATTTCACTTTTGGCGGTATTAATTACGGGTTTCATTTTGGGTGAACTCCGTAAACCTCAATTTCTGCAACTCAGAACAATGGGAGCACCACGCGGTTATGTAATGCAGGTGGTTTGGTTATTGATTATGTCGGTTGTGTTAAGCGGCGTTGTGATGGGGCTTATGGGCGGTTGGGGTTTGGCTCAGATCGCTGCGGTTTTCATCGCGCGTGACACCGGTATTGCCATGACGCCGGTGATTGGCCTGCAAGAACTTCAGGTGGGTGTCGTGACGCTTGTGCTTGGTGCGATTTTTGCAATTTTGCCTGCGCTTAAAGTGGGACATTCACAATTGCGTTAAGACGTCATGAGGAATTCACGCTCCTGAGACCGAATGTTCATTTTGTAATCGCACAATAGGGTTGCCGTTTGGGCAACCTTATCGTTTTTAGAGCAGAGGAAGAAATGAGTACCTTGTCTCGTCGAAATTTTTTGCATGGCAGCGCTCTAGTCGGTGTGTCTGTGGCCGCCGCTGCGATGACCCCGATGGCCGCTGCCGCGGCCGCTCCGAAAAAGTGCCGCACTGTGAGTGAGGTGTTTTCCATGTCGGAAGTGGACATGGCTAAAAATAGCGAAGTAGTGCAATCGGCATACGACACGATTGTGAAGTCGGTAAAGAAAATTCATAATCCGTCGCTTCGTTCAACCGTTCTGAATATTATTCAAAATCCTGCGCCCACGATCGTCAGAGGTGATGAAGCGGCCATTATGGCCTCGCTTAAAAAAGCCGGGCTTTTAAACGTCAACGCCAAGAGCGTTTTCCCGCGCATTGAGGATAAAACGCGTTCGCCTCAGCCTTTCTGGAGCGCGCCGGGCTCGGGCTACGGCTCTCACCACGCCTATCCAGGCGGCTTGGCAACGCACACCGCTTTAAATGTTGTCTCGGCTGAAGCGCTCTACGAAAACTACCGCCACATCAACAATCTCGAGCTGGATTGGGACGATGCCGTGGGCGGTGAAATCCTTCACGACTTGCATAAGCCCTGGGTTTTCCAATGGGAAAAGGATCACTCCTGCCGTGTTGAACAAAGCTTGGCCGGTACCGGTGAGCACCATGTGCTGAGCATTGCGGAATCCATCAAGCGCGGTCTTCCTTCCTCGTTTGTGGTGGCTCAGGCCTGCGCGCACGATCATCCTTCCTCAAAACAAGGCGAAGCGCTTGTGGTGGGGTGGCTTAAGGCTGCTTCGATTATCGCAGGTGTCGATCCGGTTTTGCATGGCTTGATTGCGCCGGACGGAAAGACTCTGCCGTTACCGCGCCGCATGGAAGGCTACGTGGTGCACTTGGCTGACCACGATTGGGTGATTTCTTCGTCAGCTTGTCAATGGTCTGTGCAAGCGCTTAAAGATCTTGCTCAAGAACAATATGGCATCACTGAAGCCGCAAAATTCAATGCTTTTAGAAATTACGTTTTGGCCAATCTTACGGCCATGCGTCTTTACGGTATCCTAAGCGCTCAGGGTCGCAAGGCGTTTGTAGCTGACGTCGCACGTGTCATTAAGCTCTAATCATCGGGTTGGTGACGGGATATAACCGTCTCCACCCAGAACACCGTACGTGCGACTCCGCACACGGCGTGTCATTTAGGCAATCTACTGAAGTTTGAGAGAATACTATACAACCGAACAAGCAGAGCATTCGGAATACTTAACATCGAATTGAACCATGCGAAAAAAATTGAACTGCCTAGTTCTAGCTTTTTCAGACAATATTAAGTATTTAGCGATATCCACCGCAGCGCTGTCTTTCTTAAAACAAATCCCCTGAAAGTTTTTCTCCTAAGGTACAATCCAAAAACCTATAATCAAAGTGAAGACTGTGAAAAACATTCTCTGAGTTTTACTATGAAAAAAACGCTCCTAATCACCGCTATTGCGGCCTTATCTCTCGGTTCCGCGGCTTTAACCCCCGCCCTTGCCGCCGACACGGTCAGCGCCCCTCCGCAAATCAGCGAAGCCGATGCGCAAACGGCCAAAGGTCAAGCCAAGGCCCCGCGCGCCAGCAGCTCTTACGACAAGTTTTCTGAAAAAGCGCGCCAATATGAGGTCAATCCCGATTTAGCGCCCACAGATGCTGACTACGCTAAAGCTCGCCAGGCTCGAGCCGAAGGCAAGGATAAACGTCCCTCTCAGCACACGGAAATTGAAACGATCCGTGACCAAAACAATCGCATTACCGAATATGTTGTGACACCGGGCAGCACCAAGATCCCGTATTCAATTGAAAACCGCTCTGAGCGTCCCAACGCCAATCCGGGTCATAGCAAAGACACGCTTGGAACGCCTAAATTCATTAATTTCGGGTTCTAAAGCATGCAAGGCCATATCGCCACATTTTCCTCACCGATCAAATGGCTCCGTGAGGGCTGGAAGGCTGTTCGCCATGCCCCTTTCGGCATGGTAAGCGTCTGCGTTTTTTATGTTTTCACCATGTCTTTGCTCGGAGCATTGCCCATGGTGGGACTGGTGATCGCTGCCTTCTTTATGCCTTTCGGAACCATGCTGGTCATTAAAGGCACGCAAGACGCCTACCACAGCAGACAGCCTACCTATTCCATTTTGGTCGATTTATTTAAAGAACCGAATACACGCTCACGCCTGATGCAAGTGGGCGCGATTTACGCCGTCTTCATTTTAATTGCCAATTACGCGTATATCTTTCTGGCAGTCGATCAGGTGAGCCAATGGGAAATTGTTGACGGACGACTCAATTGGGATTCCGTCTATGCGAATTTTCCCTGGACAGCGGCCGTAGTGACAGTGATGGTTTATGCAATCGGACAAATGGCAACCTGGTTTTCTCCGGCATTAGTGGCTTGGAAAAACATGACGGTTGGCAAAGCCACGTTCTATTCCTTTTTCGGATGCTTGAGAAATTGGCTGCCGATTTTGATCTTGCTCTTTATTATTTTTGGCATCACTCTTTTGAGCGCCTTTGTTGTTATTGTTTCTACCCAAGCTCTGGGAGTTGGAGATTATTCCCTTTTCTTTCTCACTCCCCTGGCCTTTCTTTTGACGACTGTGGCCTACAGCACCATCTGGCCAATGTGGATAGATATCTTTGGTGACGTCAGTATGAACTGATACTCATGGCAACAAAAAACTCGGCGTTGCCGAGTTTTTTGTTGCAGAAGACTTCAATCATTTGTGTTCAATGTAGTGTCGCCACTCACCGTTCACATTTTCCTGAAGCAAAATTTTATGACCGGTTTGAGCGGCAAACTGAGCCAAGTCAGCGACACTGGCCGGATCCGTCGCTAAAACCAGCAACACCTCGGCGTTCTGCATGGTCGCCAAAGCCTTTTTTGTTTTGAGAACCGGCATGGGGCACTTCGTGCCCCGAGTGTCGATCTGTTGATCAAAGTGCATTTACTTGCCTTGCAGGAAGGTTTCAACAGAGGCCAACGCTTGGACCAAACCCTCAGCCTTCGGAGCACCGGCCATGGCCAAATCGGGCTTGCCGCCTCCTTTGCCGCCCATCATAGAGGCGACATGTCCGGCCAATTCTCCGGCCTTCACACGCGAAATCAAGGACTTCGCCACACCGGCCACGATCTGCACCTTGCCGTCATTAACACTTGCCAAAACCACAATGGATTCACCCAATTGATCGCGCAAGCTTTCGGCCATAGAACGCAACGCCTTGGCTTCAATGCCTTCAACCTGGGTGACAAGCAACTTATAGCCGTTGAAATCCTTGGCGTCGGCCACAAGGGTCTTCGCCGTCATTTGCGCGATCTTTTCCTTTAAGCGCGTTACTTCTTTCTCAAGGCTCTTTACCGTATCGAACACGGCGTGGGCCTTCTCAGTCACTACATCAACCGGAGACTTCAATGCCGCACATACTTCACGGATTGTGCCTTCTTGTTCACGCGTAAAGTCAACGACATTCATACCGGTCGTCACCTCCACGCGACGGATACCGGCCGCGATCGCCGATTCACTCAAAATCTTGAAAGAACCGATGTCACCGGTGCGAGAAACGTGCGTACCGCCGCACAATTCACAAGAAGGACCGATTTTCACGACACGCACGGTCGAACCGTACTTTTCACCGAAAAGCATCAGTGCACCGGTCTTCTTCGCCTCTTCAATCGGCATTTCCTGAACTGAAACTTCAGCATTGGCCAAAATTTCATGATTCACGATATCTTCGACCTCGTGAATTTGTTCAAGCGTCATGGCTTCCGTGTGCGTGAAGTCAAAGCGCGTCACATCGGGGCCAACCCAAGAACCACGCTGCTGGACATGTTCGCCCAGCACTTGACGCAAACCGTATTGCAGCAAGTGAGCCACGGAGTGGTTGCGGCGGATGCTTTCACGACGTTGAGCATCGACCGTCACATCAAAAACGTCACCCACTTTCACGTGACCTTCTTCAACATGAGCGTGTTGACCGGTCACCTTCGCCTTGATCTTTTGCGTGTCAATCACGCGCACAAGCGAAGTGCCATTCTTCATGACACCGGTGTCACCGACTTGACCGCCACTTTCACCGTAGAAAGGCGTCACATCGAGAACAATGACACAGTCTTCGCCAGCGGGCACTTCTTCGACCTGTTCACCGTCAAGGTACAAAGCAATAACCTTGGAACCCGTATGCTGCGTTTCCGCATAGCCGGTAAATGTCGTATCGGCGCCGTTATATTCGAGGCCTGCGACCATCTTAAACTTAGCGCTTGCACGAGCCTTGTCACGCTGCTCCTGCATGGCGGCATCAAAACCGTCCATATCCACCGTCATATTGCGTTCACGGCAGACGTCAGCGGTCAAATCAACAGGGAAACCATAGGTATCGTGAAGCTTAAAGGCCACCTTGCCGTCCAAGACACCGTTCTTCGTTTCGGCGATCGCGTCTTCAAGCATTTGCATGCCTTGAGAGAGCGTTTGAGCGAAACGTTCTTCTTCTTTGGCCAAAATGGTCTTGATCTTGGAATTTTTGATTTCAGGATAAGCATCACCCATTTCGGTGACCACCGCGTCAACCAAACCGGCAAAGAACGGTTTACGAGCGCCAAGCTTATAGCCATGGCGAATGGCACGGCGGCAAATACGACGCAACACATAGGCGCGACCTTCATTGCCCGGCAAAATACCATCGGCCACTGAGAACGTGCAGGCGCGGATATGGTCAGCAATCACCTTCAAAGAGGGACTCGTCAGATCCACATCGGTGGCACCGGCGTCTTCGACCGCTTTTTTCACCGCAGCAAGCAGATTCTTAAAGAGGTCGATTTCATAGTTGCTGTGGACATGCTGCAAAACTGCGGCGATACGTTCCAAACCCATACCGGTATCCACAGAGGGCTTCGGCAACTTATGCATCACACCGCTTTCATCGCGGTTAAATTGCATAAACACCAAGTTCCAAATTTCAATGTAACGGTCGCCGTCTTCATCGGGGCTTCCCGGAGGGCCGCCTTGGACTTCTTCGCCGTGGTCATAGAAGATTTCGGAGCAAGGACCGCAAGGACCCGTATCACCCATCATCCAGAAGTTGTCAGACATGTAACGGGCGCCTTTGTTATCTCCGATACGAACAATACGTTCGGCCGGGATACCGACTTCTTTATTCCAGATATCGTAGGCTTCGTCGTCTTCAGCGTAGACCGTCACCCAAAGCTTTTCGGGCGGAAGATGGAAATGCTGGGTCAAGAGTTCCCAAGCGTTCTTGATAGCGTCACGCTTAAAGTAGTCGCCGAAACTGAAATTGCCCAACATTTCAAAGAACGTATGGTGACGAGCGGTGTAACCGACGTTATCCAAATCGTTGTGCTTGCCGCCGGCACGGATACACTTTTGAGCCGTCGTGGCGCGCGTGTAGGGGCGCTTATCAAAGCCCAGGAAAACATCTTTAAATTGGTTCATGCCCGCGTTCGTAAAGAGCAGCGTGGGGTCGTTGCCCGGCACAACGGGGCTGGAATGCACAATCGTATGACCTTTGCTTTCAAAAAATTTCAAAAAGGTCTCGCGAATTTGCGAAGTCTTCATAATTAGTCTCTTTTCATAAAAAACGGATTTCTTTGGCTTTTTTCAAATCCAAAGAGCGAATTTGTTAATTCTAGTCATTTTTGGCACTCGTGGGAGTGAGACGTCGAAAAGGTTAAGAAATCGAACTGAGAAAAGCGTAAGCTCAACCATGTCAGAGTCTTTGCTTTAAAGGTCACACTATGAAGGAAGAAACTATACTGGTCCATGCCGGACGCCATATTTCAGATGATTACGATTTCGTCAATCCTCCGGTGATTCGCGCCTCAACCGTTTTGCACCGTTCTACCCAGGACATGATGGATCGGGCAATGCACGAACGCGACATGATTGAAGACAAAATTCCTTATGGCACTTACGGCACGCCGACGCATCAGGCCTTTTACAAAGCGCTTTGCGCTCTTGAAGGAGAAAAAGCAGTAGGCGCCTGGGCCTTTCCTTCCGGACTCGCCGCCTGCACTGTCCCACTGCTCGCATTTTTAAAGGCCGGCGACCACGCTCTATTTATCGATACGATTTATGGTCCGACCCGTGAATTTGCTGAAGAGATTCTTCAACGCATGGGCATTGAAGTCGAGTTTTTCTCTCCGTCTATCGGGGCGGACATTGTCAAATTATTTAAACCGAACACCACGCTTTTAATGTTGGAGACTCCCGGATCGCACACTTTCGAGATGCCGGATGTGCCCGCCATTGCCCAAGCCTGCCAAAAGCATAATGTTGTCAGCGTCATTGACAACACTTGGGCCACTCCGCTTTACTTCAAACCGCTTGATGCGGGCATCGATGTTGTCATCCACGCGGCCACCAAATACATCGGCGGTCACTCCGATCTCACCATGGGCGTTGTGATTTGCAACGCCAAAACCTGGCCTCGGGCGTATCGCACGATTGTTCAGACCGGGCAAACCACAAGCTGTGATGATATCTATTTGGCCTACCGCGGTTTGCATACGATGACCTGTCGCCTGAAGACGGCTTCGGAAAATGCCAAAAAGATTGTGGATTGGCTCTTGACTCGAAATGAAGTCGAGCGAGTCTTATATCCCGCGCTTCCTTCCGATCCTTCCTATCCTATTTGGAAGCGAGATTTCAAAGGGGCGTCCTCTCTGTTCGGTGTCATGTTCAAGGATCGCTATGCCGGAAAGCTCGCGCCGATGATTGATGCATTAAAACTTTTCGGACGCGGCTACTCCTGGGGTGGATTTGAAAGTCTGCTGATTCAAAGTTATGGCACACGATCACAATGCCCGATGCCTTTTGAACGAATGATCCGTATTGCCGTAGGTCTGGAAAATCCCGACGATCTTATTGAAGACCTGAAACAAGCTTTTGAAAAGTTGCCTCGTTAATAAGCAAAGACTTTTCGAGTTTTTTCTTCAAAATCGGCGCCACTTGGGCGCCGGTTCTGTCTTTTGTTTGGCAATTAAGCAATCTTCGAGTAACCGCCCGCACGGTCAGACTCTCTCAGATAACGGTCAAATTGCATCGCCACCGCGCGCACAAAAATCTTGCCTTTGGGACTGACGACGATTTCATCGGGAGTGAGCTCCACAAATCCCACTTTTTGGTAGTTTTGCAATTTTCTTAATTCATAAGCGAACGTTTCATCAAAATGAATGCCGAAACGCGCTTCGATCTCTGCCTTAACCACTCTGAACTGACACATGATCGTCATGATGACCGCGTGACGGAGCTGGTCTTCAAGACTTAACTTGTAGCCGCGGTTTGTCGCCAGATGACCGGCACGGATTGCTTCATAATAAGCAGACAATTCGCGCGGATTACAAGCGTAGCAATGATTCACATTGCTGATCGCTGAGACGCCGAGCGCCACCATGTCACAATCGGGACGGGTGGAATAGCCCTGAAAATTGCGCTGCAGCTTGCCTTGCCGTTGAGCAATAGCCAATTCGTCCGTTATTTTGGCGAAATGATCCATGCCGATATAGCGATACCCGTTTTCAGTCAATCGGGTGATCGCATCCATCATGATGTGCACCTTCTCGACCGTGCCCGGCAAATCCGCATCCAAAATTCTGCGCTGAGGCGGGAAATGATGCGGCAAGTGAGCGTAGTGATAAAGCGCGATTCGATCCGGAGACAATTCCAAAACCTGATCGAGCGTTTTCTCAAAGCTCTTTCGGGTCTGCTTCGGCAAACCGTAGATCAAATCCATATTGATCGAATGAAATCCCGCTTCACGAGCGGCTAGCATCGTATCGCGCGTCATCTCGAAGGGCTGAATACGGTTGACCGCTTTCTGCACGTCGGGATTGAAGTCCTGCACGCCGCAGCTCATACGGTTTAATCCCACTTTGGCCAGTGTTTGAACTTTATCGGGCGGACAGGTTCTGGGATCCACTTCAATGGAAAACTCACCGCCCTCTTCCAACGGAAAACGACTCGTAATGAGTGACATCACGCGTTCAATTTCCTCATTATTTAAGAATGTGGGTGAGCCACCGCCGAAATGCAGTTGACTCACGGTGGTCTTTCCCGTGATTTTTGCTTTCACCAAATCCATTTCGCTCTCAAGCACGTCAAGGTACTCGGCGCTCTTGCTGTGATCACGGGTCACCTGCTTATTGCAACCGCAATAAAAACAAACGTCATTGCAAAACGGAATGTGCACATAGAGACTTAACGGTTTTTCAGCGTCTCGAGTCCTCAAAGCCTCTTCATAATCGGCCACCCCGAAATTCTTGTTAAAGCGGTCCGCGGTCGGATACGACGTATAGCGGGGCGCAGGCACGTCAAACTTTTGAAGCAGTTCAATCGACGGCAATTCCACACCAGTTAAATTCGGGTCTGTCAACATGGGTTTTTCCTAAATTCCAGCAGTTTGATTTAAATTAAACTTCTGATATCATTTCACAATCTGACTTTGACGCAAGTCAAAAGTCAAACGATAACAGCGGCAACGTTCACATTGTGCACGGGAATTATTACAGCAAACTGAAAAGGTTTGTACAGTTCCGGTGCCGTCTGTTTCAATTGTTTTGATCAAATTTATAGATTGGCATTCATGTCGACTTTGTCACCGAATATCTCAGCCGTTCCGTCTCTCCGAGTCAGTTGCTCGCACTGCAACCTTCGTGAACATTGCGTTCCGCTCGGCCTGTCGTTGCGCGACATTGATCGTTTGGAAGATTTGATTGCATCTCGCAAACGTATTCATCGCGGTGAACCCTTGTTTCGAGCCGGCGACCGATTTGAAGCGATCTACGCCATCCGTTTGGGCTTTTTAAAAAGCTCCGTGATGAGCAGTGACGGTCGCGAACAGGTGACCAATTTCCATATGTCCGGTGAGTTGGTCGGCTTAGACGGCATTGCCAACGAAGTGCACTCATGCGATGTGATTGCGCTTGAAGACACCGAAGTGTGTGTCATTCCCTATGAACGCATCCTCGCTGCCTGCTCTGAAATTGAAGATTACAACCTGCACTTTCAAAAAGTGCTTTCGCGTGAAATTGTGCGTCAACACGGCCTAATGCTCCTGTTGGGCTCAATGCACGCCGAAGAGCGCCTCGCCGCGTTCCTTTTAAACCTCTCTCAACGCTTTGAATCCCGCGGTTACTCCCGGACCGAATTCGTGCTGCGCATGACGCGCGCGGAAATCGGCTCCTACCTCGGTCTCAAGTTGGAAACCGTCAGCCGCGTCTTATCCCGTTTCTCGCACGACAACCTCATCTCCGTGAACCAAAAACACGTTCACATCATTGACGCCGATGGTCTTCGTGCGATTGTTTCCGGTCAAAATTCGGAAATTGAACAAGAGTAGGAAGAGGTTTTTCTTGAACACCTTCAAGCACCTGGCCATTGTCATTGCCGGGCTCGGATGGTCTCTGAGCGCGACGGCCTCAGATTATGTGGATCTGCTCGCTGACCTTCCGATTGAAGATGAACTGGTCAAAGCCGTTGAGCTTCGTGAAGCGCAGCGTACACGCGTCAATCCTGATGACACCATTTGGGTGACGATTCGCCGCGGATTCGGCTTGGCAGATCTGCCCGATGACGTTGTGGACAAAGAACTGCAACGCTACACCAAGGCCCTGCCCTACACCGAACAGATGGCGTTTCGGGCGCGAATGTACCTCTACTTTATCGTCTCCGAAACGCAAAAAAGAGGAATGCCCACGGAATTGGCGCTGCTGCCTTTTGTTGAAAGCGCCTTTCAACCCGAGGCTCTATCCCGATCAAAAGCCGCCGGTCTTTGGCAATTTCTGCCGTCCACCGGCGATATTTTTGATTTAAGACAGTCCAGTTGGCGTGACGACCGACTCGATGTGGTGGAAAGCACCCGAGCCGCGCTCGACTATCTCCAATACCTTCATAATCAGTTTGAAGACTGGCATTTGGCCCTGGCCGCTTATAACTGCGGCGAAGGTTTTATCCGCAGAGCGGTCGCGGCCAATAAAGCCAAAGGTAAAGCCGCCGACTTTATGAGTTTGCCGCTTCCGGCAGAAACCGCACGTTACGTACCGAAACTGCTTGCCATCAAAAAACTGATTGAAAATCCTCAGCAATATGACCTCAAACTGCCCTCCATCGCCAACGAGCCATATTTCGTCCGCGTCAATAAGAACCGTGACCTCGATCTGGAAACCGCGGCGCAATTGGCAGAAACCGATTTACAGGAATTCCGACTCTTAAATCCGAGCTTTAACCGCCCGGTCGTTGTCGCTGCTCACCAAGGCTCCATTCTTATTCCGGCGGCCAAAGCCGATGCCTTTGTCTCCAATCTCATCAATTGGCAGGCTACCGGCAAGCCTCTTTCCAACTGGTCCACGCACACAATCAAAAAAGGCGAATCGCTTAAATCCATCGCGAAGCGCTATAACATGACCGAAGATGAGTTGCGGGCGGCCAACAAGATTCCGAAAAACCGCCGTGTGCAGATCGGCAGCACCATTTTGGTCAAAGACCCCCACGCGACCCAAGACATCCAAGTCACGGAAGCGGATTCAGCCATGCGTCTTGTGCCTCTGCCCACAACCCGACGAATTACTTATCGGGTCAGAAACGGAGACACTTTATCGGGGATTGCCGCTCGATTTGGCGTCAAGACCGCTGACATTCGAAAACAAAATCGACTCAAAAGCAACACCATCAAAGTCGGTCAAAGACTTCGCCTGACGGTTCGCGAAGTGCAGCGCACCAGTCTTCGCAAAACGGCTTATCGCGTCAAGCGAGGCGATACCCTCTACACCATCGCCAAACATCACCGCACAAGTGTGAGCGCCATCATGGATGAAAATCGACTTCAGTCCAAAAATTTAAAACCCGGTCAACGTTTGGTTATTCCTCACTGATCGACTTTCCAGCTTCAAAGTTTTCAGCTCTTTAGCTAAAATCAGCTCGTTATTACACATATTTTTAGAGTGAGGCTCAAATGGGTTTTCTTCAAGGTAAAAAAATTCTGATTACGGGAATTGTCTCCAATCGTTCCATCGCCTACGGCATCGCCAAGTGCTGCCATCGCGAAGGCGCCGAGTTGGCTTTTTCTTATGCCAACGAACGCTTCAAGGATCGTGTCGCGGATTTTGCCGCTGATTTCGGCAGTGACTTTGTTCTTCAAATGGATGTTTCCAGCGACGAACAAATCAACGACACCTTTGCTCAAATCAAAGAACGTTGGGGCGGCTTGGACGGTTTTGTTCACTCCATTGGTTTTGCTCCCCGCGAAGCCATTGCCGGAGACTTCCTTGAAGGCTGCACTCGTGATGCATTCAAAGTCGCCATGGATATTTCCGCCTACTCTTTCCCCGCTGTCGCCCGCGCCGCACTTCCGTTAATGGAAGGCCGTAACGGCTCCATGCTGACTCTCACCTATTTGGGCGGCGAACGCGTGGTCCCCAACTACAACACCATGGGACTTTGCAAAGCGGCGCTTGAAGCCAGCACCCGTTATATCGCAAGCTCTGTCGGTCCCAAGGGTATTCGCGCCAACGCAATTTCCGCTGGCCCCATCAAGACGCTTGCTGCCTCCGGCATCCAGGGCTTCTCCAAGATGCTCCATCACATGGAAACCAATGCGCCGCTTCGCCGCACCGTGACGATTGAAGAAGTGGGCAACGTTGCCGCCTTCCTTTTGTCGGATATGGCCAGCGCCGTCACCGGTGAAATCGTCCACGTGGACGCCGGCTTCCACAGTGTCGCCATCGGCGCTGAAGTTCAGGACTAATTGTTGACTAAACAAAAACTGACCGAAAAGACTTCTTTTTCGGTCAGTTTGACTGCGAAAGATTCGAAGTGAAAGCATTTAAAACCGCGGCGGTCTTTGCCAAACGAACAGAACCGATGGGCGAGGCTTTGGAAAAGCTTCTGGCCATTTTGCGTCATGAAAAAATCGATTATCTGCTCGAAGAAAGCACCGCGGAACACCTGCCCGGAACAAAAGGCGTCAGTCTCGATGAGCTGGGAGCCAAAGCGGATGTCATCATCATGTTGGGCGGCGATGGCACGACGCTTGGCATCGCACGGCGCATGGCGCGTTTCAAATTGCCCATCATCGCTATCAACGCGGGACGACTGGGCTTTATTACCGATTTTTCGCTTCAGGAAATGGACAAGGACTTGCCGCCTCTGCTGCGCGGCGAGTATGAGGTGGACACCCGTTCCATGCTGCACATTCGTGTGTATCGCAAAGGGGAAGTCGTTTTTAACGCCACTGCGGTCAATGACGCCGGAATTACTCACGGTCGGGCGGGCTCCATGGTGGAATTTAACGTTTGGGTGGACGGCCACCCCATGGCCACGCAGCGCGCCGATGGCGTCATCGTGGCTTCGGCAACCGGCTCAACTGCATACGCGATGGCCGCCGGCGGCCCCATCCTGCACCCGGCTCTCAACACCATGGTGCTGGTTCCGGTGGCTCCGCACGCGCTCACCAACCGTCCGATTGTGCTGCCGGGCTCAAGCATTGTCGATATCAGTCTGATCGAGGCCCGTGAAGCATCCGCCTACTGTGATATGCAAGACTTTTTCCCCATGCAAAAGGGCGATATTTTGCGCGTCAGAACGCTGCCACAAAGCTTCACAATCCTGCACCCGATCGGACACAACCATTACGACACGCTGCGCCGCAAGCTCTATTGGAACCTGATGCCTTCGGACAACGCCTCTCTACCCATCAAAGATTAGCGATCTCACCATGCTCACGCATCTTTCACTCAAAGACTTTGTTATCGTTAAGGAGCTTTCGCTTGACCTTTCCGGGGGACTCACGGTTTTGACCGGCGAAACGGGAGCGGGAAAATCCATTCTGATTGATGCGCTTCAGCTGATCTTAGGTGCCAGAGCCGATAGCGGTGTCATTCGAGAGGGAGCCAAACAAACGGACTTAACGGCTATCTTTGAAGTCAACGATGACGTGCTTGCCCTGCTTCGCGAGGCCGCTCTCACTGACAATGACGACTTGTTGGAAAAAACCGCTATTATTCGCCGCGTTATTGATCGAAACGGACGCTCGCGCAGCTGGATTAACGGTGTAGCGGTCACCGCCTCTCAAGTCAAAGAAATCGCCTCCAACCTGCTCGATATCCATGGGCAAAATGCCCAACAGTCGTTACTCAAACCCGCCGGTCAACTTGCTCTTTTAGACGGTTTCGGCGGCTACTCGAAGGAATTGACCGCAGTTAAAAGTGCCTTTGCGGATTGGCAAAACGCGCAAAAGCGTTTGCAGCAAGCAAAAGACGATGCCAAAAAATTAGCCGATGAAGCCGAACGACTCGCCTGGGTTCATGAAGAACTGTCGCAGATCAATCCACAACAAGGCGAGTGGGAAGAACTTAACGCAGAGCACAAACGCTTGGGAAATGCCCACGACATTTTAGAGGCGCTGGAATCGGCCACCGATGAATTAACCGATAGTGACGAGAGCGCTTTGTCACTTCTGGGCCGCAATACCGAGCGGCTTCAGGCTCTGTCTCAGTATGATGAAAAACTTGGGCTAATCGCTAACCAACTGGCCGAAGCGCAAGCCATTTTGGAAGACGCGGTTCGAGAATTAGAACGCTACAGTGATCGCACCGATCTGGACGAAAGTCGCTTTGAAGAAGTCGACACTCGTGTCTCGCTTTATTTCAATGCCGCGAGAAAATTCCATACCCTGCCTGAAACGCTTTTTGAAAAATTCAAAGAAACCGGTGACAAACTGGATGCACTCCAACACCACTTGGATTTAGAAAAACTGGAAAAAGAGGAAAGCGAGACTCGACAGACCTACATGAGCGCCGCTCAAGCGCTTTCCAAAAAACGGCACCTTGCTGCTAAAAAACTTTCTCAGGCGGTTACCGATGCCATGCAGATGCTTTCCATGACAGGCGGCCGTTTTGAAGCATCGCTCAATAGCTGTGAGCCATCCCTCCTGGGACTGGAGCGCTGTGAATTCCTGGTGGCCGGTCATGCCGGCGTTCCCGCCAGAGCGCTCTCGAAAGTCGCCTCCGGCGGCGAACTCTCCCGCATCAGCCTCGCCATCTCAGTGATCACCTCCAAATCAACCCCGGTGGATACGTTGATTTTCGATGAAGTCGATGCCGGTATCGGCGGCGCGGTGGCCGATGTGGTCGGGAAACTTTTGAAAAAGCTCTCCTTTGAACGGCAAGTCATGTGCGTCACTCACCTGCCTCAAGTCGCCTCATACGGGAAGACGCATCTGAAAGTTCAAAAATCTCTGGTCGGTGAAAGCACCGAAAGCCGTCTGCGTGAACTCAATGATGAGGATCGTGTTGAAGAATTGGCTCGGATGCTCGCTGGCTCCGACGTGACCACGAAAGCCCGGGCCAATGCGCAAGAACTCATAGAAAACGCCCGAGCCTATCAAGGCTAGAGCGTTTGGTGGACAACTTTTGAAAAAGCGCTACCTATTTGGCGGCGTTTTTTTCTTGGCATTCTTTACAAATGCCATAGAGGCAGAGTGTGTGGTGATCGAGTGTGAAACCAAAGCGAGAGGCAATTTCCTGTTGGCGACGTTCGATTTCCACATCCACGAACTCTTCGATTTTCCCGCACTGCAGACAAACCAAATGGTCGTGATGCTCAGGCTCACCAAGTTCGTAAGAGGCGCTTTCGCTGTCGAAATGATGACGACGTAAAAGACCCGCCACCTCAAATTGCGTGAGCACTCGATAGACCGTGGCCAAACCCACATCTTCGCCTTCTTCTCTTAAAAGAGAGAAAACTTCATCGGCGGTTAAATGACGTTTTTCCGTTAAAGCGGCTTTTTGAAACAGCGCCAAAATACGAAGACGCGGGGCGGTCGCCTTTAAACCCAGATTTTTCAAATCACTCGGATCGTATTTCAATTCATCTACCTCGGAAGAAGAACAGCACTTCATGAGTGTGCAGATAAGTTGCCAAATTTTAACAAAAAGCCGCCTGTGTCTCTCTGAATTGGCATGGTGCTGACGAAAAAAATCACAATTATTAAAGCGCAAGAAAGCACATTAGTTTATCATTCAGGGATCAGAGACTAACGCACTGAATCGACGTGTCACTTATGTACAAAAAATGTTTGCTGATGGGCGCCTTAGCGGCTTCGCTCACATTGAGCGGTTGTGCCCAAATGGAATCCCAATGGAATGCTTTTAATGAATGGTTCCAACCGACCGAGGCCATCTCGTCAGTGATTAAACCCTACCGCCCTGACACTCACCAAGGAAATTTGGTTACCAAAGAAATGGTGGATCAACTCCATCTCGGCATGACTCAGCTGCAGGTCCAATTCCTGTTGGGTGTTCCGCTTCTGCGCGATATGTTCCATCAAAACCGTTGGGATTATCTCTACTACGTCAATCCCCGTTTCGGTGATCCGGAAAGCCGACGTCTGACAATTTATTTCGATGATGAAGGTCGTCTGGTGCGCTACGAATTCACCCCGATGCCGGACGAAACGCAGGCAGACCAAATGATTTTGGGTGATAAGGAAGCTTTCAAGAACGATAATTCTCAATTGACCGTCGTCGACCAAGCTCAAAAAGCGGCCGAAGACGTCGAGCTGAACGCTCTTTAATGTAAAAGCCAAAGGACAAAACAAAAATGCAAGAAAAATTGGAACTTTTAGCCGACCGTGTTCGCGCTCTCATTCAAGAAGTCAATGACTTGCGCGCCCAAAACGAACAACTTCAGGCGCTTTTAACGCAAAAAGAAAATGAAGCCGGTTTGACCAAGGCCGAAACTCAGGAAGCGATTGAACGACTCGATGCATTGATTCGCTCAATTGAAAAAGCCCAACAAACGGTCAACGATGACCAAACGATGAATTTCTAATTGAATTCGAATAATCATGACTGCGCGTAAAACTTTGACACTGACCATCATGGGACGGGATTATCGTCTCGCGGTGGCCCCCGATGAGGAAGCGAATTTGCGCGCCTGCGCCGAGCTTGTGCAAAGCAAAATGCAGGAAATCCACCAACCGGGAAAGGTCTTCTCGCCCGACTCGGTCGCGGTATTGGCCGCGCTGCGCATCGCTTATGAAAATTTGATTCAACGCCAAGCGGTTGAGGAAATGAATAAAGCCGTGGAGGACATGAATCGATCAAAAGGACAAATCGACACCTTGATCGCTTTGTGTGACAACACGCTGTCTGAAAAAACGGCAGACAACGGCGCCGCGTAATGTTTTAACCTTAACGATCATAAGCGCCGCTTTGATCAGCGGCGTTTTTTCTTACGACTATGAGTGAAAATTTCCGCCCACTAACAGACGAAGATATCAATCAACTCGATGACCTGTTGGCAACGAGCAGTTGTGGTGACGACACCTTTGATGTCAGCATGCTCGATGGTTTTTTATCAGCGATCGCGCTTTTGAATCCGCCTATTCAAGACGAAAGCGAATGGTATCCCTACATTTTCAATGAAGAAGGCACGCCTTGCGAAGTCGATGAACCGGAAACCGTCAAACGCCTGGTTTGCCAACGTTTACAAGAAATCCGCGCGTTTCAGGCACAACGCCAATTCTATAACCCCATTATTTTCCCGCTTGAAGATGAAGACGGAAATCAAGTCACCGGCGTTGATGGTTTAGCCGCACTGGAACCCTGGGCGATGGGCTTTTATAACGCACTCGCTCAGTACAGTGACCGAGTTGACGTCACGGAAGCTATTGAAGCGCAACTTTGCCGCATTCACCGCTTTCTCGAACTCGATCAGGAAGATCCCGATTACGAACAAAACCTCGCCATTCGCCGGGCTGTGGAAAAAGAGCATCCGGTACACTCGCTCGAAGAAGGCATGTTGGAAATGATGCAAGGCGTCATTGAAATCGCTAAACTCAATTTGCCCAATAAACCCGTGAGCCGCGCCACCCCTAAGATCGGTCGCAACGACCCGTGTCCCTGCGGTTCCGGTAAAAAATATAAAAACTGCTGCGGCAAAAACGCTTAACGGATTTTTCCGCTCATCCACTGGCGCCTGAGATACCTTGATGGCGCCAGTGTTTTAAGGAGCGCAGGATCGGCGGGCAACGCCACCCCCAACATAAAAGAGGTGAGCATGTCGGCGCAAAGGGCTGACATCGACAGTCCGCGAGAGCCCAAGCCGGCCAACACCCACAATCCCTCTTGATCCCATAGGCTGCTGTCTTGCGGATATTCCTTGTGGCTTCTGCAGACACTTAACCACTTCTCTTCATCAATGGACGCCCCCAAAACAGGAAGACGACCGGGTCCTGCGGCTCTAACACCACAATAGGCGCCGGTTACCACCACGGGCACGGACTTCGTTAAAAGGCTATCCAATTTTTCCAGATTATTTTCATGGGCTTTCGTTTCTGTCCAAGGCCCCGTGCGCTCCAGCTCATACGTCGCCCCAACGCCGCAATAGCCGTCACTCATGTGCGCGATGTAACCTTCACCACTCACCGGAGAGTTCAACTCCGTTAAATCCGTATCTCTTAGGAGCGTGATGCGACCAGGCAACGCCTCGAGCCCCAAAGCGGAACCCAGCAAGGCCTCAGAGGCGAAAGCGGCACAAACCACAACGTCAGTGGCTTCATCAATGACTTCACCAAATTCACCGATGAGCTGCCAATATTTGTCCTGTTTTTTTAAGGCAACTACTTGAGTATTTCCTCGGTAGGAAGCGCCTGAGGCCTTGATCAAAGCTCGACAAAAAGCGCCGCATCGGGCCATTCCCGACATGGGAAAGAACCAACCGCCGCGTTTTAAAGAAAGTCCGGCCTTCAATGAGGCCTCCTCTTTTTGAAGCAGCGTGCCGTAATCCGCAGGAAGAGCAAAAGGCTGACCCTGCGAAGCGGCGCTCTGCCATTCCGCATAGATCTCATCGGTGTGAGCCATCTGAAGGCAACCGAGCGGTTCAAAAAGAGGCTCTCCCGTTTTTTCTTCCAATTCGCGAAGGCGCGATCTTGCCAGTAAAAAGCCTTCTCGAGACAGCTTGGAAAGCGGGCTGTCATCACGGGTGAAATGGGGATGAAGTATTCCCCAGGATAGGGCGCTTGCGGCTCCCCCCGGCACGGGGGCTTGATCGACAACACGCACCTGAACACCCTGCATGCGAAGACTGTAGGCGACATTGGCGCCCGCTAATCCTCCCCCAATCACAATCACATCTTCAATCGCACGGTGATTGTGCTTGGTGCGCCGAGCTTTCATGATCCCGAAAAGTCTTTCACGTTTTTTTCCAAACCCTTTTTTCTTTTCAATTTCAAAGCCCGCGCCGATCAGCGCACGCCTGACATCACCTTTTGTGCACCAGGTTGTCACCACCGCGCCTTCTTTCGCATAGCGCGACAATGATCTCAAAAGTCCAGCTTCCCACATCCGGGGATTCTTTTGCGGTCCAAAGCCGTCGAGAAAAAGCGCGTCATACTGCAGGGAAAGTTTATTGGCGAAGGTTTGACTATCCCCAAAAATTAGGATCAGGCGCACGCGGCCGCCGTCAAAAGTCAGAGTGTGATAGCCGGGAATACAGACGGGCCAGTGGCTAGCAAGTTCTTTCGCTTCATCGGCAAGTTCCACTGCCGCGTACTGCTCGATTTGTGAGCGTGAAACCGGAAAACATTCAAGCGCCACGTACTCCAAATGAGCGCTGCGTTTGGGATCATTGCGCCAGGCTTTAAGAGTGGCGAGAAAATTTGTCCCCAACCCAAATCCGTTTTCCAAAACGGTAAATCGTTCTTTACCTTGCCAACGGCGGGCAACCTCACCTTCAGATAGAAAAACAGTGCAAGCTTGCCCATAGGCGCCGCTTCGGGTCGCATAGATGTCTTCAAATTCCGGAGAATAAGGTTTGCCGTCACTCAATTCAATAACAGCGGGACGGACTTGATTGGCCGACATGAAAAGGATTTCCCAGGAAAAACAAATAACTCTTTTATTTTAACGAAGAAGATACCTGCATCCGGATAGGATCGCCAAGAGCAAAAATGTTTTGGGTGTGAGTTCAAACCCACACCCAAAACTTCAATGAAAAAGAAGACTAGAACTGGTAACGAATGCCGATGGAGCCTTCCCGTTCAGTGTAGCTGTCGCTGCCAAACGATGCCCCGACTCGCGCCCAAGCGGAAATGTCTTGGGTCAATCGCCAATCCACACCGATTCTCGCCTCACCTTGATTGCGAGAACCTGCTTGATCCACCGTCACACCGGAAATGGTCGTTCCATACTCTTGCGTGTTGTGTACCCAATTGGCTTCAACAAAGGCATTGAAATGATCGTTGCCCTCTTCGGTGAGTATTGCACGAGCGCCCAAACGTGTGCGAACGTTGTTGGTTCCCTCGAAATGCACGTCCTGCACATCGTTATGGATTTCATCATATTCCATACCAAACCAAGTTACCGAAGCGTGCGGCTCAACAGTAAGGTTAGCAACCTTGCCGTTATTGGTAACAACGCTGCCAAGCTTAAAGCCCCAGCCGGCTTCCAATTGCGCTGAAAGCCCCTGACCATTGATGTCTTCAGTCTCGCTATTGGAACCGGTCACATCACTGGATGCATGGGTAAACATAACCCAACCATCCACATAGGGACCGATTTGACCGGTCGTGTTTGCTTTCCATCCCGCGTAAGCACCCACGCCCCAAGCATCGGTTTCAGCCTTTGAGTCCATATTGGTGACTTTTGAAGTCGTCTTGGTATCCATAGTGCCGTAACCACCCATGAGACCCACATAAGCCATGCCTGTCTCAGAGGTCGTGAACTGCACCAAATCTCCGCCCAACATGGTGGTATTGGATGTTGTACGCATACGCAATTGCTGGGTAGAATCACGGAATCGTTCATGACTCATCGTGTGATGCATCCAAAGCGAAGTACTTTGTTTTTCTCCGGTCACCGGATTGATCCAATCACGATTGCCGACACGATCGTGCAATGACAAGTCAAATAGCTGCGCTGCGTAAGCAATCCCGATATAGGAACCGGCCGTCACACTTGTATTTCTTCGATCGGTTATACCATCGATGCTCGTTAAATCAAACACTGCACCGGTTCCCTGATCGGTTCTCACCAATCGGTAATCGTAAGCGCCGGACAAAACGTAGCTTTGGCCGTTAGCCAACGCCAACTCGAAGTCCATCGCGTTGCCATCCACTTCCATCACGCGCAAGGACTCGACAGCCCCTTTATCCAGTTTGGAAGTGGCATTTAAGGCAAAGTTACCCGAAGCGTTTCCGGTGACTTTCAAGCCGTCGCCTGCATCTCCAAGATGACCTTTATTTTTATCACTGCCAAACTCCAATTCCATGTTGATGGTTCCGTTGCCACTGAGTTCTTCAATAGTGGCGAGGCCATCGAGTTTTACACTTCCCGTTTCTTTCACATGAATCTTGCCAAAGGCGGTTTGGCTATCCAATACAACAACCCCGCCTTCTGCTTGGATATTGAGTTTAGAGTTCGGTGACCGACCGGAACCAAAATCAAACGCTAAAGTGCCTTCACCTTGTTTGACTAACCAACTGTATTCATCAAGGTTCAGTTGATGTTTAAGTACATCTTCTTTCTCTTGCTCAATATCAACAAACACGAACGATGCGCCCGTTCCTCGGATTTCACCTCCGGTAAAACTATTCAAGGTATCGGCTGTTGTGAAAAGATTAGTATTTTGGACCTCCAAGATACCCGAGCCGGTGAGCTGTCCCTTCAAAATTGACCAATCTCGCAAGACCAGTTGTGTATTGGAACCAATTTCCACATTCCCCTTTTCTGCAATCAATCCTTGCAGATATTGGTAACTCGTCGAACCGCTTTGACTTGCTTTAAGCGCTAATGAGGCTCCCTCTTCTAACTGCACATTGACCTTATTATTTTCTTTACCCAGAGCTCCCGTTACAGCAGTCAACTGAATGTTTTTATCAACAACCACGGCACCATTGAAACTGTTCCGGGCATTTGAAAATTCCACTTGATCACTTTCTGCGACATTGTCTTTCGCGTAACGAACTTGAATAATGCCATTACCGGTAATTTCAGCGCTAAGTGTTCTATCTTGGGCGTCAGAGAGATTAATCACCAATGCCTGATCCTGCGCTTGCTCACCAACGAGATCCAATCGATCCAAAGCGTAGCCAAGATAAAGATCACCACTGCCGTCCTTTTTCACTTCAGTCTGAACCACATATCCCCAATACGCATCTGCTGCACGCTTTCCTGAATCCGGATTATTCAATGCTTCTTTATGTTGTCCTTTGTCCAGGTCTTCTAACTTCAATGTGTTCTCGTTTCTTTGCTTGATCTCCAACCTGTCCAAATTCCCATAAATTTTGTCTGCGCTGGCTATGACACTTTTAATCTCAGTGTCATCGTAATCCAAGACTGAACCTACAAGTGTGACCTCAGGTTGATCATTAATGTAGTCTTCCGGATCCAAAACGATATAACCCCGCCCGTCCATGTATAACTCGTTTACAGACAAAATCGGTTCATCCAATTGCTTATCCACATGCCCATTAAACTGGGTCAGATCCAACACACCATAATCGTCGTCTCCGGAGGCAGAATCGTTGGCCCAACCGAAACGATCAATTGAAGTCTTTTCGGTGATGTAAACATTTCCACCGTGACCAACACTTAAACCAACCGCGCCGTCTTGTCGTTTGAAAATAGAGGAATCCGTATTCTCAACTTCAAATTTGCTATTAGTAATTCGTATCCATCCCCGATAGTCAGACCACTGCCCTTTTTCTTCATCGAGAATGGTGAAGGTTTCACCCGCATAGCCGTTCTCATTAAGTAAACCTTCCACGATAACGATGGCATTTTCCCCACTTGAATGGAACGTCACCCCTTCACCTAAGGTCCACTCTCCACCGGTGACGGCTTTATCCGTTTGTTTTATCGTTAATTTGTTGTATTCATTGGTTTGCTCATCGGGATCCAGTTCATCACCGTTTCCAAAGATAACCTCATCTCCCAATTGACTTGTTCCTGTTACTGTCAAAGAGGAGCCGTCGGTAATCTTCGTTCCGTTTTTGGAAGTTACATAGACATTTTGATAATATTCAACATTCGAAACCGTGCCATCTTCATCCGCTTTAATTTCCACTAAACCCGCATCGATTTTTGCATTAAATTGTCCGGATGCGCCTTCAAAAATAAAACTTTCGTCAGCCTTAGCTGTCACAGTCTGACCGATAGAAGAGGCATTGTGAACATAGAAGTTTTGAGCGGAAAGTTCTAGTGTGTCGACGTCTGAAGCTGTCGAAATGAGTGAGGCGTTGTCTAACCATACGTCTCCATTGACAACCAACTCTCCGACTTTGTTTAAATTGGAGTTCACTAATTTGAGGTAATTTGTATTTCCCAGCGCAGCATCTGAAGTTAATTTGGCTGTGATGTTTTCAAAATAAGATCCGCCCGTATAATCACTTTCACTTACCCCATAGTACTCATCATCGTAACTAAAGTTTGAAATCTCAATGCTTGACTGATCTTTCCTATTTCCGACAAATTTAAAAGCCCCTTTGCCTGTCATTTGAGTCAACCAGGTGGCCTCACCGGAATCAACCGTTATGACGAACGCGTCCTCCTCTTCGCTACTTCCGGAGAAGGTTCCGTTGTAAGACAACATCGTCAAAAATGACAGTGTCGATACAACATATCCATCAACCACCACTCCGGTGTTTGCCAAAACCGCATTTTCTAAATCCAAACGTTCTTCAAGCTTCAGATGCTCTTTATTTTGTTCATAAACTTCGTAGGCTTTCGCACCAACCACATAGGTTCCGACCGCAGCCTTATTGCCTTGATTGATATTCTGTTCAAACAGACCTTCATCGCTTCCTCGAATTGAAATAAAGGATGCGTTTGGATCTCCATTCCATCGCAAATTCGAGTTACTGACTAGCTCTTGAACAAAACCGTTGGATTGTTGGATCAAATCGGATCCATTCAGAGTTTGATAGGTGTTCTTTCTTTTACCAGCGAGGGCAATTGTCAGTCTGCTCTCATCACCATCCTTTCCCCCTAAGGTAATGGGATCGTTCCAAATGACCGAATTTGAAGCGCCAAAAATTAAATTCTCGGTGACTGACTCGGAAAGTGTTGACTCATGAACGGCCGCATTCGCCGTTAACTGAGTCATCATGAGTAAAGTGGTCACGAAAAATGACAACGACGCTTTCGCGCTTTTATGACGGGACTTTTGATTTTCAGAAACAGCCGTAAAAGTCTGTGTGACAGCGTTCCATATGGATTTGTAAACTCTATTCATAAAAATCCTTTTACTACAGCGGATTACTATGAATAAATTCTTTCATGCCCCCCCCGTCTGTCAAACGGAATAACCCTTAAGTTAAGCCCTTAATAGCGGTGTCTTGACCAGTCTCAAAAACGATTAACTGACGCTAGAAATTACCGAACTGAAAACAGAAACGGTACCGAAATTGCTCTCGATACCGTTTTCGCCTAAAACTATTTTAGATTGCTCAATGCTTTAAAGGCTTAAAGCGCAGACGATGCGGTCGCGCGGCTTCTTCGCCCAAGCGCTTACGTTTGTCCGCTTCGTATTCCGTGTAGTTTCCATCAAAGAAGACAACTTTAGAATCCCCTTCAAAAGCCAGGATGTGAGTCGCGATGCGGTCCAAGAACCAGCGATCGTGAGAGGTCACCATCGCGCAGCCGGCAAATTCCAGCAGTGCGTCTTCCAAAGCGCGCAACGTTTCCACATCCAAGTCATTGGACGGTTCGTCAAGCAACAACACATTGCCACCCGCAAGCAAAGTTTTAGCCAAATGCAAACGACCGCGCTCACCGCCGGAGAGCGTTCCGACAATCTTTTGTTGATCACCGCCCTTAAAGTTAAAGCGGCCGAGGTAGGCGCGAGAAGGCATTTGGAATTTGCCGACCTGAAGAATATCCTGACCGTCGCTGATGGCTTCCCAGGCGGTCTTGTCATTGGGCAATGAATCACGCATCTGATCAACCGCGCTGATCTTGACGGTTTGACCGATTTCGATCTCGCCGCTATCAGGTTGCTCTTTACCCAAAATCATCTTAAAGAGCGTGGACTTACCGGCGCCGTTCGGACCGATTACCCCCACAATGGCTCCGGGCGGAATCTTGAAACTTAAGTCATCGATTAAGAGACGATCGCCAAAGCCTTTACTGACGTGCTTAAACTCAATCACGTTATTGCCCAGGCGTTCGGCCACCGGAATGAAAATTTCATTGGTTTCATTGCGAGCCTGGTACTCGTAGCTCGACATTTCCTCAAAGCGACTTAAGCGGGCCTTGCTCTTGGCTTGGCGGCCCTTAGCGTTTTGACGAACCCATTCCAACTCGTGCTTGATCGCCTTCATGCGAGCGTCTTCCTGACGCTTTTCAATTTCCAGACGCTTTTCCTTTTGGTCCAACCAGGAAGAATAATTGCCCTTCCAGGGAATGCCTTCACCGCGGTCCAATTCCAGGATCCATTCAGCGGCGTTATCCAAGAAGTAGCGGTCGTGGGTCACGGCCACCACGGTGCCCGGGAAGCGATGCAGGAATTGCTCGAGCCACTCCACGCTTTCGGCATCCAAGTGGTTGGTCGGTTCATCGAGCAACAACATATCTGGCTGCGAAAGCAACAGACGGCAAAGAGCCACACGGCGCTTTTCACCCCCGGAGAGGTGTTCAATCTTGGCATCCCAGGGCGGCAGACGCAGAGCATCGGCCGCAATTTCCATCTGCGTTTCAGCGTTGGTGCCGGCCGCGTTAATAATGGCTTCCAACTTCGCCTGTTCAGCCGCAAGCGCATCAAAGTCCGCATCGGGATCCGCATAGGCCGCATAGACTTCATCAAGACGCTTTTGCGCATTAAGCACTTCGCTTAACCCTTCTTCCACCGCTTCTCTGACCGTGTGGTTCGGATCGAGCTGCGGCTCCTGGGGCAAATAACCGATCTTGATACCCGGCATCGGCAGAGCTTCGCCTTCAATATCCGTATCCACTCCGGCCATGATCTTCAAAAGGGTTGATTTGCCCGCGCCGTTTAATCCCAAAACGCCGATCTTGGCTCCTGGGAAAAAAGACAGGGAAATATCTTTCAAAATTTGCCGCTTCGGCGGAACAATCTTTCCGACGCGGTTCATCGTAAACACGTACTGTGCCATAACGGTACCGATACCTATAAGAGAAGTTAAAAAAGGCAGCCTGAAAAAGGTTGCCTAACTAAATTTAATACGAGCGCTTCTTTCGGGCGTGACGGCGCTTTCGCGTGCCGAAATACCCCTCGAAAACCCACTTTCGACGCCAGCGAAGAGCTTCTTCATAAAGCGCTTCGCGCTCAGCGCCCATCGTCTCCGGCCGCCATTCTTTCCACTTTTTATAAACGCCGCTCATGTCCACCAGTTCCACAACTCGGCGCCAAGAAGCGGGCATCCAAGCGGTGGTGAGAGCGGCTTGAAAGTCAATCAAAAGGGGCTTGCCTTCAGGAGAAACCAACCAATTGCCCGTGCCACGCGTATCCAAATGCACGACGCCATGATCATGCACGCTTTGCAAAAGCGTCTCCATGTCCGCCAAATACTCTGTGCTGATGTCTTTGGGATCAGTTTTGGCCAAACGGGCGCCCGGCAAAAACTCAATGGCGATCGCATGACGGTCTATTTTAAACGAGTCGCTCGCAACGCCGTTGATACCTTTGAGTTTTTGAAGGATTTTAAATTCGTGCCCCAAGAGAAACGGCGCCAATAAAGTTCTCACCCACCAATTGCGCGGCGCGAAGTCCTTCACGGTCCACTGCCGCCCTTGCCAGGTCACGCATGTCACACGGGCATTAGCCGCCCTACCGTCTCGCAACAGTTTTGAGGGCAAGCTCGCCATTTCCTCGCGGGTAAAACCTTTAATGGTCATGGGTAGTTAATCCAAATCAGGGCATTTGAATTTTGCTCGCCGCGGCGGCAAAACCCGCGTCACCCGGGGTGACAATCTTGCTTGCGGCCTCGCGACGCATTTCTTCGAGCTTAGCGATCGTTTCCTGAACGCCGGCCTTAGCCGCTTCACCATAACCCTTCACCGCTTCTTCAAGTGTCGCCGCTTTGATTTGGAACGAGATCGGCAACGGTCCCATTTGGGTCATGATTTGCGTTTCTCCCATATACACAACTTCACGGGTCAAATCGCGCACGCCTTCCAAGGTCACCGGCGTCAGAACACGAATCGTTCCAATTTTGCGGTCAGTGAACACTTCTTCACGAACCAAGGCATTGACATCCATCTGAACATTCATTTGGTCGAGATCGGCCATTTTTGTAATCCTTTCTAAAAACAAACCTCGTGCCGTCCGTTTCACACAGACAACGCACGAGGTTATTTCCAGCTGAAATAACGGTACTTAATTGTACCGATTTTGGCTGAATAATCCGATTAACGATAGACCATCACCGGCACTTTGGAGTGCGTGAGCACCTTCTGGGTTTCACTGCCCAAAAGAACCGCGGCCAAGCCCTTGCGGCCGTGGCTGGCCATGAAAATCAAGTCGCACCCGAGCTCTTCACAAACGTCCATGATCGCTTCAGACGGTGAAAAACTCTTCTTCGAGCAAATCGTCGCTTTCACACCCGCCTTATCAAAATATTCGCGGGCTTTTTCCAAGCGCTCTTTCGCCTGATCCTTGACGCGCTGATCATACTGTTCAATGCTCTCAGGACGGTATTCGCTCAAATTCGTGTAGGAATACGGTTCAATCACCGTCAGCACGTACACCTCCGCGCCAAGCGGTTTTGCAAATGAAGCGGCCCCTGCCACAGCCATATAAGACAGCTCACTGCCGTCAATCGGAACAAGAATTTTTTTATACATACACTCTCCAAGTACATCTACGCGTACTCTACTTATTTTTAGTGTAGGCGTTTTTTCAAGAAAAAAGTTTGCGCTTAATCAGCTACGCAAAAATTGAATACTCATTCAGTGTCGTATTGCATTTTCAGGCGCGCTTGCAATCAATTTCAACACACAGTTTTGAGCCAAACGCATGGCAAAAGTCGCTGTGACTGCCATAAAAACACCGAACCCTTCTCCTCCATCGCGACTCGGACAAACCGCTTCGTCGCTATAGACCGCATCAATTCCAAAAGGCTTGGCTTTTTTACCTGCTCCTTCCCCTTTCGGAAAGCCATAATCTTTGCGAAGCCTTGTTCGCATGGCGGCAATTAACGCATCGCCTTTGACGTGCGCCACGTCAGCGACCGCCACTTTCGAGGCATCAACCTTTCCGCCCGCGCCGCCGCTCGTTAATACAAAGCGAGCCTTCTCTTGACCGCGAGCAACTAAAAAGGTTTTGGCACCGAGTGAATCAATGCAATCAATAAGCGCATCGCACAATGGAATGAGTTCGTCAAAATTGGCTTCACTCACAAATTGATCAACGGCGACAATGTCCGCTTTGGGGTTAATGGCTCTAAGGCGCGCGGCCAACACGTCAACTTTTTTACAACCGTACTGTCCGTCCATAGCCGGCAGCTGACGATTTGTGTTGCTTTCTTCGACCGTATCGCCATCGATAATGGTGATTTTCCCGACGGCCGTGCGCGCGAGCGCTTCGGCAACCCAACTGCCGACTCCTCCCACGCCCACAACCACCACATGCGAGCGGGTCAGAGTTCCAAAACCCTCTCTTCCAAACAGACGGCTGATGCCGCCAAAGCGTCTTGTATCGGCAGTATTCATTAGGATCTGTTGATAAAAAGCACAATATAGGCTCTAAAGGCTAGCACTTCGCACCAAATGGCGCTAAAGTGATTGTAAGGAGATTGAAAAATTATTTCGTTCTCTGGTTTCGTCTGCTCGCGAGCCTTTGCTGGCTTGGGCTAGAGTGTTCGGATTTGTGAGGGCGTTGCCGCACACCCGGACGGCTGTTTTTCCATTCTTATAAAAGGATGCTTTATGAAAATCCTTATTCCCGTAGACGGTAGTGTATATAGTGACAATGCGGTGGCGTTCGTTGCCAGCCGTACGACGTTGATCGGTCACGAACCGCATATTGTTTTATTGAATGTGCAGGCCCCTCTGCCCGCCCGTGCGAGCCGCCTCGTGAGCCGCGAAGCGCTTGATGACTACTACAAGGATGAAAGCGAAAAGGCTTTTAAACCGGCCCGTAAGATTTTGAAGAAAGCCAAGATGGCTGCCGAAGAAATCGCCAAGGTGGGTACACCGGCTGAAGAAATCGCTAAGGTAGCCGAAGAAATGAAAGCCGATTTGCTCATCATGGGCTCTCACGGCCGTTCCGCCTTAAAGGGCTTGCTCTTCGGTTCCGTGACCAACGCCGTGCTTGCTTTAACCAAAGTGCCGCTTTTGATGCTTCGCGACAAGGCGGCTCCTGAAACGGATGCGTTAAATGTCGGTATCGCCGTGGACGGCTCGAAGTTCGGCACGGCCGCTGTGAAGTACGCCATCAAGCAGTTGGACCTCTTTGGCGGTACAGCTGCCAAGATCCACTTGATCAACACGGTGAGCGATTACGCCGGCGCCGTCATGCCCGACATGACCGGTATGGCTTTGCCCGCCTTGTCTGAAGACGAAGTGGTTGAATTGCAAAAGAGCGAATTTGCTGAAGCCATTGACCCGGTGTTGCCTTTATTTGACAAGGCCGGTGTTAAGCCGAAGGAAGTTTGCTTGGTCGGTAACCCCGGTGATGAAATCGCCGCTTACTGCAAGAAACGTCACCTCGATATTCTGGTGATGGGTTCTCACGGTTACGGTCGCTTCAAGGCCGCCGTGATGGGTTCGACCGCCACGCGTATCGCCTCTATCGCCGATGTGCCGCTGTTGATTATCCGTAAATAATCAATTTGAGCTGACACTTAAAATCGGCTGAAAAGAAGCCACAGTGGCCGTAAACCGCTGTGGCTTTGTTTTAATGTTGGGTTTCAAAAGTAATGTCCGCCACCATTATCAAGGTTATTTTTCTCACAGTTGTTGTGCAGATCGGCTGCGTCTCCAACCGCGTGAGTTGCTCCCTTGACGGTCTTTACGAAAATGCCACGGCGCTCGAAGTGGGCATCATGATGGCGCTTTTTGCTTTTGTGCCCGCTCTTTTTGCCATTCGATCGGGTCAATGGATCGATTCAGTCGGTCCTAAAAAACCGGTTCTCACCGGCATCTGCGTCATGACAGTGGCCGCGGTCCTGCCGATCGCTTTTGATGTCAAAACGTTTGGACTTTGGCCCTTATACGCGGCCTGCATGATTAACGGCTTGGGCTTCATGCTCGTGCAGATGACAAACCAACAATTGGTGGGGCACCTGTCAGATGCGAAAAGCCGAACCAACAATTTCGCGTTCCTCGCCATGGGGTACTCGGCTGCGAATTTAAGCGCCCCGATCGCAAGCGGTTACTTAATTGATCACCTGGGCTTTCAAAGCTCCTACATCATGGCGCTGTCGGCTGTGGTGCTGGGCCTCATTGGTTTTCTCACCTTTATCCGTCCCAAGCTTGCGGATTCCTGGAATCGTCCGAAAGTCACAAAAAGCAAAGGCAGTTTTGAGCTCCTGGGCATTCCTCACGTCAGAAATGTGCTTATCGCAAGTTCCTTCATGTCCATGGCCTGGGATCTTCAAAGCTTCATGATTCCGGTCTACGGCACGGAAATCGGTTTGAGCGCCAGTGAAGTGGGTTGGATTCTGGGGGTCTTTGCCGCGGCCACTTTTGTCGTGCGTCTTTTCATGCCGATCATTGCAAGGCATCTCACCGAGTGGCAAACCATTACCTGCGCTTTTGCTCTCGGTGCCCTGTCTTACGCGCTCTTTCCGATTTTCGACAACTTCTTCATGCTCGCCTGTGTGGCCTTCTTACTGGGCATGGCGCTCGGCTCTTCGCAGCCTAATGTGATGAGCCTCATTCACACCGAGTCTCCCCCGGGACGCACGGGTGAGGCTTTAGGGCTTCGCACCATGCTCATCAACTTATGCCACACAACGCTTCCGATCATCTTTGGCGGCGCGGGCAGCCTCATTGGCGCAGGATCGGTCTTTTATGTGGTCGCGGGCCTCATGGGCGGCGTTTCAGTCTTTACGTCCCGGTGCCAAAAACAATCGTTAAGCCGCGCTTCACGACGTGTGGTTGAAGCGTTGGAAGAAGAACGCAATCGCAAGAAATCTCAATGATCTTTCCGCTTCAAGGAATCGCACTTGTCTTTTTCTAAAGACAAAAAAGCACTTTTTTATACGGTCAATAGCTTATTTCCTCTTGATTTTCCTTTGGAAATACTCTGTTTTGCTTATCACTTTGAGCGTTCTCCTATAGCAAAATGATCCTAGGGATTGTGTTCTGAAATCCCCAGTAAGCAAAGGAAGAACGTTATGTCTAAAAAATTACTTGTTGTGATCCTGGCGAGTTTGCTGGGAAGCGCGCAGGCCGAGACCCTGCGTTTTGCCAGTCAAGGCGACTTTCTCACGTTTGACGTCCACAGTCAAAACGAGTCCCTCAATACGGCAGCAACAGGTTATTTGTACGATTCTTTATTTGCTTACGATAAGAACTGGAAAGTGATCCCCTGGTTGGCCGAATCTTGGACGCGAAACAAAGAAAACACGGGCTGGATTCTCAATATTCGTAAAGGTGTGAAATTTCATGAAGGGCAAACATTGACCGCCCGCGATGTGGCCTTCTCACTCAACCGAGCCTTGGAACCCAGCAGCCAATTCAAAAACAACATGTCAGGTATTAAAGGCGCGAAAGTCCTTGATGACTACACTGTTTTGGTGGAAACCGTGTCGGCGAGCCCTGTCTTTTTCCGTCAATTAATTGATGTACGCATTATCAATTACGAATGGGCCAAAGCGCATGACGCGCTTCACCCCCAAAATGCGAGCGCCAAGGAAGAATCTTTCATGGCTCGTCACGCCAACGGCACCGGTCCCTTTAAACTGGAAAGCCGCGAAGTCGACGTGAAAACGGTTTTCGTGGAAAATCCGAATTGGTGGAATAAGGCCGCTAAGACCGGCAACGTTACCCGCATTGAGTACACTCCGATTTCATCCAACGCAACACGCACCGCGGCGCTTTTGTCCGGACAAATTGATCTCGTGATCGACCCGCCCACGCAAGACATCGTCCGTCTTGAAAAAAATCCGGATATCACCGTGCGCAACGGCTCCGAAAACCGCGTGGTAATGATTACGCTTGATCAATTTAACGATAAGCCGCACTTTGTCACGGTGCCCGGTAAGGAAAGCGTCAATCCGTTTAAGGACAAGCGAGTGCGCCAAGCGCTCTATGAAGCCATTGATATCAAAGCCATCCAGCGGGCGGTGATGCGCGGCAAATCAGTGCCGACGGGCACCATCGTCGCTCAATCCATTAACGGTTGGACGCCGGAATTGGCTCAACGCTATCCCTACAACCCCGAACACGCTAAGAAGCTCTTGGCTGAAGCGGGTTACCCCAACGGTTTCAGTTTCACAATCGACACGCCGAACAACCGTTGGATCAATGACGAAGCGATTACCAAGGCGATTGCTTCAATGTGGACCAAGATCGGCCTGACCGTCAGCGTCAACGCCATGCCGCGTTCACAATTTTTCCCGAAGATTCTGTCGCTTAATTCCTCCGCCTATCTCGTGGCCTGGGGCATCAATACGTTTGACGGTCTCTACGGTCTTCAAAGTCTCTCGCAAACCTTTAACGCCAAAACCGGCACGGGCTTAGCCAATCTCGGTCGCGCCAGCGACGCGAGAATTGACGAACTCATCGCCCAAGCCGAGGTCGAAGCCGATGACGCCAAGCGCACGGCCATGATCACCGAGGCGTTGAAACTCGAAAAAGAGAACTATTACCACATCCCACTACATGAGCAGTCTCTGACTTGGGCCATGCGCAAAAACATCGATGCGCAGGTAACGCCTAATAACAGAGTCGACGCTTTATCGGTCACGGTTCATCCGGTTAAGTAAATCCAATAAGCGTTTCTCAAAGTCGTCGGAACTGCTCAGGCGATAGCCCCACAAAGGTTATCGCCGTTGGGTGTTTCGATGTGTGTGTCATTTTTCGAGTGTCAAATATGTTGGAATTTTTCATCAGAAGACTTTTTCAAGCAGCGGTCGTGCTCTTTACCGTGGCTTTCGTAGCATTTTTGCTTTTTCAGTTTGTGGGCGATCCGGTCTCTCAGATGTTAGGCATTGAATCGACTCAAGCCGACCGTGACCGGCTGCGCGAAGCGCTGGGTTTAAATGATCCGTTTTACATTCAGTTTCTTCACTTTATCGGCAATGCTGCCACGGGCGACTTCGGCATCAGCCTGCGTCAGGGCACGCCCGTCTCCGAACTTATTGCCGAGCGTTTTCCCGCCACGTTTGAATTGGCCATGGTGAGCGTCATCATCGCCACCGTCCTCGGGGTCGCGCTGGGCGTCATTGTCGCAATCTATCGTGACACGTTTCTGGCTCGCTTCTTAATGGGCTTTTCCCTGGTGGGGATCAGTTTGCCGACGTTCTTAATCGGTATTTTGTTTATTCTCATTTTCTCGGTCTGGCTTGGGTGGCTGCCCAGTTACGGCCGTGGAGAAGTCACGGAGATCGGCTTTTGGAGCACTGGGCTTTTGACCGCAGACGGTTGGGCGCATCTGCTTTTGCCGGCGCTCACCCTATCGGTGTTTCAATTAGCGCTCATCATGCGCTTGGTGCGCGCCGAAATGCTCGAAGTGCTGCGTTCTGATTTCATCAAATTTGCCCGCGCCCGGGGACTGTCCGAGCGCTCCATTCATTTTCGACACGCCTTAAAAAACACGCTCATCCCCGTCATCACAATCGTAGGCCTGCAGCTGGGCGGCATTATCGCGTTTTCCATTGTTACCGAAACGGTTTTCCAGTGGCCCGGTCTTGGACTTTTATTTATTCAAGCCGTGCTGTTTGCCGACATCCCCGTGATGACCTGCTATCTCTGCCTCATTGCGTTGATGTTCGTTCTCATCAATTTCCTCGTCGATTGGCTCTACACCGTGGTTGATCCGCGCTTAAAGCCCGGACTTTCGAAGAGTCACTCATAAGGAGGAAATCATGAGAAATCGCTTAACTCAAACTTGGATTACTTTTAAAGACAGCGACTTATTCTGGAGTTTCAAACACTCTCCTGTCGCTATGGTTGCGCTTGCGGTCACTTTGCTATTGATGATCTCGGCGCTTTTGGCTCAAATCATCGCGCCCTTTAATCCGTACGACTTGGCAAGCCTTGATTTGATGGCCGCTCATCTTCCACCCTCTTGGTCTGAAGGGGGTGATTCCCAATTTTGGTTGGGCACGGATGATCAGGGACGAGATCTCTACTCCACCATTTTGTATGGACTGAGACTGTCGCTGAAAATCGGTCTGATCTCTGTGATTTTGTCCCTGATACTCGGGGTTAGTCTCGGATTGATTTCCGGTTTTGTAGGCGGACGGCTGGACGCATTCATCATGCGTATTTGTGACGTCATGTTGAGTTTCCCCGCTATTTTGATCGCGCTTTTAATTGACGGAATCGCCCGCGCGAGTCTCTCACAGCAAATGCATGACGAATTAGCCGAACCTGTGCTGATTCTCGCCATCACACTCTCGGGCTGGGTTCAATACGCCCGAACCGTGCGGGGTCAAACGCTGGTTGAAAAACAAAAAGACTATGTCAGCGCCGCAAAATTGATCGGCGCGGGAACCGGACGCATTTTGTTTAAGCACTTAATGCCCAACGTCATGAGTTCCGTATTGGTGCTTGCCACCGTGCACGTGGGTACCGCGGTCATCACCGAAGCCACCCTGTCGTTTTTGGGGGTGGGCGTTCCTCCGACAACGCCGTCCTTGGGCACTTTGATTCGTGTCGGCAACGAGTTCCTGTTCTCCGGTGAATGGTGGATCACCATCTTCCCGGGCCTTGCCTTGGTCGCCTTGGTCCTATCCGTCAACCTCTTGGGCGACTGGCTGCGCGACGCACTCAATCCGAAACTACGTTAAGGAGATTGAACCATGTCAGACAATGTTCTTGAGGTGCAACATCTGCGGGTGGAATTTCCGACACGCAAAGGGCTTTTAGTGGCCGTTGATGATGTGAGCTTTGAAATCGCAGAAGGCGAGATTTTGGGGCTGGTGGGTGAGTCAGGAGCCGGAAAGTCGCTCACCGGATCCGCGATCATCGGTCTTTTAGAGCCCCCCGGTCATATCGCAGGCGGTGAAATCTTTGTTGCGGGACACCGCGTCGATAACCTTTCGGCTTCTAAAATGGCCGGCGTGCGAGGGCGGCTCATCGGCGCCATTTTTCAGGATCCCCTCACTTCCTTGGATCCCCTGATGACCGTGGGCGATCAGCTCATCGAAACCATCATGCAGCATTTGCCGATGGACGCGCACGAAGCCAAAGAACGCGCCATCGAACTTTTGGCTCAAACGGGAATTCCCGCTCCGGAAAAACGCATCAATCAGTACCCGCATCAATTCTCAGGTGGCATGCGCCAACGTGTGGTGATCGCTTTGGCGCTTGCGGCCAAACCCAAACTGATTATCGCCGATGAACCAACAACAGCGCTTGACGTATCGGTTCAGGCGCAAATTATTGAGTTGCTGAAACGACTCGCAAAAGAATCCCACTCCGGCATCCTGTTGGTCACACACGACATGGGAGTGATTGCCGAAACTGCCAACCGAGTAGCGGTTATGTATTCGGGACGAATTGTGGAAATCGGCCCTGTTGCCGAGGTGCTGCACAACCCCAAGCATCCTTACACGCGCGGTTTGATGGCGGCCATTCCCGATATGAGTGAAACCACGGAATTTTTGCATCAAATCGAAGGCGCCATGCCTAATCTGGCCAATATTCCGGCCGGATGCGCCTTCCATGACCGCTGCCCCGAAAAATGTGACAAATGCTCAACACTGCGTCCGCAATTAATTGAGGCGGCCTCCGGTCACAAAGTCGCCTGTTGGTTAATTGAAGAACACACTCAAGGAAAAGGAGAATAACCATGACATTGGATAAAAACGACTCAATCCTTGTGCGTGTGAAGCACTTGACCAAACGATTTGATGTTTCGGAACCCTGGTTGACCCGATTGGTGAATCACTCTCCGAAAATGACACTGACCGCGGTCGATGATGTGAGCTTTGATATTCATCGCGGTGAAATTCTGTCTTTGGTCGGTGAATCGGGTTGCGGGAAAAGCACGACCGCCAAACTGTTGTGCGGACTTTATGAACCAAGCTTCGGCACGGTCACGGTCGATGGCATTGATCTCGCTACACTCAATAAAAAAAACGCTCCGCTTGCGAAAAGTCTCAGACGTCGCATTAACATGATTTTCCAAGACCCCTACGCAAGTTTGAATCCTCGCTGGCGCGTGCGAGACATCATCGCCGAACCCATTCGCGTGCAAAAGCTTTTAACCGACGAAAAGGCAATTAATGACCGCGTCAACGAGCTGATGACTTTGGTGAAATTAAACCCGCAGGATGCGGAAAAATATCCCCATCAATTCTCGGGCGGCCAGCGCCAAAGAATTTCGATTGCAAGAGCGTTGGCAAGCAACCCGGATTTTCTTATCTGTGACGAGCCGACGTCGGCACTGGACGTTTCCGTGCAGGCGCAGATTCTGAACCTGATGCTTTCGGTTCAAAAGAAAGTGGGGCTCACCTACCTCTTTATCTCCCACAACTTGTCGGTTGTGCACCACATCTCCGATCGGGTGGGAGTGATGTACTTGGGGCGGCTTGTGGAATTAGCGCCGAAGACAGAGCTTTTCAACTCGCCCAAACATCCCTACACCAAGATGCTTCTTGATGCGATTCCCGACATCAAAATGACGGGTAAACCCCGCATTCCGGTTAAAGGCGAAGTCCCGAATCCTTTAAATCCGCCCAGCGGTTGCTCTTTCCACCCGCGCTGTCCCTTTGTCTGCGAGCGGTGCCGAAAAGAAATTCCCGCCATGAAGGAATACAAACTCGGAGGACAAACCGTCCGGGTGGCGTGCCACGCCGTTGAGGAAAAACGAATTCATTAGCCGCGGAGATCAGGAGAAACCTGAAAATATCGCAAAAATTCAATAATGTGCTGCCTAGCATTTTGCTTTAAAGAGAAAAAGGATTCTCTCCATGAAGCGTGTTGTGATTTCGTTGGCCATGCTTGCCATCGCAAGCGGCGCGACCCAAGCCCGCGTCTGTATTGTTTCGAACTTAGATACGTCCGGCTGTCAACTGGGCGATGAGTTGCTGTACCTGCCCCGCTCTGACGGCAATGAGCAGTTGCCGCTGGAATTTGTCGCGAAAAAGTGCGATATGAATAAGACTGTGGCCTGGACCAACAGCGGTGTGGCCTGCATCTATGCCGGCGACAAGGAAATGGTCAATGGTCACACGAAAGCAAACGCAAAGCCTACGCAACGGTTTATGAGTCTGCGGGCGGCATTCTTTCCACCTGGACACAAATGGATAACGGGGCCTATTGGAAAATCAGAGAAAACGGCAAAGGCGATGTGGTCAAGCTTGGCGAACGTATCGAATTAGCTGAAAAGATCTGCAACCACGATATTGACGGCGAGGAGCACCCCGCCAAGGACTACACGGACGCCAAGCCGATTGAAAAACTGACCAAAGACCACTACGTATTCAAGTTAAAACCGCGGCATGGCGCCATTATCGAAGTGGTTGGCGAAACGTATCACGTCTTTGTCAAAGTGAAATAATCAGACAATCCTTAACTTCTACTAATCCGAGTCGTTCATCGCCGAACGACTCGGATTTTTGTTAAAAGCTGATCACGCATTTGTAATCAAAATCTCTCGATCCTGGACACTGAAGCGAACATCAATTGCCTCACCCAAGACGCGCTTGGTGTGCTTGCGGATCTTGTCGGCGGCTGCTTCTCCTAGGGGCGTGGGCGCGGACAAAAGCACGTCAATACTTAAGGCTTGGCCTTTTTTCACCAGCTTGGCGCTCACCGCCAACGAACGATGCGTTCTTTCCAGGTTTTCGGCGATAAAAAGTGATAACGCCGCCCACTTTTCCGCGATGCTGGTTTGCGGTCCTAATAAAAACACCGGCAATTCTCCGCTCGGACGCGAATGCCAGTACACAAGACGAGCCATCGTGATGACCTCTTGTTCAGTGAACCCCAACAGCGGGCAGTGGCGCACCAAATAAGCTCCATGCATGTAGTGCTTATCGTAAGAAATGGCGATGCCGATATCGTGCAGTCGGGCCGCATAGCCTAAAAGTTCTTCAAGCCCCGGCTGATGGGGACAAAGTTTTAATTTTTGAGCCTGTTCAAAAATGCTCAGCGCCAACATCCCCATGTGTTTAGCGTGCGTTTTTTCACAGTGATAGCGCTTGGCGAGCGCCTTAACACTCTTTCTGCGCCAATAATTTTCTCGTTTGCCGTCACGCTCGAAATGTCTTTCGATGTAATCGACCACCTGACCATCCTGCAGGTTGTTGGGGGTGATGTACACAAGGGGCAAGTCCAAAGCCTGCAAAATGGATAACAAAATAGCGGCCCCTCCGACGATAACCTGCGCGCGCGAAGGGCTCAAACCCGGCAATTTCTCACGCTCGGCCGCCGTCATTTGCGAAAGCCACTTGCCCAAAGAAGCAATCTGAGCGCGTTTGAGTTCAACGCCGGCTTCTTTTTGCTCAAACCCGCCCTGGGGACCGAACTTCATCTGAGCTAAGGCGAGCAAGGCTTGAGCCGTACCTGAACTGGCAATCGCCGCCTTGTAGTGAGACCCAGTCACCGGTTTCAAAATATGCTGAATCTTCTCAAGCGCTTTTTGCTGCATTTTGGCAAAAACGCCCGAAGAAATTTTGCCCTGAGCATTGCCCTTGAAGGCATCGGTCATCATCACGCAGCCGATATTGAGTGACTCCAAGAACGCAATTTTTTCGCGCGAGGAAACAGAAATTTCAGTGCTACCGCCTCCGATGTCGATAAACAAAAAGGCGTCTTTTGTTTTAGGCAATGAGTCCCAGATACCCACACGAATCAAACGAGCTTCTTCATCACCGGAGATAACCTGCAGATCAAAACCGGTTTTCTCTTTCACACGGTCAACAAAATCCTGGCTGTTTTTCGCAACGCGCAAGGCGGCCGTGCCAACAGCGACCACTTCGGTGACGCCGTACGAGCGGCAAACGCCGGCAAATTCAACCAGACAGGACAAGGCGCGATCCATGGCCTGCGGCTGAAGCTCTTTCGTTTCAAACGCTTTTTCACCCAACCGCACCATGCTTTTCACACGGTTTAAAACGGTCACGCGCCCGCGCTTGTCAAATTCCACCACGGTCAGGCGCGAAGAGTTACTTCCCAAATCAATGAATCCGACTCGGGTGACGGTCGGGTTGGGGCGAACGAAAGCACTGGACTCCGACTTGGCCGATTCCTCGGCCAAGTTCACATACTGATGATTAACAGCGGCCATCTTAATAAAGACTCTTTAAATGATTCTGGGCGTTTTGAGCGTCCACTTTCTTGACACCCTTGGCACGAACATAGCGCTTGTAAGCGCCCGTCGGCTGCATAATCCAGGACTGCTCAGTGTCACTTAACTGCAGACGCAAAATATTATTCATGATGTTGCGGCGAATCTTTTCGTGATCAATCGGAGCGAGCACTTCGATACGACCGTTTAAATTGCGGTTCATCATGTCAGCGCTGCCAATATACATGCGTTCATCGCCATTGTGATTGAACCAATAAACGCGAGCGTGTTCAAGATAACGCCCCACGATGGATTTCACCGTGATGTTTTCCGACAAACCGGGAATGCCCGGACGCAGGCAACAGATGCCGCGCACCACACATTCAACCTTCACACCGGCGATGCTTGCCTTATAGAGTTCCGCGATAATGTCGCCATCGACCAATTGGTTGCACTTGATAATGATGTGCCCATTTCCGTGCTCACGGTGAAGCGCAACTTCTTCCTGAATGAGCTTGGTGATGGACGGACGCAGACTCTTGGGCGAAACAAAGAGCTTGCGATACGAAGATATATCCCCGCAACCGGTCATTACATTGAAGAGATCGGTCACGTCCGAGCAAATATCCTCATCGGCGGTAATCAAACCTAAATCGGTATAGATTTTGGCCGACGACGCGTTGTAATTACCCGTACCGATATGCACATAGCGCTTGATGCCGCTTTCTTCGCGACGCACCACAAGGCACAGTTTAGCGTGAATCTTCAACCCCACAAAGCCGTAGACCACATTGACGCCTGCGCGTTCCAACTCTTCGGCCCAGTTAATGTTGCGCTCTTCGTCAAAGCGAGCCTTTAATTCCACAACCGCGGTCACCTGTTTACCGCGTCTGCGCGCTTCCAACAAACTGCGAATGACGGGCGAATCACTGCCACAGCGATAAAGCGTCTGTTTAATCGCCACGACCTTTGGATCGCGGGCGGCCTGATCAATGAAATTGAGCACCGCCTGGAAGCGATCGTACGGGTGATAGAGCACAATGTCGCGCTTTTTAATCGCTTCAAAGCAATCCACTTCGCCGTCGAGCTCTTTGGCAAGCTTGGTGGGATCGGCCTTATATTGAAGTTTCGGGCGATCAATGCAACCCAGACTCATGAAGTCAGAGAAGGCAAGCGGCATCTTTTGTTTGTAGATTTGATGGGGCTTGACTTCCAGGTGCTCGATCAAAAGATCGGCCAAGCGAACCGGCATTCCTCGACCCATTTCCACACGCACGATATCGCCAAAGCGGCGTTGATCCACATAATCACGCACCGCGGCCAAGAGGTCATCGGCTTCGTCTTCTTCAATTTCCCCGTCGGTGTTGCGGGTGATGCGGAACTGACCGGAGGCATTGACTTTGTAACCTGGGAAAAGCCGCTCCATGCACTCTTCAATCAAGTCTTCGGCCAACACCACATTGACTTCGCTGTAATTGGAATCAAACGCAAGTTTGGGATTAACCGCTTCCTTGCCCTTGGGCAGATAGAGGAAGCGAGGCACGTTATTCGGGCACTTCAGACGAGCATAACGAATATCGTTTTTATTCTTTTCATTGACCAATTCAATAATGAAATTGATGCTCGTGTTGGAGACCAATGGGAATGGGTGCCCCGAATCAATTGCCTGAGGCGTGAGAATCGGGAAAATTTCATGATCAAAATAGTCGCTTAAGATCTCACGCTTTTTTTGCGGTAAATCGGCGTAATCCACAATGCGAATTGATTGCTTTTCCAACTCAGGCAAAATGCCCTTTTTCCAAAGCTCTTCGGCCTGCTCGGTCAACTCACGAACTCGGCGGCCGATTTCAGAAAGTTGACGTCTGGGCGGCACTTTATCGGCGCCCGTCGCCTCGGCTCCGCTTTGCACCTGCTTCCAAACATTGGCAACGCGGACCATGAAAAATTCGTCCAAGTTATTAAAGAAAATGGACAAAAACTTCAGACGTTCCAAAAGCGGAACCGATTTATCTTCAGCCTGCTCAAGAACTTTACGGTCAAAATCAATCCAGTTGATTTCGCGGTTGAGATAAAATTCCGGGCTTTTCACATCCACGGGCTTTCCGCTTTTGATTTCAGGAATCACGCTCACCTTTTTTTGAGCGGCGCGGCTGCGGGTTCGCTTGGCAACCGTGACAGTCTTCTTCGCATCGCCTTTTTGGGCCGTTACCTTGTTCTCGGTTTTATTGTCCATCTTAATACCTACAGATTGAAAGACAGAAGCCCCCCCCCGACCTTCTGTCACAGTCATTTTGAAATCATCAGTTTTGTTCATCAAAAAATTGCTCCGACACGGATTTGCGTTGAAGTCTTATTGTGGTGAAGCAATATGACAAAACCATGAACTTAACTTTAATGTAGCACTAAAAGGGGGGCGACTGAAGAGATTTTTTGTATTCATTAAAACAATCGCGCAAGACCCGATTTCCAGGCTTGCGCGATTTGTCAGTCAATGATTATTTTTCAGTGGATCATTTGATCATGATTTGTTTTTGCACGGGCACTTCCGGAGCCTTCTTGGGCACACTGATCTGAAGAATGCCGTTTTCAAATTTCGCCTCAATATCTTCTTCGCGAATCTGTTCGCCCACGTAGAAGCTTCTTGAGCAAGAGCCGGTGTAGCGTTCACGGCGAATGTAGCGACCCGTCTTTTGTTCTTGTTCGTTGCGCTCCATCCCCTTCTGGGCAGTAATCGTCAGATAACCGTCTTTCAAGTGCGCCTGAATGTCTTCTTTCTTAAAGCCCGGCAAATCCACATCCAATTCGTAGCTCGTTTCCGTTTCACGAATATCCGTCTTCATGATGCGGGAAGCGTTCTTACCGAAGAGCGGATCGTGCTTGCGCTGGGCTTCAAAAGCCGACAAACCGAGCATTTCATCTAAATCATCAAAAAGGTTTTCACCATAAACCGTCGGAAATAACATCTCAAACTCCTCAATTCTCATCATCGAAGGCGAAGCTCTGTTTCTTAAATTTCTGGGGGCTTCGGCTTCGAGCAATTTTTGCGATCTCACAATCGTTATAAAACCCATTGTTTATCGCCTTCTACAGAGAAATGTGAGTCTTTTTTTTCAGTGTTTAAAGAGGGAGTTTGTTTCAATATGTAACAGACTTACAAAAAGTATCTATTTGCCCGCTAAATTTTCCCCCTCTTTCGGGCTCAACCCTAGTATTATTAGGGCCTGGAAGAAAATTAGTTTGGAAAAACAAACTAAAAAATAATGATTTCCACCTAAGCGGAGAAAATTTAAATGGTTACGACTTTCGATAAAGAACAAACCCGTCAACTCTTGTCATACAGATTAGAGCTCGGGTTGACTCAAATGGAAGTAGCCAAACGCATGGGAACCGTACAGCCGGCGGTGGCCCGTCTGGAAGGCAAATTAAGCCGCGGGATTTATCCCTCCATGACAACGCTGCAGAAATATGCTCAAGCGCTGGGCAAAAACGTTGTTCTGAAGTTTGAATAATGTGCGAGCCGTTCTGGCGCACGATAATCAGACCTTGCTAGCGAAACGAAAGAGACTTTTTTTAAAAGCTGTTAGACATGGTGATAAACAGTCAGGTTTGGTGTAAACATACGTATGCATTGCGGGTTATATAACAAAAACATTGTCCATTGAGCTGATACAATTTTCTCCCGAATTAAAGTAAAGAATTCTTATTGATCCCCATGGCAGAAACTCATCGTATTAATGTCATTTTCGTGGAAAACGACCCCAGTGTTCGTTTTCGTCTTGAAAAAACGTTAAATGGATTGACGGACATCCATGTCATCGGTTCCGCGGCCACACGCCGGGAAGCCAATGGGCTCGTGTCTCAATTCAAATTTCAGATGCTGCTCGTGGATCTGGCCCTGCCCGACGGTTTTGGTCTTGAATTAATCCGCAATACCGCCGCCGATCACCCCGACATTGACATCATGGTCATCGCCGACAGCAACGATGATCCTCATATTGTGAGCGCCATTGAATCCGGCGCCACAGGCTACGTTCTGAAGTCCGAAATTGAAACCAATCTGATTTCGGCCATTCGACTCTTGGCCGCGGGCGGCTCCCCCGTGAGCCCCGCTGTGGCTAAAAGCGTTTTGCGCGCGCTCAGAACCTACACCGCTCACACGATCGAAAAAAGCTCTCTACCCATGCAGACCAATCCCTTGTCAGAACGGGAAACGGAAATTCTGCAGCTTCTGGCCAAAGGAATCAGTTTTAATGAAATCGGCGATATCCTTACGATTTCTCCACATACGGTCACTGCGCACATCAAAAAGATTTACCGCAAGCTGCAGGTGCACTCTCGCGGCGAAGCGGTCTACGAAGCCGCGCAAATGGGATTGATTAATTCCTGATTTTTCCGAACAACCTTTATTGTGTACTCACTATGAGCATTAGAAGCCTTTCTCTTGCCCTTTTATTGTCTTGTTCGCTCTCAGCCGCCGCTGCCCAGTGGAATCCTCAAAAACCCCTCAAACTCGTTGTCCCCTTTCCCGCCGGAGGCGGAGCGGACACTATCGCCCGCACCATAGTCGATGAACTCGGTAAAAATCTCGGACAAAAAATCATCATCGAAAACCGAGCGGGCGCGGGCGGCAGCCTCGGCACCCAATTGGCTCTGAAAGAAAAAGCGGACGGTCAAACGCTTATCTATATCACAAACGGCACATTGGGCACCAACCCGGCGCTCTACCCCAACGTGGGCTACAACGTCTCCACTGATATTGAACCTGTGGCGCAATTGACAGACATCACTTTAGTTATGGCCGTGAATCCCAAGCGTATAAAAGCAACTACCCTTAAGGACTTTTTGGAACTGGCACGCAAACAGCCGTCCCCTATGACATTTTCGTCCGCAGGCAATGGCACGACGAGCCACTTGGCTGGCGTTTTATTAGGTGAGAAAACCGGCATTGCCTTCGAGCACATTCCCTACCGCGGAGGCGCTCACTCCATGACTGACATGTTGGCCGGACGGATTGACTTTACGATTGACGTCGCCCCCAATGTTCTGCCCCATATTGAGTCCGGCCGACTGCATGCGCTGGGCTTGGGATCGCACCCAAACACTGATATCTCATACCCTGTGGCTCCCATCAGCCAAACCGGGGTTGATGGGTATGAACTTTTTGCCTGGGACGGCATCGCTGTAAAAAAAGGAACGCCTGAGCCCATTGTGAAGGCAATCTCTGAAGCAATTCAGAAAACGCTTGCAAATGACAAAGTCCGACAAAATCTAATCGTTCGAGGCGCGCGCCCTGTGATGAGCGCCCCCGCTCAATTTGCCGATTTTGTTAAAAATGAGCAGAAAAAATGGGGCGGGCTTGTTAAATCTTCCCGAACCTCTTTAGACTAGGGGCGTTCATATTTAAGGAAATCAAAATCATGGATACCAACGTTGAAATTAAAAAAGCTCTGGATTGGCAATCGGCCGGAGAATTCTCCGACATTCTCTACGACAAAGCCGAAGGCATTGCCAAACTCACCATTAACCGTCCCCGTGTGCGCAACGCATTCCGCCCTGAAACTGTTCATCAGCTCTGCCAAGCTTTTGCCGATGCACGCGAAGATCCTGCAATCGGTGTCATTATTTTGACCGGCGCAGGCCCCTTGGCTTTTTGCTCGGGCGGCGACCAAAAGGTGCGCGGCAACGGCGGCTATGTGGGTGGCGACGGTGTCCCGCGCTTAAACGTTTTGGATTTCCAACGCATGATCCGCACCTGCCCCAAACCCGTGATTGCCATGGTGGCGGGCTACGCGATCGGTGGCGGCCACGTACTTCATATGCTCTGCGACCTCACCATTGCCGCGGACAACGCCCGCTTTGGTCAAACGGGCCCCCGAGTGGGCAGTTTCGACGGCGGTTGGGGCGCTTCCTACATGGCCCGTTTGATTGGCCAAAAGCGCGCCCGTGAAATGTGGTTCCTGTGCCGTCAGTACGATGCGCAACAAGCTCTCCAAATGGGACTGGTGAACACCGTGGTGCCACTTGAAGCGTTGGAAGTTGAAACAGTGAAGTGGTGCAAAGAAATTTTGGCCAATAGCCCGATTGCCATCCGTTGTCTGAAGGCTGCATTAAACGCCGACTGTGACGGTCAGGCCGGTATCCAAGAGTTGGCCGGCAACGCCACGTTGCTTTACTACATGACCGATGAAGGCAAGGAAGGCAAGAATGCATTCCTTGAAAAGCGCCGTCCCGACTTTACGAAGTTCCCGCGCCTGCCGTAATCAAAATGGCCAACCCATTCAGCATTTTTGAAGCCGCCGCACAATGCCCGGATCAAATCGGGCTGCGGCGCGCGGGTGAAGACTATTCTTTTGCCCGACTGGCGACACTGACTCAAAACACCATCGATCGTCTTCGCAAAGAAAACGCCCTGCCCAAAGAGGGGCGCCCGATGATTATCGAGGGTAAAAACACGGTGGAAACCATCGTGCTTTTGTACGCACTGCTTGAATTAAAAGTGCCCGCGCTGATGCTGCACCCAAAGCTCACCGCGGCAGAACGCTATGTGCTTTTATCGAGCATCCGGGAAATTAAAGAGCCACTGCCTGCGGAAACGGTCGCGGTGCTTTTCACGTCAGGAACAACAGGACTGCCGAAGCCGGCCATCATCACCCGTCAAATGCTTTGGGAGTCAGCCAAAGCCAGTGAACGCAATATGGGATGGGAAGACGGAGACTGCTGGCAGCTTTGCATGTCCGTGACCCGCATCGGGGGACTTTCGATTCTGACCCGCTGCCTTTTTGCCCAAAAAACCCTGGCGATCTCCCCGCTTTTCAGTCCCGAGTCATTTACACAAGCGTTAATTAATGACCGAGTTACGATCACCAGTATCGTACCCACAATGCTTGCCAAAGTTTTTGAAACCTATCCGGATTGGAAAGCACCCGAACACTTGCGCGTTATCTTATTGGGCGGCTCTTCCGCAAACGATAAGCTGCTTGCAAAAGCTCATGCGCACGATCTGCCGATTGTCACAACGTACGGGATGACCGAGACGTGCTCTCATGTGGTCATGACGCCTTACGCTGAACGCTTGGATCTTGTCAAAGGCAGCGGCAAAGTGGTTCCAGGAGCCGAAGTGCGCATTCGAGACGGTCAGATTGAGGTGAAAAGCCCGATGAACACGCCGGGCTATTGGGGGCGTCCGCGGCTCACAAGCGAATGGTTTGAAACGGGCGACTTAGGCGAATTTGACGCGGACGGTGTTTTGCATGTCCATGCCCGACGCCATGACTTGATTTTAAGCGCCGGTGAAAATGTTTATCCCCTTGAAGTGGAAAACATGCTCACGCGTTCTCCCTTTATCAAGGAAGCGCTGGTGGTGGGTGAGCCCGATGAAACCTGGGGTGCGATTGTCTGCGCGCTGATTGTTCCGGAAAAAGGCACGCATCCTAAGGCCGAAGATGTCCGACGTTTTTGTAAAGAGACGCTATCGGCCTACAAGTGCCCGCGAAAAATTGCTTTTGTGGAGACGCTGCCTGTTAACGCCGCGGACAAACCGGACAGACGGTCAGACGTCTTAAAAAACTATTCATTAACTCCGATTCACTACAAACATTAAAGAAAAAGAGCGCCAACTCCCCGTCCCTTGATTTGAAAAAATCAAGGGACTTTTTACCGCCTTTAATTTCGCATGCATGCAAAACTTATTTTTAAAAATCAATCAGTTATAACAATATAACAAATCTTTCCTTCATTGAAACAATATGTTGGAATGCAAGCGATTTTGTGTCTGAAAAAAGGATTTTTGGAATGAACCGAATTTTTAAGATTGTTTTTAACCGCCTGCGCGGAAAGATGATGGTGGTCAATGAAGCCACCTCTTCCACACAGGGGGGGGCAGCTCGATCTTCCCGTCTTGAAAAGAAGACATTGCCCGCCGCGCGCCTGAGCTTATCAGCCGTGGCTTTTGCGGTCTCCGCCGCGCTTTTTGCCGCCTCTGCCTCCGCGGCGACACTTTACGAGTGGCACAGCAACTCTCAATACAGTATTGAAACGCTGCTTCAACAAAATTACCACTACCAATTTAATCAAAACGAAGATCTCGTCATTAGAGATTCTGGCGCTGGCTCTCATAATGGTGGTTACGGTCTAATTGATGCCGGCCAGATTTTTCATATCGGCGCTGATTTTGGTTCAACAGTAGGCCAATGGAATCACACTGTCACGTTTTCCGGCCAGCCGGACTTTATGGTTCGCGGCACAGGTTTAGAAACATCCACCACTAACAAGGGAGGCTTGGCTGTCATCGCGGTTAATGGCGAAAACGCCAAACTCACCGGCAATGTTTAGTTTGATGCGAGCGGCTACGTTTTAGTCTCCGCATCCAACATTGAGTTAAGCGGTCCAATCGGTACCTTTGCACCGGACACCCTGTCGGTGACACCGCACTTTGGCATCCGTTACGCCAACTTTGACATCGACACCATCAACCAAACGGCCACCAATGACATCAACGTCATTGAAACGCCGATCGGTGTGACGGTGAAGGGCAAGACGAGCTACAAGGGTTGGACAATCAACCCCAATGTAGATGTTTCCGTGGTGCCGCAAATGGCTGATCGCAAAGCCAAGATCTGGAACTCCGGCGAGGCCTTCGAGCAAGATATCCTTGATCCGGCGCTGGTTAACAGCACCATCGGCGTCACCAGTCATAAGGGCGATTGGAGTTATGGTGTGAATTACCGATTCGGCGTGGGCGGCAATGATCGCCAAAACCACAGCTTCATCGGCAATATCCGCTATCAATTCTAATTTTCCTTAATGTCCCAACCATTCGGGCCGCTCCAAATTCGGGCGGCCCGAATGTTATGCGTATCCTAAAAATTGTTTTGACTTGCAACAGAGCTTCCTAAGGCATTCTCCCCTCGCTAATATTAAGTCAATTCTTTTTTAGAGATATCGAAGTGTTTATCAAACGACTCCTTGTCAATATTGTCTGCGCCCACTTGGCCTTTGCGCCAAGCGCCACCGTTTGGGCCGCAAGAGAATTGGCCACGGAGTCGCTCAATTTGAATCTGCCCAGCATGGGGGCAGTGGCGGGCACGGAACTCTCGCCAGCGGAAGAGCAAGCCTTGGGCGAGCGGATGATGCGCCAAATTCGAGGCGATCCCAGCTATCTCAATGACTCTGAAACGCTCGAGTACCTCAATCGACTGGGCTATAAGCTTGTCAGTGTCTCGGATACGCACACATACAATTTCTTTTTCTATCCGCTCATTGACCATTCCCTCAATGCCTTTGCGATTCCCGGCGGCTTTATCGCCGTGCACACCGGATTGATCGTCGCCGCGCAAAGCGAAAGTGAACTGGCCGGCGTGATCGCTCACGAAGTCGGGCACGTCAGCCAGCGTCACATTGCCCGCATGATTGACGCTCAAAAAGGCAATGCGGCTATCACGTTGGGCTCATTCTTACTGGCTCTATTAGCAGCGCGTGCAGGCAGTGGTCAAGCCGCCACAGCCTTGGCCGTAGGCGGGCAGGCCGCCATGATTCAAAACCAATTAAGCTACTCGCGCGGCGCCGAACGTGAGGCTGACCGCGTGGGTCTAACGTCTTTGGTTCGGGCTGGTTTTGACCCCAAAGGCATGGAAAACTTCTTCATGCGCCTACAGCAAAACAACCGCTACTATGAGGCGGCGGCCCCCGCCTACCTGCTCACCCACCCGCTTACTGTCGAGCGTATCAGTGACATGGAAAACCGCACCCGGCAGCTAGGCGCGCGAACGCATCATGACTCTTTGGATTTTTCTCTCATTCAGCAGAGAATGCGGGTGTTGCAGGAAACCAAATATGACGGTTGGCTCAAAGTCAGCAAGGAGATGAAGCAAAACTTGGCCGAAGCCAAAACTCAGCGTCAAAAAACAGCGCTGACATACGGACTTTCAGTGGTGAGCCGCAAACTGAATCAAAAGGCCGACGCCATCCGTTACGCAAACCAGGCCGTAAGCCTCGGAGGCAATAACGCCATTTTGCTGAAAAACCAGTCTGAAGTGCTCTTTATTTTCGGAAATAACGCCGAGAAAAAACGCGCATTGGCGATGGCGAGGTCACTTGTCAACAACAACCCATTATCCGAGATGGCGGTAAAACTTTATGCAGCGCAGCTCTACGACTTGAAACGCTACCAGGATACGCTGCGTTTCATGCGCTCTCAGCACGCCATGACGCAAAACAATCCGTCCTATCATGCGATCAACGCCCGCTGCTACCGCGCGTTAAAACAAATGAGCCGCCACCACATGGCTGTGGGTGATATGTACTTGGCGCAAGGCGACAAACGCGCGGCCGAATACCAATACAACCTCGCGCAGCAAGCCAATGACGGCGACTACTACACAATGAGTCAGGTGGACGGAAAGCTTCGCACCACCCGCGCAGATATCCTGGCTGAAGAAAAAGCGAAAGACAATTAACAGAAACGGCTGCACAGTTCGTTTACCGGCAGCCGTTTTCATTCACACAAAATTAAAAGAAATTAAAACTCTTTGATCTGTCCGATCCAAATCGGAATCAACTTCTTGCAATCGCTCAAGTTCAGATTATCTTCCGTGACCGTTTTGCCGGCTGATTTAAAGGTCATATGGTGCTTTCTGCCATGCAAATAGACCCGGCCGACCAATTTCTTTTTGTATTTCACTGTCACACTCATCGCCGACGATAAACTGAACGTAAACTTGTTTTCAATACCGGCTTCGGCGGCTTTTGTGAGTAATTCCTTCACAAAGGAGATTTCTAACTTGGAAGCCTCCACCGGTTGATTGTCGGAGGTGAGGAAATAAAACGGTTCGGGCAATGTCTGGGGAGTGAGCGGTTCTTCTGCTTTAAGTTTTCTCCACGGATACTGACCTCGGAGCGCTTCAACTTCAGCCGAGAACACTCTTCTGGGTCTGACCTTCGCCACAACCGTTACTGGCGCTTTTTGATCGGACCTCTTCGGAGCTTCCTTCTTAGGCTTTTCAGGTGTGATTTCAATAACCGACTCTTTCGCATCCTCTGACGTTGACTCAACTTTGAGTTCAACATCGTGCTTAATATGGATTTTCTTTTCTTCCGTTTCAAAATCAGGACGATTGCGCCCTAAATCAATCGGCTCTCCGGACGCTTTTTTCGTTCCAATGGATTTGAAAAAACTGACAATGCTATCGAGTATGTTTTTTTCGAGCATCTTGCACTCCTTATTGCTCCTACCCTTCATACTAAAGGAAAAATAGAGCCGCAACACAAATTTTCTCAGACTTCGTTTAGGTTTTTTCGATATATGCAATTATCGTTATGGTCAATGGCAATTTGACTATTTTTTTGCGCTCAAACCGATGGCAAACTCTCGTATAATTTCGCCGAACTTTCCTATTGAGAATCATTATGGCTATTGAAGATTATTTGACGATTGCTCCGAAAACCGACGAAATTATTGAAACCGATGCCGTCATCGTCGGCGCGGGTCCGGTCGGTCTTTTCCAGGTTTTTGAATTGGGGCTCTTGGAAATTAAGGCTCATGTGGTTGACTCCCTCAAAATGGTGGGCGGTCAATGCATGGAGCTCTACGAACACAAACCCATTTACGACATTCCGGCTTTGCCTGTGTGCACGTCTCGCGAATTAACGGAAAATCTTTTAAAGCAGATTCATCCTTTCGGACCGCAATTCCATTTGGGTGAAGAAGTCACCATCGTTCGCAAGGAAGAGGATGGGCGCTTTTATGTGGAAACTGACAAGGGCACGCGCTTTATGACGAAAACCGTCTTTATCGCCGCCGGTGTCGGCAGTTTCCAACCCAAGCGTCTGAGTGTTCCCGGTATTGAAAAATTTGAGGGAACGCAGCTTCATTACAAAGTCAAAGACCCGGAACTCTTTTACGGCAAAAACATTGTCATTTGCGGTGGCGGTGACTCGGCTCTGGACTGGACTCTCAACTTGGTCGGCAAAGCCGAAAGCGTCATTTTGCTTCACCGCCGTGACGGCTTCCGCGCTCAATCTGCCTCTGTCGCAAAGATGCGCGAGCTTTGTGAAAACTGGGAAATGCAGTTTGAAGTGGGCCAAATCACAGGTTTTGAAGAAAAAGACGGCCAACTCACCGAAATCCGCGTCACCGGTGACGATGGGGTTGTTCGCCGCATGCCGCTTGATCACTTGCTTGTGTTCTTCGGTTTAACTCCCAAACTTGGACCGATTGCTGACTGGGGCTTGGAAATCTACCGCAAACAGATTGTGGTCGATACAGAAAAATTCCAGACCTCGATTCCAGGCATCTTTGCCGTGGGTGACATCAACACGTATCCCGGCAAGAAAAAACTGATTTTGTGTGGTTTCCATGAGTGCGCTTTGGCTGCCTTTGCCGCCTCTGAAATCGTGCACCCGGAAAAGAAAACGTTGCTGCAATACACAACAACGTCTCCCAAACTGCACAAAGTGCTCGGTGTTGAAACGCCGACCTTAGACTAAAGTCTGCATCGCTTCACAACGCGTTCCAATCGGAACGCGTTTTTTTAATGCCTTTGCGGACCTTCTGAGCCAAACACCGCTTTCCACAATTGCATAACCGCGGCAATATTGTCTTTTTGTTCCTCACGATTGACCCGCACGGGACCGGCGCCCAATTCCAAGCGATGTTTTCTTTGGATATGTCGATAGTTCCGGTAAATCGAAACACATTTTTGAGCAAGTTCTTCGTCAATCAGTCCCACTCTGGCCGCCATTTCCAAAAGCAAAATGTTGCCAAAATTATTCACTAACTCGGGATGCTCATGAGAATAGGCCAATACCATCGCCTGGACTGCGAATTCCACATCCACCATGCCGCCTCGATCATGCTTGACATCAAAAAGCGGGGTCGGATTGGGATGCCCTTGAAGCATGCGCTCGCGCATTTCGCTCACATCGGCAAACACTTTGTTCTTATCACGCGGTAAGCGCAAAATCGCCTCGCGTTCTTTTTCAAACGCCGAGCCGATTTCCCGATCGCCCGCGCAGAACCGCGCTCTGGTGAGCGCCTGATGTTCCCAAGGCCAAGCGCCCGTACCGTCCTCATTTCTCTGGTAACGCTTAAACATCTCAAAGGAAGACACCACCAGTCCGTTTTCACCGTTAGGTCTTAAGCGCAAGTCCACATCAAAAAGGATGCCCGAAGACGTCTGAACCGTAAGCCAACTCATCATCCGCCGCACCAAGCGCGTGTAATTTTTGCTTGCGTCGGGATGATCATCATCGTAGAGGTAAATCAGGTCCAGGTCAGAGGCGTAACTGAGTTCCTTTCCACCTAATTTTCCATAGGCCACCACCGCGAATTTCGGCACCTCACAGTGTCTGGAGGCAATCGTTTGCCAAGCCAGCGTAATGACAATTTCCAACACCGCGTCAGCCAACGCGGAGAGTTGGTCGGCCAAGCGCTCGACCGTAAAGCGTCCCTCAAGGTCCGCCATCAAAAGTTTAAAAACAGCCCCGTGGTGCGCGTCACGCAAGAGATTCATCTGCGTTTCCTGATCACCCTCGGCTTCATGCAATTTAACCCACAGGTCGTCCTGCCAAGCGCTCCAATCCACAGGTGAAAAATTATCCAAATCCATCACCCGCTCATCGACCAATTCATCGAGCACAATCGGGTGCGCGGTCAAGTAATCCGCCGCCCAGGCGCTCGTTTTCAAGACCGCCGCCACCTTTTCACACACTTTCGGGTATTGCATCAGAAGCGACACGTAGGTGCTTCGACCGGCAATCACCGCCAATAGCGACAAAAAGCGCGTAAAAATCACATCGGCCCCCACGCCCTTATCGTCTTCGGCCATGGTAAGGCAAAGCTGCGTGATGCGTTTGACAAGCTGAGCCATCTTGTTGCGGGCTGATTCTGTTTGCGCGGCTAAGAATTTCGAGCCCATCAGCTCCAGTACACGCTCTGCGCAATGAGCGCTTTCCGAGTAACCTAATTGGGCAAATACGCCCGTCAACGCATCGTGGGCGCCTGCAAAACCAACGCTCCAGCCTTGCGGCCAATCGTCCTCCTCGGCTTCACTTTCTCCAACTTGGAAAATTCCGTCAAAAACACCGGCCACATATTCGCGAATATCCATGAGGTGCGAGACCATCGTTTCACAATCCAGACCAAGTAAAGCCGCTACCTGCAGGCGTCCTTTTTCATCAGCGGGCAAGCGATGCGTTTGCTGATCATCGACGTATTGGATCGCGTGCTCTAGATTGCGAAGGAAAACATAAGCTTGCGATAAACGCGTGACCTGTTCTGGCTTAATCGCTCCACACTTTTCTAACAAAGGCAATGCGCTTAATGTGCCTTTCACCCGCAATTGCGGTTCACGTCCTCCGCGAATCACTTGGAATGTTTGAGTAATGAATTCAATCTCACGAATGCCGCCCCGCCCCAATTTAACATCAATCCCCAGGTCTTTACCCGCCTCGCGTCTTTGCGTCTCCGCGCGGATTAATTTATGAAGGTTGGAGAGCGCGCTGATGGCGTTAAAGTCCACATAACGCCTGAAAACGAAAGGACGGACAATGTCGTTGATGTTTTTACACTGCTGCTCAAATGTATCCCTGTCGGTGAAAACAGGCTCGTTGATGACGCGCCCCTTGAGCCATGCGAAGCGTTCCCACTCCCGCCCCTGCACATAGAGGTATTCTTCCAGCATATCGCTGCTGATCACGATCGGGCCGGAATCGCCGTTGGGACGAAGTCTCATGTCGACACGAAATACAAAACCGGCGCCCGCGATATCCGATAAAGCGGGAATGACTTTTCTCGACAAACGCTCAAAAAACTCCGCGTTGCTGAGTTCTCGCCTGGGATTGGGGCACGTTGGTGTCGGACGACAGCACCCCTGTTCATCGTAGACAAAAATCAAATCGATGTCAGAGCTTACGTTGAGCTCGTCGCCACCCAATTTACCCATACCGACAACTAAAAAGTCTTGGGCAACGCCGCTTTCAGAGGTGGGCACCCCGTAACGCTCTGACAAGGCCAAGGCGTGTACACGCACGGTTCTGCTCACAGCCACTTCGGCCAAATCAGTCATTGTGCGAACGACTTCAAAATAGTCCGCGACCCCCGTCACATCTCGAGCCAAAAGAGTCAACAGAACTTCACGGCGCAAAAGACGCAGTCGATCACTCAAAGACTCCGCTTCATCACACCCTTGCAAATGAGCCTTCATTTTTTCTCGGCTGTAAGGCTCTTGAGCCAAATGGCTGAGCCAAGCAAGACGCTCGGCGTCACTTGCCATCGGCATCGCGGACATCAATGCGCGTTTTACAAAAAACGAATACTCCGGTAACTCTGAAATGGATAGGCGAGACATTTTCAGTACAGTCAAAAAGTTTCCTGCAAACAGTTTAACGAAGCAAAGTATTTTTTCGAAAAGTTTCAGTCGAAATTTTTTTTGAAAAATCCCCCTGGAAACAACCAAACCGTTAAAATTCGAAAAGGTTTAAAGCGTTTCTGTTCCCTGACAACTTCATTGAAATTAGCCCACTCCTCTCCTTCGAAATATTCGAGCGGACTGCTGCGCGGCACGCGTCATAAAAAATGGCGTTTGCTGTTGCGCACAGCAGGGTGGGTGTTTTTGTTTTTTTACCTCTTTTTAACAACAGCCCTCCTGGTTGTTCGAGTCTGGGTTGTCCCCAATATCGAAACCTATTACCCGAAACTCGAAAGCTACATTGAAGAGCGAGCCGGAATTCAAATCGATGCGAAAGATATCCATGTGGATTGGGAGTGGCTCAGACCTCGCATTACCCTCACCGACGTTACGTTTGCCCAGCCGGGGCGCCACGCTTCACTGACTTTACCTAAAGTTCAGGCCACGTTTGCCCTATCCTCGTTTTATACCTTCTCTCCCAATTTCGCGCGTTTGGTGATTTTCAACCCTCAGCTTCGAGTTGAAAGACAGGCAGACGATGTTTTCAATATCGCCGGCTTTGAAATCAATACCTCGACGTCCAAACCTCAACCGGGTGAAAAATCTGAAACCAGTGAACGCGTACTGGATTGGATTCTGTCTCAAGAACATTTAGAGATTATTGACGGGGATTTTCACTACATTGACTTTACCAATGAGCGACCGAGACCCGTGCGTTTACACGACACCAACGCAGTCTTGCATCGCTATATGATCGCCTGGAAGTTCGGTCTTCAGTCCACCGCGGTTCGAGAAAATCCAACCCCGATTGATATTCGGGCAACGTTCAGAGAAAAGTATTTCGGTTCATCCGGGCGACTGGGCAAACTCTACGGCACCATTTACGCCTCAATCCCTTCGATTAACTTCGGCCGCCTCGCTCATCGCCTCGATCTGGGTGTTTTCCTTCAGGAAGGCATTGGCCAGGCCAATATCTGGTTGGATTTTGACAGCTTAAAACTCACTCAGCTGACCGCGGACGTTTCTCTCGATGACGTAAGCATGCGTTGGCGCCCGGACGACAATCCCATTCGCGTTGACTCACTTCAAGCCCGTCTTCGTCAAACGCTTGACAGACAAAAGCTTTCTTTAAGCACCCAGGACATGGTGATTAAACCGATCGGTCAAGATCCCTACTACTTAGGCAATATCAAACTGGAAGGGCTTTGGCGCGACAGAAATCTGCACGACGGCACACTGTCCATCGATTCGTTTGACTTAAGGTCACTTACCACAATCGGTCTGCAGCTGCCGATTCCCGAGGAAGCGCTCAATACCATCCGCGACATGCAGGCAAGCGGCTTGATTAAAGGTTTTGAAAGTTCTTGGCAAGGTCCAATCAACGACCCGCAACATTACCAATTCCGATCGGCGTTCATCGGCTTGAGCGTACAGGATCATGCCGCCAAAGATGGTGAAGACGTCAATCGTTTTGGTTTTTCCAACCTTTCAGGCACGATTGAGGCAAACGATGAGGGCGGGACGGTCACTTTGGATTCACCCGGTAGCACTTTGAGTTTCCCCGGTATTTTCTTTGAAAAAGACATCCAACTCGATACGCTTCAGATGCAGGCCTCTTGGGTAATGAAGCCTCGTCTGGAATTTAAGGTTGAAAATCTGCTTGTCTCTAACTTAGATGGCTCCGCGCAGGTTCACGGCGGCTGGAGCGACACGGGAGATCTGGGCACCCTTGAAGTCCGTGGCGATCTTCACTACTTGCGAGCCTCGGCCGCCCACAAATTCATCCCGATTGTCGCCGGTGGCAAGCCCACCAATGATTGGCTCAAAGGGGCGCTTCAAGGCGGCATTGCCCGATACGGCAAAGTGGATATCTACGGTCCGCTTAGAGACTTCCCCTTTGTCGGTCAAAAAGAGCAAGGACATATTTTCAGAATCACAGGCACGGCCGAAGACGTAACGCTTGACTACGTCCCGACCAACCAAAAAGATAAAAACGGACAATGGATCCCGGGAGAGTGGCCGATTTTTGAAAAAATCAACGGCGAATTGGTTTTTGAAGGTCTGTCAATGACTGTGCACGCTCAAAGCGGACAGACGTTAGGGGCCACAGTCACCGATGTGGTTGCGGAAATTCCAAGTTATACCGCCGAAGGGCTGCCGCTTTTGATCAAAGGAAAGAGCAAGGCCAACCTGCAAACCATGGCCGAATGGGTCAATCACAGTCCGGTCTCGGCCATGATTGGTGACGCGTTCGTCGGAACGACCGCCACGGGAGAAGCTTCCTTAGATTTGGAACTCAATATCCCGATCACGGATCTATACAACACCAAAGTCTCCGGCGCGGTACTGCTCAATGACAATACCGTGCGCATGAATAATGTCCCGGAATTGACCGCAGCGCGTGGATTGGTTCGATTCTCAGAAAAAGGAGTTTGGGGAAGCGGGTTAACCGCCGACGTGTATGGTTGCGCGGCAACAGGTGATATCTCAACTGACGAAACTGGCAAAATCCGCGTCATCGCTTCGGCCAATGCAACGCCCTGGGCCGCGGCGCAAATTATCGGTTCCCCGGCTATTGCCTCCATACTGACGCACGCCGAAGGAGCCGCTCCGGTCAACACTGTTGTTGAAATTCAAAACGGCGTAACCGTTCGCGTCAACAGCAACCTTTTGGGTATCAAAGGCAATGCCCCTGCCCCCTTCAATAAGGCGGCTGATACGATTTGGGATCTCGATTTTGACTTTGAACCCTGTGGCGAGAAAGAAAAATGCGCCGCGAAAATGAAGTTGGCATTAGCTGACGTGTTGGGCATGGAAATCCACTACACCAACACGGATAAAGGATTGAAGACTCAGCGCGGACTTTTGTCTGTCGGTAAACGACTGGATCGCACTCCAACTAAAGACGGTTTGGCGCTTTTCATTCAAACCCCGAACCTTAAGTGGGGAGACTGGGAAAATATTTTAGGCAAGGCCCAAGAGGCGCTCTCTTCGGACCCCAGGCGTGACATGAAGACGCTCGATCTTAATCGTGCATTCATTGAAGTGGGCCGCCTTGCCTACAAGGGGCTCTCGTTTGACTCGGTCAAAGTCAATGCTTCAGCCTATCCGTCCGGAGCCTGGAACGGCACATTATCCAGTAACCTGGCGAAGGCCGACTTCAGTTTCACCCCTCGCACTGGTTATTCTCATCCGCTTTTGACAGCTAATTTCGATTATCTGCATATTCCCCGTCCCGATATTGTGGACGAAGCGATGAAAGCGGCTCCCAAGGAAACGCAGTCACTGCCTTCCGTTGCCTTAACTATTAAAGACTTCAGTTATGAAGATTACCAACTCGGCTTCTTATCCCTTTGGGCGGAAAACGAAGGCAAGGGACCGAGTACCTTGTGGAACTTAAAAGAATTCTCGCTTACCAACAATGATGCCAAACTCACAGCAAGCGGTCTCTGGAATGCGGGACAGCGAAAGAATTCCCAAACAACGCTTGAAGCCACATTAGATGTGACGGATTTAGGACAGTTGCTTGAACGCTTCAAGTTAGCGCACGTCATCAATGACGGCAGCGGTCAGCTTCATACCTCATTGTCTTGGAACGGCGCGCCGGTGGACTTTAACACCGCCTCGCTAAACGGCACTATTTCCACCACTTTGGTTTCCGGTCAAATTCTTCAGGTTGAACCGGGCGCGGGGCGGCTGCTGTCGCTCTTGTCACTGCAGACACTCTTGCGGCGCCTAACGTTTGACTTCAGAGATGTTGTTGGTCAAGGTTTTGTTTTTGACCGAATCACCTCAAACGACACGATTACAAACGGAGTGCTGAGATCCAACTCCATGCGACTGATCGGTCCTCAAGCCACGATTTTGGGCGAGGGGACGCTTGACCTCAACAATATGACTCAAGACTTCAAGATAACCGTTTTACCCGATATCAGCCTGGGCGGCGCGAGCTTGGCCTTGGGCATTGCCAATCCGCTTTTAGGCGTCGGCAGTTTTATCGCGCAGTTGGCTCTTCAAGCGCCGCTATCTGAATTATTAAGTACTGAGTACCGAATTACGGGTACGATTGATGAACCGATCATCAAAAAAGAAGGTGAGGGTCAAACGCCAGACACCTCGAATCTCTCTCAATGAGTGGAAAGGAAAAATTAGTCATGCGAATTGCAGCTTGTCAAATGGTTTCAGGAACAAATATTGAGAAAAATATTCAAACGGCGCGCAGCCTTATTGCGTCTGCGGCGCAAAGCGGAGCCGAACTGGTTGTCTTACCGGAATACTTTGCTTTGATGCCTAAGTCCGACCAAGAACTTCTGGATATGGCCGAAGCGTTTGACAATGGTCCAGTGCAGCAAGCGATGAGCGAAGCCGCCAAGGAAGCCCAGGTCTGGCTAGTCGCCGGCACCATCCCTCTGAAGGCCGATGATGACAAGCATTTTATCGATGCTTGCATTGTCTATAACCCCAATGGGGAAGTCGCTGCTCGTTATGACAAAATCCACCTCTTTCAGTTTGAACGTGGCAATGAACGCTACCACGAAGCGCAAACGACTCAAGCGGGGCGGGAAGTGAAATCCGTCAATATTGAAACCTGGGAAGGCATTTGCAAGGTGGGACTTTCCGTTTGCTTTGACCTGCGCTTTCCGGAATTGTTCCGCAAACTCGACACGCCTGACATCATTACGTTGCCTGCTGCATTCACAACCTTTACCGGACGCTCTCACTGGGATCCCTTGCTTCGTGCCCGCGCTATTGAAAACCAATGCTATGTACTGGCTTGCGCTCAGGGAGGCACGCATGAGAGTGGTCGACAAACCTGGGGGCACAGCATTTTGATTGATCCCTGGGGCGTTACCGTGGCTGAACTCACTCAAGGCGAAGGGGTTTTACTGGCGGAGGTTTATCCGAACCGCATTAAGCAAGCGCGTGAAATTTTGCCGGCTCTCAAGAGCCGAACAATGCATTAATGCTTCAATAGGTTGTCATCACATCCTAACTTCGGGCATTTGCATTATTATTTAAGTTTGTAATGAATTTTGTAATGAGTCCACTTTTTCATTGAAGTGGTCCTCGAAATTGAAGGGGTTTGAACTTTGTTTCGATTAATGACTCCCATCGTGTTGCTGACACGCATGCTAGTCGGTGCCTATCCCCAGTGGATCGGCAGCGCGCCGTCTGATAAGCAACGCATTTACTTTGCCAACCATACAAGTCACTTGGACACAATTGTCATTTGGTCTTCTCTGCCCAAAGAGATGCGTTCGCACACGCGCCCGGTGGCTGCTAAAGACTATTGGGTCAAGGGAGCCATCCGCAGACGCATTGCCATTGAAGAGCTTAATGTTGTTTTGGTTGATCGACGCCGCACCGAGCACAGCGATCCGCTTGAGCCGCTCAGAGAGTGTTTGCGCGAAGGCTCTTCAATGATCATTTTCCCGGAGGGCACGCGCCGTCCACAGGCAATCCCAAGTGAATTCAAAAGCGGTATTTGGCGTTTGGCCAGAGAGTTCCCGAACGTGGAATTAATCCCTGTTTACATCGAAAATCTCTACCGCGCGATGCCCAAGGGCGCCTTAATTCCGGTGCCCACCGTTTGCTCCATCCGTTTTGGAGCCCCCCTGCCCTTCACCCCTGACGATCCGAAGGAAGAGTTCCTCGCCAGAGCCCGTGAAGCGGTGATTAAACTTTCGGAGGCTTGATATGCGGTTGGGTATTACATTGCATGAAACCTATTCGTTGGTTTTAACCGTTTTGGTGTTGCTTGCCGCATTTGGCACAAGCTACTGTCAGTGGGCGATTCGCAAAGCCACGGCACCTGAGCAGATCGAACGCATCCGAGTCGTCAACTCCCGTGTGAAAATGGGTTGGTGGCTGATCATTATTTTCACATTGGCTTTCTGGGCTGGCCAAACGGTGCTGCTCATCGTGTTCGCATTGGTGAGCTTCTTCACCTTCCGTGAATTTGTGGCACTGACTCCGACTAAAGTGTCCGACCACTGGGCGCTCGTTGTTTCGTTTTATCTGGTCATTCCGCTTCAATACGTTTTAATCGGTCTGGATCGCTATTGGCTTTTTACCGTTTTTATTCCGGTCTACCTCTTCCTGCTGTTGCCGGTATTGATGTCTTTGAGACCCGACAGCGATCGTTTCCTGGAACGCGTTGCCAAGGTTCAATGGGGTTTGATGCTGAGCGTCTACTGTATCAGCCATGCACCGGCTTTGATGAATTTTGACATCACACGTTTCGGATCCAGTCCGTCGCTGCTGTTACTTTTCTACCTCCTTGTGGTCTTTCTCGGTGATCTCTTTGTCATCATGGCAAGCTCCTATTTCGGCGGCAAACCCCTGCGTGACAATCCTCACAAAACCGTTAAAGGGATTCTCATTGGCGGTGCCATTACGATTCTGGTGGGTTATGCGCTTTTCTGGATGACACCCTTCAGAACATGGCAGGCACTCGTGATGGCGGTGATCATCGTGGTAACCGGAGCCTTTGGCGATATCGTGATCTCATCGGTGAAACGCTCTTTGGGCAGCCGCTTTATGGATGGCGACAAGTACATTGGACGCGGTAACCTTGAACGTCTGGCGCCGCTCATGTTCTCCGCGCCGATCTATTACCACATTGTGCAGGCGTACTTCTCTGCCAACTGGTAGTTCTCAAATGGCTCCTTCGGGAGCCATTTTCATGCCAATATCTTTCCAAAACAATCATCTCTAACCATAATCAAAGAATAAAACTCCCTTAAGGGGTATACATACCTCTTAAGGGATAAATATTTTCTATTTTTAATACTATTTATTGAAATATATATACTTTTATACAATCAAAAACAAACTTTTGGGTCACTATTGGGCATAGACTGAAAAGTAACTTCTTACTCATTGTCGGAGATCATCAATGTACGACCCCAAATCCAAAGTCGCCACAGAGTTTATTTGTCATGAAGAAATAGAGAACACCTTGGCTTTTGCCGAAGCCCACAAACATGACCGAAACTATATTCAAACAGCCTTGAAAAAAGCCGAAGCGTTTAAAGGTTTGACGCATCGCGAAGCGGCCGTTCTGCTGGCTTGTGAGGAAAAAGATCTGAACGAGGAAATTTTCGCCACCGCCAAAAAAGTCAAAGAGCACATCTACGGCAACCGCATTGTGCTATTCGCACCGTTATACCTTTCCAACTATTGCATCAACGGCTGCGTCTACTGTCCCTATCACGCCAAAAACAAGCACATTGTCCGCAAAAAACTCACCCAAGAGCAAATTCGTCGCGAAGTCATTGCCCTGCAGGATATGGGGCATAAACGCCTTTTGTTGGAAGCAGGCGAACATCCTCGTCATAACCCGATTGAATACATTCTCGAATGCATCAATACCATTTATTCAATCAAGCATAAAAACGGTGCCATTCGCCGCGTCAACATCAATATTGCCGCCACAACCGTTGAAAACTACAGAAAACTTCACGAAGCGGGCATCGGCACCTATCAACTCTTCCAAGAAACGTACCACAAAAAAGAGTACGAGCTTCTTCACCCGAAAGGCCCCAAGAGCGACTATGCCTATCACACAGAAGCCATGGACCGCGCCATGGAAGGCGGCATTGACGATGTGGGCCTAGGCGTGCTTTTCGGCCTTTCACTTTACCGGTACGACTTTGTGGGGCTGCTGATGCATGCCGAGCACTTGGAAACCGTATGGGGCGTGGGTCCTCACACCATCAGCGTGCCTCGCATCTGTCCGGCCGATGACGTGGATCCGAATACATTCACCAACGCGGTGCCTGATGAACTGTTTTTAAAAATCGTTGCGCTCATCCGCCTGGCCGTTCCCTATACCGGCATGATTATCTCTACGCGCGAATCCGCTGCGGTCCGCGGGAAATGTCTGGAAATGGGGGTATCCCAAATTAGTGGCGGCTCACGCACGAGTGTCGGCGGTTACGTGATTGAAGAAGAAAAGGAAGAAAACTCCGCTCAATTTGAAACAAGTGACCGACGCACGTTGGACGAAGTAGTGAAGTGGCTTTTGGACGGCGGCTATCTGCCGAGCTGGTGCACCGCGTGTTATCGCGCGGGCCGCACGGGCGATCGCTTTATGTCATTGGCAAAAACCGGAGAAATTGCGACTTACTGTCAGGCTAATGCCATTATGACGCTCAAAGAATACGCTCAGGATTATGCGCGCCCAGCGACACGCGAAGCGGCTCAAAAGGTCATCGATGCGGAAATTCCCAAGATTGTTCATGAAAAGATCCGTAAAGCCAGTGTGATTCGACTCAAAAAGATTGAGGAAGGCGAGCGCGATTTCCGCTTCTAGTTAACAAATTAATCTCTCCCAAATTGGGAAGGGTGGGTGAAGTTGAAATTCCCAATCCTTCCCTTTTTTGGGCCAAAAAATAACCCGGATCTTGAAGATGCCGGGCTAGAAGCGAACCGAAACCGCCCGAAGGCGGTTTTCGGTGTCAGCGCAAGCTATTGAGATTGAGCTCACGCTGCTGAGACAAGATCATGTGCTTGAGCAGGCGCGCCAATTCCTTTTGCTCTTCCGGGGCTAAGCTTGAAGCCAACTGCCGCTCCACTTCCACATGGGAATTCACGGCATCGAGCGTCAGCGCCTTGCCCTTTTCCGTTGCCTTCAGAATCACACCGCGCCGGTCGGTCGTATCCGGGAATCGTTCGAGCAATCCCTTTTCTTCCAGCTTGCGGATCCGATTAGAAAGACCACCCGAGGTGATGAGGATTTTGGTTTGCAAAATCTTGGGCGTGATCACCGCTTCAGGATTTCGCGTCAACACCGCCAACACTTCAAATTCACCGCGGGTGAGATCGTAGCGGGCGAGGTTTTCAGCCACACGCCGTTCCACGTAATAACTCATACGCACCAAACGCGCCACCACCGAAATCGGTTCGGTGCTCAGTGTCGGCACCTGGGCCTTCCACTCCTCTTCGAGTGAATCCACAAAATCTTTCAGATTACGATCGCTGTCTTGCATCTCGATTACTTTGCTCCCAAATGCTTAATCACCAAGTAGTGGTAAATATCAAAGAGTTCTTGCAGACGGAATTCTTCAAATTCAAATTTCGCTTGGTGATGACCCGCCTTCAGTTCGGAGCCCACCACAACGTAGCCGGCTTTGCCGCCCTTATTTTGCACGCGGCGCATTAAAACGGTGGCATCATCGCTGCCGTTAAAGTTCATCGTGGGACTGACCTTTGTGCAGTACTTGGCGTGACTTGCTGCTTCGGCAAAGTTATCCTGCACTTCGTCATCTTTGACAAAGTCAATGGCTTCACCCATCACTTCCGTTTCCACCGTACAACCGTACATAGCGGCGGCACCCGTGGCACGGGCAACGGCCTCATCGAAAAGACATTGGTTAATCGCTTCCGTTTCGCCACGCACTTCCGCTTGCATTTCCGCCGTGGAAGCGATCACGTTGCGGCCCTCGCCGGCACGCATATAGCCGACGTTAACACGCGTCATGCCTTGACCGTGACGAGGAATAGCCATTAAAGCGAGACTAGCCGTGGAGGCCGCCATTAACGCATTACGACCGACTTCAGGCTGCATGCCGGCATGAGATGGCGTGCCATGGAAACGGAAATCCACCTTCGTTGTGCAAAGGAATTTTTCGGGAGCGGTCACCACTTCGCCTGCCGGAATATCACAACCCAAGTGACCGCAATAGAGATAATCCAAATCATCCACGATGCCGCTTTCGGCCATCGGGCGACCACCGCGGGAGCCTTCTTCACCCGGTTCAAAAATCAACTTCACCGTACCGCAAAGCTGATCCTTATTGGCCGCAAGCCACGAGGCCAATCCCATCAAAACGGCCTGATGACCGTCGTGACCGCAAGCGTGCATGTAACCGGGGATTTGAGAAGCGAAACCTTCCTTGGTCGGGGCGTGTTCAGGATCCGAGGATTCCGTCACAGGAAGCGCGTCCAGGTTGCAAAGGAAGGCGATGGTGGGGCCGGGGCGGCCCGTTTCCAAAATGCCTACGACGCCGGTCACGCCCTGCATACGCTCAAGCATTTCAGCGCTCACCTTGTCTTTAGCCGCTTCATAGAATTTGGCAATCTGCGGCTTAATGGCGCCACGGATAAAGTCTTTGTTGATGACATCAAAACCGCACTTTACTTGAAAGCCCAACTTTTCCAAGTGTTCAATCACACGAGCGGTGGAGACGAATTCACACCAACCGGGTTCCGGCCAAGCGTGAATTTCACGGCGCTTGGCAATAAGCCACTCTTGAGAAATCGGTTCCAAATAGGCCATGACTTAACTCCTATAACTTAAATGTAGCGAATAACCGACAAAACCATCACGCTCACAAAGCCCAACAAAATCGGCACAGAAGTACGTTTAACAATTTCTAGCGGATTGGCGCGGACCGAGGCGGCCACAATAATCACCACCGCGGCCACCGGGGAGATGGAGCGAATCAGGTTCGACGTGCATTGCATCGGCAGGGCAACCATGATCGGATCAATTCCGGCGCTTTGCGCAATCGAAGGAATGAGTTCAATGAAACTGTAGAAAACGGCGTTACCCGAACCACTGATGAAGGTAATCAAAGCGGTAATGCCGGAGAAGGCAAACATCAGCCCGGCGCTTGCGTTTTCCACGCCGGAGATGGAGCTTGAAATCATATCGATCATGCCCATCGCGCGAAGACCCGCCACCATGGTGGAAGCTGCGACGATCAAAACCACGACCTGAGAGAAACCTTCGCCCATACCCTTAAAGAACAGATTGGCATCCTTCATGCCTTGTTTAATGTTGCCTTTGCGAACCAGTTCACAAATGAAAGCGAGCGCGAAGCAGAAAATCGTAATTTCCACCAAGCCGACTTTGGCTTGTTTGAAACAGGCCCAGAAGAAGATCACCAAAATTAAAGGCAAAACCGGGAATAACGCGTAGTAAGTGGGTACACCGGTTAAATCGCGGTTTTTGAGCTTACTTTCATCAATCTCTGCAGACATCTTCCCGGCCTGACGCTTGTCCATGTACTTTTGCCAGAAATAATGAGCAAAACCCATAATGATCAATGCAGGAATCGTAATCGGCGCATGGTGATAGAACACATAATCGACCACATGTTCAAAGCCCAACACACGCGCTGCCACCACATTGTCGCCGCCCAAAGGCGTCGGGACAATGGTTGCGGTGGTCGCAATCACCCCGGCGGCCGTCAGGATGCTCATGCGCGCTGCGCGAAGCACCGGATAGAGCGTTGCCATCAAAATCACCGCCAAAGACGAAGCGCTTGGAATAATGATGGACAAAACGGTGCCAACCCAAAATACGAGCGGCACCAGGATGTACGGGGAATGAATTTTTTCGAGCGGTTTACTCAATACACGAATCACCATGTCATTGGCGCCGATGTGCGACATGTAAGCCGCAAAACCAAACAACGTCAAAATGATGAGACCAGCGTTGGAATACTGAGAAACAAACAAATCTTTTACCGCTTTAAAGGGGTCCACCCAATTGAGACCGGATGTCGCTTTCGCGCTGACCGCAGGATGTCCCAACATCACCGCGATGGCCAGAAGAATAAGGCCGGTCGCAAAAAGCACCACTTTAGCGTCATAGTTCTTGGCAATTGCCCAACCGGCAATAACAAGAGCCACCACGCAAATTGATAATTCAAGCATTGCGTATCCTCGCAAGAGAAAAGGATTTTTATTAGGAAGAGACGCCGTCACTATACGCAACTTAAACACTTCGGGCAATAGAGACATACACGGACAACAAAACAAACTTTCTTCTTAAAAAGTATCTTCGTGTGAAGATAAGTGCGTATAATGTGCAAGAATTGTTAAACAACGCATTATTCAGATGACACTGCCGGGTTTCATACTTGCCGCATTTGCCGCTATTCTTTGGGGTTCCGCGGGAACCGCTCAAACATTCATTATTAGTGAAACGCTAAATCCACTTTGGGTTGGCGCGTTGCGTCTTGTCTGCGCCTGCCTATTCTTTTATCCGCTTCTCTACAAAAATCAGGAAAAGAAAGATTCTTCTGTCGTTAGCACATCGCTGACCGCCTACATTTTTAAAGTGTTGGCCGCGGGCGTGTGTATGGCAATGTTTAATCTGCTTTTTTTTACAGGTGTCAAAACCTCGGGAGTTGCGCTGGGCTCATGCATCATTATCGCATCTGCCCCCTTATGGGCCGGAGTTCTGGAAGCCATCTTCAAACGCAAAACCCCCGATAGTCTGTGGCTTATCGGCATCTCCATCGCTATTGGCGGCGGGGTTTGGATGGCTTTCGCTCAAGCCGATCAAATTGAACTCAATGCCTTGGGATTGGGAATTTGCTTATTGGCGGGGCTTTTTTACGCAGGCTACTCCCTCTTAGCCAAAGAGCTTGTTCAAATCACCTCTCCGCTACGCGCTTCCACCCACGCCTTCTCTGTAGCCGGAATCATCGCTCTGGCTGTCGCCCTAACTTTGAGTGATATTCCTGATTTCAACTTTCAAGATTTACTGATCGTTTTGTACCTTGGTGTTATTGTCACGGGTGTTGCTTACCTACTTTATGGCACGGCGCTCAAAACAACCCGTGTTTCCACTTGCGTCGCACTTGGGCTTTTGGAACCTGTAACGGCTTTTATTCTCGCCATTGTGATAGTCGGTGAAAACGTCAACCCCTGGGCAACAGCGGGACTCGGGGCCATTTTGATCGGATTGTCCCTGGTATTGAAATCGGAACAAAAAACAAACGCATCAGCAAAAAACTTGGAAAAAGTTCTACCCAATTAAATTCTGAAGACGACAAACTAAACTACAGACTCAATTTTGGGCATCTCAACATTTCGGCTTTGGGCCAAAAACGGTTGAGCCAATAGCGAAAGAACTCATAAGTATTTTCATCGATTTTCTCGTCCGGCATCGGATGCCAATCATTGAAAATCAAATGTGTCAGCGTCATGCCCCGATTTTTCATTGCCTCCAACGAAAGCAGGGTATGGTTGATACTGCCCAATTTTCCGTTCGTGACAAATACAACCGGCCAACCTTGGCGAGCTATGAAATCAATCGTCAAAAGTTCTCTTGTCAGAGGCACCATGATGCCTCCCGCGCCCTCCACGATGACTCGGTCGTAACGCTCAGACAAGGTCTGCGTGGCTCCAAGTATTCTCTGAAAATCGATCGGTTGATTTTGCAAATCGCTCGCCATATGCGGCGAACAAGGATAAGAAAAAACCTCAGGCGCCGTAAGCCCCTCATCATCCTCTGCAAAACGCATTTGCATTAAACGGCGATGCGCCTCGATATCAGGTGAACCGTGTTCAGAGCCTGTTTGAACAAGTTTTTGGGTGATTGTACGATAGCCTTGTTTCATCCACTGACAAGCAAGCCATGCAGTCGCAACAGTTTTGCCCACATCAGTATCTGTTCCGGTAACAAACCATACGTTGTTCATTAAAGCCCTCCTCTCTCAAAGCGCGCTATCTGCCGCTCTAACACACCTCGGACTGCTGAGGTTAATTTCGTCAATTCTTTTTCCGAAATTACAAATGGAGGCATCAAATAGCAAAGGGTTCCGATGGGACGAACCCAAACGCCCTCACGCACAAATTCTTTTTGAATCCAACGGCTCTCTACCGGTTGTTCAAGTTCCACCACACCGATCGCTCCAAGCACTCGGACATCTTTAATGCCTTTTTTATCTTTCAAAGGCTCCAATCCTTCCCGAAGTCCAGACTCAATTTTTTTAACAGCACCCTGCCAATCACAGCTTTCAAAAAGATCCAACGAAGCGCAGGCTACAGCGCAAGCCAGCGCGTTGGCCATGAAAGTGGGACCGTGCATAAAAGCACCCGGGGAAACAGCCGAAATCGCATCGGCCACGGCATTGGTGCAAATCACCGCCGACAATGTCATCATTCCTCCGGTCAGCGCTTTGCCAATGGTCATAATATCGGGAGTGACTGATGCCCAATCGCAGGCAAACCGTTGACCGGTTCTGCCGAATCCCGTCGCGATTTCATCCGCTATCAGCAACACCCCATGCGCTCTACAAAGAGCGCTGGCCTCTTTCAAAAACCTTGGGTGATAGAACCTCATGGCACTTGCCCCTTGGAATACAGGCTCAAGAATCAAGGCGGCGATGTCATTTTGTTTCTCAAGCAACTCTTTGAGCGGCTCAATATCTGAAGGATTCCAAGAGCCTTCAAAAGTGGATTTCGGAGCCGCTATGAAGTGACGGATGGGCAATGAAGAACCAAATAAAGAATGCATGCCTATCATAAGGTCGCACACGGACATGGCGTTCCAGGTATCTCCGTGATACCCCCCTTTAATGGTTACAAAATTCACCCTTTGATTATTGCCGCGGGCGATTTGGTATTGAACCGCCATCTTCATGGCTGCCTCTACCGCCACAGAGCCGGAATCAGCGTAAAAAATCTTTTGAAGACCTCTCGGAACAACCTTCATCAAACGGCGCGAGAGTTCAATAGCCGGATCGTGAGTCAAACCACCAAACATCACGTGGGGCAATGTCTGCGCCTGATCTTGCAAAGCTTTAACTAAAAATGGATGGCGATAGCCGTGAGCCGCGCACCACCAAGCACTCGTACCGTCAATCAATTTTTGTCCGCTGGATAATTCGATTGTTGCGCCTTCTGCACTCACAACTTTTTCCAAAAGCGGCGGATGTAGCGTCCCCGCGTAGGGATGCCATATATGCTTGTGATCGAAATCCAGCCCTTCATCTTCCTCCATCCGATAACCGCAGTCTCTGGCCAGCTTCCGATCCGTTTCTACACTCGTGCCGCGTGTGGTGAGCATGTCCCCGGCAATCGCGCTATTGATGCCGGCCTGCAGGCACTGCCTCACACAAGTCTCCGACAAACGTCTTCTTCCACCGGCAAAGCGCAAATACGCGCTGGGATTTATCAATCTGAAAAGAGCAACCGTGCGGACGATTTCCTCTTCAGATAAACGCGGCATTTCGCCTAAAGGCGTGCCGGCGATGGGCTCCAAGATATTAATCGGAATCGATGGGACTCTCAGACGGCGAAGCGTTAAAGCCAATTCAAGCCGATCGGTCCTACTTTCACCCATACCGATAATGCCGCCCGAGCACACCTCCATCCCGACTTTTCTCGCTGCTTCAATTGTTTTAATCTTGTCCTCGAATTTGTGAGACGAGCACACGGATGGGAAAAAGTGTTCAGAAGCTTCCAAATTGCAGTGACAACGACTCACTCCAGACTGGGCGAGCAATTGAAATTCTTTCTCTGTCAAAAGACCCGCCGATATGCAAATCTCAAGCGAGGTCACTTTTCTTAACTCTTGAACAATCGCCGCCGCTTCCCGAACTTCTCTTGGTGAAAGTTTTCTTCCGCTTGTCACGAGCGAATATCTCGTGGCACCAGACTTTTCTGCCGCGAGCGCCCCTTCAATCACTTTTTGACTATCAAGCAGAGGATAAACGCCACAGGCGCCTTGATAATGTTTGGACTGAGCACACCAATGACAGTCTTCCGAACAACGACCGCTTTTGGCGTTGACAATCGCACAAAAATTAAATACTGAACTCGCCTTGCTCAGCGTTACTTCACGTGCGGCACCAATCAAATCATCCAGCGGAGCATCAGCCGCGATCAACAAATCTTCTAAACTTTGAATTTCCCCATTCAACGCCTGGTTTTTGACCGCACTAAGCCGAAATAAACTTTCATTCATATTGATTCTCTTATTTACCAATTTAAGTCAAAAAAGATTTTTGTCACGTCAACCCGCCCGCGATTGATGCGGTATTCCACCGGCATATGACCAAAAGTTAATGAAACCCTTTCGGTGCACAAAGCGTCAAAATTTGCCGGTACTTGAAGAATTTTTGCAGTTTCTTCATCCAACCTTTCATAGTGAGCGGAACACTTTTGATTAATAATGACCACATTGAATTCACGATCAAAAAACTCATACAGGGACTCACCTTGTCGAAAATGCTGATGGAAAAAATCTTCATTCAATCCTTCGAATCTTTCGGCCACCAGGAAACTCTCGTCAATGGAAACGACTTCCTGTTGTCCGTTTTGAACCCGGATCCAATGTCTCACCATATGGATAAGCCGCTCACCATCACAGACATTGAGCGCTTTACAAATTTTTTCATCTACGTTTGATGTGACTTCAAAAACAATGAGCTTACCGAAGTCCCCTCTTTTTTTGCCGTCTAAATTGCGATAGATCTGAAAAACATTCCAATATCCCCCGTCACGATAGGTTCGCACAAAAGTGCCGACGCCTTCTCGCCTGAGCAACACACCGTCATTGACAAGACTCTCTACGGCCCGTCTCAGCGTGCCGATCGACACCCCCATTTGCTGCGCCAAAACCGGCTCAATCGGGATTTTCTCACCCGGTCCCCACTGCCCCGACTGAATGGTGGCCAGCAGAATTTGTCGAACCTGTTGGTACAGCGGTTGGCGATTAACCCTTGAGATCGGCAACATCTTGTCTCTCCAATTCATATGAATGATTAATGATACATCTCTGCATCTTCTCGTTAAGAGCAACAAAAACTAGACTTTAAGAATAACCTCTAAAGGAGAAAAACCATGTCCGTTGAAATTCCTCAACTGAATCCTGATATTCTCGCAGGTATTAAACATCTAAAAGAGTCCTCCAAGGTAGCCAAGGCTCTGCAAATCGCTTTCGATGAAGCCGATTTTGGGATGCAAGAACAAGTCGAGCTTTGTGAAATTCCCGCTCCGACTTTTGAGGAAGGTGTGCGAGCCGAAGACATCGTGCGCCGCATGAAAGCCTACGGACTGACAGACGTTAAGATTGATGATATCGGCAACGTGATCGGCTTCAGACCCGGAAAAGGCAATGGTCCGGTTTTGGCGATCGGCGCTCACATGGATACCGTTTTCCCCGCCGGAACCGATGTGACTGTGCGCCAAGAAGGCAACCGCTATTTCGGCCCCGGCATCGGAGACAATTGCTCAGGGCTACGCGCATTGTTGCAAATCATCCGCTCTTTGAATAAAGCGGACATTCAAACCGAAGGGGATATCTATTTCGTGGCCACCGTCGGTGAAGAAGGTTTAGGCGATATTCGCGGATCCAAGCATTTCGTTGCCACCCATAAGATTGATGGCTTCCTTGCCATTGACAACACCGAAATCGGTCGCATTCTTCGCGGCGCCGTCGGCTCTCACCGCTACCGCGTCACGATCGAAGGCCCCGGCGGACACTCTTATGGTAATTTCGGCGAAGTCGGCAGCGCGATCCACGCTATGTGCATCGCCGGCAACATGATCGCACACTTAAAGACGCCCTCGGACCCGAAGACCACCTTTACGATCGGCACGATCAAAGGCGGCACAAGCGTGAACACGATTGCGCCTTCATGCTCAGTTGAAATTGATATGAGAAGCCTCGACAACGACGAGCTTTTGAAGATTGAAGCGCAGATCTTGGCCTGCTTTGATAAGGCGGTGGCTGAAGAAAACGCCATCTGGAATATCACGGATCCCGCCAAACAAGTGCGTTGGAAGAAAGAAGGCATCGGTGACCGTCCCGCCGGCATGCGTCCGGCCGATTGCCCCGTGCTCCAGGTCTCCCGCTCCGCGCTTGAAGCCCTTGGTCAGAAATTAACCAACTACGGTGTTTCCTCCACGGATGCCAACGCGCCGGTAAGCCTTGGCATTCCCGCCACATGTTTGTCTTCGGGCGGCATTCAATACAAGTGCCACACGATTCACGAGTATTTTGACAAAGTGGACATCCACCTCGGTCCGCAGTTGCTGATTCTGACGGCTGTCGGCCTGGTCGGTTGTGAAGGCTACAAGGCCGTCCTGCCCAAACGCGCGTAATCGAAGCGGTCTGCCGCCATTTCTCGCGGCAGACCTTTGCTTTAGGAGCAAACGATGTTAGGTGTCATCATTGTTTTAATTTCAGTCGCAGTTCTCTGTTGGCTGATTGTCAAAAAGTTCTATCCCTCTTGGGCTCTGTTTATCGTCGGTATTATTACCATCACTGTTGTTGCTTTGATTTCCGGTGATCCGGTGGCAACCGGTAAGAAAGCCACCGGCTTTATCGGCTTTGATATTTTGGGAATTTTCGGCGGTCTTTTGCAGTCCCGAGCGGGCGGCCTCGGCATGAACATTATGATCATCGGGGGCTTTGGCTACTACATGAATAAAATCGGTGCCACGAGCGCTCTGGTTCATGTTTGCACACGCCCGATGTCACTCATCAACTCTCCCTACATCATCATGGTGTTGGGTTACGTCGTCGGCCAGTGCTTAAACGTTGTGTTGGGTTCTGCGGTCGGTTTAGCCATTTTGATGATGGTGACGGTGTATCCGCTCATGCTGAGCGCCGGTGTCAGCCGTCAGGCCGCCTGTGCTTCCGTAGTGATGACCGGCGGTTTCGGCATCAGCCCGCTGGGTGCTAACAATTTGGTCGCCAGTAAACTGACCGGTATTCACGTGATGAACATTTTCGTTGACTATCAATTAGTTATCGCGCCGGTCGCCTTGGTTGTCGCCTGTATCGTGCACTACTTCGTGCAGCGCTATCTGGATAAAAAAGATTTGGCAAGCGGCCGCATCACCCAAGAAGACTTTATCTCGAAAGATTTGTCAGACGCGGATAAGAGCGAAAAAGCTCCGAGCTTTTACGCAATCTTCCCGCTTGTTCCACTTATTTTCCTCTTTATTTTCTCGCCTTTGGTGTACAAGAACATCAAACTTGACATCATCACGGCTGTCATGGCTTCCATGGTCATCACCTTTGTGGTGGACTGCGTCATGCGCCGCGATATCAAGACCTCGTTTGCCTACATCAAGACCTTCTTTGAAGGCATGGGCAAGATTTTCTCCTCAACCGTTGTACTGATTGTCTGCGCTGAAACATTCGCGGCTGGTCTGACTCGCTCGGGCGGCATTCAGACGTTGATTGAGGCGGCAAGCAACCTTGGCAGCGGCTACATCCTCGTCTACACGATCATGTTCCTGATTGTCGGCCTGTGCACCTTTGTGATGGGTTCCGGCAACGCCGCTTTTTTCAGTTTTGCACCGATGATTCCCGGCATCTGCCAAACCGTTGGCGGCAACGCTCAGTGGATGTTGACCGGTATGCAATTGTCTTCCGGCTGTATCCGTTCCATGAGCCCGATTGCCGGCTGCGTGATTGCGGCGGCGGGGCTCGCTAACATTTCGCCCTTTGAAATTGTTCGCCGTTCAGCCCTGCCGATGCTCTCGGCTTTCGTAACGATTTACTTAATGTCTTGTCTATTGGTCTAACCAACCATAGTTTCCTCAAGCAACCTTTATCCGCCTGATCTTTTGGGCGGATTTTTTTGCCTATGGATTAGAGTCCATTGAAGTACAATGGACACGTCAATTTGAAGGAGATCCACCATGTTGCATTTATCTGCGTATATCCCGGAAATGATTGAACTTCGACGTCAAATTCATCATCATCCGGAAATTGCCTGGACGGAATTCCTCACAACGCAAACGATTGTGAATCGGGTACGTGAACTGGGATTTAAGACCATTGTCGGTAAAGCTCTTTTTGATGAAGAGCACGCCTTGGGCCGAGAACCCAAAGTCATTGAAGCGGCCATGCAACGCTCGCTTGAGCTCGGGATGAACCCTACTCTCTTAAAAGAACTGCAGGGCTATACCGGATGCATGGCTGTCTGGGAAACAGGACGCCCCGGTCCTGTGACCGCTTTGCGTTTTGACATCGATTGCGTCAACGTGGAAGAAAATCACGATGCTTCCAATGAGGCCAATCGTGAAGGCTTCGATAGCGAATGCGCCGGATTGATGCACGCCTGCGGGCACGACGCGCACGCGGCAATGGGGCTAGCTGTCGCTCACTGGATTCACGACAATGCGGATCAACTCAAGGGCAAAATCAAACTGATTTTCCAACCCGCTGAAGAAGGCACCAAGGGAGCTGCCGGCATCGCCTACTCCAACAACCTCGATGATGTGGACTACTTGGTCGGCGGTCACATTGGCGTTGCCGCCAAATTGCATGAAGTCGCGGTGATCCGAAGCGGTTTTCTCGCCACCACCAAAATGAATGTAACGTTTACGGGCGTTGCCGCTCACGCGGGAGCCAACGCGGAGCTCGGACGTAACGCTTTAATGGCGGCCTGCTCCGCAGCCCTGCAAATCATGGGTATCGCTCGTCACGGCAAGGGCAACACCAGCGTTAACATCGGCACCATTTCTGCCGGAGAAGGCCGCAATGTCGTTCCCGTTCACGCCAAAATGGAAATGGAAGTGCGCGGTGAAAATGATGAGATCAACCGCTACATGCAAGAGACGGCCGAACGAATGATTCGCGGTTGCGCCCAAAGCTACGGCGTCGACTACAAGATTGATGTCATGGGCATGGCCACCGACATTCACTCAGACTCCGCCCTTTCTGACATGTTGGAAGAAGAAGCTAAGCAGGTAACAACTGTAAAGAAAGTTTTTGATATCGAGTCCTGCACCGGCAGTGAAGACTGTTCGCTCTTGATGAAGACCGTGCAAAAACACGGCGGTCAGGCCACCTTCTTCTATTACGGCTGCAATCACCACGGCCACCATCGAGGTGACTTTGAAATTCAGGACACAGAAAGCATGCCGGAAGGCTTTGAAATCTTCGTTCGCATGCTGGAACGTTTAAACGGTCAATAACTTTTAAACCACAAGCGCCTTGGAAACACAGAGTCCAAGGCGCGACTCTCTTCTTTTTAGGATTTCGCTATGCAGTTTTTGGCTCGCTTTTTTAAGTTTGAAGAAAAGAACACCAACTGGCGACGCGAACTGATGGCCGGCCTCACGGGCTTTGTCACCGTCTGTTATGTGGTGCTTGTCATTCCGGCCATGTTAGCTGACGCCGGCATGAATCTTCAGGCCGCCACAATCGCCGTTATTTGGGCCACGGCTTTTGCCAGCTTGCTGATGGGGCTCGTAGCCAATTTCCCCGTCATTGTCGCTCCGGGGCTGGGCATCTGCGCCTTTTTCTCATATTACGTGTGCGGGCCCATGGGGCTGACATGGCAAACTGCCCTCCGGCGGTCTTCATTTCGGGCGTTATTTTTTTCCTGTTAACCGTAACTAAAATCCGTCAGCTCATTATTGACGCCGTGCCTACCGACATTAAGCACGCCATCGTTGTCGGGCTGGGTTGCTTTATTTCCTTCATCGGACTGAAAAACGCCGGTCTCATTGTGGCCGATCCCTCAACTTTTGTGGCGTTAGGCAACCTGCACAAACCCGAACCGCTTTTGGCTGCCTTTGGAGTTATTTTGATTAGCGCATTGATGGTTCGACGTGTCAAAGGAGCCATGATTATCGGGATTTTGGTGGTGACGCTTTTAGGTCTTCTATTCGGCGTCTCTCCTTTACCGGATCTCTCGACGCTGTGTGCGCCAAGCACACTCACACCCAGTGAAACCTTTCTTGAATTGGACTTCGGTTCCGTTTTTGCCTACGGGATCGTGACCATCGTGTTTACGCTGACCATGGTGGATTTGTTTGACAATATGGGAACCTTGATCGGCTTATCTATTCGAGCCAATATGCTCGATCACAAAACCGGTCATATCGAAGGATTAGAAAAAGCGCTTTTCTCAGACTCGATCGCCACAATGGCTTCAGGCGTTGTAGGCACGCCAACTTGCACAAGCTACATTGAAAGTGCGGCCGCTATTGCTGAAGGCGGACGCACAGGCGTAGTTCCCATCGTCAGCGCCGCGCTCTTTATGCTCTGCCTTTTTGCTTTGCCTTTTGTCACGGTCGTTCCCGCCTACGCGACAGCCGCTGCTCTTATTGTAGTGGGCGGCTTGATGATGCAATCGGTCGTGCATATCAACTTCAAGGATTTCTCGACCGGTATGCCCGCTTTCCTCACCATCATCACAATGCCTTTGACCTTTAACGTTGCCACGGGTTTCGGTCTGGGATTTATCAGTTATACATTCCTTAAGCTACTGACCAACCGAGCTCGGGAACTGAATATCGTCACCATCATCGTGGCTCTGGCATTCGCAATCAATTTTATGATGCGCTAAAAGTCGATTTAAAAAAAGGAGCGCCTAACTTTTGAGCGCTCCTTTTTTTTCGTTTCAGTTAAGTACTGAATTATTGGGCGGCCATCATGGCGCAAGCCGTATCAAGCATGCGGCAAGAGAAGCCCCATTCGTTGTCGTACCAAGCCGTCACCTTCACCAAACGCGTACCGGAGACTTTCGTCAGGGTAGCGTCAAAGATGGAAGAATGGGCATCATGATTAAAGTCGATGGACACGAGCGGTTCATCGTTGTAGCCCAAAATACCCTTGTTTTCAGGCATTTCAGAGGCGGCCTTCATCACGGCATTCACTTCTTCAACCGTCACATCGCGCTTGGCTTCAAAGGTCAAGTCAACGAAGGAAACGTTGATCGTCGGAACACGAACAGCGAAACCGTCGAGCTTGCCGTTCAAATCCGGCAACACCAAACCCACGGCAGCAGCGGCACCGGTCTTCGTCGGGATCATGGAGTGCGTCGCGGAACGAGCGCGGCGAAGATCCTTGTGGTAAACGTCGGTGAGCGTTTGGTCATTGGTGTAAGCGTGAATCGTCGTCATCAAACCGCGTTCCACACCGATAGCCTTATGCAAAGCATTAACCACAGGAGCCAAGCAGTTGGTCGTGCAGGAAGCGTTGGAAACAACCGTCATGTCCTTCGTGAGAACGTCTTGGTTCACGCCATAGACCACGGTGGCGTCAACACCCTTACCCGGCGCGGAGATCAAGACCTTCTTGGCACCGCCTTCCAAGTGAGCCAAGCATTTTTCCTTCGTGCGGAAAGCACCCGTGCATTCGAGCACCACGTCAACACCCAATTCCTTCCAGGGAAGGTTGCGGGGATCGCGGTCGCAGAATACACGCATACGGTCGCCATCGACAATGAGATACTTTTCCGTATCAGAAACTTCTTCAACTTTCACTTCATGGTTGAAGTGACCGTGCACGGTGTCATGACGCAACAAATGAGCATTGGTCTTAATGTCACCCATGGCGTTAATGGCCACGATTTCGATATCGTGCTTCTTTCCCAATTCGTAGTGGGCACGCAACACGTTACGACCAATGCGGCCAAAGCCCGTAATGGCAACTTTAATGGTCATCTTAATAATCCCCTCTTAGTGATTAATGATTGATTGCTTTCATAGCGGCTTCAACAACGCGATCCACGGTGAAGCCGAATTTTTCCCAAAGCACGCCGGCAGGAGCGGATTCACCGAACGTATCGATGCCAACCACTTCACCGTTTTTCACGTACTTATACCACCAGCCCGTCACAGAGGCTTCGATTGCCACCTTCGGCGCATCGGTCAAAATGGCGCGCTTTTCTTCACAAGACAGTTTATCGAAAAGTTCCGTGCACGGCATGGAGACCACGCGGGTGCCGATTCCCTTTTCTTCCAGCGCCGCGCGAGCCTTAACAGCCAACGGCACTTCAGAACCCGTCGCAATCAAAACGCATTGCACGCAATCAGCGCCTTTACCGGATTCTTTCATCACGTACGCGCCGCAACGAAGCGCTTGAGCCGCATCCGCCTTCACTTCTTCAACATCACGCGTCGTAAACTCAATGTTTTGACGAGAACCGATAATGATCGACGGCGTATGGCGAGACTCAATGGCGCTTTGCCAGGCCACCAACGCTTCAACCGTGTCACACGGGCGCCAAACATTTAAATTCGGAATCAAGCGCAAGCTCGGAATATGTTCAACGGACTGGTGCGTCGGGCCGTCTTCACCCAGACCGATCGAGTCATGCGTAAAGACGAAGATTGAGCGCTGCTTCATAAGAGCAGCCATGCGAATGGCGTTTCGTGAATAATCGGAGAACGTCAGGAACGTGGCGCTAAACGGGATAAAGCCGCCGTAAAGAGCGATGCCGTTTTGAATAGCGGACATCCCGAATTCACGCACACCGTAGTTAATATGGCGGCCCAAGTACGTATCCGGTCGCATGGCTTCAACACCGGTCCAATTGGTGAGATTGGAACCCGTTAAGTCGGCGGAACCGCCCAATAAACCGGGCAATTGCGGAGCAAAAGCGTTGAGCGCCTTCTGACTGGCTTTACGCGTTGCAACCGTTTCCTGAGCTTCGGCAGCCTTGGCAATGGCTTCCTGCATCACGGCTTCAAAGTTTTCAGGCAAATCACCTTTTAAGCGACGCGTGAGTTCCTTCCACAATTCAGGATATTGCTGGCTGTAGCGCGCCGTCATCTCGTTGTAGTCCGCTTCAAGCTTGGCGCCAGCCTCGCGGGCGTCCATCGCATCATAAATTTCTTGCGGAATAACAAACGGTTCCCACTTCCAACCCAAAGCTTCACGAGTGAGCTTTAACTCTTCTTCACCCAAAGCCTCGCCATGCACCTTGCTGGTGCCCTGACGATTGGGAGAACCCTTGCCGATCACCGTGCGGGCGATGATGAGCGTGGGCTTGTCTTCGCTTTGCTTGGCTTGCGCAATGGCCTTATCCATCGCATCGATATCGTGTCCATCCACCGGACCGATCACATTCCAACCGTACGAATCAAAACGTTCACGAGTATTGTCTGAGAACCAATTGATCACCTTGCCGTCAATGGAGATGCCGTTGTCGTCATAGATCACAATCAACTTGTTGAGCTTCCAGGTCCCGGCCAAAGAGCAGACCTCATGGCTGATGCCTTCCATCAAGCAACCGTCACCCAAGAAGCAATACGTGTAATTGTTCACAACGTCAAAACCCGGGCGATTGAATTCGGCCGCGAGCATCTTCTCAGCCAAAGCCATACCGACCGCGTTACCAATGCCTTGACCCAAGGGACCCGTGGTTGTTTCCACTCCGGGCGTCACATCCACCTCCGGATGACCCGGCGTCTTGCTGTGCCACTGACGGAAAGACTTCAAGTCTTCGATCGTGAGGTCGTAGCCCGTTAAATGCAAAAGCGCATACTGGAGCATGGAACCGTGACCGTTACTCAAAATAAAGCGGTCGCGACCAATCCACTTCGGATTAACCGGATTGTGGCGCAGGTGCCGAGTCCAAAGGGCTACAGCAATATCAGCCATACCCATCGGCATGCCGGGGTGACCGGACTTCGCCTTTTGAACACCATCCATGGCCAACGCACGAATGGCGTTAGCCATCAACTGAGGAGTGACGTTGCAAGTCATAGTTTTTTCAACCAAATTTAAGAGGACAAAACCAGGCATTGGGCGCAGAAAATCCCACCCAACTTAAACAATAAGATTGTACTGAAAATACGCCTCTGTACGTCCAAAAAAGTCAAACTTTTTTCATCTCGCGCGCGATTCTTTTTCGGACAGGAAAACTTCTTTACAATCTTCAAGACCAATTAACCAATTGCTTTCGTAAAAATGGCGCCACGCTTCTACGTTGACCGTGTATTGACACCCGACAGCACAATTGTTTTACCTGAAAAAACCGCTCATCACGCCAGTCGAGTACTTCGTATGCGCGAAGGTGACAGCGCCGTTTTATTCGATGGTAAAGGCAACGAGGCTGAAGCGATTCTGCATTTTTTCGCCGATAGAACCGAGGCCCAGATTCAAACGGTTCGTCAAAGCCTCACGGAGAGTCCCTTAAAAACCGTTCTCATTCAGGCGCTTGTTTCGCAGGAAAAACTGGATTGGATTTTGGAAAAAGCCACCGAGCTTGGCGTCACGAAAATCATCGTGGTGCCAGCAGAACGTAGCGTGACTAAACTTGATGAAAAACGTCTGGCCAAACGTTTGCTTCAATGGAAAAACACGACACTGAGCGCTTGCGAGCAATGCGCTCGAAGCCTGTTGCCTGAGGTTATCTATTCCCCCAACCTCAAATCCGCCCTGAGTGACAATAAAACAGAAAGAAATTTCATCTTGGCCCCAGGCGCTCGCAATAGCTTAAAGCTCACAGACATTCAAAGTGTCACGTTTGCAGTGGGACCCGAAGGCGGATTCAGTCAAACGGAAATTGAAATGGCGCAATCTTTGGGCTACGAGTGCGCCCTGTTAGGTCCCAGAGTGTTAAGGACGGAAACCGCCGGATTGGCAGCGCTCGCAGTCGCACAGACCCTGGCGGGAGACTTTCGTTAGAAAAATAAACCGGCTAAGCCCAAGAAAATCAAAAAGCCGCCGCTATCGGTAATGAACGTTAAAAGCACTGAGCTTCCCATGGCGGGATCGCGGTCAAACTTCTTAAGCATTAAGGGAACAAGCAAACCCACCAATGCACCGACAAAGATATTCAATAGCATCGCCAGGAACATCACCAGCCCCAGCTTCATGCCGAAATCCGCATCGTAATAAAGCAGCCAAGCCCCCAATCCCGCAACCGCTCCCCAGAGCACACCATTGATCAGCGCAACACACAATTCCTTTTTAAATAGATCCGATGTGTTGCTGCTTGTCACCTGCCCCATGGCAATGGAACGAACCAAAAGCGTCAGAGTTTGGTTGCCAGTGTTACCCGCAATATTAGCCGCAATCGGCAACAGTGCAGCCAACGCCACCACTCGGGAAATGGTTCCTTCAAAACAACTGATGACTCGAGAGGCCACGAAGGCCGTGCAAAGATTGACTCCCAACCAAATCCAGCGGCTCTTGGCGGCTTCCCAAACACTGCCGAACAAGTCCTGTTCATCACTCAAACCGACCGCAGCGTACGCGTCTTCGTCGCTACTTTCGCGAATGACGTCCATCACTTCGTCAACCGTCAGACGGCCGACCAGACGACCGGTTTCATCGACAACCGGCGCACTCACCAAGTCGTAACGTTCGAAGGCCTGAGCCGCGTCAGTCGCGTCATCCAAAGGATTAAGCGTGAGCACGTCCGTTTTCATCAGTTCTCGCACACTGCGTTCAGGATCACTGATGAGGATCTTGGAGACCGGTAAAACGCCTTTTAAACGCTGGTTACGATCGACGACGAAAATCATGTCGGTTAATTCCGGAAGCTCATCAAAGCCTCTCAGATACCGGAATACTGCCTCCAAAGAAGATTCTTCACGCACCGAAACGATTTCGAAATCCATACGAGCGCCGACGCTTTCTTCCGGATAGCTCATGGCCGCGCGCAATTGCGCGCGCTCTTTCGTCGTCAACCCTTCCTGAACTTCCGCGACCACATCAGGCGGCAAATCCTCTACCAAGTCCGCGATTTCGTCGGTATCCAACGTTTCCATGGCATCGACGAGTTCCTCGCGATCCATGGCATCAATCAACGTTTCACGGACGCCGTCATTAACCTCAACGAGCACATCACCGTCTTGGTTATTGCGCACCAAATCCCAGACTAAAAGACGATCATCGGTCGGAAGGGCTTCCAGAATGTAGGCAATATCGGCCGGATGTAAAGGCGCCAGAATTTTGGCGATTTCGGATTTGATCTGAACATTGAAACTGTCTTTGATATCAGCTTCTTGTTCACTGCTTAAAGCGCCGCTCGCACTGATTCGATGGCGCTGATCTTCAGCCTTTTCTATGCATTGTTGAATGCGAGCAAGGGCGCGGCTTGCGAGTTCAGGCTCGCGAGCCGAAGCTGCCGTTGAAGCGGCAACAGTTGACGGAGCAACTGCGTTTTGTTCAATGTCTCGTGCTTGTTCAGCCATCGAGGCACCCCTTCATTCATTTCAAACGCCACCCTCTCGCGTAGTGTACGCAGAGAAAAATTTTTAAAGCCCAAGGATTGTACCACCGCATCAGAATTCAACCAGAGTGTTTTTATTACTTTTTCGTTTTGATTGAAAGCTCTAGCTCAATTTTTCTGTTGGTCTAAAAACACTTTGCGAACAACTTTTGACGATTGTCAATACTTTGATTAGCGCAGCTGTCTTGGCTGCTTTTTCTATGTCTGCAATAGCGGCTAGTATCGACACGGACACTGATAAAACGGATGGCAAGAAATATGTTATTTCAGAGTCTGGCGCCTATTTTGATAGCGCAGCAATTGGCAACATCAACATCATTAACTACACTGAAAAATATCTTAGCCACCAAACTGATTTTGCAACCATTGGTACGGTAACAATGGATGGTACGCTGGGCAGTTACATCAAAATTGAAGGGGCTGGACAGAAACTACAAATTAATAATCTGGTTCTGGGAAACGGAACTGAAAACTCTCCAGTCGTCGGCAATTTAGAGTTTTGGGGTCAAGACAACACGAAAGATCAAGCGTTTTCCATCGGTAGTGCAACAATCGGTGAAAATGCCGTGCTAAGAATTCAAGAGGGCGTAAACGGTAGCGATAGTTCGCAGAAAGCCGATCCGAAATCCTCTTCAGTTCAAATCGGCAGTGTCACTCTTAGCAGCAATTCTGCAGTAGCCATCGGTTTAGCTAAAAAGGATCAGGAAAAATTTGGTGCCGACTCAATTTCCATTGATCATGTTACGGCTTTAGACGGCGAATTTTCAGGTGTTGTTCAAGGCACCACCCAAGATAAACCCGTTCAAATAGGTACCATTGATATTGGCAATGTTGAGTTCGACTTAGGCGCCAAGAATAAAGATAAGATTCCGCAAGGATTGTTTACCTCTGTGGACACTTCTGCTATGTCCCCGATCACTCTTGTTGGTCAAGAAAAAAATGGCGGCACCGTGACTGTCAACATGAATGGCGCTCAATCCAAACTTGTGTTGGGCAATGTTGGTCAGGCGGATACTTCCACCACTTTAAATGTCAACTTCTCACAAGAAGCTTTTAACTCCGAGAACTCCACGGTGGCATTCGGCGAGTCAACCTCCATCGCTGACGGCACAAACCTTAATTTAAGTGCCGAAAACGCCGCCAAGGCCACAAGCGCTGAAAACGTCACTGTCTTAAATAATCTCGCAGGGAAGGTTACAACACCCGATGGTCAAAGCTTTGCGGAAACTTCTTTGACCGCCACCTCTGATGTGTACGACACGGTAACCGCAAAAACCGGCGATGACGGCAAGGTGGATACCTCCACAATGAAGACCTACGAAAATGCTGAAGTCTTCAGCTTCGCTCAATTGCATTCTGTCGGCGTCATGCAATGGCGTGAAGAAATGAACCATATGCAATTGCGTTTGGGTGAAATTCGTGACGCGGCCGGTTACAACAACGGTGCTTGGGCTCGCATCTACAACGGTAAGGACGAATACGGTTCCCAAGACGTTGAAAACAAATACTACGGCGTTCAAGTCGGTTACGACCATCGCTTAGACGGCTCCAATTGGATTATCGGCGGAGCATTTAGCTACGCTCGCGGCGATTCGACCTTCTCGACCGGTGAAGGCGACAACCACAATTTCACGTTCACGGGCTATGGCACATGGCTTGCCGAAAACGGTCTCTTTGTTGACGTAACGGGCAAAGTGGGTCGTCTTTCGAACGACATTACGATTGACCATTACACCTCCGACTATGACACGAACGCTGTCAGTGTAACGGCTGAAGCCGGCTGGCGTTTTGCTTTAAACGACATGTTCTATGTTGAACCGCAAGCGGAAATGATGTACGGCCATATCATGAGTGCCAGCTATAAGACACTCAACTACAAGGCCGATACGGAAAGTGTAGACATGTGGGTGGGCCGTTTAGGCTTCCAAACCGGTTTAACCTGCCCGGCCAAGAAAAGCGGTGTTTACTTCCGCGCATCCGTTCTTCATGACTTCGACGGCGATACCGAAACGAAGTTCACGGGCTTAAAGAGCGGCGCAACGCGTACAGTTCTTGATGAGCTGGGCGGCACTTGGTACGAAATGGGGCTCGGCGCAAACTACAACGTGACCGACAACACTTACGTTTATGCCGACTTCCAATACGCCAACGGCGGTGAAATTGATACACCGTGGCGCTGGAACCTGGGTGTTCGCATTAACTTCTAAGCTTCACCACGCTGTTGCGTTTTAACTCAACGCCCCCAATTGGGGGCGTTGCCCTTCCGGGTAAAGAAAACCCGACCTCAATATTTTGAAGCCGGGCTTTCCTACCACAGAAAAATCAGGTTAACCTGAAACTACTTTACGATCTTCACAGTATCAAAAGCGGCAATTGGCTTACCGTCAACCTTCGTAAAGAGCACGAGTTCCGTATTCACATCCTTGAATGTGGTTGCAACAGCTCCCTTCACCGGGAAGGTAATCACAGCGTCCTTCAAGCCGTCACCATCGACATCCTTAAAGACTACTTTCACGGGTTTGGCGCGCTGACGATTGAGTTCATCATTTCCATCAGACCAGGCAGAACCGAATTCCGTCACAGACTGATCCAATTTCGTTGCGTCAAAGTCCTTCTGCGAGAGAAGCACCACATCAACCGTTCCCTTTTCATCAGACAGGCTCAATTGATCCTTCATGATGACGATATCCTGACGATTAACCTTTTGCAGAATCTTGGAGGCCGCACCCAACGCTTCGTTGTAATTGAGCACGTTGAAATTGTGCATAAACTCAAGAGCGCGATCCGGATCGATTGCGGCAAGAGACTTGGCGCGGGCTTCAACCGCGGTTAACTCTTCAGCCTTGCGTTCCTCATAGTCTTCGATGTCATCGAGCACATCTTCGCGGATATCGGGCATCCAATCCAAGAACTGTTGGGCTAAGACAAACGTAAAGACATTCTTATCGAGTGAGAAACTCATTTGTTCAGGCGTTGCGTGGAATTGAGCGCGGGTGCCGACAGACGGGCTCATGAAGGCCTGAGCGGCAGCGGGCTTAGCCAACGGGAACGCCGGCACATAAGCAGTTTCATAGGGACGTGCGTTGCTTCTCCAAGATACCGTCAAGAGCGGATTCTTCGTGAGCTTAAATACAACACTATCGTGCGTGTCAATGTTGCCGATATCGCGAAGGTCATAAAGGTGCCAACCGGTTACAGAGCGATCGACTTGATCGGATTGAGCGCGCATGATCTTTTGCACATCCCACGGTGTGACCTTTTCTTTCGGAACAATGGATTGCGGGATTGCGTTGTGATCTTCAATCATTTCACCGGTCATGATCTTCATGAAGGTCTGCACGCGTTGTTTATTCCAGTCGGCGGCACGGCGACGATCGGGCTGATAGGCTTCGCGGAAATTGAAGTCAGAGTAATCACCGGCCTTAGCGGGTTTATAGGTTCCCATCTTGATGGCGTGTTCCACCAAATCGGGCGAGGCGATGACGTTTTCCTTATCGTTCAAATCCACATTGGTCAAAGAGTAAGAATTGGCAAGGAACGCCACTTCGTTATCCTTGACTTTACGAGCCAAATAACGGTGACCGCGCAAAATCGCCATTTGCCAGGCTTCATTGTGGTCAGCAAAGGTGTACGTACGGCCTTGATGCGTATAGCCATACTTTTCAACCAGCTCAATGGCAATTTGGACAGCCTCGCGAGCGGTATGGGCGCGCTCTGCGGTGATGCGGCGAATGCCGTAACCCACGCCGCCATTCTTTACCTTCTGATCTTTTTCAATCGTGTCACCACAGTTATTGGATGTGATGAGAACGCCCGCTTCATTTAAAAAGCCGTCCGAGAAGCTGTAGCCTTCGGGAGCCAGAGTTTGAGTCCACCAATACCCCAGGGTCTTAGCAACCTGAGGAATTTTGGCAGCCGTCGGTTCGTATTCGATCATAGTCCCTTTCTTATGAGTGGCGGCCGGCACCCAATATTGACTCATCAAAATACGACGGTCATTGTCTTCATTGTGACCGATGATAATTTCACCGGTTGATGATGCATCTTTACCAACGATGACGGTAAAACAAGCTTGAGCAGACATAGCAGTCCCCAGCATCACAGCGGCAACAGAAGCCGCCATCAGTGTTTTTCGAATGATCATATGCAAACTCCTCAGTTAGTTGCTAAAGGTCACTGTCAGTTTAGGACTTTAGCCATTAATCCTCCTGAGGAGTTTCACTAATTGCTTTTAGGATGGCTCGGAAGAAGCGGAATCGGCTGCGTTTTCAGAACGTTCCGTTTCCTCGATCGGCTCCTCATCATCGAGCGCTTCTTCATCGGTTTCGTCAAGAACTTCTTTTAACCGAGCCTCCAGGAGCACATCCACATAGTCGACACCCAAAATATCCAATAGGATTTTCTGACCTCTGGGTAACTCCGGCAAGCCCGGCATTCTCTGCATGAAAGGCAAACCTTCGATGCGAATCAGTTCTCCCTTCACGACCACCGCCTCGATGGTCTTGAGATTTTCCTGCTCAATCCAACGAAGACTCCAGTAGCGTTCCATCTTGCGTTGGAATTCCGAGTAGGCGCCGTAGGTTAAGGTGAAGTTGGAAACAATCGTGAATAAATCCGTGTCACTCGGGCGATAACTGGGGGCCCGATCCAAAACAGCGCTGATTAATTGACGCTGATTGACCAAATCCACATAGCGACGCAAAGGAGACGTACTCCAGGCATATTGAGCAACCCCCATGCCATCGTGCGGTCCCGGCGTTGTGCTCATCTTCACGCGCCCCATGCTTTGTGAACGGTAAATCCCCGCAACATTAACTTCTTCAAGCCAACCGCCCCAAACGGTGTTGGCAAAAATCATTAATTCCCCAACGGCCAAATCCAACGGAGAACCGCGACGACGGGATTTCAGATGAATCACCGCGTCCTCACCCTCGCCTTCTAAATCAAAACTCCATTCAACTCGGCCTAAATTTTCAGGCTTTCCTCGAACCGCCTCGCGATCGGCCAAACACTTTTTCGCAAATTTCCAAAGCCAGGTAATTTCTTCGGCAAATGGATGATGAACGGTGCCTGATAAAAGCTTCTCTTCCGTAAACTCGTTTTCAATTAAGTCGTAGCGAATGTTGCTTGCGACCTTGATACGCTCTAAGTGCGTCTCCGTCGCAGACACTTCCAAGGTCTCTTTGTTGACTAGAGCGTAAAGGGAAAGGCAGGGAACCGCCCGACCTTCATCGAGTGAAAACTCTTTAATCCAAGCCTCAGGCAACATGGTTGTTTTGATTCCGGGCGCGTACACCGTAGACAGACGGCTTCGAGCCACTCGGTCGATATCGCTGTCACGCACGATTCCTAAACCGGGCGCCGCAATATGAACACCGATGCGAAGCAATTGATCATCAACGTGCTCAACACTGGTAGCGTCATCAATTTCTGTTGTGGACGAATCGTCAATCGAGAATGCCTTGACGTTGGCAATCGGCAAATCATCCCAGCCGTTCTCCGAGGGGAGGCTTAAATCCGATGGGAAACCTTTTCCTTTGGGGAAATATTGAGCATAAAAACTATCAACATGCCAACGATACGGAGAGGCGATAGCCCCCAAAGAAAGAAGCAGACGCAACGGCGTCATGCGGGATTCGCTGGCCGCATCCGAGAGCGCTTTCCAGATATTGCTGTTTTTATCCGGAGAAACCAAAAGATTAATTGCTTGGGAGGCGATTTCTTTAGGCGCTGTTTTTTCATCCACCATTTGCCGCACCCAGCGCTTTTTTTGCTCCTCGGCCAAACGTTTCTTTTCAAGCGCCGCAAGAGCCGCCTTGAGAATTTCAGCCGGCGCTTTGCGATAGTTGCCTCGTCCTTTGCGATGGAAATAAACGGGATTCCCATGCAGTGCTAAAAGTGTTGCGACACTTTCAACAACCGAGCTCTCCTCACCAAAATACTCTTTGGCTAAAGTCGTAAACTGGAACTCCCCCTCGGGCGCCACTTCCCAAAGAAACTGAGGATCCATTTCAGCGGCCATCTGCTCGGCCGCCCCCATCACTTCAGAAGCCGCCGGCGACTCAAACTCAAAAAAGACGTGTCCGCCTTTCACTTTCGTGCGGCGACCGGTTAAAAGCTCCACCTGATAGGCACTGCCGTTTTGCGACAAAATCGTGCCTACCTTGAAGGTGCCGTCTTCTTCAAAAAAGAGATACATCAAAGCGCCCCTTTCAGCGTCGTTTGGATAAATTGAGTGATGCCGGTTAAAAACATTTGGACGGCCATTGTAGCCAAAATCAAGCCCATCAACCGCTCAAAAGCCGCGGTTGTCCGCTCGCCCACAATTTTTTGAACACGTTCGGCAAATACCAAAATTACCGCGCTGATCGCACAGGTCAGCACAACAACCAAAAGCCATTCAGGCATACGAGCGGGATCGCTGCCCACCAAAAGAAGAATCGTCGCCAAAGTGGACGGACCGGCAATCGCCGGCACCGCCAGCGGCACAATAAAAGGCTCTCCGCCGGGGGCTTCACCAAAAACCCCTTCCTTAGACGGGAAAACCATGCGAATAGCCATCAATAAAACAATGAGACCGCCGCCGATAGAAAGCGCAGACTGACTTAACCCCAAAGCATCCAAAAAAGCTTTCCCGCCAAACGCGAAAATACTCAGAATTACTGCGGCGATCACGCATTCGCGAACAACAATACGCGAACGTCGATTTTCCGGAACCGACTTTAAAGAAGAAATAAAGATCGGAATATTGCCGAGAGGGTCGGCCATTAAAAACATCAGCAACAGCGCTGAGACAAAAGAGTGTTCCATTAATCAGAGCCTTTCTGCAGAAATTTTCGCCAGAAATTTTTCAATTTCAGGCAAGCATTGTTCAAAATGATCAATTTCGTGGGTGTTGCCGGGCAGCAAAATAGTGCGACATTGCGAATATTTGTTCTGAGCCTTTCGCCAATCCAACACTTCATCAGCGGTGGATAAAAACACCAGATAACGCTCCGGATGAATGTGTTCGCAAAGCATGGATCGAGCCTCATCAGCGAATTCTGGTTTGACGTCAATCGTTCGATCCGTATTGGAGATTGTCTGAACACCCAAATAATCATTAATCACGCACCACGGTTCCGTGGCCGGATTCAAAAGGATCGCATGACAACCGATTTTTTCCGCAAGCCACGTCGCGTAGAAACCGCCGAGACTCGAGCCCACCAAGCATAACTCTTGGGGATCAATCGTCTTGACAGCTTCTTTTAAAATGACCTGCACTTGAGCGGGACCGACGTTTAAATCAGGCGCCCGATAAATCAATCGTTCGGCAAAGGCCTCTTTCATAATCCGGCCTTTATTACTGGCCGGAGTCGAGCGAAATCCGTGCAGGTGCATTAACACCATATCAGGCATCCTTTCTCAAAAGATCCAGAAGTTTCCCGTGAATGCCACCGAACCCGCCATTACTCATCACAAGAATGGCATCTCCATTGCAAGCAAGGGAAGCCGCCACCAGAGCGGTTTCATCAATGGTGTGCAATACATGCAGCTTTTCCCCCAACGGCGCCAACGCGGCCTGTACATCCCAACCTAAATTCGGATTGGCGTAACAGACCACCTGATCAGCCCCTTGAAGACTTTCGGGCAGACGGTCTTTCATCGTCCCCATTTTCATCGTATTGCTTCGAGGCTCAAGGACCGCGATGATTTTTCCTTGCGCCATACGGCTTCTGAGCGCTGCGATCGTTTCAAAAATAGCCGTTGGATGATGCGCAAAGTCATCAATGACAGTGATACCTCGAACCGTGCCCTTGACTTCCATGCGCCGTTTCACACCCACAAAGTTATTTAATGCGGCAACGGCCTCACAGGGATCAATGCCGATATGCGTTGCGGCAGCAACGGCGGCGGATGCATTTAAAAGATTGTGGTGCCCAGGTAAGAATAAATGCAGCTCACCGATAAGTCTTTCTTTATAGAAGAGCTCTCGACCTTCAATGTGCCACCCCTGAACATTATTGAAATAAACGCATTCACTATAGAGGCCTCGAGCCAACACTCGATGAAGCGCCTCACACTCCCCGTTGACAACAACACGGGCATTTTGGGCCATTGTTCGAACTAAATGGTGAAATTGGGTCTCAATGGCGCCAAGATCAGGGAAGATATCCGCATGATCGTATTCGAGGTTATTCAAGATAGCGGTTTTCGGACGGTAATGGATAAACTTCGAGCGCTTGTCAAAAAAGCACGTGTCATATTCATCGGCTTCAATAACAAAGTAACGTGAATCGGTCAGGCGAGCGGAATGACCGAAATTAGCCGGCACGCCTCCAATCAGAAATCCAGGGTTCTTGCCACAGGCCTCTAAAATCCAAGTCAACAGCGAACTGGTTGTGGTTTTTCCGTGCGTTCCCGCTACAGCCAATACATGATGATTGCGCAACAACATTTCACCCAGCCACTGGGGACCCGATGTATAGGGCAACTGGTCATTAAGAATCTTCTCAAGCAACGGATTGCCTCGAGAAATAGCGTTACCAATGACATATAAATCCGGGTTTAATGCGGTTTGTTGGGGATCAAATCCTTCGATCAGTTCAATTCCGGCCGCCGCCAATTGATCACTCATCGGCGGGTAGACGTTGGCATCACACCCGGTCACCCGATGACCGGCCGCGCGTGCGAGTTGAGCCACTCCGCCCATAAAGGTTCCGCAGATACCCAAAATATGAATATGCATATAAAAAAGCCCAAAGCCTTTGAAAAACCAAAGTATTTTAGCGAAATTCACTGGTATTCTTTCGATTGATCGCTGATTTTCTGATCACTTTGCTCAAAAAACAGACCGACAAACGATCATTTTCCAGATTTGCCGTCAACTGACGCCAAAATTGCAGAATTTCTTCAATAATCCTCACCCCCTCCAAACGGTCGAATACGTCAGGACTACCATGAATCGGTTATGCAAAATCACATAAAAAATGAAAAATTAGGCGAAATTACTAGACTTTTAACGAAAAAAGCATGAAAATGCAGTTTAAATACTGTTTTTATCCTACTTGGTGCGCAAGAAAGATACTTTCATGAAAGAGAATGCGCCCGGTTTCCATGTCTTAAAGAGGTCTTTGAAATGGATTTACGCAAACTAAAAACGTTAATCGACTTGGTCGCTGAAAGCGGCATTTCCGAACTGGAAGTGACAGAAGAAAACGATAAAGTGCGTATTGTTAATAAGGTGCAGACCGTCGCTGTTGCGGCGCCTGTGGCCGCTCCCGTGGTGGCTGCCGCTCCGGCTCCCGCTGCTCCCGCCGCTACTGCGGCTGAACCGGCCGCCAAGCCCGAACCCGTGGTTGAAGGCACCACCGTGACCTCTCCGATGGTCGGAACTTTCTATCGTGCTCCGAACCCCGGTGCCGAACCGTTTGTCAAAGTGGGTGATCATGTCGAAGCCGGTCAAACCCTCGGCATCATTGAAGCCATGAAGCTTTTGAACGAAATCGAAGCGGAAACCTCCGGCACGATTAAAGAAATTTGTGTTGAAAACGCTCAACCTGTCGAATTCGGTCAACCCCTCTTTATCATCGGCTAAGCATTATGTTCGGAAAAATCTTGATCGCAAACCGCGGCGAGATCGCTCTGCGCATTCAAAGAGCTTGCCGTGAAATGAACATCAAGACGGTTGTGGTGCATTCGACGGCCGACGTGGACGCTAAATACGTCCGTTTAGCCGACGAGTCCGTCTGTATCGGTCCCGCTCCGTCCGTTGACAGTTATCTGAATATTCCCGCCATCATCAGCGCGGCTGAAGTCACAGACGCGGAAGCCATCCACCCGGGCTACGGCTTTTTGTCTGAAAATGCCGACTTTGCCGAGCGAGTGGAACGCTCCGGCTTTGCCTTTATCGGTCCGCGTCCGGACTCAATTCGTATCATGGGCGACAAGGTCTCCGCGAAAAAGGCAATGATTGAAGCGGGTGTGCCGGTCGTTCCGGGCTCTGACGGCGCTTTGCCCGATGATCCGGATGAAATCATCCAGATTGCCCGTAAAATCGGCTACCCAGTCATCATCAAGGCAAGCGGCGGCGGTGGCGGCCGCGGCATGCGTGTTGTGCGTACGGAAGCCGCGTTGATCAACGCTGTTTCCATGACGCGTCAAGAAGCGCAAACCGCTTTCGGCAATCCGACCGTCTACATGGAAAAATTCTTGGAAAATCCGCGTCACATCGAAATTCAGGTGCTTGCGGACAATTTCCACAATGCCATTTATTTGGGTGAGCGTGACTGCTCCATGCAGCGCCGCAACCAAAAGGTGCTCGAAGAAGCTCCGGCTCCCGGCATTCCCCGCAAGCTCGTTGAAAAAGTCGGCGAACGTTGCGTTGAAGCGTGTAAACGCATCGGCTATCGCGGTGCGGGCACTTTCGAATTTCTCTATGAAAACGACCAGTTCTATTTCATTGAGATGAACACCCGTATCCAAGTCGAACACCCCGTGACGGAACTCATTACCGGTGTGGATTTGGTGCGCGAACAGATTCGTGTGGCCTACGGTGAACGCTTGAACTACAAACAACGCGACATTGAACTTCGCGGTCACGCGATTGAATGCCGTATCAACGCCGAAGACCCGTTCACCTTTATCCCGAGTCCGGGTAAAGTGACGGCCTGGCATACACCGGGCGGCCCCGGGATCCGTTTTGACAGTCATGTCTACTCCGGCTACTTCGTGCCGCCGTACTATGACTCCATGATCGGCAAACTCATCGCCTACGGCAACGATCGTGAAACGGCTATCGCCCGTATGAAGATCGCTTTGTCGGAAATGGTGGTTTCCGGCATTAAGACCAATTTGCCCTTGCACCGTGAATTGATGATGGATGAAAAGTTCCGCCAAGGCGGCGCCAGCATCCACTATCTCGAAGAACGCCTCAAGGACTTGCAAAAACAACGCACCACTCATGAGGATAACCTCTAAGATGCGTGAGATCACATTACTTGTCAGCGACCGAGCTGCGGAAGTTTTGGGTGACGCGCTGATGGACGCGGGCGCGCTGTCCGTGTCCATTGAAGACGCCGATGCCGACACGCCGGACGAGCAGCCGCTTTACGGCGAACCCGGACTTGAGCCTTCCAAACTGGCGTGGAAAAACTCTTTTCTAAAGGTTCTTGTCGATGACGATTTCGATTTCGGATTGGATATGGCTATCGCTGTCAAAGGCCTCCATATTGATGAGCCCAAAGTCGTCAGTGACAAACAAGTCGAAGATGCGGACTGGGTCAGAATCACCCAAGCTCAATTCCAACCGGTTCGCGTCTCCGACCGTCTCTGGATTGTTCCGACGTGGCATGAGCCGCCTGCGGGCGACACCGCCATCAATATCCGCTTGGATCCGGGCGTCGCCTTTGGCACCGGAAGTCACCCGACGACGCATCTTTGCCTGCAATGGCTTGATGCCAATATCAAACCGGGTGAAAGTGTTCTCGACTACGGCTGCGGCACGGGCATCCTTGCTATCGCCGCTAAAAAAGTCGGTGCCGGTGAAGTCCTCGGCACGGATATTGACCCTCAGGCTGTCGATGCCGCCATTGACAACGCCCGAGCGAACGATGCACCGGCCACCTTTGTTTTGCCAAAGGATATGCCGGAAGGCACTTTTGACGTGGTGGTTGCCAATATTCTGTCCAACCCCTTAAAGCTTTTGGCGCCTGCCCTTTTGGCTCGAGTAAAACCGCACGGTCACTTAGTGCTCTCCGGCGTCTTGGCTCGTCAGGCTCAGGAAGTTATCGACGTGTACAAAGAAAATGATCCTTCAGTCAAGCTTTCCGTATGGAAAGAAAGTGAAGGTTGGGTTTGTATCGCAGGCTCAAAAAACTAAGCACTTCTCGATCTGACAACTCTTTAAAGCGGTCACTTTTTATTTTCAAAAGTGGCCGTTTTTAGTCTCCTTTTGAAATAGACCATGTCGGAAAGCAATACGCCATCTTCAATAATGAGATGATCATAGTTTTCTAAAAAGAAATTCGGAATTCTGTGAGAAAACACAAAACCGTTTTTCTCATAGAAATGCATTGTCTTCACCGTCTCACCGGTTCCCACGTACATGGTGTGGCACTTTCTTCGGTATTGTTCGCACAAATAATTCAGCAAAAGACTTCCTAAACCTTGATTCTGAAACGAAGGTTCTACAGCCATATTTTTCAACTCACACACGCCATCCTCCCGCGTGATCACCACAGCCACAGCAACCGCTCTTTGAGCACCAAAAACCACCCATAAATCACCGAGATCCAAGTAGCGAGCAACCATCTCCTCTTGCTCATCGCCAAGTAGCAAAAGATCCAAAAAATGTTTCTTCTGTTTTTGGATCAAACGGACTTGCAATTTTTTCTCTCTAAATTGCTGCTCAAAATTCATGGGAAAATCTCGTATTTTTCGTTGAAATTATTCTTCGCAGTTAACACATCGCGGTCGATTCCAGTATGATGACTAACCGTTAATTGTTCGTTAAAACGACCTCTTGAATTCCTGTCGGAAATTGTACAAACATCTTGAATTATGACGGTTTACATCACTCGATGCCCTGCCTGTCAGCAGGCTTTCAAAATTAATGAAAATCAGCTTCAGGCTAAGAACGGCCAAGTTCGCTGTGGCTTTTGCCAAAATGTTTTCAACGCCCGCGAACACCTCTACAAATCCATTGATTTGGAAGGCGGGTTAAACCGCATTGAACGTGAGGCTGAAGTTGAGCGCCAGGGTATTGCCAACATGAAATCCTTGGCTGATCAACTCAAGGGGTTTGATTCCGTCGATGACAACCAAGGGTTGGTGAGTGTACGAAGCGAAATTCGTAACGGTCCCGAAAGATTGGACATCATTAACGGCGGCCCCAATGTCAGCGTCATCTCTCATCCGGCCTCTTCCGCTGCGCCGTCCGAAAGCGAGACTGACGAAGTCGAAGATGAAGACTCTTATGAAGAAGAAACAAAAAAGCGTTCTTCCAAAACGTGGCTTTGGCTCATCGTGGCGCTCATCGCTATCGTGGCCATTGTCTTGAAGGTATTGGCTGCCAATCAAAATGCCGTTTTGCAAAAGATCCCTCAGGCTGCGCCGCTTTTCGGTGTTCTTTGTGAAAAGATTACTTGCGAGCCCCGTCACTCGGTTACCCCCTTGGATGCGCCGGTCAAACCGGAAAGCACTTCGGCCTCAGATAAGGCTGATGTTGCGGCGGTTTCTATCGTTTCGCACAGCCTGCAACAAGTCACCGGCAACCAATATGCCATCTCGATCGATTTGAAAAATAGTTCCGAGGCCAATCAGGCCTATCCGATTCTCACCGTGGTGCTTAAAGGCGAAAAGGAAGACATCATTACCCGACGCCGAATCAACCCGAGCGAATATTTAACTGACAGCAACCAAACGCTGGCGCCGCAAAGTCAACAAACGGTTTCGATCGCTTTTGATATGACTGATGCGGCTCCGGCCACGTTGTCTGTAGAAATCGAACCTGTTCTTTAACTCCATCTCCCGCACAGGCGGGAGATTTTTTTATCATGAGCATCTTTATTTCCGGCTCCGTCGCCTACGATACGATCTTAAGCTTCAATGGAGTCTTTGCCAATCATTTGCTGGCGGGTAGTCTTGAACACATCAACCTCACCTATCAAACGCCTGCGATGACCAAAAATTATGGCGGCTGCGCGGCCAATATCGCCTATAGTTTGAAAACCGCCGGCGGTGATCCCCTTATTGTGACCACGGTGGGAAAAGATGCCGATGATTATCTTCATCACCTTCAAAATTTAGATATCCGCATCGACGGCATTAAGGTCATTGAATCGGCTTACACTGCGCAGGCCTTCATCATCACAGATCGTTTGGGAAACCAAATGACTGCTTTTCATGAAGGCGCCATGGCGATGGCCGATCAAGCTTTACCCGGCGAAACAGAAGAATTGGAAATCGGCATCGTGACTCCGACGGCAACTCACGTCATGATGGCTCACACCCGCTATTTAAATGAGCATCACGTCCCCGTTATTTGGGACATGGGGCAAGCAAGCGCTTATGTGACAGACCGTGATATTGAATGGTTTATTGAGCACGTGGATATTTTGACGCTCTCCAGTTATGAGTGGGACGTTTTGTCGAAAAAAACAGGATTAAGTCACAGGGACGTTGCGTCTAAACTTCAAGCTCTCATCATCACCGAAGGCAGTAATGGGGCAACGCTTTACCACAATGGTGATACAACTCACTATGAAGCGCTTCCGATTGAAGGAACCGCGTATCCCGTCGGTTGCGGAGACGCGTTCAGAGGCGGGCTTTTACGAGCGTTAAGTTTAGGCTGGCAGTGGACCGACGCCATGCATTTGGCCTTACTGATGGGAGCCATAAAAGCGCAGTGCCCTCAAGCCCAGGGTTATCGCGTAAGCACAGACGAAATTGCGCGCCTCTTCGGGCGCGCATTCGGTAAAGAAATCCGTCTTTAATTGTTCGGTTAGAACCAAGCGCTCACAAAGTACCCTTGGGATAAAGGCGTCACCCAATACAAAACGGCGTTAACCAGCAAAAAGATCACAATGGGTGAGAAATCAAAGCCACCCAAACGGGGAAGACGATTGGAAATCGGCCCCAAAATCGGATTCATCAGGCGCCACACCATCCCGTAGGCCGGCGACGAAGGCTGAAGCCATGACAGGATCACAAAAATAATTGTGCCCCAAAGGACAAGCTCCAACACCCAACGCAGAAGCAAAAAGACCGCGCAAAGCGGAACCCCCAGCCAACTGACCGGCAACCCGGTCACCTGACGGGTCACAATCGCCACCACCGCGGCCATGATAAAAGCCGAAACCACGGAAGCCCATTCCCAGCGTCTGCCGGGCTTCACAACTCGGGAAACAGGAACAACCAGCCAATTGGTTCCAAACCAAGCCAATCGAGCCACCGGATCAAAAATAGACAGTCGTTGGTAGAAAATGTAGGTGCGAAGAATCAACAGACAACCGACAAAGGTCGTCACCATGTTGAAGATAAATGCAATGAAGCTGGCCATCATTTTTTATTAAATGTTTGGATAGTTGAATATTGTAGCTGGTTTGCAATATCGGATTGCGACAGAAGACGCTGCCAATCAAAATAGGGACCGGGATCGGTTTTACGATCCGGCGCAATATCACTGTGACCGGTGATGTACGCAAGCTGCGGTTCGGCGCAAATTAATGCCCGAAGCAGCCTCAAGAGTGACTCGTACTGACGATTTTCAAACGCTACGAAGTCAGATCCCTCCATCTCGATGCCGATCGAAAAATCATTGCAACGTTCCTGTCCTTGGAAATTAGACTTTCCAGCGTGCCAGGCGCGTTTTTTTGTGCTGACAAACTGGGTGATTTGCCCCTGACGATCAATGAAAAAATGCGAGGATACTTTCAGTCCCCGCAGGGATTCAAATCCTGCGATTGATGTCTCCAATAACTCTCCTTTAAAAAGAGCCGAGACATAGCCCAAGCCAAACACTCCCGCGGGCAGTGAAATGTTATGCATGACCACGAGGTTTGTCGGACGATCACCCTGGCGATCATCAAAAAAAGGGCTCGGTACACAAACAGTGCCGCTCCCTTTTATCCAGCCTTCGCGGTCAAATGAAATCATGACTTTGAATCCTTTGCTTTGTCAGCGCACTCTTGACTGCAGTAGGTCGTTCCACTCACCCACACCCCGTCAACCTCGGCAAAGTGCACACCGCAGATGGGACACTTCACCATTTTTTTAGCTTCAGGAACTCTTTGCTCAGACTCCTCACGTTTTACACGCGTAACACGTTTCTTTTGCCAAAGAATAAAAAGCAGCAATCCCAGAAGTGCGAAAAACAGCATTTTTCCGAACATACTCGCACCTTAAAGCAAAACATCCAGGACGAAACGGTATGCAAAAAAAGCAATCACCTGAAGAGCGACGGCAATCCAAAACACCGTGAGCGCCTTACGGCTTCTCCAACCAAAAAGACGGCGCCCCAGAAGCAAAATGCCGAAAACAGCCCAACTGAGAATCGTCAGGACCGTCTTATGATCAAACGTCAATAACGAATCCAAGTAATGAACCGTCGAAGTCATGCCGGTCAAAATGGTCAGCGTCAACACGACAAAGCAGGCCAAAATAACGCGGAACAAAATGCGTTCCATCATCATCAAATTCGGCATAGAGGCAACGATTCCCTCCGGCTCTTCAAGCGCCTCGTGATTTTTCAGACGGGTGTTAAGAATACTCATCAGGACAGCCTGAACCACGCTCATCAACATAAAGCTGTACGCGAGCAGGCCGAAAGCGATGTGAAACCGAAAACCGATCGTAGAACCAGCAATGGGAGCGGCCTCGGACGGGAAAACAATCGGGCTCCAGATCCCGACACCCGCGATGAGCAAAATGATGCCGTAAAGCGCGTGCACTCGAGAGTACAGAGCTCCGAAAAACAAAATGAGCGTGCTGAAAAAGCACATGGCGGAAATTGAACTGCCAAAACTGATTTGAATCGTCTGGGGTGCGCAGAAAATTGCGGACTGCAAAACCCAGAAATGAGCTACGATCGCCACCGCAATCACGGGCAGAGACCAGGTTGGCGCTTGATCGCCGCGTTTTTTAAATGTGCTGACAATTTTTCCACCGACAATTAAGTAAAAAATTGACGCAACACCGTACAATATGAGGTTTAAATCCATTTGATGAGCTCACCTATCCGACACTGTCGCTGATGTATGTTTTGACTGTGTCTCATTGTAAGGGATCAGGCCATCAAAGTTGTGTACTTATTTCCATTTATTTGATACGAAATGCTCAATACGTTAAGCCAACGCCTCTCACGCGTCATTAAAACCATGCGCGGTCAGGCTCGTCTGACCGAAGAAAACACCAAAGAGATGTTGCGCGAGGTGCGAATCGCTCTGCTTGAAGCGGACGTCGCCCTACCGGTCGTGCGTGAATTGATCGCGCGCATCAAAGCCAAGGCCATGAACGAAGAGGTGATCGGCAACCTCAACCCGGGACAGGCTTTGGTCGGTATTGTCCAAAATGAATTGACGGACATTATCGGTGGCAGCCTCTCGGATAAAGAAAAAGAATTGAATCTGGCAACGCAGCCTCCGGCCGTCATCCTTCTTGCCGGTCTGCAAGGCGCCGGTAAAACAACTTCCGCCGGTAAACTCGCCCGCTACCTCGTGGGCGAAAAGAAGAAAAAAGTCCTAACGGTTTCCACTGACGTTTATCGTCCTGCAGCCGCTGATCAATTAAAAGTCATCACCGAGCAAGCCGGAGCGGATAACTTCCCGATGGACGCCAACCTTAAACCGTTGGCTATCGCTCAAGACGCCCTAGCTCATGCCAAACGTTATTTCTACGACGTTCTTATCGTCGATACGGCCGGTCGCTTATCCATCGATGAAGCTATGATGAATGAGGTGGCTGAGCTTCATGATCAGCTGCAGCCTTCGGAAACCATGTTTGTGGCCGACGCCATGTTGGGTCAAACGGCCGTGCAGGCCGCTCAAGCCTTTAATGAGCGCTTATCCTTAACGGGTGTGATTCTCACAAAGCTTGACGGTGACAGCCGAGGCGGCGCGGCCTTATCGGTCGCTTACACCACCGGCAAACCCATCAAATTTGTTGGTGTTTCCGAAAAAATTGACGGTCTTGAACCGTTCAATCCGGAAGGCATGGCCAGCCGAATTCTCGGCATGGGCGATATTGTCGCCTTAGTCAAGGAAGTTCAAAAAGCCGTTGATATCAAACAAACTCAAGAACTTGCTCAGAAGATGAAGTCCGGCAGCAAGTTTGATTTAAATGATTTCAAGGCTCAACTTGCGCAAATGAAAAACATGGGAAGCTTCTCAGGATTGATGGAAAAGCTGCCCTCTCAATTTGCCGAAGCCGCTTCCAAAATTAATGATGAAGATGCACAAAAAGCAATCGCCCGCACCGAAGGCATCATTAACTCCATGACACCTTTTGAACGGACTCACCCGGACATTATCAAGGCAAGCCGCAAACGCCGTATTGCCGCTGGCGCCGGCGTTCCCGTTCAAGAAGTCAACAAGATGCTCAAGCAATTTGAACAAACCCAAGCCATGATGCGTTCAATGCAAAAGGGCGGATTAAGTAAGATGATGCGCGCCCTGGGCGGCCTCAGTAAATTCGGAGGCGGTCTCGGCGGCTTAGGCGGCATGGGTGGATTCGGCAATTTCGGCAGGCACTAAGATCGTGAGTGATTTCGTTCGGATTATGGGTGTTGACCCCGGATTAAACCACACCGGTTTCGGAGTCATCGATGTCTACGGCACAGAACTTAAATTCGTGACCGCCGGCGTCATCAATGTTCCCAAAGGAGAATTGGCCGAACGACTTCGCTTCATTTTCGCCGAGGTCGGGAAAATCGCTCGGGAAACGACCCCCTCTTTTGCCGCCTGTGAAAAAGTGTTTGTCAACATGAATCCGTACACCACCCTGCTGCTTGGGCAAGCCCGAGGAGCGGCGTTGACGGCCTTGGCAAACGAAGATCTGCTGGTCAATGAATTCACGCCGACAGAAATAAAGCAGGCAACGGTAGGAATCGGACGAGCGACAAAAGTCCAAGTGCAGGCCATGATGTCTCACATGTTGGGACTGCCGGAAAAGATTCAACCGGACGCGGCCGACGCGTTGGCTTGCGCGGTATGTGCGGCGCAATCCTTTCGAATGATGGGAGCGATGCAAGCGCCGAAAACCAGTGCCGGGCACGCCAGACGCCATTCCGGAGCCAAAAATCGAGCGGCCTGGGAAGTTCATTTGGGATTAGCAAGGAAAAAATAAAATGATCGGACGTATTAAAGGACAATTGGCAGAAACCAACCCTCCGCACATTCTGGTGGATGTGCACGGCGTGGGCTATGAAATCGACGTCCCGATGTCTACTTTCTACAATCTCCCCAGTTTGGGTTCAGAAGTGACGCTTCTGACACACATGGTTGTGCGTGAAGACGCCCAACTGCTCTATGGCTTTCTCACCGCTCAAGAAAGAGAAACTTTCCGACAATTGCTTAAAGTCTCCGGAATCGGCGCGCGCACGGCGTTGTCGATTCTCTCCGGGCTTTCTATTGCCGATTTGGTCAACGCCGTCGCTCTTCAGCAAGCTTCTCTTTTAACTCGGGTTCCGGGTATCGGGAAAAAGACGGCCGAGCGCCTTATTTTGGAACTCAAAGACAGGCTGAGCGGTACCCTTTCCGGTGTCAGCCCCGCCGCGGCCAATTCCGCGACCGCCGACATTATCAACGCGTTGATCGGCCTGGGCTACAGCGAACGTGAAGCCAATCTGGCGGTAAAGAAATTGCCGGAGGATATCTCGGTATCTGACGGTATTCGTATGGCTCTGCAAAACATGTGAGGGTAAGTGACGATGCAAACAGTAGAACGAATCGTTACCGCGGAATCCACCTCTTTGAATGAAGAAAATGTTGACCGCGCCTTAAGACCGACCCGATTGGCCGACTATGTTGGTCAACCCAAAGCCTGTGAGCAGCTATCGGTATTTATTGAAGCGGCCAAATCCCGCCATGAAGCCCTTGATCATTTACTTGTTTTTGGACCTCCGGGATTAGGCAAGACGACCTTAGCCCACATCGTTGCCAACGAGATGGGGGTGAACCTACGCCAGACTTCGGGGCCCGTGCTTGAGCGCCCCGGTGATTTGGCCGCCATTCTGACCAATCTTCAGGAAAATGACGTGCTTTTCATTGACGAAATCCATCGTCTGTCTCCTGTTGTTGAAGAAATTCTTTACCCCGCGCTTGAAGATTTTCAAATCGACATCATGATTGGTGAGGGGCCAGCCGCTCGATCAATCAAACTGGATTTAAAGCCGTTCACGTTGATCGGAGCCACCACTCGAGCAGGCATGCTCACCAATCCGCTCAGGGCGCGTTTCGGCATTGTTGCCCAGCTTCAGTTCTACAACAATGACGACCTTGCCCGAATTGTTAAACGCAGCGCCAAACTGCTCAATGTGAAAATTGATGAAGAAGGCGCCTACGAGGTGGCGCGTCGCAGCCGCGGCACACCGCGTATCGCCAATCGCTTGTTGCGCCGAGTTCGCGACTATGCTCAAGTGAAGTACGATGGCATTGTGACTCGAGAAGTCGCCGACAAGGCCCTTCAAATGTTAGACGTTGATCCCTTGGGCTTTGATCTGATTGACCGTAAATTCCTGTTAGCGATTATTGAAAAATTCAATGGCGGTCCGGTTGGCATCGACAATCTTGCCGCCGCCGTCGGTGAAGATCGTGAAACACTCGAAGATGTTGTTGAACCGTACCTGATTCAGCAAGGTCATCTGCAAAGAACGCCCCGAGGCCGAGTGGCCACCTTGCTCGCCTATCGGCATTTCGGTTTTGAAGGGCCCGCAGCGACCGGACAAACTTCGTCACTTTTTTAACAAAAACAACCTGTTATAATGCTTGCCCCTAATTCGAAAGAGTTTTTATGGAACGTCCGTGTTTATTTCGAAGACACGGACGCGGGCGGTGTGGTTTACCACGCCAGCTACCTTAAATTTTTTGAAAGAGCGCGCACTGAATTTTTACGCAGCCTCGGCTGGAGCCAGAGCGCTCTTTTAGAAATGAAGACCTGTGCTTTTGTGGTCTCGGATTTATCCATTCAGTACAAGCGTCCGGCTAAGTTGGATGATGAATTGCAAATCCGAACGACTCTCAAGAGCCTGCGAAGAGCAAGTTTTGTTTTTGACCAACGGGCTTTTAAAGGCGATGCACTGATGACCGCCGCCGAAGTGCGAGTTGTCTGCATTGACCCCTCCAAGGGATTGCCTGTTGCCATTCCTTCGCCGATCTTTGAAACCATTGAAAAGTTACTGACAGTCGATTCAAGCGACACTAATTAAAGGGATATTTATGAACGCCAGTGCTGATATGTCCATTTTGTCCTTGCTCACCCATGCGAGTGTGGTGGTACAGGCCGTTTTGGCCATTTTGATTATTCTGTCTCTGATCAGTTGGACGCGTATTTTTCAAAAATTCTTCCAATTGAAGCAAGCCAAGCGTTTAAGCGAAGATTTTGAAAGCCGTTTCTGGAGCGGAGCCGAACTGAATAAACTCTATGAGCACGCTCAAAATCACCGTGAGCACTCCGGCACTCAAGAAAGAATTTTCGCCTCCGGCATGACGGAGTTTCTGAAGCTTTCCACCCGCGGATCCGCAGAAGCTTTGGACGGTGTTCGCCGCGCCATGCGCGCCACGTACCAACGCGAAATGGATAATTTGGAAAGCGGCTTGCCCACACTGGCTTCTATCGGTTCCGTTTCTCCCTACATCGGTTTGTTCGGCACCGTCTGGGGCATTATGAACGCCTTTACCGGCTTATCCGCTTTGGACAATGCCTCGCTTGCAACGGTCGCTCCCGGTATTGCTGAAGCGCTCGTTGCCACGGCTATCGGCCTTTTCGCCGCCATCCCCGCTGTGGCCGCTTACAACCGCTTTGCCAACGATGTTGAACGTTTGTCCAACCGCTACGAAAGTTTCGCTGAGGAATTCCAAAACATCCTTCAGCGTCAAAGAGGTTAATCATGGAAGGTTTGCGTTCATCGCGCCGCTCCTCTCGCCGCTTGATGGCAGAGATTAACGTCGTTCCTTATATCGATGTGATGCTCGTGCTCGTGGTGATTTTGATGGTTGCTGCGCCTTTTGTGAATCCTTCGCTTGTGAATTTGCCGAGCGTGAAAAAGGCAGAAAAAGCTCCTGAAACGATTGTTGAAGTCATCGTTCACCCAACGGGGGCCATGTCGGTTCGAAAAGGTAAAGAACTGCTCGCCGTTGACATGCCCGGACTAATCGCTACGGTGAAAAAGGCCCAGGAAGGTCGCGCTGACATTCCTGTTGTCATTGCCGCCGACAAGGTCGTGCAGTACGAGCAAGTTGTCAATGTCATGAAACAACTGCAGGCGGCCGATATCGCCCGCGTCGGTTTGTCTCTGAAAGTTGAAAAATAAACCGTGAATCCGTTGAAGAAGAATCCCCCGGCGGTTGAGGAACAGAAAAAGACCTCTCGCCCGCAACAGCAGCAACAGCCCAATGGCTGGGGCCTGCCGTTTGTGCTCGCGCTTTTCATGCACGCCATTCTTTTTGTCGGACTTTTCTTCGTCTTTCAGTGGAATACAGAGAGTACGGATGTCGTCTACGCGGAATTGTGGTCTCCTTCGCAGATGCGTAATGTCACCCCTGTAACGCCAGTCAAAGAATTAGAAAAACCGGAACCTGTCAAAGAAGAACCCAAACCGGAGCCAGAACCCGAACCTGAAGCGCCTCCGCCTCCCGCTAAGGTTGAAGAGCCCGTAGAACAGGCGCCGGATGAAGACGTCATCCGTCAACAAGAAGAAGAAGAAGAAGAAGAAGAAGAAAAGAAAAAGCTCGAAGAGCAAAAGAAACTCGAGGAACAAAAGCGCTTGGAAGAGGAGCGCAAACTTGAGGAGCAGAAACGGCTCGAAGAACAGAAGCGTTTAGAGGAAGAAAAGCGCATCGCTGAAGAAAAGAAACGGCAGGAAGAAGCGCAAAAGCGCCGCCGTGAACAAGCCCGCCGTCTCGCACAACAAATGCAACGCGAACAATTGAAAGATTTGCAAGCCTCTTCACAGAAGAATGTGGCCGGCGTGACGGTGCAAGCCGGCGGCCCTCAATCGGCGCTTTACAGTTCTCGCATCATCGCCTGCATACGACCGAACATCGCTTTTGCGGTTTCGCCCAACATGAAGCCCGGTCAATATAAGGCTGTCTATGAAGTGCACTTGCTCAACGACGGACGTCAGGCTGGCGCGCCCCGCTTGATTCGCGCAAGCGGACTGCCCGCCTTTGACAAGGCGGTTGAGCGAGCCATTCAAGCCTGCAATCCTTTCCCGAATCATCCGACGGGCAATCCTCCCCGGACGATTCAATTAACGTTTGATCCTGTGGATAACAAACAATAACGATTAGGTTTAAAACATGAGCAAAATCATCACCAATCAATTCGCCGAAGACTTAGGCTACACCTACGGAGGCTGCATCCGCGACTTAATTCGTTTTACGGCTCGCGAAGCTGCCCGTGTTTCAAAAGCCAAATTGCCGCTTTTTGATTTCTTAAATCCCGGCCCCTATCTGTTCTTTCAAGCACTCTGGAGCGCTCTTTTACAGGCCACAGCCATTCGCGCGACGCTTGATAACTGCCCGGAGTACACCGAAAACGAAAAATTGGTCAAAAAGACACTTTTTCAAATGAATTACCACGGCGAAGAAGTGATGGCTGAGAAGGTGTTCAAGCGCCTTTCAGACGCACAAAGCGCCCAATATGAAGAGGCCAAACAAAAGCTCATTGCGAAAGCTCTAAAGCCCGACACCGTTAAGAGTGAACTTGCGGATTTGTTCCTTGAAATTCTCCATGGCAAGGATAGTCCGAAAATCAATGAGAAAACCCGAACCGGTGTTTTAAAACAAGTGACGCTTTCTTCTGAAACCTTCCGTCGTTTGATTGAAGTTTCAAAGAAAAATTCTTCACAAACAAAATCCGTGGCCGGTTAACCATTCTTTTTTTGTTCTCGCCTCTGGGAAATCACTTTTTCAGAGGCTTTTTTTATTCCCAAAACTTCCTCCCCCCCCGAAAATCAGGGCTTTGAAGCCAATCAGTGTCTCATCTTTACAACTTTTTTGTCATTTTTTTAACACATATCAATAAAAAAGTTCATTTTTTGTGTACTTTTGCCCGCAAACCTCTGGTTTTAAAGGGAATAGATGGAGTATATTGTGGGTGTTCATCGTAAAGATGCTCATTTTTTTAGGAGAATTCCAATGAACAAGCAAGAACTTATTGCCATCGTTGCTGAAGAAAACGAACTTTCTAAGGCTCAAGCCGGTCGTATCGTTGACTCTGTGTTTGACGCCATCGTGAAGGCTGTTGCCAAGGGTGACGGTTTCCAATTGATCGGTTTCGGTACGTTCAAGGCCGCTAAGCGCGCCGCTCGCGAAGGCCGCAATCCTTCTACCGGCGAAACGATCAAGATCCCGGCCACGACGTTGCCGAAGTTCACTGCTGGCGCCGCTTTCAAGGCTGCTGTTGCTTCCAAGAAGAAGTGCTGCAAGCGCTAATCTAGCGACGATTCTAAAAAACCGCCTTCGGGCGGTTTTTTTGTACCAAGAAAAAAGCTTCCGACAAAACAGGTGCTGCCGGAAGCTTTCTGAGATCTGAAGATCCGATTATCGATTCAAAATGAACTGAACGATATCTTCGGTTTTGATCATTTGCTTTTCTTTAATGGTTCGACGGTAGGCGTATTCCACTTCACCATTCTTCAAGCCCCGTTCACCAACCACAATACGGTGCGGAACACCGATCAGTTCCCATTCAGCGAACATGACACCCGGGCGCATTTCACGGTCATCCAGGATGACATCCACACCCGCGGCTTTCAAATCCTCATAGATCTTATCGGCGGCTTCTCGGACCATTTCACTCTTAGAGTAATTCATCGGGCAAATCACCGTTGTAAAGGGAGCGATGGATTCGGGCCAAATAATACCTTGCTCATCGTGACCTTGTTCAATAGCGGCCCCTAAGAGTCGAGACACGCCGATACCGTAGCAGCCCATTTCCAACACTTGCGGCTTGCCGTTTTCGTCCAAATAGGTGGCATTGAGCGCTTGAGAATACTTGGTACCCAAATAGAACACATGGCCCACTTCGATGCCGCGTTGAAGCTTAATCGCGCCCTTGCCGTCCGGCGACATATCGCCTTCAACCACATTGCGCAGATCGGCGGTCTTGGGCATCGGAAGATCACGTCCCCAATTCACACCGGTGATGTGGAAGCCTTCCTCATTCGCACCACAGATAAAGTCACTCATGTTGGCCGCCGTCAAGTCAGCGTAGACCACAATGTCACTCTTGATCCCGACCGGTCCGAGGTAGCCCGGCTTGCAGCCAAAAGCCTTCACGATTTCTTCGTCCGTTGCAAAGCGGAAGCCTTCCTTTAACTCAGGGAGCTTGCCCGCCTTCACTTCATTGAGATCGTGATCGGCGCGAAGCATAATCATGACGATTTGCGGCTCAATGGCTTCACCCTTTTCATTGACGCGATCCGCAGCCAACACAACAGACTTCATCGAAGAGGTTAATTCACGGCCCAAAAGTTCCACAACCGCTTCACACTTTTCCTTGCCCGGTGTGGGAACCTTTTGCATCATTTCCGTTGCTTGCCCACGGGTCGGAATCACGCACGGCGCAGGAGCTAATTCAATATTGGCCGCGAAATCACTTTCGGGGCAATATGCAATCAAATCTTCACCGGTGTCGGCGATCACTTGGAATTCGTGCGAACGATCACCCCCGATTGATCCGGTATCGGCCGCCACAGCGCGGAAGGTCAAACCCAAACGCGTAAAGATGCGCTGATAGGCCTCGTACATCTTGTCATAGGACTTCAGAGCGCCTTCTTGGTCACGGTCAAAAGAATAACCGTCCTTCATTGTGAATTCGCGGCCACGCATCACACCGAAACGCGGACGGCGTTCATCACGAAACTTCGTTTGAATTTGGTAAAGATTGACCGGCAACTGTCTCCAGGAGCGAATTTCCTGACGAGCGAAATCAGTAATCACTTCTTCGGAAGTCGGCTGAATCACAAAATCGCGTTGATGACGGTCTTTGAAACGCAACAGTTCGGGACCATACTTTTCCCAACGACCGGACTCTTGCCACAACTCGGCAGGCTGAACCATCGGCAGCAACAATTCAATGGCACCCGCGCGATTCATTTCTTCGCGAATGATGTTTTCAATTTTGCGAAGAGAACGCAAACCCATCGGCATATAGGTATAAACACCGGCGGCCAACTTTTTAATCATGCCGGCGCGAATCATCAATTGTTGGCTCACAATGTCGGCATCCGACGGAGCTTCTTTCAATGTAGAAATAAAAAAGGAACGAGCACGCATTGTTTTCTCGCTAATTAAGGTACAATTTTTTGATGTGCACTTTTTACCACGCATTGGGTAAAAGTAAAAAAGTAATTTTAGAGATTTTGAGGCCTTTCATGTTGGACAGTGACGGTTACCGTCCGAATGTCGGCATTATTTTAACGAATGCCGATAAAAAGGTATTTTGGGCCAAGCGCTTGAAAAAACCGGCTTGGCAGTTCCCACAGGGAGGCATTGACGAAGGTGAAGATATTGAGACGGCGCTGATGCGCGAGCTCAACGAAGAAATCGGCTTGACGCCTGAGGACGTCAAGATCATCGCGCACACCAACGAGTGGCTTTACTACGATGTGCCCGAACCCTTCAGACGTGCCGACCGCTCCATTTACCGCGGACAAAAACAAATTTGGTTTTTATTGAAACTGGTGGGACCGGAGTCGAAAATTAACCTTTTCGCATCCGAACAACCGGAATTTGATGCCTGGCGTTGGAACGACTATTGGGTTCCATTGCGCGATGTCATCGATTTCAAACACGATGTTTATCGCAAAGCGCTGGCTGACTTAGCCCCTCACCTTTTTGGTCAAGACGATAAACGCTCCAAGCCCAGTCAGGATTGGCTGCTTTACGGCTTCTAGACCGGCCCGCCATTCGGCGGGTTTTCTTTTTCATTTCGAATAAGCGCAAAAATCTCGCCATTGGCTTTCTATTAAATTACAAAAACCATTACTTTTACAAACATAGAATTTTGTAATATTTAATATCTTTGAAAATACTTTTTATTTGTTTTCAATATGTTATAAATTTAAAAATAAAACTAATACATATCACTTATTGACACAAAAAAGGCGAAGTCGTAAATTTTATCCATTGCAAAAAGTTTAGTTTTCGCATTGAGGAGCGACTTATGTCCTTTCATCACGATCCGAAGAAAATCATTATTTTTGACACAACGCTCAGAGACGGAGAACAGGCTTTACCGCAGAGTCTGAGCACTCAGCAAAAACTTCAAATCGCCATGGCGCTCGATCAATTAGGTGTTGATGTGATCGAAACCGGCTTTCCTATTTCCTCTGAAGGCGATTTTCAATCTGTACGAACAATTTCCAGAAGCCTTAAGCACGCGATTCCCTGCGGACTCGCCCGCTGTGTTCCGAAAGACATTGAGGCCTGCGGAAATGCCATGAAAGGTGTCGATCACTTCAGAATTCACACCTTTATCGCCACCTCCGATATCCACGTTCAGGACAAACTGAAAAAGAGCCGCGAAGACATCATGGCGATGGCCACAGCCTGCGTAAAGCAAGCCCGCAATTACACCGATGACGTGGAATTTTCCTGCGAAGACGCGGGGCGCACTCCGATCGATTACCTCTGCCGCATGGTTGAAAATGCCATCAATGCCGGTGCCACAACCATCAACATTCCTGACACGGTGGGCTACACCCTGCCTGAAGAATTCGGCGGCATCATCTCCAACCTCTTTAACCGTGTCCCCAACATTGATAAAGCGATTATTTCCGTACATTGTCATAATGACCTCGGCATGGCCACCGCTAACTCGCTCACGGCAATCCGCCATGGCGCCCGACAGATCGAATGTTGTATGAATGGTTTGGGTGAACGCGCCGGTAACTGTTCATTGGAAGAAGTTGTCATGGGGATCAAACTTCGGGAAAAATTCTTGGAAGGTCTTTACACAGACATTGTGGCCAAAAATATTGCCCGCACTTCCACTCTGGTTTCTAAGATCTGCAATGAACCGGTTCCACCCCACAAAGCCATCGTGGGCTCCAACGCGTTCGCCCATAGCTCCGGCATTCATCAGGATGGCGTGCTTAAAAACCGTGAGACTTATGAAATTCTCACCCCGCAAAGCGTGGGCTTTACGGGCAACACCATGCACATGACCGCTCGTTCCGGCCGCCATATGATCCGCGCTTGTCTGAGAAATCTGGGCTATGACGATGACAGCTACGACCTCAACGAAATCTATGACCGCTTCTTAAAACTCGCCGATCGCAAGGGACAAGTCTTTGACTATGACTTGGAAGCTTTGCTCTTTTTCCAACAACGCGATGAAGCTCAGGACAACTATTTCAAACTCGACACGATCAATGTCATGAGCGGCGGCGCGCATGGCGCTATTCCGACCGCAAGCGTTCGCCTTAAAGCCGGCAAACGCACGCGCACGGAATCGAGCATCGGCAACGGTCCCGTTGATGCCGTCTACAACTGCATCACTCGCTTGACCGGTATTCGCTGCAAACTCACAAGCTACACCATTAAGGCGAACGGTGCCGGTATGGACGCTTTAGGACAAGTTAACGTCAACGTGGACTACGACGGTCGAATCTTCCACGGCATGGGACTTTCAACCGACGTAATTGAAGCCTCAGCCCTTGCTCTCATCGATGCCTGCAACAGCATTGAGCGGGCTCGCGTCATTGAGAAAGAACGTACAAAGAAAAACGCTTGATCAGATATTGAAAGGATTTAAGATGCCCAAGAATTACCATATCGCAGTGCTTGCCGGTGACGGTATCGGTCCGGAAGTTATGACCGAAGCCATTAAAGTGATGAATGCAGTCGGTCAAAAGCACGACTTTACTGTCACCTGTGATGAGCGGCTTGTTGGAGGCGCCGCCATTGACGCTTGCGGAACTCCGCTGCCTGAGGAAACCATTCAGGTCTGTGACAATGCGCAAGCCATTTTGTTTGGCAGCGTCGGGGGGCCCAAGTGGGATCATCTGCCGCACAGCCAACGCCCGGAAGCGGGCGCCCTGTTGCCGCTTCGCAAACGCTATGGTCTCTTTTGCAATTTAAGACCCGCCCGCATCTTCCCAGGTCTGGAATCCCTAAGCCCACTTCGGGCGGATATTTCTGCTCAAGGCTTTGATGCCGTTGTTGTCCGTGAACTGACAGGGGGCATCTACTTCGGAACTCCCAAGGGACGCGAAGGCAGCGGAGAAAATGAACGCGCCTTTGATACCGAGGTGTACTGGCGACCGGAAATCGAACGCATCGCGCGCGTCGCCTTCAAAGTCGCCATGGGACGCCACAAAAAAGTCACCTCCATTGATAAATCCAACGTTTTGGCGAGCTCTGTCCTTTGGCGTGAAATTGTCACCGAAGTGGCCAAGGACTTCCCGGAAGTCACGCTTGAGCACCTCTATATTGACAATGCCACCATGCAGTTCATTAAAAACCCGACGCAGTTTGATGTAGTACTTTGCTCCAATATGTTCGGCGATATTCTCTCGGATGAATGCGCCATGATCACTGGTTCCATGGGACTGTTATCTTCGGCTTCACTGGCTTCCGGTTCTTTCGGTCTATACGAACCGGCGGGTGGCTCCGCACCGGATATCGCCGGCAAGGGTATCGCCAATCCGATCGCTCAGATTCTTTCCATGGCTTTGATGCTTCGCCACTCTTTTGGAGAAGAACAAGCGGCTCAGGATGTCGAAAAAGCCGTCGCCCAAGTCCTCAAAGATCAAGTGGTCACCGCTGACCTGGCTCGTGCCATGCCCGCAGCCACCGTGGTTAACACCATTCAAATGGGCGATGCGATTGTGGCTCGCTTGGGAGAATAAAAATGGGAAAAACACTGTACGAAAAAGTCTATGATGCTCACGTGGTTTATGAGGCCGAGGGGGAATTGCCTCTGTTGTATATCGACCGTCACCTCGTGCACGAAGTCACAAGCCCGCAGGCTTTTGCCGGCTTGCGAGAAGCGGGACGCCGTCTGCGTCGACCAGAATTGATGATGGCCACAATGGATCATGACATTTCAACCCAAAAAGCCACCATTGAAGCCTGCTCGTGCGTTGCTAAAACCCAAGTGACAACCTTGATGAAAAACTGCGAAGAGTTTGGTGTGGAACTCTTCGGTTTAGGCCACCCCAACCAAGGCATTGTTCATATCATCGGCCCACAAACCGGTTTCACTTTGCCAGGAACAACACTGGTTTGCGGTGATTCGCATACGGCAACGCACGGCGCTTTCGGTGCTCTGGCTTTCGGCATCGGCACCAGTGAAGTCGAGCACGTCATGGCCACTCAAACTATTAAGCAGGCCAAACTGAAAACCATGCGCGTCAACTGTGTCGGGAAACTTCCGCAAGGGGTTTATGCCAAAGATCTGATTTTGGAAATTGCCCGCGTGTTGACCACGGCGGGCGCCACAGGCTACGCGATTGAATTTGCGGGTGACGGCGTTACCTCGCTTTCGATGGATGCCCGCATGACGCTTTCCAATATGGCTATTGAAATCGGCGCGAAAGCCGGCATGATCGCCCCTGATGAAACCACTTTCGAGTATCTCAAAGGACGTCCCTATGCGCCTAAAGGCACCGATTGGGATGAGGCTGTCGCCTATTGGAAATCCTTAGCCAGTGACGCGGACGCGGTCTTTGATAAAGAAATCACCATTGACTCCGCACACCTGATGCCTGTCGTAACCTGGGGAACCAATCCGGGACAAGGCTGTCATATCTCTGATAACGTCCCCAATCCCGCCGAAGCTCAAGATGAGCAGGAACGTCACGCCATAGAAGCGGCGCTCGCCTACATTCAAATTGAGGGCGGAAAGCCAATTAAAAATGTACCGATTGATACAGTCTTTATTGGCTCTTGCACCAACGGTCGTCTGGAAGACTTCCGTGAAGCGGCGAAAATCCTCAAAGGCCGTCACGTAGTCCCAGGCGTCCGCGCATTAGCGGTTCCAGGTTCCATGGTTGTTAAGGCCCAGGCAGAACAAGAAGGTTTGGACCAAATCTTCAAGGACGCCGGCTTTGAATGGCGCCTACCCGGCTGCTCAATGTGCCTCGGGATGAATGATGATATCGCTGCGCCAGGTTCTCGAGTCGCCTCCACTTCGAATCGTAATTTTGTCGGACGCCAAGGCCGAGGCAGCCGCACTCACTTGATGAGTCCGGCTATGGCTGCCGCCGCGGCCATTAACGGCAAAATTGTTGACGTTCGTGACTACATGCAATAAAGGAGAGCAGCATGCAAAAATTTACGAAGTTGACCGCGGTGGCTGCTCCCATGGACGCCTCCAACATCGACACCGACCAAATCATTCCGAAGCAATTCCTTCTTGCGGTTGACCGTAAGGGGTTCGGCAAGCATCTCTTTCATACATGGCGTTATTTGGATGAGGCCGAGACTATGCCTAATCCGGATTTTGTCCTCAATAAGCCCTGTTATAAGGGTGCCCAATTTATTGTGGCACGCCACAATTTCGGCAATGGTTCCAGTCGTGAACACGCGCCTTGGGCTTTGTTAGACTTTGGCATCCGGGCAATCATCGCGAGTTCTTTCGCGGATATTTTTTCCAACAACTCACTTGGCAACGGTTTGCTCTTGGTTCGTCTGACAGAAGAAGAAATTGAAGAGATCATGCAGGTGCTGAAAGCCAATCCCGGCATGGAAATTTCTGTCAGTCTCGAGGACTGCACCGTTACTGTGGGCGAAAAACACTACAGCTTTAGCTTGGATCCATTTAGAAGGCATTGTATTTTAGAAGGTCTTGACGCGATTTCGCTCACTTTGGAACACGAAGACGCGATTGCGGAATATGAAGCCAAACGCCCTAATTGGATTAAAAAAGGTATACGTCCTTAGTCCGTGAAAAAAGGGAGCGTTTTCGCTCCCTTTTCCATCTGAAAAACAGAAAATTATCCTTCAGTGATCTTCAGCTCTTCGTCTTCGATTTCAATTCGCTCATCGCCCATATACTGGGTTTCGCGGCGACGCTCTTCATCGAGGTACTGGGCAATGGCAGCAACCAATTCCGGGCAACCTTCACGCGTTGCCGCCGAAATGACAAATACGCGTTCATCTGCGGGCACTTCCAACGCATCCAATAAATCATTGATGCGATCATCCTGCTCTTGCTCGGCAATCAAATCAACCTTATTGAGCACAAGCCAACGAGGCTTGTTGTAAAGCGCCTCATCGTACTTTCGGAGTTCTTCCACGATCGCCTTCGCTTCAACGGCCGGATCCACGCTCTCGTCAAACGGAGCCATATCAATGACGTGCAATAAAAGCTTGGTGCGAGACAAATGTCTTAAGAACAAATGACCGAGACCGGCTCCTTCCGAAGCCCCCTCAATCAATCCCGGAATGTCAGCGACGACAAAACTTTGCTCCGGACCGACGCGCACAACACCTAACTGCGGATGCAGCGTGGTAAACGGATAATCGGCGATCTTGGGACGAGCATTGGAAACCGCAGAGATAAAAGTCGACTTACCGGCATTGGGCATGCCCAACAAACCGACATCAGCCAAAACTTTGAGCTCCAAATTCAAGAAACGGTGTTCGCCTTCTTCTCCAGGCGTGCATTGACGCGGTGCGCGGTTCGTGCTGGATTTAAAATGCAGATTCCCAAGGCCGCCCTTACCGCCTTTGGCGAGCAAATAGCGTTCACCGTGACGTGTCAGATCCGCCACCAGCTCCCCGGTGTCGGCATCGGTCACCAAGGTGCCAACCGGCATGCGCAATTCGATGTCGTTGCCAGCCGCTCCGTAGCAATCCGACCCACGGCCGTTTTCACCGTTTTTTGCGAAATGCTTTCGCGCGTAGCGATAGTCAATCAACGTGTTGATATTGCAGTCGGCCACCGCATACACGTCACCGCCACGGCCGCCGTCACCGCCGTCCGGACCGCCTTTCGGGATAAATTTTTCACGACGAAAAGAAGCAACTCCGTTGCCGCCTTTGCCGCCTGCGACTTCTATTCGCGCTTCATCAACAAATTTCATGACCAACCTCTAAAACAGCGTTCAGATGACCGCCGCCAGAACTTCAGATAACTTCAGACTTTAACACAGAAAAAGCCATGTCAACGACATGGCCTTCTCAGTTTTTAAATCGTTTCTCGGACAAAAACCTCTGTCCGAGCAGTGTCGCCGTCAATTAAGCGGGGATCACCTTGACGAAACGATGATTTTGAGGTCCCTTGACTTCAAACTTCACCGTGCCGTCCACCTTGGCAAACAAGGTGTGGTCACGACCCATGCCGACATTGTCGCCGGGATGGAATTGCGTGCCGCGTTGACGAACGATGATGCCGCCAGCGTTGATAGCTGCGTCACCAAAAACCTTCACACCAAGACGCTTAGCTTGGGAGTCACGACCGTTGCGGGTAGAACCGCCGCCCTTTTTATGTGCCATTTTCTTACTCTCTTAGAAAAGTCCAAATTAAGCCGCGATCGATTCGATCTTGAGCTCCGTGTAGTTTTGACGATGACCAGCGCTCTTGATGGAGTGCTTACGACGACGCATCTTGAAGATGCGAACCTTGTCGTGACGACCGTGGGAAACAACGGTGGCCGTAACGCTGGCACCTTCAACGAAGGGAGCTCCGACCTTGAGTTCATTGCCATCGGAAACAGCCAAGACTTCAGAAAGGGTCACTTGGGAGCCGACTTCGGCGTTCAAGGTTTCAACCTTGAGCATGTCACCGGCAGCAACACGATATTGCTTTCCGCCGGTCTTGATAATTGCGTACATTATTTAATACCTCGCCCGTTTCGCTCAGCCAACGCACTGTCTGCGAAACCTTTTTATAGTTAATCGGCAGGGAAAAGCCCCCACCTACTCATGCGTGGAAACACGGATTATTTCATAGATCAATGAGTTATGCAAATAATTTTTAGGCGATTTTTCTGGCTATACAACACGAATTCAAAAAATATCCGTTTGACCCATGATTTTGTCATATTACTGTCATAATTCTGTCATAAACTTCGCGCAACGTTGCATAACGGTGACAATATTACCTCTATTCCGCTAGAGGAACTCATGGAATATTACTATATAGCGATGCTCGCCTTTTTAGCCTGCCTCGCCTGTTTCGATCTTTTCGTAGGTGTCAGCAATGACGCCGTGAACTTCTTGAATTCCGCTATGGGATCCCGCATCGCAAGCTTCCGTACGACGATGTGGGTTGCAACCTTCGGGGTTTTACTGGGGGCGACATTCTCCTCGGGCATGATGGAAGTGGCTCGATCCGGAATCTTCCACCCGCAGATGTTTAATTTCACAGAAGTGATGATTATCTTCTTCGCGGTCATGATCGCCGACATCGTCCTTCTCGATACCTTCAACTCCCTGGGCCTACCCACCTCCACCACCGTTTCCATCGTCTTCGAATTATTAGGCAGCGCCATTGCGGCCGCCGCCATCAAGTTATATATGGACGGCGGATCCTTACAAATGGTTTTTGACTACATCAATACCAGTAAGTCTCTGACCATCATTTCCGGCATTTTGATTTCTGTTGTCGTCGCCTTTGTCTCCGGCGCACTTGTTCAATACATCATGCGCCTGATTTTCTCTTTCCACTTCGAAAGAGTCTATCCCTATATCGGCGGTGTTTTCGGCGGTTTGTCTATTACCGCCATCGCGTACTTCCTCGTGATGAAAGGTGCGCGCGGTGCGAGCTTCATGCGTCCTGAGTGGATTGATTGGATTGAAACCAACACCAGCATGCTTGTTGTCGCCTTATTTATCGGCTTTTCTGTTTTGTTCCAAGTACTCATCCTGGCTTGCCGATTCAATGTTTTCAAGATTGTCATCTTGGCCGGCACGTTCTCTCTGGCCTTTGCTTTTGCCGGCAACGACTTGGTGAACTTCGTCGGTGTTCCGCTTGCCGCCTACGACAGCTTTAAGATTTGGATGGCCTCCGGCGCCAACCCCGACGATCTGATGATGAGCGGACTGCTTGTCTCAACGAAGACCGATACGTTCTTCTTGCTGGCTTCCGGTCTTGTCATGGTATTTACGCTCTGGTTCTCCAAAAAAGCTCATCGCGTGTTGCAAACCGCTTTGAACTTGTCCTCGCAGCAAAGCGACCATGAACAATTCGGCTCCTCGATCCCGGGCCGCGTGATTGTCCGCGCCTCCATGGGCTTGGGCAGCATCGTCAATCAGCTCATCCCGGGCGCCTTTAAGAAAAAACTTGATTCCCGCTTCAAGCCCAGAAGATTAAAGCGCGGCGAGATTCCTCTGCCGTTTGACTATGTCAGAGCGTCTGTCAACCTTGTGCTGTCGGCCGCGTTGATTTCATCGGCAACGTCTTTGCAATTGCCCTTGTCAACGACGTATGTGACCTTCATGGTGGCCATGGGTTCGTCCTTTGCTGACGGAGCTTGGGACCGTGAAACGGCTGTTTACCGTATTTCGGGCGTGCTTACCGTGATCAGCGGCTGGTTTGTCACCGCCTTGACCGCGAGCACATTAGCTGCCACCATCTGCGCCATCATCTTCTTGGGCGGCGGATTCATTGCATTCATTCTGGCAATCTTGGCATTCCTCCTGATTATTCGCAGCAACATGCGCTTTAAGCAACAGGAAGCCAACTACAAAGCTGAGCAAGCCATTCGTTATGACGTTGCCAAGATTCGTGAAATCTTGAATCAACGTGTCGGCGAAAACCTTTTGGGTACGGTTACGCTTTACAACAGTCTTGTGGAAACATTCCTCAACGATGATGAAGGCGGTTTGCGTAAGCTCAAATTGAAGGCCAACGAAAACTTCGACAAGCTTACCTACGAACGCGGTATTTACTACAAAATGGAAAGCTCGGGCTACATTCCGACGAAGGAAGACAACGATGCCCGCTACAGTTATTTCAGAACGTTTACCAACTTGCGTGACGTGGGTCGTTCTCTGCAGGCGCTGGCTCGTTTGTCGAAGGATCACATCGCCAATCGCCATCGCACTTTCCAAGGTGAATTAAGTCAAGATTTGGCTGACCTTTCTCAACTTTTATTGGAAATCGTCGGCAACCAAAACGGCAAAGCCAGTGTTGAAGCTTTGCACGCCAACTCTCAATCTCTTTTGGCTCGCATTGAAACCATCCAGGAAAAACTTCTGCGAAACGGTCCGGATAAAGGTTTCTCGGCCCGCGGCTGCGAGCTTTTCCTCAACTTCCTGCTCTTTGCTCGCGAATTGATCAATCACTACGAAATCATTGCGATGCTACAGCAAAAGCTCAATGCGACCATTCCTGAGAAAAAAGAAGGCCCTCAGGCGCAAACTGCGCAATAACGGATAGTTGTTGATTCCGGGGAGAGCAACCGCTCTCCCTTTTTTGTAGACAGCCCAAGGTATAATGACCCCCACTATGACATCAAACACCACTCCCAGTAAACGATCCGCACAGGCTGTTTTAGCCCCCATTGCGGAAGATCTTAAGGCTGTCAATGACATTCTTATCCGTGAGTTTGCCCACAGCCAAAGTCCAACAATTACAGAAATCGGCAATTACATTACTCAGGCCGGCGGCAAGCGTATGCGACCTGCTTTGCTGATGTTGATGGCCCGCGCCTTGGGTTACTGCGGCACAGATCACCGAGAACTGGGGGCTACCATCGAAATGCTTCACACGGCCACACTGATGCACGATGATGTGGTTGATGAAGGGATGATGCGCCGCGGTCGTCCTACGGCAAACGCGCAGTGGGGAAACAACGTTGCCGTTCTGGTTGGTGACTTCATGTACACGCGCTCATTTCAGATGATGATTCGCATCGGCAACTTGCGTGTGATGCAGGCGCTGGCTAGTGCCGCCAACACTTTAAGTGAAGGTGAAGTCATTCAGATGAAAAACGCTCACGATCCCAGTGTCGATGAAGCGCGCTATTTAAAAGTCATTGAACGCAAAACCTCTGTGTTGTTTGCCGCGGCTGCCAAAATGGCCTCTGCCATTGCCAATGCTTCGGAAGAAGCCGAAGAAGCTCTTGTCAATTACACCATGGCGCTGGGAAATGCTTTCCAAATCGCCGATGACATTTTGGATTACTCCGGCAATTCTCAGGAAAGCGGCAAGCAAATCGGTGCGGATTTCGCAGAAGGCAAGGTCACTCTTCCGGTAATCTATGCCATGCAGTCAGCCTGCGCTGAAGACCGCTACTTTATCGAAGAGGCTATCCGTAAAGGTCACGGAGACTTTGAGAAAATTACTGCGATTATTCAAAAAAGCGGTGCGATTGAAAAATGTAAGGCTCGCGCCCAAGAAGAACTTGAAAAGGGAAAATTAGCGCTCGCAGTGCTCTCCCCTTCCATTTTCAAAAATTCTCTGATAGAATTGCTGTCCTTCGTTGTTGAGCGGAAAGCTTGATAGCGATTGATTGTCGGGGTGTAGCTCAGCCTGGTAGAGTACTACGTTCGGGACGTAGGAGTCGGAGGTTCGAATCCTCTCACCCCGACCATCTTTCAAAATTGCGATCTGTTGTCAGATCGCTTTTTTTATTGTCTCGTTCTAAGAACTCCACTATTTCCAGGCTATCTATTGAAACAATATAGTTTGTCTTGCGTTGTCTCGTATTTATATTCTTTGTCTCAAGCTCGCGTTTTTTGGTAACCTTTATGCTCACCACAAAAATAAAAAACATAAAAAATTCATTATTGAGCTTTCCATGGTGAGCAAAAAATGCCAAAAGTCGCAGAGAGAATGACTGAAAAACGTCTGAGAACAATCACAGCCGAAACTGCTTGCGGGGTCGTTGCTGGTCTTTATGTACGACCAAAAAAATTAGCTGATGGAACTCTGGGCAAGTATTTTATTTTGAGAGACAGAAGAACCGGTCGGTCTTTTCAGCTCGGTCGGTATCCAAAAATTTCTTTAGGTGACGCATTTAAGAAAGCGGCCGAATGGAAAGAGTTAATTAAGCTTGGCATTGATCCGACTGCAGAAGAAAAGAAAAAACAGGATTCTCTTAAGAAGACGCCTGAGTCCGACAAGATAACAGTCAAAGAACTTGTCTATCAGTGGATTCGGTTCAATGAGGCCCGTGGAAAGTGGCAAAACGAAAGAAAGCCTCGCGAGTGGGTCTGGGATGGATTCTGCAGAAATCACCTATCGTCAGAACTTTTGAATAGCCCGGCTGAAGGCATTACGGCCGAGCGTTTAGCTGAAGAGCTGTCTGAAAAATGGCAGACGATGATTGACACGCCTGAGCGCATCCTCTCGGACATGAAAAATGCTTTTGACTGGGGCATGAGAAACGACTTAATCCCCGTCATGCTAAATCCTGCGCAAATCAAAGGCGGGAAGCTTGAGGATCTTCTGCCTCTTCAAAGACCCGAGAGCAGTCACGAGGCAGCACTGCCGGTCAAGGAAATGCCTGACTTTTTCAAGGCTCTGATTGATGTGGTGCCAAATTCTCAAACCGCTCGAGCACTAGCCTTTGCAATACTTACTTCGGCAAGAAACACTACGGCAAGAGAAGCTACGTGGTCAGAAATCGTAAAAGAGGACGGTCAGTGGATTCATCTTATCCCGCGCGAGCGAATGAAGATGAAGAAGCAGACGATCCCGTTTGACCGGAAAACACCACTTTCGGCAGCGGCATTTGGTCTTTTGCGTACCGCTCCCCGCTTCATGGACTCCGATTTGATCTTCCCTAATATAAATAGAGGAAAGTTAGCCCCTCATTCTCTTGACGCTTTTAGGGCCTGCATCAAGCGGATGCACGAAAGAAAGCTCAAAGAGGACGGTGTAGGCTGGGTCGACCCCGACCAAAAAACTAGACTCGGAACCCCAAAGATTGTTACTCAGCACGGCTTGAGCCGCGCAACTTTCAACACATGGGCAAAAGATGCTAGTCGATACGGGCACCCAGAGTTTTCAAGAGATCTTAGAGAAAGCTGTCTCGATCACCGCAATGAAAGCTACCAATGCGCTTACGACCGCGAACAGGCGCTTGGCGACATGAGGATTGTTTACGATGAGTGGGCTAAGTTCTGCTGCTCAAAGCTGACGCCAGAACAGAGAGAATGGCTTGGTATTGATTAGATTCGGAAGCCGGAGCGAAAGCCCCGGCTTTCTAGCAAACCCGATGCTGTTGCAGAGCGGGAGACTATTTTTCATTTGAGCGCTTCAAGATACGAGTCAGCTCGTCGGAGTAGTTCTTCACCCCTGACCGCCAGTCGGCCAAGGTCGCGTCGGTCACGGCGGCAGGCTGCCAAACTTGTTCTGGTGTTGTTGAAGTCGCCGAGCTCGCGCAGCCGTTGAGAATTGTCAGAGCGAAGGCGCTCAAGAGAAGCACTAAGCTCTTGAATACGCTTTTCATAGTCTTTTTTCACCTCGTTTTGTGCAATTTTGACAGCGTCGGCCTGTCGAGCCTCTGCTTCTGCAGTTCCATGATCAAACCCTCGGTCGTAGCAGATGTGAGCAGCAATAGCCGCGACAAGAAGCCCAATGATGAAACCAAAACAACCAAGTTTTACTTTTTCAAGCATGAGGATCCTTAAACAATATTGGGAAGCACAGCTTCGATCGGTCCTCTGGCGACATCTGCATACGCTTCAAGCGCAAAGATCTGATCTCGCGCTTTTGAGAAGGAGAGGCTCTTTGCCAGTTCTTCATTGAAGTTTCGTGGATCTTTGCACGAGGCATGATCAACTACCGTGAAGCCAGACTTCAAAATAATGCTGCAGATCATAGTTGCCGTTCCCGGAACACGATAGAAATCCACTCGATCGATTAGTGCGTCCACCATCGCTGGATCTACAAAAGAAAACTTGGCCAATTTTCTTGCTTCGTTTCTAATCTCAGAAGTGTTCATTTTTCAGTCCTGTAAGAAAAGGTCGTGTTCAACCTTGCGCCGACGGGTTAAACCTACCAAGCGCTTGCCGTTTGCCAGATCAAAGTCTAAAAACTCCTCAGCAGCACCTTCTCGGTCACCAGAGTTCAACTTACGCAGCAGTTTTGACTTCATCAAAGCACCGACGCCAACATTGAATGCGAGTGAAACAAGAGCAACGAATTCTCCTTCGCTCACCGGCACATTGACGTAGTGAGCAAGAAGGGTCTGTGTCTCTTTGACGTCATCAATGAGCCAGGCGTCCGCCTGTTCTTGAGTGCACGTATCACCTTCTCTAACACCTTCAGTGTGACCGTAACCGATCGTCCAAACACCCGCAGAACATTTGTAAGCAGACAATCTGCAGCCCTCAAAAGACGAAATAAAACACGCGGCAAGCGCGGGTTCATAAGTTCCGAGGTTTCTTAGTTTCACTTTTGACCTCCGATGGCAAGTGTTTGTCAACTTGCCTGTCAAGATAAAGATTGATCGCATCCAAAATGTGTTTGAATACGGGCGGAACAACGTGACCAAGACCACACTTTTCCAGATTTTCAATGATTGAACCGAACTCCCCCGCAATGTAAGCGACAAGGACAATCGACTGAACGAAATCCACATGAATAAGATCATGCAAAGCAACATCTAACCCATGCGCCAACGCGACCATCGCGAAAATAATGATTTTTCGAATAGTGCCGTAGAACAGCGCTCGGCTGCTCCACGTGTCATTCCTCAACGCTGCCAGAATGCCTGTAACGTAATCGAGAACAACAAAAACGGCCAACCAGACCAACAACGGGCCGATGTCCCCGAACGCAAATGAGAACATCGCCCCAACCGTCCCGCCAAGAGTCATCATTACTCTGTCCGCCGAATGCGGTAAAAGATTTGATAAAGCGTTAATCACAACGCCTCCGACAGTTACAAAAGCCAATGACCGACAGCGATGCCGATGCCAAACGTACAAATAGCAACAAAAGCCCAAAACGCGCGTGTCTTTCGGCGCGTGTCTGTGTCCATTGTTTCCTTTTCCTCTTCAAGTTTTGAGTAAATCTCGTCAGCAACTTGCTTGCCTTTTGAGCCAAAATCTTTTAATGCCGATTTGAGTTCTTCTTTTGTCATTTTCGTAACTCCGGAGGTAAGTGAGCACGCTCAAGCTCGCTTTCATACGATGCTTTGCAGTGTTCTTCTTGCCAGAAAAATAAGTGATCAATAATCCAAGCAGGCCATGCACGAGAACCGTCTTTTTTGTGTCTGTAAGCACGGCTACTCAATGTCTCGTCAGCAAAGCCTGCGATTAAAGTGTTAAAAAGCTGATCGATTGCAATCAGTATCTGAATGCCATCCGGATGCTTCATTTGCTGTAGTCCTCGGCTGTGAACTTGATTTCAATTGCTTCAAGATCTTCAATGCTTAGCGCTGCTTCGATCGCCGTGCGTAATGTCCACTTCTGTTGATACGCACTCTGTCCGTTTTGGATGATTTCAACCTGAACAGTTTTCAGTTGCTCAAGCGATAAGAGATGCGGCTTGTTACTAGCGTCCATGAATGCGACCGTTGCACGGGTTTCTGCCGGTTGAGCTTCGAGCGTCGTAACAAGACCGTTCACATCCATCATTGCCCGAGCGTCAGAATCAGCAACAAAGCCAAGGCTTGTCGTCACCGTTGCTTTGTCTTCGTACCAAGACATAAAAGCAGAATCGAGCTCAGACAACTTCTCTGCCCGTACTTCATCAATAGTCTTTTCCGGGATCTTTTCAACAGACCACCAAAGCCCCTCCTCTTTAGAACCGCGGACTATGCGATAGTTCTCAGAATCCTCCTTTACGAAATCTTGAAGTAACTTCCGCATCAGTCTGGAATGTTCGGTCTGACTTTTATGTGAAACTTTTACACCGACGAAGTCTGCGGCCGATGTTGGGAGCTTTTCGTAATTCCATTTTTCGCCGTCCCATCTGCCGTCATAACCTTCGGGGATTTCTGGCTTGACTTGGGTTGATCGAACAGGAATCAAAAACTTATCGGGCGTCGCCAGATTCGGGCTTCGTTGCGCTTCTTTTGCGTAACGAAAATAACCATCTTCATCGAACAAATAAACAATCGGAGGTGTATTCATGAGAACTTCCTTTGATAAAAAAATGACGTCAAGAACAATTCAGTCTCTTAAACCTAAGGAAAAGCGATACTCGATCACTATTGACAAAGGCTTATCGCTGAGAGTTCAGACGTCAGGAACGAAAAGTTGGGTATTAAGAATTCCAACAAACGGTCGGGTAATAGATATAACGTTGGGGCACTTCCCGGATCTTGGTCTACAACAAGCCAAGGCCGAAGCCCGAAAACGGCAAAAAGAATTCGACATTGATCCCGTCGCTAGCTATACGCTAAATGATGCTTTTGCGTTATGGTGCGCATCTAAGAAAGGCAGAATAGTTAGCTATGAAAGAGAAAAACGAACAATCAACCACCATCTTATTCAGCACCTAGGTAACTACCAATTGGATGAAATTAGCGCTCCTCTTGTCATTAAGACAGTTCGCAGTATCGAAGCAAAAGGTCATCAGTGCACTTTGAAGCATGTTTTAATGCGACTCCGTGAAATGCTCGATCTTGCGGTTTTCGCGGGATATATCTCACACAATCCGATTAGCAAAATTTCCAAGGCATTCGCACCCGCAGTAACAACCCCAATGCCATCACTAGACTGGAGAATGCTGCCATCTGTGATGAGTGTTATGAAAGATGCATCTCCGAGACTTCAAAATTATTTCCTTTTTTCAGTTTGTTCGATGCTTCGTCCAGGAGAAGTCGCTATGCTTGAGAAGGTATGGCTCGACAATGATGTCATCACCATCCCGGCGCAAAGCATGAAAAAGCGCCGACAGCATCGGGTACCTGTTTCGTCTTTAATGAAAAGGCTTCTTGAACGGGAGAAAAGGTTTTCTCCACACCCTAGGAACAAATTTATTTTTGCCGGTCGGAAATCTAACGGTCATATCAGCAAGCAAGCACTTGCGAAATATCTTTTGCACACTGATTTGGGCGGTCAAATTGTTCCCCACGGCTTCAGGTCAATGGCTCGCTGCTGGATGGCCGATAACGGTGTCAGCTTCGAGATCGCCGAATCATGTCTGTCACACGTGGCCGGCGATAAAGTCTATCGAGCGTACCAACGGTCGGATTTCTTGGAATCCCGACGTATGGTGATGGAGCGATGGAGCTCATACGTTTTGTTTTGTGCTGCTAGTGCTGGGCTTCTAGAAGAAGCTCCAATGACCACGGGCTTTTCGCCTATGTAATACCGTCAAATAGCCCTGTGCTAGGCACAAGCTAGAGAGCTTGAGCTCACGGGGCTTTCATCTGAAATTTATTTCCCAAACATTACGGGTAGTATCATCCCTGGCGGCGGTGGACCCGCCAGACATATTG